>Ga0209168_10000010_pt1 | contig 218545 bp, 190 predicted proteins | sample Coa_R1_FD_187156 | JGI IMG/M metagenome (GOLD analysis project Ga0209168, IMG submission 187156) | Surface soil microbial communities from Centralia Pennsylvania, which are recovering from an underground coalmine fire - Coalmine... | ecosystem: Environmental > Terrestrial > Soil >...
CTTCCGATACCCGGGGTGTGCGTATGAACCGTCCGCGAATCGGCTTCATCGGATTGGGCAAGATGGGCGCGCCGATGGCGCGCCGGCTGCTCGACGCGCAGTACCGCGTCGCGGCGTACGACGTGCGCGCGGACGCGATGACGGCCGCGGCGCGCGCGGGCGCCGAACGCGGCAGCAGCCCCGCGGACGTCGCCGGGCGCGCGGACATCGTCCTCACGATGCTGCCGGACGGCCGCGCGGTCGAAGCGGTGGTGTACGGAAACGACGGGCTGGGCGCCGCCATGCGATCCGGACAGGACCTGATCGAGATGACCTCGTCATCGCCCCGCGTGACCCGCCGCGTCGCGGCGGACCTCGGTCGGCAGGGCGTCGAGGTCCTCGACGCGCCGGTGTCAGGCGGCGTGCGCGGCGCCGTCGACGGCACGCTCTGCGTCATGGCCGGCGGCCCGGCCGCGCTCCTCGATCGGTGCCGGCCAATCTTGGAACACTTCGGCCGCGACATCGTCCACGTGGGCGACGCGGCGGGCGACGGCGACACCGCGAAGACGATCAACAACCTCTTGTCCGCGACGACGGTGTGGAGCACGGCCGAGGCCGTCGCCCTCGGCGTCAAGGCGGGGCTGTCGCCGGACCGGCTCGTCGCGGCCGTGAATCACTCGACGGGCCGCAGTTACACCACCGAGGTGAAGTTCCCCCGCTACATCCTGCCCCGCGAGTTCTCGGCCGGCTTCACGGTGGCGCAGTATCTCAAGGACCTCGACATCTGCCTGGATCTCGCCGACGACCTAGGCGTGCCGATGTTGTTGGGATCGCTCGTGCGCCAAGCGTGGCGGATCGCCGTGCGGGACGGCATGGGCGATGCGGACCATACCGCGCTGATCGAGCTGCTGGAGCGCTGGGCCGGGGAGCACGCGCCCGCGTAGAGGCCGCCGGCACGGGCGCGCGATCCGGGGGGCACGCCGGCGCGCTCCGGAGCGGTGCCCGGAGCGCGCCCGATCGCGGCACCGTCCGCGAGACTACGTGCGCTGCATGTCCTCATCGTGCTCGCAGAGCGTGAACAGCTCGTACCCCTTGTCGGTAACCACCAGGTTCTCCTCGAGACGCACCGTCTGTTCGAGGCCGGAGTGCCCGGCGAAGGTCTCGATGGCGAAGTACATGTTCGGCTTGAGCTCCGCTGGGTACTTGAGCGAATACGCCCGGGAAATCCACATCCCCTCGTACAAGCTCAGCCCGATGCTGTGCGCGAACTGCTGCAGCGACACGCTGCCGTACTTGTCGTCGTCGTACTCTGGGAAGTGCTTCGCCACGTCCGCGCTCGTCGCCCCCGCCCGGACGGCGTGAATCGCCGCGTACAGCGAATCGTAGCACTCTTTGTACAAGTCCTGTTCCTTTTGCGTCGGCTGGGCCGCCACTTTCCAGCACCGCACAAAGTCAATGAAGTACCCGCCCGGCCCCACCGCGTTGATGTCCATGATCATGAGATCGCCCTGCCGGATGATCTTGTCGGTGTGCCACCGGCGGTACGGACTCGTGTTGCCGCCCGACGCGACGATGATATCGTAGACGAAGTCAAACCCGCTGCGATACAGGTATTCGTTGACCTTGGCGCACACCTCGGCCTCGCGCACGCCCGGTTTGGCCCACTCGTGTTTGGCCATCCACATCGCCGCGTCGCCATGGGCGGCGGCGATCTTGTGGCACTCCAGCTCGTCCACGGTCTTGATGACGCGCGCCTGGGACATCGCCGGCCAGCCGTTCACGATGTTCAATCCTTGCTTCGTCAGCGCCTGATACGCGACCATGTCCATGATGTCGATGCCGATCTTTTCCTTCTGCACGCCGGCCTCGCGCAGCACGTCCGTGATCGACGTGGCCATCCGCGTCGCCATCTCCGCCTCCGCGCCCTCCGACCACTTCCAGGTGATCGCCGGCCGCACCTCAGACAGCCACGGCGCGTCGATCTGTGCACAGATCATGTCGCTGCCGACGGTCTCAAAGAGGACCGGATCCTTGCCGCGCGGCAACACCGCGTAGCGGATGAAGATGTTGTTCTTCCAGTTGCCCTGGTAGACGCCGGTGACGTACCGGACGTTCTCGCCGACGAACAGGATCAGCGCCCCCAGATCGTGCTTCTCCATCATCGCCCGCGCCCGCGCCAACCGCTCCCGCCGCAGCCGGTCGAAGTTCACCCGGCCCTGCCAATCCGTTCCCGACGTGCTGTACACCCGCCGCGGCTGATGCTCGTGCTGCCCTGCAAGAAACGGGTGATGACTCATCCCTGCGTCCCCTCCCTCTCGTGCGCCTGATGCGCCGGTCTCATTGCAGCAGCGCTTCGCAGTACGGGCTGCGGGAGATTCGCCTCGCCCCGGTGTCGGTCACCGCCACCATGTCCTCCAGGCGGACGCCGCCGCCCCCGGGCACGCCCGGCACCCAGATCAGGGGCTCGAGCGCAAACACCATCCCCGGTTCGAGCACGACCGACGCCGCCCCGGGGATCGCTTCTCCCACGTAGGGCGGCTCGTTCGAGCCGCACCCGATTCCGTGCCCGATGAACAGGCTGAGCAGGCGATCCGCGAGACCGTGCGCGGCGGCGCGCTCGCGGATCGCCGCGGCCACGTCCAAGGTCGTCGCCCCGGGGCGCATCACGTCGATCCCAGCGTGGAGGGCGTCCCACACCGCGCGGTAGACTCGGCGCTGCTCGGCCCCCGGCGCGCCGCAGACGACCGTCCGGCCGATGTCGCCGAAGTACCCGTTCCACATCGCGCCGATGTCGATGAACACCAGATCGCCGTCCCGGATCAGCTTGTCCGTTGCCAGCCGGGTGGGCGGCGCCATGCGTTCGCCGCTCGCGACAAACGGGGTCGTCACATGGGGATACTCGCCCCCGAGGCGATACAGCGTCCGCAGGGCCTCCCCGGCGACCTCGCACTCCCGCACCCCGGCGCCCACGTGGGCGACCGCCGTCGCCGTCACCGCCTCGGCGATGGCGGTCGCTTCCTCGATGATGGCCAGTTCCTCAGTCGTCTTCACGCGGCGCGCCGCCTGCATCGCCGCGTCGCCGTCGACCCAACGGACGCGGGGGCACGTCTCCGCGAGGCCGTCCATGAGCAACTTGCCGGCGAGATCGATCCCGATCGTGCCGGTCCGCAGGCCGTGCCGATTGAGCACGGGGGCGATGATCTCGGTCGCTACGTGGCGCACCAGCCCCGGTTCCTCGACGATCGGGATCGTGTGAAACTCTCCGATCCACGGCATCGTCGCCTCCGCGCGGTCTCGGTCGCCCCCCGAGACGAACAGGATCGCGCGCCCGTCGCGCGTGAACAGCGCGCCGTTCAACACGCCGTTCTTGCCCGCGATGACCTGGGGGCGCAGACTCGTCAGGTATCGGACGTTCTCCTCTTTCCAGACGAGCACGGCGTCGAGCTGGGCGTCGGCCAGCGCGCGACGCGCGTGCCCCGTGCGTCCCGAGTGCAGCCGGGCAATGTCGACGCGGGTCTCATAATCGGCGATGCCCGCGCCGCGCGACCACGTCTCCTCCCGCGCCCGGCGGGTGCCCTCCTCAGCGGCCATGGCACGTCCCCGCCGCTCCGACGATCGCCGTGCGCCTGCGCGGCACCCGCGCCCGGACCACCGCGCCCCACGCATGCGTTCGTCTATCGGCGCGCGGCGTCATGCGTCGTACACTTCCGGGTTGACCACGTTCGGCGGGCGCTCGCCGCGCAGGAACGCAGAGATGTTGTCGACGACGACCCCGGCGATGACCTCCCGGGTGTCCCGCTCGGCGCTGCCGACGTGCGGCAGGAGCACCACATTCGTCAGCTCCAGCAGGCCGGACGAGACGCGCGGCTCGTGCTCGTAGACGTCCAGGCCGGCCCCGGCGATCCACCCTTCCCGAAGCGCCGTGACGAGCGCCGCCTCATCGACCAACGGGCCCCGGGACGTATTCACCAGGTACGCCGTGGGCTTCATCGACCGGAGTTCACGGGCGCCGATCAGGTGGTGTGTCTGCGGCGTCTGCGTCGCGTGTACCGATACAAAATCGGCGTCGCGCAGCAGGTCCGGAAGCGATGTCCACTCGACGCCGAGTTCTCGCTCCTCGGCGGGGGACAACCGCGTCCGCTTCATGTACAGGATCCGCATGCCGAAGCCTCGGGCGCGGCGCGCCACGGCGCGCCCGATCTCGCCGAGACCGACGATCCCGAGCGTCTTCCCGTGCACCGCCCCGCCGACGAGAACCTGGGACTGCCCCCCGGGAAAGATCCCGGACCGTACCAGCCGGTCCGCCTCGACGACGCGACGCGCCACCGCCAGCACGAGGGCCATCGCCACGTCGGCGGTGGCCTCCGTGACCAGCGGCGGAATCGCCGTCACCGGGATCCGTCGCGCGGTGGCCGCGGCCACATCGACGTTCGCGGGAGTAATCGCCATCGACGCGACGAGCCTGAGCCCCGGGCCGTTGGCCAGCACGCGGGCGTCGATCTTGTCGTGGAGCAAGCAGAACAGCACGTCGCTGTCGCGGACACCCGCGGAGAGCTCGTCGGGCGTAGGTTGGTGCAGCGGGTCCTCGTTCAGGGCGACGTCGGCCACCTCCCGAAGTCGCCGCAGCGCCGCTTCCGGGATCGGCTGCGTTAGGTAGACGCGTGGACGCGTCATCGGCCGCCGCCTGCAAGCGCGCGCTCATTGTCCGGCATGGGCACCCTCCCCGGGCCGACGACCCGACCCGGATGGACGCGGCCCTACGTGAACGTGGACGTCGAACGTCCCCACGACCCACCTCATCGTTGTGGCGTTCCCGGACGCCGCCGCGGCCTGCAGGTCGGCGCCGTTCGCGGCCATCCCGCTCCTCCGCCCCCGCGCGACGACCGGAGCGCGCGGGACTCCGCGTCCTCAGGTCACGGCGTCGCCGCCCGCTGCGCGATCACGGAGAGCAACTCGAACAGCACGTTCGCGGCCAGCATCGCGGTGATGCCCGCATGGTCGTACGCGGGCGCCACTTCGACGACGTCGAAGGCGGCAATGTCGAGGCCGCTCAGGCCGCGCAGGAGCTCGAGCGCCTGCGCACTCGAGAAGCCGCCCACCTCGGGCGTGCCGGTTCCGGGAGCGAACGCCGGGTCCACCGAGTCGATATCGAACGACACGTACACCTTCCGCCCCTTAAGCCGGCGCACCGCCTCGAGGGCGGGCTCGACCCCACGGCGGTGGATTTCCTCCGCCCGGAACACCGTCACCCCATGCGTCTGTCCGAACGCAAAGTCCTCCGGCCCGTACACCGGCCCCCGGATCCCGATCTGCACGGTCGCCTTGGTGTCGTACAGGCCCTCCTCCTGGGCCCGCCGGAACGGGGTGCCGTGGAAGTAGCGATTGCCGAAATATTCGTCCCACATGTCCTGGTGGCTGTCGAAGTGCACGAACGCCACGGGTCCGTGCACCCGGGCGACGGCCCGCATGATCGCCAGCGAGATCGAGTGATCTCCACCGACGCACGCCGGCACGGCCCCGGCGCCCAGCATCTCGCCCACCGCCGCCTCAATGCGCCCGTACGTATCGAGGATGTCCATCGGATTCACGTCCACATCGCCGCAGTCCGCGACCCGCAGCCGCTCAAACGGCGACACCCGCAACACCGGATGGTACGGGCGGATCAGCGCGGAGTGGACGCGAATCTCCCGCGGGCCGAACCGCGCACCCGAACGATAGCTCGTCCCGCCGTCGAACGGAATCCCCAGAATGCCGACGTTCAACCCGTGCGGGTCCCGGATGTGCGGCAACCGCATGAAGGTCGCGAGTTGCGAGAATCGCGGAGAGCGAAACGCGTTTGGGGGCTCGAAGTGGCTGGTCACTGTCTTGGGCTCCTCACATCGAGATCGCGGGCGGCTTCGCCGAAGCACCTCGACCGCTGGTGTGACCGCGAGACGCGCCGTCGGATCGCCCCGGACGCTCGTTCCCGCGCGCCGGAATCCCTCGGCGCGAGTGAGGCTACGGTTTGCCGTGCCCCGGGAAAACCCTCTCGCGCCCGACCCGCGTCAACTGGGCCCGCGCCCGATGGTGACACGCGCGCCTACGGGCCCGCATCGGCCGGAATGAGCGGGAGGAGGAGATAGGAAGCGTAGGCGCCGCCGGTGTGGAGCGTGATGCGTCCGCCGAACGTTTCGGCCGGACGGTCTTCGGCGTCGTTGTGGAGGAACGGACCGGAGCCGCGAAGGGGATTCGCGAACGTCGGCATATCGAGGCTCGGCCCGGGTCGCTCGAAATCCTTGCCAAGAATCGTCAACGCGATCCGGTGCCCCGGGGGCACCACGAGGCTCGTCGGCCAGATCTCCACGTTGAGCTCGTAGGTCTCGCCGGGCACCAGTGGCTCGGCGCGATCGTGGCGGTGATACGGCCGCCACTCGGTGGAGAGGCGAGGATCGAGCCGACGGTGGGATCCGCGCAGCCACCCGTTCCCGATCGGCGTGTGAGGATCAAGCGCGCCCTGGAAGTCGACTTCGCGACCGTCGGGCGCGAACACGCGCAACACCACGAACAGATCCGCATCGGTCGTCGTGGAGGATGCGAACACCGTGAGGGCCGCGGGCCCGGTGATTTCGGTCTCCTGGTCGAGGGGCGCGGTGGCGAAGGTGACGCCCTCCCCCAACGCTCCGTACGCGATCGCGGCGGCCTCGGACCGGGCGCGCGTGGACAGCGCCATCGCCGCCGCGTCGAGATAGAACCGCGTCCATTGGGTGCGCGGAATCGGCCAGTCCGCCTCCGTGCGGGGAACGAAGCGGTCAACGTGCCGGACCTGCAGGAGCACCCGGGGCTGACGCTCCCAGCCGTTGTCCACGCCCTTGAGGTAGTGATCGAAGAATCGCTTTTGCAGCGCCAGGCCGTAGTCCGTGTAGAAGTGGGTCCAGTGCTCGAGGCCGTGAACTTCCAGCCACTTGTCCGTGGACGCGGCCCGCATGAACCCTTCGAAGTTCCCACGAGGATGCAGGCCCTGTCCGCCCCAGTTCGCCGCTGAGAGGAACGGGACCGTGACGCGCGACCACACCGGAGACCGGTCCTGATAGTACCGGTCGTCGAGCGGATGGGAGAGAAACGCGCGGCGCAGGTCCGCGCGATTCGCGGCCAGGTCGTCGTCGCCCAACGTCTCCGGACCGGCGACCGGTTGCCCGGTGTTCGGATCTCGCGGTCCGCGGTCGCCCACGCCGTGTTGCACGGTGATCACCTGCTTCCGCATCCAGTTGGGCCAGAACACGCTCGCGATGCCACCGTGGCGGGCCATGTCACGATACCAGTCGGCGGCCCCTTCCCACGGGCACATCGCCGCCAGGTGCGGGGGGCGCAGGGACGCGACGTGCCACTGGTTGATGGCAAAGTAGGAGACGCCGAGCAACCCGACTTTGCCGCTACTCCAGGGCGCTTCCCCCGCCCACTCGATGCAGAGAAAGAAGTCGTGCGTTTCCCGGAGCGAGAACGGATCCAGGAATCCCGGCGACCGTCCGGCGCCGCGCGAGTCGACGCGAACGCAGACGTACCCGTCGGGTACCCACTTTTCGGGGTCGGCGACTTCCCAGTTCTGATACCGCCCGGTGGATCCACGAAGGACCTCGGAGTGCTCCGCGCTGAGGCGTTGCCACTGAAACGGGTAGCCCACCGGAAACGGCAGGCCCTTGGCGTAGGGGCCGTGGGACAAGATCACGGGGTAGCGGCCGAGCGCGGCCGGACGGAACACGTCGGCCCGCAGCACGAGGCCGTCGTCCATCCGGATGCCGCGATCCCACTCGACGACCATGCCGCCGACTTCGTCGACTCGCCACGGTTGCAGTCCGTGCGGTGACCCCGTGCGCACGCCCATCCCCTCGCGCCGGCGTTCGTCCCCTCAGCGTGGACAGTTGTGTAAGGACCGGGCGCTCCCCTGCTCCGCGTCGCAGCGACGCGCGGTCAGGCGGCGCCGCCGTGGTCGGCGCGGGGACGGAGATTCGCGCCGCGGCCGCGAATAGGAGCGCACGTATGCAACGCCTCTGCGTGTTCTGCGCGTCCAGCCCCGGACACAACGAGCGATACCGCGTTGCGGCGCGAGCGCTCGGTCGGCTCCTCGCGGCGCGCCGGATCGGTCTCGTCTACGGCGGCGCGTGCGTCGGCCTGATGGGCGAGCTCGCGGACGCGGCCCTCGAGGCCGGCGGAGACGTGATCGGCGTCATCCCGCGGGCGCTCGTGGATCAGGAGATCGCGCACCCCGGCGTCAGGGACCTGCGAATCGTGACCTCGATGCACGAGCGTAAGGCGACGATGGCCGGCCTCGCCGACGGCTTCGTCGCGTTGCCGGGCGGCTCGGGCACGCTCGATGAGTTCTTCGAGATGTGGACGTGGGGACAACTCGGCCTGCACCGGAAGCCGACGGGGCTCCTGGACGTGGATGGCTTCTACCGGCCGCTCACCGCACTGATCGAGCGCATGGTGCGGGAAGGCTTTCTGAGCGAACGCCACCGGGACGCGTTGATCGTGGAGACCGAGCCGGAGCGCCTGGTCGAGCGCTTCCGCGAGTATGTCGCGCCGCCGCCGAAATGGACCCCGGCGGCGTCCGACCGGGGCACCCCCGGCCCCGCAGCGGGGTGAGCGACCTCAGTTCGCGGCGACCGCGGCGGACTGCCACGCCACCGGGGCCACCTCAGGGTAATCGCGCAACGCCCCCTCGAGCACGGCCTTCGCCCGCTCGAGCCCCTGCGAGGTGGCGGCCTCGGCGCGGATGACCAGCGCCGGTTGGGTGTTACTCGCCCGGACGAGCCCCCACCCGTCCGGAAACAGCACGCGCGCGCCGTCGACCTCGATCACCTCGTAGCGTCCGCGCAGCCCGCGCGTGAGTGCGGCCACGATCTCGAACTTCCGCTCGTCGGGACAGGCGACCCGAATCTCCGGGGTGGTGTGATACCCGGGGATCTCCGCGGTCAGCGACGACAGCGCCCGCTCCGTACGCGAGAGCATTCGCAGCAACCGGCCCGCCGCGTACAGCGCGTCGTCGTACCCGTCGTGTTCGTCGGCGAAGAACATGTGCCCCGACATCTCGCCGGCGAACAGGGCGCCGACTTCGCGCATCCGCGCCTTGACGAGCGAATGGCCGGTCCGCGTGAACTCGGGACGTCCGCCGAGGCGGCGGATCTCGTCGATCAACGCCTGGGAGCACTTGACCTCGACCAGCGCGACGACGCCCGGGTGCGCCGCGAGCACTTCGCGCCAGAACAGCGCCATCAGGAGGTCTCCCCACACGATCTCCCCGCGATCGTCCACGGCGCCGAGCCGGTCGCCGTCGCCGTCGAAGCCGATCCCCAGATCGGCGTCCACGCGGCGGACCTCCGCCGAAAGCGCCGCGAGGTTGCGGGGGTCGGCCGGATCGGGATCGTGGTGCGGGAACCGCGGATCGAGTCCGCAGTGAAGGGTGACGACGTCGCATCCCCACCCGAGCAAAATGTCCGGGGCGAACAAGCCGGCGGTGCCGTTGCCGCAGTCCACGGCCACGCGCAGCCGGCGCGGCCCGAGCACGATCTTCTCCCGCAGCCCTGCGACATAGGCGTCGCGCACGTCCTCCAGGCGGACGCGGCCGGCGCCGCTCGCGAACGTGCCGCGCTCCGCGACGTCGCGGACTTCCAGGACCTGCTCCCCGTGCAGCGTGCCGGCGCCGTGGGCGAGCTTGAACCCGTTGAACAGCGGGGGGTTGTGGCTGGCGGTGACCATCACGCCGGCGTCGGCGCCGACATAGGGCATCGCGAAGTACATCATCGGCGTCAGGCACAGCCCGATGGCGGTCACATCACAGCCGGCCGCGGTCAACCCGTGCACCATCGCCGCGTAGAGGGCCGGCGAGGTCGTGCGGCCGTCGTGCCCGACGACCACCCGGACGTCGCCGCCCTGCCGCCGGACGTACGTCCCGAATGCGCGACCGATCCGCACCGCGTCTGCGGCGTCGAAGTCACGGCCGACGACACCGCGAACGTCGCACTCGCGAAAGATGCGCGGGTTCACGGAAACGGGTTAGGACCCGCCGGTGGCCGGGGAGAGCGTGGGGCCCGCGAGCACCAACGCCGCGAGCCGGTCCAGGTCCGCGTGGCCGGACACTTCGTACACGGAGACCCGCTCGCACACCGCGCGCAGAATCGCCTGTTGGACCGCGGCGTCCGGCGGCGTCGCATCGTACACGCCGACACCCTTCATCGTCGGCACGAGCGCGCCCACGCGCTCATCGGGCGAGAGGGTGTGCACGCTCCAGCCGCGGCTGCTTGGGCTCCACCGGAGCAGGAAGACGGCGCGCAGCCAGCCGCGCAGCTGCACGGTCCCCGGCCCGTAGATGGCCTCCACGTCCACGTCGTGCTTGTGCTCGAGGGTCCACAGCTGCTCCGGCGGGAGCGGCTGGTAGCGCACCCGCTCCGCCGCGGGCAGCAGACGGGTGAGCCGGGGAATGCGGAGCAGGGTTCCAGGATTCACGCGCGGCTGCTTGGGCACCCCCACCATCTCGGCCCCCCCCGGCGTGGACCGGATGAACAGCCGGTCGTTGCTCACGAGGTGCTGGCGCTTCTCGACGAGCATGAGGGCGAGAGTGGACTTCCCCGACCCGGACGACGAGGCGAACGCGATCCCGCCGGTGTCCCCGAGGATCGCCGAGGCGTGCAGCATCACGTACCCGCGCCGGAGCATCGCCTTCGCAAACACCATCATGACGGCGTTGACGGCCTGGTTGAAGTTCGCGTCGAGGTCGCCGACGACATAGTGGACGGAGTCCGTGACGTAGATCACCACGCCCGTTCGCCGTTTGAGCACCACCCGCGCGTCCGGGGCATCGTAGAACGCTTCTTTGATCCGGTCGCTGCGTGCACGTCGGGGCACGTCGACCATCCGGGCCGGGTCGTACACCGGAGATCCCGAGAGGAGGACGATCTCGGGGGCCCCGGCCTCCGCCGCCGCGGCGAGGTACGCGCCGAAGTACCTGCGCAGCCGCTCGTGCACCGCCGGCGCGTTGGTGCGCACGCGCAGGGCCACACCGGCGATGTCGAGCCCGAGGTCCGCGTCAGGCGGATACGCGTGAAGGATCGATGCCAGCTCGCTCATCAGGAGACCGTCCCGTCAGCACCCGAACGACGTGCTCAGCGTAGCGCTGGGCGGCGTCAATACCCTGCGTACGCCACAATCCTCCAAACCCGCCGAACGCGCTCACCTCGTACATGAGGTACCCGGTGGGCCCTTCCACCAGGTCCACGCCGGTAAACGTCAGACCGAACAGGTCCGCGGCACGAACGGCGAGCTGCGCCATCTCGGCGGTCACGACACACGGCTCGTAGTGCCCGCCCGCCGCGGTGGTCGTGAGCCAGACGTCGCGCTCAGCCACCCGATAGTACGCGCCCAGCACCTCCCCGGCCAGGACGATCACGCCGATGTCCCGGCCGGCGTGCGGCACGTACTCCTGGACGTAGAACGGCATTTTCCACTCCCGCTGCCACCGCCGGAGCATGAGCCGGATCGGCCCCTGCGCGCCGAGCATGAGCATGCCGTTGCCCTTCGACGTGAAGAGCGGCTTGACGACCGCACGCCCCCACCGCCGCACCGTGGCGGCCGCGGCGTGCACGCTCTCGGTCACGACCGTCCGCGGAATCGGGATTCCGCCCTGGCTCAAGCGCTCGGTCATCCGATACCGGTCTTGCACGCTCTCGATCGCCGCGGCCGGGCTGAACACGCGCACCCCGCGCGCCTCGAGCTGACTCAGCAGGTGCACGCGGCTCGGCGCCATGGGATCGGTGGTGACGCCGAGCTTCTTCACCACAACCGCGTCGACCCCGCCCAGATCGACGCCGTCGTGCCGGACCGCGCCGTCCGGCAGCTCGACCACGCAATCGGATGCGGCGAACGCGAACGCGTCGCAGCCGCACCGTTCCAGCGCCAGCCGGAGGTGCTCGGTCGACCACGCGCCCGGGATCCCGGCGACCCCGACGCGCAGCGTCACGACCCCTCCACCGCCCGCTGCAGCGCCGCCACTCCCCGGTGGAGCAGCGTCTCGGCGTGGGCCGGATCGGTGATGACCCGGACCGAAGTGATGCACGACCGCGCGAGGCTGAGGAGCAGGCGCCGCTCAAACGCCGCATCCCCATGCTCGACCGCGAACCGTCGGGCGCATCCCTCGACCATCGCGTTCACTGCGGCGACATCCTCGCGGACGGCCGGGGTCAGGTCGGGCCGCCGGTCCATGGACAGCAGGAACACGCTCACGTCCTGGAGGTAATCCCCGAGCCGCGACCGGTGCACGTCGATGAACTTGATCTGGCCTGTGCGCTCGCTGTAGAGTACGTTGTTGGCGTTGAAATCCCCGTGCAGCCACACCGAGAACGCCGGCCCCAGCCTCGGCTCCAACTCCTCCGCGCGGGCCAGCAGATCCGCAAGCCGCACCGGGCCGCCGGGGAGCGGCACGCCATGCTCCACCTGGGGCCGTAACTCCGGATGGAGCGCGAAGGCCTCGGGCAGGCGGCGAAGGATCTGCGCGACGTAGTCCACCGTCGGGGGCGTGGCAGTCAGCGTACTTTGCCAAACCTGCCTCACGGCGTCAAGCACCTGCTGGGTCGCGGCCAGCTTCGCGTCCCGTGGCGCGTCCGACAGATACAACTCCGAGAGCAGCGAGCTGTCCACGAACTCCCGCAACAGCGCCTGGCGGTCTTTCACGGTCACCGAGCCGAGGACGCGCGGGGTCAGGTCACCGGGGATCCGCTCCCAGACCTTGAGCTTTTCCTCCTCTTCCTGGATCTTCCGGCGGGACCCCTCTTTGTACAGCACGTTCCCTTCGGGGCCGGAGATCCGCGCGACCACCGCGCCGCTGATGCCGTCCCAGTACGGCCGGAACTCCCCGTCGGCCTGGATGGCTTCGGGCAGAAGGAGGCCGAGCTGCTGGTACTGGGAAAACTTGAGCCGGCGCCCGGTGAGCAGGAAGATCGCCTGCTCACCGACGTTGAGCACGTAGTCGGCCACCTTCTCAAGGTATTTCATTACGGTCAGGCAGTGCAGCAGATACGGCACCGCGATCGGCTCGGACTGCATGCGCTGGCGCGCCTCTCCGAGAAAGCGGACGTAGTGCGTGTCCAGCTCGGACTCCCGCATGCACGCCCGGCGCGCCAGATCCAGGTCGCGCCGGGCCACCGCTTCCACGACTTCGGTGACGGCGACCACCGCGCACGTCCCGAGTTCGTCGAACCTAAACTCGACGTGGGGAATGCCCTCGCGCACCAGCAACCGCACGCGTTTCGCGATGTGCGTGCCGGCGTCACCGATCCGCTCCAGGTTGAGCGCGATCTTGACCGTCGCGCGGACGGTGCGGAGCCCGTCCGGGGTCAGGCCCCCGGTCGCGGCGAGGGCGAAACAGCGCTCCTCCAGCTCGAGGTTGAGGTTGTCGACGGCGTCGTCGCGCTCGATGATCTCCTCGGCCAGCGTCAGATCGCGGGTGTCATAACAGCGAAGGGCGCGCTCGAGTTGGTCAACAACGAGCCGCCCAAGCTTTGTGACCTCACCCTGCAGACCGGTGAGCAGTGTGTCCTGGGCCACCATGGCCTTCTTGGCTGTGTCCTATCCCGCCGGGGCCGCGCGGCGCATTCCGCGACCCCGGCGGTGGTCATTCGAGATGAACGGGTGTGGGGGGTGAGAGGCGCTATTGGTGCGCCGCGGTACCTGCGGGCTCGCGGCCGCCTTCCTCCCGCGGATCGACGGTGATCTCCAACGCCTCCGCGGCGGACGCATATTCGGGCTTCCACGACAGCTCCAGGGCGATGCTGCCGGCCGCCTTCTCCGGCTTCCCTTCGGCCTCGATCTCAAACGCGAGCATCGCGGTCGGCTCGAGCCGAACGACGCGCTCGCCGGCGGCGAGCCCCACCACGCCGCGCCGCAGACCGTCTGCGATTCTCACGAGGTAGTCCGCCACCTGCGACGCCTCGAGGGTCGCCGAGAACTCGAACTTGTCATTCCGCTCACTGTGCTTCGCCATCTGAGCCTCCTTGGCCGCCGCCGCGCCGGTCACGGCGATGTGGTCACGCTGAGCGGCACGCGCCAGTGCAGGCCGATCTGCATCGACCCCTCGCGTCCGTTTTCCTCCGCACGAATCTCCAGACGAATCACCTGGCCGAGGTGGTACGCGTGCCGGTGCTCGCTGGATCGAATGATCAGCGTCCCGTGCATCAGCCCAAGCGACAGCTGATTGATCAGTTCCGCGGCTTCCGTGCACGGTAGCGCCGTCGTTACCTTGAGCGGTTCTGCCATCCCGTCACGCTCCCCGCTACTCTTCGTACGCTCGCCGCGCCGACGTCGTCAACGCGATTGCTCACCGCACCCGGCTGGCCGCCTCGGAGAGACTCACGACGCTGGACGCCGTGGGGCGCATGTACGTCCCCGCGAGTTCCGCGCGGGCCCGCCGCGCCTTCGCGATCCGCTTATAGGCCGCGCTGATCTGCACCGCGAGCGGTCCGTAGCTCTGGCTCTCCGCTGCGGCGCGGTGCTCGCGGATCGCGGACGTCACGGACGCCTGTGTGATCTCATCGATCGGGAGAAGGGTCGCCTTGATGCCGACCTGCGCCCAGAAGTGCGCATCGCTCCCGGCGACCACCGGCACCCCGTACTCGCGGGCCGCGGCGCGGACGCGATCGTCCGCCGAAAAGTCCTTGCCGTTGAACTCCAGCGCATCGAGCACCGCCAACCGCCGTCCGAGCCTCCACAACTCCTTGCCCGGACGAAACATGTGTGCGCCGATGACGAACGCGCCCACCCGGTGCACGACCGCGACCGCCTCGTCGAACGAGGGCCGGTATCCCGTGGTGGCAGGCTCGGACAGACCCGCGTCGAGAGCCCGAATCTGTTCCACCCGGCCGAGCACGATCAGATCACACCCTTCCCGGATGCTCAGCTCCACCCCGGCCAGCAACCGCATCCCCTGAGGCCCCTCGTAGACGCCGTCCGCGTCCCGGTAGGGGAACTCCCGCCGCAGCGCGCCATGAATGTTCCAGTAGTCGGTCGCGTGGAAGTGCTCCACAAGCGCCACACCGTCGAGCCCGAGCCGCCCTGCTTGTGCCACGAACTGCCATACCGCCCTGGTGGTGAACGGAAATGACTTGGAAAGTTTGGCATGTGTATGCAGGTCGATGCGCTTCACCGTTTAGTCCCTCCACGCGTGCTGCGATTATGCGGCGTCACGTTCAGGAAGTCGCGCTCCGTCCGTCCGCCTTATGCCCGATCGCCACTGTCACAAGACCTCCCCCTCCTGGCCCCAACTCTAGCCCCCCTTGTTTAACCCCGCAAGATGCCATTCAAAACTGGAGGCAAAGAAAACGTTAACGGAAGGTTAACGAAATGGGCGGTAGAGAGCACCGCAGCCCGAGCCGGCAGGATGGGGCGTCGGAGGACTCCCTGAGGAGTGTGCGGGCCGGGCGGCGGCTCGACTAGGAGCCGCCGCCCGGCGGGACCGATTCCGTGGCGGGGTCAGTCGCCCTGCTGCGGGCGCTCCTGGGGTCGGCGGGCGCCGAGGAGGCCCGCCAGCACCGCACCCACGCGCCCGGTGGCCGTCGCGACCACGTGCATGTCGCTCAGTTGCTCGAACAGCGAGTGGAGCACCGGGATCGCGACCAGCGTGAGCAGGAGCGACAGCACCTGACCGCCGATGATCACCTGACTCATCGCCCGGTTGGTCGCCGCTCCGACCCCGTGGGACGTCGCGAGCGGGATCATGCCAGCGACGAACGCGATCGTCGTCATCAAGATCGGCCGGAGCCGCTCCCGGCTCGCGGCCACGATCGCGCGATCGCGCGCCATCCCCGCCCCGCGCAGCTGGTTCGCCCGATCGATCTGGAGGATCGCGTTCTTCTTCACGACCCCGAACAGCACGAGGATCCCGAGCTGGGAGAGGATGTTGAGCTGGCCGCCGAGCAGGAGCAACGAGAGCAACGCGAACGGCACCGTCATCGGCAGCGACAACAGAATCGTGATCGGGTAGATCCACGACTCGAACAACGCGGCCAGCACAAGGTACATGAAGACGAACGAGAGCATGAACGCCTGCATGAACGAGGTGGATTGCCGCCGCTGCTCCACCGACTGCCCGGTCAGCGCCGTGGTGTACCCCGGTCCGAGGTTCAGCGCGTGGATCTGCTTGTCGAGCTCTGCGAGCACCGCGGTCTGGTTCGTGCCCGGCAGCAAGTTCGCGGTGAACGTCACCTGGCGCTCCTGGTTGTAGTGGTCGATCTGTCCGGGCGTCGTGCCCGGCTCCTCGTCCACGATCTGGTTCAGGTACACGAGGCCCTGCGTGGCCGAGGCGACCGGGAGTTGGCCCAGGAGATCCGCACGGGTTCGCTGATCGGCGGCGGCCCGAATGTACACTTTGTACTGGTTGCCGGCCTCGGTGTATTTGGCGCCCTTCGCCTCGACGCCCTGGATCAGCATGCTGAGCGCGTTCGCCGCGTCCACGGCGTTCACGCCGAGATCGGCGGCCTTCGTGCGGTTGACCTTGAACCCAAGGTCCGGGCTGCCGCTGATCAGGGACGACTGGGCGTCCACGACCCCCGGGATCGACCGGAGGATCGCGAGCCCGCGGTCGCCGACGCGCTGCAGCGCCGCGAGGTCCGGCCCGCTGACGACGTAGTCGATCGGTGGAAAGCTGCCGCCAAAGTCCGAGAACGTCTGCACCTGCGTCTGCAGCCCGAGGTACGCGAAGCGGGGCAGCAGCTGACGCCGTACCGCGTCCATCGACGCGGCCTGGCTCACGGACCGCTCGCCGAGCGGCGCCATGACCACGGAGATCGTGAAGTGATTCGGGGTCTGCTGCGCGTCGTCGCCGGCGGTGACGACCGTGTAGGCGATCCCGGGCAGGCGCCGGATGTCCGCCGCGAGCTGGGTCGCAAACGTGCTGGTGGCGCTGAGAGTCCACCCCTCCGGCGCCCGCACGACGACTTGGTACTGCGACTCGTCGTCATCCGGCAGGAAGTTCTTGCTCACCGCGGCGCCGAGCGGCACGATGCTCACCAGCGCGGCCAGGGTCAGCACGACGACCACCCAACGGTGGGCGAGGGCGTGCTCGAGCAGCCACCGGTACCCGCGGTCGAGCGCCGCGTACACCCGGCCGCGCGCGTGCGCCGCGTCCCCGTCCGAGGGCGACGACCGCGCCGCCCACGCCCGCCCGAGCCAGTGCGCGCTCAGCGCCGGGGTGAGCGTGAAACTGACGAGCAAAGACACGGCGATGGCGAAGGCCATCGTCCACCCGAAGCTGCGCATGAACTCGCCGGTGATGCCGCTCATGAACGCGAGCGGCAGGAAGACCGCGATCAGGCTCAGCGTGGTCGCCGTGACCGCCCCGCCGATCTCCCGGGTTCCCTCGATCGCCGCCTGGACGGGCGGCATCCCCTTCTCGGTCATGAACCGGTAGATGTTCTCGAGCACGACGATCGCGTCGTCGATGACGATACCGACGACCAACGCGAGCGCCAGCAGTGTGATCGTGTTGAGCGTCAGGCCGATGCCCGCGACGAGCGCGAACGCGCTGACGATGGAGGTCGGGATCGCCAGCGCGGCGATGATCGTCGAGCGCCAGTTCCGCAGGAACAGCAGCACGACCAGCGCCGCAAGCGCCGCCCCGATCACGAGGTGTTCCTCCACCGCATCGGTCGACGCCTTCACGAACACAGACTGATCGCGCACGATCCGGATCTGGTATCCTGGGGCCAGCGTGGGGACGATCGTCCCGTTGAGCTTCGCCTTGACGTCCCGCACGACGTCGAGGGTGTTGCTGCCCGTCTGCTTGATCACCTGAAGCAGGACCGCCGGCGTCCCGTTCACGTTCGCCGTGGTCTGGGCCTCTGCCGCGCCGTCCTCGACCCGCGCGACGTCTGCCAAGGTGATCGGCTGGCCCCCGCGCATCGCAAGGCCGACACGGCTCAGTTCGTCGATCGACGTCACACGGCCGAGCGTACGCAGGGTCAAGCGCTGGTCGCCGCGCTCGATGTTGCCCGCGGGGAGCTGCACGTTCTGATTCTGGATCGCCTGCAGCACCGCCGTGACCGGCACCCCGTACGCCGTCAGCCGGTTCGGATCGACCCAGACGTTGATCTGGCGCGGCTGGTCACCGATCAGCGTGACCTGCCCCACGCCCGCGATCCCCTCGAGGCGCGGTTTGATCACCTTGTCCGCGTACTCCGAGATGTCCCGCACGGAGTGGTTGGCCGACAGGGCGAGCGTAATCACGGGCAGCGCACCCGGGTTGATCTTGGAGATGATCGGCGGGTCGATGCCGGTGGGCAGGTCGGGGATCTGATTGACCTGATCCCGAACCTCCTGCGCCGCGACGTCGATATTCTTCTCGAGAAAGAACTGGACCACGACGATCGAGATGCCTTGGGCGGACGTCGACTGAATGTGGTCGATGCCGCTGACGACGTTGACCGCCTTCTCGACCTTGTTGGTGACGTCGGTCTCGATCTCTTCAGGCGAGGCCCCCGGCTCCGTGATCGTCACCACGACGAAGGGGATGTCCACGTTCGGCCACCGCTCGACGTTCAATCGGAAGAATGCGAACAGCCCCATGAACACCATGGCAAGCACGAGCACGGATGCCAGGACGGGCCGGCGTACGGAAATGGCGGCGAGCCACTGCATCGGGACTTCCTACGGCCGCACGAGGCGCGGGGCGACCGCCTGGTGGTCGGTCAGCCCCTCCTGCCCCTGCACCGCGACGATATCGTCGGCCGCCAGGCCGGTGCGGACCTCGATCATTCCCCGCTGGTGCGCGCCGGTCTGCACGGCCCGACGGACCGCGTGGCCGTCCTGAACGGTAAACACGATCGGGCCGGACGCGGTGATCACCACCGCCTGCTCAGGAATCTGCAAGACGTGCGGGCGCGACGCGACGATGACGTCGCCGTGCGCGAACATGCCGGGGCGAAGCGCGCCGTCGGTGTTCGGAATGCGCACCTTCACCCCGAACGTGCGGCTGTCTGCGGAGACCGACGGCTGAACCTCTTCGACGCGCCCCTCGACGAGGCGCCCGGGGAGACTATCCACCACCAGTCGGGCGGCCTGCCCGGGGGCGACGACCGCGCGAAACTGCTCGGGCACCGACAGCAGCGCGTACACGTCGTCGATCTGGGCCAGAAGCAGCGGCTGCGAGGTGGACGAGAGCATCTGGCCGGGCTCCACGTTCCGCTGCGTGATCGTGCCCGCGAACGGCGCCGCGATCGTCGCGTTCTGGAGCCGGACCTCGGCCGAGGCCGCCGCCGCGTCGGCCTGTGCGAGATCGGCGCGCGCCGCCGCGATGTCCTCCGGCCGGGGTCCCGTGACCGTCAGACTTTGCTGCTGGCGCGCGGAGTCGTAGGTCGCGCGTGCGACCCCAAGCTGCATCGTCGCAGCGTCGAGGTCCGCCTTCGAAACGGCTCCCTGCGTGAAGAGCGCGCGGCTCCGCTGGTAGTTGGCCTGCGCATTGTCGAGGTTCGCCTGTGCCTGCGCCACGCTCGCCGCCGCCTGCTGGATCTCTTGCGGGCGCGACCCGTGTTCGAGTGACAATAGCTTCGCCCGCGCCGACGCCACGGTCGCATCGGCCTGCTGGACGTCGGCGGCCAGTTCGCCGCGATCCAGCTGGATCAGCGCCTGTCCGGCCCCGACGTGGTCGCCTTCTTGGACGAGGACCGCGGAGACGCGGCCGGACGCCACGCTCCCGAGCCACGCCTCGCGGATGCTGGTGATGCTGCCGGATGCCGTAATTCGCGTCTCGAAATCGCCCTCGCGGACCGGTGTGACGGAGACCGTCGCGGGGTCTTGATCCGTCGCGATCGGTGCGGTGTGCGCCACGCCGTGGTCACCGGCGGATCGCCCTATTCCGCGCGCGACAACCGTCACGACGAGCGCGAGGAGTACTGCTGCCAAGATCGCGATCACGCGGACTCGCATAGACTTCCCCTTCCGTGGTCGTTCTATTCGGTGAGCGGACGTTCATTCTCGGTCAGGAGGTATGACTGAATGCTCACTCAGCATACCTAGATCGAGCCACGGCTGTCAAGGCACGGAAAGGTAACAACTTTGGGATCGTCGTAGCCGGATCGTCGCCTCCATTGGGGCAACGTCCTGCGCGTCCTGTGGCGGCTCGCGTCGGCACGACGTGCCCACTGCTGCGCTCCTCGCACGCGCACGATCCGTGACTCCAAGCTGCTTCCGCTGTCCCTGCGCTGATGCTCTTCATATAAGGAGACCAAGAGATCGGAAACGCCGGCAACTGACCGAGTTTCGTGTGCTAGACTCTGCTGTGGCGGAACTTCACTCAACAGGGGCGCGCCCCTCGCCCCCCGGAGGGATCTGCATGCATCACGCCGTCCTGCCCGCGCATTCCGGGAGACCCCGATGACCCCAGCCGTTCCCAGCCCGTGCGACGGCGCGTCAGTCAACCTGAGTTTCGTGCAACTCGGGGCCTGGAAGATGATCGTCCTCGGCATCGTCCAGGGGATCACCGAGTTACTGCCGATCAGCAGTACCGCTCACCTCCGCATCGTCCCCGCCGTTCTCGGATGGCCCGATCCCGGGTCCGCGTTCTCGGCCGCGATGCAGCTCGCCAGCCTGCTGGCGGTGGTCACGTTCTTTGGGCGCGATATCGTCACGATCACCAGAGGAGCGCTCGGTGCCCTGCGCCGCGGCGATCAGCGGGATCACTCCCTCCGCATGGCGATCGGCATCGTGATCGGCACGATTCCGATCGGGATCGCGGGGCTGGCGCTTCGCAAGACGCTGAACGCCTGCAACTCGCCGATCCGGGCCATCGCCGTGATCGGGTGGGCCTGCGTGCTGATGGGAGTGCTGCTTGCGCTGGCAGAGATCTACGGCCAGCGGGGCACCGGCGGTAAGCGGCGGTGGGAGCAGCTCACGCTCCGGGACTGCCTCTCCGTCGGAATCGCCCAGGCGTTTGCGCTGGTGCCCGGCGTCTCCCGCTCGGGCTCGACGCTCACGGCGGGCCTAGGGCTCGGCATGGAGCGCGCAACGGCGGCGCGGTTCTCGTTTCTCTTGGGCGTCCCCGCGATCGTGCTCGCGGGCCTGACCGAGCTGTGGACGCTGCACAAGGCCGGGCTCACCGCTCACGGGTGGGAGTTGCTGGCGATCGGGGTGATTTCCGGGAGCGTTGCGTCGTACGTCGCGATCTGGGGGCTGCTTCGCTACCTCGAGCGCCACACCAGCTGGGTATTCGCGTGGTACCGGGTCGTCCTCGGGATCGCGATCCTGGTCGGAGCCGGAATGGGCCTCCTCCGGTGAGCGACGCGTCGCGCAATGTCGCGGTGCGTTTCCGGGGAGACGATCTGCCGGCTGGGGCTCGCGGCGAGCTTCATCGGCGACGGGCCTCGCGCCCCGGGTCAGCCCCGCGACGCAGGCCGCGCGGACACGACGGGTGCGGCGCCCGGTCGCCTATGTGCGGGACGATACGCTGGATCGCCGCGCCCTAGGCGTTCAACTCCCTCAGCGTGCCCGTGACCATGTAGATCACGCGCTCGGCGATGTTGGTGGCGTGGTCGCCCATGCGCTCCAACGCTTGGGCCGCCATCAGCAGATGGGTGGCGCGCTGAATCGTCTTCGGGTCCTCGAGCATGAACGTGAGCAACTCCCGGAATACCTGGCTGTAGAGGTGGTCCACGTCGTCGTCCGCCGCCGCCATGCGCTCGGCGAGCGCGACGTCGTGGCGAACGAAGGCCTCGAGGCCGTCCCGGAGCATCGCGCGAACCATGTCCGCCATCCGCGGAATGTCGATCAGCGGCTTCACGAGCGGCTCCGCAGCGATCCGCTGCACGATCCGCGCGATATCTTCGGCGTGATCGCCGACGCGTTCGAGGTCGATCGTCATCACCCAGATCGCGGCGATCGTCCGCAGATCCTTGGCCATCGGCTGCTGCGTCGCCATGAGCCGCATGCACCGTTCCTCGAGCTCGAGGTGCAGCGCATCGATGGTGTTGTCTGCCGCCACGATCGCCCCGGCGAGCTCCACATTGCGGGAGCGCAGCGCGTCGATGGAGCGGCGCACCGCGTCCTGGACGAGGGTTCCCAGGCGGAGAAGGTCGTCCCGAAGCCGCCGCAGGTCCTGATCGAACGCTTCTCGGGTCGTCATTCCACCGATTTTCGGCGGATGCCGCCCCTGGATCCTGCCGGGACCGGCCGCGCCCAGAACGGGGCCGCGGTCGAGCCCGGCCGACCGGACGTGCCGCGTTAGCCGAATCTGCCGGTGATGTAGTCCTCGGTGCGGCGATCGCTCGGCCGAGTGAACATTTCGGACGTCGGTCCGGCCTCGATCAATTCGCCCACAAGCATGAAGGCCGTCACGTCGGACACGCGGGCGGCCTGCTGCATGTTGTGCGTGACGATCACGACGGTCAGCGTCTCCCGCAGCGTACGCGCCAACTCCTCGATCTTGAGCGTCGAGACGGGGTCGAGGGCGGACGCCGGCTCGTCCATCAACAGCACCTCGGGCTCGACCGCCAACGCCCTGGCGATGCACAACCGCTGCTGCTGGCCCCCGGACAAACTGGTCCCGGGCTTGCCGAGCGAATCCTTGACCTCGTCCCACAGTGCCGCATGGTGAAGGCTCCGCTCGGCGATCTCGTTCAACCGTCGGCGGTCGCGCACGCCTGTGAGACGCAGGCCCGCCACCACGTTGTCGAAGATCGACATCGTCGGAAACGGATTCGGCCGCTGGAAGACCATGCCGATCCGCCGCCGGACCGCCACCGGGTCGACGCTGGAGCCATAGATGTCCTCCCCGTCAAGCAGGACACTGCCCTCCATGCGCGCTCCCGGCACGACCTCGTGCATCCGGTTGAGACAACGCAGAAACGTCGACTTTCCGCAGCCGGACGGGCCGATGATGGCGGTGATGCGATTGGTCTGAATGCCCATCGAGAGCCCCTTCACCGCATGTGACGCCCCGAAGTAGGCGTGCAGGTCCCGGACGGTGACGCGTTCTCCCGAAGCCTGAGCAGCGCGGGCGTTCGCCACCCCCGAGAGGGCGCCGCTCACGAGAGCGCTGGGAACATCCATTCGTTCTACCTCCCTTTCGCGTACCGACGGCGCCCGGCGGTCCGGGCCACCACGTTCAGCACAAGCGTCAGCGTCATCAGCACGAGCGCCGCAGCCCACGCCTGACGGTGCCAGTCGTCGTATGGCGCAATCGCGTAATTATAGAGTTGGACCGTGAGCGACGAGATCGGCTGGTCCAGCCGCAGCGACCAGGCCGGGTTATTGAACGCCGTGAACAACAGCGGCGCCGTTTCCCCCAGGACGCGCGCGATGGCGAGCGTCACGCCCGTCAGCACGCCCGCGGTCGCCGTCCGCAGCGTGACCCTGAGTGTAGTGACCCACCACGGGATCCCGAGTGCAAACGACGCCTCGCGCAGCGACGCCGGCACGAGCTTCACCATCTCCTCGGTGGTCCGCATCACGAGCGGAATCATCATGACCCCGAGGGCGAGTCCGCCGGCCAAGGCGGAGAAGTGCTTCGCGGGAACGACCACAAGCGCGTAGATGAAGACACCGACCACGATGCTCGGGACGCCGTTCAGCACGTCCGCCGTGAACCGGACCCACCAGCCGACGCGGCCGCCGCCCACCTCCGAGAGGAACAGGCCGCCGAGGATCCCGACGGGGATTCCCACGCACGACGCGAGCGCGACCAGCACGAGCGTCCCGCCGAGCGCGTTCGCCATTCCCCCGCCCAGTTCGCCAACCGGCGCCGGGAGGTGCGTGAAGAACGCCCAGTTCACCGCGGACGCGCCCTGCAGCGTGACGTAGCCGATCACGCTGGCGAGCGGGGCGATCGCGACGAGCAGCGCGCCGAGACACAGGTACGTCATGACGCGATCGGCGATGCGGCGGCGGCGGACGTCCGCGGTGGGCGCCGTGATCATACGCGCAACCCCGAAGATGTGACGCGCGACACGAGCCACCGCGCCGCCGCGTTCACGATCAGCGACACGACGAACAGCACGAGCGCCATCTCGATCAACGCGGAGATGTACAGGTTTGAGGACGCTTCCGAGAACTCGTTGGCCAGGGCCGACGCGATCGTGTACGCAGGCTGAAACAGCGAGGCCGCGATCTGGGGCCGGTTCCCGATCACCATCGTCACGGCCATCGTCTCGCCGAACGCGCGACCCAGCCCGAGGATGATCGCGCCGATGATCCCGGTGCGCCCGTACGGCAGCACGGCGCGCCGGATCACCTCCCAGCGCGTCGCGCCGAGCGCGTACATCGCCTCACGTTGATCTTGGGGCACCGCCTGCAGCACATCCCGCGACACCGAGGAGATGATGGGAATCACCATGATCGCCAAGATGATCCCCGCAGCGAGCATGCCGATGCCGTATGCTGGACCGCCGAACAGCGGGAACCACCCCAGCGCGGCGCCCAGAACCGGTTCCACGCTCCCCCGGACCCACGGGATCAGGACGAAGACCCCCCACAACCCGAGGATCACGCTCGGGATCGCCGCGAGCAGCTCCACGATGAACGAAAGTACGACAGAGGAGCTGCTCAGCGACAACTCGGCGAGGTAGATCGCCACGCCGAGGCTGATCGGCACCCCGATCAGCAACGCGAGCGCCGACGACACCAGTGTTCCGTAGACGAACGGCAGCGCCCCGAAGATGTTGTGTATGGGGTCCCACTTGGACGTCCAGAGAAACGCCGGCCCAAACGTCGCGATTGCGGGAGCGGCAGCCATCGCGAGGGAGAGCCCGATACCAAACACGATGACGATGACGAGGAGCGCGAAGCCGGCGAGCACCATACGAAACGCATCGTCGGCACGCCTGGAACCACCCCGCCGTACGGTGGCTCCCAGCGACGGGCCGCCCGGGGAACCTACCGCCAGCGACTGATCACGAAGCATCGTAACGTCCTTTCGAGCGCGACGCAGACCGCCCCGCGTTCCCGAAGTAGTGACCTCCGAAGACGGCCGCGCCGGCGCTCCCGACGTCTTCTGCCGGGCGACCTGACGCCGAAGCGCGCGCCCGGACGTTCGCGGCCGTCGTTGCCGCATCGACGACCCCTAGTGTTACACTACGGATCAACCGTTAACCGGCAGTGAGTCAAATGTTAAGGCTCCATTAAGACCCAGTTAACACTCTCCCGGCCAGTCACGGACGCGGATCGGTCAGAGCCCTACGAACCGTATAAACACGACCGCAGCGCCGGCCACGAGACCGAGACAACAGAGAATCACCAGCGCCGCCTTAAGATCGGGCGACGCGTGAACCGGCCACGAGAAGAAGTCTTCCCCATCGTGGTTGACGAGGTCGGGCAGATCGTTCTTGACGTGCATCGCAGCACCTCCAACACAACCCATCGCCGACACCCCGAACGGGGTCGCGCCGGCGCGCTGCCGCCGGGCGGATCCATGGGGCGAAGCGGAAACCTCGTGGCGCGAGTCTAGAGCGCCATTGTTAACCCACTCGGTATCCACAGTGCACCGTCGTGTTAAGAAACGGAGAAGAATACCGCCTCCGACGCCGCTCATGCGGGCGCCAGCACTTGGTCGGGCGCCTTCGGGATCAGGAGAGTGAACTGGCTCCCCCGACCCTCGACGCTCTGCACCTCGACACGGCCGCCGTGGGAGGTGGCGATGTGCTTGACGATGCTCAGGCCGAGCCCCGTACCGCCAAGCGCCCTGGACCGGGAGCGGTCCACGCGATAGAAGCGTTCGAAGATTCGCGGCAGGTGCTCTGGAGCGATCCCGAGGCCGGTGTCCGTCACGGCCAGCCCCACGAGATCACCCGCCACGTGACCGGAAAGACGCACGCTGCCGCCCGCCGGCGTGTACTTGAGCGCGTTGTCCACCAGGTTGACGAGCGCCTGCACAAGGCGCGCCTCATCGCCCCACGCCTCGGGGAGTCCGTCGAACTCCTCGAGCCGCAGCGCGATGTCGCGACGCTCCGCGACCGGCCGGAACTTCGTCGTGACATCGCGGGCGACCTCACTCATCGACACCGGCGTCATCTCCATCTTGGCGCTGCCGCTCTCGATCGCCGACAGATCCAACAGATCGTTCACCAGGAGCGCCAGACGATCGATTTCGGACACGATGCGGCCGAGGAACCGCGGCCCGGCCTCCGGGTCGCGGGCCGCGCCGTCGCGGAGCGTCTCGGCGAGCGCGCGAAGCGACGCGAGCGGCGTGCGCAACTCGTGAGAAACGTTGGCGATGAACTCCTGCCGGATCAGATCCGTCCGACGCAGGTCCGTGACATCCTGCGCCGCCACCACGATGCCCAGGAATTCGCTGCGCCCTCCCTTCACCGGGTTGGCCTGCACGCGGAGCACGCGATGGTCGGGCTGATGGATCTCCAACTCTCTCGTCAGCGGCACGCGTTCACGGATCGCCTGTCGAACCAGCGCGTCGAGCTCGTAGTGATGCACTACCTCGATGAGGCGGTGCCCGATCGCCGTGGACGCCGCGATGCCGAAGATGCGCTCGGCGGAAGGATTGACGAGCACGAGCACGCTCTCGGGATCGAGGATCAGCAGACCGTCGCTCATGTGGGCCAGCACGGCCTCCAGCGTGCTCTTGCCGCGATCGAGATCGGTAATCGTGCGATCGGCCTGCGCCACCATCGCGTTGAATTCCGCGATCGTCTCGCGCACCTCGGCGAACGACTCGCCGTGCACCGGCCGCAGGCGTCCGTCGGCGCCGGCCCGCGCGGCTTCGGTGATCTCGCGGAGCGGCCGGCGCAGCGAGGCGGCCACGCGGCCGCCGAGCAGCCATGCCGCGGCCAGCGCCACCGCGGCGACCCCAACCAACGGTTCCACCACCGGCGGTGTGTGCGGCGGCCATCCGGCCAGCACCACGGCCGCCGCGGCGGCGGCGAGGGTCACGCCCGCCTCCAGCACGAGCGCAAGCGTCATGCCTCTCCAGAGCCGCACGTCTATCCCTCCAGCTTGTAGCCGACCCCGCGGATCGTCTCGATCGACGTGGCCCCACCGGCTTCTTGGAGTTTGTGCCGCAACCACCGCACGTGGACGTCCACGGTGCGGTCGTCGCCGTCGTACTCGTACCCCCACACCTGCTGCAGCAGAAGCGCTCGGGTCAGCACGCGCCCGGGGTTCGAGAGAAATGCGCGCAGCAGGTCGAACTGTCGCGGCGGCAGCGCGACTGTCTGTTCCGCGACCTGGACCACGTGGCGCGCGACGTCGAGGGTGATCTCACCGACGTTCAGCACCTCGTCACGCGCGGGCGCCGCGGCCTGGGTGCGTCTGAGGGCGGAGCGGATCCGCGCGAGGACCTCCCGCACACTGAACGGCTTCGTGATGTAGTCGTCCGCGCCGAGATCGAGCCCGACGATCCGGTCGGGTTCGTCGGCGCGCGCCGTGATCATGAGGATCGGCACGCGCGACTCCTGCCGGAGGATGCGGCAGACTTCGAATCCGCTCATCCCGGGCAGCATGACATCGAGCAGTACCAGGTCGGGCGATTTCGCTCGGGCGAGGTCGAGCGCCTGTCCCCCGTCGCCGGCCTCGAGCACTTCGTACCCTTCCCGCTCCAATGCATACCGGAGCGATTCGACGATCGCGTGCTCGTCGTCCACGAGTAGGATCCGTTGCTTCATACGTACCTCCCGTCGATGTGTGTGTCGCGCCGAGAGATTTTTCCGTTCCTTTGCACCCCCCGCGGGCGGAATTAATGCCGGCTTAATCGGCGCGCGCTATCGTCACTGGTGGATGGCGGTCCGCCGGGGTCGCAACTGGCGGCCCTACGGAGGATGCGTGGACACCACGCTCCGCCTCAACAGGACGAGGACGCGATGGCCGGACGGGCCACCCAAGGATCGACAACGGCCCGCCGGTACAAGGCCCGCGCTCCCCGTTCCCAAGGGTGGCGCACTGTGCAAGGCCACGCACGCTTGGATCGCCGCCATCCCCAACCCCTGTACCCCGGGGCCGCGCGGGAGACCCGCACTCTCCGCGGCTCCGGGGGGCCCGCTCGGTCCCGTTCACGCGCCGCACGTCCTCGACCCGATCGTCGTACGCATCCCGCACCCGCCCGCGCCGCCCCGCGCCATTGCCACGACCGTCCCGCACGCGCGCCGTTGGATCGATCGCGCATCGCGGGTGTGGACCGCCGTACCCGCGCGCGTCCGGCGCGCCGCCGTGGCGCGACTCGCGGACGACCACGAGCTGGTTGGGCTCAAACTCGGCGTGCTCGGCGGGGTGTTGGTCGTCACCGCCGTGCTCGAACGGTTGTGGGCGTGACGCGTCGACCCCGCGGCGCGCTCCATGTATACGTCGCCGTCACGGGCGATGCGGACACCGTGTCCGTGATCTTCGTCGATACGCACGCGCGCGTGCTCGAACACGTCGCGCTCGGCGCAGCCGACGCCGGCGCGGCGTGCGGACGGGCGCTGCGCGGCATCGTGTACGCGCTGTGGCGCTCGCGGAAGTTGGGGTACCGGCGGGTGGCCGTACATAGCGACGTCCCTGCGGCCGCCGCGCTGCTCGCCGGCGAACGCCGCTTGGAGTCGTCGCTGATCGGGCCGTACCTCGAGGCGCGCGCGTTGATGCGCGCCTACCGCTGGGCGCGCGTCGACGTGGGAGAACTCCGGTGGTGGCATGCGTCCGCTCCGACAACGGGACACCTCACGGAGCAGCTGTCGGTGTTGCCGCACGAACGCGTACCCGCCGCGCACGCACGCCGCGGAGACGCCGCGATCGAGACCTCTAAGCGTACGCAAGTGCACACGGTGCGGTAAATCGCCGGTGTTGTTCACGGCAAGTTCCAAGACACCGTTCGGCGCGTGCTGGCATGCGGGCCGACCGGTCTGCTCGACCGCGGCCCGCATGGGCGCACGCTTCTGTCCCGCGAACTTCACGTCCGACATGATCCATGTTCACGCTACCGCGCGATCGTTAACCCGCGGTGATCGAAGCGTTAAGCGAAGCCTAAATCCCTTAATCCCGGCTTCACACGGAACCGTCGGATTTCATTAGGGTGTAGCGGGAGGGTGTAGCGGGCGACGTGAACGATTCGCGTTCGGGAAGGTTCCAGGCCTATTCGGAGGGTGCGGACCTTCTTCGGATACCACTCGGTTCCCCAAACATGGGTTCGAAAGATTGTACGGTCCCAATCACCTTGGTCCATACACTTTGGGTAAAGTCAGCAGGCGGTGGTAAATAGTATTTCCGGGACAACTGGAAGATCCCACACGAGCGGGGCACTACGGCGGGCGGCGGCCAGGGATTTCGTGACGACGCAAGAAGGAGAAGAGCATATGCGACCTCGTGTGAATATCATTACGTTGGCCGTCGGTAACCTCGAACAATCCCTGGCCTTCTATCGTGATGGCCTTGGTCTGCCCACCAAGGGCATCGTCGGTACCGAGTTCAAAGGAACCGAATCCGAGCCCGCGGGGGCTACCGTGGTCTTCCAACTGCAAGGCGGTCTGATGTTGGCACTCTATCCACGCACCGAACTGGCAAAGGACGCGAATGTGCCCCATACGGCCTCAAGTACGTCTGAGTTCAGCCTCGGGTATGCGGTGCCAAGCCGGGAGGCTGTCGACGACCTGCTTCGGCGTGCGGAAGCGGCGGGTGCCGTGGTGACTGACAACCCACATGATCGGCCGTGGGGAATCTACTCGGGCTACTTCCAGGACGTGGATGGACACTTGTGGGAAATCATATGGAATCCAAAGATGCAAATCAGAGACTGACAGACTGCCAATTTAGTTAGTCTGCTAGTTAGTTCGCCAGTTCTTTGGCCTCTCACAGCACCTCATCGCTCCCGTGAGGATCCCTCTTATCATGCCACTTCTGTTTGAACGTCACTAATGAACGAGGGCATCGGTTCCGGTTCCTATGGTGACGTTCGCGATTCGTCAACCCGGGAAATTCCGGTCTTCGCGATGATCGGCGCGTCAAGCGAAGCGTAGGGACGCGCGAGCGACGCGTGCGCATGGATACCGAACGCCGACTTGGTGTCGTGTCGCGCCGATCGGACAAGACTTAACAATCCGCTAACCGGACATGCACGACGCCTTAACACAGCCCCGCTACCATGGGGCCGGAACGACGTGGCAGGAAGCACGTCTACAGCCGCGATCTCCGGCGCTCCGTCGGCGCGGCAAATCACGGAAGGAGGCGATTCAACCACGTGAGGACGACTAAAGCGCAATCTCGACTCGGCTCTCGGCGCTTGCTCGCGGCCGCGCTTGCTGTGGTCGCGCTCGGCATTCTCGGAGGAAGCCTCGCGGCCCCCTCGCCAACCGCGGCGCAATCCGCGGTCACGATCACAGGCGCGGGTTCGTCGTTTGACTACCCGCTCTTCTCGAAGATGTTTTCGGTGTGGCACGGAATGCACTCGAATGTGCAGGTGAACTACCAGTCCATCGGCAGCGGCGGCGGGCAGCAGCAACTGTTCGCGGGGACGGTGAACTTCGGCGCGTCGGACGCACCCCTCACCGACGATCAGCTCAAAGCGCATCCGACAATCGTGCACATCCCGATTACGCTCGGTGCGGTATCCGTCGGGTACAATCTGCCCGGGGTGCCCACGGGCCTCCGCCTCACCGGCGACGTGTTGGCGCGCATCTACATGGGGCAGATCACCTCCTGGTCGGATCCCGCCATCACCGGCCTCAACCCCAACTTCAAAGTGCCGAATCTGCCGATCGCCGTTGTCCACCGCTCCGACGGGAGCGGCACGTCCTTCATCTTCACCGCGTATCTGTCCGCCATCAACCCCGCCTGGAAGAGCAAGGTGGGTAACGGTGCCTCCGTCGACTGGCCGACGGGCGTCGGCGCCAAGGGCAGTGAGGGCGTTTCGGGACAGGTGAAGCAGACCCCGGGCGGCATCGGGTACTTTGAAATGGCGTACTCGATCGAGAACAAGATCCCGCAGGCGACGATGGAGAACGCGGCGGCCCACTGGACCATGCCGAGCGTGCAGGGTGCCGCAGTCGGCGCCGGACAAGCGGCCGCGCACATGCCGGCCGACCTCCGGGCGATGTTCGTCAACGCGCCTGGACCGACGAGCTATCCGATCGCGGGTTTTAGCTGGGTCCTGGTTGACAGCCAAAAGGTCTCGCAGCCTCTGGTCGATCTCCTGACCTGGATGGTTCACGACGGGCAGCAGTACGCGCAACCGCTGTACTACGCGCCGCTGCCGGCCCAAGTGGTCCAGCTGGACGACCAGAAGCTCAAGGCCCTGACGCCGAAGTAGAAGAGTCGCAAGGACCCCACACCGCCGGTCGGGCCGCATCCCCGGCCGGCGTCCGCACGCGACGAGGCCGTCCTTCCCCAGGCGGCCTCGTCGGCGTTGTTCCCCGGGGCGGCCGGGCGCGGTACGACCGGCGCCCCCGCCCGCGGGACCGCGACGGGAAAGCCTTCTCCCACCGACGAATTCCTACGCCGTGCACGCTGGCCATTTCACCCCATAGAGGAGCGGTGATGGACTCGATCATCGAACGGCTCTCCCGGCTCGCCCCGTCGACGCTCGGGCACTTCGTCGACGAAGGGTTCCTGGACATCGCGATCCGACCGGTGTTCCAACCCGTCAAGTTCGCCGGACGGGCGCTGACCGTCGACGCGCCGCCGCGCGATAACAGCATCTACCGGCAGGCAATCCGCGGGGCCACCCCCGGCGACGTCCTCGTGATCGCGCGCGGCGGCGACTTCCGCCACGCCTCATTCGGCGGCGGCATGGCGCTCGCCGCGAAGAACCAGGGCATCGTCGGCGTCGTGGTGGACGGCCCGGCCACCGATTACGCCGAACTCGTCGCGTTCGGCCTGCCCGTCTACTCGCGCGGCCTGTCGGCGCTCACGACCCGACGGCTCGACCTCGGCGGCAGCGTCGGCGCGCCCATCGTCTGCGGCGGGGTCCGTGTGGCGAACGGAGACTACGTGCTCGCAGACGACGACGGCGTGCTGGTGATCCCGCCGTCAACGGTGCAGGCGATCATCGAGCGCGGCGAGGCCGCGTCGCAGCGCGAACAGGAGACGCTCGCGCTGCTCAAGTCCGGCAAGACGTTCGACGAGATCGATGCGAGACGGAGGAGGACATGATGCGCACACTCGTGGCGGTGCTGCTCGCGTGCGCCCTTGGCGGGCTCGGCGCCGTATCGTGGGCCGCCGGCGCCGCCGACCAGCCGAAGCGCGGGGGCACGTTGATCTACGGGCTGTCGACCGAACCCCCGGATCTCGACCCGCACGTGAACTCCGGCTCCAGCGCCGGGAACGTCAAGGCGGCGGTGTACCAGGGGCTCGTCCGGTACGGGCACGGCGGCGTGATCGAGCCGGCGCTCGCCGAGCACTGGGGCCTCGTGGGGCAGACGCAGTACGTCTTCCACCTGCGGCCGGGAGTGAAGTTCCACAACGGGGATCCGCTCACCGCGGCGGACGTGAAGTTCTCGATGGACCGCATCCTCGACCCAAAGACGGGCTCGGCGCTGCGGAGCAGCCTGAAGGCGATCAAGAGCGTCGAGGTCGTGGACCCCATGACGGTGAAGATCGTCCTGAGCGAGCCGTTTGCGCCGTTGCTGGCCTACCTCGCCGAGCCGTACGGAGCCATCGTCGACGCGAAGTTCGTCCAGGGCGGCGCCAACCTGCGCTCGGTGATGATGGGGACGGGCCCGTTCAAGTTCGTTTCGTGGGATCCGGGACAGCGCATCCGCCTCGTCCGCAACGACGCCTACTGGGAGTCGGGCAAACCGTACCTCGACGGCATTAACTTCGTGCCGCTCGCCGACGCCCAGACCCGCCTCACGGCGCTCCGCGCCGGGGACATCATGATGATGGACTTCGTCCCTCAGGAGCAGATGAACGCGATCGCGCGCGACACACAGCTCAAGCTGTACGCCGATGTCGGCATCTTCATGTGCATCATCTTCAACCCGCAGCGGAAGCCCTACGACGACGTGCGGGTGCGCCAGGCGATCTCGTATGCGATCGACCGGAACGCCGTGGTCAAGACGATCTTCGACGGCCGCGGCACGCCGATCACCGGCGATGTCATCCCGAACAACTGGTGGTCGCACGACGCGAAGGCCGACGGCATGTACACGTACCAGCCCGACAAAGCGCGCCAGCTGCTGAAGGAGGCAGGGTACGGGGATGGCCTCAAGATCACGATCCTCGCCCCGATCACGTACAGCCTGCACACGCGCACCGCGCAGGTCCTCCAGGCCCAGCTCGCCAAGGTCGGCATCCAGGCGCAGTTGGATCTGCCCGAGTGGGCGGTCGTGCTGAACCGCCACAACCAGGGCGACTTCGCGATCGAGGTGCGGGGACTCTCGGCCTCGGTCAACGATCCAGACTTCCTCTCCCTCTTCTACGAGTCGGACAGCACGTTCTACCCGAAGCAGGTGGGGTTCAAGGACGCGCAGCTCGACCAGTGGCTCGACCAGGCGCGGGCCCTCGGGAACCAGGCCATCCGAAAGCAGCTCTACGCGAAGATCGAGGAGCGTGCGCTCATGCTGGCGCCGTGGGTGTACATCGCCTGGGGCGACCAGGGCGAGGCGGCGCGAGCGTACGTCCGCGGCTACGACCACTATCCCGGACCGCTCGGCACGTACTCGGGCTACTCGCTCTCGGAGACGTGGCTGGCGAAGTAGGCCCTCGGACGGTCGCATGGGCGCCTACGTCGCGCGCCGTTTGATCGCCGCCGTGCTCATGACGGCGGCGATCGCCACCGCGGTCTTCCTGCTGTTGCGCGCGGTGCCGGGCGACGTCGTCGTCGTCATGCTCGGCGAAAACAGCGCGTCCCCCGACAAGATCGCGGCCATGCGGCACGTCCTGGGGTTGGACCGCCCCCTGCTCGACCAGTACCTGACGTGGCTCGGCCGCCTTGCGCGCGGGGACTTTGGGACGTCGATCCTCTCCGGACGCCCGATCGGCGCCGATCTTGCCGTCCGCCTGCCGCGGTCGCTGGAGTTGGGCGCGGTCGCTCTCGCCGCCGCCGTCGTCCTCGGCATCCCGCTCGGCACGGTGGCGGCCCGCCGCGCGGGACGGGCGCTCGACTTCGCGATCACGGGCGTGTCGGTGCTCGGCCTGACGTTTCCGTCGTTCGTGGTCGGAACGGTGTTTGTCCTCGTGTTCGGGCTCGTGTTCCACTGGTTCCCCGCCACCGGCTACGTCCCGTTCTCCGACGACCCGATCGGCCACCTCCGCCACCTCGTGCTCCCGGCGGCCACGCTGGCGCTGACGTTTGCGCCGGTCGTCCTGCGCATGACGCGGGCCGGCATGCTCGAGACCCTGTCTCAGGACTTCGTCCGCACCGCGCGGGCGAAGGGACTGGCGGAACCGGCGGTCGTCGTTCGCCACGTGCTTCGGAACTCGCTGATTCCGGTCGTGACGGTACTCGGCCTGCAGGCGGGCGAGTTGATCGGGCGCATCGTCCTGATCGAGTACATCTTCAACTGGCCCGGCGTGTCCAGCTTGCTCCTCTCCGGTGCGTTTCAGCGCGACTATCCTCTCGTCCAAGCGGTCGTGATCGTCGTCGCGGGCGCGTTCGTCCTGATCAACCTCGCGGTCGACCTCACCTACATGCTGATCGATCCGCGGATCCGACTGACATGAGCGCCCGAGCACTGAACCTCCGCATCGCCCTGGCCGGGACCACGCTGGCCCTCCTCGTCGTGGCCGCCGCGGCCGCGCCGTGGTTGGCGCCGGCGGACCCGCTCGAGATGGGTTCGGCGCTCCTTGCCGGCCCGTCCGCCGCGCACCCGCTCGGCACCGACTCGTTCGGCCGGGATACGCTGTCGCGCCTCCTGTTCGGGGCGCGGGTGTCGCTGCTCGTCGCCGCGACGTCGGTGTTAATCGCCTCGAGCGTCGGGACGCTCCTCGGCATCGCGAGCGCAACGTACCGGGGCGCCGTGGAGTGGGCGGCCATGCGCGCCATGGACCTGATCCTCGCGTTCCCTCCGATCCTCCTGGCGATCGCCGCGGTGACGTTTCTCGGGCAGAGCTTGGCGAAGCTCGCCGTCATCGTCGCGATCCTGTACATCCCGACGTTCGCGAGGCTGTCCTACGGAGGCGCGCTCGGCGTGGCCCAACGGGAGTACGTCGAGGCGGCGCGGGCGCTCGGCGGCTCGGTGTGGCATCAGATGGGGCGCCACATTCTCCCGAACGTCGCGGGGCCCCTCATCGTGCAGTGCTCGCTGTCGGCCGGGTTCGCCATCCTCGTCGAGTCCGGCCTGAGCTTTCTCGGGCTCGGCGTCCTCCCGCCGGCGCCGACGTGGGGACGCATGGTCAGCGAGAGCCGCGACTACATGCAGCAGGAACCGATGTTGCTCGTGTGGCCGTCGCTGGCGATCGCGGTCGCGATCGGGGCGTTCAACATGCTCGGGGACGGGCTGCGCGACGCCCTCGATCCGCGCGCCGCCCGATCTGGGAGCGCGCGCGGCCGGCGTCGGGCGCGCTCCGCGCCGGAGGTCGAGCCGGCTCGCGGTCCGGCGGGCGCGGCCTGAGTCGGGACGGCAGGATCGCGCCCGGCGGCGGACGAACACCGCGCCACGGCCGCCCGGACCGCGCCGGTCCCGGCGGCCGTCGCGGCAAGGAGGAACTCTAGATGCTCACCGGCACTCGGGTCTACCGCGAGGAACTCTCCCCGGTCACGTTCCTCGAACGGGCGGGCGACGTCCACGCTGACCGCGTCGCCGTCGTCGACGGCGCGCGGCGCTTCACGTACCGCGAGTGGCGGGGCCGCGCGCGCCGGCTGGCGTCCGCGCTCCGCCGGGCCGGTCTCCGAAAGGACGACCGGGTGGCGTTCCTGGCGTTCAACTCGGAGCCGATGCTGCTCGCCCATTTCGGGGTTCCCCAGGCTGGGGCGATCCTCGTCGCGATCAACACGCGGCTCACCGCCGACGACGTCCGCTACATCGTCGAACATTCGGGATCCACGCTCCTCTGCTATTCCCCCGAACTGGCGCCCCTGACGGTCGACGCGCCGGGGCAGGTTCGCCGCATCGAGCTGGGTCCCGCGTTCGAGGCGCTCCTCGCGGAAGGCGACGACGGCCCCGTTGAGCCGTGGATCGAGGACGAGGAGGAGGTGCTCGCGATCGACTACACCTCCGGGACGACCGGGCGGCCAAAGGGCGTGATGTACACGCATCGCGGCGCATACTTGAACGCGCTCGCGATGATGATCGAGCACAAGATCGACCGCACGTCCAGCTACCTGTGGACGCTGCCGATGTTCCACTGCAACGGCTGGACGTTTACGTGGGGGCTCTCCGCGGTCGGCGCGCGGAGCGTGTGCATCCCGCGCATCGACCCCGGGGAGATCTGGCGGCTGTTTGAGGAGGAGGGCGTCACGCATTTCTGCGCCGCCCCCACCGTGCTCACGATGCTTGCCAACCACGCGGCCGCCCACCGGCTCGCGCGACCGGTGCGCATCATGACCGCCGGCGCGCCGCCGTCGCCGACGATCATCGCGCGCGTGACCGAGCTCAACTTCGAGCTGGAACACGCCTACGGCCTGACCGAGTCCTACGGTCCGTTCACGATCAACGTGGACCCACCGGGCCTCGCGGCGTGCGGTGAGGACGAGCGCGCACGGCTCAAGGCGCGCCAGGGTATGGCCCACGTCACCGCCGGATGGCAGCGCATCGTCGACGAGGCGATGCGCGACGTACCGGCGGACGGACAGACGCTGGGCGAGGTGGTGTACCGGGGCAATGTGGTCGCGAAGGGCTACTTCGGCCAACCGGACGCGACCGCGCAGGCGTTTCGCGGGGGCTGGTTCCACACCGGCGACATCGGGGTGATGCATCCGGACGGGCAGATCGAGCTCCGGGACCGCAAGAAGGACATCATCATCTCGGGGGGAGAGAACATCAGCACCATCGAGGTCGAGCAGGCGGTCGTGAGCCATCCCTCCGTCCTGGAGTGCGCCGTGGTCGGGATTCCGGACGACATGTGGGGCGAGGTGCCGAAGGCGTTCGTGACGCTGAAGCCGGGCCACGCCGCGACCCCAGAGGAGATCGTGGCCCACTGCCGCGCGCGCATCGCGGGCTTCAAGTGCCCGAAGGCCGTCGAGTTCGGCGATCTGCCGAAAACCTCGACCGGCAAGATCCAGAAGTTCGTGCTCCGCGAGCGCGAGTGGAAGGGGCGCGAGAAGCGGGTGAACTAGCGCGGCCGGACGGCGTCAGGACCGCCAGTGCGGCGGGCGCTTTTCCAAGAACGCCCGCATCCCTTCCTGCGCATCCGGGGCGAGCGTGTTCTCGACCATGACCCGCTCAGCCACCTCGTAGGCCTTGGGCCGGTCGAGCGCCACCTGCGCGTAGAAGCCGCGTTTGCCGATTCCGAGCGTGTATGCGCTCGCCGCGACGATCTGCCGGGCGAGCGCCATCGTCTCCTCGGCGAGCCGGTCCGGCGGCACGACCTTGTTCACCAACCCGGCGCGCTCCGCCTCGGCAGAGGTGATCGGCGCGCCGGTAAGGAGCATCTCCATCGCTTTCTTGGATCCGACCGCCCGCGAGACCGCCACCCCCGGGGTCGTGCAGAACAAACCGATCTTGACGCCGGGCGTGGCGAACGTTGCGTCCTCGGACGCCACCACGAGGTCGCACGTTGCGGCGAGCTGGCAGCCCGCGGCGGTGGCCACCGCGTGCACCTGCGCGATCACCGGCTTGGGAAGCGCCCGGATCGCCTCCATGACCTCCGTGCACAGCGCGAACAGCGCGCGCGCATCCTCCTCCGTGCTCCCGACCAGTTCCCGCAGGTCGTGACCCGCGCTGAACGCCGGCCCGTTCGCGCGTATGATCACGGCGCGTACGGCCGCGTCACGCGCGACGCGGTCGAGGTGGGCACGCAGCGCCTCGAGCATCGCGCGGGACAGCGCATTGCGCCGCTGCGGATGGTTCAGTGTGAGCAGCGCGACGCCGTCCTGCACCTCGCACATCACGACCGCCGTATCCATACAGGCACCCCCGTCCATGACAGAGTTTCCAATCGCAGGGTGGGATTCCTTCGCCCCATGGCGCGCCGGGGGACTTGCCGGATGTGCTACAATCTATCCTATCGTGATGACGACGCGGTATTGCCCGCAGTGCGGGGCCGGGCTGGAGCCCTTCTTCGACTCCACATGTGAGCCTCCGGTTGCCTGGCTGTGCCAGGGCTGCCGTAGCGTGCAGATGGACGTCGACCGCGCCGCCCTGTCGCTTGAAGCGCAGCGGGACCTCGTGAACCTCGAAGCGTTCCTCCGCACCGGCGCCGCCGTTCCCGGCACGGGCTCCGAGATCGGCCGCGCACGGGCGCGTGCCCGCGCGATCATCGCGGGCATCCGGGAAATCCCGGTCGATATCGAACGCGTCGCCCAAGCGTGCGGCTATCCGGTGCGGGATCGGCCCCTTCCCGCAGGGGAACGGGGCACCATCGCGCGCGACGGCGACCACACGGTCATCATCGTCAATCGGGACCGGCTGGGACAGGCCGCGGCCGAGCGCCGCTGGGTGATCGCCGAAGAACTCGGGCACGCCGTGCTCGAGCACAGCGCGCTCGTGGCGAGCAGCGCCCCGGGCGCGGCCCCGGCGATCGCCGAACCCCGCCGTCGCGAGGAGGAGCGCGAAGCGAAGGGATTCGCCGCAGAAATCCTGATGCCCGAGGAGAAGGTCCGCGGGCGGTTCGCCGAGCTCGCGCCCCGGATCTATCGCACGCTCGGACTCCGTCACCGCGAGACCGAGATCGGGGAAGTGGTCGTCACGTTGGCGCGGATGTTTGGGGTCACGCCGACCGCCATGCGCATCCGCCTCGAGGAGCTCGATCTGATCGGGTAGCCCGGTTCCCGTTCCACGAGTGCACCCCTTCCCGTATCATCGCGCCCAACCGCCCGTGCAACTGCGGCCTCCCGCCCGTGGACGTGCGTCATACCGGCGTCCTCTGCCGAAATGCGGCGCGCCGCCGTCCGGTCGGACGGCGGCGCGCTCGATGCGTGCGTCCGGGGTCGCGGGCTATGCCGCCCTCGCCAACCACCTCATCACGGGGCCGAGCGCGGTCCCCACCGCGTGAAGCGCCGCCTGCAGCTGCGGATCCTGGCCGCGCTCCATGTCGGTCACCGTGAGCGTCACGTTCACGTCGGGCGCGATGCCGACCGCCTCAACCTGCTGGTTCTTCGGCGTCAGGATGCGCTCCACCGTGACCGACATGCCACCCTCGGGCAGCGCCACGGTCACCGATCCACCGAGTGCGCCCGCGGTTTTCTCCCCGACGATCGTCGCTCGCTGATAGTCCTTAAACGCGCCGGTGAGGATTTCCGACGCCGACGCGCTGTTGGCGTCCACGAGCACCGCGAGCGGGGTGTCGGGCAGCAACGGCCGCCCCGACGTCTGCAGCAGGCTCGGCGGCTGTCCGCGCTCGCGGATCCGCGCGAGGATGGTGTTGGCCGGCATGAACACGCCGCCGACGTTGGCGGCCTCGATGATCAAGCCGCCGGGGTTGCCGCGCAGATCCAGGATCGCGGAGTGAATCGCCCCCTGCGCCTGCAGGGCCTGGATGCCGCTCCGAAGCTGCTGCCCTGCGCCCTGGGAGAACTCGAAGATCTTGAGATACGCTACGCCCGGCGAGATGAAGCTCGTCTCCACCGGAGGCACCCGAATCGCGGCTCGCGTCACCTGGAGCTGCACCGTCTGGGTCCCCCGCTGGACCACGAGGTTCGCGGTCGACCCCGCCGGCCCGCGGATCAGCTGGCTCGCGTCGGTCGCCGTCTTGTCCTTCAGCGACTGGCCGTCCACCGAGACGATACGGTCAAACCGCTTCACCCCTGCCTGGGACGCCGGGGAGCCGGGGAACACGTTCTCAACGAACACCCATGCGATCCCGGACGCGTCCTTCTGCGACGTGATCGTCACGCCGATGCCGGTGAAACTAGGGTTGCCAAAGAGCTGGCGGCGGCTCTCGCGAAGCTGATCCGGATCAAGGTAGTAGGTGTGGCTGTCCTTCAGCGAGAGCAGCATGCCCTGGGTGGCGGCGTACGCGAGCGGCGTCGCGCCCGTCGGGGCCGACTGCGACGCGCGCGAAAACTCCGCTACGAACTGGGCGTCCGCCGCCGCCTCGGGCGTCCCCGGGGCGATGTCGGGCAGCACGTCGGTTCCCTTGTTGGTCGCCTTCCGCAGCGTCGCGACGGCGACGTTGAGCATCTGCACCGGTTGTACCGGGTCGACGTACTCCTGTTCAAGCACACGGAGCGCGGAGACCACGAGCGATCCGCTCGCGGCCGACGCGTGCGGCAGCTGGGCAAACGGCACCAGGAGCAGTGCGACGGCCAGCAGGACCGCGAGCCACGATCTCACCACGGTACGGGATGAATCCATCTCGTTCTCACGCTCCCAGAAACACCATCCGGAGGCCTCGGCACCGCCGCCCTCTCGGAATTTTGCCCATCATACCATAGCGCCAAACCCGGAGAAAAGTTCCTGCGGACCGTGGACCGTGAATCCACTCCGGCCCTCACCCGCTAAAACGAGACAGACTCGTGGCGTGTTCCCTGGGCGAATCGGGCCAAGGACAGCGGGGTTACATCGAGCGAGCGTGCGCCGCCGTCCAGGATGATCTCGGCGAGCAGTCGGCCGACGGCGGGCGCATGCATGAACCCGTGCCCGCTGAATCCGTTCGCCAGGTAGAATCCCTCCGGCGCCGGCACGAGACCGAGGATCGCATGATGATCGGGGGTGAGGCTGCGGATGCCAGCGTAGCCGCGCACCACACGCGCGCCGACCATCGCGGGCACACGCGCGAGTGCCGCCTGCGCGACGGTGTCGAAACCGTCCCAGTCCACGACCTCGTCGAACCCCGGGCGCGAGTCCTTGTCGGTTCCGCCGGTGTAGAGCGCGCCGGCGCGATCCTGATGCAGGTACCAGCCCGTGTCGAGATCCACGGTCAGCGGCCGCCCGCTCCCGAGTTCGGGCAGAGGAGTCATCACGAACACCTGACGGCGGTAGGGCGCCACCGGCAGGTCGACGCCCACCATCGCCGCGACGTCGCGCGCCCGCGGGCCGGCAGCGTTCACCACCACCGGCCCGGCGCAGGCGCCCCGGGCCGTGCGAACGCCGGCGACTCTCCCGGCGCGCACGTCGATCGCGGTGACTTCCTCGTCGGGCCGCACGCGCACGCCCAGGTCGCGGCACCGGCGCAGGTAGCCCTGCACCGCCCCGTAGGGGTTCGCCGAGCCGTCGAGCGGACAGAACGTCCCGCCGACGAGATCGTCCGTGCGCACCGCGGGGAACACGGCGCGCACGTCGTCGGGCGAGAGCCAGCGCGACGGCACGCCCAGTCGCTGTTGGAGGGCGACGCCCCTGCGCATCGTCTCCGCAACGCGCTCCTGCGCGGTCAAGAACAGGTAGCCGTGCTGCACGAGATCCACCGGCTCGCCCATCTCTTCTTCGAACCGGGAGAACGCCGGGAGGCTGAGCTGGGTCAGGCGGACGTTGACCTCGGTGGAGAACTGGTGCCGGATGCCGCCGGTCGCCTTGGCCGTCGAGCCGGTCCCGACCTGGGATGCGCGCTCGAACACGACGATCCGGCACGCGCGCCCGCCGCTTCCGCCCGCACGCGCGAGATGGTACGCGATCGAGAGCCCGATGATGCCCCCGCCGATGATGAGGACGTCGGCTGTGTCCACCGCATCCATCGCTACCCCTGCGGGGCGAGCGCTCCGTGGACCATCCGGACGAGGGTGGTGATGTCGAACACGGGCCGGCCGGTCGCCGCGGCGATCGCGCCCGCGTAGGGCGGCATGTTCGTGCATTCCAGCACGATCGCACCCACCTCGGGATGGCGCTCCACAAGCTCGCGGGCGACCGCGACGTGCTCACGGCGGGCGGCGTCCACGTCGAGCTCCAGTTCGTCGCCGAGGAGCACCGACGTAAACGCGTGCCCCCGCTCCATGCCCGCGACGACGACCGGGATCTCCTCGGTGATCCCGGCGCCTGCGAAGTGGCGCGGCCCCAGCGCTCCGGCGTCCACTGTCATGATCCCGACCGCGCGGCCGCTTCCCAACATTCGCGCGACGATCGGAACCAACAGCAGCGCCGACGCGAACACCGGCACCGAGACGGCCTCGGCGAGCTGCCGCTGGAACATCGCGAGAAAGCCGCAGCCGGTGGTGATCGCCAGCACCCCGGCGGCCTCAAGCGCCCGCGCGCCCTCGATGAACGCCTCGAGCAGCGCCGGGTCGCCCTCGCGCACCACTCGCGCCGGAGAGGCGTGCCGGACACGCTGGTAGAGCACGGGGAACGGAAACGTCGCCGCGTTGCCGATGTCGCCCGGGATCCTGGGGAAGACGGTGTCGAGCATCAGAATGCCGATCGGGAACCCATAGAGGTTGCGGCCGCCTCGGACGTTCATCGGAGCGCTCCTTGCGGATCCGGCGGTCGCGCGTACGCGGTCCTCCGCGACCCAGCTCACGACCGCTCTATTCGACCCCGGTTGACGTATCCCTACGACCCGATCCGCGCGGAGCCGTATCCCGTATGCGTTTTCGCGTCTCGTTGCCTAGTGCAGGTCTTTGTTCAACAATGCACCGAGATCGTGGTGGAGTCGCTGAAGTTGCTGCGTCGTGGCCATGATCTCCTCCCGATCGTTCTCTCACCAGAGCCTCGGCAACTCTCGGAATTGCCTCGCAATTCGTCGTGCATGGGGAGGCGACCAAACCGAAGACACCAACCAGGTCCGAAGCGCGGCAGATTTGTTACCGGCCCGATAGTACCTGCCCGCGATAAACTCGTCGTGTTGAGAGACGGCCCGGGGACCAAGGTTTCTGAGAATCGACAAGAAATGCTTGCGGACCACTTGCTCATACCCCTTCGTGTCTCGGAGTTCATTCTTGGAAACGTATCGGTGCTGCGACAATCGTAGATGAATGTTGGCGTGGCGACAAAGCCAAACCTATAGTGGCGCGCCACACGGATCGCGGTATCCTACTCTTGCAACGCGACGACCGTTCGTCCAACCCGCCGATTCTGTCCAACGCGTCTCTTACGACCAGCAGCCCCTGAAACATTGGCCCTTGGCGCCTCAATGGCTCCCGGTGGAGCCAGCCTTCGAACGAAGGCACACCATACAGCGCCCTGTGGCCGTCCTCATACACCTTGTAGCAACCGGAGTGCACAACGCTCAGTTTGGTCCGTTGCGCTGCATCCAGGCGGAATATCCAGACTCTGCGGCAGCCATTGATCGTCTGAGTCGAGGAAAGCAATCCACTCTCCGCACGCGCTTCGGATTCCAGCGTTTCTGGCAGCCTGGGCTCCGCAGTTTCGGTCGTGCCTGATGCGTTTGATGCGATCATCTTCGTGCGCGAGTCGCATGACCACTTCTGCCGTGCCATCAGTCGAACCATCGTCCACGGCGATGGCTTCCCAGTCCCGGTGGGTCTGCGCCTGGACACTTCGCCACGCCGCTCCAATCGTCGGCACCCGATGGAAAGCGGGAATCACAACGCTCACCAGGGCCGTCTTCATCGCATCCGAGTCCCACCCTAAGGTGATTCGCCAGCTCAGGCGAGCCCCACTCTCCCGGGCGCACGCACCTACACCGTAGGATGACTCAGGTCCAGGTACGTTCACCCCCCTTTCACCGGACAATTTGTTCTCTACCGAGGGATCAGGTCGGTTATCCTCATGAGAAACTCACATCCCACGACCCCGACACGGCCGATCAACGCCGACGCTTCCCGGATCCGCTGTGTTCACCGCGCGCATCCGACACGATGCGGCGCGGGACGGAATGCACACGTCCCGCGCCGCGTGGCGCGCTCGGCGAACGGTCGGCGCTATGGTGATACCGGCGCTCCTGTCTCGGGGTCCAGGAACAGCGTTCCCGGCCGCTGCAGCTGCGCGAACGCGAACATGTTGAGCATCGATCCCGCGATCGCGTCGAAGGATTGGTCCCCGATCCGGCCGAGATCCCAGTTGTCCTCGATGAAGCGGAGGATCGAGGACTGGTCCGTCAATGTGTGGTCCACGAAGTTCACCCTGGCCCACGGCGAGATCACGAGCAGCGGCAGGCGCGGACCGTAGCCGCACCGGCCCTGATAGGTGCCTGCCGCCGGCTTGCCGCACATCCCGGGCCCGAGGAGCGCGTCGATTGTCGATTCGGCCGACTGCATCATGACCGGCGCCAGCACGTGATCGTACCAACCGTCGGAGTCGTCGTAGTTGATGATCACAGCCATGCCCGACCAGGCGGGCAACCGCATCAATCGGTTGATCGTGTCGACGAGGAAGTGTTGCTCGTCGATCGGGTCCGAGTACCCGGCATGGCCGTCCTGGTACGCCGGGGCCTTCACGAAGCTCACCGCCGGGAGGCGGCCGGCTTGGGCCGCCGCCCAGAAGTCGATCAGGTCGTACTGGTGGTTCGCCTGGTCTGTCTGCCCGATCATCGCGACCGAGGTCGGAGCCAGATGGTGCGGGTTCATGGTCGATTGATAGTACTCGAACGGCTGGTGGTGCGGGATATAATCTGCTACGTTCGCCTTGCCGACGTTCACGTGGGCGCTCCCGCACTCGGCCTTCGCGGCGCCGGGTGCGCTCGTCGGCCGGAATCCGCCCTCGAACCAGCCCCAAGTGACGTGCTTCGCGTTCAGCAGATCCCCGACGTTGCGCCCGATCATCGCGGCCGTCGCCCCTTTCGAGCAATCGTCGTAGGTCGGATCGAGGTCGTTGTACACGGTGCCGTTGAGGATGCGGCCGGAGATGTTGGGCGGAACCGCCCCATGGGTCTGACCGGCCACGAGGTTGAGCGCTCCGGGCGTCGAGGGGCCGAAGGTGGTACCGAAGGAGTTGTCGTTCATCGCAAAGTGCTGGGCGTAGTTCCAGAGCGCCGTGACCGTGTTGCCGTCATAGTAGTCCATGACCAGCCGGCGGTCGCAGGACCCGTACGACGCGCCGGTCTCCTCGACAAATCGGTTCATCAGCCCGCCGTTCGCGGCGCGCTGTTCCGCGGCGTACCCGTGGTCCATGTCGCAGGTCATCGCCTGGGAACGGTCGAGCCGGACCGGCTGCGCGCTGTTCGGATTACCCGTCAGCAGCGCGGGCGTGAGTCCGTTCACCGACGGCGTCGCCCGCGAGGCGTGGAACGCGGGCCCGCCGGGAGCGTTCGTGGCGTACGGGTAGGTCGCGAAGTAGTGATCGAAGGACACGTTCTCCTGGAAGATCACAACGAGATGCTTGATCGGCGTGGTTGTGGGCGTCGCGTCGGACTGGGCATCCACGGGCGCCATCGCACCCCAGCCCAGCATGACGGTCAGGGCGGCGGCGATCGCCGCCGCCACGGCGGTGCGCACGATTCGTGTCATCGTCACTCCCCTCACCTCAGACGGCAAGCGATTCCGGGGGCACTATAGCCAAGGGGCGTTAACGGCGGCGAAAGCGAGCGTTAAGGTTCGGCGGGACGCGCCGCCGTCACCGCCCGCGGTCAAGGACGACGAGGGCGAGGGCCGCGCGCCCGGCGGGCTCCCCCGCACCTTCACGCACGACACCGAACCGCGTGAACCACCACGTGCGCGCCGCGCCTGTCCGAATCTCCTCGACGCCGTGGGACGGCCGTCCGGTGCGCAGCGTCTCGTAGAGCCGCGATTCCTCCGCGAACAGGGCGTCGGCGCGCACGCCGATCGAGGCGCTCTTCGGAAACCGGTCGGCCGGAGATGCGGCGCGCCACCGCAGCACGGGCGTGCCGTGCTCGACGCGCCACAGCAGCGCGTACCCGCGCCATGTGCCGGAGCGCAACCACTGGTGGATGGTCAGGCGGATGGGTGCGGAGAACCGCATGGCGAGCTCGCGCAGCCCGTCCATCGTGAGATCGGTTCGGGCCGCCGCGGCACGAAACGGCCGCATCGGCAAGAGGAGCTCGGCGGCCACCGCCTCGGCGAGCGTTTCCGCCGCCGCACCCGAGAGCGTCGGGGGGACGAGCGTCCGGGCTAGGGCGGTCGCCACGGCGCCGTTCCATTGGGGCGTATGCGGAGGGACGCGACCGTCCACGCTCAGGATCCAGCGCGGGCGGGTCCCCGCCGGGGGCGGATCCGCCCGGTCGATCCGCGCGATCCCGCCGGGCAGCGCGGGCCGGCGGATGGCGAGCACACCGCACTTCGCGGCGCAACGCTCCGGTGCGAACGGCGGCCGCGCCGTCACGGGCACGCGGGCGAGCGCGCGGGCGCGGTCGAGGGTCTGTGCGGCGAGCGTGGCCACAGGCTCCGGTTCGGTCCGCCCCGCATGCCGCCCTCCCGATTCCAGGGACGCCGGCCGCGCGCCGCGAACCTATCGCGAGATGCGGTTACTGAATTCCGTCCCCCCCAACGGCGTCTGCGTGGGACCGCGCGCGACCATCCTCGCCAGCGGCAGCGCGGGGAACGCCATCCTCCTCGAGACCGGGGATTACCGCCTGCTCGTAGACGCCGGGCTCTCGGTCGAGGCGCTCGAGCGCGCGATGACGCGCGTGGCGGTACCGGTGCACGCGCTCGAGGCGATCGTGCTGACCCACGAGCACGACGACCATGCCCGCGGCGCGGGCCCGCTCGCGCGCGCCGCCGACGTCCCGGTGTTCGTCAACGCCGGAACCGCCGCCGCGACATCCGCGGCGCTCGCCGGCGCCGGCGTCACGCTGTTCCGGATGGGACATCCGTTCTCGATCGGGCCGTTCACGTTGACGGCGTTTCCGGTGCCGCACGACGCCGCCGAGCCGGCCGGGTTCACGGTGGAGACCGCCGGCCGCCGGATCGCAATCGCCACCGACCTCGGCGCCGCGGGTGCGGAGATCGACCCGCATCTCGCGGACGCGGATCTCGTGATCTTGGAGAGCAACTACGATCTCGGCCTGCTCCACGTCAGCCCCTATCCGTGGTTTCTGAAGAACCGCATCCTGAGCGGGCGCGGCCACCTCAGCAACGATGACGCCGCGCGAGCCCTTGCCCGGACGGCGGGGCGCCGGCGTGAGATCTGCCTGGTGCATCTCAGCGAGGCCAACAACCTCGCGGCGCTCGCCCGCGACACCGTGCGGGCCGCGCTCGCCGCCGCGGGATGCCAGGCGGGCGCCGTGCGGGCGGTGTCTCCCAACGGCTACACCGACCCGATCGAGATCCGGTAGCGAAGCGTCCACGGGCCGCGCGAGACAGCCGGCACCGGCAGCAGGGAGGGGCGCAGCGATGCGTGCGATCAAAGTCACGGCCGGAAACGTCACCGCGACGGCCACGCTCGGCGACGGGAAAACCGCGGACGCGATCTGGAACGCGCTGCCGATAGAGGTCCGCGGCAACACCTGGGGCGACGAGATCTACTTCTCGATCCCGGTCACTTGCAAGCCCGAGGCACCCCGCGAGGTCGTGGAGATGGGCGATCTCGGGTACTGGCCTCCGGGCAGCGCGTTCTGTATCTTCTTCGGGCCGACGCCCGCGAGCCATGGCGACGAGATCCGGCCCGCGAGCCCGGTGAACGTGTTCGGCCGCGTGGACGGCGACCCCCGGGTCTTCAAGACGGTACGCGCGGGAACGACGGTGAGGATCGAGCGCGTGGAGTAGGCGCGTGACCGGCCTTCCCGTGCGGTTCGACGACGCGATCGTCCGGGTCGCGGGTACCGCGCGGCTGCGCCGCGCGGCCATCGCCATCCTCGCGTCGGCGCTCGGGGCCGTGGACCCGCAGGTCGCGACGCGGAGGGCGCTCCGGCTCGTCGGCCGACGGCTGGTGGTCGCGGGACGCCCCTACACACTCGCCCGCGACGCGCGTGTGGTGGTCGTGGGCGCGGGCAAAGCCGGCGCGCCGATGGCGCAGGCCGTGGAGGACGTGCTCGGCGACCGGATCACGACCGGCGCTGTGATCGTGAAGCGGGGGTACACCGCACCACTCCGGAAGATCGCGCTCCGGGAAGCCGGTCACCCCGTCCCCGACGCCGCCGGCGAAGCCGCCGCGCGGGAACTCCTGGACACCGTGACCGGCCTCGGTCCCCGCGACCTCGTGATCTGCCTGATCTCGGGGGGTGGATCCGCACTCCTCCCGGCGCCGCACGACGGCGTGACGCTCGACGACATGATCCGGACCACGGACCTGCTCCTGCGATCGGGCGCGGCGATCGGCGAGATCAACACGGTGCGCAAGCATCTCTCTCGGGTTGCCGGAGGCCGCCTGGCCGTCGCCGCGTCGCCGGCGCGCGTTGTTGCGCTTGTAGTCTCGGACATCGTTGGCACGCCGCTCGACGCGATCGCGTCCGGTCCCACCGTCCCCGACTCCACGACGTATGCGGACGCGCTGGGCGTCCTCGATGCCTACGGCCTGACCGACCGCGTTCCGCGTGCGGTTCGGGACGTCCTCCGCCGGGGCGCCGCGGGCGAACTCCCGGAGACCCCGAAACCGGGCGATCCCGCGTTTCGCCGGACGCACGTGGCGGTCGTCGCGGACAACGCAACCGCGGCGCGGGCGGCGGTCGCGAAGGCAAGGCGGCTCGGCTTCCACGCACGGCTCCTCTCCACCTACATCGAGGGGGAAGCCCGCGAGGTCGGCGTGGCGCTCGCCGGGATCGCGCGCCAGATCGCCGCGACCGACGACCCCGTTCGCCGGCCGGCGTGCCTCGTCGCCGGCGGCGAAACGACCGTCACGGTCAGGGGAACCGGCCGCGGCGGCCGCAACCAGGAACTGGCGCTGGCCGCAGCGCGAACCCTCGACGGCATCCCGGGCACGCTCCTGGTCAGCTTTGCCACCGATGGCACAGACGGCCCGACGGACGCAGCCGGCGCCGTCGCGGATGGCACGACGCTCTCGAGAGCCCGGGCGCTCGGTCTCGACGCGGCGGCGCACCTGGCGAACAACGACGCGTATACGTTCTTCGACGCGCTGGGGGATTTGATCCGGACCGGCCCGACAAACACCAACGTTACCGACCTCATGCTGATCCTCTCCAGTTGACGTCCCCAGAATCGACGCACACTGTCGGGTCCCCCGGCGATGTCGAGCTGCGGCCGCGCGCGCCCGCCCTGGACCCCCGTCAGCAGGAGCGGTCTGACGTCCGAAGAATCCATCCCGCGGAGTAGCGCACCAGGCTCGTCGTTCGTTCGCTCGCTCGCTGCAACCTAATTCTCGGTCGCAGGGGGGGTTCGGATGGCCCGCAGCGCAAGCTCCGCCGACACTCATCTCGGACGTACCCAGCTGGTGCGGGCGATCGTCGCCAGCACCATCGGGACGACGATCGAATGGTACGACTTCTTCCTCTACGGCACCGCCGCCGCGCTCGTCTTCCCGAAGGTATTCTTCCCGCAGTCGGATCCGTACGTCGGAACCCTGGCAGCGTTCGGCACCTATTTCGTCGGGTTCATCGGGCGGCCCATCGGCGGGGCGATCTTCGGCCACTACGGAGATCGGATCGGCCGAAAGACCACGTTGATCGTCACGCTCCTGCTCATGGGGATCGCCACGTTCTGCATCGGCCTCGTCCCCGGGTACGCCAGCATCGGCGTGTGGGGCGCCGTGTTGCTCACGATCCTCCGGATGTGCCAGGGGCTCGGGGTCGGCGGGGAGTGGGGCGGGTCGGTGTTGCTGTCGATGGAGTGGGGCCACAAGGGGAAGCGCGGGTTCATCGCGAGTTGGCCCCAATTCGGAGTCCCAGCCGGCCTGTTGCTCGCGAACGGGATCGTCGCGCTGTTCAGCTCGAGCCCCGCGTTTTTGACCTGGCTCTGGCGCATTCCGTTTCTCCTGAGCATCGTGCTCGTCGCGATCGGCCTCTTCATCCGGCTGCGGATCTTGGAGACGCCCCTCTTTGCGCGGCTCCTGGAGGAACGGCGTGTCGAATCACGCCCCGTGAGGGAGGTGATACGCCGGAACCCCAGAGAGATCGTCTTGAGCGCGCTGCTGCGCCTGGCCGAACAGTCGCCGTTCTACCTGTTCACGACGTTCGTCTTCACGTACGGCACCGGCACCCTGAAGCTCGACCGGGGCATGTTGGTGACCGCGGTCACCATGGCGGCGCTGCTCTCCCTCGTCAGCGTGCCGTTCTTCGGATATCTGTCGGACGTCATCGGGCGCAAACGGATGTACCTGTTGGGGGCGGTCGCCATGCTGGTGTGGGCCTACCCCTACTTCGGGCTGCTCGACACCCGCGTGCCGGTCCTCGTGTTCGTGGCGATCATCCTTTCCCTGATCCCGCACGACATGCAGTACGGCCCGCAGGCCGCCCTGATCGCGGAGAGCTTCCCGACGCGACTGCGCTACAGTGGATCGTCGCTCGGCTATCAGTTGGCGTCGCTGATCGCTGGCGGTCCCGCCCCGTTGATCGCCGTGTACCTGCTGCACACCTATGGAACGGCCGCGGCGATCAGCAACTACATCATCGTCACGGCGATCCTCACGATCATCGCGACCGCGCTGCTGCCGGACCGCTCCAGAGAGGACATCTCGATGGAGCACGACGTGGCCGCGGCGCCCCGAGTCCGCCCGGCGACCTGAGACGCGGGAGGACCGCCTCGCCGCCGCGGCGAACACCGTCGCCCGTGGACGTCCGGATCCTGGTGGATAACCGCGCCGGTCTGCGTGGGATGCGGCGGCGGCGCGCTCGCACGATCGTCGTCGGCGGCATCGCGGTGTTGCTCGCGTCCGTCCTGGCAGGTCTCGCCATCAGCGGCCGGATGCACGGGGCGTGGCGCCCACCCGGCTCGCCGCCTCAGCCGCGCCTGATTCGCATGAGCCTCGTCGACGGTGCACTCGACCCGTCCGTGGTGCTGCTCGAGCCCGGCACCGTGCGGTTCGAGGTCCAAAATGACGGGACCGCGCCGCGCCGGTTCGTCGTCCAAGGGCCGGACACGCTCGCGCACACCGAGGATCTTGCGCCCGGCGCGTCCGCCTCGCTCGACGTGACGTTGACGGAGACCGGCCGCTACCGTTTGCAGGCCGTCTCGCCGTCCGGAGACGTGCTGTCCGCCGGAACCCTCGACATTCGGCAATGAGCGGGCCGCTCCGGGTGTGCGTGTGCACGCCGGAGGCCGCCCCACTCGTCAAAACCGGCGGCCTGGCCGACGCCGCCGGCGGCCTCGTCCGGGCCCTCGCGGACGCGGGGTGTGACGTGCGCGTCGTGCTTCCCGCGTACCGCGCGATCGATCGTGCCGCGCTCGGGTTTCGCTCGATCGGCGCGGCCGAGATCCCGCTCGGTCCCTCGCGCGACGAGGTCCGGCTGTTTGAAGGGTGCCTTCCGGGCAGCCGGGTCCCGGTGTATCTCGTCGCGCACGACCCGTCGTTCGACCGACCGGGGCTCTACGGGGAGGGCGGCACCGACTATCCGGACAACCTGCGGCGGTTCACCGTGTACGGCCGAGGCGCGCTGGCGCTCCTTCGCCGCCTCGCCTGGAGTCCCGATGTCCTGCACTGCCACGACTGGCAGACCGCGCTGCTGCCGGTCTGGCTGCGCGTCGAGCCGAGGGATGCCGTGCTCGTCGCCACCGCGACGCTGCTCACCGTCCACAATCTTGCGTACCAGGGCGTGTTTGCCGCCGACGTCCTCCCCCTGACCGGCCTCGGCCCGGACCTGTTTACGCCGCAGGGCGTGGAATTCTTCGGCAACCTCAACCTGCTCAAGGGCGGCCTCCTGTTCGCCGACCTGCTCAGCACAGTGAGCGAACAGTACGCAAGAGAGATTCAGACCGAGGCGTTCGGGTGCGGTCTCGATGGCGTGCTGCGTGAGCGGCGCGGCGACCTGCTCGGCATCCTCAACGGCGTGGACTACACGGTGTGGGATCCGGTGGTGGACCAGCTGCTGCCCGCCCGTTACACGCCGGATGATCTGTCGGGCAAGGCGGTCTGCAAGGCCCATCTGCAACGCGCGCGGGGGCTTGAGGTCGACCCCATGGTGCCGCTTCTCGGCATGGTCGCCCGGTTGGTCGATCAGAAGGGGCTGGGCCTCGTCGGCGCCGCAGCGGACGCGATCCTCGGGCTGGGGACTCAACTCGTGCTGCTCGGCAGCGGCGAACGCAGATATCACGCGCTGTTGGAGGATCTCCACGCGCGCTATCCGAGCCGGGCGGCCGTGACGCTCGGGATCGATGAGGCGCTGGCGCACCTGATCGAAGCCGCGTCTGACGTCTACCTGATGCCGTCCAGGTACGAACCGTCCGGGCTGAACCAGCTCTACAGTCTGCGCTACGGCACCGTGCCGGTCGCGCGACGGACCGGCGGGCTCGCGGACACGATCGTCGACGCAACACCTGACGCGGTCGCATCCGGCGTCGCGAACGGGTTCGTGTTCGAGGCGTACACCCCGGACGCGTTTCTGGAGGCCGTCAAGCGGGCCGTGTTCGCGTTCCGGGACGTGGAAGTCTGGCGCAGGCTGCAGGGCCGGGGAATGCGCCAGGACTTCTCGTGGGCGCGGACCGCCGGCCGCTACCTCGAGGCGTATCGCATGGCCGCACTGCGCCGCAGCGCGACCGTGCATTAGGTTGGAACGCGCACCGGACGGGGAACCTGAAACGGCATCTGTGCCGTATTCCATGTATTGCACGGTGTTGCACGGCGGGTACAAGCGTGGCGCCGGCCTCCGCAGGAGCCGCCGACCGCATGAGCGAAACCAAGAGTCCTGCTCGACCGGTGGGTGCCAGTCGGCTGGGGCCGCGGGGGTCCCGGCCGTCCTTGCCGGATGTGTGGCGGCTTCACGAGGACCGTTCCAACAAGGGGGAGGGATGCTCGATGCGAGTCGCACGACGCGCCTGGGCGGGCGCGGGGATCGTGGTATTGGCGCTTGCGCTCGCCTGGACGGGCATGGTGACCGCGGCGCCGTCCGGCGGTGGCACGCTCACGGTCGGGCTCGATCAGGAGCCGCCGACGCTCGACCCGGAGGCCTCGCCGTCCGCGGTGACGTTCCAGATCATTCCCGACGTGACGGAGAGCCTACTGTACCAAGGGCTGGACGGGAAGATCCTGCCGTGGTTGGCCACCGCGTACAAGATCTCGCCGGACGGGAAGTCGTTCACGTTCACGCTCCGCACCGACGCGAAGTTCACGGACGGGACGCCGGTCAACGCCGACGCGGTCAAGTGGAACTTCGATCGCGTGGTGAACCCCAACTACAAAGCCGGCGGCGCCCTCGTCGCGCTATCGGGGTACGTGGGCAGCACCGTCATCGACGATCACACCGTTCGCGTCGACTTTAAGGCGGCATACGCGCCGTTCTTATCGTACTTAGCGGGCGGTAACCTGGCACTGGTGTCGCCCAAGGCCACGCAGGCGCAGGGCAACGACGTCAACCTCAAGCCGGTCGGAAGCGGCCAGTTCATCGTCTCCGAGTACGTGCCAAAGGATCACATCACGCTCACGCGAAACGCGGACTACAACCGGCGCCCGCCGTGGAGCGACCATCAAGGCCCGGCCTACCTGGACAAGATCATCTGGAAGTTCATCCCGGAGGCCGGTACGCGCGTGACCACCGTCGAGTCCGGCGAGACGCAGATGATCAGCGGGCTCTCGCTGCCGTCGGCCACCCTCACGCACATCTTGACGGAGAAGACGCTCCGCGTGGAGCGCAACCCCTACCCCGGAGCGCCGCGCATCTGGGTGCTGAACGTGAAGTTGGCGCCGACGAACGACCTCAAGGTGCGGCAGGCGCTCAACTACGGCGTGAACCGCCCGGCGATCGTGGAAGCGGTGTTCAAGGGCCTGGGCACGACCGCGTGCGCCCCGCTGACCCAGCAGTCGCTCAAGACGCCGGCGCTGTGCAACGCGTACCCGTACGACCCGAAGAAGGCGGCCCAGATCCTGGACGAGGACGGCTGGAAGATGGGGCCCAACAACATCCGGGTGAAGGACGGCAAACCGCTGACGATCACGATCAACTCGATCAACTACGGCAACGGCAACCTGCCCGAGGTCGAACTGCTGCAGGGCCAGCTCCTGGCCCTCGGGGTGGACGCCAGGATCAAGAGCCAGGCCCGGCCGCCGTGGTACGAGGACAACTACCACTGCGCGACCAACGGCCCGATCCTGTTCCTCCGCAGCAGCGATCCGGACGGGCTCTGGGCGCTGTTCGCCACCGAGAACATCGGCGGCAACTTCAACTGGGCATGCTACTCCAACCCGGACGTGGACAAGCTGCTTCAGCAAGGCAAGGAGACGTACGACCCCGCGAAGCGCGTGGCGATCTACACGCAGATCGAGAAGATCCTCGTGGACCAGGCGGTGTCCGTCCCGCTGGTCGACGAGTTCTCGGTGTGGGTCCTGCGCAGCAACGTCACGGGCTCGAAGTACAACTTCTCCGGGTATCCTGTGTTGACCGACGTGCGCATCGGAAAGTAGGCGACCGACCGGGGCCGGCGCACGCCGGCCCCGGTCACGTTCCCCTCCCTCCCCGTGACCCGCTACATCTCGGCCCGACTGCTCGCGACGATCCCGGTGCTGTTCGGCGTCACGATCCTCGTGTTCTCGATGCTCTATCTCATCCCCGGCGACCCGGTCAAGATGATGCTGAGCGAGTTTCAGACGAGCCCAGAACAGATCGCGCGGATGCGGGCCCAACTGCACCTCAACGACCCGTTCGCGGTGCAGTACGGGCGCTTCGTGTGGAACGGCCTGCACGGTGATCTCGGCACGTCGATCCGCGACAACCGCCCCGTCTCGCAGGAGATCTCCGAGGTCCTGCCGCAGACGGTGCAGCTCGCGGTGGCGGCGCTCGCGCTCTCGTCCGTGCTGGGCGTCACGCTCGGGATCGTCGCGGCGCTCCGCCAGAACACGTGGGTAGACGTCGGCACGATGATGCTCGCAACGCTCGGCATCTCGATGCCGTCGTTCTGGCTCGCGCTCATCCTGATCTTCATCTTCTCGCTGCACCTGGAGGTGCTGCCCGCGGCCGGCGGGGGAGATCTCGCCCATCTCATCATGCCCACGGTCGCGCTCGGTCTCGGGGCGGCCGCGATCGTCGCGCGGCTGACCCGCTCCAACATGCTCGAGGTGCTGCGGATGGAGTACGTGAACACCGCGCGCGCCAAGGGCCTCGGCGGCCCCACGGTCGTGCTGCGCCACGCCCTGCTCAACGCGCTGATCCCGGTGATCACCATCTTCGGACTCCAGTTCGGCACCCTACTCGCGGGGACGGTGTTCATCGAGACGGTGTTCGGCCGCCCGGGCCTCGGCCGGCTGCTCGTGGACGCGATTCAGAACAAGGACTTCCCGCTCGTGCAGGGCGGCGTGCTGGTCGTCGCCGTCGGCTACGTCTTCGTCAACCTGCTGGTGGACGTCGCGTACGCGGTCGTCGACCCGAGAATCCGGTATGGCTGAAACGCTGGCGGCGGGCCGCGTCGCCCGCCGCGCACGCGCACGGACGCGGTGGCAGATGCTCGCCCCCCGCGTCCGGCGGCACAAGGGCCTGCTCGTCGGGCTCGGCATCGTGCTGGTCCTCGTCGCGGTCGCGTTGCTGCGCGATACCGTGGCGCCGGAGAGCCCGATCAAGATCGACATCACCGCGGCGCTGCAGGGGCCGAACCGGGCGCACTTGTTCGGGACCGACCAGTACGGGCGAGACGTGTTCAGCCGGGTCGTCCACGGCGCCAGCATTTCGCTCACCGTCGGGGGGATCGCCGTGGGGATCTCCGCGATCGTGGGCACGACGGTCGGGCTCGTCGCCGGCTTCTACGGCGGGGCCGTGGACGCGTTCATGATGCGGATCGTCGACGTCCTGTTGGCGTTCCCAGGCATCTTGCTCGCGCTCGGCATCGTCAGCGTGCTCGGCGCGAGCCTGCAGAATCTCATGATCGCGGTCGGGATCTCGGGCATCCCCCTGTACGCGAGGCTGGTGCGCAGCACCGTGCTCGTCGCGAGACAGCAGCTCTACGTCGAGGCCGCGCGCGCGTTCGGCGTCCCGATCCGGGTGATCCTTGTCCGGCACCTGCTGCCCAACGTCGTGGCGCCGATCATCGTCGCGGCCACCCTCGGCATGGGCACGTCGATCCTGGCGGCCGCCGGCCTCTCGTTCGTCGGCCTCGGCAGCCAGCCGCCGACGCCGGAGTGGGGCCGCATGCTCACCGAGGGACGAGATTACCTCCGGGATGCGTGGTGGATCTCCACGTTTCCGGGCGTCGGCATCATGATCACGGTGCTCGGCGTCAACCTGCTCGGCGACGGACTCCGGGACGTGCTGGATCCGCGCCTCCGGGTGTAGGGGCCGGGCGCGTCCGGCCGCCGCGACGTCTGAAGAACACCGCCGAGGAAGAGGGTCCGCCGATGGCGTCGCACGATCTCGTGGTTCGAGCAGGGCTCTGCGTCACCGCCGCCGGTCCCTCGCGTACCGACATCGGCGTCCGGCACGGCCGCATCGCCCAGATCGGCGGGGAGATGGCCGGGACGCGGGAGATCGACGCGACGCCCTATCTCGTGCTCCCCGGCGGCGTCGACGTGCACGTTCATCTCACCAACCCTCCGGGGCGCGCGTCCCAATCGGGGCCGGCCTGGGTGGACGACATGACGACGGGGTCCGCGGCCGCACTGGCCGGCGGCATCACGACCCTCGGCAACATGGCGTTCCTGGGCGACGGCGAACGCCCTCTCGACGGGCTGGCTCGCGAGGCGCGCCTCGTGCGTGAACAGGCGATCGCCGACGTCATTCTGCATCCCGTCTTCCGCGAACCGACGCAGGCCGACCTCGACCAGATCCCGATGCTGCGCGAGCGCGGACACACGACCATCAAGTTCTTCATGAGCACCCCCACGTTTGACCGGTACGCCCCGGCGTTCCTCGAGGCGACGGCCCGGGCGGGCGAGGCCGGGCTCATGACGATGATCCACTGCGAAGACTACGCGATCATCGATCGCGCGACCCGCGCGCTTGTCGCGCACGGGCGAGGTAGTCTCCGCCACTACGCCGACAGCCGGCCCGTCGTGTCCGAGGTCGTGGCCACGGAGCGCGCGGTCGCCTTCGCCGCCGCTACGGGCGCGCCGGTGTACGTGGTGCACCTCTCGTCCGCCGGCTCGCTCGACGCGTGCCGCCGCGGACAGGCGGCGGGGCTCCCGTTCTACGTGGAAACGCGGCCGCTCTACCTACATCTGACCCGGGAGCGGTTCGACGAGCCCGACGGCGCGAAGTACGTCGGGCAGCCGCCGCTGCGCGAAGCGGGGGACGTCGCGGCACTGTGGGCCGGGCTCGCGCAGGGGTCGGTGCACACCGTGTGCAGCGACCACGCGCCGTGGAGCCTGGCGGCGAAGCTCGATCCCGCGCTGTCGGTCGCGGACCTCCGGCCTGGGGTGGAGAACCTGGAGACGCAACTCCCGCTCCTGTACTCGGAGGGCGTCCGCGCGGGGAGAATCTCGCTCGAGCGGTTCGTCGCACTCACATCCACGAACGCCGCGAAACTGTTCGGGCTGTATCCGCAGAAGGGCTGCCTCGCGGTCGGCAGCGACGCCGATCTCGTCCTCTTCGATCCCGAGCTGACACGCACGATCGGGGCTCCGCAGCACTCCCGGTGCGATTACTCCGTGTTCGCGGGGCGCGAGGTCACGGGCTGGCCCGTGATGACGCTCCGGCGCGGCGAGGTCGTCTTCGACCGCGGCCGCATCACCGCCGTCCCGGGTACGGGGCGACTCGTGTCGGGCGGCCGCGTGCGCGGGCTCTAGCGGGGCCGACGCGGCCGACGACTCGGTCCGAGCCATCGTCGAGCGCGGGGGACGCGGCATGAACCCCTGGCCCCCGGGGCGAAGATACCCCGGATTGCGACCCCACCGCGTGCGCCGTGCGCCTCATGTCGTCGGCGACGGCGAGACGCTCGTGGGCCAACTCGTGGAGGTGAGAGGATGCGCAACACGGTCTTGATCGAGGAGATGACGTGGCCAGAGGTGCGCGATGCGATCGCCGGCGGCAAGCGCCGCGTGATCGTGATGCTCGGGGCCATGGAACAGCACGGGCCCCACATGCCGATTGGCGTGGACACGTACCTCGGCTACGCGACCGGCACGCGTCTCGCGCGCCGCCTCGGGGACGCCTTGGTGGCCCCCGTGGTGAGCCTCGGGTACTCGACCGGCCACCTCCCGATGGCGGGCACCGTCAGCATCGCGGAGTCCGTCCTCGAGGCGACGATCCTCGAGATCTGCCGCTCGCTCGCCCACCACGGGTTCACGGAGATCATTCTGCTGTGCAGCCACGGCGGCAACTACCGCGCGCTGCGGGAGGCCCTCCCGAAGCTTCGGAAAGAGCACGCGGGGATCAGGATCTCGGCGATCACGGACTTCGACGAGTGGCTGGAGAACACCAAGCAGTTCGCCGCGCGCGAGGGCCTCGAGATGGCCCGGCTGGGTGTCCACGCCGGCCAGGGCGAGACGTCCATGATGCTCGCGCACCGCCCGGATCTCGTGCAGATGGACAAGGCGTGCGAGGGGTTCACCGGGGACGCGTCGATCCGGTGGCGCTCGAAGGTCCCGCCGCCCATGAACGAGACCAGCCCGACGGGAATCCTCGGCGACGCGCGGAACTCCACCGCCGCGCTCGGCGAGAAGATCTTCGCCGACCGGATCGAGCGGATCGCGAAGATGATCGAAGCCGGCGAGCTCGCGGGCTGATGGCTGCATCTGCGCCCGTCTCGACGTGGCGGATCGTCCGCGCGCCCCGCCTCATCGACGGCACCGGTGCTCCGGCGACCTCGGACCCCGTGGTGGTCGTGCGCGACGGCGCGATCCACGGGGTGCATCAGGGCCGCGTGCCGGGGGATGTGCCCGCCGGCACGCCGGTCATCGACCTCCCCGACCACACGCTGCTGCCGGGGTTGATCGACGCGCACGTGCACCTGGTGCTCCCGGGCGACGGGACGCCGTTCGAGTCGAGCATGCGCGAGCCCGACGGCGTGCTCGTTGCGATCGCCTTCGCCAACGCGCAGACCGCGCTCGCCTCAGGGATCACGACGCTGCGTGACTGCGGGGGCCGGCGCGACACGACCCTGCACCTGCGGCGCGCCCAGCACCTGGGCTATGCGTCGCTGCCGCGACTGCACCTCTGCGGCCGCCCCATCACCATCACCGGGGGACACTGCTGGTACTTCGGCGGCGAAGCGGACGGTCCCGACGATCTCCAGCGCATGGTGCGCGCGCTGCTCAAGGACGGCGTGGACTACATCAAGATCATGGCCACGGGCGGCGGGACCGTCGGCACGATGTCATGGCTTCCGTCGTTCTCGGAGGACGAACTGCGCGTGGCCGTCCACGAGGCGCACCGGTTCGGGCGTCGCGTGGGCATTCACTCGCTGTGCGCGGCCGCGACGCGCTCGGTCCTGGCCGTGGGCGCCGATCAGATCGAACACTGCAACTTCCTTGCCGACGCCGCTGGACTCCAGGAGTTCGATCCGCAGGTCGCGGACGAAGTCGCGCGCGCCGGCACGCCCGTGACGACGACGCTCGCCGTGGGCCACTACGTCGTCGCGGCGCTGCAGGCGCACGAGCGTCGCACCGCCGCGGAGCAAGCGGACCTCGACCGGCGGCGGCGGACGTTCGAGAACAACCTCGAGCACTTCCGCCGGATGCGCCGCGCGGGCGTGCGCCTTGTCGCCGGCACGGACGCGGGGTGGCGCTTCACGCCGTTCACCGCCATCGCCACCGAAGTGGCGCTGCTGCGTGAGATCGGCGCCGGCACGCCCGAGGCGATCGCCGCGGCGGCGTCGGTCGCGGCCGGCGCGATGGGCCTCGCCGACGTCACCGGCGTCGTGCGGGAGGGGTTCGCGGCGGATCTGATCGCGGTGCCCGGCGATCCGGCGTCCGACATCACGGCCCTGCGTCACCCGACGCTGGTGATGCAGGAGGGGCGGATCGTGCGAGAACCGGCACCCACGGCCTCGCCGGCGCCCGGCCTGCCGGCGCGCGTGTAGGAGGGCGCGCGGGAATATGGTTCGGACGCGCGGGGTATGGCTGGTAGCAGTGAAGAAAACAAACGCACCGACGCGACGCCCGTCTGGTGGCGCCCCGCCGGCCGAGAGGCAGTGATCGCGTTGTTAAACGGGACGACCTAGGCCGGGGGCTCGATGCCGGCGGCGCTTCGACGACGGGAGGCGTCGAGCCTACGCCGTGGAGAGCCCGTAGATCTCGCCGAACTTCGCCTTCAAATACGCCAGATACGGTTCGGGGGTCAGCAGGCTGCCCGTTGCGCGCACGAGCAGGTCCCGCGGGAAGAACTTCCTCCCGTAAGCGTGGACGTGCTCCCGCAGCCACCCGAGAAGCCCCTGGAACTCCCCGCGGCGGAGCTGGTCCGTGAGATCGGGGTGCGCGCGCCGCGCGGCCTCGAACAACTGGACCGCCGCGACGCTGCCGAGCGTGTACGAGGGGAAGTACCCAATTAACCCGGCGGCCCAGTGCGTGTCCTGCAACATCCCGTCGGTGTCCGTCGGCGGAGTCATCCCCAGGTACGAGGCCATCTTGGCGTTCCAGGCGTCGGGAAGTTCCGCCACTCGCAGCGCCCCGGTGAGCGCCGCCTGCTCCAACTCGAACCGCAAGATGATGTGGAGGTGGTACGTGATCTCGTCCGCGTGGATCCGGATGAGGCTCGGCTCCACGCGGTTGATCGAGCCGTAGAACGCGTCGACGTCCACGCCCGCAAGCTGCGCGGGAAACGCCCGGTGCAGCGACGGGAACGCGTGCTCCCAGAACGCCCGGCTGCGGCCGACGAGATTCTCCCACAGCCGCGACTGCGACTCGTGGATCCCATAGCTCGCCCCATCGGCCAGCGGCGTGCGTTGAAGCGACGCCGGGACGCCCTGGTTGTACATCGCGTGGCCGGCCTCGTGAAAGATCGCGAAGATCGCCCCGAGGCCGGGCCGTTGAAACCGCGTGGTGATCCGCACGTCGTCACGGCCGAACCCGGTGGAAAAAGGGTGCGCGGACGTGTCGAGCCGGCCTCGCGTCGTATCGTACCCGAACGCCTCCGCCATCGAGAGACCGAACGCGCGTTGCGGCGCCTCCTCATACTCGCGGGCCAGCGGGGCCGTGGCGGGGCCGGGTCGCGCGGCAATCGCTCGCACGAGCGGCACCGTGACCTCGAGCAGCCGGTCGAATAGCGCCTTCACCTCGCGCGAGGTCATCTCCGGTTCGTAGTTGTCCATCAACGCGTCGTACGGGTGCTCCCGGTACCCGAGGTAGTCGGCCTCGCGCCGCATCAGTTCGAACATCAGCTCGAGGTGGGGCCGGAACGCCGCGAAGTCGTTGCGCTCCCGCGCCTCCTGCCAGACGTGTGTGCCGAGGGAGGCTGCGCGTTGCAGCTCGGCGACGAACTCGGAGGGCAGCTTGCTCGCCTTCGTGAGGTCCCGCCGCGTGACGCGGAGCAGCGCCGCGTCGTCGGAGTCCGGATCGAGCGAGTCCAACAGAGGTTCGGCCGCGTCGAGGAGCGTCTGCGTGCGCGTGGAGGTGAACTGCTCGTGCGCGATTTGGGAGAGGGTCCCGAGCTGCGACGCGCGCGTCTCCGCACCGCCCGGGGGCATGTAGGTGTGCTGATCCCAGTCCAGGACCGCGGCGGCTGTTTCGACGTCGGCGATCGTCCCCAGATGGACCTTGAGCTCGTCCAACGACCCGCGGGCTGTCGAAGCGCACATGGACAACGCCCTCCCTCAACGTCCTCGCGCGGCGCGGGGCCTTGCCGGCCGTTCCGGCGGAGGTCCCGGGTATGTCACCGTCGTGCCGTCCACCACCGCCCATGGCGTCAGCGCATGCGGACGCGCGGAACCGGGGGCCATGATGTGCATCACGCCGTCCCGCCTGGCCGCGAGCGCGTCCGCGATCAGGGCGCGGTGACAGCGCCACGGCACGGCCTCGGCGCACATGAGCGCCACGGGTCCCTCCGCCCGCGCCAGGCGTCGGAGCGCACGGATCGCCTCCGCGAACTCGGGCGTCCCCATGTAGTCGGCGAAGCCCCGAAAGCTCGCGTTCCGCCACGCGGTGTTGATGGAATCGGCGCGCGGGCGGCGCAACCCGCCGAGCGCCGGCGCGTGCCGGTACCGGATGCCGCGCCTCGGCAAGGTGCGCCTCAGCGTCTCGCGGTTGAACTGCGGCACGTGGCGCGACCGAGGGACCGTGCGGACATCAACGAGCGTCTGCACGCCGAAGCCGCGCAGCGCCTCGACGAGCTCCGCCAGCGTGCGGGTCGAATGCCCAATCGTATACAGGCGCATCGGCTGATCCCGCAATCCACCAACCGGCGCCCAAGGCACCGGCGAACGCAGGGGGATTCTCCGGCGGCACGCGCGATGTCCTCCCGTCCGCCGAGGCACCCGGCCTCGGCGGACGGGAGCGCTCAGACCGCGCGCAGCTTGTCCGGGTTGGCGACCGCCCAGACAGCGGAGATCTTCGCCTGGTCCACCTCGATGCTGACCACGACGGCCGGCGTCCCGTCCGCGTTGCGGATCACCAGCGTCGGCCGGTGGTTGATGTCGTCCACCATCAGCCGCGCGCCTTCGGGCATGAACCGCGCGGTTACGCCGATGACGAACCGCGCCACCCGCTCGGCGCCGCGCAGAGGTTGCACGGCCGCGCCGCGCACCTTGCCGCCCGCATCGGCCCGGAGCGTCACATCGTCCGCGAGCAGATTTCGCAACCCGTCTAGGTCGCCGCTCCCGGCGGCGCGGGTGAATTCGTCGAGGAGCCGCCGGTGCTCCTCGCGGCTGGCCTGAAAGCGCGGTCGGTCCAGCGCGATATTGCTCTTCGCCCGGCTGAACAGTTTGCGGCACGCGGCTTCCGACTTGTCCAGCATGCCGGCGATTTCATCGTACTCGTAGTCGAACACCTCGCGCAGGAGCAGGACCGCGCGCTCGGCCGGCGTGAGCCGCTCCAGAAGCACCAGAAACGCGAGCGAGAGAGAGTCGTACTCGACGACGCGGGCCTCCGGATCCCCGAGTTCGGGGTGTCCGTCGTCGCGGACCGGCTCCGGCAGCCACGGCCCGACGTACGTCTCCCGCCGCGCACGCGCCGACGTCAGGCGGTTCAGGCACAACCGCGTCACGATGGTGGCGAGATACCCCGGCGGTGACTGGATCTCATCGAGGGGTGCGGGCTGAAATCGGAGATAGGCGTCCTGCAAGACGTCCTCGGCGTCCGTCACGCTGCCCAGCATCCGGTACGCTAACGAGAACAGCCGCGCACGCTGCTGCTGGAAGATCGTGAGGTGGTCCATGCGCCGTTCGCTCATCTCAGTGGTCGGTTCGCGCGGTTGACGCCGTCGCGACCGCGGCGGGGACGGACGGGCGCGGGGCCGGTACGGCCACGCCCCGCATCTTCTTCTTGCCCGGCCAGTAGAACGTCCACGGTCCGAGCCGTTGCCCCTTGATCACCCACACGGAGAGGCGAACGAAGAACTCACGCACCTGATTGGCGAGAGCGCCGGTCACGATCAGGCGCGAGGGCGTGTCGCGGTGCGCGTCCAGAAACTGCACCACCCCGTCGTGCCGTCCCAGGCTGAGCCCCAACGCTCCATAGGACAGTCCGAACGCGGCGCCCGGCTTGCCCGCGAGCTCCGCGGCCAGACAATCCGCACCGTGCGCCCCCATCGCCGTCGCCGTGTACAGCGACATGCGGACGGGCGCCCCCGGATCGTCCGCCGGATGCGCGGCGTCGCCGACGGCGTAGATCTCGGGATGCGAGAGCGACCGCATCGCCCGATCGACAAGGATCTGGCCGCGCTCGTTGACGCGCAGCCCCGCGCGCCGCGCGAGGTCGGAAACGGCGAACCCGCCGACCCACACGCACAGGTCGAACGGAATCGTCTCGTGGTGCTCCGTGAGCGCGCCGCGCGCATGCACCTCCGTGACCGCGGTGTTCGGCACGAACTGCACGCCGAGCCTGTCGAACGCGCTCCGAACGTGGGCGCGGGCCGCCGGAGACAACTGCCGCGCGAAGGAGCGGCGCGTCACGAGCGTGATCTGCAACCCCCGGTACGCTTCCGCAAGTTCCGTCGCCACTTCGACCCCGGTGTTGCCGCCGCCGACGACCAGCAGCCTCCCCCGGTTCGCCGCAACACCGGGCACGCGGTCGGCCAGGGCGCGCGCGGAGGCGTCGTCGAGAGTGGAGGCGTGCTCCCGCGCGCCCGGTACGCCCTCGGTCCCGATATAACTCCCAAGCGCATACACCAGGTAATCATACTCGACCGACGCGACGTGGTCGGCCGTTTGCACGGCGACCCGGCGGCGCGCCGGTTCCACCGCCGTCACCCTGCCCTGGAGAAACCGGATCCGCGTCCCTCGCAGGAACGACGCCACCGGCAACCGCCGCAGAGCTTGCCCGGCGGCGAGTTGGTGATTGCGCACGCGCTCGTGGAAGACGTCCGACGCGTTGACAAGCGTGATGACGATACGGGTATCGGTCTGCCTGGCCAGCCGCATCGCGGCGACTAACCCCGCGTATCCCGCTCCGAGCACGACGACGTTCGCATGTTCGTTCATGGCGCACCTCATTGGATTGGCTTCACAAGATGGGACCACCGAGACGGGGAGAATGTGACAGGGCCGCCGCCGGAGCTTCGCGTGCGGGAACGCGTGTGCGGGGGGCGCGGTACTAGCGCAAGCACGGCGGGCGGGTCACTGCACTTGAGCCTCAAGGCGTGTTTCCCTGGCTTCGAACGGTCCACAGAGGAGCGTACGCCACCGCGGCCACCGCCACGCGCTTCGCGTTCGCCATCAGGTGCTATACTGAAAGGCGCTGTGGAACTTGCCGATGTCCGCCGCCGCATCGAGGACCGGGACGCGCTCGCGGGCGCCCTGCGCGACGCGCTCGAGCCCGCCCGTGTCTTCAACCAGCCGGTCGATCTGATTGCCTACGAGTACGACGGGTCGGCGCTGACGTCGATCCCCGATCTTGTGGTGCTCCCGACGACAGCCGCGGAGGTCGCCGCGGTCGTGCGGATCGCGGGCCGGTTCAACGTCCCCGTGGTCGCGCGGGGCAGCGGGACCGGCCTGTCGGGGGGCGCGATCACTCCGATCGGCGGCATCGTCGTGTCGATGAGCAAGATGAAGCGGATCCTGTCGGTGGACCTCGACAACCGGTGTGCGGTCGTCGAACCGGGCGTGATCAACCTGGACGTCACGCGCGAGGTCCAGCGCGACGGGTACTTCTACGCGCCGGACCCGAGCAGCCAGTCGGCGTGCAGCATCGGCGGCAACGTAGCGAACAACAGCGGCGGCGTGCATACGCTTGCGTTCGGGGTCACGACGAACCATGTGCTGGGGCTCGAGATCGTCCTGCCCGACGGCACGATCGCCGAAATCGCGGACCGCGGTCCCGACGCGCCGGGGCTCGATCTCGCAGGCCTGATCGTCGGGTCCGAGGGGACGATCGGGATCGTGACCAAGGTCACGGTCCGCCTGATGCGGAGCCGCGAAGCGGTGCGCACGATGCTGGGGATCTTCGCGACGATCGAGGCGGCCAGCGAGGCCGTCGCCGACATCATCGCCTCCGGGATCGGACCGACGTCGCTCGAGATGCTCGACCGGCTCACCGTCGAGGCCGTGGAGCCGGCGGTGCACGCGGGGCTGCCGCTCGATGCGGGCGCGGTGCTGCTGGTCGAGGTCGAGGGCGTCCGAGAGTGCCTGGAGCGTTCGGCCCGGGTCGTGGAGGAGTTGTGCGCGCGGAACGGCGCGCGGGAGGTGCGCATCGCCGCCACCGAGGAAGAGCGGTACCTCTACTGGGCCGCGCGCAAGGGGGCGTTCGGGGCGATGGGCCGGCTCGCGCCGAACTACTTCCTGCACGACGCTGTGGTACCGCGCAGCCAGCTCCCGACGATCATGCATCAGATCGTGGAGATCGCGGGCCGGTACGGGATCCGGGTCGCCAACGTCTTCCACGCCGGCGACGGCAATCTCCACCCCCTCGTGCCGTACGACGCCGCAACGCCGGGTGAGATCGAGCGGGTGCTGCAGGCCAGCGAGGAGATGCTGGCGGCGTGCGTCGCCGTCGGCGGGACCATCAGCGGGGAGCACGGAATCGGGTTCGAGAAGAACAACTACATGCCGTGGATCTTCTCGGACGCGGATCTCGCGGCCCAACGCCGGCTGAAAACGACGTTCGACCCGGACGACCGGATGAATCCGTTCAAGGTGCTGCCGACGCCGGTCTCGTGCGGGGAACTGCTCACACGGCGGCCGCCGCGCCTCGCCGCGTCTGGGCTGTGGATTTAGGGCGTTCCGAACTCGCGACGCGCTCGGTTCGGCCGGAGGGCCGTCGGTCCCACCCCGTTCCTGAAGAGCCGGAGGGACTTCCTCAACGGAAGGGGCTCAGGAACAGATAGAAGATCAAATGGAAGGGCTGGCTGGACAGCAGAGCCGCCAACCTAAATGCCAAACGGCCTGTGAGGAAGCTCCTCCATATTGACTTCGCCCTTGCCGCGCTGGCGTTTCTCGCGCACGCGGCATTCGCGAACCGGTACGACTTCTTCCGCGACGAGCTGTATTTCATCATCTGCGGGCGCCATCCGGCGTTCGGGTACGTCGACCAGCCGCCGGTCGTCCCGTTGATCTCCGCCCTGACGCAGGCCGCCGGCGAGAACCTTGTCCTCCTCCGCCTCGTCCCGGCGCTCGCGGCGGGAGCGACCGTCCTCGTCGCGTGCGCGTTTGCTCGGCTGGCAGGTGGCGGTCGCTTCGCTCAGGTCGCGGCCGGGATCCCTACCGGCTTCGCGCCGATGTTCCTCGGACTGTACGCGACGTTCAATACGACCGTCTTCGAGCCACTCGCGTGGACGCTCGTCGCCTACCTCGCTGCTCGCGCGATCGTCAAGGGCGACCGCGCGGCGCTCCTCTGGCTCGGCCTCGTCGTCGGAATCTCGCTCGAAGTCAAGTATTCGATCCCGCTCTACCTCGTCGCGCTGATCGTCGCGCTCTTGCTCCTCCCGGAGCGTCGCGTACTGCGATTGCCGCAGACGGGGATCGCAACTGCAATTGCGCTCGCGATCGCGGCACCGAGCCTGGTCTGGCAGCACATGCATGGGTGGCCGTTCGCAGCACTCCTCGTAGCTGCGCCCGGCAAGAATGTGGCGGTCGCGCCCGTGCCCTTCGTCCTGGATCAGATCGAAGTGATGAACCCGCTCTTCGCACCGATCTGGATCGCGGGGGCCGCTTCGGGGTTTGTCGATCGCCGGCTCGCCACGTTTCGGGTGTTTGGACTTGCGTTTCTGCTTGTCTTCGCCGAGATGATCGCGCTGCACGGGAAAGACTACTACCTTGCGGCGGCGTATCCACCGATGTTTGCGCTCGGGAGCGTCGTGATTGAGCGCGTCGTTCGCCATCGCGCGCTGCGCGCAGCCTACGTCGGACTTGGCGCCGCGCTGAGCGTCCTCGCGGCGCCGCTTGCGATGCCGATCCTTGATCCACCGGCGACCGTGCGCTACATGACGCTGCTGCACATGACCCCGCAGGGGCAAGAGAATAAGCTTGCCGTCAAGACGATGATCGCGCAGGGGCGAGAGCAACTCGACATGCAAGAGATGCTCCCGCAAACGTTCTCCGACCAGCTCGGGTGGCGCACGTATGAGAAGCAGATCGCGAGCGTCTATCACACCCTCAGCCCCGAGCAACGCGGCCGCGCCGCGATCATCACCTCGAACTACGGCGAGGCAGCGGCACTTGATTTTTACGGAGGCAGCGACGGGCTCCCACCAGCCCTCAGCGGACACAATGAGTATTTCCTCTGGGGGACGCACGGATACGATGGAAGCGTCATTCTCTTTCTCAACGGCAACATTACGCGCTTGAGGTCGCTTTGCCGTGAGGCGACGATCGTCGCAACGTTCGGATCGACGTACGCGACGCCCTACGAACGGAACGCGCCGATCATGTTATGCCTGGGCTTGCGCGGACCGCTCGTGGATCTGTGGCCAACATTCAAGCACTACGAGTGAGCGTTGGCAGGACAGCCTCCGAGGGTGCTTCAAGAATCCGAGGCCTCGTCGTCCCAGACCGCTGAGAATCTCCTCGGAACGCTCCATCAAGGTCGTTCGCAAAAAACGGTCGCTGGACGGTGAGACGCGACGAGAGAAGGCTGTACCCTATCCGCCATACGTAGCGAGGCCTAGCGACTTTATGCGAGAATGGACGAGACAGGGTTGCACGGAACGACGCGCCAGGCTGGGAAAAGGAGCCACATCGATGGCCACGCAGGTCCAGACCGCGATTGGATCGACCGACGCGCGAGATGTCGCCGCGGCCAAGCCGATCCCGCGCCTGCAGATCCCGGAGCTCGACAAGTGCATCCAGTGCGGGTTCTGTCTCCAGGCCTGTCCGACGTACCGGATGCTCGGCGTCGAACCGGAGTCGCCCCGCGGGCGGATCCACCTGATCGAGGCCGCCGCCCAGGGACGCATTCCGATCGATGCCCGTTTCGAGGAACACATGTACGTCTGCCTCGGATGCCGCGCGTGCGAGACCGCGTGCCCGGCGGGCGTCAAGTTCGGAACGATCATCGAGGCCGCGCGCGCGGAGATCGGGCCCACGGGCACCCCGTTCGCCCGCCGGATCACGCTCGCGGCCCTGCGCCACCTGATGCCCTACCCCGGCCGCCTCCGCACCGGCGCCGTCCTGCTCCGACTCTACCAGCGCAGCGGCCTTGGCAGGCTCGCGCGGGCACTGCACCTGATGCCCCAGCGGCTGGCCGAGATGGAGTCGCTGCTCCCGCCGGTCCCCTCGCGGTTCTTCGCCCCTTCGTCCGAGGTCTACCCGGCGATCGGCGAGCGCCGGGCGCGCGTCGGGCTGCTCAGCGGCTGCGTCATGAGCCTGCTGTTCGCCGACGTGAACGAGGCCACGATCCGCGTCCTGCAGCGCAACGGATGCGACGTCGTCGTGCCCCGCGGCCAGGGATGCTGCGGCGCGCTCAACATCCACAACGGCGAGCGCGAGACGGTGAAGCAGATGGCCCGGCGAAACATCGAGACATTCCTCGCCGCGGGGGTGGACGCGGTGATCATCAACGCCGCGGGATGTGGCGCCGCGAGCAAAGAGTACCACGTCCTCTTCCGGGACGACGATCCCGCCTACGCGGAGCGCGCCGAGACGTACAGCCGGCTATGCCGCGATGCGAGCGAGTTCCTGGTCGACCTCGGGCTCGTGGGACGGATGGGCGAGGTGCGTGCGCGGGTGACCTACCAGGACCCGTGCCATCTCCTGCACGGCCAGGGCGTCCGACGCCAGCCCCGCGACCTGCTGCGGCGGATCCCCGGCCTTGAGCTGGTGGAACTCGAGGGGTCGGATCGCTGCTGTGGCAGCGCGGGCATCTACAACGTCGTCCAGCCAGCCTATTCACGCCGGATCCTCGACGAGAAGATGGACGCGGTCGCCCGCACCGGAGCTGACATGCTCGTCGCCCCGAACCCGGGCTGCATGCTCCAGCTCGCGGCCGGCGCGCGCACGCACGGGCTGGCGACCGAGGTGCACCACCTGATCGACCTCCTCGACCGCGCGTACGCGGCCGCCGAGCAGACCCCCGCGGCCGACGCGCCCCGGGCATGAGCGCGTCTCTGGCCGATCGCGCGCGGGAGATCGTCGGCGCCGAACATCTTCTCGTCGCACCCCAGGCCGTCGCCGCGTACGCCGTCGACGGCGTGGTCCCGACTGCCGTGGCGAGACCCGGGACGCCGGAAGAGACCGGTGCCCTGCTCGCGGCTGCGGGGGACACCGGCGCCGCCGTGCTCCCGTGGGGCGCGGGCGCCCACCAGCATCTCGGCCAAGTCCCGTCCCGCGCGGACCTGGTGGTCGACACCGCCAGGCTCACCGGCATCACCGACTACACGCCCGCCGACTACGTCGTCGCCGTTCGCGCCGGCACCCGGTTTCGAGACCTCCAGGCCGAACTCGCCAAACACAACCAGTGGCTGCCGATCGACCCGCCGGGGGCCGGGCGGGCCACCCTCGGCGGCCTGATCGCCGCGAATCGGAACGGCCCCCGGCGACTGCTGTGGGGCTCGATCCGGGACATGCTGATCGGCATCCGCGTGGCGCTCCCGACCGGCGAGGTCATCAAAGCGGGCGGCAAGGTCGTCAAGAACGTCGCCGGATACGATCTCGGCAAGCTGTTCATCGGCAGCCTCGGAGCGGCGGGGATCGTGACCGAGGCCACGTTCAAGATCTCGCCGATGCCGGGAGACGGGCTCACGGTGCTCGTGGCCGTCCCCGACCTGGAGGCGGCGCACGCGCTGACGACCGCCGTGATGCGGTCCTATCTGCTGCCGTCGGCGCTGGAAGCGGTGAACCCCCCGGCGTTCCGCCGGCTCGCCGGCGCCACCGGGGCACCTGCGCCGTCCGCCGGCGCGTGGGGCGTGCTGCTGCTCGTCGAGGGGATGGAGGAGAGCCGCGCGCGCCACGTGAGCGAGATGCGATCGCTCGGCGGGGCGGCGGGCCGGGTGGAGATCCTCGAAGGCGACGCCCACCGCGGCCTGTGGGACGCGGTCGCGGAGTTCCCGTCGCCGGATACGCACCCCGGGGGCGTCGTGTGCCGGGCCGGCGGGCCGATTGCGCGATGGAGCGACCTCGCCCGGGCGCTCGAACCGCTCGGGGACGACGGCCGCGCTGCGGAAATCGTCGCGCATGCCGGCGTCGGGCTTCTCTACGCGGCGGCGGCCGCCGATGCCGGCACCGCGCTCGTCGAGGCGCTCGGACGCGCGGCCGGCGCGGCCGGCGGATACGCGGTCGTGGAGACGGCGCCGCCGGCGCTCAAGCCGCGGCTACCGGTCTGGGGAGCCGAGCCCGGCGGGATCGCCCTGATGCGTCGCCTCCGAGCGGCGTACGATCCGCGCGGCATCATGGTGCCGGGCCGCCTGGGTTGGGGTCTGAGTTGACGCGCCGCGCGGTCGTCGTCGTGGCCGCGATGCTCGGAATGTTTCTCGCGGCGATCGATCAGACCGCCGTGGGGACGGCGATGCCGACGATCGCGGGGTCGCTCGGCGGCTTCGCCCTCTACTCGTGGGTGTTCTCCGCGTACCAGATCTCGTTCGTGGTCACGACCCCGATCTTCGGACGGCTCGCCGATCTGTACGGCCGCAAGCGGATCTACCTGATCGGAATCCTCACGTTCATTGGGACCTCGGTGCTGTGCGGGCTGTCGCGCTCGATGGGCGAGCTCGTGCTGTTCCGTTTGCTCCAGGGCGTCGGCGGCGGCGCGCTGCTGCCAATCGCGCTCACGATCATCGCCGATCTCTTCCCGATCGAGCAGCGCCTCAAGATCCAGGGCGTGTTCAGCGGCGTGTGGGGGTTCGCCGCGATCGTCGGTCCATTGCTCGGCGGGTTCCTGACCGACCACGCATCATGGCGCTGGATCTTCTTCCTGAACGTGCCCGCGGGACTGGTGGCCACGACGATCATCGTGCTCGCGTTCCACGAGGCGCCGGTGTCGCGGACCGGATCGGTGGACTACGCCGGCGTCGGCCTGCTGTCCGGCAGCGCGGTCGCCCTGCTGTTGCTGTTGTTCTGGGGTGGACGGGACTTCCCGTGGGCGTCGGGCCAGGCGCTCGCGCTCGCGGCGCTGAGCGCCGCCCTGTTGCTCCTCTTCCTCCGCGTCGAGATGCGGAGCACGCAGCCGTTTCTGCCCTTCAGCCTCTTCGACAACCGGATCGTGACCGTGTGTTCGGTCGGCGGCTTTCTCATCGGGGTCAGCATGTTCGGCGCGGTCGCGTACATTCCACTGTACGTCCAGGGCGTGATGGGCACGAGCGCTACGATCGCCGGCGCCGCGCTGACGCCGTTCATGGTGGTCTGGACCGTCGGCAGCATCGTGGGCGGGCGGCTCGCGCTCCACTTGGGATTCCGGCCGGTCACCGTCGGCGGGATGGCGCTGCTCACGGCGGGGTTCGGGCTCCTCACGCTCCTCAACGCGCAGGCGTCCACCATGACCGTGTTCGTGGACATGGTCGTCCTCGGGGCCGGGATGGGGCTGAGCGCGACGATGTTCATCATCGCGATGCAGACCGCCGTAGACAAACCCCTCCGGGGACTCGTGACCTCGATCAACGTCTTCGGACGGAACATGGGCAGTGCGATCGGCGTAAGCGCCCAGGGCGCGGTGCTCATCGGGATCCTGGACGCGCGCCTCCGCGGCCTGGCGGCGCAGACCGGCCTCGGGCTACCGCGGATCGTGGATCCCGAACTCGTGTTGGACCCGACGCTCCAGCAGCGGCTGACGCCGACCGCACACGAAGCGCTGCGCGTGGCGCTGGCGCAGGCCGTGCACGGCACGTTCGTGCTCGGGCTGGTCATGATCGCCCTCGGCTTCGCCGCGGTGGTGATGTTCATGCCGGGCGGAAGCGTGCACGCGCACGCCGCCGCGGCCGCGGGCGGCGCGCCGGCCGACTGACGCTCCCGCCCTGAGGCCAACTCGCCGCGCCACCCCGCGCGTGGCGACGTGAGCTCTCAACGCGAAGACCGTTCCCGCCACCCTCCCCCATCCGGCCGACGCACACCCCGGAAGGAACCGCGAGCGATCAATGGAAACTACTCATGTCATCTGACGTACACGCTTTACATCCGTCCGGCGGTCGCGAGGGAGACGGGTGCTTGGCTCGATCGCATCCCAGATTCTAGGGAGGGGCATCATGCAACTCAGCGCGCGTAACCAGCTTCGCGCCAAGATCACGGCGATCTCGCTCGGCAACATCATGGCCGAGGTCCAGATGAGCATCGGCAATCAGGAGCTTGTCGCCGCGGTCACCCGAGAATCCATCCAGCGTCTGAAGCTCCAAGTGGGAGACGACGTGATCGCCGTGGTCAAGGCGACCGAAGTCATGGTCGCCCGGCCCTAAGCGCGGTGGATACGCCGTGACCGCCGTGGCACGCGCGCCGATCGTCGCCGGGACCGCCCTCGCCGTCGTCTGTGTCCTGCTGACCCTCGCGGTAGGCGCGCCGGGCGGGGTCCTCCACGTGCGCGCGCAGCCGGGGGGCTACGCGCGGGCGTTCGATCTCACCGGCGTCGTCCGTCATCCGGCGCGGGTGACGCTGGCGGACCTGCAGCGCTATCCTGTCTCGACGCTCCGCGTGGAGTTTCTCGCCGGGACCGCGTCGACGCAGGCCGAATTCGCCGGGGTGCCGTTGTGGGTGCTCGTCAGCGCGGCCGGCGTGGTGACGGACCCGCGCCGGAAGAACGACCTCCTCCGCAAGTACGTCGTCGTCACCGGCAGCGACGGGTACCAGGCAGTCATCGCGGTGGCGGAAATGCTGCAGGACTACGGCAATCAGGCGATCCTCGTCGCCTATCGGCGCGACGGCGCGGCGTTGCCCTCCGACGAAGGCATGGCGCGCTTAGTCGTCCCCGGCGACAAGCGAGGCGGCCGGTACGTCGACAACATCGTCCGTATCGAGGTTCGCAACGCGGGGACGTAGCTATCGAGACGCGTTAGCGCGAGCAAGACACCGGCACCGCCGTCGGGAATAAGGGTACTATGAACTCGTACCCGCCCCGACGGGACGTCCGCCGCGCATGATCGCCACCTACCGCCTGCAACTCGGGCCGCAGCTCGGGTTCGACGACGCCCGCGCCGCGCTGGCGTATCTCCGCAAGCTCGGCGTCAGCCACCTCTATCTCTCGCCGATCACCGAGGCACGACCCGGCAGCACACACGGCTACGACGTCGTCGACCACAACCGCATCCGAGAAGAACTCGGCGGCGCGGACGCGTTCTGGGCGCTGGTCGACGCCGCCCGGGGGGCCGGGCTCGGGATCATCGTGGACTTCGTGCCGAACCACGCGTACACCGGGCCCGAGAACGCCCGCTGGCAGGACGTCCTCGCACATGGGCCCGACTCGCCCTACGCGTTCCACTTCGACATCGACTGGGAGCCGCTCAAGCCGGAACTGCGCGGCAAGATCCTGCTGCCGTTTCTCGGGAGTCCGTACGGCGACGCGCTGGACCGCGGCGAGATCGGGCTGGTGTGGGACCACGGCGCGCTCCGGGCGGACTACTTCGGCAACCGATTCGCGCTGGCGCCCGCGACGTACGCCGACGTGTTGGCCGCGGCCCTGTCTCGGGGTGCGCGCCGGGGGTCGGTCGACGCGCTCGAGGCGGTCGCGGACGAGTTCCGGCGGCTCGCGACCGGAGACCGCGCCACCTTCGACGCGCTGCGGACCCGGCTCGACGCGCTTCTGACGCCGCCCGACGTGGCCGCGCTACGGGAGGTGCGAGGCGCCGAGCTGCACGCCATCTTGGAGCGGCAGCACTGGCGGCTCTCGTACTGGCAGACGGCGCCGCACGAGATCAACTACCGCCGGTTCTTCGACGTGAACGAACTGATCGGCCTGCGGATGGAGCAACCGGACGTGTTCGCCGAAGCCCACCGGCTGCTGGCGCAACTTCTGACCCACAGGGGGATCGACGGCGTGCGCATCGATCACATCGACGGCCTCGTCGATCCCCACGGCTACCTCGAAGCGTTGCGCGCGCTTGGCCCGCGAGGCGTCTGGGTCGAGAAGATCCTCGGCCACGGCGAGACGCTCCCGGAGGAATGGTCGGTCGACGGCACGGTCGGCTACGACTTCCTGAACGACGTCTTGCAGCTCCTGACGTATCCCGGCGGACGCATCGGACTCGAGCGGGCGTACCGCCAGTTCACCGGGGTGACGCAGCCCTACGGATCGGTGGTGCGCGAGGCCAAGCGGCTGGTCATGGAGACCTCGCTGGCGGGGGAGTTGTACCGCCTCGCGTACGTCCTCGACCGGATCTCCGAGGCAGACTATCACACGCGGGACTTCACGCTGGAGGCGCTGCGCGACGCGTTGGCGCAGATCGTGGCCGTGTTTCCGCGATACCGCACCTACCTGCCGCACGACCGCGACGAGGGGACGGCGGTGATCCGGGAGGCGGCGCAGACTGCGAGGCTGCGGAACCCGGGGACGGAACCCACGGTGTACGCGTTTGTCGCAAACGTGCTGACCGACCCATCGCTCCCGGAGCGCGGACCGCTGTGGACCGAGTGGCTCGGACGGTTCCAGCAGTATACCGCTCCGGTCGCCGCGAAGGGCGTGGAGGACACGGCGTTCTACCGCTACCTGCCGTTCGTGGCGCTCAACGAAGTCGGAGGAGACCCCGACCGCTTCGGACTGCCCCTGCAAGCGTTCCACGCGCGGGCGCGCTACCGCGCGCTGCGCTATCCGCGGACGCTACTGGCCACGGCCACGCACGATCACAAGCGCGGCGAAGACACGCGCATGCGGATGATCGCGCTGGCCGAGACACCGGAGACGTGGCGGCGCACCGTCGGGGCGCTGTCGCGCGTGGCTCGCCGCTACCGGCGCGCGCGCGGCCCGTCCCGCGCCGACGAGTTCCTGTTCTACCAGACGCTCGTCGCCGTGTGGACGGGCGCCGACCGCGCCACGCTCACGGACCGGCTCTGTGCGTACATGCTCAAGGCCTCGCGCGAAGCCAAACGGCGGACCAGCTGGGTGAGCCCGGACGCCGCCTACGAGGCGGACCTGGAGCAGTTCGTCCGGGGCATGACGGAGGATCCCCGCGTCGCCCGCGCGATCGAGCCGCTGGCGACGGCGCTGACGCGGATCGGCTTCGCGAACGCCCTGAGCCAGCTCGTGCTGAAGCTGACGACGCCGGGCGTGCCGGACTTCTACCAGGGCGCGGATCTCCTCGACGGGTCCCTCGTCGACCCCGACAACCGGCGGCCGGTGGACTTCGCGCTGCGCGCGCGGCTGCTGGAGTCGCTCGAGCCGCGCCTGGCCCGACCGGATCCATCCCAGCTCCGCGGCTGGGTCGAAGCGGCGGATGAACGAGCGAAGCTCTACGCCACGGCCCGTCTGTTGCGGTTTCGGCGCGGGCACGCCGATCTGTTCGCCGGAAGCTATCGGGCGCTCGAGGCCGCCGGCGATCGAGCCAACCACCTGATCGCGTTTGCGCGGGAGTCGGGCGACGACGCGCTGCTCGCGCTCGTCCCGCGGTTTCCCGCCACGCTCGAGCGCCTCGGCGGGTGGGCGAACACCCACGTGCCGCTTCCGGACACCCTGGCGGCACGGCGTTGGGTCGACGTCCTGACCGGCGAAGCGCACGATCTCGGCGCCGAGGCCATGCCGGCGGTGCCGCCGGTGATGTGGCGGGTGCTCTACGCCGAAGGGCGTGCCTAACGCGTCGCGGCACGTGCGAATGCGGCGGCGAGACGGGGCGCCCGGCGCCCCGAGAAGGGATCGCGGAGCTCACCGACAATCACAGGAGTGACATGCACCGCCTCGCCCTCGCGCTCGTCATCCACAATCACCAACCGGTCGGCAACTTCGACCACGTCTTTGCCAGCGCGACCGATTTGGCGTACGAGCCGATGGTCGCCGCCCTCGAGCGCCACCCTCGGGTCCGACTCGCGCTACACTACACCGGCCCGCTGCTGGACTGGCTCCGCGCGCACCGCCCCGAGGTGCTGGGCCGCGTACGTGGGCTCGTCGCGCGCGGGCAGGTCGAAGTGCTGACCGGCGGGTACTACGAACCGGTCCTCGCGATCATCCCCGACGCCGACAAACGCGGACAGATCGAGAAACTCACGCGCGCGGTCGCCGAGGAGTTTGGGGGCGCATCCGAAGGCCTTTGGCTCGCCGAACGAATTTGGGAGCCGCACCTCGCTCGGCCGATCGGCGAGGCGGGCCCCCGCTACACGATCGTGGACGACACGCACTTCCACGCGGTGGGGCTCGAGGACGCGCAGCTCCTCGGCTACTACATCACCGAGGAGGAAGGCGTCCCGCTGGCCCTGTTCGCGAGCCTCCGACGGCTGCGCTACCTGATCCCCTGGGCGGACCCCGCGGACGTCATCGCCTATCTCCGTACGCTCGCTGAAACCGACGTCAGGCCGGAGGGGCGCGACGCTCCCCTCGATCTGGCGTTGATGGGCGACGACGGCGAGAAGTTCGGGTTGTGGCCGACGACGCATGCGCTGTGTTGGGAGCGCGGATGGGTCGAGCGATTCCTCGACGCGCTGGAAGCGACGCCGTGGCTCGATCTGGTCGCGCCGGCCGAGTACCTGCGTACGCGACCGGCGGCGGGCCGGATCTATCTTCCCACCGGCACGTACGACGAGATGGCGGGGTGGGCGCTCGGCCCGGTCTCCGCCGGCCGCTTTGCGCTCCTGAGAAACGAGCTCGACGGGGCCGGGCGCGCGGAACTGACAGGGTTCGTCCGCGGAGGCTTCTGGCGACACTTCCTCGTGAAATACGGGGAGGTCAACACCATGCACCACCTCGGCCTCCGCGCCGGCCGGAAGATCCACACGATGCCCGCGGGAGACACACGCGCCCGCGCGCTCGACGAACTGTGGGCCGGGGAGTGTAACTGCCCATATTGGCACGGCGTCTTCGGCGGCGTCTACCTGCCGCACATCCGCGGCGCGGCGTTCGGTCATCTCATCGCGGCCGAGGCCATCGCCGACCGCGCGGCGCGCCCGGGGCGCTACACCGAGGGCGAAGCCGAGGATCTGGACGGAGACGGCCGTCACGACGTTCGCCTGGCCACCGATCTAGTGGTGTGCACGGTCAGTCCCGGACGGGGCGGAAGCGTCATCGAGTGGGACGACCGGCCGGCGCGGCGTCACCTCGGCAACGTCATGACGCGCCGGCCGGAAGCATACCATGAGGATCTCCGCCGGGCCGCCGAACAGGCGCCGACCGACTCGCGGTCCGAAGGCGCCCACGCGCCACGTGACGCCTCGGAACTCCGCCCCACCGCGCCCGGCCTCTCCCAATGGCTGATATACGACCGGGTGCAGCGGCCGACGTTGCGCATGCACCTCTGGTCCCCTGCGGCGACGACCGACCAGGTGGGGCGGGACGAACAAGACGAGCTCGGCGGCTTCGCGTGGGGCGAGTACGCCTGGCGCCTGGAACGGGGCCCGGACGCGGTCCGCCTCGTGCTGACGCGCGCTGCGTCGCTCCCTGGGGGCGAGGCCGCCGTGGAACGCACGCTTGAGATCGCGGCGGGACAACGTGCGCTCCTGCACACGATCGGCGTGCGGTGGACGGGGGACGCGCCGCTCGACGCCGTCGTGGCCGAAGAGTGGGACCTCGGCATCTTTGGCGCGCCGGAAGAGGTCGCACTCGACGATGCCGGCACTCCTCGGTCGCTCTACCTACCGGCGGCTCTCTCCGCGCGCGACCTGGTGCGGATCTCGGAAGGCCACTCCGGCCTTTCGATCACCCTTCGCCCGTCCGCGCCCGCCGCGGTGTGGACGCTGCCGCTCTTCACGATCAGCAACTCGGAGGGTGGCTTCGAGAAGAACTTCCAGGGCGTCGCGCTGCACCTGCGCTGGGCGCTCTCGCTCCTCCCCGGACGGACGTGGACGCAGACGACGCGGGCGGAGGTCGCGGGCGCCGACCACGCGTGAGCCGATTGGCCGTGCGCCCCGGCAGTCGAGGAACGACACTGCCGCGCGCCGAATCAGCGCGTGGTGATGCGGCGCGGGCGACGTCCACTCCGACGCCGATCTCGGCCGCGTGGAAGGGAGTACCGATGAACCCCCCGGAAACACGTAACGCCCCCGACCGCGAGGACGCGGTCGCCCGCCTCCTGACGGCGTGGCGAGGCGAGATCCAGGCACGGCAAGCGTACGAAGCCCTTGCGGCACGCGAACGGGATCCGAAGCGCGCCGAGGTCCTCCGGCGCATGGCGGAGGCCGAGGGCGGTCACCGCGCCCGCCTCGAGACCCGTCTCCGAGAATTGGGCGCTGCGATACCCGACGCCGCAAGCGTGTACCTCCCCTTCTGGACCCGTCTGCAGATCAAGTTCGCGCCGGTGGAGAAGGTGCTCGCGTGGCGGGAGTCCCTGGAGAACGAAGAGGTGGACGGTGTGTACGGCCGGCCCACGGGCGATGGTGCGACGGACGAGCTGTTGACGCAACTGCGGAAAGAGGAGCGCTCCCACGCGCTGGCCGATGAGGAGATGCGATCGGGAGCGCCGGCGCAGGTCGGCGCGGAGACGCCGGAGGGCCGCCTCAGGCGTATTCTGGGCCGGGAGCGCTGGCACCAGGCGGGGTCCAGTTGGATCTCGGGAGCGGTCTACGGCGCGAACGACGGGCTCGGCGCCGTCTTCGGGATCGTCGCCGGCGTGTCCGGCGCCACGGGAGGCTCGAGCTTCGTCCTCACCGCAGGCCTCGCCGGTGCGATTGCCTCGGCGCTCTCGATGGCCGTCGGTGCGTTTCTCGCCGAGCGGTCGACGGCGGAAGTCGCGGCCGCCAGCATCGAGGGCGAGCGGAAAGAAGTGACCGAACACCCTGAGGAGGAACAGGAAGAACTATCGCTCTTCTATCAGCTCAAGGGGCTCGACAAGGTCCAGGCGGACGAATTGGCGACGCGACTCAGCGGGAACGCCGAGGCGATGTTACAGGCGCTCGTGAGCGAGGAACTGGGCGGCGTGAACACCGGGGGCAATCCGTTCCAGGCGGGGATCGCCGCGGGCATCAGCACCGGGGTCGGCGCGTTCATTCCGGTGCTGCCGTTCTTCTGGCTCGGCGGCACCGCGGGGGTAATCTGGGCCGCCGTCGTGTCCCTGGTCGCCCATTTTCTCGTCGGGGCGGCCAAGTCGCTCTTCACGCTGCGCAGTTGGTGGGCGTCGGGGCTGGAGATGACCGTCGCCGGCATCATCGTCGGTGGTGCCACCTACCTGCTCGGCGTCCTGTTCCGGGTGTCCACCTAGCGCACGCGTTGCGGCGCCCTCGGGGCATTACCCGCGCTACCGCGCGGCCCGATCGTACGGCTCGCCCCGGGTGTCGGCGCGCCGCTATGGAACCCGGACGTCCATCGACGCGAGCGGCGCGTAACGGTGGGGCCGCCGGAACGCGTTGCCCCACACTTCCCGGGCGCGGTATGTCCGCAGGACGTCGAGGTCAAAGCGCGCCAAGTAGATCCCTTCCTCCTCCCCCGCGGCGGCGACGCACATGTCTCGCGATCGTCCCTCATCGGTGAAGGCGATCCCGTCGAACGCAACGGAGCGGCCGTTCTGCTGCGGCGCAGGGTAGTTCGCGAGCGCCACGCCCATCATGTTTTCGAACGCGCGGGCGCCCAGCTGCGACAGACGGTTCGCCTCCATTTCGCAGGCGTTGGGGACGAGCACGAGCTCGGCACCCTTGAGCATCAGGATGCGGGCGCTCTCGGGAAACTCTCTATCGAAACAGATCATCGCCCCGACGTCGACCGTGTCGTGTGCGGTTCGCAGGGGCGCAACGTAGAAGTCCTCGCCGGGCGTACACGCCGCCTCCATGTCGAAGTCGCACGTGTGCACCTTCGCGTACGTGAACGCGATCTCACCCCGCCGGTCGATAAGCGACACGGTGTTCCGCGGCGCGCCGCCGGGCCAGCGCTCCAGGTACGTGACGGCGATGGCCATGTCGAGCTCCGCCGCGAGCCGCTGGAAGTGCGTGACGAAAGGATCGCTCCTCCCGACCGCCTGCGCCTGCCAGCGAACGCGCGCCGCGCGCTCGACGGGCTTCTCGCGGCCAACGGCCGCGAGCAAGTTCGGGCATCCCGCGTACGCCGTGTAGCCGATGTTCCACATCTCGGGGAACAGCGCAATATCCGCCCCCAAAGCCTTGGCCTTGCGGCACCACGCGTCCCCTGTCCGCCGATTGGCCTCCTGGTCCGCTGCGTGAGCGGAGATCTGGAGCAGGGCCACCTGCAGCATCTGCACCCTCCCGGGACGACGACGTCACGCCTGGGCGCGCGCGCCCAACGCGCGTGTCTTTTTAGTATCCGGCCGAGATGTCGTGAGATGACCCGTCGTCAACGCGCGGCGGCAACGCCGAGCATGGCGTGCGGCGGCCCAGCGGGCCCTTCCTCTTGACGGGCGAACCCGGTCCTGGTAACGTGCAGTCCAAGCGATGACGGAGACGAGTCGCGCGAGACACCGGAGTCGAGAGAGCCGCTGACGGTGTGAGAGCGGTCTCCGGAACGCGTGAAGACCCTCCATCAGCTCCGGGGAAGAACGGTCATCCGGCCCAGTAGGCCTCGACGGCGCTCCGCCGTTACCGGAGTCGAAGGTCGCTTCGCCCACCTCGCGGAGCGGCGAAGTGCGGTGGCACCACGACGGCCCCCCGTCCGGACAGGCGGGGGACTTTTTATTGTCGGGGTGCCGCCGTGACGCGCATCTGGACCACCCAGCTTCACGAACACATCGGTCGCCGTGTACGCCTGGCCGGCTGGCTTCATCACTGGCGACCGCTCGGCCAGATCGCCTTCCTCATCCTGAGGGACGGCAAAGGCCTGGCCCAGGCGGTCGTCCAGGATCCGGAGCTCACCGCCAGACTCGACGGCGTCCAGCGCGAGTCGGTGCTCACGATCGACGGGGTAGTGCGGGAGAGCCCGCAGGCGCCCGGAGGTGTTGAGGTCCATGAGCCATCCGTCGATGTCGTCGCGGCGGCGGCCGGCGGGCCTCCCCTCGACCTGAGCCGCCCGACCGTCAACGCGGGCCTGCCCTTGATCCTCGATCATGCCCCCGTCGCCCTCCGGCATCCGCGCCTGCGCGCGCCGTTCGAAATCGCCGCGGCGTCGATGGCGGGGTTCCGGGCGGTCCTGCGATCCGCGGGCTTCGTCGAGATCCAGACGCCGAAGATCGTCGGCACGGCGACGGAGAGTGGCGCCAGCGTGTTCTCCATCGACTATTTCGGCCGGCGCGCGTACCTGGCGCAGAGCCCGCAGCTGTACAAACAGATCATGGTCGGCGTATTCGAGCGCGTCTTCGAGATCGGACCGGTCTTCCGCGCGGAGCCCCACGACACCCCGCGCCATCTCAACGAGTACGTGTCGATGGACGCGGAGACGGGATTCATCGACGACCACACCACGGTGATGAGCGTGCTCACCCAGGTGCTTGCGGGAATGGTGGACGCCATCCGGGGGGATGCCGCCGATGCGTTGACCCGGCTCGGTGTCCGCCTGCCGGACGTTCCCGCGGCGATCCCCACGCTGCACTTCACCGAAGCCCTCGCGCTCATCGCGCGGGAGACAGGGGCCGGTGCGCTGCACGAGTCAGACCTCACGCCTCAACACGAGCGATGGCTCGGACGCTGGGCGCAGACGGTGCACCACTCCGACTACCTCTTCGTCACGGGGTACCCGATGGCCAAGCGTCCCTTCTACACCCATCCGGACCCTGCCCGCCCCGAGTACGCCAACGGATTCGATCTCCTGTTCCGGGGGACCGAACTCGTGACGGGCGGGCAACGCCTCCACCGCTACGAGGACTACGTGTCCGCCTTGAGCGGGCGCGGCCTGTCGCCCGAGCCGCTGGCGGGATACCTCGAGGCGTTCAGGTACGGGATGCCGCCGCACGGCGGCTTCGCCATAGGGCTCGAGCGGTGGGTGGCCAGCCTGGTCGGTGCGTCCAACATCCGCGAGGTGACGCTGTTCCCGCGCGACCAGCAGCGGGTCAGCCCTTAAGATCCGGTCAGTGCGGCAGATTCGCGATCGGGCGGCGGAGAAACGGCACGCAGAGCAGGACGATCAGCGCGATCGCGGCGATGATCTGAAAGGCGTGATTGAACGAGAGCACCGACGCCTGGGCCGTGATCGTCTGATCGAGCATGGCGTACGCCTGCTGTTGAGCGGTCACGGGGTCGCGGCCTCCAGGTCCCGACAGCAGCCGCGTCAGTTGCTGGAGGGTCGTGGAAAACGCCGGGCTCGCGGCGGTGGCGTGCTCCACGAGGATCGCGTGGTACCGCGTGATGCCGCGCTCGATCATCGTCGCCAAGATCGCGGAGCCGAACGCGGCGCCGAGCTGAAGCTGCAGGGAGAGGAGACCCGCCGCACCCGTGATCTTCCTCCGGTCCACGGAGGCGATCCCGGCGTTGAACAGCGGGATGAACAGCATCGCGAGACCGAGGCCGTTGAGCATCATCGGTGGCAAAATCTGCACCAATCCGGCGTCGAGCGTCCACCGGGACATCATGAACAGCGCCGCCGCCACGCTCAGCCCCCCTGCCGCCGCGAGCAGGCGCGGCCCGACGCGGTTGAGCAGCAGCCCCGCGATCGGGCTCATGATCATCGTCACCAGACCGCGCGGCACGAACATCGTCCCCGTCTGCGTGGCCGTGTAGCCCAGCACCTCTTGCAGAAACAGCGACTGCAGCAGCAGCGCCCCGATCAGCGCGAGCCCGAGCACGCCCACGCTCGCCCATGCCGCCGTGAACGCGCGGTTGGTGAGGATGCGGAGATCCACCGCCGGCGTGTCCGTGCCCAGAAGCTCCCACAGCACGAAGAGGAGCAGCCCCGACACGGCGGCCAGGCCGAACCCCCACACCAGCGGCGACGAGAACCAGTCCCACCGGTTCCCCTGCTCGAGCACGATGAGCAGGCTGGAGAGCCCAACCGCAAGCAGGCCGATGCCGACCACGTCCACCCGCACGCGGCCGCGCTGCTTGAGGTGCGAGGGCTCGGGCACGAACGACGCCACGAGGAGCGAGCCGAGCAGCCCGACCGGCACGTTGATGAAGAAGATCCAGCGCCAGGTCATGTTGTCCGTGATCCAGCCGCCGACGAGCGGTCCGATCGTCGGCCCGAGCACCACGACCAGCCCGTACAAGCCCGTCGCCAGGCCGCGCTGCTCCGGAGGAAAGGTTTCGCTGAGGATCGCCTGCTCCACCGGGTTCAAAATGCCGGCGCCGAGCCCCTGCAGCACCCGTGCGGCGATGAGGAACGGCAGGGACGGCGCGAGGCCGGCGAACACGGACGCGCCGATGAAGACGAGCAGGCAGGCTTGGTACAGCGGTTTGCGGCCGAACACGGACACGAGCCACCCGGTCAGCGGCAGGAGCAGCACGAGCGCGATCAGGTAGGACGTGGTCAGCCAGGTGACCTCGGTGATCGAGACTCCGAACGTCGCCTGGATGCTGGGAAGGGCGACGTTGACCACCGAGGCATCGACGGTGCCCATGAGGGTGCCCACGGTGACCGCGGTGGCCACCAGCCACTTATTAGGCGCGGCGGTCGGGCCGCGCATGATGCGATCGGCCGCGGTCGTCATCGCGAACGGTCCTGTCTACCCATCTTCCTTCCCAGAAACACACGGGGTCAACGCTGCGCCGGGCCGCATCTCCCCCAGCGCGCTTTCGATTGTACGAAGTCAGAGATCAGGGTGTCACCGATCGGGGAGTGGTTGACTCGTGGCGGCGAGTCAACAGGCGCTGCCGCCAGCGGTAGAACAGGGTCCGGAAGATCCCGGCCTCCGGGCGGGCGCGCGTGACATTGCCCAACTGCGCCGCTCGTTGCATGAGCCTGAGCCGGACTGTGACCCTCGTGCTGTCACGGGAGGTAGCCCTCCAAATGTTAACACTACGTCCAAACAGTGCATCGTAGAGGGGCGAATTCCCATCACCGGACCCCCTGCACCGTCGGGCAGACCGTCGCGACGAACTCCAGCCGCTCCTCGCGTACGATCCGCTTCATGTCCTCGGTCAGGATCCCTGTCGGCGCCTCATCTCCACGCGGTAGGATCGCACGTAGGCCGGCTCGGCGACACCGGCGGCCAGCGCCGGGTCGGGGATCGGCACCCCGGGCACGAGCCGGAGCGGAATCACGCCGGCCCAGACGTCAAGTCCAAGATCGTCGGCGTCGTCTTTCGGCGGCCCGGTGCGGATCTTGGCCGACGCCTCGTCGAGCGGCATCCGGAGCACGCGGGTCGACCGCATCTCGGTCTCGGTGGGAAGCCGCGCGTCGGCCCAGCGCCCCGGCACAACGTGCTCCACGATCGCCTCCAGCCCGGCGAGCTTCTCCGCCTCGTCCGTGACCTCCGTGGCCGTCCCGAGCACCACGACGGATCGGTAGTTCATCGAGTGATTGAAGCCGGACCGCGCGAGGACCAGCCCGTCCAACAGCGTCACGGTGAGACAGGCGGGCACGCCGCCGCCGAGCGTCCCCAGCATGCGCGATGCTGCCGAGCCGTGCAGGTAGACGCGGTCGCCCAGGCGCGCGTGAATCGTTGGAATCACGTAGGGTTGACCCTCGACGACAAAACCGACGTGGCACATCAACGCCTCGTCAAGGATCGCGTCGATCGCGGCGCGGTCGTAGCGGCCGCGCTCGGGATGACGCCGGACCTTGGTCCGACCGGTGGTCGGGGTGTTCATGTCGGGCGTGTCCATGCCTCGCGACTCCCCCTTCTCGATCGGCATCGTACGGCACGCGCCCGCGTCACGGCGCGGACGGTTGCCTGAGCCAGGCCACGACGTCCTCCGCGTTCCGGTCCGGGGGAAACACCGGATAGAACACCTTGACGATGCGTCGGTCGCGCGCGACCAGCGTCAGCCGCTTGATCAACACCATCGACTCCACTTCGAAGGTCGGGAGCCGGAGCGCCCGGGCGAATCGCAACTCCGCGTCGCTGAGGAGCTCCATCGGCAGGCGCAGACGCTCGACGGCCTCGCGTTGATACTCGGTGGTCTGCGTACTGAGCCCGAACAGCTGCGCACCCAACTCCGCGATCTCGCGGTAGCGGTCTCGGAACACACACGACTGAGGCGTGCATCCCCTCGCGCCCGGGATCTCGTCCCAGCCCTTCGGGATCTCCTGATCCGGCCGGCCGGTCCGCGGATAGATGTAGACGACCGTTATCCCCGGACACGCCGAGAGGTCGACGACGCGTGACGACGTGGACGGCAGCGGCACGGACGGCAGGACCATCCCGCGAAGATGCGCACACGCGCCGTCGTCGACGGGAACCGGAAGATCCGCCGGAAGCTCATAGATGTTGTCCGTTCTGGGCATCTGTCTCCCCTGCCGGGCCTCATACCGGCCGGCCCGTGCCTCCATCATAGACGGTGCTATTGGTCTCGGAGAACGGCCACTCCTGTCGAACTCGCCCGTACCACTGCGACGGACGTCCCGTGTCGCACAACGGCCGACGCGTCAGACCGCGCCGTCGCGAACGAGCAGCACGAACGCCGTGGGCCCGATCGGCAGCGCCGCGGCGCCGTCCGACTCGACGGCCGACGCCGCGGTCCGACCGGGACCGCCCCAGCGTGCGTCGGCGGAGTCGAGCCGAATGGTCCAGGGTCCCGGCGGCACCGGCACCGTCGCGTCCACCGGCGACCGGCCGAAGTTGAACGCCGCGACGGCATGGCTCTTACCGCTCCACCGGTGCAGGATCAAGACGCGTTCGGCTTCCGAGACGTGCACCCGCGTCGTGTCGCGGCTCAACACGGCGAGCGCCGGCAGCGTCCGCCTGAGCCGGAGCACCTCCGTGTAGAACTCGAGCAGGGTCCGATGCGAGGCGCGGTCACGCAGTTCCCACGCCAGCTTCGACCGCAGGAACGTGGCCTCGTCCTGCGGATCGGGAACCTCCTCGGCACCGCCCCACGCCTCGAACTCTGCACGCCGACCGGCGCGGACGGCTTGGGCCAACCCGGGATCGGTGTGGCTCGTGAAATAGAGAAACGGCGCCGGCTCTCCGTACTCCTCACCCATGAACAGGAGCGGCAGGTACGGCGAGAGGAGCACGACGCCCGCCGCGACCCTCAGCGCGTCGAACGAGACCAGCCGCGCCAACCGCTCGCCCCCGGCGCGGTTGCCGACCTGATCGTGGTTCTGCGCGCACACCACGAACCGCTCGCCCGCCAGATCGCCGCCCGGGGCGCCGTACCGGCGCCGGCGGTACCCCGAGTACCGGCCAGCGTAGACGAACCCGTCCGCCAGGGCGCGTGCAAGATCGCCGACCCCCTCGTAGTCCGCGTAATACCCGGTGCGCTCTCCGGTCAACAGGCCGTGCAGCGCATGGTGCAGATCGTCGCTCCACTGGGCGTCCAACCCGTATCCGCCCCGCGTCCTGGGCCGCACCAACCGGGGGTCGTTCAGGTTGCTTTCGGCGATCACATGCACGAGCCGGGCGCGCCGCGCTCCTTCCGCGTGCACCGCCTCCGCGAGTTCTTGGAGAAACGGACGTGCGGACTGGTCCACGATCGCGTGCACCGCGTCGACGCGCAGCGCGTCGACGTGGAACTCGGCGATCCATCGCAGCGCGTTCTCGAGGAAGAACCGGCGGACGTCGTCGCTGTCCGGTCCGTCCATGTTGACCGCGGATCCCCACGGGGTGCGGTGGCGGTCGGTGAAGTACGGTCCGAACTCACCGACGTAGCTGCCCTCAGGGCCAAAGTGGTTGTACACGACGTCGAGCACCACGACAAGGCCGCGCGCGTGACAGGCGTCGACAAACCGCTTGAACCCCTCCGGGCCGCCGTACGCGGGGTGCACCGCGAACAGATACGCGCCGTCGTACCCCCAGTTCCGGGTGCCGGGAAACTGGGCGACCGGCATCACCTCCACGGCGGTCACACCGAGCCGGGCCAGCGCGTCCAGGCGAGGAATCGCGGCGTCGAACGTGCCGTCCGGCGTGAACGCGCCCAGGTGGAGCTCATAAGCGACGTACTGTGTGAGTGGCCGGCCACGCCAGCCGGCGTCGCTCCACGGGAACGCCGTCGCGACCACCTGGGACGGTCCGTGGACGCCGTCCGGCTGGAGGCGCGACGCGGGGTCGGGCCGCTCCACGCCCTCGTCGAGCCGGTACCAGTACAGGGAGCCCGGTCCGGCGCCCTCGATGGTGGCCTCGTAGTATCCGCCGCCCCGGGGCGTCATCGCGGTCCGGCACTCGCGCGGAGCGACGATGTGCACCTCCACGGCCCGCGCGGCGGGCGCCCACACCAGGAACCGCGTCCGATCGTCGCCGAGATCGACCGCGCCGAGCGGCGGCCCGGGGGTACGGCCGGGGATGCTCATGCCTCGCCGGCGAGCATCTCGAGGATACCCTCGACGGGGATCCGGACCCAGTCGGGCCTGTTGTTCAGCTCGTAGCCCAACTCGTACACGGCCTTCTCGAGCAGGTGTGCGTCCAGCAACACCTGCATCTCCTCGCGCGTGCGGGGCAGGAACGGCGCGTCCCCGGCCGCCGTCAGGTACCCGCGCAGGAACGCCGCGCACACCCAGCAGCGCCATCGCTTGAGGCGCGCGTCCAGGAACGGCGCCGCCGCGGGGTGCTGCGAGATCGTCCCGCGTTCCGTCTGCGCGCGCAGCGCGGTGTGCGCCGCGTAGTGAAAGGACCGCAGCATCCCGGCGACGTCGCGCATCGCGGGGCGCTTGATCCGTCGCTGCGTGAGCGTGCGGGCCGGTTCACCCTCGAAGTCAATGATCACGAAATCCTTGCCGGTGTACAGCACCTGCCCGAGGTGGTAGTCACCGTGGACGCGGATGCGCATGCCGGTGATCTTTCCATCCAGCACCGCCTGGAAGCGACGGATCAGCTCGTCCTCCGCATCCAAGACCCGCTCCGCCGGCGCGCGCGCGTCGTCGGGGAGCGAGCGCAACAGTTTGCGCAGCACCGGCAGCGTCTGCCGGGTCAGCGCGCGGGCGGCCTGATACAGAGACCGCTGATGGGCAGGCGTCATCGGCTCCGGCGCGAACGCCGGGTCCGTCAGGTCGGACGCCAGCGCGCGGTGCATCTCGGCGGTCCGCTGCCCTAACAGCTCCGCCCGCTGCGCATACTCCCCGACCCACTCGTAGACCGCCTCGGGAAGCGGGCGCGCGGCCAGCGCGAGGACCGGCTCCTCGACCGCCGGATCGTCGTCCCCGGCGCCCTCGGCCTGCTCGGCGAGCGCGCGCTCGCAGTACCGGTCGAGCGCGTCCAGCGTGTACGTCCATGCGTCGCCTTCGTTCGGCACGAACTGTTGCAAGATCGCGAGCGTCACCGGTTCGCCGTGGGGGGGGCGGTACTCGATCGCGCCGGCCACGGTGGGGGTGTGCGGAAACGCGGCGCGCTCGGTCAGAAACCGTCCGATCTCGAGATCGGGGTGCGCCCCGGGCTCGAGCCGCCGGAACAGCTTGAGGATGCAGCGGTCCCCGAAGATCACCGAGGTATTGCTCTGCTCGGCCTTGACCGGGGCGGGGTCCGGCACAGGCGGCGGGCCGACGACGCGCCGCAGCGCCGGCGTGACCACCCCCGCGAGTTCCCCGGCGGCTCCCCGCGCGCGGTATCGACGCACGATCGCGCCGAGCAGCCCCGCGCAGAACGCCGTCTCGAGAAACGCGTCGTAGAGCACGCCGTCCGCGCCGGCGCCGGCGAGACGCAGGTGCGCGACGATCGCATTGGACGCGTCCCGCCGCAGCTGCTGTGCCCGATCGCCGGACGCGAACGTGAGCGGCAGCGCGTACACATCCGGGTCGCCCTCCGCGTACTGCACCTGGACCAAGGTCAGGTAGGCGGCGTCGGCGTCGCCGTAGGGGATCCGGATCGCCTCGCGGACGAGGACCGACCGCACCCGGCGCGCCTTCCCGCCGAACCACCGCCGCCCGCGCAGGTAGCCGGCGAGCGCGTCCTCGAGCGCCGACCGGGCCGCGCCCTCGAACACGCCGGGCCATCCCTGAGCGCCGACCACGGCCACCTCCGCAAGCGGCGTCTCGGCCGCCTCCGGGCCGGTTGCCGTGGCGCCGGCGGCGCCCACGGCCCGCTGCGGCTCCAGCGAGAACCAGTAGAACGCGTGAGGGCCGAGCGTCAGGAAGTACGGCAGGTCGCCGATCGGCGGAAACTCGATCCGGCCGAACATCTCGATCGGCATCATGCCCCGGAACTCTGCGAGGTTGAGCTCGACCGGCTGCACGAAGCGCGACAGATTCGCCACGACCAGCACGCGCTCGTCCCCGTACCGGCGCAGGAACGCCAGGATCTTGCGGTTGTCGGGCGCGAGCATTTCCAGCGTTCCCTGCCCGAAGCACTTGTACCGCTTGCGCAGCGCGATCAGCCGCTTCATCCACCACAGGAGCGAGTGGGGGTTGCCCTGCTGCGCCGCCACATTGACGGTCTCGTAGTGGTACTCCGAGTCGATCACCACCGGCAGGTAGAGCTGCTGCGGATTGGCCCGCGAGAACCCTGCGTTCCGGTCCGCGCTCCACTGCATCGGCGTGCGCACGGCGTTGCGGTCGCCGAGATAGATGTTGTCGCCCATGCCGATCTCGTCCCCGTAGTAGACGAGCGGCGTGCCCGGGATCGAGAACAGCAGACCGTTCATCAACTCCACCCGGCGCCGGTGATTGCCGAGCAGCGGCGCAAGCCGGCGGCGGATCCCCAGGTTGATCCGCGCGTGGGGGTCCTGCGCGTACACGCGGTACATGTAGTCCCGATCCTCGTCGGTCACCATCTCGAGGGTGAGCTCGTCGTGGTTCCGGAGGAACAGCGCCCACTGGCACGTCTCCGGGATCGACGGCGTCTGCGCGAGGATATCGATGATCGGGAACCGGTCCTCCATCCGGATCGCCATGAACAGCCGCGGCATCAGCGGGAAATGGTAGGCCATGTGACACTCGTTGCCGTCGCCGAAGTAGGCGATCGCGTCCTCCGGCCACTGGTTGGCCTCCGCCAGCAGCATGCGGTCGCTGTACCTTGCGTCGATGTAGCGGCGCAGCTCCTGGAGGAAACCGTGCGTCTCGGGGAGGTTCTCGCAGGTCGTGCCGTCGCGCTCGTACAGGTACGGCACCGCGTCCAGCCGCAGGCCGTCCACGCCCTGGTCCAGCCAGAACGAGACTACGCGAAGCATCTCCCGGCGGACGTCCGGCGAGTCGTAGTTCAGGTCCGGCTGGTGGGAGTAGAATCGGTGCCAGTAGTGGGCGCCCGCGACGGGGTCGAGCGTCCAGTTGGACGTTTCGAAGTCCTTGAAGATGACGCGGGCATCCCGGTATCGTTCCGCCGTGTCGTTCCACACGTAGAAGTTCCGCCAGCGGCTGCCGGGCGGCGCCGTGCGGGCGCGCTGGAACCACGGATGCCGGTCCGACGTGTGATTGAGCACGAGCTCGGTGATGACGCGGAGGCCCCGGTGGTGCGCCTCCGCGAGAAACGTGCGAAACGCGCGCAGCGTGCCGTACGCCGGATGGATCGCGGTGTAGTCTGCGATGTCGTACCCGTCGTCGCGAAGGGGCGACGGGTAGAACGGCAGGATCCACAGCGTGGTGACGCCGAGGTCCTGCACGTAGTCCAGCTTCTCCACGAGCCCGGCGAAATCGCCGATGCCGTCGCCGTCGCTGTCGTAGAATGCCCGGACGTGCGCCTCGTAGATGATGGCGTCCTTGTACCACAGCGGTTCCGAGGCCTTCGGCGCGCCGCCGCGCCGCCCGCGGGGTCTGGGCGTCACGGCGTCCCTCCCGGCGTGACGTGGAAGATATGGGCCGGCAGCGCGTCGGGGGCCAGCTCGACGTAGTTCCGCCCCCCCTGCCACGTGAATTGGGCGCCGCTCAGCAGGTCGCGCACCACGTACGGCTCCTCCGGGCGCAGCCCGAGCGCCGGGAGGTCGAGCGCCGTCCATCCGCGCTGCACGTGGTGCGGGTCCAGGTTGACGATGACGAGAACGACGTCGGCCTGGGCCGGCGCCGTTTTGCTGTAGCAGATCAGGCTCGGGTTGTCCATCCCGTGGAACCGGAGACTCCAATCGCCCCACAGCGCCGGGTGCTCGCGCCGGATGCCGTTGACCCGGGCGATCAGGTCCTTCAGGCTGTCCGGCCGGTCGATGTCCCAATGCACGAGTTGGTACTTCTCCGAGTCAAGATACTCCTCGCTGCCCGGCGCCGCGGGGCGGCGCTCGCACAGTTCGAAGGGAGGCCCGTAGATGCCGTAGCTCGCTGCGAGCGTCGCCGCGAGGACGAACCGCACGATGAACGCCGGGCGTCCGCCGTCCTGCAGATAGGCGTGCAGAATGTCGGGCGTGTTGGTGAAGAAGTTCGGCCGGAAGTACTCGCGCACCGGCGTGGCCGTCAGCTCGGTCAGATAGGACTCCAGTTCGGCGCGGGTGTTGCGCCACGTGAAGTACGTGTACGACTGGGTGAACCCCAGCTTCGCGAGCCGGTACATCACCCTGGGGCGGGTGAACGCCTCGGCCAGGAAGATCACGTCCGGGTGCTCGCGTTGCGTCTCCGCGATCAGCCACTCCCAGAAGGCAAACGGCTTGGTGTGCGGGTTGTCCACGCGGAAGATCCGGACGTCGCGGTCGACCCAGCAGCGGACGATGCTCCGCAGCTCCTCCCACAGCGCGCGCCAGCCGGCGGTCTCGAAGTCGAACGGATAGATGTCCTGATACTTCTTGGGGGGATTCTCCGCGTACTGAACGGTGCCGTCCGGTCGCCGGCGGAACCACTCGGGGTGTTCGGTGACGTACGGGTGATCGGGGGAGCATTGAAACGCCAGATCGAGCGCGACCTCGAGCCCGTGCCGCCGGGCGCTCGCGACGAGCCGATCGAAATCGGCGAGCGTCCCAAGGTCTGGGTGCACGGCCTTGTGTCCGCCCTCCGACGCACCGATCGCCCAGGGGCTTCCGGGATCGCCCGGCGCCGCCGTCTCCGCGTTGTTCTTCCCCTTCCGGAGCGTGCGCGCGATGGGGTGGATCGGCGGGAGGTACAGCACGTCGAACCCCATCGAGGCCACGTAGGGCAGTCGGGCCTCCACGTCGGCGAATGTCGCGTGCCGCCCGGGGGCCGACGCGCACGACCGCGGAAACATCTCGTACCACGCGCCGAACCGCGCCCGCTCCCGGTCCACCTGGACGAGGAGAGGCTTGTCGTACGTTGCGGAGCGCTCGCGATCAGGGTACCGCGCCATCAACCCGGCAAGCTCGTCCGACAGCGCGAGACGAACTCCCGCCTCGCCGCCGCGTCCTAGCACGTTCGCGTGTTCTACGAGGGCGGCGGCGTCCGGGTTCGCCGCGCGCCGGACCGCCGCGCGAACCAGCGCGGCGCCGATCTCGAGCTCCACGGCGACGTCCTGCCCGGCCTCCACGCGCCGCGACAGATCGCGTGCCCACGACGCGAACCGATCCACCCACCCCTGAAGGGTGTACCGGTACCGCCCGGGCTCGGACACCGTGAACTCGGCGCGCCACCGGTCGTTGCCGAGGAGCGTCATCGGCGCCTCGGTCCACTGGCGCGCCTCATCCCGCCGGTACAACAGGGCCGCGGCGAGCACGTCGTGACCGTCCGCGAAGATGTCCGCCTCGACGACGACCTGCTCGCCCACCGCGCGCTTGATCGCAAATCGGCCGCAATCGACCTCGGGCACCACGTGCTCGATGACGACGCGAGGCGCGTTGTCCACTACCGCCACCCACCCTGTGTTCACTGCCCGGACTTGGTCCGGGGGCGTTGTGAAACGCGGAGCCGAGCTCGGTGGCCGCAATGTGCCGCGGCGATCCCAGACGGCACACCCGTCCCCCGCCTGCCGGTAGCGTCACTTCGTCGCAGGAACTGGAACGACTCTATTCTACTTCATACCCAACACAAGGTCGGCCGAGGTGTGGCCCCGGGGACCCCCGTGCGCCGCCCTGCAGGAGCGGGAGGGACCCACGACAGGGTACCGGAAAACCGGCCGCGGAGCACGTCGTCGCCACCACCACCATCACGCTCGAATAGCCACGCCTCGCCGGCTAGGTGTAGTGCTCATGGACGTTGTTTGCACACAGCCATGGGACTGCGGCCGTCGATCGCGACATGCAGCGCTTCATACCCCAAACCCCGATGGCGCGACGGGGCCGCCCCCCGGCCGTGGACCCGATGGCCGTCCCCCGGCGGAATGCGCCCCAACAGCTTCATATCGAGATGCAGGAGCTCCCCCGGATGCTCCCGCGTGTAGCGAATGGGAACGCCGGTGGCACGATCACCGTCGTGCAACCGCGAGAGCCCATGGCGCCGCAGCACGGCATAAATCGTCGTAGGGGCCCGCCCGACATACGGGACCAGCCGACGCTGCCCCACCCGGAGGCGCCGGCGCAATGCCAGGATCCGCTGCGCCAGGTCTGCGGGGACCCGGCGCGGACTGCGACGGGGCCGCGACGAGCGATCGGTCAACCCTGGCTCGCCGTCGCGGTGCCACCGGGCCAACCACTTGTAGGCGGTCGGGCGGGAAATACCCAGGGACTTGGCCGCCTCCGTGACGGACCACCGCAGCTGCTCCACGCGGTGCACCAGCAGCAAACGCCCAAAGGGCGTCAGCTTGGCGCGCGGATGGGCCATGACAACCTCCTGGAGCGGAGCGTCTGGAACTCGCTCCCCACCAGTTCGCGAAGGCTCTCATGTGTAAATAACGTGTCTGAGCATTACAGCTAGGCCCGGGATTCTTGGCTGTCGTGCTCCAACCAGGAACGCGTGAGGAACAGCCAGAACGCGAGCCCCGCGTAGGGACCGTAGCGGCGAAAATCCCGGACGATCGTCCGGTCCGCGATCCGGCGCCGGCCGCGCAGCTTCGCGTACGCGGGCCGGGTCCACGAGTCGAGCGTCAACCGTGAGTAGCGCCCGAGCAGCATCATGATGTGCGACGCGGCGTACGGGCCGACCCCGGGAAGGACGACGAGCCGTTCCGCGATCTCGTCGTCGGAGAGCGATGAGGGTCCGGATCGCGCGAGCGCCTCGACGTTCGCCGACCCGTCGGCCACCGCACGCGCCACCGCCCGTAGGTACGGTCCGCGATAGCCCGCACGGACGACGTCCCGGTAGAACCGCAGCGGAGCCTGCGCCATCGCTTCCGGCGACGGGAACCCCCTGCCGCGCCACCCGCGCTGGGGGGCGTCACGCGCGGGCTTCCCCAGGCGCTCCACGAGCGTTCCGACCATCTTCCGCGTCAGCGCCCAGGAGCAGTTGGTGGTGCAGATCGTCTTGACGACGTCCTCGAACACCGTGGGGCTCCGGATCATGCGCCCCGCCCCGCCGCAGACCCACGCGAGTTCGGGATCCCCGCGGGCCGCGGCGTAGAACGGGGACAGGTCCTCATCAAGGCGCAGGATGTGGCGAAGCACAACGCGCAGGCGCTCGCCCGCACGAAAACCCACGGGACCGCCGCCCACACGCACCGACGCCCACCCGGCCTCCGCGGGGGCGATGCGCACCGTCCGCGGCCGGCCGCCCGCGACGGGGACGGTGACCTCGAGCACGTGCGTGTCCCGATCCAACGCCATCGGCGGCAGATCGCCGAAGCCGTGGGAGAGGAACGTCCGCCGCAGATCCACCGGCTCGCCGCGGGCACCGGCGATCGGAAGGCGAAAGACGGCCTCGTCGGGCACGCGCTAGTATCCCGCGGGGATCCCCTGCAGCGCCCGAAGGTAACAGATCTGGCCGCAATGGTACCCGTCGTGCGCGATCAGGCCGAGGATCGTGCTCGACAGCGCAACCGACCTGCCCGGGCTCGGCGCGTCGAGCTCGGCATCGGTTCGCTTCGCGAGCTCCGCCTTGAGTCGCGTGTGGGCCGCACCGAGCCGCTCCACCGAGGCGCGCCACGCCTCGCCGGTCACGCTCTCGATCTCGCGGAAGTCCGCGCCGGCCGCCCACCCCTTCGGTTTCGGCGGAACGCCGGCCATGCAGTCAGCGACATCTTCCATCCAAAGCGACACGTGGTTGACGATTTTCCAGATCGAGTTGCGCCCGGGCCCCGGACTCCACGCCGCCTGGGCCGCCGTCACGTCGACGGCCTCGCGCAGCGCGATCTGCCAGCCGCTCACGTTGAAGACCTCGTCAATCCCGCGAAGCAGCAGGTCGATCCTGCTCCCCATTGTGCTTCCCCCCGTTCGTGATCGAGTGGAACGCCCGCGTCGCCCTCGACGGATCGACCCCGGTGCGCGTCACGCCGCGCGGCCGTCCCCCGTCGCCCCGCACGGCTTCGTCACCACCGCGGCAAGCGCTCGGTCGCGCGCGGCCGGCCGAACTCCCAGCAGGCGCGCGAGCCGACCGAGGAGCGCGCTCCCCCGCACCTGCCCCGATTCCACAGCGCGCGCCAGCCGGTCGGAACACGCTTGTTCCCTCCAAGCGCCGATGCGCTCCTTTGTGATCACCTCGTACGCGTACGAATTCCAGTGCATGGTCGAGTCCCTCCACAGACAGAATCAACATACCGGCTCAAGACAGCCAGCGTCTACGACACCACCGGCGCACGGCCGGCGACGATCGTTGCGAGATCGGCGCCTGGAGCGTCCCCGCTCGCGGCGGCAAGCAACCGCGTCCAGGGAAGCAGTCCGACGAGGCGGTCCCCCTCCATCACCGGCAGCACCTGCGCGCACGCCAGGCGCATGGTCGCAGCGGCCGTCGACAGCGGCGTGTCCGGCGTCACCGTCGCGGCGGCCGGCGCGGTTGCGCGGGCGACCGTCATCCGGTCGAGCACGTCGCGAAGCTCGTACACATCCAGCGTCGTCGCCTCGGACGGCGTAAACCGGAGCAGCGACTTCTCGTCCACGAGGCCGACGAATCGAGCGTTCTCGAGAACCGGGAGCGCCGTCGCTCGATGCTCCCGCAGCAGACGAAGTGCGGTCCCGATCGTGGTCCGGGGTGTAATCGCAGGCAACGCCGCCGCCATCCACTCCCGTACGTGCGTGTCGTTGAGATCGATGCTCATCGCAGCCACCTCCGGCTCACCGCTGTTCACGTACTGATGCATCATATTCTCCTGATATGTGATGACATTGAATATATCATATACCACTGATGTATGTCTAGCCGTCCGCCTCCGAGCATACCGCTCTCGCCCGAGTTGGATCTATCCGATTCCTGGCGCGAAACCTCGTGCCCCTCGACACGGCCAACCCGACCCCTTGCGCACCTAGCGTATAACCTGCTATACTCGTTTTGCTAGTGACATCGTAGTACGGATATGATAACTTGTCAATAGCAAATTGAAGGTTATATTGCGAACACAACTTTGAACGTGATGTCAGTTTGGGGCCCGGCCGGAGACTCCCATGCCGGCGGCGAGGCGGGATCATGACAACGGACGAAGCACGACAATCGCAGGAATACGTCTTCGATCTCTCGGGTGGGTCGTTGTGCTTGAATTTCGTTGATACTGTCAGCGGTTCACGCGCGCGTCCGACGGAGCGCCTGCGTTCCTACGAGGACTTGGTGTCCTGGGGCCGGCAATCGGGAGCAATCACGTACGACGTCGCCGACCGGCTCGCCCAGGCCGCGGAACGCCGTCCGCGCGACGCCGGAGGCGTGCTCGCCGAAGCGCTGCGGCTCCGAGAGGCGCTGTTCCGGATCTTCTCTGCGTCGGTGGAGGATCTCCGCGCCCCCGAGCGGGTCGATGTCGAGCTGCTAAATTCGGCGCTGTCGGAGGCGTTGCAGCACCATCGCATCGTCAAGACGCCGGAAGGGTTCGCGTGGGCGTGGGCGGACGACAGGGACGCGCTCGAGCGCATCGTGTGGCCCGTCGTCCACTCCGCGGCGGACCTCCTGACCTCGCCCGACCTGCGCCGCGTCCGACGGTGCGCGGGCGCCGACTGCGACTGGCTGTTCATGGACCTGAGCCGGAATCGGACGCGGCGGTGGTGCGACATGAAGGGGTGCGGCAATCGAGCCAAGGCGCGGCGGTACTACGAGCGCCACCGCGCCCATGCCGAGGGGGGCCGCGCCCCCGGATAGCGGGCGTCCGGGCCGACCGCACGCGCCCCTGCCCCGCCGGGGTCGCTCATTTTGCTATAGTGAGAACGTGACGCAGGCCGGGCCGGGTACGCTCTATCTCGTGGCGACCCCGATCGGGAACCTTGAGGATATTACGCTTCGCGCGCTGCGTGTGCTCCGCGAGGCGGCGGTCATTGCGGCCGAAGATACCCGGCACACGCGGAAACTGCTGGCCCATCACGACATCCCGGGTCACCTGATCAGCCTGCACGAACACAACGAGGTCGCGCGGATCCCCGAGTTCATCGCGCGCCTGCGCGGCGGCGACTCGATCGCGCTCGTGTCGGACGCCGGCACGCCGGGGCTGAGCGATCCCGGGACGACGCTGATCGCCGCCGCGGCGGCCGCGGGCGTCCCGGTCGTCCCGGTCCCGGGCCCGAGCGCGCTGCTTGCCGCCCTCGTCGTGTCGGGGTTCCCGACCGCGCCGGTCACGTTCCTGGGGTTTCTTCCGGTCGGGTCGGCTGAGCGGCGGCGCGCCCTCGAGGCTGCCCGCACCCTCCCACACACCCTGGTGCTGTATGAGGCTCCCCACCGCCTGCGAAAGACGCTCGCCGCCCTGAGCGAGGTGTGGGGCGACCGCCGGATCGCCGTGGCGCGCGAGTTGACAAAGATGCACGAAGAGGTGTGGCGGGGGCGCGTGCGCGAAGCCCTTGAACATTTTTCGTTACATCCGCCCCGGGGCGAATTCACGCTCGTGGTCGAGGCGGCGCCCGCAATCGCTCGCGCGCCGTCGGCGACGCCCCCCTCGGATGAAGCCGCGACGCACGCCGAGGAGGCCGCCCGTGCCACGCTCCGGGCGGCGCTGGCCGAGGGGCAAGCGCCGTTTCAGGCTGTGCGCCGTGCGGCGCGCACCAGCGGGCTTCGGCGGAACGAGGTGTACCGGCTCTGGCTCGCGATCAAGCAGGAGGCCATGCGATGAAGACCGTGCACAAGGCGCACGACGAGGCCGAGGCGCTGATGCTCCAGGGTCTGCTCGAGGAAGCCGGCATCCCGGTGGTGCTCCGGTCCCGCCAGATTCCCGGGTACGGCGAGGTCGTGGAACGCGCGACCGGCGTGTGGGGTGATCTCCTCGTCCCTGACGAGCGCGCACCGGAGGCGCGCGAGCTCGTGACGGGGTATCTTCGCTCGTCCCAGGACGCCCGCGCGGAGGCGTCGGAACGGCTCAGCGGCGTGATCGTGCCCGTCGTCACCCTGTTCGACGAGCGCGGCGGCATCGATGAGGCGGCGAACGTCCGCCACCTTGAGTGGCTGATCCGTCACGGCGTGCACGGCCTGTTCGCGCTCGGGACCACGGGGGAGTTCACGGCGCTCTCGCGGGAGGAACGGCGGGCGTTCGCGGAGTTGGTCGTTAGCACCGCGGGCGGCCGCGTGCCGGTGCTGATCGGCGTGAGCAGTCCGTGGACCGATGAGGCGATCGCGTACGCCGAACACGCGGAGGAAATCGGCGCACGCGGAGTCGTGGCGGTCCTTCCATACTATTGGGTCCCGCCGGATCGCTCGATCTACGAACACTTCAGGCTGCTCTCCGTGGGGACCTCGCTTCCGGTCTACATCTACAACTTCCCGGCGCTCACCGGACGGAACATCCCGCCAAAGCTGGTCGCGCGTCTCGTGGCCGACCGCCCCAACATCGCGGGCATAAAGGACACGGTGGACAGCATCGCCCACATCCAGGAAACGCTCACGCTCGCGCGCGCCGTGCGCCCCGATTTCACGGTGCTGTGCGGGATGGACTACCACCTGCTCAACACGATGCTGATCGGGGGCGACGGGTGCGTGCCGGGGTCGGCCAACTTCTTCCCCGACGCATTCGTCCGGGTCTACGCTGCCGCGGCGGCAGGCCGCCTGACCGATGCTGCGGAGGACGCCAGGACGCTGGCGCCGATCCCCACCGTCTACGGCGAGGACGCGCCGGCGTTCGTCATCGTCAAAGAAGCGATGGTCATGGCCGGCCTGATTCCGCATGCGACCACCCGGCCGCCGGCCCTCCCGCTCACGGACGACGAGCGACGGCGGCTCAGCCGCGGCCTGACGGACATGGGGGTCCTGGGGTGACGCCGCGCCGCCCCGCCGCAGACGAACTCCGCATCGGCCTCCTCGGCTGCGGCACGGTCGGGGCGGCGGTGGTGCGCCTCCTTCGCACCAACGGCGAGGAGATCCGGCGGCGCACGGGGCTGACGCTCCGCGTCGTCCGCATCGCCGTCGCCCACCCTGAGAAGAGCCGCGGGATCGTGTTCGACCCGGGCGTCCTCACCGGGAACGCGGCGGACGTCGTCGCCGACGCGCGGGTGGACTGCGTCGCCGAGGTGATGGGTGGCATCGAGCCTGCGCGCGCGCTGCTGCTCGATGCGATCGAACGCGGGAAGAGCGTCGTGACCGCCAACAAACAGCTGATCGCCCGCCACGGACCGGAGCTGTTCGGGGCGGCGGCCCGTGCCGGCGTCGACCTCCGGCTTGAGGCGAGCGTGGGCGCCGGGCTGCCGGTGATCCAGCCGCTCAAGGAATCGCTCGCCGCGAACCGGGTCAGCGAGCTGTGGGGCATCTTGAACGGCACGACGAACTACATCCTGACGAAGATGGCCGACGAGGGATGGGAGTTCGACCGCGCGCTCGAAGACGCGCAGCGCCGCGGCTTTGCCGAGGCCGACCCGTCCGACGATGTGGACGGCCACGACGCCGCGGCGAAGCTCGCGATCTTGGCGACGATCGCGTTCCACACGCCCGTGCGGGCCGACGATGTCTACCGCGAGGGGATCCGTCGCGTCACGACCCAGGACATCGCGTTCGCCCGCGAGCTGGGGTTCGCCGTCAAACTGCTCGCCATTGCCCGCGACTACGACGGCCGCGTAGAAGCCCACGTGCACCCGGCGTTCCTGCCGCTCGGTCACCCGCTCGCCGCGATCCGCAACGAGCTCAACGCCCTGTTCGTGCGCGGCGACTTCGCGGGCGAGGTGATGACGGTCGGTCGCGGCGCCGGCGGAGACCCGACGGCGAGCGCGGTCGTGGCCGACCTGATCGACGTGGCGCGGAACCGCTCCGCGGGTGCGCACGGCCGCGTCGGGTGGAGCGCGCTCACCTCCCGACCGATCCGGCCGATCGAGGAGACCGCATCCCCCTTCTATCTGCTGATGCAGGTCACCGATCGCCCCGGCGTGTTCGCCCGGATCGCGACGATCTTCGGCGAGGAGGGCGTGAGCATCGCGTCGATCGTCCAGAAGAGCCGCGGGCATGCGGCGGAAATCATCATGGTGACGCATACCGCGCTCGAGACGCAGATGCGCCGCGTCCTGTCCCGGCTCGGAGAACTGGACGTCCTCCACAGCGTCCGGAGCGCGATCCGCGTCGTAGGCGAGGTGTAGGCGTGGACGCCTCGGCGCCCGGGCGGGCCGGCGCGCCGCAGCGCTGGCGCGGCGTGATCGAGGAATACCGGCCGTATCTCTCCGTGACGGCCGGCACCCCGGTCGTGACCCTGCTCGAGGGCGGCACGCCGCTGGTGCGCGCGGACCGGTTGGCGCGCCATCTCCCGGATGTGACGCTGTATCTCAAGTACGAGGGCACGAACCCCACCGGCTCCTTCAAGGACCGCGGGATGACGATGGCGATCTCCAAGGCGGTCGAGGAGGGGAGTCGCGCCGTCGTGTGCGCGAGCACCGGCAACACCTCGGCGTCGGCGGCGGCCTACGCGGCGCGCGCCGGACTGCTGTGCTTCGTCGTCGTCCCGGCCGGCGGCGTGGCGCTCGGCAAGATCGTGCAGGCGCTGGCCCACGGCGCGCGCGTCGTGCCGATCGAAGGTTCGTTCGACGACGCGCTCGGGATCGTCCGCGAGGGGGCGCCGCGGTTCCGGCTCACGCTGGTCAATTCGGTGAACCCGTACCGGATCGAGGGCCAGAAGACCGGCGCGTTCGAGGTCTGCGACGCGCTGGGCCGCGCGCCCGACGTGCTCGCGATTCCCGTGGGGAACGCGGGCAACATCACTGCGTACTGGCGCGGGTTCACGGAGTATCACGGCGCCGGCCGGATCGCGTCGCGGCCGCGCATGTGGGGATTCCAGGCCGCCGGCGCGGCACCGTTCGTACTGGGCCGCCCGGTCGAGCATCCGGAGACGGTCGCCTCCGCGATTCGGATCGGGCGTCCCGCGTCGTGGGACGGCGCCAAGACGGCCGTCCGCGAGTCCGGCGGCGCCTTCGAGGCGGTGACCGACGAGGAACTGCTCACCGCGCGCACGCTGCTCGCGCGCGAGGAAGGCCTCTTCGTCGAGCCGTCGTCCGCAGCCCCGATCGCGGGGCTGCTGAAGCGCGCGCGCCAGGGGCGCCTGCCCGCCGGCCTCGTCATCGTCAGCGTCCTGACCGGCCACGGCCTCAAGGACCCGGAGGCCGTGCTGCGCACCGAGCGCCGCCCCGAGCCGGTGCCGGCCACGATGGAGGCCCTCGAGCACCTCGTCGAGGCGGCGCTCGCCGCGCGATGATTACGGTCCGCGTGCCGGCGACCTCCGCGAACCTCGGTCCTGGTTTCGACGCGGTCGGGCTCGCCCTGCGCCTCCACAACACGCTGGAGCTGTGGGCTGCCGACGCGCCCTTGATCGACGTGGAGGGCGAAGGCCGAGAGACGCTTCCGCGGAACGCGTCGCACCTCGCGCACCGCGCGGCGACCGCCGTCGTGGATCGCGCCGGACGCGCGCGTGGAACGACGGCGCCCCGGGCGTTCGGCATCCGCCAGCACAACCGGATCCCCCTGGCCCGGGGGTTGGGAAGCAGCGCCGCGGCGATCGTCGGCGGTGCCCTGGCGGCCAACGCGCTGCTCGGCGACCCGCTGGACCGGCAGGCGCTGCTCGATCTCGCGACGGAGATCGAGGGACACCCGGACAACGTGGCGGCGGCGCTGCTCGGAGGCCTCGTGGTCTGCGCCGGGACCCCGTCCGGCGTGCGCGCGATGCGTCTCGCCCCGCCGCCGCTGTCCGTCGTCGCGGCGGTGCCCGACTTTGCGGTCTCGACCGGCGAAGCGCGACGCCTGCTGCCGTCGCGCGTGCCGTTCGACGACGCCGTGTTCAACGTCACGAGAACGGCCCTGCTGGTCGCGGCGCTGAGCGGCGGGCGGCCCGATCTGCTCGGCGACGCGACGGAGGACCGGCTGCACCAACCCTACCGCGCGGCCCTCATCCCGGGGCTGACGGAAGTGTTCGCCGCGGCACGCCGGGCCGGCGCGAACGGGGTGGCCTTGAGCGGGTCGGGACCGACGGTCCTTGCGTTTGGCGGGCCGCCGGGCGTCGGCCCGGCCATGGCCGAGGCGTTCGGGGCCGCGGGCGTACGGTGCCGAACGCTGGATCTTCAAATCGACACCGAGGGCGCCGTCGTTGAAACGCGGGCGTAGGCGTGTGCGTCGGGAACGAGGCGAGGCGGGACCGCGCAGGGCCGGCGACCGGCCGGCGGACGTACGGGCGGGGGGATCCAGGTGGGGTTGATCGTCCAGAAATTCGGCGGCACCTCCGTCGCGGACGCGGACCGCGTAAACCACGTGGCGCGACGGGTCGTGGCGACCCAGGCGGCGGGACATCGCGTGGTGGTGGTCGTCTCGGCGCCCGGGGACATGACCGACGACCTCGTCGAGATGGCGCGCCGGATCACCGACCGCCCGCCGGCCCGCGAGATGGACATGCTCCTGGCAACGGGAGAGCAAGTGTCCATCGCCCTGCTCGCCATGGCCATTCACGCCCAGGGTCGGGAGGCGATCTCCTTGACGGGAGGGCAGGCGCGCATCCGCACCGAGCGGGTGCACACGCGCGCGCGCATCGTCGACGTAGACCGCCGCCGCATCGACCAGGAGCTGGCCGCGGACCGAATCGTCATCGTGGCGGGGTTTCAGGGGATCACGGACGACGCGGAGATCACGACGCTCGGACGGGGCGGCTCCGACACGACCGCCGTCGCGCTCGCGTCGGCGCTCGGCGCGGACCTGTGCCAGATCTACACGGACGTCGAGGGCGTGTTCACGGCCGACCCGCGTGTCGTCCCGGACGCGCGAAAGCTTCGGGAGATCTCGTACGACGAGATGCTCGAGATGGCCAGCTCCGGAGCACTGGTTCTCCAGACGCGGGCGGCGGAGCTGGCAAAACAGTATCGGGTGCCGCTCGAGGTGCGCAGCAGTTTCGTGGATCGGGAGGGAACCATGGTGACGGACGGCTCGATGGAACGCCGCCGAGTGGTCACGGGCATCACGCACGATCGGAAGGTCGCGAAGATCACCGCAACCGGCGTCGGCGACCGGCCCGGGGCCGCGCATACGATCTTCCGCGCCGTCGCCGCGCGCCACGTCAACGTGAACATGATCATCCAGAGCGTGCCGCGGAGTGAGCGGGCCGACATCTCGTTCACGGTCGGCGCATCCGACATGATCGCCGCGGTCGAGGCCGTGCGCGCCGTGGCCGCCGAGGTCGGCGCCGCGGAGGTGCTGGCGGACGACCAGGTGGCCATGGTCAGCGCCGTCGGCGCCGGCATGATCAGCAACCCGGGCGTCGCGGCGCGGATGTTCGGCGCGCTCGCCGCCGCCGGCATCAACATCGAGCTCATCGCCACCTCGGAGATCAAGGTGTCCTGCGTAATCCGGGCCGCGGACGTCGAGCGGGCCGTCCAGGCGCTGCACCAGGAGTTCGAACTGGAGCGGGAGTAAGCCCGTCGGGCCCGTTCCACCCAAACCGCACGGCGCTGCGATCCCCGTTACATCGCCGCCGGACAGCTGGACGCGCAATTGCCGGATCTCGAGCAGGACTTGCCCCGGTATGACCTAATCAGTGGGAACAGCCACACGGACGCGGCCCCGGCCCGGGGCCGACCAGAGGGAGGGGAGATTCGATGGTCGGAAGTCGGCCGAGAACGCGGATTCGCTTGACGGCACTGCGCGCGGTCAGCTTGCTCGTGACGATGGCACTGCTGGTCCCGGTCACCATGTTGCTCCCGCGGCCGTCGGCCGGCGCTCCGGTGGCGACACTCACGATGGCGCGAAACGCGGACATGCTGACCTGGGACCCGTACCCGACCGGGGATGATCCCTCGATCTTCACGCAGATGGTCGTGTACGACCGCCTCGTGAAACTCGCGCCCTCGAACAGGGACGTGCAGCCGGAGCTCGCGACGTCCTGGAAGATGTCCCCCGACGGGCTCACCGCGACGTTCACGCTGCGACAGGGCGTGAAGTTCTCCGACGGGACGCCGCTCACGGCAGACGATGTCGTGCTGTCGCTCACGCGAGCAATCGACCAAAAGAGCGAATGGGGCTTCCTCTTCTCCCCGGTAAAGTCCGTCACCAAGGTCGACGACAGGACGATCGCGCTGCACATGTCGGAGCCGTTCGCGCCGCTGCTGGCCGCGCTCTCGACGTTCGCCGCGAGCATCTACTCCAAGGCGAACTACGATAAGTACGGGCAGGCCATGACCCAGCACCCGCTCGGGACCGGCGCGTTCGCGCTGGAGAGCTGGCAGAAAGGCTCCCAGCTCACGCTCGTCAAGAACCAGAACTACTGGCAGCCGGGGAAGCCCACGATCGATCGGATCGTCATGCGGGTCGTCGGCGACGACAACACCCGGGTGCTGCAGCTGCAGTCCGGCCAGGTCGACCTCATCGACTTCGTACCGCCGAACCAGGTCAAGCAGATCCGAGGGGTGGGCCAGAAGGTCTACGCCGTGGACGGCACCGCCGTCCTGCGCTACACCCTGAACGAGACCATCAAGCCGCTCGACGAGGTGAACGTGCGGGCCGCCCTGGCGCACGCAATCGACCGGGAGGCCGTGGCGAAGAACGTATATTTCGGCCTCGCCACGGTCGCGAAGTCGCTGCTGCCGGCGACGACGCTCTACTATGATCCGAACGCGGATCCGATGACGTACGACCTGGCCAAGGCGAAGGCGTTCCTCGCGAAGAGTTCGGTCCCCGGCGGCTTCACCTTGACGGTCCAGCTCCCCGCGGGCAACCAGACCCTGCTCGACGCGGCGACGATTTGGGGGAACGGCCTCAAGCAGATCGGCGTCACGTTGAAGATCGAGCAGGTCGAGACCACGACGCTGATCCAGCTCCGGAACGCCGAGCACTACAGCGTGTTCAACGCGGCGTGGACGAACGACACGCCGGACCCCGACGAGCTGATGGGTGTGGCGATGGACTTCAAGTCGCAGCACGCCGCGCACACGTTCTACAACAACGCGCAGGCCCAGCAGTTGGTCGCCCAGGCCCGGCGCGAGCTGGATCCGAAGAAGCGTCAGGCGCTCTACACCCAGCTGCAGCGGATCGAAAATCGCGACGCGCCGCAGATCTACGTCGTGGACGTGCCGCGGCTGTACGCGAGCTCTCCGAGCGTCGTGGGGTTCGCACCGAACTCGCAGGGCAAGTACGGCTTCGAGAACGTGAGCAAGCGGTGACGGCGCTGCGTCCGCCCCGGAGGTCGACGGGTAACGGCGGGCGCTGAGATCCCGGGCATCGCGATCGCCGGATGATTCGCTACATCGCGGGGCGGCTGCTGCTGATCCTGCCCGTGCTGTTTGGCGTCAGCATCGTGGTGTTCATGCTGATCCGCCTCATCCCGGGCAACCCGGCGATCGCGATCCTGGGGGAGCACGCGACCCCCGAGCTGATTGCGCGCGTGCAGAACCAGCTCGGGCTGAACCTCCCGATCTGGCGCCAGTACCTGCACTTTCTCGGGAACGCGTCGCGCGGCGACTTCGGCTTGTCGTTCTTCTACCAGGAGAACGTCTCGACGCTCACGATGGAGCGCATTCCGGTCACGCTGATGCTGATCGGCTATGCGGCGCTGATTGGGCTCCTGATCTCGGTCCCGTTCGCCACCCTCGCCGCGGTCCGGCGCGAGACCCCGGTCGATCACGCGATCCGGCTCGTGTTCACCGGCACGATCGGGATCCCGTCGTTCTGGCTGGGCATCGTGCTCGCGCTGCTGCTCAGCGTCAAAGTCCGGTTGTTTCCGCTCGGGGGCATTGGCGCCGGCGGGTTCGACACGGCATGGCACCTGACGCTGCCGGCACTGACCATCGCGCTGCACATCTCGCCGATCCTCGTCCGCGCGCTCCGCAGCAGCCTGATCGAGGTCCTGAATTCGGATTACGTCACGACCGGGCTCGCGATGGGGCTCCGCCCGCTCACGCTGCTGGTCAGCTATCTGTTGCGCAACGGGCTGACCCCGTTTATCTCGGTCCTGGGCCTCAACATCGGGTGGTTGATCGGCGGCACGATCATCATCGAGCAGGTCTTCGGGGTCCCGGGCGTGGGGTCGCTGCTGATCACGTCGATCCTTACGCGGGACTACTCGATCGTGCAGTTCGTGACGCTCGTGCTCGCGTTCCTCGTCATTCTCGTGAACCTGCTCACCGATCTCGCCTACGCCGTCCTTGATCCGCGGGTATCGTTCCAGCAATGAGCGCCGTCTCGCCGGTCGCGGCGACAGGACCCGCGCAGCGCCGTCGGGGCGCAACGGCGAGCTGGACGCTCCGCTTCGGGCTTACCGGGATCCTCACGGTCGGCACGCTCGCGACGTTCGCGCCGCTGATCGCGCCGTACGATCCGACGGCGCTCGGGCTCGCCAGCGGACTTCAGCCGCCGAGCGCCGCGCACTGGTTCGGCACCGACCAGCTCGGGAGGGATATCCTGACGCGGGTGCTCTATGCTGCCAGGATCGACCTGCAGATCGGCACGATCGGCGTCATCATCCCGCTGATCATGGGCGTCGTGATCGGGCTGTTCGCAGGCTACTACGCGGGCTGGCCGGATGCGATCCTCGGCCGGGTGATCGACGTGGTCACGGCGTTCCCGTTCCTCGTGCTCGTGCTCGCGATCGTGGCCATGCTCGGCCCGGGTCTCAGGAACTTCTACATCGCAATCTCGCTCGTGAGCTGGGTAGCCTACGCGCGCATCGTGCGCGGCGAGGCGCTGAGCGTCCGAGGCCGCGGGTACATCTTGGCCGCGAGAAGCCTCGGGTACAGCGACGCGCGCATCGTGTTCCGCCACCTCCTGCCGAACGTGATCGTCCCAGCACTCGTCTTCGGCATGAGCGACTTCGTGCTGGACATCCTGGCCGGCGCGTCGCTCGGGTTCTTCGGCCTCGGCGTGCAACCGCCGACACCGGAGTGGGGCGTGATGATTGCCGAGGGCAGGAACTTCATCATCACCGCCCCCTGGGTCGTGATCTTCCCCGGGGTCGCGATCGTGGTCACGAGCTTCTTCGTGAGCCTCATCGGCGACAGCGTCTCCGACATCGTGCGGCGGGTCCATGCGCCCTAAGGACGCCCTTCGCGTCGAGACGCTGACGGTCACGTTCCGGAGTAGCGGCCATGCGGTCGTCCGGGGCGTCTCGTTCGAGATCGCCGCGGGCGAGGCGTTCGGCCTGGTGGGGGAGAGCGGATCCGGCAAGAGCCTGACCTGCCGCGCCATCCTGAGATTGCTGCCGCGCGGAGCCAGTGCCGCAGGCCGAGTGACGTACGGAGCCCGCTCGCTCCTGGAGCTTGGCGACGCAGAGATGCAGACGCTCCGAGGATCCACGATCGCCATGATCTTTCAAGACCCAATGACCGCCCTCAACCCCGTGCTGCGCGTCGGCGACGCGATCGCGCAGGTGATCCGGTCCCACGAGGGACTCGGCGCGCGCGCCGCGCGGACGCGCGCGATCGAGATGATGGAGCGCGTCGGGATCCGCGACGCGGCGCGCCGCGCGGCCGCCTATCCTCATGAGTTCAGCGGCGGGATGCGTCAGCGCATCCACATCGCGATGGCGCTTGCGGCGCGGCCGACGCTGCTGCTGGCCGACGAACCCACCACCGCGCTCGACGTCATCGTGCAGGCTGAGATCCTGCGCCTGCTCGACGACTTGCGGCGCGAGCAGGGCATGAGCCTGCTGCTCGTCTCACACGACTTCCGCGTTGTCGCCGGCGTGTGCGACCGGGTGGCGGTGATGTACGCTGGCGAACTCGTCGAGCTCGGCCCAACCCGCACCGTCCTCCAGCGGCCCGAGCACCCTTATACCATCGGGCTGATGAACAGCCTGCCCGAGGCCGTGACCGGCGAGCGGCTGCGGGCGATCCCGGGGGTGCCGCCGGATCCGGGGCGCCTTCCTCCGGGGTGCGCGTTTGCCTCTCGCTGCGAGTTGGCGGTCGACGCGTGCAGCGCGGCGCCGATCGCGTTGTCGCAGACGGCACCTGGACATTGGTCACGCTGCATCCGGATCGACCGGCTGGACGATATGCGCCGCGGCCTCGCCGCGGCGGACTCGGCCTGCGTCTAGATGTTATTGATCGCAGAACACCTGACGAAAACCTATGCGCACCGCCGGGGATGGGTCCCTGCGGCGGCCGGCCGGCGCGTCCACGACGCGGTGCGTCCCGCCCTCGCGGATGCCTCGCTTTCGCTCGAGCGCGGCGAATCGATCGGCATCGTCGGGGAGAGCGGATCGGGAAAATCGACGTTTGCGCGCTGCCTCGCGCTGCTGGAGCGGCCGGACTCCGGGCGGGTGGTGCTCGACGGAACCGATCTCACCGGTCTCGGCACGGGCCCCCTCCGAAGGTCGCGGCGGCGCATCCAGGTGGTGTTTCAGGATCCATACTCGTCCCTGAACCCGCGACTGACGGTCGGATCAACGCTCCGAGAGGTACTGCTCGTGCACCGCCTGGTGGCGCGCGACCGGATCGCCCGACGCGTGGAGGAGCTCCTGGACCAAGTAGGCCTTCCGGCCCGCGCCGTCGACCGGTACCCATCGGACTTCTCCGGCGGGCAGCGCCAGCGGATCTGCATCGCCCGGGCGCTTGCCGCCGAGCCGGAGGTGCTGATCGCGGATGAACCGGTCAGCGCGCTCGACGTGTCGATTCAGGCGCAGATCCTCAACCTGCTCGCCGATCTGCGCACGCAGCTCGGCCTGAGCATGATCTTCATCAGCCACGACCTGCACGTGGTCCGGTACATCGCCCCGAGAATCGCCGTCATGTTCGGTGGGCGGATCGTGGAGATACTGCCCCCGGGGATTCCGCTCGAGAGCGCCCGCCACCCGTACACGCAGGCGCTGCTGGCGTCTCGCTCGCGCCTCGAGCCCGGATGGCTAGTCGGCGCGGGAGAGCTGAACGCCGACCTGTCCGCGTCCCTGCCGGCCACGGGATGCCCGTTTCGCGGACGGTGCCCCCACGCGTTCGAACCGTGCCACGAGATCGACCCGCCTGCCCGCGACATCGGCCAGGGACACGCCGTCGCATGCCACTACGTCACCACCGCCTCGCGTTCTTACTAGGGTATCTTCTGGACCTCGCGGCAATGCCCGCCCCGCGGGATCTTCTCCGGCGCTTCCTTCGATCTGTGTCGTTCAGCACGACCGTCCACCTACCCACCTTCGGTCTTACCCGGTGGAATCTCGGAGAATCTGGCAAGAACTTTGGCGAATTAGGCAACAGCCCAAAGGGTCAGCGCCCTATGCTTGTAAGTGACGTGAGGCTCCTACGCGGTACCTCGGAGAGATACAATGCAACAGCGCAGACTTGGGAATAGCAACCTCGAGATTTCGGCCATCGGGCTCGGCTGCATGGGGATGAGCACTGCGTATGGCCCGGCTGCAGATAAGCCGGAGATGATTGCTCTGATCCGCAGCGCCGTCAACCGCGGCGTCACATTCTTCGATACTGCCGAGCTGTACGGTCCGTTCACAAATGAAGAACTCGTGGGCGAGGCGTTAGCTCCTCTCCGCGGGCAAGTGGTGATCGCCACCAAGTTCGGGATCAAGATCGATCCCAGCGGGCAGCAGGCTGTGGATGGTCGGCCCGAGCGCATCAGGCGAAGCGCCGAGGGGTCACTCAAGCGACTCAAGGTCGATGCGATCGATCTGTACTATCAACACCGTGTGGATCCGGACGTGCCGATCGAAGACGTGGCGGGAACCGTGAAGGACTTGATTCGAGAAGGCAAGGTGAAGCACTTTGGTCTGTCTGAAGCAGGAGTGCAAACGATTCGCCGCGCACACGCAGTCCAGCCGGTCACGGCCGTCCAGAGCGAATACTCGCTGTGGTGGAGACGCCCTGAAGAGGAAGTGCTGCCGACGCTCGAGGAACTCGGAATCGGGTTCGTTCCATTTAGTCCTCTTGGGAAAGGCTTCCTCACGGGAAGAATCGACGAGCACACGACGTTCGACGCGTCCGACTTCCGCAACATCGTTCCTCGCTTTACGCCGGAGGCTCGGAAGGCGAATCTGGCCCTGGTAGATCTGCTTCGCAAGATCGCAGAACGGAAGAAGGCGACCCCTGCGCAGATCGCGCTCGCTTGGCTGCTTGCCCAGAGGCCGTGGATTGTTCCGATCCCAGGCACCCGGAAGCTGGAGCGCGTGGAAGAGAACATCGGGGCGGTCGCGGTCGAACTGACGTCGGGCGATCTCCGCGAGCTCAACAGCGCCGCCTCAACGATCACGATCCAAGGGGCGCGGTACCCCGAAAACCTGGAGAAGAGGACCGGTCTCTGAGCCGCAGCAAACGCGTTCGCCAGCTGCATTCCGCAGTTCACAGAGCGGGCAACGTGTGTCACCCGTCCACACACGCGAGACAAAACGACGAGTGCCATGACGTGAGGAGATTCTGAAGATGAACATCAACAGAAGCGGCTCACGGCCTTCCGGCAAGGGATCGGTCGAGTACTTTACCGGGACGGTACGCATTGATCCCTTGTTCGAGGCACACGGCCCGGCACGCGCGCTCGGCGCCAGCGTCACGTTCGAGCCCGGTGCTCGAACAGCATGGCACACCCACCCGCTGGGCCAGACCCTGATCGTGACAGCTGGGTGCGGCCGGGCGCAGCGCTGGGGTGGCCCGAGTGAGAAGATTCGGCCGGGTGACGTAACCTGGATCCCGCCCGGCGAGAAGCATTGGCACGGTGCCACTCCGACCACGGCCATGACGCACCTCGCCATTCAGGAACAGCTCGACGGCAAGACCGCCGACTGGATGGAAAAGGTCAGCGACGAACAATACGACGCCGGACCAAGGACTGGATAACACGGCAGCAATCATGAGGAAACTCCGGTGTGTCATCGGCGTGGGCCGCGGAGTGGGCGCAAGTGTCGCCAAGGCCGCCCTTGCCGCCGGGAAACGCGATCATCGCCACTGGCCGCAACACCGTTACCGTAGTCGGAGGTGAGCCCCTATGCGCGCAACTGTCATGTTCGGCGCCGGCGACGTCCGTATTGAGACCGTCCCCGACGCTCGCCTGATCGAACCCACCGACGCCCTCGTAGCCGTCACCCGTGCCGCCATCTGCGGCAGCGATCTCTGGCCGTACAAGACGATGGAACACAGCCAGACCGGCCGCCGGATGGGACATGAGGCCATCGGCGTCGTCGAAGCCGTCGGCGCCGACGTCCGCACCCTTAAAGCCGGCGATGTCGTCATCATGCCCTTCGCATACTCGGACGGCACCTGCATCTTCTGCCACGAGGGACTTCAGACGTCGTGCATCCACGGAGGGTTCTTCGGCACGGGTGACGTCGGCGGAGCACAGGCCGAAGCGGTGCGTGTCCCCCAGGCCGACGGAACGCTCGTCGTCCTACCGGTCGGCGCAGACGACGCGTTGATGCCGTCGCTGCTCACGCTTTCAGACGTGATGGGAACGGGCCATCACGCTGCCCTTGCCGCTAAGGTCGGCCCTGGGAAGACCGTGGCTATCGTCGGCGATGGTGCCGTCGGCTTGTGCGGTGTGATCGCCGCACGGCGCCTCGGCGCCGAGCGGATCATCCTCTTGGGCCGTCATCCCAACCGGATCGCGCTGGCGAGAGCGTTCGGCGCGACCGACGTCGTGAGCGAGCGAGGCGACGAGGCGGTCGAGCGCGTGCGCGAACTGACCGGCGGCTTTGGCGTCCATTCTGTCCTTGAGTGCGTCGGCCTGGAGCAGTCGATGCTCACGGCGCTCAGCATCGCCCGCCCGGGTGGCGCAGTCGGCCGCGTCGGTGTTCCCCAGGACGAGACGATGCCCGCGTCGCGGCCGGCATTCTACAACAACGTCACCGTGGGCGGCGGCCCCGCCCCGGCCCGCGCGTACATCAAGGAACTCCTACCGGACGTCCTCGAAGGCAGGATCGAACCGGGCAGAGTCTTCGATCGGGTCGTGCGTCTCGACGAGGTGCCTGACGGCTACCGGGCGATGAACGAACGGGAGGCGATCAAGGTCCTGATCGAGTTCTGAAGCACCGGCTCTGAACACGCGCCATTGCTCAGACCACCCAGAGCTATCATAGAAGGAGACACGCCGATGACGACTTGGACGAACGACGAGCTCGCCAAGATCGGGGCGGCAGAAGAGTTGGAGATCGCGTCACTCCGACGCGACGGCACGCTACGACACCCGGTGACGATTTGGGTCGTCCGCCACGGCGACGACCTCTACGTCAGAGCCGTCAACGGGCGCAGCGGCGCCTGGTTCCGTGGCACCCGGGCGCGCCACGAAGGACACATCCAGGCTGGCGGCATCGGCAAGGACGTCACCTTCGTGGACGCCGACCCCGAGATTAACGATCAGATCGACGCCGCGTACCGCGCAAAATACCGCCGGTACGCCGCAAGCATCGTCAGCCACATCGTTAGCGCTATGGCACGATCCGCGACGATCAAACTCGTGCCGCGCTCGACAAGCTCTTAGTTCACGAGAACATCGCGTTTATCCAGTGAGACGTTGCCCACGAGGCACGAGCGAAAGCGGCCCGTCGAGGAGGCGGTGACGCAGATGGCGTCGTCATCACTGCAAAGGAACCGTTCTCAAGATCTTGAAGATCATCTGACAAAAATGCGTCTCCACCGCGACGTCGACGGCCCACGTGAACGAGATGTGACCAACCTCGCACGCCTGATCTGCGCCTATGCCCCTCACGACGGCGTGTTCGACCTTCACATCCCCGGTTTGCACGCCAGTCGTTTTTCACGAACGCACACGGACTGTGTGCATGCCGTCCAGCTGCCCTCCTTGTGCATCATCGCACAAGGAGCGAAATCCGTGATCGTGGGTCAGGAGGCCTACGAGTACGACGCGTCGCGTATGCTTGTGTTCTCGGTAGCCTTACCGGTTGCTGCCCAGATCACGCGAGCCAGCCATTCCGAGCCGTACCTCGCTCTAAGACTGGACCTCTACCCCGAAAAGATTGCGGAGCTGGTGTTGAAGGTGTATCCGAACGGTCTGGCTCCGGTTCAAGAGAGGCGCGCCGTGTACGTCACTCCGGTCGACGTGAGTATCGTCAACGCCGCGACGCGGTTAGTGGAGAGTCTCGCGCAGCCCGGGGACGCTGAACTACTCGCCCCGCTCGTGGTGGATGAGATCTTGATCTGGCTGCTACGCAGCCCTCTTGGTGTTCGCGTGGCTCAAATGGGCTTTGCAGAGTCTGGCGTGCACCGAGTTGCGGAGGCGATTTCTTGGCTCCGCGCCAACTTCTCCCAACCCATGAGGGTCGAAGACTTGGCGGGGCTGGTACACATGAGTGTCTCCTCGTTCCACGAGCACTTTAAGTCAGTCACCTCGATGAGCCCGCTGCACTATCAAAAGCGACTGCGCCTCCAAGAGGCGAGGCGCCTGATGTTGTCCAACATGATGGACGCCGGCACTGCGAGCCGCCTCGTTGGATATTTAAGCGCTTCGCAGTTCACTAGAGACTACGGTCGGGTGTTCGGCAGTGCGCCGACCAAGGACATCGCAAGATTGCGTCAAGAAACGCCACTCTCGGTCTAATTCAATTCGCATTGTGAGGCCGTATGGGATCGATTGCCGAACCTGCGGGGGCTCAATGGGGCGCGGTGACGCATGCGCGGGGGATCCGTCACGGGGTGCCCCGGGGGCGCACTCATCGGTTTCGCGGCCCGTGTCGCGCTGGGAGGGTGTGGGATGATGGCGGGTGGTAAAGCCCTGATGCGGTCCCACTTGTGGGACCCGATGACCCACGTGGACAGATCGGCCTTGCCGTCGCTCGGACAAATCCTTGCGGAGCAAACCAAGTCGGAAGCGTATGTCGCCCGGAGCCATAAGGAGACTCTGTGCTGAGCGGTTACGCGTGTTGGAGCCACGGCGCACAGATCCCATCGCGTTCTTGACGCGGTCCTCGAGCGCGCCCCGCTCCGTCCCGCCCCGCGCCATGAGTGCGGTTCGTCTTGGTCTGTTCATCGACACGGCGGACCCCGCCCGTAGGTGCTGGGCCGGTGTTACTGTTGAGGCGGTAGAGAACACGCTCAGTCATGGGCTCGCGCTGGGTCGCTGGGGTAGACACTCGAGGTGCAATTGTTGGCGCGTGTTCTGCGTCGTTTCGGGCGGGGCGCGCTATGCACTCGGGTGCGCCTCGCCGTGCACACATCCACGCATACCTGTGTGCACGCGTAACGATAATGCTTACAAATTGCACGCGTTAAGCCGGACGCTGGGGAATCGCAGACACGAGTGCAAGTGCACGTCGCAGGATGCTGGTTGGTATTTGTTACCGACTACGAACGACTTTTCGCATCACCACTTTGCTCGTGCCCAAGCGGCCGACGAGACTGAATCCAACCTCGGCGAACATCGATTCGGTTCCGCCCCATAGGAACGAACTCGAGTACGATTTCCCGCGGACGGAAATTGGATATCCGTCGACCGTCCCCCCACCTTTGGCCGCGATGATGCGCAGCGCCCCTCGCAGCGCGGCCTTGGCGACTCCATCCCGCCTCCGGTCGCGGTCGACGAAGAAGCACGGTATTCGCCAGTCGGGCAGGTCGAGGCCCAACTTGCCGTACCCAGTCATCCGGCCCGGGAGTTCGGCGGGGGGTCCGAACTGACACCATCCCACTATCTGGGTCCCATCGTAGACGAGAGCCGCGTGGGATCGACCCGCGAGAACAAGTCTCTCCTTGAGCGCCGCGTTGTGCGCCGGCGTTCCGTAGCGCTCACCGGGCCTGCGGTGGAAAGTGACGCACCAGCAGCCGCCCCACACACCGTTGTGCTTCCCAACGATTTGCGCGAAGTCGCGCCACGTCCGTGGCCCAAGCTCCCGGATCGAGAATCGCGTCGTGGCTCTCTTTGCCCTAACCAGCTCCGCGCGCGCCATGTCGGACCCTTCGGCGACGAGTTAGCACACATTTCCATTTTTACGCCTGAACCCCTCCCCAAAGGTACCCGCCCGGCCTTCCCGGCCCTCGAGCCCGTTCCCCCGAGGTGGCACTCGGGCCAAGGCGCGCCCGCCGGGTGGCACAGCTCGTGAAGATGCCCGGAGCGGCCGCGCCGGCACCTCGAGCCCCCGCGCACCACCCCCAGCACTGAAGTCTCCCTCCGTATTTCCGAGACGCAGAAAACCATGGTTTTCAATACCTAGCGCACGGGGCGATGCCGTGCTCGGTCTTTGGCTGCCGCTAGGCATCCGAGAAGCGCCGGGCCAGCACCCGGGCCCGATCGCCACGCATGCCAAGCGCCCCCGCACTTCATCCTGCGAAAGCACGCGCCGGGCACCTTGCCATGTATGGCGCAGCGCGCGATCCGGTAAACTCGGCACCGAACCTGAGCGCCTGTCGCTTTCGGTGCGGCGTGCTGCGGCGGTCCTTCACCGCTCGCCGCAACCCGACACCTGAGGAGTCGATTCATCGCGCGCCAATCCTTGTCCTATACGGGTTTGCGCATGGGGGCCTTTGCAGGGAAAGTGTCAGTTGGGTGTGCACCATTCGTGCCTCAGGGTCCGTAAGGTTGGGTGCGTTTCAATGGGAGGGATTCAGGCACCAAAACGGAAGTCCCTGACCGTCTAAGACAAAGGAGGCGAAGCGCTATGGCGTGGCGCCTTAACGGTACGTACTTTGAAAACTGTAACTGCAACATGGTCTGCCCCTGCAGCACCTCTGGCCTGACCATGCCCGCGGACAACGAGCGGTGCCGGGTCGTGCTCGTATTCCATGTGGCCTCAGGCGAGATCGAAGGGGTGGATGTCAGCAACCGTACCATCGCCGTGCTGGCTGACACGCCGCGCCAGATGCTCGAAGGCAAGTGGCGGGTCGGCGTGTTCATGGATGCGGCTGCCTCCCCGAAGCAACAGGAAAAACTTGGTGCCGTCTTCTCCGGGAAACTCGGTGGACCAATGGCAGGCCTTGCACCGCTCATCGGAGAGATGTTGGGGATGGAAGTGGTGCCCATTGAGTACAAGGACGACGGGCGCCGGCACCGAGTGAAGATCGGCGACGCCGCCGAGATTGAGATCGAGGACTTCGTGCCACCAGGGAGTCCGACGGGAGAGGTATCCAAAATCACAGGGGCGTTTCATCCAGCGAACTCGACGCTCACGATCGCCAAAGCGACAAAGGCGCGAGTGAAAGCCTTCGGGTTGGAGTTCTCGAACGACGGGAAGAATGGCCACTCTGCTCCGTTCTCTTGGGCCGCATGATCGTTGAGGCTCCGTATGTCCAGCACGTGACGGGGCCGCGACTACCCTGCGCGGCCTGAGGCACGATGGCAACCCCACCCCTCGGGATATCCAAGCGGCCGCGGATCTGGCTCTGGCTGGCCTTGCTGCTGCTCGCCGCGATCGGCTGGACGATCACGGTGATCCAGGCCCAGGGCATGGGGAACATCGCCGATATGCGGAACATGGCAATGGGACCGACTCCGGTCACGCTCTTCTTGCCGGTCTGGGTCAGCATGATGGTGGCGATGATGTTCCCGTCAGTGGCGCCCATGGTGTCGCTCTTTTCCACCGTCGGGCGCAACCAACGCATCACCGCCAGGTCGGCGGTGCCGACTTGGGTGTTCCTGGCCGGCTATTTAGCGATCTGGAGTCTCTTTGGCCTTGGCGCCTATCTCCTGTCACTGGCGGTGCCGGCTGTGAGCATGACGGCACCCGGTCTCCGGGCGTACAGTCCGACGGTCGCAGGCATTGTGCTCGTTCTGGCCGGCCTATACCAATGGAGCCCCTTGAAAGGGGTTTGCCTGCAGCATTGCCGCTCACCCTTGGGCTTCCTGCTCCAGTCCTGGCGCGACGGCTATGGCGGCGCGTTTACCATGGGGTTTCGGCACGGCGCCTACTGCGTGGGTTGCTGCTGGGGTCTCATGGTCGTACTGTTCGCGGTAGGATTGATGAATCTGGGTTGGATGGTGCTATTGGCGGCCGTCATCTTCGCCGAGAAGATCTTCCGCCACGGCCCGCTCATCGGCCGGGTGGCCGGCCTCGGCCTTGTCCTTTTTGGCATGGCCACATTGACCGCGTCGTGGTTGGGAAAGCCGGCCAACATGCCACCTATGTGAGCTGCTCGGCACATACCCCTCGTTTGGTTCTCAACGCCACCGGACCGGGTGAGGAGCGCCGCAACCTCGGGCCCGTAGCAGCGCGGCGGCCGCCGGCGCCTCGGCGGGACCGCGGCGGCTGTGCCAAGCGCCGGACGACGCTCGGACTGGATTGGCGGATCGAACACGCACCGTGTACGAGCCAGATCTTCCAGAGCCCGATGTTCTCCGGGAGTGGTGCCAACGGCACGGCACCTCGGCGATCGCTGCTGGGGCACCTCGGGGGGCCGGCTAGTCCTTGAGGTGAAGCCCTGGCGTTTCTTTCAACGGTACCTGCAAGTCTCGAATCTGACTACGCAGAGTCTCCACTTCTTCGGCTTGCAACGTAGTGTAAGCAAGGCCCGCAGATTGCGCCAGCTTGTCAATGATGTCAACCTCATCGCGATCAAATGTCTCGCCGTTAGCGTGCGGGCCGAAAAGCGCAAGTCTGCTCAGCACTCGTCCGATCGCGATAGGCACCGCGAGAATGGGCATCTGAACGGGGTATGGCTGGGGCGCCGGTAGCTTTCCCTTCCAATAGCCGTCTGAAAGCACTAGAGGACGGGCTTGGAGCGAAGCAAGCAATGAGTCGTGCGCGGGAATCACCTGCAAGAGAGTTCCGGGCCACGATGGGGTCGCATGAACACGGTAGAAGGCCTCATCCGTTTTGCGTTCAAATAGCCCTGCGAGAGTGAGATCAAGGTCGTTCGCTGGCACGTCGATAAGCGCGTGATTGACTGCCTCAACCTGGGTGACTCGAGTTAGGCCTTCCGCTGCCTTCTTCAAGTCGCGCTCAGCAATGTACCACTTACGGTAGAACAGCCAATTCATAAAGTCCTTAATCTTTCGCAGGCGTTCATGAGCGAGTATGGAGATTAGTCCTACGGCAAGCGCGATCCAGGGCCAACGCTCTACTCTCCTGTGAAATGTGAGGTAGAGTAACTCGTACGCTACAAGCACTACGATGAATCCGAATGCCGCGACGCCCGAGCGATTGAGTACCAATCGGACATTGATCACCCGGTGACGTAATATCGCATAAGTGACGGCTATTGGGAACAATACATTCACTGCGTAAAGCGTTTGCCATTGCCATTGATGAATCGTCAGGGGCAAATTATTGAGCATCGAGGTTTGAGTGTAGACTTCGGCAAGGATGAAGCACAAGAGGCCGGACAGTGCGCCTAAGATGACCCAGCGTATCCTCGGTCGATCCGCAGGTTGAGTGACGTACGTGCGAAAGAACAAAGCGAAGACCGCAAGGTAAGTGGCGAGAAACAAATAGTAGTAGGCATCGTAGACAGCTTCAGTTGAGATCCCTTCAGTGTAGTTGCGAAACGACCAGAGGTTCAGTGCAGCCAGCGTCGCGAACGGGAAGAACAGCCACACAACCGCGCGCCGCCAATTTCTAACCGAATGACGCGGGAAGTACAGAGCGAACATCAGAATACCGGCGAGACCCGCACTGGCGATCACTGCCAGCGACCAGCCGAGCCAGCGAACTGCCTCGGCCGGAAGGTTTGCCCACCACACCTCGAGATCGCCGGAATTGAAATACAGGGCGTACACGAAGAACCCCCAAGTAACGGGCGATGGCGCCCGCCAAACGCAGAGCGCAGCCAGTCCGATGAAGAAAAGGCCAGCCAGTTGATCGAGCATGAGGGTCCACGTATTTGGCCATTTCGTACCAAAGAATCGGAGGTCTTCTGGCCTCGGCATCAACTCTACTGTCTCCCGAGCACGGTTGGCATGGATGATTTGTAAGACCACGGGCCGATCGTGCGCGACCCGCCCGCCGCCTTCTATTATCGCGCGACGATCAGTCATCGCTGTTGCGCGGAGGTCGATCTGATCGCCTTCTTGCAAGTGGCCCCGCGCGGGAGCGCAGCCGTGGACGGACGTGACCTTGCCGTTATTGTCAGCATCAAAGCAGACGACCCCCAAAGGGTACCAGCCGGCCGTTGGTTGGTGATGCGAATCTAATCCTACAAACGAATAGAGTTGTTGATACAGCGCACTCGGGCGCAGTGTATCGGGCAAGATGAGCGTTGTAACGTACGCCACGAGCAGTAGCAGGAGGATCTTGCCGAAACGTGACAATTCGCGAGGGCGATCCATAACGTTGGAAGCGTGACGCACGGCGCCTCCCAAGTCACCGGACAGACCAACTTGCGGGCCAACATGTTCGTCCGCCCAAACTCCAGCTCCTGCCGGCGCTACATTTGTGCCCTGTTGACACCAATCCGCACGAGGTGGCCTGTCCGTACCTTATCGCGCGCGCATCCGGCAAGGGACGGTGGTGCCGCACGCGCGATGGTGGGAGGATCTCAAGAACCTGAATGACAGTTTACGCTGCTGAATGGGTAAGAGTACCGATTTGCGCGGCGCGGGGCCCTGGAACCACCGCCACGCTATTCTCGTTGTGTGAGAGGGAACGCCACTCCCGGGGGCAACGGCATGCCAATCAACAACGATCGGAACCAGGTTTTGGTCGCTCTTCGGGATCACCCCCAAGGTGTCCGGAGCTCAGAATTGGGCGAGATGCTCGGCCTACCGCTGGATGCGGTCGAACGCCACCTCCTATACTGCACCGACTACGCGCTCGCGACCTGGGAAAAGAAGAAGGACCGGACAGGGCTCGCGACGATTACCAACCGCGGGCGCGACTACCTGACACGACAGGGGCTGTAAGTCCTATTGACGCGATCAGATCTTGACCGACCGGTCCACATTTAGTACGGACACGATCGCGCCTCCGACCTTTACCTTGACGGGTTCCACGATGTAGGATACGGGGTCCACCACCGGCGGCACCGGACTGATCAGCTTCTCCCGCACACAACAGATCTTCTGGATGACGGCAAGGGCATCGTCGACGCGGCCCTCGTCGGTGCCGATGATGATCGTCGTGTTACCCTCGCGGAGGAACCCGCCGGTGCTGGCAAGCATCGTGGTCTGGAACTGCGCGTCCATTAGCGCGTCGATCAGACGCCGGGAGTCCTTCTCCTGGACGATCGCGAGGATCAGCTTCAAAATGGGTGATCCACCCCCTCGGGGAGCACGGCCTCCCCCGAACCTGCGCGTGTCGATCACCCGGAATCGCGGAGGCTCATTCCCGGCTAGGTTGAGAAACCCCTCTCTCACGAAGAATATCTGGCGGCGTTTCGGGCCGCTGGGTTTGACGTCACCTCCGACGAGGAAGGGTTGATGGGACGTGGATTGCGCATCGGAGTCGTCCCTGAAACTAGCCTCCAGATCCCGACTGAATAGACCGGAAAGGACCGCAGTCTCCATCTGCCGAACCGCAATGTCCAACGTTGACGGCGATCCTGGTCCGGGAGGCTGACGAATGGGTCGTCGGCCGAGGAAGCGGGTTGCGAAAACAGCAGTTGCCAAGCGGACAAAGTGGCTTGCTCGACAACCGTCCTCCGTCTCGGTGCCTCGTCATCAACGACTCCACTTGCCCATGCTCTTCGCGGCTTAGGCAATCTGGCGCTCCGTCGGGGCGACTATGGGCGGGCGGCGGCACTTTTCGGAGAGAGCCTCACCATCGGCAGGGAGTTAGGAAACAGGTGGGGCACAGAGGAGTGCCCCGAGGGTTTTGCAGGGGTGGCCTCCGCACAGGGGCAGTCGCCGCGAAGCCGCCAGGCGGACAATTAGGGGAAACCTCTGGCGGCGCCACCCGGACCATACGTCGGCGATGAGCGCTTACGGAGGCCCGGCACCGGATGCCACCACCGAGCTACCCGTCTACCGCTAGGCACCGGAAACGCTTGGGAGACAAGGGCTAGCGCAAGGGGAGATCCACGGCGATGCACACGGCTCCGCCGCGGACCGACCCTCCGGCGGCGCCGGGAGGCGCCTCCTCGGGGTCGGCTCCGCTCCGGTGGGGGGGCTCCTCGACCCCGCCACGCCACCACCGCATCGCGTTCTTGACAACCCTCCCGGCGCCCCGTAGCATGGGCTCAAAGCGATGAGGGAGCGGGAGTACGTCCGCCGCCGGCCCGAAGCCGCGAATGCGGCCCGAGAGAGCCGGATGAGGTGCGAGCCGGCGGGAGCGGCGGGCGGAACATGGCTCCGGAGCTGCGCGACCAACCGCGGATGCCGAGAGGCCACCGCGCAGTAGGCGACGCCGCGGCGCCCGCGTAACCAGGCGACCCTTCGAATCGCGAAGCGGTCAGGCCCGCTCGGGCGGGCGAACGTGGGTGGTATCACGGAGGCGTGTGCCTCTCGTCCCAAGGACGGGAGGCATGTTATTTTGGGGGAGCGAGGCGAGAACGATGAAGACCTACTACATCACGACGCCGATCTACTACGTGAACGGCGACCCGCACATCGGGCACGCCTACACGACGATCGCGGCCGACGTTGCGGCACGCTTCAAGCGCCTGAGCGGCTACGACGTGTTCTTCCTGACCGGCACCGATGAGCACGGCATCAACATCGCCCGAGTCGCCGAGCGGAACGGGGTGTCCCCGCAGGCGTGGGCCGACCGGATCGCGGACGAGTTCCGGCGCCTGTGGCAGGTGCTCAACATCTCGAACGACGATTTCATCCGGACGACCGAGCCCCGCCACCGCAAGGTCGTCCAGCACATCTTCGAACGCCTCTTCAAACAGGGCGATATCTATCTCGGCACCTACGAGGGCTGGTACTGCCCCTCCTGCGAGAGCTTCTACCCGGAGAACGAGCTGGGGCCGGACCATACGTGTCCGGTGCATACCGGTCTCACGCTCGAGTGGACCGCCGAGGAATCGTATCTGCTCCGCCTGTCGACGTACCGGGACTGGTTGCTCCAACACATCGAGACCCATCCCCACGCCGTCGCCCCGGACAGCTCGCGGAACGAAGTGCTCGCGCTGCTCCGCGCGGGACTCAAGGACATCGCCGTGAGCCGCACCACGTTTACGTGGGGCATCCCCGTGCCGTTTGATCCGAAGCACGTCGTCTACGTCTGGATCGACGCGCTGACGAACTACATCACCGCCGCCGGGGTGCTCGACGACCCGGAGCGATTCCGTCGCTACTGGCCCGCGGACGTCCATCTCGTGGGCAAGGAGATCGTGCGCTTCCATGCCGTGATCTGGCCGATCGTCCTGCACGCCGCGGGGATCGCCGTGCCGAAGCAAACGTTCGCCAACGGCTGGCTGACGCTCGGCGGCAAGAAGTTCAGCAAGTCGCTCGGCACCGTGATCGACCCGGCGGCCCTGTCCCGCGAGATCGCCGAGGAATCCGGCGCGGAGTTCGGGGTTGCGGTGGACGCGCTGCGATACTTCCTCCTGCGGGAGATCCCGTTCGGCGCCGACGGCGACTTCAGCAAGCCGGCGCTGATCCACCGGTTCAATGCGGATCTCGCCAACGACTACGGCAACCTGCTGAACCGGTCGCTGCCCATCCTCGAGCGGCACTTCGAGGGGCGCGTGCCGCCGCGCGGTCCCGAGGAAGGCGGGGACGCGGCGCTGCGCGAGGTCGCCGCCGCGGTCGCGACCGCGGTGGAACCGGCGATCGATCGCCTCGACTTCCGGAATGCGCTCGAAGAGATCTGGCGAATCCTGTCGGCGGGGAACAAATACCTTGACGAGGAAGCGCCGTGGCGGTCGATCCAGGCGGGCCGGTTGGATCGCGCGGGGACGGTCTTGTACAATACGCTGGAAGCCGTGCGCGTCGCGACCGTGCTCCTCTCGCCGTGGCTCCCGACCGCGGCCGCGCGGGCGTGGGAGCAGCTCGGCCTTGATGCGCCGCTTTCTTCGCAGCGGCTGCCGGACGCGGTACGCTGGGGCGGACTGCCCGTCGGCACGCGGACCCGCCCGGGCAGGCCGATCTTTCCGCGGATCGAAACCCGTCCGGCGCCCGGGAGCCGGGGCGCGGCGCGGACGGCCAAAGGAGGCACACCGGTGGGAACGATCTCGATCGACGAGTTCAAGAAGGTCGAGCTGCGGGTCGCCGAGGTCTTGGAAGCGAAGCGGGTGGCCGGCGCCGACAAGATCCTCGAGCTGCGCATCAAGATCGGCGACGAGACGCGCTCCCTCGCTGCGGGGATCGCCCAGCACTACGCGCCCGAGGCCCTGGTCGGCCGCAAGATCGTCGTCGTCGCCAACCTCGAACCGCGGCGCGTCCGCGGGGTCGAGTCGCAGGGCATGCTTCTCGCCGCGAGCCACGACGGCCGCGTCGTGCTGCTGGGCGTGGACGGCGACGTCCCGAGCGGATCACCCGTATCGTGACGGCACCTGCGGCGCGCAAGGACCGCGGTGCCCGCGGATCCCTCGTGGAACATTGCGTGAGGGGACCAAGGATTCGCATCGTTTGAGCGAATTCTTAGGGTGGGCCAGCAGCTAAGACAGCACCGCGGTGCGGTGCCAAAGGGGGGACGAGTCGATGCAGTCGATCCGCAGGAGCGCCGGGGTTCCCGCCGTCTTGCTTGCCGTCGCGGTGATGCTGGGAGCGGCCTTGCCCGCGCTCGCCGACGCGCGGGACATCTCGGTCGGCGGCATCTTCATTTGTCGAATCACGCACGACGCCCCAGGATACACGTCGTACGAGCGCGCCACTCAGATCAACCAGCGCATCACGGAGGTCCTGAGCGCCCCGCGGTTCCGGCAGGGCGGCAACGTCGTCGTCCGCCAGGCCGGCGCCGCCGCCACGATCTCGGTGGGGGACGTTCTCGTGTTCACCGTCATGCCGGCCGATGCCCAGGACACGGGCATGGGGACGGTCGACCTTGCGAAGTACTGGGCCAAGCTCCTCGCGAAGGGGCTCGGGCAAGCGCTGCCGGGGTCGGGATTCTACTTCTAATAGTAGGCGGGACTCCACCCTGTGATCGTCGCGGGCTGATAGACGGCGTCTCGCGCCGCCGCGACCCTGTGCGACTCGATCGCGGGGCCGGGGGCGGGGTCCGTCCCCCCGCCGGCCAGGACCCGATGAACCGGCGGGCGTCGCTGTCAGGAGCGCGCAGAGGCGGAGGGGCACCGCCGGCCTACGATTTGGCGGCGACGCGCTCGAACAGCCCGTTGTCCACGTCCGAGAACGCGTCCATCATGACCCCCATCACCTTGCCGTCCTGGCCGAACACGAACCGCGCGAATCCTGAGTCACCGGCGAACGCATCGACGAGCGGCCAGGACACGAGAAAGGCGTCGCGGTCCCAGGGCGCCAGGAGCATACGGGCGGGCCTCGGCCCGACGGAGAACGAGAGCCCGCTGCCGCTCGTGGCCACCGTGGCGCGTCCGTACACGGTGTTGCGGAACGTCCCCGCATACTGCTCGAGCGAGAGCGGCGGGGCCGGCGGTTGCGGCCGTGCACCCACAGCCTTGCGGCGGGCCTCGACCCCCTGTTCGTACTTGCGATACATGAGCGCACTCCAGTCGCTTCGCGGGTTGCCGAAGTAGAGGTCGTGCAGCTCGAACACCAGCGCCTCGGCCAGCGGCACCTCGCCGCGATTGGTCAAAATGACGACCCCGAGGTCGCCGCCGTGGTTGAGCCCGACCGCGGCGCGCATGAAGTTCGTGTCCCCGTTGTGCCAGACGATCGGCAGCGGGCGCGCGCTGGTGAACAGCCACCCTTCGCGGTAGAACGACTTGGCCTCCGACATCGAGGTGCCGGCCGCGTCGGTCGACGGCGGAAGCGCCGTCCGCGGGGCGTGGACGACGTCCATGTTCGCCTCGCCGACCAACCGCGTCTGTCCGAACCGTCCGCGCGCGAGGTGGAGGCGCACCCAGTTCGCCATGTCCAATACGGTCGAGTTGACGCCGCCCGCCGGCGCGTACGTGTACACCCAGCCGAGGAACGGATAGTCCATCGCCAGCGGACGCACCTGGCCGTCGAGAACCCGGTGACCGTGCGTCGCGTCCGCGGCCTGTTGAAACGGACCGAGCCCAGTCGAACTGGCGGCCATTCCAAGGGGCGTGAAGATGCGGCGGCGCACGTTCTCCTCCCAGCTCGTGCCGGTCAGCCGCTCGATGATCGCGCTCGCGACGAGGAACAGGTTGTTCACGTAGCCGAACTCGCTGCGGAAGCTCGAAACCGGGCGCATCTCGCGGATCTGCCTGCGGATGTAGGCCGCGTCGAATCCGATGAGCGCCATGAGATCGCCGGCATACGGCGCCATCCCGCTGTGCTGCACCATGAGGTCCTGGATCATGAACTCCCGCGTGACCCACGCATCGTACATCGCAAACTCCGGGTCGTGGTCGATCACGCGGTCGGTCCACTTGAGCTTCCCCTGGTCGACGAGCATCGCCACGAGCGTCGACGTGAACGCCTTGGACGTGGATCCGATTTGAAACAGCGTGTGCGTGTGCACCGGCACCGACGCCCCGAGCTGTTTCACACCGAATCCCTTAGCGTACACGACCGCGTCGTCGTGCACGACCGCGATCGCCATGCCCGGTACACTCCACTGGACACGCGCCCGCTCGGCGTAGGTCTCGAACTCTTTCAACACAGCGTCGAGGGGCGGCGCCCCCGACGGCGCCGGCCGGTGCGAGTGCTGCGCCGGCCGTCACCGCCGCCGCGGCGGCCGTTGCCGATCCGAGGAGTTGTCGACGGGAGAGCGCGATCGGACGATGACGACGTTCCGTGCACTACCCCCTTCTCGGATCGGCATCGCGGCGGCGAGCGCACGGCTCAGCGTTCGAACGCCGACCTGCACACACCTCATCTGACAGAACCGCGGTCCGGTGGTCTGCGCCAACAACCTCCCCGACCAGCGCACCGCGAGGGAGCGCGCGCAGGGTCAGGTCAGGTCAAGATGACGCCGGCGCGCGCGTCATGCCGCATCGGATCACGCAATGCGCACATCGCCTACCTGCCCGTCGACCGTGATCTCGGTCCCGAAGGCGTGCGAGAGCGCCGCGAACCGATCCAGGATCTCCCCGGCGAGCGCTGCGGAGGCCAACCGCGGGGTGCCGCGGTCCGGCCAGCGCATGCCAAAGCCGAGGGACACCGGATGGAGACGAATCTGCCGCAGCACGCGGTCCTCGAACACGCACAGGGGGAGCACGGCTTCCCAGTACCGGCGGTCCGCGGCGAAACTCTGCGAGCCGTCCTTGGACAACTCGCGGAACAGCTCCGGCGCGGACCGACTCGGATCCACCCGGAGCGTCTCGTAGTCGTCGGCGGGGATCCGCTCGAGGTATTCGTGCTGGAAGATGAAGTTGCCGAGGGAATAGAAGATCGGCTTTCCTTTATAGAGCTCCAGCCCGCGTAGCAGGTGCGGACCGTGACCGAGCACCATGTCAGCCCCGGCGTCGACGCAGGCGCGGGCAAACGTCGTGATGAACTGCGCCGGCAGCCAGCGTTCGGTCCCCTCCTCGTGCGCGTGGATGCTGACCAGTGTCAAATCCGAGACCTCGGTCGCCGCCTGTACCGAGCGCGTGTTGCCGAGGAGATCGCCCTCGTGCGGCTCCGTGCGCACGCCAAATTCCTCGCCCACGATGAACGAGCGGTCCGCGAACGAGAACTCGCCCTCGCGCTTCGGCGGGTGTCCAAACCCCATCCAGATGCGCCATTGTCGCTGCCGCTCGACTCCCGTCCGCTCGGCGATGCGCTGGATGGCGTCCATGTGCGCCTGATCGACGACGTACAGGGTATCGAAGCGCTGCGGGTTGAGCCCGGGGCGGCCCGGAGCGTCCGGGCGCTGCGCCCCGCCGCGCTGTCCAGGCGCAAAGGTGGATGCGCAGGCGACCAGCCCGATCCGACCCCTCGGCGTCTCGAGGAACGCGGGCATCCTCGCCTCCGCCAGGTTCCGCCCGGCGCCGGCGCAGACGAAGTCCATCTGCCGCAGCGCCTCGACGGTCCGCAGGCACCCCTCCTCGCCGTAGTTGAGCGTGTGGTTGTTGGCGAACGCAGTCAGGTTGAACCCCATGCGCATCAGGTCCCGGGCCACGTCGGGCGTCGCGGACAGGTTCATTCCCCCGCTCTCGACGACCGGCGTTCCCCGATACCCGCTCAAGACCATCTCCATGTTGGTGAATCTCGCATCGGCGGATTGGATGAGACGGAGCATATCGGCAAACGGCGGATCGTCGTAGACCGGCATCCGCCGCGTGATGAGTGAATCGCCGGTGGCCGTCACCGCTATCCGCTTGGGCATCGCAGCCTCCTTCACACAACCGGGTTGGGTATCGCCGGTTGGTTCAAACTGCCTCGCGCCCACCCCTTTTCTCCGGCGAGCGATCGGTGCGACACCAACCGGGAGACCCCGAGATCGCTCCGTGAACGAGATGCAAATGATCACCCGGGCGCACTCCGGCGGCGCCGCCCGCCGGCAGCTCACACGTCACGGCCGCGCCGGCGGCCCGCACCACTCGACCCGGCCGCACGTCGGTGACCACCCGCACGACGGTCCCGTCGCGCGCACAGAACACCACGTCGATCGTGCATCGCATGCCGACGGTGTGCACCCACGCGCACGGAACAAGCCAGAGCGCATCGCCCGCGGCGGCGCGCCGGCCGATCCATCCGCGGACCCGACTCCAGCAGGTGCTCGCCACGTCACACCGGCCGGCGAGCGTTCGACCGGACTCTCGATGCGCGACCGCAGCGCGTCGCGGGCCGACCGGCCGTGATCCGGCCGCGTGAAGCCGGTGGCGCATCAGTGGAGAACCCCGCCGGGGCCGAGCAGCTTGAGCGCGACCGGTCCGAGTCCGACGATGAACACCTGGGGGAACACGCAGACCACGAGCGGGACCACGAGCCTCACGGCGAGACCGCGCGCCGATTCTTCCGCCCGCCGGAGCATCAGCCGCCGCAGGTGCGACGCCTGCGCCTCCAGGGCGTCGGCGAGCGGAGAGCCCAGACGCACGCTCTGCGCCAGGGTCGCCGCCACCACCGCGAGCGCGTCGCCGGGATAGCGCCGCACCATCTCGGCCATCCCCTCCTCCGGCGTTCGGCCCAGCGCCAGGTCGGTGAGGTACGCGTGGAACGCCGTAGTCGCAACGCCCCGTCCGCTCCCCGCGTACTCGGCGACCGCGGCCGGCAGGCTCAGGCCCGCGCGCAGCCCGATGACCAGCATATCCAGCGCGCCCGGCAGCTCGCGCTCGAACTCGCGGATCCGGAAGGCGCCTCGCCGCCGCACCCACAGGCCGGGTTGAAGATAGCCGATCCCCCACCCGAACGCGCCCCACGCCCAATCTGGACCCGGCGCGCCGCTCAGGTGGACGATCGCCGGCGCGGCGAGCGCCAGGGCCGCCCCCGAGGCCAGCGCGAGCGCGACGAGGGTCTCCGGCGCCCATTCGAGCGCGGCCCGCGCCAAATAGTCCGCCGCGCGCCGCCGGCGCGCCTGAGAGGTCAAACGCCGAAGCGCCAGGACGGCTCGTGTGCCGGCGGGCTGTCCAACCCTGCGCCACAGGGACGGAGCGCGACGCTCCGTCGGCCGCCTGTCAGACAGGTAGCGTCGCAGACGCCGGAGGGCTGGCGAGGACGGCTCCTCCCCGCGGGCCGCCGCCCAGAGCAGCGCATCCAGGGCCCCAAGGCCCCAGACGTCCCACCAGCCGGTCACCGCGTCGCACCCCGGATCATCGCCCGAATGGTGTACCAGCCGACGAGCTGCAGCGCCGCCGCCAGCGCCAGCAGAGCTCGGCCGGCGCGGGAGGCGAAGAGCCCGTCCATCGCCGCGGGGTCCAGCAGCATCATCGCGGCGGCCACGCCGAAGGGAAACAGCGTCAGAACGGTCGCGGTGCCCCGTGCGTGCGCGGTGACGGCGCGAACTTCCTGAAGAAACGCCAGTTGCTCGCGCACGGCCTGGGACTGCCGGGACAGGCACTCGGCCAAGTTCCCGCCGCTGCGGTCGGCCACGAGAATCGCCGTGACGACCGCGCCGAGCGACGGACTGGGCACGCGTCGCCGCAGCCTCGCGAGCGCCTCGGACAGTGAAGCCCCGAGCGCGATCTCCTCCGACACCCTGGCGCATTCCGTCCGCAGGGGAGCCGGCAGCCGCCGCGCGATCTCCGCGACGCCCTCCGCCGCCGATCGGTGGCCGCGCAACTGGCCCACCAGGAGATCCAGCGCGGCGGGGAGCTGCAGGTCGAGGCGACGACATCGCCGGTCGCGCGCCGCACCGAGCGCGAGCCACGTGATGCCGGGACAGAGCACGAACGCCGCGGCGCAGGCCCCGGGGCCGCCGAACGCCGCGGCGGCTCCGCCCGCGGCCGCGGTACCGGCGGCCGCGGCGAGCAGCGCTTCCGACACCGAAAACGGCACCCCGGCTTCGCGCAGACGCTGCTCAATGAGCGCCCCGATCTGGATCCGAACGAGCCGACGGTCGACCCGCCGCAGGACGCCGCCTGCCCGGCGCGATCGGACCGGTCGGCGCGCGACGTGGCGCTCGAGCCGGCATGCCGCCACGGAGGCCCCGCGCCGCGCCGTCACCTCGCACACGATCAACGCCACGGCCGCCGCGACCGCGAGCGCGGTCACGGGACGCCCGGCCGCGCGAGCGGTGGAGCCGCGGAGAATCCCGGCACCGGAACGCCGGCGCGCCGGAGCCGCTCGCAGAGACGCGAAGGGATCCCCATCCACGCAAACGCCGCCTGGGCGCGGTCGAAGCGGAAGAGCGTCTGCGTCTGCACGGCGTCGCCGCCCAACCCGACCACCTCGGCGATCTCGGCCACGACGCGCCGCCCGTCCGGGAGGCGCTCCAGGTGCACGATCACCTCGACCGCCGCGGAGGTCAACCGGCGCACGATGTCGCCCGGGAGACCGGAGCTCCATCGCGCCAGCACCTCGAGGCGGTCCAAAGCCTGCACCGGGCTGCTCGCGTGGAGCGTGCTCATGCTCCCGGCGTGTCCGGTGCTCATCGCCTGCAGCATGTCGAGCGCTTCCCCGCCGCGCACTTCGCCCACGATGATCCGATCGGGGTTTTGCCTGAGCGCGTTGCGGAGCAGGTGGGTCTGCGTGATCTCGCCCTTGCCCTCCACGTTGGCCGGGCGCGTTTCCCACCGAATCCAGTTCACAACCGGCAGGCGGAGCTCGGCGGCCTCCTCGATCGTCAGCACCCGTTCTGCGGCGGGAATCGACGCCGCGCACGCGTTCATCATGCTCGTCTTGCCCGCGCCGGTGCCGCCCGTGAACAACAGATTCGCGCGGTGGCGCACCGCGGTGATGAGGTAGCCGGCCATCGGCGCACTCAACGTGGCCGCATCGATGAGCATGTCCAGCGTGATCGGCGACGCCGGGAACAACCGGATCGCAAGACACGGCCCGCTCACCGCAACCGGCGGCAGCGCAGCGTGGGTCCGAAACCCCTGCGGCATGCGGGCGTCCACCATCGGGGTCGTGGCATCAACCCGGCGCCCCGCGAGGTCCGCGATGCGGGCGATGATATAGCACAGGTGCGCCTCGTCTCGGAAGCGGATCGGGCTCTCCGTCTTGATTCCATGACGCTGCACGTAGACGAGGTCGTACCGGTTGACCATGATATCCGTGATGTGCGGATCGCGCAGCAGCGGCTCCAGAGGCCCGAATCCGACGATATCGTCGCAGAGCTCGGCCACGATCCGTGCGGTCTCGGCCTCCCCGAGGAGCGGATAGTCCCGAAGGTAGCCGGCGAGCGTCTCCTCGAGGTAGCCCCGCACCACCGCCCGGTCCTGCCCGGCCAGTGCGTGCTTCTCCACGTCCGCGAGCAGTCGGTCGTGCAGCGCCGCACGAATCTCCCCGCCGCGTGCATGGCGCTCCGCCGGACTAGCCATCGCCCGGCCCGCCCGCCGCCACGCCGCCGTCGCCCAGCGCGTTCCTGAGGCTGTCGCGGCGCCGCGCGACGATCACCTGCGCCAGTCGGCGGACCGCCGCGCACCACGGATGTTGCGGATCCGTCACGAGGACGAGCTCTCCGCGATCGAGACGCGCACGCATGGGCTCCGCGTACGGCAGCACCGCGGCAAACGGCCGGCCCAACGCGCCCGCCGCTTGGTCGGCTCCGTACGACGCGTCGCGGCCCAAACGGTTGAGCACCAGCGTCGGAGGCGCGCCGCCTCCTCCCTCGGCCGCCAGCATGTCGGCGAGCCGGCGAAGGTTGCGTAACGCGGGCAAGTCGAGCGTCGTCACCGCCAACGTGAGCGCTGCCCGGCGCAGCAGCAACCGCTGCGCGGGCAGCACGGGCCGGCCCACGTCCACGACCACGAACGACGAGATCGCCGTGCACGCGTCGAGCACGGCCGGGACGACGCCCTCCATCTCCGCCGGATCCTCCGGATCGGCCCACAACGTGAGCACGGAGAACCCCGCGGCGTGCGGCGTGGCGGAGTGACGCAGGACGCGCGGTTCGATCGGAAGCCGCTGGCGTACCAGCCAGGTGACGGTCCCGCCGGGGTCGAGGTCACCGGCGACGCCCAACGTGCCGCACGGAGGGGCGTCGGCGTCCACCGCCATCACCGCACCGTGCGTCGAAAGCGCCGCGGCGAGGTTCAGCGTGAGGACGGTGCACCCCGCGCCGCCTTTTCCCGACGCCACCGCGATGGACATGCCCCGAAGTCGACCGGAGACGCCGGTTTCTTCCACCAGCGCTTCGCGCACCGCGTCCGCGCACGCCTCCGCGTCGAGCGGGAGCGGAAGCACATCCCGCACCCCGGCGCGAACAAGCTCGCGCACGGCGTCGAACGGCAGCGTCGCGGCGAACACGAACACCCGAGTCTGCGGATAGGCGGCCGCGATCTGAGCGAGCGCGATACGCTCACGCCGCGGTTCGGGCAGGTCCACGAGAAGACACGCCGCGGCGTTCAACGCCACGAGCTCGAGCGCGTGCGGAAGCGACCCCGCGTGCTCGACGCGGCCCACGTCCGCCAGGCTTCGCGCGAGAGCCTCCCTCCCCGCGGGATCCCTGTGGTGCACCACGATGGACCGCGGGATCGCCCCATTCGTCATCCGTCACCACGCTCCGCCGTCGCCCGAGCCGTCGTCCGAACCCGCGCCAGAGGAATCTCCCCCACCGTCACCCGGATTGCCGTCCGACGCGGCGGATGCTCCTGCGTCCGCCTGCTGTTGCGATTGCATCTCCCCCAGTCCCAGCCCCGCCGTGAAGTCGCCAGCGTACGGCCCAGGGTCGGCCGGCGTGACGCCCATGCGGTCGAGTGCGGCCGCCGCCGAGGCCGCATCACCGGCCACGATCGCGTCGCAGTTGCATGCGGCGGGGGCGTCGACCGCCCCGATGCCGGCGCTCGCGTCCGACTGCGTGGAGGGACCCGCTGGGGTCGATGCCGTCCCAGGCGCGGTGCCGCGGTCGCCGCCAGCGGACCGCGCAGGCGGAAGGGCACCCGCGGAGCCCGCGCCCCAGCCGGTGAAGAACGCGGGCGCGGGGCCGTTCACCTCTGACCCGATCGGCGCGCCGGCGGTGGGCGCGATGGTCCGCCCGCTCCACAGCGCGATGTCTGCACGGGCCACGACCGTCCACGAGCGAATGCCCAGGGCTCCGAGAAAGAAGGTCGGCACCGGTGTCTCCGCGGTCATCGTGAGCCGACCGCCGGACGGCATGGCGGTCGTGACGGTGGCTCGCGAGAGCCCCTCGGAGGCGAGCTCTTGGCGTGCGACCACGAGTGCTTCGGCAATGGCACCCTGCTCAATTCCGCCGGGGGCAGCACCCGAGGTATCGTCCGTCTGTGCGCTCCATCGCTGCGCCGAGAGGACACCATCGTCGAGCGAGTGCTGCAGCATGGACCGTACGACGTACCCGTTGCGCACGTCCACCGCGGCGCCGGTGAAACTCAACAGCACCGGCAACAGCGTCGCCACGAGAAGCAGCACACCGCCGTGCTCGCCTGCATCACAACGCCCGCGCGGCCGCGCCGGATGCGATCGCAAGCGCCCGGTCGCGCTCATGGCGCACCTCCGTCCCACGCGGGGACGCCTCCCGCGGGGCGCCCCCCATCGCCCGCACGGGGTACGGGTTCGCCGATGCGCACGTCACCTTCGATCACATCCACGACCCAGACGGGCGCGCTCACCCCCTGCGGGCGCGGCGGCGCTGTGGCAGAAGCTGCCGCCGGCCCGCGGTGGCGAACCGCGGCGCCGCGGGCCGGCGCCGTCCCGACGAAGGTGGGCACCGGCGGCCCGCTGGTACCGCCGCGCGACGCGCCGAGGTACGGAAACAGGCGCAGCGTCCCGGGAACGGCTTCGCCCGGGGCGTCGGCCGGCGCCGGGTGCGCGGCGACAAAGATGCGTCCGAACGCCTGCGCGAGCACAATCTCTCGCTCGCGATCGCGGGGCACGGCGATCTCGACGTCCACCGATGCGCTCCCCTGTCCGACCGGTACCGCGACGGCGAGGCGCTCGGGCCCAGGCGCGGCATGGTCCCGGGCGGCGGCGACCCGCAGCACGATGCCCGTGGTCAGCGGCGTCACGAAGCCCTCCCCCCGCTCCGGATCGAAGGCACCGATCAGGTCGACGCGACTGCCGGGGACGAGTTCGCCGCCGAACGTCGCCGCCGGGGGCACGACGAGGGTCAGCGCGCGCATGCCGGGCGGCACGCGCGCCCCGATGCCGTAGTAGCGGAGCGCGGGGACCACGTCGCGGCCTGTGACCGCTTCTCCGCGGGCGATCTCGCGGACGACCACGTGCCTGACCAGATCCGTCACTTGCGCGGGTCGGGCGCCCGACTCGGCGGTTCCGAACGACTGGGGAACGGCGCGGAGATCGCTCGCCCTGAGCACGTGCCCGGGTCGAAGAAGACGCCGCGCCACGAACGTGGGCACCGCGGCGGTCCGCGTGAGAGGGCGCCGGTGAACGTGCGCGACCGCAGACGCGATCACCAGCAACAGCACCGCCACGGCGGTCGAGCGAAGCCACCGCCGACGCCGGGCGAGGAACTGGAGCGCGAGCGGCCCGAGGGCCATGACCCGTCCGTTAGTTCCGGTCGCCACCGTTTCCACCCCCGTTTGGTTGCTGCTGAAGAAGCGCCTGCCACAGGGAGTAGTAGTAACTCGCAGTCTGCGACCAGTAGGCGGCCTGGGCGCCGGCCTGCTGATCCGCGGCGGTCAATGCGGCGATCTCGGACTGCTGCCCCTGCACCTGCCCGGCCTCTGCCTGGTAGGCGGAGGTGAGCGACGCCACCTGAGCCTGGAGGGTCGCGATCTGCGTTTGCTGCGCTGCGACCTCGTCCGCCTGCCCCCACCACGGCGGCGGCAGTTCCTCGATCGTGCCGGCTGCCTCCGCAGTGAGTCGCCGCCCGTTGAGCAGGGGCGCGAACCAGGGCGTCAGCGACGTGATCGGATATGCCACCGACACCACGATGGTGCGCATCCTCCCGGCGCAGGCCGGTTCGAGATACTCGAGCGCGACGTCCATCACCGCCGGGTCGAGACGCGGCGCCGCTCCGCGGGCGGCGGCAGACGCGGTGGCCTGGTCGGACGCCGGCGGGGCGCCGTCGCAGTGGCCGGTGCCCGCCTCCTGGATGGCGACCGCACGACCGGCGGCCTGAGCGGCCGCCGCGACCATACCGGCTTCGTGCACCGCCCATCCCCCGTCGATCACCGCGCTCGCGACCGCCAGCAGGATCGGCAGCACAAGCACGAGCTCGATGAGCGCCTGGCCGCGCGCGCCGCGATCCTGTGCGCGATCCCGCCGCATCGGCCCACGTGTCCTCAGTATTGCGAGAGCGTCGAGGAGATCGCCGAAAACAGGTCGTTCAGGCTCTTGGAGAGCGCCGTCAACACGGCCACCGCGCCCACGATCAGAATGCCGCCGATGAGCGCGTACTCGATCATCCCCTGGCCGGCCTGGCCGGCCCATCTCCGCCGGGGCGACGCCGCCTGGGCCGCCGGAGGCACGGAGCGCCTCACCTGGCCGCCGCCTCGGCGGCGGGCGCACCACCACGTCGTTTGCATGCGGGATCCTCCTCTCACGGCCGGGGCGCCGGCACGTCGCTCGGGTCGACGAGCATCGGAGTGACGAAGATCACGAGCTCGGTCTCGTCGTGCTGGAACTGCGTGGAGCGGAACAGCGCGCCGATCACCGGCAGATCGCCGAGCACGGGGATCTTTTGGACCGATTCGCTGTCCTGCCGCTGCAGGAGCCCGCCAAGCACCAGCGTCTGGTTTGGGAGCATCGATACGGCGGTCTGCGCGCGCCGGACGCGAAGCGCCGGGATCGTAAACCCGTTGACCTTGATGGCATCCGTGAAGTCAAGCGTGCTCACCTCGGGCGCAACCTGCATGAATACGCGACCGTCGTCCTGATAGTCGGGGCGCGCGGTGAGAATGACCCCGAAATCCTTGTACTCAACGGTAACCGACCCGTTCGGGCCGGCGATCGGAATCGGGACTTGTCCGCCGAGCAGCATGGACGCCGGGGTCCCGGCCATCACCATCAAGCTGGGCTCGGCGAGCAGCCTCGCGCGGCCGTCCTGGACCAGCCCCTGAAGCTGGGCGATCAGGAGATCCAGACCGGCCGCCCCAGCTCCCGGATTCGTCGTCAGCTGCAGGTTGTACACGCCGCCGTTCAGCGACGGCGCGGCGCCCGGCGCGGCCTGGCCACCGCCCCATGTCACCCCGAGGGCGCGCGCCGCGCTGCGGTCGAGCTCAACCACCTCCACCTGGAGCTTGATCTGCACCGGCCGCCGGACGTTCAGCAGATTGACCACAAGCGGGACGAACGCCCGGGCGATCTCCTCGATCCGCTGACGATCCATCTGGGTCTCGACGGAACCGCTCAACACGACACCGGAGGACGTCGCAGAGGAAGGCTGACGGGCAACCGGGGCGCCGGGACGTGGCGTCGAAGCGCCGGTGCCCCCCGGCACGGCCACCAGCGTGGGTTGCGATGGAGGGACCGCCACGTCGAGGCCGGCCCTGGGACCCGCCGCGCTGCCGGGCGCGGGCACTCCGCCCGATGTACCGGCAGGGGGCGCCGCCGGGCCGTTCGTCGCAGCGCCGCCCGAGGGGATCTCGGTCACAACGAGGGCCGCGCCGGGGAACATCGTCGAAAGCAGGTGCCGCAGCGCGGCCAGACGGTCCGGTGCCGAGGCCACCTCCACAGCGTAGACCGAGACCCGCCCCGCACCGTCCCACACGTACATCGTCGTGCGCCCGGCCGCGCGGGCCGTGACCAGCAACTCGCGATCGGTCACGGGAACGACGCTGAGCACCCGCGGGTCCGCGACCGCAACGCGCACCAGTCCCGCAATGGACAGCAGGCGCCCGCTACCCTCCTGGAGCGTCATCGCCTGCGGAGCGCCCGATCCGACCGGGGGCGGTGTGGCGGCCCCGCGCGTCGTGGTCCGCGAGCTTCCCGGGTGTGCCGACGGCGTGTCGGGAACGGGCAACCGCGTGGGGGGTGCCACGACCACCACAAGTACGCGCCCGTCCACGAGCCTCGCCGTCGCATGCATCGCGATGCGCGTCGCGATCTCGATCTCCGACCGCGAACCGGCGCCGCCGATCGGACGCACGAAGATCCCAACCACCGGTCCCACCGCCAACCGGTACGACGCCGGTTCCACGGCCACGCCCTCGAGCGCGATCAGCACACGGCCGGGGCTCGTGGAGACCGCATAGCGCACCGGGGCGCCGACGGCAATCCGAATGCGGGCGCCCTCGCCGTCAGGCTCGATCACCACGCCGCCAAGCGCGGGCCCGGCCGCGCGCGCCCGATCCACGTCGGGCGGCGCGCCCCAAACCGCTGCGGCGGCCAGCGCCGCCACCAGCGTTCCGCACACACCCCGATGAGCGCGCGCGCTGTGAGAAATTCCTGCCGCCATCGCCGTAACGCCTGTGTGGTCGAAGTATGTGAACATCTATACTTATAGACATCACTGCAGCTTCCGTCAATCCCGAACGTGCGTCTGCGCGCGCCGCGCGATCGCAACCGCGCCCGCGGAAGAAACACGTCACAGGCGGATACCGAAGGGAAAGGTTCCACCGCCAGCGAACTGCACAATGTTGATTCCCTCGGAGGGAGGATGCGGTGCCGAACGCCTTCGAGGCGCACCCGGAAGAGATTCTCATCGTTCTCGCCGCGGTCTGCGGAATCCTCATCGTGCTTGTCATCGGGCACCTGCTCCGCCGCCGGCGACCCAGCACGCCCCGGATACTCCCCCCGATGGACGAAAGCATGCGCGGTGAACTGGTGGAGGTCCGGCGCCGTCTCGAGACGCTCGAGCACAGCGTGGCGCAGATCACGAACCATCTGCCGAAGGCGATTCAGGGTGTCGGCGTGGTCCGCTACAATCCGTTTCCCGACATGGGCGGCAATATGAGCTTCAGCCTCGCGCTGCTCGACGGTCAGGCGAACGGGGTGGTGGTGAGCGTGCTCAACAATCGGGACAGCGCCCGCGTGTACGGCAAGCCGATCGAGGCCGGTCGGTCGAATCACCCGCTCTCGTCCGAGGAGTTGGAGGCACTTGCCGCCGCGCGCGGACCACGCCAAGAGGGTGTGCGATGACCGTGCTCGCCCGGCCGGCCCGGTCCGTGACCGGCCGGAGCGACGCAGCGTGAGCGAGGCGCGATGCGATTTCGAGATCGGCGTGACGCCGGCGACCAGCTCGCCTCCGCGTTAGCGGAGCTCCGGATCTGCGGTTCGGGCGTCGTCGTCGCGATCCCGCGGGGCGGCGTGATTGTGGCCGATGAAATCGCCCGGCGGTGCGGGTGGCCGCTGGACTTCACCGTCCCGCGCAAGCTCCGGGCGCCCGGGAACCCCGAGCTGGCGTTCGGCGCTGTGGCGGGCGACGGCACGGTGTACCTGGACGCGAGGCTCGCACGCGCGCTGCGGGTGGACGACGCCTACCTGCGAGGGGAGATCGCGGCGCAGATCGCGGAGATCGCGCGCCAGGAGGAGCGTTACCGCGGCGGCCGGGCACCGTTCGACGCGCGAGGGCGGACGGCGATACTCGTGGACGACGGCCTCGCGACCGGCGCGACCGCGATCGCGGCCGTGCGCGTGTTGCGCCACGGGCTCGCGCAAGAAGTGGTCGTCGCGGTTCCGGTCGGGCCCCCGGATGCGCTGCGCCGGATCGAGCAGGAAGCCGACCGCGTGATCTGCGTGCTGCACCCGACCGAGTTTACCGCGGTCGGCGGGTTCTACGAAGACTTCACCCAGACCACCGACGACGAGGTGACCGCCTGCCTCGCGCGCGCCTGGGAGCGGAAGGTGCTGTAGACGATGGACGAGACGCTGAAACGCACACCGCTTTACCAGGCGCACGTTCGGGCCGGCGCACGCATGGTGCCGTTTGGCGGTTGGGAGATGCCGGTGCAATACGTCGGCATCATCGAGGAGCACCGCGCGGTACGGACGCGGGCGGGTTTGTTCGACGTGTGCCACATGGGCGAGGTGGACGTGGTCGGCCCCGGGGCGATTCCATTTGTGCAAGGACTCGTGACGAACGATCTCGCCAAACTCGCCGTCAGCCAGGCGATGTACACGCCGATGTGCACGCCGGAGGGCGGGGTGATCGACGATTTGCTCGTCTACCGGATGAGCGAGACCGACCTGATGCTCGTCGTCAACGCCGCGAACACGGCGGAGGACCTCGGGTGGATTCGCGATCATGCACGGGCGGACGTCCGCGTGACCGACCGGTCGGCGGAAATTGCGCTGCTCGCGTTTCAAGGGCCCCGTGCGCCGGAAATCCTCCAACGCCTGACGGCGGTCCCGCTCGGCGAGATCAAGTACTACTGGTTCCGTCCCGATGTCCAGGTTGCGGGCAGACCGGTGATCTTGTCCCGCACCGGCTACACGGGAGAGGACGGGTTCGAGCTGTACACGGCGGCCGAGGACGCGACGCACCTCTGGGACGCCATCCTGGATGCCGGCAGCCGCGATGGGGTGATGCCCGCCGGGCTCGGCGCGCGCGACACCCTGCGGTTAGAAGCGGGCTTGTTGCTGCACGGCAACGACATGGACAAGACGATCAGCCCGCTCGAAGCCGGACTTGCGTGGACGGTCAAGCTGCAGAAGGGCGAGTTCGTCGGCGCCAGCGCGCTCAGACGGCAGAAGGCGGCGGGGCTGGTCCGCCGCCTCGCGGGGTTCATCCTGGAGGGGCGCGCGATCGCGCGCCACGGGTTCCCGATCCAGCTCGACGGCGCGGCCGTCGGCCACGTGACCAGCGGGAGTTTTGGCCCGACCGTGGAGAAGAGCATCGGGCTGGGCTTCGTGCCCCCCGCGCACGCCACACCCGGGCAGGCGTTGGCCGTTGAGATCCGCGGACGCGCCGTTCCGGGCACGGTCACGAAGCTTCCATTCTATAGCCGGGACCGCCACATCGCCGGCTGAGCCATCCGCGGCGATGCCGGGGGCCGGGGGAAGCTCCGGGCGCGGCGCGGCGTGAGATTCTGGTTCGGGGGAGGGGCGCGTGTATCCCAAGGAACTGCGGTACTCGAAGGAGCATGAGTGGGCGAAGATCGAGGGCAAGCGCGTGCGGATCGGGATCACGAAGTTTGCCGCGGACCGTCTTTCCGACGTCGTCTATGTTGAGCTGCCGAGTGTGGGCACCGAGCTCAAATTCATGGAGCCCTTCGGGGTCGTGGAGTCCGTCAAAGCCGTCAGCGACCTGTATGCGCCGGTCTCCGGTAAGGTGGTTGAGATCAACACGGCGCTCGTCGAGAAACCGGAAGTCCTGAACTCCGACCCGTACAACGCGGCGTGGATGGTGGTCGTGGAGCCGAGCAACCCCGCGGAGCTCGACCAGCTCCTCGACGCCGACGCGTACACGGCCCACGTCGGCGAAAGTCCGTCATGAAGTACATTCCCGCGACCGCGGCTGAACGCGAGCGCATGCTCGCCGCGGTGGGCGTCCGCGCCGTGGAGGATCTCTTTGTGGACATCCCGGAGGAGGCCCGCCTCAAGCGGCCGTTGGACCTCCCCCCCGCGGTGCCCGACCCCACCCTGCTCGCACACCTCCGCGCGCTCGCGGAGCGCAACACGGACTGCGATCGGCTCGCGTGCTTCCTCGGCGCCGGCGCCTACGACCACTTCGTGCCCAGCACGGTACCGCATCTCGCGCTGCGCCCCGAGTTCCTGACGGCCTACACCCCGTACCAGGCGGAGATCATGCAGGGCGAGCTCCAGGCGATCTACGAGTACCAGAGCATGATGTGCGAGCTGACCGGGATGGATGTCGCCAACGCGTCGATGTACGACGGGGCCAGCGCGACCGGCGAGGCGGCGAACATGGCCGCGGATCTCACGAAGCGCACCGAGGTGCTGATCAGCACCGCTGTGCACCCAGAGTACCGGCAAGTCCTGCGGACCTACACCAGTCACCTGCCGATCACCGTGCGAGAACTTCCGGCCCTCGACGGCGTCACTTCCGTCGAGGCGGCGCGGGTCGCGGTCACGGACGCCACCGCGGCGCTCATTGTGCAGTCGCCGAATTTCTTCGGCGCCATCGAGGAGGGCGAAGCGCTCGCCAAGGTCGCCCACGGCAAAGGCGCGCTCCTCGTGGTCGCGATCGCCGAGCCGATCAGCCTGGGGATGTTGCGGCCGCCGGGAGCGTACGGCGCCGACATCGTCACGGGGGAAGGTCAAGCGCTGGGGAACGCGCTCAACTTCGGCGGCCCCTACCTCGGCATGATCGCCACCCGCGAAGCGTTCGTCCGCCGGATTCCCGGGCGCCTGGTCGGACGGACGGTCGACACCGCCGGCCGGCCCGGCTACGTGCTCACGCTGCAGACGCGCGAGCAGCACATCCGCCGCGCCAAAGCCACGAGCAACATCTGCACGAACGAGTCGCTGAACGCGCTCGTCGCCGCGGTGTATCTCGCGACGCTCGGCCGCCAAGGCATGGCGCGCGTCGCGGAGTTGTGCGCGCGGAAGGCGCACTACGCCCGTGAACGCATCGCGGCGCTGCCCGGCTACTCGCTTCCGTTCGCCGCGCCGACGTTCAACGAGTTCGTGGTGCGGTGCCCGGTACCGCCCGCAGAGATCAACCGCCGGCTGCTGGCCCATGGAATTCTCGGCGGGCTCCCGCTCGGCCGATTCTACCCGGAGTACGATGACTGCTGGCTCCTCTGCGTCACGGAGCAGCGCTCGCGGCAGGAGATCGACCATCTCGTGGACCACCTGGAGACCGTGCGATGAGCACATCGGAAGCCCCAACGCGCAAGCCCTCGCTTCGGAAGCGACCGGTTCCCGTGATCTTCGAACGGGGCACCCCCGGCCGCGTGGGTTACAGCCTGCCTGAGAGCGACGTTCCCGACGTCCCGCTCGACACGGTCGTGCCCGCGGCGCACCGCCGCTCGCGGCCGGCGGCGCTCCCGGAGGTCAGCGAGCTCGACGTGGTGCGCCACTACACGGCACTGAGCCACCGCAACTTCTCGATCGACGAGGGGTTCTATCCGCTCGGCTCGTGCACCATGAAGTACAACCCGAAGATCAACGAGGACGCCGCCCGCCAAGCCGGGTTCGCGCGGCTGCACCCCTACGCGCCAGAAGACCTGGCCCAAGGCGCGCTGGAACTGCTGTGGGAGCTCGAGCACGCCATGGCGGAGATCACCGGGATGGACCGCGTCACGTTCCAGCCCGCCGCAGGCGCTCACGGCGAGCTGACCTCGCTCCTGATGATCGGCCGCTATTACCAGGAGAAGGGCGAGCGCCGGGGCACGATCATCGTGCCCGACTCGGCGCACGGGACGAACCCGGCGTCCGCGACCTTCGCAGGCTACAAGGTGGTCGAGGTCAAGAGCGACCACCGGGGCAACATCGATCTGGACGCGCTCAGGGCCGCGCTGAACCCCGACGTCGCCGCCCTGATGTTCACGAACCCGAACACCCTCGGGCTGTTCGAGGAGCAGATCCTCGAGGTGGCGCGCGCGGTCCACAACGTCGGCGCGCAGCTGTACCTCGACGGCGCCAACTTCAACGCGATCCTCGGGATCACACGGCCGGGCGATCAGGGGTTCGATGTCATGCACCTGAACCTGCACAAGACGTTTACGACGCCGCACGGCGGCGGCGGGCCGGGCGCGGGCGCGGTCGGCGTGCGGGCGCACCTTGTGCCGTTTCTGCCGGCGCCGACGGTCGAGCGGGACGGACAGCGGTTCACACTCGACCACGACCGGCCGAAGACGATCGGCAAGATGCGCGCATTCTATGGTAACTTCGGCAACCTCGTCCGCGCGTACACCTACATCCGCACGATGGGTGCGGCCGGGTTGCGGGAGGCCTCGGAAATGGCGGTGCTCAACGCCAACTACCTCTTCGCCCGACTCCGGGACCATTTCGAGGTCCCGTACGACCGGGTGTGCAAGCACGAGTTCGTGCTCTCGGGGCGGTGGCAGCGCGATCTGCACCACGTCACCACGCGGGACATGGCGAAGCGCCTGCTGGACTACGGGTTCCACGCGCCGACGATCTACTTCCCGCTGATCGTCGAGGAGGCGATCATGATCGAGCCGACGGAGACCGAGAGCCTGCAGACGCTCGACGCGTTTGTCGATGCGATGGTGGCGATCGCGCACGAGGCCGAAACCGACGCGGAGATGGTGCGCACGGCGCCCCACGAGGCGGCCGTCACGCGGCTGGACGAGGTCACGGCCGCGAGAAAGCCAAATCTACGCTGGCGACCTGAAGAGTAGCGGCGGCTCCCGCGGATCCACGCGCTCATGAGCGAACCGCATCTGGCGGCCGCGACGTTCGGCCTCGCGTCGGCGGTGTCGTGGGGCGGCGGCGACTTCAGCGGGGGCTTCTCGGCCCGCCGCGCGAACGTGTTGAGCGTGGCGCCCCTCTCCCGCGTGACGGGGATCGCGGCCCAGATCACGCTCGCGCTCATTTTCCGGGAACACGCGCCGTCGTCGGCGGCGGTGGCCTGGGCGGTCGCCGCCGGCGTGTCCGGGTCGATCGGGCTCGTCGCGCTCTACCGATCGCTGGCGGTCGGCAAGATGGGCGTCAACTCCCCGCTCACCGCGGTGCTCGCCGCGTCGTTTCCGGTGCTGTTCGCCGCACTGTTCCAGGGGATGCCACCGGCGGTGCGCCTCGGCGGGTTTGCCCTGGCGCTCGGCGGCGTCTGGTGCCTCTCCCGTCCGGTGGGGCGGGCGGGCCGGCCGCACGGTCTTGGCCTCGCCGCGCTGGCCGGGGTTGCGTTCGGAGGTTTCTACCTTCTGATCTCGCAGGTGCACGGGCCGTCGGTATTCTGGCCGCTGGCCGTCTCGACGGGCACGTCGCTCGTGGTCATGGTCGGGCTCGCCGTGGCGAGCCACCAGACATTACGCGTCCCCCGCGGCGTCATCGGCATCTCGCTTCTCGCGGGGGTGCTCGACGCCGGCGGAAACGCATGTTTCGTGCTCGCGGCGCACGCGGGGCGCGTGGACGTCGCCGCCGTGCTCGGATCGCTCTACCCGGCGTTCACCGCGCTGCTTGCGCGCGCGGTGCTCCGCGAGCATCTGACACGCACGCAGACGGCCGGGATCGTCGCCGCGGTCGCATCGCTCCCGCTGATCGCGGGATAGGCGGCGCGACCGGCCTAGGGACCGAGCGGCACGGACGCGGCACGCAGCAGATCGCAGACCGCTCGTCCCGCCCGTTTGATCTCTTCCAGCGTGGCCCCGGAGCTCGCGATGCTCCGCACGGCGATCTCGAGCGCGAGGGCGACGATCCGCTGCGATGTCTGAGCCGCGTCCGTTCCGAAGGCCTTTTGCACCGCCGCTTCGGCGAGGTCGTCGACGATCCCGCCGCCCGGCATGCCGTGGCAGGGGTTCCCGACGCCTCGGACGACCCGAAAATGCGCGCCCCCCGGGCCCTCTAACGCGTTGATCGCACGCTGCATTTCCGCTCTCGCCGCATGAACGGTCTGGGCGGCCGGCAGCCGTTCACAGCACAGGTACTTCGCGATCTTGAATTTGTACCCGACAATCAGATCGAAGTTGCAACCCACTTCGGCACCTCCATGGAACGACAGGGGCGCAACGCAACGGGGTTGCCCAGGCACATCTTCACGGGGCGGCTGTGTGGGTTCCCGACATTCCGGCCCGCGATGCGCGACCCCAACGTGACGACCAGTCGCTCGTTCTGCGCCCCGCTCAATCGGTCCTCTTCGCGTCGTCAATAGCCGACCGCAGCGTCGTGGCGCGCCCTTCCGTCCACCCCGCGGCAAACTCCTCCTCGCCCAATTCGGAGCGTGTCAACGCCACGATGCGCTCGTAGTCGGCTCGATCGACGCGCGGGAGGGGAGCACCGATGGCTTCGCGCAGGGCGTCCTCTGTTCCGAAGAGCCTCGCTGCCCGGCGGGCGTGTCCTTGGGCGGCGGCCAGAAACGCGAACCCCATGAGCGAATAGGCGATCCTTCGCCTGTCTCCAAGCTCCTCCTGCATGGTCAGGCCTTCCTCAAAGAGTGACCGAGCCGCAGCGTAGTCGTGCCGGCTGAACGCGATGAATCCCAGGTTCGTGAGTGCCCCCGCGACGTTTTGCTTGTCCCCAAGCTGCCGCGACAGCGCGAGGGCCTCCTCCATCAGCTCGCGTGCCGCCGTGAGATTCCCCTCGCGGTGGACGACGCGTCCGAGGTTGTGCAAAGAGACCGCGACGCCTGAGGTGTCACCCATCTCCCGCCGCAACCCCAAACTCTCTTGATAGAGGTCGTGCGCCGCCCGAAAGTCCTCCTGGCTGAAGGCCAGAGCGGCCAGGTCGCTCAGCAAGGTCGCGATCCCCTGCGCGTCGCCCTGCTGGCGCCATAGGGCCAGACCCTCCTCATACACCCTGCGGCAATAGGCATAGTCGGCCTGCAGAAACGCAAGTTCGCCGACGGCTCTGAGCGCCTTGGCGCGCAGGACAGGAGCGCCCCCGCGGCTTCCGTCCAACAGCGCCGCGAGCCACCGCCGCCCCTCGGCGAGGTAGCCCCGACTGTACCAGAACCGGCGCGCAGCGCTCGCCAGCCGCATCCCCTCTTCGCTCGCGTTGCTGTCCAACGACCAGTCCAGCGCGACCCGAAGGTTGTCGTGCTCCGCCTCCAAACGGTTGAGCCACTCCACTTGTCCGGCGCCGACCAACTCCGGCTCCGCCGTCTCGGCGAGGCGCACGCTCCAAGCGAGGTGGCGCGCCCGAAAGAGGTCCCCCTCGCCCGACTCGACCAATCGCTCCCAAGCATACTGCCGGACCGTGTCCAGGAACCGATACCGGGCCTGCCCCCCCTGCTCGCCCACGAGTACCAGGGATTTCAAGACCAGACCCGTCAGCAGATCGAGAACGTCACTCGGGTCGCCGTCGTCGGTGCAGACCGCCTGTGCCGCTTCCACGGTCCACCCGCCCGCGAAGACCGACAGCCGGCGCAGCATCACGCGCTCGCCCTCCAGCAGAAGCGCGTAGCTCCAGTCCATCGCCCCCTGCAGCGTCTGGTGCCGCGGCAAGGTCGTCCGGTTCGCGCCCCCGAGCAGCCGAAACCGGTCGTTCAACCGCGCCGCAATCTGCTCCACGGAGAGCACTTGCGTGCGCGCCGCCGCGAGCTCGATCGCCAGGGGAATTCCATCGAGGCGCCGGCAGATCGTGGCGACCGGCGCCGCGTTCTGCGGAGTCAACGCAAACGCCGGGCGCGCGGCCGTGGCACGGTCGACGAACAGCCGGATCGCCTCGTACTCGGTCAGGGTGTCCGATGACGGCAGCGGCTGGTGCTCGGGAAACGACAGCGAGGGCACTTTCCACACGATCTCCCCCGGGATGCGGAGCGGCTCGCGGCTCGTGGCCAGGACAGTCAGCGATCGGCACGCCCGGAGCAACTGCTCGGCCACGACCGCGCACGCGGCGATCAAGTGCTCGCAGTTGTCCAAGATCAGCAGGAGACGTCTGGCGCGGAGGTGGTCGACGAGGGTGTCGATCAGCGGCCGATCCGAATCCTCCCGCACGCCGAGCACGTGCGCGACGGCGTGCGGCACCAGCTCAGGCTCCGTCAGCGCGGCGAGTTCCACCAGCCAGACACCATCCGCGTGATCCGCAAGCACGTCCCTGGCCAACTGCAGCGCGAGCCGCGTCTTGCCGCAACCGCCGGCCCCCGTCAACGTGAGGAGACCTGTCGTGGAGAGCAGGCGCTTCACCTCGGCAAGCTCGCGCGCCCGGCCGACGAAGCTATCGAGCTGTCGGGGGAGGTTGTGCGCGACCGTATCGAGGGACCGGAGCGCGGGAAACTCGGACGGGAGCACGGGGTGCACAACCTGGAAGATCCTCTCCGGCTCCCGCACGTCCTTGAGACGATGCAGTCCGAGATCGCGCAGGCTCGCCCCCGCCGGGAGCGTGTCCGCGACAAGGAGGGCGGTCGAGATCGAGAGGAGGATCTGTCCCCCGTGCCCCGCGGCGCAGATGCGGGCGGCGCGATGGACGTCCAGGCCCACATAGTCGCTCGCGACGTTGACGGGTTCCCCGGTGTGCAGCCCCATGCGCACGCGCAGCGTGACGTCCGTAGCCCAGGGGTGTGCGGCGAGCGCCCGCTGCGCGGCGATCGCCGAGGCGACCGCGTCCCCGGCGCGGCGGAACGCGGCAAAGCACGCGTCTCCTTCCGTCCTGATCTCCGTGCCGCCCCCGCCGGTGAACGCGGCGCGGAGCACGCGACGATGTTCAGCGAGCACGTCCGAATAGCGCACGTCCCCGATGCGCTGGATCAGGTCCGTGGACCCTTCGATGTCGCTGAAGAGTACGGTGGTTGTCCCGGACCGCGGGGCGGCCATCTGCGGCCTCCTCCTGCCGTGCACACGGGTCCGCGCGCATTCGCAGGTCGGAGGGAGATTCTCCGCATCCCCCGCACCGGCCTTCGGAGCCCGGAATCCGATGGGACGTCAGGACGGTGCCGGGTCCGGGCGGGCCCCGGCTTCGACCGCTATGTCGCGTCTGGCGGCAACGCCTTCGGGTACGATCCGAGCACGCGCAGAAACGTCGTGTGCTGCCGGAGTTCGACGAGCGCCGCGCGCAGGGGCTCCACGTCAGCGTGTCCGTCCACGTCTACGTAGAACGTGTACTCCCAGGGCCGCTGGCGCGCCGGCCGCGACTCGATCTTGATGAGATTGACGCGGCGGGTCGCGAGCGCACCGAGCGCAGCGTACAGTGTGCCGACTGTGTTGCGCACGATGAACACGATGGAGGTCTTGCTCGGCTCCACGCGCTCGGCCGGCGTCGTGCTCAGTTCGAAAAAGCGGGTGTAGTTGCTTGGCGTGGTCTCAATCGCCTCCGCAAGGATCTCGAGCCCGTAGAGGCTGGCGGCGCGCCGGCTAGCCACGGCCGCGCACCCTTCCAGCCCCTGCTCGCGGATCATCTTCGCGCTACCCGCGGTGTTGTAGTATGGCACCAGCTCCGCCCCGAGCCGCTTCAAATACGCGTCCGCCTGCGCAAGCGCCTGCGGATGCGAGTACACCTTCTTGATCTGGCCGAGCGTCTGTCCCGGCAGCCCCATCAGACAGTGGCTCACGCGAAGATCCAGCTCACCCGTAATCACCAGCTCGTGCGCGAGGAGCAGATCGTACGTCTCGTTGATGCTTCCCGCAAGCGAGTTCTCGACCGGGACCACACCCCGATCGGCGTCACCGCGTTGCACGGCCTCAAACACGCCCGCGAACGACGTGCACTGGACGGTCGGGACCGCGCCGAACAGCCGATGAACGGCCTCCTCGCCGTACGCGCCGGGCTCCCCCTGATATGCGACACGCATGCCTCACCTCGCTCCGTGGAAGGCCTCGACCATCCGCGTCCACCCCGCCCGGTCGGCGGGGGTGAACGGCCAGTAGGACGCGACGCGGTCCGCGAGTCCCGCGTACCGGGCCTTCAACTGGCGGCCGATCTCGGCGTACGAACCGCAGACGACAATCGCGTCGAGGACAGCGTCCGGCACCTGCGCGGCGAGGTCATCCACTCGCCTCGCCGCCACCATCTGCCGGAGCCGGTCCGCCAGGTCCGCGTGCCCGAGCACCTCGAGCAGCAACCGGTATGTCGGCGTCGATCCGTAGAACGCGATGCGGGCACGAGCCCGGGCCACCGCGGCGGCGAGCTCGTCGGGCGTCTCTCCCGCCGCGATCATCACCGGGGCGTAGATCTCGAGGTCCTTGCGCGTTCGCCCGGCCTTCGCCAACCCCTCCCCGACATGCGGCAGCACGAACTCTCGGAGGTACGGTACCGAGTGCATCGGGTGCACGATGAACCCATCGGCCGCCTCCCCCGCGAGCCGGCACAGCCCCTCGTTGACGCCCGCGATCAGGATCGGGATGTGCGGGCGAGGGTTCGGGCCGGGGTTGAAGAACGGCCCCATAAGATTGAGGTTGTAGAACGTCCCCTGGACCCGCAGCGGTGCTCCGTCCTGCCACGTGCGCCAGACCGCCCGGACGGCGTGGATGTACTCACGCAGCTTGGGGACCGGCGGATCCCACGGCATCCCGAACCGCCGCTCGATATGGGCCTTGACCTGTGTGCCGAGCCCGAGGAGGAACCGGCCACCCGAGAGCCGGCCGAGGTCCCACGCCGTCTGCGCGGTCACCATCGGGCTCCGCGAGAACGCGACGGCGATCCCCGTGCCCAGCTCCAGACGGCTGGTGACCTGTGCCGCCAGAGCGAGGGCGACGAACGGGTTGTGCTTGGTGTCGTTGGCCCACAGACCCTGGAACCCAATCTCCTCCGCCGCGCGGGCGACGGCGGGCGCATCTTCTAGCGCGTCCATGGCCAACGCGCAATCGAGCTTCACCGTCGTCCTCCGGCTGGGGGGACGGTCAGTTCCACGTCATGACCCAAACCTCTGACTCCTTCGGGATCAACCGCTTCTCGACCGTCACGGTGTGGCCGACCTGCTTCGACGTCTTCGCGCCCGCCGTGAACCCGTCGACGGTGCTCAGCGGGGACCCGGGGTTCACCTCGGTCTTGTAGTGCATGGGGATGACGATACCCGGCCGGAGCTGCGCAACGACGTCGTGCGCCTGGCTGGCGTCGATCGTGTAGTGTCCGCCGATCGGGATCATCAACACGTCGGGGCGCCCGATCGTCTTGGCCGCCTCCTGGCTCAGCCCGTGGCCCAGATCCGCGAGGTGCACCACGCGAAGGCCCTCGGTGTCGAAGATGAAGATCGTGTTCCGGCCTCGCTTCGCCCCCTGGACGTCATCGTGATAGGTCGGCACCGACGAGATCTTGATCCCATCGACCTGTTCGTGCACCGTGCGCCATTGGCCGTCGGCGAGACCACGAATCACGCGGGGCTGCCCCTTCGCCATCGCCACGTTCGTGTGGTCCCCATGATCGTGGCTGACCAGGACGGCGTCCACGCGAACGGTCGGGACGGGATATCCGACCTTCTCGTCGTACGGATCGATCAGGACGCTGGCCGCATCGCTCTCCAACAGAAACGTGGCATGGCCGAGATATGTGATCTTCATCGTCGCCGCTCCCTTCCGCCGCGTGCCCGTGTCTCGCTGTCGCGGCGTGCTGCGTTCCTTCCGTCGCGTGGCGGTGCAAATCCTGCGCGTCGATGCTCCCCTCAGGCGCGCCGTCCGCCGGTCATGCCGCCGTCGATGATGAGCGGCGACCCCGTGACAAACTCGGCATCGTCGGACGCGAGGTACAGCGCCGCGGCCGCAATCTCCTCGGGGCGGCCCAGGCGACCGGCGAGTTGCCGTTCGTTGAGTCGCTCGAGCGCCGCCGCCGGGTCCGCGTACGACGCGTGAAGGTAGCGCTCCACAAACGGGGTGTAGACCGTCCCCGGACAGAGCGCGTTCACGCGGATGCGGTGCGGCGCATAATCCACGGCCATCGCGCGCGTCAGCGCCAGCACCGCCCCCTTCGACGCCGAGTACGCCGCCCGCCGCTCGAGGCCGAACAGCGCTGCGCCAGACGACATGTTGATGATGCACCCGTGGCCCTGCACGAGCATGTGCGGGACCACGTACTTCGCCATCAGGTACACACCCCGGACGTTTACGGCGATGACGTGGTCCCACTCGGCTTCCGGGACTTCGTGGAGCACGCCGACGTGGCTGATGCCGGCGTTGTTAAAGAGGACGTCGAGCCGACCGTACCACGCGGCGACCGCATCGGCCGCGCGTTTCGCGTCCTCTGGTGCGGCCACATCGGCCCGCGCCCACATCGCCGATCCCCCCGCGTCCTCGATCGCACGGACCGTCTCCCGACCGCCCGCCTCGTCCACGTCTACGACGGCGACGCGGGAACCCTCCCGGGCAAACAGGAGCGCCGTGGCCCGGCCGATACCGGAACCGGCACCGGTGATCAATGCCACACGATCGGCCAACCGCATCACGCTGACCTCCCCCGCATTCGGTCCTGCCGCCTCGGCGCCCACCACGGCCAGGCATCCCTCACTTTCGTCGGCCCGCCGAATCGCACCTCGCCACCGCCGTCCGAAGAACCATCTCGATGAGGCCAAGAACCACGAGGGAATCCGAGAAACCAGGCGCGCGAGCGAGCAAGGTCGCCATTGGGAGATCTCGATCCGAATGACGGTGATTTCGCCATAGTTTCGTACATACGTTCGTATTATCTGACATTGATATACCGTACATTAGTTCGCTATAATGACATTGACGAGGGACCAGCGGGGGAGGTCAGGATCCATGGGAAGAAGGCAGGGCCTCACGGATCGGCAGCAGCAGATCCTGGACTACCTCGTCAGAGAGGTCCAGGACAAGGGATATGCGCCGTCTGTTCGGGAGATCGGTGATGCGCTCGGCCTGAAGTCACCGTCCACCGTCCACCAACACCTCGTGGCCCTTGAACAGAAGGGGTGTATCAGGCGCCACGGCGAGCGGATGCGCGCCCTGGAAGTAGTCGACAAGGCACTCATCCAGACCGGTGACAGCGTCCCCCTCCCGCTCATCGGCCGCGTGTCGGCCGGGGCGCCAATTCTGGCCGACGAACATGTCGAAGAGCACGTCGAAGTACCGCGTCACCTCCTCGGTGACGCTCGAGGATGTTTCTTGCTGCGCGTACGTGGGGATAGCATGAATGGGGCCGGGATCATCTCCGGCGACCTGGTCATCGTCAGGAAACAGTCGGTCGCCGCACCGGGAGAGATCGTGGTCGCTCTCCTGGGGGACGAAGCAACGGTGAAGACGCTGGCACTCGATGAAGGCCGGCCCCTGCTCATGCCCGCAAACCCTGCGTACCGACCCATCCGCGAGGAATTTCAAATCGTCGGGCGGGTCATCGGGCTCATCCGAGCCTACCAGGGGGTGCACGGATGGTCGTAAGCACGGCGCGCCGAATGGGCATGACCGCCCCCGAGTCGACACAGGGGTGGCGGGTCGTGCGGCGAACGGTAAGGCGAGCACCGCTATCGTCGCCGCGGCGGCACGCGTATCCCACACTCCACCACGCGACGTGGGTGCCGGCGGAGGCCGCGCCGCGGATGACGGTCGCGCAACTGTGCCGCCTCTTCGCGGACGATCGCAGGCTCGTACGGGTCAAGCTGCTGCTCCTGGCGGGACTGGTCATTGCAACGGCCGTGCTCGAACGGATGGTGCAGCGATGACGACGGGTAGGGTGAGCGCGACAAAGACGATCCACGTGTACGTTGCCGCCGCACCGCCAGTCGACGGCCGGGCCGGCATGGGCGTGGTCTTCGTGGATGCGCAGGGGCGCATTCTGCGCCGCATCGGACGCACGCTCCAGGGGGTTCAGAACCGGGATCTTGCCGCGTTCCGCGGCATCCTCTACGCCCTGTGGAACTCCCGGCGCCTCGGATCGCGATGGGTCGTCGTGCACAGCGACACGCCCGAAGTGGTTGAGCAGATCAACGGGACCCGCGACGTCGACCCGGCGTACGTCGGTCCGTATCTGGAGATCCGCGCGTTGCTGCACGCATATCGCGCGGCCCGGGTCAAAGCGGACGCGACCGCATGGGGGCATGAGGCGGCCGCCGTGGCCGCGGCCGCGAGAGAACACGATACGGACGACACCGTCGAAGATCTCCCCCTGTGGGCGGCGCAGCCGCCTCTCGAACGCTCGACGGCATAGTACGTCGGGCGCGCATCCCGCACGCGTTCCGCGCCCCGAGATACCGAAGGAACCCCACAATCCCTTTGCGAAGACCCTAGCAGCAACGCCGCGCCGGGCGTCCCGTGACCGCCGCATCCGCCCGGGCGGCGTGACCGTTGGAGAAGATGAGCGCTCAAGGTCCGTCTCCGTTTCTGGCTGAGGGAGAAGAGCGGCTGGCCGTCGAGGATTGGGACGGTGCGGTTGCGGCATTTCAGAAAGCCATCGCTGCCGCGCCGTCGTCGGCGCTTGCCCACAGCAAACTGGGGGTCGCCTACGTCCACAAGCGCCAGTGGGATGACGCGCACGCGTCGTTCTCAAAGGCGGTCCAACTCGACCCGCGATACGCGCCAGCGCACAGCAACCTCGGGAACGTCTATCGCGAGCGCGGCCGGCTGGACGAAGCGGTGGCGTGCTATCAAAAAGCGATCGCGATGGATCCGGACTACTGGATCGCCCACCAGAATCTCGGGATCGTGTACAAGCAGCAGGGCCGCGTCGGCGACGCGGTGCGGGAGTTCAAGACTGCCACGAGGCTCTCCCTCCGGTCGGGGGCCAGAGGCTCCCGCCTGGACGCCCCGCTGAAGGGCACCGCCGCCGGGCGATCGGGCCGGATGGGATGCCTCGGCGCCGGGGGAATGAGCGTCCTCCTGCTGGTCGCGATGGCACGTTGGCCGCGGTGGTGACAGGCGTCGGGAAAAGGGAATAAATGGAGGCCGGGATGGGTTGTGAGGAATCGGGTGACCCCATAAGGAGAGGAGCCAGGGTATGGCAACGAAGCCTGCGAGCGTGACGGAGAAGACGTTCGACACCGATGTGCTGAAGGCGGGCACGCCGGTGCTGGTGGATTTTTGGGCCACGTGGTGTGGCCCATGCAAGATGATCGCCCCGATCGTCGAGGAAATTGCGGGAGAATATGAAGGCAAGCTGCGCGTGATGAAGCTCGACGTGGACGAGAACAGCGGGATCGCGGCGCGGTACAGCATCATGAGCATCCCAACGCTCGGCATCTTCCGGTCGGGTGAACTCGTGGAGCGGATCGTCGGCTACATGCCGAAAGAGGCCCTCAAGAAGCGCATCGACGCGGCGCTCAGCTAGCGGCGCAATCGCACGGCGGTGTCGGGCGGCCACTCCTCGGAGTGGCCGCTTTCCGTTGGGGGCGGTCGCGCCAGGGACGACGCATCCGGGGGATGCCGACACGATCTCGGGCGCCAGTCTTCGAGTCCCGACGTCGCCCCGGCCGGGGCCAGGATCCTCCGCAGGCCTTGGCCGCAGCACCGGCGGCGCGGTGCACGCGAGCGGCGGCGGGTCCAACAAGGTTGACACTATCGTTGTCAGATCTATTGACATCTATAGAAGCATGTGTTAGGGTAGTGCCTGGGACAAGACAGAGGGAGAAACGTGAAGGATCGAGCGCCGGATACGCCGGTCTATGTGATCAGCATCGCCGCGGACCTGACGGGGTGCCACCCGAGGACGCTGCGGATATATGAAGAGCGGGGGCTGTTGACGCCCGTCCGCCGGCACCGGATCCGTTTGTACTCCGAGCAGGACATCCAACGGGTCAGGCTGATCCGGTTCTTGACGGAGGAACGGGGACTGAACCTCGCCGGGGTGCGCCTGCTGCTGGAGATTCAGGAGCACTACCACGAGGAGCTGACCTGGGTGTTCGAGGGCGGGCTTCCGCAGACCGAGGCGCAGGGGAGGCATCCCGACGACACACGGGCAATGGGCAACGCCGAAACCAATAGAACACGGAGGCAAGGAGGGCGAGGACGATGAGCATTATGCGCTGGGATCCGTTCGACGAAGTCGGCACGCTGCGGCGGTCGATGGAGCGGATGTTCGACGAGTTCTTCACACCGCGGCAGGCGGTGCGAAATGCGACCGGGACGATCGTGTGGGAGCCAGCCGTGGAGATGTTTGAAACCCAGGACAGCGTCGTCGTCCGGGCGGAGCTGCCGAACGTCGACCCGAAGACGGTCGATGTCACCGTCACCAACGACGCGATCACCCTGAAGGGTGAGACGAAGCGCGGGGAAGAGCAGAAGGGCCGCAACTTCTATCGGCGCGAGCTCCGGTACGGGGCGTTCACGCGGACGCTGCCGCTCGCGACCGAGGTAAAGAGCGCGGAGGCCAAGGCGACCTACAAGGACGGCCTCCTCGAGCTCAGCGTGCCGAAGTCGGAGCGGGTGAAGCCGACGTCGGTGAAGGTCCAGATCGACAGCTAGGCGCACTCTGGCCGGCGCCCGGCTCGCGCCGGGCGCCGGCCGGCACCTACACGCGGCGCGGGGCGCCGCCGGGAGGAGCACGGGCATGGCAAAGGTTGTTGGTATCGATCTCGGTACGACGAACTCGGTGATCGCGGCGATGATTGGGGGCGAGCCCACGGTCATCCCGAACGCCGAGGGGAGCCGGCTCACGCCCTCCGTCGTCGGGTTCAGCAAGACCGGGGAGCGCTTGGTGGGCCAGATGGCCCGGCGGCAGGCGATCCTCAACCCCGAGAACACCGTGTACTCGATCAAACGCTTCATGGGCCGGCGCTTCGGCGAGGTCGCCTCTGAGCGCAAGATCGTGCCGTACAAGGTCGAGGAGGGGAAGAACGGCACCGCGGTGGTCAACATCCCGGCGGCGGGCAAGACGTTCACACCCGAGGAAATCTCCGCGATGATCTTGCAGAAGCTCAAGACCGACGCCGAGGCGTACCTGGGCGAGAAGGTCGAGCAGGCGGTCATCACCGTGCCCGCCTACTTCAACGACGCCCAGCGCACCGCGACGCGGAACGCTGGCGAGATCGCGGGCCTCAAGGTGCTCCGGATCATCAACGAGCCCACCGCGTCCGCGCTTGCGTACGGCCGGCAGCTCGAGCAGAAGCACGCGAAGACGATTCTCGTGTTCGACCTCGGCGGCGGGACGTTCGATGTCTCGGTCCTGGAGATCGGCGAGGGGGTGTACGAGGTCAAGGCGACGAACGGGGACACCCACCTCGGCGGCGACGACTTCGACGAGCGGATCGTCAACTGGCTGGCCGACGAGTTCCGCAAGCAGCAGGGCATCGACCTGCGGGCGGACCGGCAGGCGCTGCAGCGGTTGCGCGAGGCCTCGGAGCGGGCGAAGATCGAACTCAGCACCGTGGTGCAGACGTCGATCAACCTGCCGTTCATCACGGCGGACGCGTCGGGCCCGAAACATCTGGACATGGTGCTGAGCCGGGCCAAGTTCGACGAGCTGACCGCCGACCTGGTGGAACGGTGCATCGGACCGTTCAAGCAGGCGCTCGCGGACGCGAAGCTCTCCGAGAAGGATCTCGACGAGGTCATCCTGGTGGGCGGCTCGACGCGGATGCCGAGCGTGCAGGAGCTCGTCCGGCGCCTCACCGGGAAGGAACCGAACAAGGAAGTGCATCCGGACGAGGTCGTGGCCGTCGGCGCGGCGATCCAGGCCGGCGTGCTCGCCGGCGAGGTCCGGGAGGTCGTGCTGCTCGACGTGACGCCGCTGTCGCTCGGCATCGAGACGCTCGGCGGGGTCAACACGGTGCTGATCCCGCGGAACACGACGATCCCGACGCGCAAGACCGAGACGTTCAGCACCGCCGAGGACGGGCAGACCGCGGTGGACATCCACGTGCTGCAGGGCGAACGCCCGATGGCGCGGGACAACCGCACGCTCGGCAAGTTTCTCCTCGACGGGATCATGCCGGCACCGCGAGGGACGCCGCAGGTCGAGGTCACGTTCGACATCGACGCCAACGGCATTCTGAACGTGTCGGCGAAGGACAAGGCGACCGGCCGCGAGCAGTCGATCAAGATCACCGGGACCGGGACCCTCGACAAGAAGGAGGTCGACCGCCTCGTCAGAGAGGCCGAGACCCACGCCGCCGACGACCAGCGGATGCGCGATGCCGCGGAGGCCAGGAACCGCGGCGACAGCCTCGCGTACCAGACCGAGCGGATGCTCAAGGAAGTCGGCGACAAAGTCTCCGCCGACGAGCGGGGCAAGGTCGAGACCGCGCTCGCCGAGCTCAAGGAGGCCATCAAGTCGGACGACGCCGAGCGCATCAAGCAGGCGACCGAGGCGCTGCAGCAGGCCAGCTCCAAGTTGGGCGAGGAGATGTACAAGCGGACGACCGCGGGGGCAACCGCGGGAGCCGGCGCCGGCGGGCCCGGCGCACAGGCGGGAGATCAAGGGAGCGCGGGCGGCGACGACGTGATCGACGCCGAGTTCAAGCCGTCCGACAAGCCGTAACACGTCGCGCAACGGGCGGGCCGGGGTAGCGCCGGCCCGCCCCACGAGTGACAACGCTCAGACCGATCGAGGTGCGGCATGACGACCGAACACGCCGACGGGCGACCCGAGGCAGAGGGCACACCGAGCCCCGCGGGGGAAGGCGCCGCGCGGGCCGCGCGACAGCCCGATGAGACGGACGATCTCGGCAGGCTGTCTCCCGAGGAGCTGCGCGAGCGAGTGCGCGAGGCTCGGGCCGAGGCGCAGCGGAACTGGCAACAGTTTCTCCACTCCGCGGCGGATCTGGAGAACTACAAGAAGCTCGCGATCCGCGACCGGCAGGACGCGGTCGAACGGACGCGCCGGCAGGTGCTCGGGGTAGCGCTGGGCATCCTCGACAACCTGGAGCGCGCACTTGCGTTCGGCACGGGGCACCACGATGGCGCGAGCAAGGCGCTGGTCGATGGGTTGCGCATGGCACACCGGCAGATGCTTGACCAACTCGCGGCGATCGGCGTTCGGCCGATCGAATCGGTCGGCAAGCCCTTCGATCCCCGCCTGCACGAGGCGGTGGGCATCGCCCCGCCGCAGGGACGGGGCCAGGCTCCCGGCACGATCGTCGCAGAGGTGCTTCGCGGCTATCGACTCAACGACGAGGTCCTTCGACCGGCGAAGGTGACGGTGGCCTCGGAACGGGAGAACGGAGCGCGTGAGGGTTAACCGAGCGTCACCTCCTTTAGACTGAGAAGCGCGTTCGTCCGGAGAGGCGAACCGCTCGGGAACGGTGCGATGGAGTTCAAAGACTACTACAAGATCCTTGGCGTGGAACGAACCGCCGACAAAAAGGCGATCAGCCAGGCGTTTCGCAAACTGGCGCGCCAGCACCATCCCGACGTCAACCGCGGATCCAAGGACGCGGAAGCGCGCTTCAAGGAGATCAACGAGGCATACCAAGTCCTGAACGACCCCGAGCGCCGGGGGAAGTACGATCAGCTCCTCGAGCTCAGGCAGCGCGGCGGTGGATGGGAAGAGGCGCTGCGGCGCGGCGCCGCGCCGGGCGGCGACGGGACGTTCACCGTGTTCAGTGAGGGCATGGGACCGGAAGGCCTCGGCCAGTTCAGCGACTTCTTTCAGCAGGTGTTCGGCAACGCGTTTCGGCCGGGCGGGCGGCGCCGGGGGCGTGACGCCGGTCCGGACGTGGAGGACGTGCTCCGGCAGCAGACCCGGTCGTCGAGAACCGGACGGCGCGCGGGAGGAGAGGACGTCGAGGGGACCGTCGAGATCACGCTTGAGGAAGCGTACGCGGGTACCGTCCGAACGGTGACCATCCCCGACGACCGCGGGACTCCCCGCTCGATCGAGGTGAAGATCCCGCGGGGGGTGCGTGCCGGTCAGCGGATCCGCGCGGCGGGCCAGGCGAACGGCGCGGACTTGTATTTGGTCGTGCAGATCCTCCCGCACCCGGGGTTCACGCGCGACCAGGACGACCTGATGTGCGAGGTCGCCGTACCGGTGTGGACTGCGGCGCTCGGAGGCGAAATCGAGGTCCCGACGCTCGGCGGGAGGGTGATGATGACGGTCCCGCTCGGGACCCGTGACGGACGAACGTTCCGGCTGCGGGGACAGGGCATGCCCCACCTGCGCGGTGGAGGCGCGGGCGACCTCCTCGCGAAGGTCCGGCTCACGCTGCCGGATCCGCTGACCCCGCGCGACCGGGAGTTGCTCGAAGAGATGCGGCGGCTGCACGAACAGCCCGCCGCGAAATCGTAGGGGACGAGGGAAACGCAGATGGCGATGAAATTTGACCGGTTCACCGAGAAAGCACAGGAAGCGCTTGTCGCGGCGCAAACCCTGGCGCGCGACCAGAACCACGCGCAGATCGACAGCGATCACCTGCTGCTCGCGTTGTTGGGGCCGCAGGATGGCGTGCCCGCGGCGGTGCTCGGGCGCGTCGGCGCCGACGTCGGCGCGCTCAGGACACGCATCGAGCAGGAGCTCGCCCGGCGCCCCAAGATCCACGGGGGTCAGGATCCCACGATCTCGCCGGAACTGCGCCGGGTGCTCGAGACCGCGCAGGCGGAAGCGCAGCGCCTGAAGGACGAGTACATCAGCACAGAACACCTCCTGCTCGGCATCGCGGCCGACCAGAACACCGCCGCGGGTCGGGATGTCGCCCAGGCGGGCGTGGATCGCGAGAAGATCTACGCCGCGCTCTCGCAGGTGCGGGGCGGACAGCGCGTGACGGATCAGAGCCCCGAATCGAAGTACCAGGCGCTCGAGCGGTACGGCAAGGACCTCACCAAGATGGCCCGCGAGGGCAAGTTGGATCCGGTGATCGGGCGTGACGACGAGATTCGCCGCGTCGTCCAGGTGCTCGCGCGCCGGACCAAGAACAACCCGGTCCTGATCGGCGACCCGGGCGTCGGCAAGACGGCGATCGTGGAGGGGCTCGCGCAACGGATCGTGCGCGGCGACGTCCCGGAGGGGCTCCGGCGCAAGCGCGTCGTGCAACTGGACCTCGGCGCGATGATTGCCGGCGCGAAGTTCCGCGGCGAGTTCGAAGACCGGCTGAAGGCGGTGCTGCGCGAGGTGACCGACGCGGCGGGGGAGATCATCCTCTTCATCGACGAGCTGCACACCGTCGTCGGCGCCGGCGCGGCCGAGGGCGCGATGGATGCGAGCAACATGCTCAAGCCGATGCTCGCCCGGGGCGAGCTGCACGCGATCGGCGCAACCACGCTCGACGAGTACCGCAAGCACATCGAGAAGGACCCCGCGCTGGAGCGGCGGTTCCAGCCGGTGCTGGTGGAGGAGCCGTCGGTCGAGGAGACGATCTCCATTCTCCGCGGCCTCAAGGAGAAGTACGAGATCCACCACGGCGTCCGGATCACCGACAGCGCCGTGATCGCGGCCGCCACGCTTTCCGATCGGTACATCAGCGACCGCTTCTTGCCGGACAAGGCGATCGACCTGATCGACGAGGCGGCGAGCCGCCTCCGCATGGAGATCGACAGCAAACCCGCCGCGCTCGACGAGGCGGACCGCAAGATCATGCAGCTCGAGATCGAGCGCGAGGCCCTCCGCAAGGAGACGGATCCCGCCGCACGCGAGCGGCTCGACCGCATCGAGCGCGAGATCGCGGAGCTGCGCGAACAGAGCCAGGCCCTGCGCGTGCGATGGGACCAGGAGAAGACCCTCATCGCCGATCTGCGGGCGACGCGGGCCAAGATCGACGAAACGCGCGTCCAGATCGACCAGGCCGAGCGCGCCGCTGACCTCGAGAAGGTGGCGCGGCTCCGGTACGGCACGCTGCGGGAATTGGAGCAGCAGCTTAAGGCCCAGGAGGCCAAGCTGGCCGCGCTCGGCGAGGGTCGTCTGCTCAAGGAAGAAGTCGGCGCGGAGGACGTGGCCGAGGTCGTCAGCCGTTGGACCGGCATCCCCGTGACGCGCCTCATGGAAGGCGAGATGGCGAAGCTACTGCAGTTGGAGGCGCGGCTGCACGAGCGCGTGGTCGGCCAGGATGACGCCGTCCAGGCCGTCGCGGACGCGATCCGGCGGTCGCGCGCGGGGCTCGCGGACCCCAAGCGGCCCGTGGGGTCGTTCCTGTTCCTTGGGCCCACCGGCGTCGGGAAGACGGAGCTCGCCCGCGCGCTGGCGGTGCTCCTGTTCGACGACGAAGACGCGATGGTCAGGATCGATATGTCCGAGTACATGGAGAAACACACGGTGAGCCGCCTGATCGGCGCCCCGCCGGGGTACGTCGGCTACGATGAGGGCGGCCAGCTAACGGAGGCGGTGCGACGCAGGCCGTATCGGGTGATCCTGTTCGACGAGATCGAGAAGGCGCACCCGGACGTGTTCAACGTCCTGCTCCAGATTCTCGAAGATGGCCGGCTGACGGACGGACACGGCCGCACTGTGGACTTCCGGCATGCGATCATTATCATGACGAGCAACCTGGGGAGCCAATACCTCCGCAATCTGGAGCCGGACGACCGGGCCGGGTTCGAGCTGGTCCGCGCCCAGATCCAGGAGGAACTGCGGCGCACGCTTCGGCCGGAGTTTCTCAACCGGATCGACGAGATCATCGTGTTCCATCCGCTCACCAGGGCAAATCTGGAGCAGATCGTCGAGCTTCAATTGAGCACGCTCGTCGCACGGTTGGAGGGCCTGAAGGTCCGGCTCGACGTGACGCCCGCGGCGAAGGCGCTGCTGGCCCGGGAAGGCTACAATCCCGATTTCGGCGCCCGGCCCCTGCGACGGCTGATCCAACGCGTCGTAGAGAACCCGTTGAGCCGCAAGCTGCTCGCCGGCGAGTTCCGCGAGGGTGACACGGTCCTCGTGGACGCCCATGGGAGCGAGATCGTGTTCAAGAAGGCGGCCCCAACCCCGGTCTGACCGCGCCTGCATCACCCCGCGAGGCGCGCACCTCCTCCCGCAGGAGGGGGCGCGCGCCTCGCGGGGAAGTGTTGCCCACCCGCTTCCTGTGGAGGGCGACCATCCTTCAAGTCATCGTGTTCGTCAGCGGCGGCGTCCTGCTCGCGCTCGAGATCGTCGCAAGCCGCGTCGTGGCCCCCTACTTCGGCAACTCCATCTACGTCTGGGGGAGTCTCATCGGCGTCTTCCTGGCGGCGCTCAGCCTAGGTTACTTCGTCGGCGGCCGCATCGCCACGCGCTGGCCGTCCTGGGGGCCGTTTCTCGGATTGGTGCTGGCCGCCGGCGTGTGCATCTACCCGATCCCGCACGTCGCGGGGGACATCCTCGGCGCGATCGCGGCGCACGACTACGGACCGCGCGCCAACCCAATCGCGGGGGCGACGGCGCTCTTCTTCCTCCCCAGCGCGCTGCTCGGCACGATCTCTCCCTACGCGGTGCGCCTCAGCGCCAGGTCCGTGGAAGGGGTCGGCAACGTCGCGGGGGTCCTGTACGCGCTGAGTACGCTGGGCAGCATCGTCGGCACGCTGCTCGCCGCGTTCGTGCTGATCTCCATGTTCGGCGTCCGGTCGATCGTCCAGATCCTGGGGGCCACGGAAATGGCGCTCGCCCTGCTCGGGTTCCTGTGGACGCGGCGGGTGCCGGCGGCTGCGGGCACCGCCGCGATCATCGCGGCGGTCGTGGCCGCGGGCAGCGTGGTGCCTCCCGATGGTCCGGACGTCATCTACGCGCGCGATACCATCTACCACCGGATCAGCGTGAGCGACGAAGGCGAGTATCGGTACCTGAAACTGGACCGCTACTGGCAGAGCGCCGTTGACCGGAGGGCGCCGCAGCACACGGTCTTCCAGTATACGGACTACCTGCACCTGGGCGTGCTGTTCGTCCCGGCGGTGCGGCGGGTGCTGTTCGTCGGCATGGGCGGCGGCACCGGGCCGAGCCGGTTCTATCGGGACTATCCGCAGGCCCGGATCGACGTGGTCGAGATCGATCCCGCGGTCGTCGCGACGGCCCGCCGGTACTTTGACCTGCCCGACGGGCCGCGCCTCGCGGTGCACGTGCAGGACGGCCGCCTGTGGATCCGCCGGACGGCGGACCGATACGATCTCATCGTGCTCGACGCGTACTTGATCGACACGATCCCGTTTCACCTCGCGACGCGGGAGTTCTACGAGAGCGCTGCGGCCCACCTCGCCCCGGGTGGGGCCGTCGTGAGCAACGTGATCGGCGCGATCCGCGGGCCGCAGAGCCCGCTCTTCCGGGCGTTCGACAAGACGTTCCGATCGGTGTTCCCCGCCGTGTACGTGTTTCCCGTCGGCGGGGGCGGGGACGAGGGGTTGGAGAACATCATCATGGTCGGTACGTCGGGCCCCGAACAGACCCGCGCGGAGGTGCTCGCCCGCGCGGAGCGCGCGGTGGCGCGCGGGCAGATCCGGATCGACGGGTTCGTCCGCGACGCGGGCGACCTCTACGACGGCCCGATCGAGACCGGAGACGTCCCATTGCTGACCGACGACTACGCGCCGACCGACGTGCTCGTCGCCGCCGGCCGGTGACCCGGGACGAGGACGGAGAACGCGCCGTGCCGGTGCTCAAGCTCGTGATCGGAGATGTCGTGCAGACGCGCAAGGCCCATCCCTGCGGGGACGACCGGTGGGAGATCGTGCGCCTCGGCGCCGACATCGGGATCCGCTGCCTCGGCTGCGGACGGCACGTGTTGATGCCGCGCACGAAGTTGGAGCGACGGATCAAGGCGTTTACGAAACGCGGCCCCGGCGCCGGGGCCGCGCCCTCCGACACGCGCTGACCTCGGCCCTCCGCGCCCGGCCGCCGATACGGAAAGATGCTAGAATGGCTGTATTGGCCGCGCCGGGTCTTCTCGGTGCGCCCCGCTCGACGCCGCCCCAACAGGCGGGCTCGCGTCAATGCCGTCTCACATGGGGCATACCGTGGACGACCGAACACAACGCCGCTGGGAATGGACCGCAACGTTTGGCGCCCCGATCGCCGCGGGGATCACCCTGCTCCTCATCCACCTCTTCCTCCCGGTCGAATACCCTCCGACGAGCACGTTCGCCCTGTTCGCCCTGCTCGCCGTCGGCGCGGAGTGGTGCCAGGTCACGCTGGCGTTTGGGGGCGCAACCACGTTCGGCCCGCTCGTCACGATCCCCGCGATCGCGATCCTGGGCCCCGTCCCGGCGACGATCGTAGCTGTGGTCGGGACCGCGATCGGCGGCAGCCTGCTGAGGCACCGGTCCCTCGTCCGGACGGTATTCAACATCGGACAGCGCGCCGTCTCGATGCTGCTCGCCGGAGTCGCATGGACCGGGCTTTCGCCGGGCCACCTCCAGTTCGGCCGACCAAGCCTGAGCGCGGCCGACAACCAACTGATTTTAATCCCGCTGACGGCGACCCTGGTCGTGTACGCTGCGGCCACCGCGCTGCAGGTGACGCTGCGTCTTTCGGCGAGCCGCCGCGAACCGGTCGCGACGATCTTGCGCGCAAACGCCTCGTGGCAGGTCCCCATCAGCCTCGTGCTCGGCGCCTCCGGCATGGCGATCTCGCTCGTCACCGCGGGAAGCCTGCCGCGGTCCGAGGCGGCGTCCCTGATGATGCTCATGATCGCGAGTTTCGTGCTGCTGGTCTACAGCGTCCGGCGGCAGGCGCTCAGCGAGTCCGCCGACATCCGCCGCGCGGTCAGCGACCTCCTGCAGACGCTCGACCTGCAGGAGCTCCTCGGGAGGCTCGCCGATCGGATCCAGCGTCTCGCCGCCCCCGACATCACCTGTGTCGTCCTGTACGAATCCGGCGGCGCGAAACGACTCGCGCTCGCCCGAGGCGTGGACCCGGCGACGGTCGCGCCGCTGCTCGAGGTCGGCGACGTCGGAGTCGCGGGCGACGCGGTCGCCTCGCGGCGCGCGGTCACGGTTGACGACTACGCCAAGGACGTGCGCCGGAGGCCCGACACGCAGCAGGTCTTCGGCGCCAGCGCGGTGCGGTCGCTGCTCGTCGCTCCCCTCCTCGCCGGAGGGACGGCCCTGGGAACGCTGCACCTGATCAAGCGCATCCCGGGCTACTTCACCCCGTACCACGAGCGGGTCGTGACCACGCTGGCCGCCCAGGCCGCGCTCGCGATCCACAATGCCCGTCTCTATGAAGCGTCGCGCCGCACGCTGGTGAGGATGGCCGCGTTGCAACAGGTGGCCCGCGCGGCCGTCGGCGACAGCCGGCCGCACGCGATCGAGCAGACGATCGTCGACGCCGCGGTCGTGACTCTTGGCGCTCAACGCGGCGCCGTGGCACTGTACGATCCAGGGACGCGCGTGCTGACGGGCGTGGCGTTTCACAACCTGACAGCCGAGGAGACGGCGGCCTGGAACACGGCGGCTCCCGGCGGCCTCTGGCAGACGCGCGTCTCCGCGGAGGCGCTGAAGTCCGGGCGGGCGGTGGTCATCGCCGACCGACGCAGGCTGCCGGACGCCCCCGTGCCGTTCCCGGCCGGACGGTCGATCGCGCTCCTCGCCGTGCCGATGTCGTTTCGCGGCCGGCCGGTCGGCACCGTCGTCGTGGGGCGAACGGAGGCCCACGAGTGGACTCCGGAGGAGATCGAGTTGCTCCAGACGCTCGCAAACGAGGGCGCGATCGTGATCGAGAATGCCCGGCTGTCGCACGCGACCACGCTCCAGCTGCAACAGATGAAGGCGCTCGAACAGATCTCCGAGCGGATCAACACCGAACACGATCTGGATGCGATCTTCGCGCTCATCGAGCAGAGCGCCCGCGATGTGCTCGGTGCCGATCGCTGCGCGATCTCCCTCGTCGAATCGGAGACGGGGAGCATTCAGACGCATGCCCGTGGCGTGCCCGATGACCACCTGCGCAGCGCCGAGGAACGGCTGCGGGCGGGGACCAGTCTCGGCAATGTTGCGATGCGACTGCGTGAGCCGGTAGTCGTCCCCGACGTGCTCGAGGATCCCCGGATCGACCAGGCCGGCGTCAGGCAGGTCGGATACCGAACGCTCGCGATGTTTCCGCTGGTCTTCCGCGACGGGGTGATCGGCCTGCTGTCGTTCTATCACGACGTCATCCGGGCGTACGGCGACGACGAGATCTCGCTCGGCCGGGCCTTCGCCAACCAAGCGGCGATCGCGGTCCAAAACGCCCGCCTGCTGCGGCAGGCCGAGGAGCGGGCACATCAGCTCGGGTTGGTGCACCGAACGGTCACCCGCGTCGCCGCGTCGCTCCGGCCCGACGAAGTCTGCAAGACGCTCATCGACGAACTGCGCACCGCGCGCGGGTACCCGTTCGCCTCGATTTTCCTGGTCCGGGGCGACCAGCTTCACGTGATGGCCCATCGCGGTTACGCGCGTCCGCCGGACACCGAGGCGGCCGCCCGTGGCGTGATCGGCCGAACGATCCGCACCGGACGGCCGCAGCTCGTGGAGGACGTGGCACGCGATACCGACTACGTCGCGATCGACCCGCGCGTGACCCAACAGGCGTGCGTCCCGATCGTGTTGGACGAACGCGCGATCGGAGCGCTCAACGTCGAGGTCGTCGAGCCGACGCTCACCCGCGCGGATGTCGATCTGCTCGCCACGTTGGCGAGCGAGGTCACCGCGTCGTTTCGCAACGCCGAACTGTTCACCGAGGCGCAGCAGCGTCGGGACGACCTGCAGGCGCTGTACGAGATCGCCCAGGAACTCAACGCCTCCCTCGAGGTCTCGACGATCGCCGAAGCGCTCGCGTCGGCGACGTGCCGGCGGTTCGGCTACGATCACGCCACGTTCGCGCTGGCCGATGCGCTGGACGGCCTGGAGGTGCGCGCCGCCCACGGCGGCCGGGCGCGGATCGGGGAGCGCATCGCCGTTGGCCAGGGCGCCGAAGGCCGGGCCGCCCGGGACGCGAGACCCGTGTTGATCACCGATACGTCGGCGGCGGGCGACGGGACCCCGCACGGGCCGGCGGGTGCCGCGTTCGCCGCACCGTTGATCTGGGAAGGACGTGTGCTGGGCGTGCTCAGTGTCGGCTCCGACACGCCGGGATCGTTTGGCGACCGCGACCGGCAGCTGCTCACGACGATCGCGGCGTACGGTGCGGCGGCGATCGAGAACGCCAAACTGTACCAGCAGGCCCGGCACCTGGCGATCACGGACGGGCTCTCGGGCCTGCTGAACCACCGTGCCTTCCGGCAAGCCCTCGACCACGAACTGGAGCGGGCGAAGCGGTACGAACTGCCGCTGTCGCTGATCATGGTGGAGATCGACCGGTTCAAACGCTACAACGACGCCTACGGCCATCTCCGGGGCGACGAGGTGCTGCGAAAGGTCGCCGCCGTGCTGGAGCGGGAGCACCGGAAACAGGTGGACGTGGTCGCCCGGTACGGCGGTGACGAGTTCATGATCTGCCTGCCCCACACCGCCAAAGACGCCGCGATCGCAGTCGCCGAGCGTATCCGCAGGACGGTCGAACGCACGCCGTTCGTCGTCGGCACTGAGTCGGCGTCGATCACGTTGAGCCTCGGCGTGGCCACCCACCCGGACGACGGGGCGACGCCGGACGCCCTCGTCGATGCGGCGGACAGGCGGATGTACGCGGTCAAGCAGTCCGGCGGCAACGCGGTCGCGGCGACGTCCGGGTGAGCATCCGGCGCACGGCCCCTCATACACCGTGTCTCTGACCTGCGGCCTGATCGGCCTTCCCAACGCCGGCAAGTCCACGCTCTTTCGCGCGATCACGGCCACCGACGCCGACATCGCCCCGTACCCCTTCACCACGATCGCACCGAACGTCGGCGTCGTTCGGATTCCAGACGACCGCCTCGCGGCCATCGCCGCGGTCATGCACCCCGACCGCGTCGTACCGACGACGCTCGAACTGGTGGATATCGCCGGGCTCGTGCGAAACGCGCACGCCGGGGAGGGCCTGGGCAACCAGTTCCTCGGGCACATCCGGGAGGTGGACGCCCTGCTCCACGTCGTCCGCTGTTTCGGCGGCTCCATCGCCCACGTGGAGGGCAGCGTTGATCCGGTGCGCGACATCGGTATCGTCGACACGGAGCTGCTGCTCGCCGACCTAGCCACCGTGGGGCGGGCGCGCGCGCAGGTGACGCCGCGGGCGCGGAGCGGCGACCGCGCGGCGCGAGAGGACGACACCATCCTGGCGGCGCTGGAGGCGCATGTCGCCGCGGGGCGCCCGGCGCGGACGTTCGTCATGCCGGGCGCCGGAGGCGTCGCCGCGCTGGTGACCGACCAGCTCCACCTCCTGACGTCCCGGTCTGTGTTGTACGTCGCCAACCTGGATGATCGCGACCTCGAGAGTCAGGCCGCCCTCGAGGCGGTCGAGCGCTACGCGTCGCACATCGGCGCGGCGGCGTTGGGGATCTTCGCGAAACTCGAGTTGGAACTGTCCGAGCTGCCCAACGACGAGGCGCACCAGTTCCTCGCCGCGCTCGGTCTCACGGAGCGCGGGCTGCCGCGACTGGTGCGGGCGTGCCAATCGCTCCTCGGCCTCAGGACGTTCTTCTCGATCGCCTCCTCGGAGGTCCGGGCCTGGCACGTGCCGGCCGGCGCCCACGCCCCGCAGGCGGCGGGACGCATTCACACCGACATGGAACGTGGGTTCATCCGCGCCGAGGTCATCGCGTGGGACGACCTCGTGGTCTGCGGGTCCCTCGCCGCGGCACGCGACCGCGGATTGCTGCGACTCGAGGGCAAGGACTACGAAATCCGCGACGGGGACGTGATCACGTTCCGGTTCGCGGCGTCGTGACCGGGCGACCGTACCGCCGCGGTTGCCTTCGCGGGCCGTGAGGTAACCGTGACTGCCTGGGGAACACACGCATTCCGAGGCGGATGGCCGCTTGTGGTCGCGATCGGGCACGTGGTATAATCTCGTGGTTAGCCGAGCCCTTTACAATTGCATAGCGGATGGCCGCGTGTTGCGCGGCCGCTGCCTTCCTGCCCTGCCCCGCCCCGGAGCACGCCGCGCCGGGTCGTTCGAGCAGAGCCGCGGGATCCAGACCAGACCCGAACAGCCCAGAGGAAGGAGGGTGCGATTGAGCACCTACGAGATTGTCTCCATTGTTCGTCCCGATTTCGACGAGGATGCGCTGAACGCCGCGATCGAGCGGATCCACCAGCGGATCACGGAGAACGGGGGCACCGTCAAGTCCACCGATCGGTGGGGCAAGCGCCGGATCGCGTATCCCATCCAGAACTACCGCGACGGTTTCTACGTGCTGACCGTTTTTGACCTCGATTCGGGTCGGGTGGGCCCGCTCCGCCAGACGCTCGGCCTCCACGAGGGGCTGTTGCGGTTTACCGTCGCCACCCATCGGGCGTCTCAAGCGCCCGCTGCGGCGACACCGACGCAGGCGCCCGCTGCGACGGCACCGGCGCAGGCGCCCGCTGCGACGGCACCGGCGGCGCCCACCACCACGCCCCCTGCGGGACCCACCGCCCCGACCGCCGCCGAACCGGCAGCGACGGCTTCGCCGACCACGGAGGAGCACCCCTCGGACTCGCCTTCGGGCACGGGCCATGTATAACCGGATCATTTTGATCGGTCGCCTGACTCGGGACCCCGAACTGCGGTACGTGCCGAGCGGAGCCCCCGTCGCGTCGTTCACGCTGGCCGTGGACCGACCATTCCGCGACCAGCAGGGCAACCGGGAGACCGACTTCATCGACATCGTCGCGTGGCGAAAGCTGGCGGAGCAGGTCAGCCAGTATATGACGAAGGGGCGGATGGTGGCAGTCGAGGGACGCCTGCAGATCCGCTCGTATGAGACGCAGGACGGTCAGAAGCGAAAGGTCGCCGAGGTCGTGGCGGATGGAGTCCGGTTCCTCGATCGCGCAGATCGTACGCGCGCCGCGGCGGGCGCTGGCGAGGCCGGATCTGCTGAGGAACCGGCGCCAGCAAGCCAGGACGAGGACGTCCCGTTCTAACGGCCGTGCTCGCCACCGGCCGTCGGGACTCGACGACCGGTGGGCTCGAAACATCACGCAAGGAGGGGAGCAATGCCCGAAGGCAGGGATCGAGGAGAGTCACGCCCGCGCCGGGACTACCGCCGCCGTCCTAAGCGCAAGGTTTGTTCGTTCTGCACGGAAAAGGCGACGTTCATCGACTACAAGGAAGTGAATCGGCTGCGGCGGTTCGTCACCGAACGCGGGAAGATCCTGCCGCGCCGAGTCTCCGGCAACTGCGCCAAGCACCAGCGCGCCCTAGCGGTCGCGATCAAGCGCGCGAGAGAATTGGCCCTCCTGCCGTACACGGGGGAGTAGTCTGCGCGGCGGCCGTGCTCGATCGGTTCCCTCGCCCAGCCCCGCGATGGCCAAGGACGCACGGCGCCACCCTACGCGAGGGCTGACCGAAGGGGCGATCCTTGCCGCGCTCACCGTGATCGTGGCCGCGGCGGGGCTGATCGCCCCGTTCGTCGGCGTCCTGCTCGCCCCGCTCCCGATTATGCTGTTAGTCATCCGGTGGGGACCTCGCACGGCAGTCTTGGCCGCCGTGGTCGCATCGGCCGTCCTTTTCCAGTTCGTCGGTCCGGTCAACGCCCTCTCGGCCGCCGCCACGTTCGCCCCGCTCGGGCTCGCGCTTGGGTGGGGGGTGTGGCGGGGAATCGGCGCCGAACTCACGATCCTGGCCGGCGCGGTCGCCTTTCTCGTGTCAGCGGTGGCCGCTCTCCTGGCCGCGACGGCCCTGCTCCACCAGGATCTCATCGGACAGTTCATCAAGAGCCAGGTCGACGCGATGCAGATGACGATCTCTCTGCAGCAGAAGCTCGGGGCGCCCGCACCGCAGCTCGACGAGCTGCGGCAAGCGATTGTGGTGATGCCCAAGCTCCTGCACGCTGCCCTCCCGGTCATGTTCGGACTCGGCGCTCTCTTGTGGTCATATCTCTGCTACGTCGTTGCCCGCACCGTGCTCCGCCGCATCGGCCACACGCTTCCCGGTGTGCCTCCGATTCTGGCGTGGCGGGTCCCGCCGCTGCTGGCGACGGTGCTGCTCTGGACCGGCGGCGGCCTCTCGCTGGCGAGCCTGCGCGTGCCGCTCCTGGCCACGGCGCCGCTCGACGCGACGCTGGTGACGCTGTTCGTCTTTGGGTTTCAGGGCGCCCTGGTCGGCATCTCGTGGCTCACCGCGCGCCAGATCCCGCGATTTGTGATCGTGCTGGCAGGCATGCTCCTGATCTCGGGGGGCATCTTGCCCATTGCGGCCATTGCCATGATCGGAGTGCTCGATACGTGGTTCGACTATCGCAGGTTGAGCGCGCCCGCCACAGCGTCAGGGGAGGCTCGGGGCGACGCCCCGGACGCCGGCCAGTCCCTAGGCCGGGAACCGGCCAACAACGCACCCGACCCAGACGGGGCCGTGCGCGACGACCAGACAAAGGCGGTGCATCCATAATGAAGGTCATTCTATTGAAAGACGTTCCGTCGATCGGGCGCACCGGGGAAGTCCGGGACGTCAAGGATGGCTACGCGCGGAACTTCCTGTTGCCGCGCGGCCTGGCGGCGCCGGCGACGGAGAGCAGCCTGCACAATCTCGCCCGGACCCGCGAGGCCGCACAGCAGCGCGAAACCCGCGTCCTCCAGGAGGTCGCCACGCTCAAGACCCGGCTCGAAGCGCTCGTCGTCGAGGTTCGCGCTCGCGCCGGCGAGGAGGGACGCCTGTTCGGTTCGGTTACCGCGCAGGACATCGCCGACGCGATCAGCCGGAAGGGCGTGGAGATCACAAAGAAGCAGATCGAACTCGCCGAGCCGATCAGGACCACGGGATTTTACAAGGTCCCGGTGCATCTCCACCACCAGCACACCGCGATGGTGGAGATCAACGTGGTGGGCGCCGGCTAGACACGCATCCGCGCAATGAGCACCGGCGGAATCTCTGTGTAGTTCCTCCAGGACAACCCACCGTCGCCGGCGCCCGCAGGCACGGCGGGCTCTTCGAGCGCGTCCAGCATGAGGCCGCCTCGGAAGAAGGTGCCGAACAGGATGCCGAGCGGGCGGTCGAAGTAGTAGTGCGGTACCGGCTGGTTCGGCGGTCCCACGAGGCCCGTCCGAGCGGTGGGCCGGAGGTACGCGACGATTTTGACCCCGCGCGTCACCGCGAACCGCCCGTTGAGCAATTGCTCTTCGAGCGTTTTCGTGACCCCCGCCGTGTTGAAGCACGGGTGCGTCACTGAGAACACAAACCGGCCGCCGTCGCGCAGCAGACCCGGCAACGCCGCGCCCAGCGGCTCGATGTCCGCGATATCAAAGAGAGCCATTGTGCACACGGCCGCATCGAAGCACCGCGCGCCGAGCGATCGCAGCGCGTCCTCGTCGGTGAGGTTCATCACGCGGTAGTCGATTCGGTCGACGTGTTTCGTCGTGCGCAGCCTCGCGTGCGCAATCAGCCGCTCGCTGAAGTCCACGGCGACCACCCGGGCGCCCGCCTCCGCCATCTTGCGGGCGGAGGCGCCGTTCCCACACGCGAGGTCCAACACGAGCTCTCCCGGGCACAATGCGAGCAGCCTCGCCGTCGCCGGGTCGATCATCGTCCGCTGGAACTCCAGGCCCCCGTCGCCGGCGTGTTGATCCCACCAGTCCGCGTTCTCGTTCCAGATCTCCCGCGTCTCCTCCGTGAACCCGCGAAAATCCCGGGGCACACCTGCGTCGGCCACGGCGCTCCCTCCCCAATCGGCCTGGTACGTGGCCGCGTGTGTGCGGCCGAAGAAGCCGCCGGAGTGGCGACTCGACTCCACGGTACGACCTTGCGCGCACGCCCTCAACCCTCCGGCCCGCGTCGGGTCCACATCGAGGACGCAGCTTCTCCACATGCTATCAACACCTTTCTGGAGCGGGCGACGGGATCATCCACAGGCTCGCCCCACGCGTACCCAGGTTATCCTCAGCGATGTCCCAGCAAAGACGCAAGCAGCCCACAAGGGATGCCGCCTCGCGGTCTCGCATTTCTCCCCTTGGTCGAACATCCTCATGGGTCGCGCAATCGACCTCCCGGCCACCGGCGGCGGGCAGGCCGGGGGTCGCACCTGGGACTGGACGAGACCGAACATATGTTCTATAATTCCTACAGACCCGGCCCCGGAGGCCCGCCCGCGTGAGCATCGTCCAACAACTAGAGCGTATCCCGCCACAGAATCTTGAGGCAGAGCAGGGCGTCCTGGGATCGATGCTGCTCGATCGCGATGCGATCGCGCGCGTCCTGGAAGCGCTCCGACCAGAGGACTTCTACCGCGACGCGCACCGCGTGATCTTCGCGGCGATGATCGACTTGTTCGACCGCGGTGAGCCGGTGGACCTGATCACCGTGACCAATCGGCTCTCCGTGATGGGCAAGATCGACGACGTCGGCGGTGCGACGTATCTCGCCTCGCTCCCGAACGTCGTGCCGACCGCAGCGAACGTGGACTACTACGCAGGCATCGTGCTTGAGAAGTCCATGCTCCGGTCCTTGATCAACGCCGGCACGCACATCGCGACCCTCGGGTACGAGGGCGCGGACGACGTCGCCGCGTTGATCGATCAGGCCGAGAAGCTCGTGTTCGGGATTGCGGCGCGCCGCAACGTCCAGGACTTCCAGGCGATCAAGGAGATCCTCAAGGAAAGCTTCGAGAAGATCGACAAACGGTACCAGGAGAAGGGCACCGTCACCGGCGTCTCCACCAGTTTCACCGACTTGGACATGCTGACGTCGGGGCTCCAACCGTCGGACATGATCATCGTCGCCGCGAGGCCGTCGGTGGGGAAGTGCCTCAGCCACGACGCCGAGATCGTGCTGGCGGACGGCAGCGTCGCCACGATCGAGGATGTGTACCGACGGAAGCGGGCGCGCCTCCTGACGCTGGGCGCCGACTGGAAGCTGCGCACCACGGAACCCTCTGCGTTCGTAGACGACGGCATCAAGCCCGTGTTTCGCGTCATGACGAGATTGGGCCGGACCGTAGAATGCACCGCCAGCCACCCCTTCCTGACCATCGAGGGATGGCTTCCGCTCGCCGCACTCCGCGTCGGCGAGCGGATCGCCGTGCCGAGACGCATCGGCGTCTTCGGCGATACCTCGATGCGTGAGTGCGAGGTCACGTTGCTCGCGTACGCCACCGGCGGTGCATTGTTCACCGGAGGAAGCGCCGCGTTCGCGCGCGCGCATCCGGCCATCGCTGATGATGTGTTGCGCGCCACCCACGCGTTCGGCGCCGCACGGCGGCGGGCCCGCCGACAGACGCCCGCGCCCTCGCGCGCCGCCGGCACGAGCACCCACACCGCGCTGGTGTCCCGGCTCAAGCGGCACGGCCTCACCGCCGCGCGCACGGGCGAGCGGCATGTGCCTGCCAAGGTCTTCACGCTACCTCGCCACCACCTCGCGCTGTTTCTGAACAAGCTGTTTGCAACCGGGGGCTGGGTCGCGGCAGAACCCGGGAGCCAAGCGAAGATCGGATACGCGACGACCGGCGAGCGGCTTGCCCGTCAGGTCCAGCACCTCTTGCTCCGGTTCGGGATCCTCGCCGCGATCCGCGGCCGAACGGTGCTCGCCCGGGGCGTGCAACAATCACGCTGGCAGATCGAGATTACCGATCCCGCCTCGCTTTGGATCTTCGCGCGCGAGATCGGCATCTTTGGCCGGCAGGCACAGCTCGGCCGCGTCGTCGACGCCCTCGCCGACGGCACCCGCAGGCCCAACGCTGACATCTTGTCCTCAGGCGTCTGGCAGGCGATCGCCGCGGCAACGGGGCCCGCGTCGTGGGGCACGGTTGCGCAGGGCCGCGACCTCGGGGCGTCGTCCCGCACCCTCACTAGGCCAGCGGAGTTGACTCGGGAAGGCCTGCTTGCGGTCGCACACACGCTGGATCTGGCGGCGCTGGCGCAGATCGCCGGCAGCGACGTCTACTGGGACGAGATCGTCGCGATCGACCCCGCGGGATCCAAGCAAGTGTACGATCTGACGATCCCGGTCACGCACAACTTCGTGGCCAACGACGTCTGCGTCCACAACACGACGTTCGCCGTCAACATCGCCCAGCACGCGGCGCTCACCCACAAGATTCCAGTCGCGATCTTCAGCCTCGAGACGAGCAAGGAGCAGCTCGTGCAGCGCATCCTGTGCTCCGAGGCGCAGGTGGACAACACGAAGCTGCGCACGGGCTTTCTCGCCGACGAGGATTGGCGCAAACTCGCGCGGGCGATGGGCGGACTCAGCGAGGCGCCGATCTTCATCGACGATTCGGCGATGCTCTCGGTGGTCGAGATGCGCGCAAAGGCGCGCAAGCTCAAGGCGGAACACGGCCTGGGCCTGATCGTCATTGACTACATCCAACTGATCCAGTCGTTCAGGCGCACCGAGAACCGCACCCAGGAGCTGAGCGAGATCGCGCGCAACATCAAGTCGCTCGCGAAGGAGCTGGACATCCCCATTATCGCGATCTCGCAGCTCAGCCGGGCCGTCGAGTCTCTTGGACAGAAGCGGCCGATGCTGAGCCACCTTCGCGAGTGCGTCACGGGCGATACGCTCGTACTCCTCGCGGACGGTCGGCGCGTGCCAATTCGCGACCTCGTAGGCACGACGCCGTCAGTACTGTCCATGGCGCAGGACGGGCGCATTGTTCGCGCGAAGGCAGACGCTGTGTGGTGCGTCGGGCGACGCGATGTCGTCGAGGTGAAATTGGCGAGTGGCCGGACGATCCGAGCAACGAAGGCTCACCGACTGTATAGCGGCAGGGGATGGGTGCAGACGCGGGAGCTGTCAATCGGAGATCGCGTCGCTGTCGCGCGTGAACTCCCGAAGGCACTCGCGCCCGAATCCCTGCCGGAGGCGCGGACCGTCGCGGCATTCACCAAACGCGTCCCCGGAAGCGTAGCGCAGTCCAAGGTCGCGTCCGGTGCAACGCTGCTCGAACGCGCGGAACTGTTCGGCGATGGTCCCGTTGGAGCCGAATGCGGCAATGGTCTCTTTTGGGACTGCGTGATCTCCAGTGAGCCAGCGGGGCAGGGGGAAGTATTCGATCTCACAGTTCCCGGTCCCGCCTCGTGGTTGGCCGACGGAATCGTCAGCCACAACTCTGGCGAAATCGAGCAGGTCAGCGACCTCGTACTATTCCTCTACCGCGAGGACTACTACGATCAGGAGAAGGCACAGAAGGAGAACAAGGAGAACATCTGCGAAGTCATCATCGCGAAGCACCGCAACGGACCGATCGGCACCGTGGAGCTGTACTTCCACAAGGAGCACAGCCGGTTCGACAACCTCGCAAAGCAGCGATAGGTGCTGTTGGATTTCGATGCTGGTTGTCCAGCGTTCTCCAGACCGGTCGGTTGGGAGTTACGGCCTTGGAGCCGTGGCTGGCGTGCGACAAGAAACTGCCAGCCCCCTCAAGCGAACCACACACGACGCCACAACCGCCACCACGACGACCCAGGTCCAGCGTGAATCGCGTGGTGTGCGCCGCTCGATTACGCAGTTGCCGATCCGCATCTGGCAGGGGCCGAGATCACGCCGGCACTTTCCCGCCGGGCGCGCCGCCGCGCTCCCGAAGCGCCACAACGCCCTGGTACGCGAGTGCGCAGGCCGCGACGCCGGCGATCCACGCCAGCAACGGACCGATGAAGAGAAGGACGATTGTGCATGTCACGAGCGATGCGACGGCCGCGTACCTGAGGGGTGGACGGAGCAGGCGCACGGCCGCGGCCATCGAGAGTACGTAGGTCGCGATGAACGATGACGTGGAGAACGGCAGCAGATCGGCGATACTCCACCCCGCTGCGTATGCGACCACGGCCGCTGCGGCGCACAACGCTCCCAACACGGCGAGGGCGCGCCGCGGCGTCCCCGATGCCGGCGCGTTTCCGAGCCAGGCCGGGAGTTGCCGCCGGCGCGCGAGCGCCGGTATCAGCCGGCCCATGCCAGCGACATAGGCGTTCACCGGGGCGAACGACAGCACAAAACCAGCGATACCGATCATGAGCGCAGCCGACGGCCCGAACGTGACGGCCGCCATGCTGACCAGGGGCGTCGCCGACTGGAGCGCTGGGCCGTACGCGTGCATACCGACGGTGGCGACCGCGAGGGACAGATAGAGGATGCCGACAACCACGACGGCAAGCAGGCTGGCGCGAGAGATGTCTCGCGGGTTGCGGAATTCCGTGGCAAGCGGCGTAATCGCTTCCCACCCGACGAACGCCCAGAACAGCTGCACGGCGGCGAGGCCGATCGCGGCGTGCCCATGTGGGGCAAACGGGACGAACGCGGATTTCTCCACGTGGCCGAGCGCCCGCCCGACGATGAGCACCATTCCGGCTGTAATCGCCCCGACAGAGAAGAGCTGCGCGCCCGCGCTCACGCGCAAGCCCACGAGGTTCAGGACGTAGGCGAGGCACACCAATCCCCCTCCGAGCGCGAACGCGCCTTCCCGCCCGCCCCCGATGAGGCTCGCAGCATACCCTCCGGCGATGAGGGCGGCGACGACGTATCCGGTCGGCGCGGCCGCCAGAAAGAGCCATCCCGCCACGGCGCCCCACTGGGGACCGAAGGCGCGCTCGATCGCGCCGGAGAACCCGGCGGCATCAGGCCGGTCGCGTGACAGGGCTGCGTAGGTGAGCGCCATCGGGCACGAGATCACCACGAGCGCGAGCCATGCGAGGATCGAAGCCGGACCTGCGGTCGCCGCGGCCACCGCGGGCAAAACGAGCATGCCCGTCCCCAGCACCGCCCCCACGTACAGCGCGACGCCTTGCCACAGACCGAGCGTATGTTTCATGATGGGTGCGCCCTCCGCTCGCGGCCTCGTACGTCGATCTCGAACTGCGCGACACCGTCATCGCCTATTGTCGCCGCGGGCTGGTGCACGATGTAGGTCCAGTCGCGTGGAAAGCGTTCAGACCACTTACCCGCCACGAGGTCCCGCCCAGCTGGTATGATGAGGCTGCGCATTTGTGCGCTGTGCATAGAACCAAATGACATGGAGAGTCGCCTCACCCATAAGACGCTCGCGGGGGCCGTCGATGGCCGAGCATCTGGCCACAGACCTGTTCGTCCGCATCGATCCGCGCGCCGCAGGCACGCTGCAACACCAGATCTATCGGAGCATCAGGCTCGCAATCTTGTCTGGCGCAGTCTCGCGAGGGACACGTCTTCCGTCGTCACGGGAACTGGCCCACGACCTGCGCATCTCTCGGACCACTGCGGTCCTTGCCCTTGAGCAGCTGTTGTCAGAAGGTTATCTTGCCACGCGGCGCGGCGCGGGCACGTTCGTCGCGGACGACCTCCCGGATGACCTGCCCTCTTTCCCCTGCCGGGGAGGTCCGCGGACGAACCATCCCGCGGCACGGCGGGCGCGCCTATCACTGTCGCACCGTGGCGTGGCTCTGGCGGCGGCGCCGCAAGGCGCGCAGCGGCTCGCCGGCCCGCCGAGGGCCTTTCGCATGGGAACACCAGGAGTCGATCTTTTCCCGATCAGGATCTGGCAACGGCTCATCAACCGCCGGCTTCGATCCGCGACCGCGGCGAATCTGGACTACGGTGACGTCGGCGGGCTTGCGGCTCTGCGTGAAGCCATTGCCGCCCATGTGCAGACGGCACGTGGGACCCAGTGCGTCGCCGACCACGTGATCATCGTCGCCGGCGCGCAGCAAGGGTTCGACTTAATCTGCCGAGTGCTGCTCGATCCGGGAGATCGGGCCTGGATGGAGGAACCTGGCTACCCCGGCGCGCGCAGCGCCCTGCTCGGGGCCGGAGCGCACATCGTCCCGGTGCGGGTCGACGCGGAAGGCCTTGACGTCGACGCTGGTGCCCGCCGCGCGGATGACGCTCGTCTGGTGTATGTCACACCGTCCCACCAGTACCCGCTCGGTGTCCCGATGAGCCTGCGGCGGCGGCTCGCGCTGCTGAAGTGGGCCGGGGCGGCGCGCGCGTGGGTGATCGAAGACGACTACGACAGCGAGTTCCGTTATGGAACCCGCGCCATCCCTTGCTTGCACGGCCTCGATGCTGGCGGCCGCGTGATCTATACGGGCAGTTTCAGCAAGACGCTGTTCCCGGCGCTCCGCCTCGGGTTTCTCATCGTACCGCCCGATCTCCGGGATCGCCTCGTCGCCGCGCGCCGTGCCGCGGACCAACATCCACCGGTGCTCGACCAGGCGGTGCTCGCCGATTTCATCCGCGAGGGCCATTTCGCCCGGCACCTGCGCCGTATGAGGACGGCATACCGCCAGCGCCTCGAGGCGCTGGCCGCCGCGGTGGAACGCTACTGCGGCGGCGCGCTGCGGCTGCGGCCGGTGCAGACGGGCCTGCACGCGGTGGCTGACCTCGATGGAGTGGACGCCGTAAGGGTATCCGCGGAGGCGCACAGTCGCGGCATTGAAGCTACCCCGCTGGCGGCATATTCTGCGCGGCCTGCCCGAGCCGCGAACGGGCTTGCGCTGGGATTCGCGGCGGCTCGCCCCGACGTACTGCGAAGGGGCGCGGAGCAGCTGGCGGCCGCACTTGAGGCGGCGCGCCGCTCATCGTGACGTGGACCGCGCATGCGGCAGCGTACGCGCTAGGGGCTACGTGACCCTACGGAGGTGACTGTAGGAAATGGCCGAATCTTCTGATTCCCACGCCAAGGCGACCCTCGCTGACGGGCTCGTGACATACTTCGACTATCTCGTACGCGCGCGCGCCAGGCTGCTGGAGTGGGTGCGGCAGGCTTCTCCCCAAGCGTACACGCAGGCGTTCCCGGTCGGACGAGGCTCCATCCGCGCGACGTTGCTTCACGTCGCGGGCGCGGAATGGGGCTACGTCGAAGCGCTGAGAAAGAGTGAGGTGGTCGCGCAGGAGATCCGGCAGAACAACCCTTTCACCCTCGAACGGCTGCCGGATCTCGAGCCTCTAGTCGCGGCATGGGACCGACAGCGCTCGAGCACGCGGGCGGCGCTCGCCGATCTCGGCGATCCGGACCGCCCCACGGCCATGGTCGCGCGAGACATGACCCCGCCGATGCGGTTCCAGTTGACCGCGGGGGGAATCGCCGGCCAGATTCTGTTCCACGAGATCCACCACCGGGCCCAGATTATGACGATGTTGCGGCAGGCGGGAGTCGCGGCGGAGAACCTGGACTACTCGGTGCTGATGGTGGAGCGCATCCCGCTCGCGTAGCCGGGTCGAAACGCCACACCTGGAGGGACACGCATGAAAGATCGGATATCGCCGGAACCGCCGCCGTTTCCGACGGGGCCGTTCGTCGCCGCTGAGGCGCACGACGCCCGGCACCGCGAGGCGTGGATCGGCGAACTGGAACGCGCCCCCGCGCGGCTGCGCGAGGCGGTGTCGAGACTCTCGAACGAACAGCTCGACACCGTGTATCGGAACTGGACGATCCGCCAAATCGCGCACCACCTGGCGGACAGCCACCAGAACAGCTACATTCGCTTTAAGCTGGCGCTGACGGAAGAGCGCCCCACCATCAGACCGTACGACGAGACTCGGTGGTCGCTGCTCGCCGACGCTCGGTGCGGGGACGTCGAGCCGTCGTTGCGGATCCTGGAGGGGCTGCACGCGCGCTGGGTGTGCCTGCTCCGATCACTTGCGCCCGACGCGTTCGAACGATCGTTCTACCACCCGGAAAACCAGGAGGTCGTGCCTCTGTGGCGCGCGCTCGCCCACTACGTCTGGCACGCTGGACACCACACCGCACAAATCGAGTGGGTGAACAAGCACAAGCTGACGACGTCGCGGGATCGGTAGTCCGGGTGCGGCGTGGGCTGTCGCGCGCCGCTGCAGGCGGAGCCAGCCGGGGACGCCGGCGGCGACAACCGACTCCAGAATGTGTCGCTGGGCAAGAACATCGCGCACCAGCGCCGGCACTGCCTCGAGGGGGATGGGCGCTAAAAATATGTTAAGGCTCAGCGCAGTGCCCGCGTCACTCGCCGTAGTAGAATGCACGTAGCAGCGTCAACGGGCCGCCGACACCACATCTGGCGGTTCGCCGACGCCAACACCGACTATCCGCGGGGTGCCACGATGCCGGACAAGATCCAAAAGACCGACAGTGAATGGCGTGCGCAGTTGACGCCAGAGCAATATGCTGTCACACGCCAGAAGGCCACCGAACGGCCCTTCACCGGCGAGTATGAGAGAGCGACGACGCCCGGCGTCTATCGCTGCGTATGCTGCGGTGCCGAACTCTTCGAGTCCGATGCGAAATTCGATGCGGGCTGCGGTTGGCCGAGCTTTACCAGCCCGGTCGCCGACGACCGCGTGGACAAGCACGTCGACCGCAGCCACGGAATGCTCCGGACGGAAGTCCTGTGCGCCAGATGCGACGCGCATCTGGGTCACGTGTTCGACGACGGCCCTCGGCCGACTGGGCTGCGATACTGCATCAACTCGGCGGCGTTGAAGCTCGATCCGAAGAAGTGACCGGCGCGCGCCGGACGCGGGGACGACGAACATCTGCGTGATCCACGACGTCGGAGGTAATTGTCTTTCGGCCGCCGTCGGTGCGAGAATGCTCCTGTCTCACCAATCTCGGTTTGACAGGAGGCGTCAGATGAGCAACGCCACGACAACCGTCGACACGTATCTTGCGATGTGGAACGAGACCGATCCGACCCGGCGGGCCGCGCACATCAGACACAGTTGGGCGGGCGATGGCCGCTACGTCGACCCCCAGTTGGAGGCCGAGGGCCACACCGCCATCGGCGACATGGTGGCCACCGTGCAGGCCCGGTTCCCCGGCCACCGGTTTCGCCGTACCAGCGGCGTCGACACGCACCACGACCAGCTCCGCTTCGCATGGGAACTCGCGGCCCCTGACGGCAGCGTCGTGGTGGCTGGCATCGACGTCGGCCGACTGGCCCCCGACGGCCGGCTGCAGCGCATCACCGGCTTTTTCGGGGAGCTTCCGGAGAAAGCGTCCGCGTGACCGGTCAGGCGCGCATCGGGAACAGCGCAGGGTAGGCAGTGCTGTTGCGCGTGTCGGCCGAAGCCGCATCCCTTCGGCCGACACGCAGTCCCCGACGACGGAGAATGTGCCCCCGCACCGGCTTGACGAACGCCGTCTGCCCCTGTTACCATGCTGCGAAGGCGATGACGCAGACGACGGGTGCGGCGCGCGCATGAACCGGCTCTCGGTCCCTCCCCTTCACACGCTAACCCGTGATCTCGCGGCGGTGGCGTCGTTCCGGCTCGCCCCGGAGACCGTCATCACCGGCGCGAGAATCCTCTCCGTCTACACCGACCGCGTGCTCGAAGACCGGGAGATCCTGATTCACGCCGGGCGGATCGCGGCGGTCGTCCCGGCCGGCCGGTGCAAGCGAGACTCCGGGGCGCGATTCTACGACGCCGCGGGAGGCATCCTGGCCCCAGGGCTCGTGGACCCGCACGTGCACATCGAGAGCAGCATGGTCACGGCGTGCGCGTTCGCCGAGGCGGCCCTGCTGAACGGCACCACGACGATCTTCGCCGACAGCCACGAGATCGGCAACGTCTGCGGCGAGCAGGGCATCGAGTGGATGCTCGAAGACGCGCGCCGGGCGCCCCTGAACATCTTCCTCACGGTACCCAGCACGATCCCTGCCACGACCGAAGAGTTCGAGACCGCCGGCGGCGATCTCTCGCCCCAGGCGGTCGGCCGGCTCTTCGACCGCTGGCCGGAAGCGGTCGCGTTGGGCGAGAAGATGGACTTCGTCCAGGTCGCCCTCGGCGATCCGCGCAGCCACGCCATCATCCAACAAGCCCTGGCCCGGGGACTCCCGGTCTGCGGCCACGTTTACGGCCAGGAGTTCGTGGCCGCGTACGCGGCAAGCGGTGTCACCGACACCCATGAAGCCGTGAGCCGGGAGATCGCGGACGATCTCCTCGAGGCCGGTCTCTGGGTATTTCTCCGCGGGGGGCCTCCCACCACGCCGTGGCACAGTCTGCCGGCGGCGGTCCGCACGATCACCGAGCTGATGGCCAGTTCGAAACGCGTCTGCGTGTGCACCGACGACCGCGATACGGACGATCTCTTCCATTTCGGGCTGGATTGGGTGGTCCGTCAGGCCGTCGCGGCCGGCATTCCGAAACCGCCGGCGTGGAGCCTGGGATCGCTGCACCCGGCCACCAGGTACGGGATGGACGGCGAGCTCGGCGGCCTCGGGCACGGACGTCGTGCCGATATCGCCCTCCTCAACGACGACCTCGAGCCGCAGAGCACGTGGTACGGCGGGACGCTCGTCGTCGAACACCGCAAGATCACTCCAGTGCTGGATGAGGTGCTCTCTCAGCGCTACGCCTACCCACGAGCTGCCTACGCGACGGTCCAGATTCCGGAGATCCCGCGTCTCACCCCGGAATTGCCACCGCTGCCGTGCCGCGCCCATGTCATCCGCGTCGCGATGCCCGGCATCGCGACGGTTCACGAGACGATTGACGTTGCCGCGGGGACGTCCTGGCCCGAGCTGCTCGCGCGGCACCGCCTGTGCTTCGTCGCGGTGCTCGAACGTTACGGACGCGGCGGTGGGGCGGCGCACGGGCTCCTCGCGGACTTCGGCCTCACGGCGGGGGCGGTGGCCAGCTCCGTCGGACACGATGCGCACAACCTGATCGTGGCCGGCATCGACGAGGCGGAGATGTGCCGCGCCGTGGAAGCCGTTCGGGACACGGCGGGCGGCGTCGTGGTCGTCAGGGACGGTCGAGTCCGGGCCCGCGTCGCGCTTCCGATCGCCGGACTGCTCTCGGACCGCCGCGCCGTGGCGGTCGCCGAGGAGGTCGCCGGGCTCAAGCGCGCGTGGACCGAGGCGGGGTGCTTGCTGCCCTTCATGGGGTTCAACCTGCTGCCGCTCAGCGTGATCCCCGCGATCCGTCTCACGGATAAGGGCTTGGTGACCGTCCCCGAGATGGATCGGGTTCCCCTGTTCGAGCCATCCCGGTAGGCGCCCTTACGCCCGCCTCGACGCTACCCCGGCGTCGCAGTCTCGACCCGGTCGCGCCCATTCTGCTTGGCACGATACAGCGCGACATCGGCGGCGTGGAGCAGCGCGCCCGGGCTCGAGCCGTGGTCCGGAATCGTCGCCACGCCGAGCGAAATCGTGATCTCACCCGGCCGCCGCCCGCCTTGCGCGATGCGCAGATCGGCGACGACCTCCCGCAGCGTCTCGGCGCGCGCCCGAGCCTCGTCACGGCCGGTCGCCGGGAGCACCACCACGAATTCTTCGCCGCCGTACCGACACACGATGTCCTCGCTGCGAAACTGACTCCGCGTGAGATCCGCAAGATGCCGCAGCAACGTGTCCCCGACGTCGTGGCCGAAACTGTCGTTGAACAGCTTGAAGTGGTCGATGTCGAACATGATGACGCTCAGCGCGCTCCCCGCGCGCTGGCCTCGCCGGAACTCACGTTCCAACGTCTCCTCAAGGTAGCGTCTGTTGAAGAGCCCGGTCAGGGGATCCCGTACCGACTGTGCGCGCAGCGCCTCGCGCAGCCGCAGGTTGGCCAGGGCCAGGCTCAGGTGGTCCGCCATTGTCTTCGCGAGGCGCGCGACGGCGGGGGTCAACTCGCCCTTTGTCCCTTTGCCGCCTGCCGTCAACGACATCACACCCAAGGTTTCTCCCTGCGCGATCAGCGGGATGCACTGATACGCTGGTGGAACCGGTGCGGACACGTGTCTACACAAGAGGCCGGTGCTCGAGTCAGACACAAGATGCGGACGCCCGCGGCGAAGGGCCCAGCAGTCTTGCGGGGCAAACCCACCCGACCCCAGGAGGGCCGAGGCCGGGCCCCACGCGGCGGCGGGCGTCAGCGGTGATCCATTGTTGAGCACAATCGTGCCGGACGCGTCGGGGAATGCTTGCATGGAGAAACGGCTGACCACCGTGCTTGCCTCTTCCACGCTGAGACTCACCTGGAGCGCTTCGCTGAGATCCGCGCCAACGCGCGCCATCTCCTCGGCCTGCTTGCGCTTGCTGATGTCCCGTACCGTGACCATGCGGAGGAACCGACCCTGAAAACGAATCGGCCGCCCCGCGAGCTCGGCCGGAAAGGTCGACCCATCCTTCCGCAACCCCACGACGTCGTACGGCTCCGCGGCGTTCGTACGGATGTTGTCGAGCGCCAGTGGCCGGGACTCGGGTGTCATGATATCCAGAGCGTTCTTGCCGATGAGCTCGTCCTGCGTATATCCGTTCATCGCGGCGAACGTCTGGTTCACGGCGACGATGCGCGCTTGGTCATGGATCACGATCCCCTCGGTCGTGGCGTTGAACAAGCTCGCGAAGCTCTCGGCGCTGTCGCTGACCTCTCGGGCCGTGCGACCCTGCTCCGCCAGGAGCTCCTGTTGTCGCGCCTGATACACCGCCAGCGACGCCAACGCGGCGAACACGGTCAACGCCTTCCGCGTGGCGGCGGGGATCGCGTGCCGATCTCGACGCTCGAGGGTCAAGACACCGACGACGTGACCGTCAACCCGCAGGGGCAAGATCGCGCCGAAGCCCGTCGTGATGCCCGCACCGGGGCGGCCCGACATCCGCCGGGCATCCCCGGCGTAACGGGGTTGCCCGGCGGTCAAGACACGAGCCCGCGCATCTTCGTGCTCCGCATCGAGCGCCAGCGGCTTCGGCGTCCCGCCGTCATAGCCGCGATGCGTCTTCACGGAGAGGCGCGTGCCGGTGGAATCGCGCAACCAGACCGCGGACGCGGAGCCGTTCACAAGCTGTTGCACGTTGCTCAGGATGTCGTCCAGCGCGGCAACGAGATCGACGGGTTGGGCGAGCCGCGCGGCCTCGCGTCCCACCGCGGCCAAGGCGTCGTCCCGTGGCGGTTTCGCGCTCGGTCTCCCGGCGCCGCTGCTGGTTGCAGGAGATCTCCTACGAAGTGCCTGCGGAGTTCCGGCAAGGATGACGCCCATGACCCTCATCTCTCCTTCTCAGTTACCATTCCGGTCGCGCATCGGACATTCGCATACCCTTTCCCAGCGTGCTACAGGTGTACCATTGTCGATGGATCGACTCAATCAGGCCACGCACGGATTTTCCGGAGTGGCTGATCAACAGGCGGCGTGTCTTCGAGGGTGTCGATGAGCCCCATGCAAGTCCAAACATCGCTCAATCATAACATTGACCTAACCCGCCGTCCCCGGCGCTCTGCTATGTTCTTGCACGAGATGATACGCACGCAGGCCGCCGGCCGGACGTCCCAGGACGCCGCATCGCGTCGCATGCCGCCCGTCACTCCGTGGGGTCGGTGCGGCGAGCGTCGCGCGAGGCGTTCCATCACGCCGTTGAATCTGTTCTTGATAGCGGCCGGAATCGCCGCAGTGACGATCCACATCATCCTCTTGCGTCGAGCGAAGCACCGGCTCGGCTTCTAACGCCTGATCCTCCCGCCCAGCGCCAGGGCGTCCGAAGATTCGCCGCCGGATATTGAACCGAGATCCCGCATCGTCATTGGCCCCCAGGCAAGTTCAACGGCAAGACCCGGATAGAATGAGCGCGCGGACGCTCGCATAATGGCGACGTGGCTTCGGCCACGAGACCTGTCGTGGGAGGTCCCGCCGTGATGCGCTCGCAGTTCGTCCTTCGCTTTCCGGTCGCGTTCAACCGCCTGGCCTGGTCCAACGTCGCCGCGCAGTCGGCCGACCAGCTCGGCCTGGCCGCCGCACCCATCGTCGCCGTGCTCGCGTTCGGCGCCGGAGCCGGCGAGACGGGTCTCCTCCAGGCGGCGCAGACGCTGCCGTTCCTGTTGCTGTCCTTCCCCGCAGGGGTGTTGGCCGACCGCATCTCTCGCCGCCACCTTATGGCGTCCGCCGAGGCGCTGCGCGCCGTCTCCCTCGTTGGGATCCTGACAGTCGAGGTGTTCCACCGATTGAGCCTGCCGACACTGGCGCTGCTGGGCTTCACGGGCGCCGCGGGGACGGTCGCCTACAGCGTCGCCGCTCCGTCGCTGGTGCCGGCGCTCGTGCCGCGCGAGGCGCTCGCCGCGGCGAACGGGCGGTTGGAGCAGGCCCGCAGCACGGCGTTCGTCGCCGGCCCCGCGCTGGCCGGCACGCTGATCGGATGGACCGGCGCCGCCCCGGCGTTTGGGTTCGCCGCCGCGCTCTCCATTTGCGCTGTGCTCTTGCTCGCCGGACTTCGCGAACCAGCTCGGCCGGCGCTCCCGCGCCGTCACTTCTGTCACGGCCTGCGCGAGGGCGGCGTGTTCGTGCTCAGCCATCCGCTGCTCCGGCCCGTTCTGCTGACCGCCGTGGTCTTCAACACCGCGTTCTTCGTGCTTCAGGCCGTGTACGTGCCGTATGCCGTCCACCGGCTCGGCCTCTCGGCGTCCGCTGTCGGGATCACGCTCGGTGCCTACGGCACCGGCATGGTCGTCGGCGCGATCTTCGCGGCACGCATCTCGCGCGCGCTCCCGTTCGGGACCGTCGTCGCGATCGGGCCGATGGCGGGGCTCGCTGCGGCGGGCGTGATGGTGCTGACGATCTGGGTTCCGTCGCCCCTCCTCGCCGGGATCAGTTTCTTCCTGATCGGCGCGGGCCCGATTCTCTGGACGATCAGCACGACCACGCTCCGGCAATCCGTAACGCCGGGAGACTTGCTCGGCCGGGTCTCGGCGGTCATCACCACGGCGACGTTCGGCGCCCGGCCGATTGGGGCCGCGATCGGTGCCGCCGCGGGCGGCGCGTTGGGAACGGACGCCTGCCTCCTCATCGCGGCGCTCGGGTTCCTCGTCCAAGCGGTCGTAATCATGACCTCACCCGTGCGGCGCCTGGCGCGGCAACCGGAGCTGCACGTGGCCGTGTAGCGGCACAGGCCGGTGCGGACCGTCGGCATCGGGCGCCGGCCGCGCCGTTCGATGCCTCACTCATCGAACACGCGCAGGCGCGCCAGCAGTCTCTCCGCGCGCCGGGCGATCGACTTCCGTTTCTCCCGGCGGTACCGTTGCAGGCGTCCGATGAGATTCCGGCGCAGCACTCGGTCCTTGGCTGCGAGCGTTGCGAGCGTTTCGAGCGCGTAGTTGGTCACGATCCAGTCGGTCGACTCGTCGAGGGTGCGTTTCAGCAGGCGGACCGCGCGGGCTCGCTGACCTGGCCTGAGCGCGAGCCCGCCCAGCATCTGCGCGAGGTGCCACTGCACCGAGGGCTGTCTGACCTCGGACACCTTGGTGAGCAGTCGCTCCACATACGGTTGCAGCAGCTCGGGCCGGTCCCGGCAGACCTTCTCGAGCGCGTCCCCGGCCCGCATCCGGACGATCTCGTCCCGGTGCAGCACGCAGCCAAACAGCTCGCCAGGCGGCGCGGATCTTTGCGCGCGAGCCGGACGACCGCAGCGACGCGGCCGAGTGACCTCGGATCACCGCCGGCAAGCACAAGTTCGAGGGATGGCCGCATCGCGGCCGTGCCCTTCCGCACCGGCCCGCCGAACGCCTGCGCACCACCGGCATCGCGACCAGGGCGTCCGCGGGCGCCGGCATCGGGGAAGAATGTTATCGGGGCCTTGACGGGATCAAACACACGATTTAAACTGATGTTTGAAATGAAAGACACAGTCGATCGCTCACGGTCAGACCGAGGGACGATGCCCGTCCGCGTCACCTCCGACGGCACCCGCGAGAAGCTGCTCGAGGCCGCCGAGCAGATCTTTGCGGAGCGCGGGTTCTATGGAGCCACGGTGCGTGAGATCTGTCTGCGCGCGGGGGCCAACGTCGCCGCGGTCAACTATCACTTCGGCGACAAGGTCACCCTGTACACGGAGGTGCTGCGGAGATTTGCCCGCACCCTGGACGTCGAGCGCCTCATCGCCGATCGTGCGGTGCCCCCGGAAGAGCTCCTCCGGAAGATCCTGCGGATGAGACTCCGCGGGGTGTTCGGCTCGGACCACCCGGACTGGGCGTTTCGAATCCTGATGCATGAGTGGGCACAGCCGACCCCGGCGATGGACCGCGTGGTGAACGAGACCCTGCGGCCGCTCTACGACCGCTTCCGGGAGATCGTCGGCACGATCCTCGGGCTGCCGCGGGACCACGAAACGACGCGGCTCTGCGTCCACAGCATCATGGGGCAGGCCGTCCACTACGTCCAGGGGCGGCCGCTCCTGGCGCGGTTGTGGCCGGAGCTCAAGATGACGCCGGGCCGGGTCGACCGGATCGCGGATCACATCGCCGACTTCTCGCTCGCGTATCTCCGCGCGTTCAAAGCGGAGCACGGGCGGACGACGCCGGCGTCACGAGGTAGGACGCGGACATGAGCGCACACGACGCCGCCCAAGTGCCTTCGCAGGCGCCGTCGGCGGAATCCGGTGCCGCGCGGGCACGCACACGCCCCCGCCTGCTGCCTCTCATCCTGCTCGCGGTGGTGGCCGCCGCCGGGGTATTCGTCTGGCGCACGTTCTTCGCTCCGCCTCTGGTGCCGGACGGGATCGTCACCCTGAGCGGCCGCATCGAGGGCGACGACTCCGCGATTGCACCGAAGGTGGCCGGGAAGATCCTGGAGATCCGGGTGCGAGAAGGCGACACGGTGCACGCCGGCGACGTCATCGCAGCGCTCGACGACAGTCAGATCCGGGCCCAGGAAGACCAGGCCCGGGCGGCACTACGGAACGCGGAAGCGCAGGCGCAGTCCGCGCGGGACCAGATCGCCGTGCTCCAGGAGCAGTTGGAGCAGAATCAGTTGCAGACGGCGCAGGCCGCCACCGACGCCCAGGGCCGGGTGCGGCAGGCGGAAGCCGAGCTCGCGGCCGCGGAAGAGAATCTCGCGCAGCAAAAGGCGGCCTACCAGATGGCGGCCTTCAACAAGGACGCGTACACGCATCTCGCGCAACAGGGCGCCGTGTCCGAGCAGCAGCGCGTCCAGGCCGTGACGGCCGCCGAGCAGCAGGCGGCCGCCGTCGCGGCGGCGCAGCGGCAGGTCGACTCCGCCCGCGGCGCCTTGACCACCGCACAAGCGAACCTCGCCAATCCCGGCATCCGCAGCGCCGCGAGCGCCACGGTGGAGAGGCAGATCGTGCAGCAGGGAGCGGTCGTGGCAAGCGCCGCCGCCCAGGTGGCGCAGGCGCGGGCGCAACTCGCCGAAGCAGAGGCGAACCGGCAGGATCTCGTCATCAGAGCGCCCTTCGGCGGGACGGTGATCACGCGTGCGGCGGAGCCAGGCGAGGTCGTGACGGCCGGCACGGCGATCGTGACCCTCCTCAACCTCGATCAAGTGTACCTCCGCGGGTTCGTGCCCGAGGGAGACATCGGCAAGGTCAAAATCGGTCAGCCGGCGCACGTGTATCTCGATTCGAATCCGAGTCAACCCGTCGACGCCTACGTGCTCCGGATCGATCCACAGGCCACGTTCACGCCCGAGAACACGTACTTCCGTGAAGACCGGGTCAAGCAAGTCGTCGGCATCAAGCTGCAACTCCGCGGCGCGTTCGGGTACGCGAAGCCGGGGATGCCGGCCGACGGCGAGATCCTCGTGTCGGGCGGCGACTGGCCGAAGGGTTGGAAGGGCTGGCACAGCCAGTGATCTCCGGCGCGCCGCCCGGGCTAGACGCGCGCCCGCAGGCGGCCCGGACCGCGGTGATCCACGTCGCGGACCTCTGGAAGCGCTACGGCGCCGTCGAGGCGGTGCGCGGAGTCGGCTTCGAGGTGCGGCAGGGCGAGATCTTCGGGCTGATCGGTCCCGACGGCGCCGGCAAGACGTCGACCTTCCAGATCCTCGCCGGGGTGATGGAAGCCACGAGCGGCTCGGCCGAGGTGTTCGGCCGGCCGGCGCGCGCGGCGCGCGCCGAAACGGGCTACCTGACGCAGACGTTCAGCCTGTACCCAGACCTGACGGTCAGGGAAAACATCCGCTACATCGGTGACCTGCGTCACGTCCCCGCACGCGAGATCACAGCACGCGGCGACCGCTATCTCCGGATGTTCGGGATGGACCAGTTCGCCGGGCGCCTCGCGGGGCAGCTGAGCGGTGGGATGAAACAGAAGCTGGCCCTGGCGTGCGCGCTCGTGCCCGAACCGCGGGTGCTGCTGCTGGACGAGCCGACGACCGGCGTGGACCCGGTCTCGCGTCGCGAGTTCTGGGATACGCTCGCTCATCTTGCGGCCGAGGGCCTAACCATCCTCGTCGCGACCCCGTATCTCGACGAGGCCGAGCGATGCCACCGGGTCGCGCTGATGTACCTCGGGGAGATTCGCGACATCGGCACGCCGGCGGACCTGCGGGGGCGGCTGCACGCGCAACGCATCGAGCTCCGCACCACGCGGTTGAACGAGGCCGAGCGCGTCCTGTCCGAGCTCAACGGACCGGACCGCGCGATCGTCGACGTCCAGCGGTTCGGAGACCGGCTCGACGTGCTCGCCACGGAGACGGAAGAGGCGCGGCGTCTGCTCGAGGACGCGCTGCGCGCCGCCGGCGTGGCGTTCGAAGACGTTCGGGTGGACGCGCCGACCCTCGAGAACACCTTCGTGGCAACGCTGCGCGGTCTGGGGCAGGAGCCGCACGCGGCGCCCTTTCCCGCTCGCCACGACCGTGGTGGGTTGCACGACCAGGTGGCGATCGGGGGCACGAACCTGACGAAACAATTCGGCGCGTTTACTGCGGTCAACAACGTCCACATCCAGGTGCGGTACGGCGAGGTGTACGGCCTGCTCGGCGCCAACGGCGCGGGGAAGACGACCACGATCAAGATGCTCTGCGGCCTGCTAGCGCCGACCCACGGAGAGGTGCGGCTCGCGGGGGAGCGCGGCCGCGTCCGTTCGTCCGGCGTGCGGCAGCGGGTGGGCTACATGTCGCAGAAGTTCTCCCTGTACAACGACCTGACGATCGAGCAGAATCTTGAGTTCTTCGCCGGCGTCTACGGCGTGCCGCAGGGCGAGCGCGAGGAGAAACGGCGCTGGGTCCTCGCGTTCTCGGGGCTGGAAGGCAAGGAGCGGGAGCTCACCGGAAGCCTCCCCGGGGGCTGGAAGCAGCGCGTCGCGTTCGGCGCCGCCATCATGCACGAGCCGAGCGTGCTGTTCCTCGACGAGCCGACTTCTGGCGTGGATCCGCTCGCCCGCCGCGCATTCTGGACCATGATCAACGGCCTAGCCGACGCCGGCACGGCGATTTTGGTCACCACCCACTACCTCGAAGAGGCGGAGCAGTGCAACCGCATCGGCCTGATGGTGGCCGGGGAACTCGTCGCCGAGGGCTCTCCCGACGGGATCAGGCGCCGGCAGATGGCCGGCACCCATCTCCTGGAGTTGCGGGTCGATCAGCCGCAGCGCGCGGCGGACGTCTTGAAACAGCAGACCGAGGCCTGGCGGGTGTCGCTGTTCGGAGACCGGCTCCACGTCATCACGGACGAAGACGCCGAGCGCGCGACGCGGACGACGACGGACGTGCTGCGCGCGAACGGGGTGCGCGTGATCGACGCTCGCGAGGGACGGTTCTCGCTGGAGGACGTTTTCATCAGCGTCGTGGAGCGGGCGCGCCGCGACGGCAAGGTCGGCGGAGACGGAGGCGCGTGATCGATGACGCGGATGCTGGCGCAGGCCCGCAAAGAGCTGATCCAGTTCCTCCGGGACCGCCTCTCGCTCGCCTTGGCCCTCGTCCTGCCGGTGATCCTCGTGCTGCTGCTCGGCCGGGCGTTCTCGCTGTCGGTGACCGACGTGCCGATCGTCGTCCAAGACCTCGATGATTCGGCGCTCTCGCACGACCTGGTCGCGGCGCTCCGCGCTTCCATTACGTTCCACGTGGTGTCGTGGCCCGCCGACCGGCAGCCGGACCAGGCGTTGGTCTCGAACGCCGCCCGCGCCGCGCTGATCATCCCGCCGCACTTCGGCCGCGACATCGCGCGAGGCGTCCCGGCGCCGGTGCAGCTTCTGGTCGACGGCTCGGACGCCAACACGGCCCGGCTCGTGTCCGGCGACGTCGCGACGGTCGTGCAAGCCTACAACGCGAGCACGGCCGGAGCGACACGCCCCGCACCGGTGCAGACGGCGATCAGGTTGTGGTTCAACCCTGGGGAATCATCGGCCAAGTTCTACGGGCCGGGGATTTTCGTGATGGCGCTCTCGATGTTCCCTGCCCTCCTGGCCACGCTCGCGATGGCGAAAGAGGGCGAACAGAAGACGATTCTGCAAGTCTATGTGTCCAGCATCTCCGCGCACGAGTTCCTGCTGGGCAAGATCCTCGCGTTCATGGCCGTGGCGCTGGCCGAGACCCTCGTGCTGCTCGTGCTGTTGTTCACCAGCTTTGGGCTCAGTTTCGCCGGAGATCCCACGCCGTTTCTCGTCGCGACGGTGTTGTATGCGTTCTGCGTCGCCACGTTCGGCACGATGGTGGGCGCGGCGGTCCCCAATCAGGCGGCGGCGATGCAGGCCGTGGCGTTCGGGGGATTCCTGCTCGTGATGCTCCTGTCCGGGCTGTTGTTCCCAATCGCAAACATCCCGGCCGGTCTCCGCTGGATCTCCAACCTCGTCTGGGGACGCTACTACATCGAGGTCGTCCGCGACGCCCTCCTCCAGGGAGGCGGGTGGGCCGCCACGTGGTACAAAGTGCTGATCATCGGGCTGATCGGTGCGGTCTTCTACGCCGTGGCGTGGCGGACGATGCGCCGCATGCAGCTCACGGACTGACGGGCCGCCGTGAGGACGTTCATCCGCATCCTGTTCACCGGCCGGTTCCACGCCCTCGCCGGGAAGGAGTTCCGGCAGATCCTTCGCGACCGGCGCCTCGTTATCTCGCTGACCGTGGCGCCGGTCCTGCAGTTGCTGCTCCTGGGGTCGGTGCTGAACGCGACGGTCTCGAACGTGAGCCTGGGGGTCGTGGACGAGAGCCGGACGCCGGAGAGCCGCGAGTTAGTGGCCGTGCTGACCGAGAGCAAAAGCTTCCGCCTGGCAGGGTACTATCTTTCGGCCGGCGGGCTCGGAGACGCGATCAGCCGCGGCGTGGTCGATGCCGGCGTGGTGATCCCGTACGACTACGCGCGTGCTCTGGTGCGCGGTCGTCCGACCACCGTGCAGTTCCTCCTCAACGCGATGAACGTGAACACGGCGCAGATTAGCCAAGGGTACGCGGAAGGCGTCATTCAAACATACAACGCCGACCTTGCCTCGCAGGGGCTGCACCTGCCCGCACCGCAAATCGCAATCCAACCGGTGACGGAACGAGGGACGGTGGTGCTCGATCCGGCCTTCCTGTTCAACCCGGGCCTCGTGAGCTCGTGGTTCGTCGTGACCGGCGTGTTCGGCATGCTGTTGATCCTCAACGGCACCATCATTGCGTCCACGGTGATGCTGAAGGAACGCGAGTTCGGGACGATCGAGCAACTCCTGATGTCCCCGGCGAGCACGGCCGAGATCATCCTTGCCAAGATCGCGCCGGTATTCGTCCTGCTCTCCGCGATGGCGTTGCTCGCGCTGGGGCTGATTCGCGTCGCGTTCCAGGTGCCGATGCACGGCAGCGCGCTCGTGGTGTTGGGAGGCTCGGGCCTCTGCCTGTTCTCCGGCATCGGTCTCGGGACCCTGCTGGCGACCTTCACCCGGTCCGCGCAGCAGGCGATGTTGACGATCTTCTTCATCAACCCACCGCTCACGTCGCTCTCCGGAGCGTTGATGCCGGTCGAAGCTATGCCGCAGTGGATGCAACCGCTCACCGTGCTGAACCCGATCTATCACTTCGGCCGCATCACACGCGGCGCGATGATCAAGGGCAGCGGACTCGACGCCCTCTGGCCGAACTTCCTCGCGCTGCTCGCGTTCACCGTGGTGCTGGTTTCGCTCAGCGTCTGGCGATTTCGCAAACAGCTCAGCTGAACACCGCACCCGCACGGGCCGGAACCCTCTCGGCCCCGGCCCGCACCGTGACCTGCCCGCAACGCCGCAGCGCATCGCCGGTCAGCCCCGCGCACCCGGCGCGGGGCCCAAGAACGTCTAGCGCAGGGTGCTCGCGAACAACTCCGTCAGCTTCTGAAACGCACGTTCGGCTTGCGGCCGATTGTAGACCGGGTTGTCGGGCACGGTCCACCCGTGATAGGCACCCTCGTAGATCTCGCTCTCGTACCTCCCGCCCCACGCCTCGAGCGCGCGGTCCAGCTTGTGGATCGCTTCTTCCGGCATGCTGCGGTCCTGGACGGCGTGACCGAAATACAATCGGGCGTTCGTGCGCGGCAGCACGAGGTGCGGGCTCGCCGGAGTGTCGGTGAAGAGGCCGCCGCCGTGAAAGGACGCGGCCGCGGCCATTCTGCCGGGGCGCGCCGCGGCGGCGCGCATCGCCATAGCGCCCGCGAAACAGTACCCGACGACGCCCATGCCGCCCTCGCCGACGGACCGGTCGCCGGCGAGGAAATCGACGTAGGCCGAGACGTCGCGGTCCATCGCGTCGGGCGTCAATGGCGCTCTCAACTCCGCGATTCGCTTGGTTCGCTGCTCGTCTCCTGCGCCCGCAGGAAGGTCGAGCACCGGCGGCCGCCCGGTCCGATAGAACACATTGGGCATTAGCACGGTGTACCCGAGCACAGCCAGCCGCCGCGCCATGCCGCGGTGGGACGGGCGAATGCCGCCGATGTCGGTAAATGGATCACGCCGGGCTGACGGCGGCCGTCCTCCGCCCGATACAGGACCGCGTCGGTGGTTCCATCAGCCATCCGAATCTCGATCTCTTCTTCCATCTTCAAGCCTCCCGGGCCGACACGTCTCAGATCGATTCGCCCACCCCTGACGGCCGCGCTGAGAGAGTTCTTCCAGGACTCGCGATCCGCCTGTCGCCGCAGCACACCCGCGCGGAAGACGTGGCCACTCGCGCGCTGCGAAGCGCGATTCGGGAATGCTACACTAGGATCCACAGCTTCGCCGGGAGGCGATCGCGATGAAACCCACAGCCATCCGCGCCCAGAGAATCCCCGCGCGACTCGCGACCGGCATCGCAGCGCTGGTGGTGGCGGCCCTGCTCCCGGCGGTCCCCTCCGGCGCCGAGCTTCCGACGGCGGTGCTGGCGCGCGTGTCCGGAGCCCGTGCCTACCAGCACGTACTCGCGCTGGCGCAGAAGATCGGGCCCCACGTCGCCGGCACGCCTGAGGACCGGACCTCGGGCGAGTACATCGCCGGGCAGCTTGCCCGCGACGGGTACGCGGTCGAGTGGCAGCCGTTTCCGCTCTCGTATTTCGCGGTGCGTACGGTCTCGCTGGCCGTGCCCTCGCAGCCCGGTCTGGCGCTGCACCCGCACGTGCTGCAGCACTCGGGCTCCACGCCGGCGGCCGGCGCGACCGCCGAGGTGTTCGCCGCGGCGCTCGGCCGTCCCGAAGATTTCGCCGGCGGTGCGGCGGCGGGGAAGATCGCGCTCATCGAGCGCGGCGGCGCGACGTTCCACGCCAAAGCCGAGGCGGCGGCCGCGGCCGGCGCGGTCGGCGTCGTGATTTACAACACACAGCCCGGCGAGTTCGCCGGAACGCTCGGCGCTCCCATGAAGATTGCGGTCGTCGGCCTCTCAGGAGCCGAGGGGCAGCAGCTGCTGGCCGCGGCGCGATCCGGCCCCGTGACGATGCGCCTCAACGTGCAGGCCGCGGACGAACAGCGCACGACCTGGAACATCATTGCGACCAAACCGGGCACGCGCGACACACACCGGGTCCTGGTCGTCGGCGCGCACCGCGACACGGTCGAGGGTGCGCCGGGCGCGAACGACAACACCTCCGGCGTCGCCGTCGTGCTCGACGTCGCAGAGGTCCTCAAGTCTGTGCCGCTCGGCGACACGGTGCGGTTCGTGTTCTTCGGCGCAGAGGAAGAGGGGCTCTACGGCTCCGCGTACTACGTCGACCATCACGGCCCCGACCCGATCGTCGGGTTTGTCAACCTGGACATGGAGGGGGTCGGCCAACGGCTTCTGCTCTCAACGTACCACGGCAGCGACACGCTCGTGCGCACGGCCACACGCCTGGCGGGTGAGCTCGGGATCGCCGCGGCCCCGAGCCACGATGGCGGAAGCGACCACCTGAACTTCGAACGGATCGGGGTGCCGGTCGTATTCTTACTGCGGCCGGACGATCCCGACTACGACACTCCCAGGGACACCGTGGATCGCGTCGACCCCGCGCTGCTCGAAGCATCCGCGCGCCTGGCCCTGGCGATCGTCCTCGACGTCGCCGGCCCCGGACGCTAGCACCGGCGCACGTTCCCCGGTCAGAGACGCGCCGGGACGCGCTACGCCGGTTCGCGCGGTGCGGTCTCCGGACGCGTGAGCAGATAGGACGGGTGCCTGAGGCCGGTCGGCGGGTAGAACTCGTCGTGCGTGAAGCGCAGGCCGAGCTTCTCGAGCACCCTCCGCGACGCCGCGTTCGCCGGGTGGTGGCCGGCAAAGACGGCCGCGGCACCGAGCGTCTCGAATGCGAACGCGATAATTCCTCGCCCCGCCTCCTGCGCCAACCCCTGTCCCCAGTACGCTGGCCGAAAATGAAACCCCATCTCGTAGATTCGGTCCTCCAGTCGGTACGGTCGCAGTCCGCCGCACCCCACGTGCTCACCGGTGCGCAGGAGAAAGAGCGGCCAGTACTGGACGCCGTGGGTGCGCATCAACTCGATCTCCCGGGCGAGCTTCTCCTCCACCTGTGCGGGGGAGAGCGCGCCGCCGATGAACTGCGTCACCACGGGATCGCTCCACAGCGCGACCGCGACCGGCAGGTCGGCGACCACCCAGCGCCCGAACCCGAGGCGCGTGGTCCGCAGGAAGTAGTCGCGGACGTTACACCTCCGCGCGGCGCTCGACCGGGGGCGGGTCGAGCACCTTGATCGGCGGCACGGGACGGTTCCAGCGCTCGACCTCCACCAACGTCTGCTGGCCCGTGCAGCCCTGGGCCAGCCGCGACGTCCCCTTGTCGAGCGTCAGCACGTTCGGGTTTCCGTGCACGCACATCCACTCATCGCCGGCGGGGTCGAGGGGATCGTACCACGCTCCGGTCGACAGCTGCACGACCCCACGGCGGACGTCCTCGCTGACGACCGCGCCGGCGAGGCAGCCGCCGCGGTCGTTGAAGACACGCACCACATCCCCGGCCGCGATACCGCGGGACGCGGCGTCGGCGGGATGCATGCGGATCGGCTCCCGACCCTTGACCTTGGCCGCCTGGCTGAACGCGCCGACATCCAGCTGACTGTGCAGGCGCGTTCGGGGGTTGTTCGCGATCAGCACGAGCGGGAACCGAGCGGCGCGCCGAGACTTGAGCCACTCGACGGGCTCAAGCCACGTGGGGTGGCCGGGACAGTCGTCGTAGTGAAACCCGTGAACCGTCTCGGAGAAGATCTCGATCCGGCCGCTCGGCGTGCCGAGCGGCGATCCCGCCGGGTCACGCCGGAACGCGTCGAACAACACGACGGCTTCCTCGTGCGGCGGCACCTCCAGGTATCCCCCACGCCAGAATTCCTCGAACGCCGGCGGGTGGACCCCCGATCTGGCCATCGCCGCGCGCCACCCATCGTACATGTGCCGGAGCCACGCCTCGTCGCTGCGCCCTTCGGTGAACCGTTCACCGACCCCGAGGACGTTCGCGAGATCGGTTAAGATGTCGTAGTCGTTGCGCGACTGGGCGTGCGGCTCGAGCGCTTGGTGCATGGCCACGAGATACGGCTCGTTCCGCGACGCACCGATGTCGTTCCGTTCCAGCGTGATCGTCGACGGCAGGACGATGTCGGCGTGGCGGGCCATCGCGGTCCAGAACGGATCGTGCACGACGATCGTCTCGGCACGTCCGAGCGCCCGGCGGAGGCGGCCGAGGTCCTGGTGGTGATGAAACGGGTTGCCGCCGCACCAGTACACGAGCCGTACGTGAGGATAGGAGAGCCGCCGCCCGTCGTAGTCGAACGGCTCGCCCGGGTGGAGCAGCATGTCCGAGATCCGCGCCACCGGGATGAACGCGTCCACCGCGTTCCTCCCTTGAGGCAGGGCGGGCCACCCGCCGTAGAACGGCGCGCCGACCCCGTGCACGGACCCATATCCGAAGCCGAACCCACCGCCGGGCAATCCGATCTGACCGAGCATCGCCGCCAGCACGATGCCCATCCAGGGCACCTGCTCCCCATGATCGGCGCGCTGCAGCGACCAACTCACCGTCACGAGCGTGCGCCGGGACGCCATCCGGCGGGCGAGCGCGCGCACCACCTCCGCAGGGATCTCGGTGATCGCCTCGGCCCACTCAGGGTTTTTCGCCCGTCCGTCGTCGAGCCCGCGCACGTACCGCTCGAACCGCTCGAATCCCACACAGTACCGTGCGAGAAACGCACGATCGTGCAGCCCCTCGGTGACGAGCACGTGCGCGATCGCCAGCATCAGGGCGACGTCGCTCCCGGGCACGAGGGGCAGCCACTGCGCGTCCAGGAACGCCGGTAAGTCGTCGCGCAGGGGGCTGACGTGAACGAACTCCACCCCCCGCGACGCGGCGTCGCCGAGATGGTCACGCACGGTGTGGCGCGTCACACCGCCAGAGGCGACCGCGGTGTTCTTGAGCGGGATGCCGCCGAAGCACACGACGAGCTGCGTATGGGCGGCGATCACGGGCCACGAGGTGCCCCGGGTGATCAGATCGTCGTGGGTACCGATGACGTGGGGCAGGATCACGCGCGACGCGCCGAGGCTGTACGTATTGATCGATCGCGTGAATCCCCCGAGGCAGTTCAGAAACCGGTGCAGCTGGCTCTGCGCGTGGTGAAATCGCCCGGCGCTGGCCCAGCCGTAGGAACCGCCGTAGATCGCCTGAGGGCCGTGGGCCTCAATCACCCGCCGCAGCTCGGCGGCGAGCACGCGGATCGCGGTCGCCCAGTCGACCGGGACGAACGGCTCCGCGCCGCGGCGCTCGTCCGGGCCGGGGCCTCGGTCGAGCCAGCCCGCCCGGACCATCGGCTGCGCGATGCGGGTCCCGTGCCGAACGCTGTCCACGATGTTCTCCAAGATTGGCGATGGGTCGGGATCGAGGCGGAACGGGCGGATCTTCGTCAGGACGCCGTCGGTCACTTCCGCGTCGAAGGCGCCCCAGTGCGATGTGTGCGGACGCAGGTTGCGATCCATGCGATCGTGGCCTCCCGTGAGCATGCGACGGAGAAACTCATTCATCACTCGGGCGGGCTTCCCTGTCGGCCGTGTCGGGCGTTCCGCGACAGGGAGGCGGCCCCGCGCCGTCGGAAGAAACCTCCGGTGTCTCCGCGGGCACGCGGCAGGGAGCATGCCCCGGGAGCGAGGAGGCGGACCGATGATCGAGGTTGTCCAGATCGACAGCCGGCACCTGGCGGGCAATGTAATCGGCGATCCCGCGCGCCGAGACCTCGTAGTGTATCTGCCTCCGGGGTACGCACGGTCGGAACGGCGATTCCCGGTGGCGTACCTCCTCCACGGGTTCGGCCGGCGCGCCACGGGCTGGATCGAGGGCCCGCAGGTGCAAGGCGGGGCGCTCCGCCCGCCGATCGGAGACGTGATCGACGACGCGATTCGCAACCGCGGCGCCGAGGAGATGATCGTCATCATGCCGGACGGCTGGAGCCGCTGGGGCTGCAGCCAGTGGGTCGACTCGCCGGTCAACGGCAACTTCGAGCAGTACGTCACCCGCGAGATCGTGGCGCACGTGGATCGCACTTATCGAACGATTCCCGAGCGGGACAGTCGAGGCGTCTTCGGCATCTCGTCCGGCGGCCTGGGCGCCTGGCATCTCGGCTCGCGCAACCCCGACGTCTTCGGCGCGATGCTGCTCCTGTCCGCCGATTCGTACTTCGACTACACCCACAAGCCCTGGTTCTACCGCTTCTACAACTCGCGCTTCCCGGAACCGCCGAACGGCCCCATCAACGGCGACTTGAACTCGTGGTTCTGCTACGGGTTGGCGTCCTGCTACACGCCGAACGTGGCGAACCCGCCATTCTACGTGGACCTGCCGGTCGAGTTCCCGAGCGGCAGAGTCATCCCGGACCTCTGGGAGAAGTGGCTCAGCTACGACCCCGTCGTCTCGTGGCAGCCGCGGCTCGCGAACCTCCGCCGGCTGCTCGGCATTCGACTCGACGTCGGCTATCACGACGAGTTCGAGCTCCACTACGGGCACCGCATGCTGAGCCGCCACCTCGCCGACGCCGGCGTGCGCCACGACGTCGTGGAACACGACGGCACGCACGGGAGCCGGCTGTTCGAGCGGATCCAACAGTCCCTCGTCTGGTTCTCCGGCGTGCTCACGACGGAGCAATGATCGCGCGCGGCCCGGCGGAAGCCCGGATGACGCCCGGCCGCCCGTCGAGTCACGGCGTGCGCCGGGCCGCGCTCAAGAGCGCTCCGCCGAGAATCGGCCGGGCCGGAACGTCGCCAGCCGGGCGTCCTCCCGGTCCAGCACGATCTCGTCCGCGATGATCGTCCCGAGCGCCGGCGCCATTGTGACCCCACTGTGGGTCACCGCCAGATAATATCCGGTCACGCCCGGCAGCGGCCCCACCGCCGAAAACCCGTCGGCGGGATACGCACGGGTCCCGATGCGCACCGCCTCGGGTCCCACGCCCTCGATCCCCGGGAGCAGGCGCGCGGCCCGGCGGACAATGTCAGCGGCCGGCTCGAGCGCGGCGCTCGGGAGCGTCTCCGGCGTCATCATCTCGTCGGTATCGTCCGCCTGCACCATGAGGCGCCCCCCGCCGTCGGGCCGAACCTGACAGCATGGCGCGTGGACAACGACCCGCAGGCGCACCGGAACGGGGGGCGTGATGGCGAGCAGACCCATCGTGGGCGCGAGCGGGATGCCGAGCCCGACCTCCCCGGCGACGTCGTTCGCCCATCGGCCGGCGCAGTTGACGACGCAATCGGCGTCGTGCCTCTGTCCGCCGCCCGTCGTGACGCCAACCACGCGCTCGCCCGTGCGACGGATCTCCCGAACCGGCTCGTGCACGAGGAGGCGGGCGCCCGCGCCGATCGCCGCCTCGACCATCGCGTGCGCGTACACGACCGGATCGAGCCATCCTTCCTCGGGAAAATACGCGATGCTCGCGCCGCGGAGCGGCCCGGGATCGATGTCGGGCTCGAGCTCGCCCAACCGCCGCGCGGTGATCTCCTCGGCCGCATACCCCCACTCGCGCAGCCGCGCGATGCGCCGCCCGAGCGCCGTCCGTGCGGCGACGTCGACGGCCCACTCCACGTTGCCATCCCGGTGCCACCATGACATCCCGGGGAACTCCTCGCGGAGCGCCTCGTGGGCGCGCAGGCCCGCAGCGTTCAGCTCATGGTACGAACGGGGCGGCTTGTTGTTGGCGTTGATCCAGGCGAGGCTGGCGGACGACGTGCCGCTCCCGACCCAGCGCGCCTCCAAGATCGTCACCGATGCCCCGGCCCGAGCAAGTCGATACGCGACGGACGCCCCGACGATCCCCGCGCCGATCACCACGACCTTCACCGCTCCGCACCTCCAGGCACCTGTGTGCCCCGTCCATCCCGGGCTCCCGGCGACGCCGCGGGCGACGACGGTTCGACAGGTGTTTCGCTCGGGAAGCGGCGATGACCTGGAGGGCCCAACGTCGGCACCGGCCACGGGCTGGCGGCACGCGCGGCACCCTGAGCATCTCGCCCCGGGGCTGGTAGAATACTCTTGTGGAGCGAGACGTCATCCGAGAGCAAATCACCTACTACAGCGCACGGGCGCCCGAGTACCACAACGTGATTCTCTCGTCGGGACCGCTCGCCGTCGCCAGACGGCATCTTCTGGCGCTCGGGCCGCTCCGAGACGTCCTCGAACTGGCGCCGGGCACCGGCAACTGGACCGAGGAACTGGTGCGGATCGGCGAGACCGTCACCGTGGTCGACGCCTCCCCGGAAATGATGGAGATCAACCGACAGCGGATCGCCGATGCACGGGTCGAGTACAGACAGGCGGACCTCTTCCAGTGGACGGCCGACCGGCAGTACGATCTTGTGTTCAGCGCGTTCTTTCTTTCTCACGTGCCGCCGGATCTCGTCGACGCGTTTCTCGTGCGCACGTGCAGCGCGGTGCGTCCTGAGGGACACCTGTTCATCGTCGACCAGTGCGACGACCTGCCGAACTATCCGGTCCCCGCCCGAGAAGGGATCTACGAACAACGCGCGCTGCTCGACGGCCGGACGTTCTCGATCGTGAAAGTGTACTACCATCCGGCCGTTCTCGCCGAGCGCGTGAGGACCGTCGGCTTCCAGGCGACGGCGGAGAGGATCCACCCGTTCTTTTGCCTGCGTGGAACGCGGATCGCCCCCTAGCAGCTCGGGTGCCGCGGCCGCGACCGGAGGACGCACGGACAATGAACGGCGGAGCGGGACGCAGCATTGTGGTGAAGGCCTGCTTGAACGGAGGCCGGCGGCGCACGGAGCACAAGGGGGCGCCGGTGACCCCGCGGGAACTGGCGGCGGATGCGCGCGCCGCAGTCGCCGAGGGCGCCGCGGCCCTGCACGTGCACCCACGTGGTCGCGACGAGGCCGAGACGCTGGACGCCTCGGCCTGCGGCGCCGCCGTTGCCGCGATCCGCGAGGCGTGCCCGGGGATCCCGGTCGGGCTGAGCACGGCGGCGTGGATCGCGCCGGATCCCCACGCCCGCCCGGGGCTCATCGAGTCCTGGACCGTGCTTCCCGACTTCGCGTCCGTCAACGTCTCCGAACCCGGCATCGCCGATCTGTGCGCGGCGCTGGCCCGCCGCGGCATCGGGATCGAAGCGGGGCTGTGGTCCGTCGACGACGCCCGGGCGTTCGTGGCAAGCGGCCTGGCGTCACGCTGTCTCCGGGTCCTCGTCGAGGTGCAGCCACAAGACGCCGGGGCAGCCGTTGCGGACGCGGCGGCGATCGACGCCGTCCTCGACACCGCGGGGATCACACTGCCGCGCGTCCACCACGGAGAGGGAGCGGCGACGTGGGCCGTGCTGGATGCCGCGCTCGACCGGGGCCGCGACATCCGCATCGGGCTGGAGGACACGCTGTGGCTCGCAGACGGGCGGCCCGCTCGAGACAACGCAGAGTTGGTCGCCGCGGCAGTGCAGATGGTGCGGACGCACGGGCATCGCCCGGCCCCGCCCCGCTGACGCGCGCCGCCGGCGCCATGCGCCCCCGGTCGGCGGACGAGCGGTGGGGGCCGCCGCACGCCGGGAGGTTAGCGCGGGGAGGGCGTGCTCGACTCCACCCGGCGCATCGCGGACTCAGGATATCTCGCCCCGGCCGCGACCCCCGGCGCGAACAACTCGTCCAGCCGCCTGAGCTCCTCGGCGGTCAGCGCGACGTCGATGGCGGCGATGTTCTCGTCGATGCGGGCGCGCCTGCGGGTGCCGAACAGCGGCACGACATCATCGCCTCGATACAACAGCCACGCGAGCGCCATCTGGCCCGCGGTGACGCCGCGTTTGGCAGCCAGCGCGCGGAGGGCGTCCGCCAGCTCGAGGTTACGGCGGAAGTTGTCGCCCTGGAAGCGCGGGTGCTCCCGGCGACGATCGCTCGGCGCCAGATCCGCGGCCCGGTGCAGTTCACCGGCAAGGAACCCGCGCCCGAGCGGGCTGTAGGCCATGAGCCCAATGCCGAGCGTCCGGTTCGCGGGCAGCACCGCGGCTTCGAGGTCGCGCGTCCACAACGAGTACTCGCTTTGCAGCGACGTGATCGGATGCACCGCGTGCGCCCGTCGAATCGTATCCGGGCCCGCCTCGGAGAGTCCGAGATAGCGCACCTTGCCGGCCGCCACCGACTCCGCCATGGCGCCCACGGAGTCCTCGATCGGCGTGGTCGGATCGACCCGGTGGAGCGAATAGACGTCCACGTGCTCGACGCCGAGCCGTCGCAGGCTGTCGTCGATCGCCCGGCGGATGTACTCCGGACGGCCTCGCCCGAGCTCGGGACCGCCGCCGACCTTGGTCGACAGCACGACCTTGCCGCGTCGGTCGCGAAGCGCCCGGCCGACCAACGTCTCATTGTGGCCGTCCGCGCCGTACGCTTCCGCGGTATCGACGAGGGTGATCCCCATGTCGATCGCATGGTGAATCGTGGCGATCGCCTCGGCCTCGTCGGACGGTCCGTAAATGCCCGACATCGCCATCGTTCCGAGGGCGACCGCCGAAACCGTTGGCCCATGCGCGCCGAGTCTGCGATGCTTCATCGAATCTGCACCTCCCTCACCTTCTGAGCGCCGCCGCATGGCGGAACGGACCCGGCACCACAGCAGCGCGGGACGCCTCACACGTTCGATCCCACGGCATGGATTTCCCCACCGCAGATGCGTTCGCCCGCCGGGCCCGCCGCGGGGGATCGCGCGCAAGACGCGGCGGGTGCCGCCTAGTCGTGCTCGGGCCGATCGGTGGGAAGCGGGAGAGACCGGAGCGGCACGGGCGTGGACTGCACAATCGAGGTCGTCGTCTGCCCGAAGACCAGAAAGCGGTCGAGCACGGTGTCAAGCTGGTCGACCTGCGAGACGTGGACCTTGACCAGGAAGCAGTCCTCGCCGGTGATCCGATGGCACTCCACCACCTCCGGCGTCCGCAGCGCGAGTTCCGCGACTTTCGCCAACTGGCCCGGCGTGGGCCGTATGCGCACATACGCCGTGACCGGCAGGCCGAGGGCGCTCGGAGCAATGTCCATTCTGTAGCCGGCGATGACCCCGGCTTCCTCCAGCCGCCGGACGCGCTCCGTCACGGCCGGCGCCGACATGCGGACGCGCCGCGCCAGCGTGGACATCGCGAGCCGCGGGTGATGCTGCAGCTCTCGCAGCAACCGCACGTTGACCCGGTCAAGCAACGGACTTACCGTTCTTAACGCAGGAGAGCCATGAACATTTCGTTTTCCAGGCATTCTGGCCACCTCGCCAGCATTATAGCATGGACGAGAGGCTCCGCGACTGCAATTATAGTTGCATGAACCTCCGCGTGAGTGGGTTTGTCCCGGGGCGGCCCGTAGGCATCACGGTGACCGGTCTCCCGCCCCAGGCCTTCTTTCTGGTGAGCGCCGTATTTCACTACCTCGGGCCGTCGTTCGCGGTCCTGTTGTTCAGCCGGGTCGACGTTCTGGGGGTGGTCTGGCTCAGGATCGCGAGCGCGGCCGCCGTCTTCGCCATCTGGCGGCGTCCGTGGCGCGTGCTCGCGGAGGTCCGCCCGCGTCAGCGGGTCACGCTCGTCGCGCTCGGGACCGTCCTCGCCACTATGAACACCTGCTTCTACCTCGCCATCAACCGCGTGCCACTCGGGACGGTCGGTGCGATCGAGTTTCTCGGCCCCATTGCGTTGGCGGCGGCGGGGGCGCGCTCCCACCGCAACCTCATCGCGCTCGGGCTCGCGGTCGCCGGCGTGTACTGTCTCACGCACGTGCGGATCGCGGGCGAGTCCGTCGGCTTCGCGCTCACGTTTGCCAACAGCGCACTGTTCGTCCTCTATGTCATCCTCGGCCACCGCGTGGCCCAGGACGGCGGGGCGAGCGGCGTCGATCGGCTTGCCGCGGCGATGCTCATCGCCTTGGTCGTCGTCACGCCGTTCACGATCGCTGCCGCCGCGCCCGCATTTCTCCAGCTCACCCTGCTCGGCGCCGGCGTCGGGGTCGGTATCTGTTCATCCGTCATCCCGTACGTGTGCGACCAGATGGCCATGGCGCGCCTGCCGCGGGCGACGTTCGCGCTCCTGCTCTCGTTGCTCCCGGCCACCGCCACCGTTGTGGGAGTGGTCGTTTTGCACCAGATCCCGACGCCGATCGAGCTTGCGGGAGTGGCGCTGGTCATTGTCGGCGTCGCCGTTCATCGAGAACCCGGAGACTAGCACACCGGCGCCGGGTCCCCGCGCACGGAGGGCCGGCCGCAGCCCCTCCCCGGGGAGCGTCGCCCGCGTCCACGTCCCGACGGACTGGGGGGTATCGTCGCGGTGTCACGGGAGCCGCGAACAGGATAGCCTCCCGCCGGGAGGCCCCGCCGACACCGGGCGCCGATCTGCGAGGCGCGAGCCGCGGCGTCCGTCGCCGGGCCGGGGCGATCGCGCTCACCACCGCACCCAGGCGAGAAAGACCAGCCCCACGGCCGCGATGAACGCCCCGCTCAGGGCTTCGCCGTACTGCTCGACCGGACCAAGATGCACGCGCTCCGCCGCCGCGCTCGAGGACACGCACAGCGCGACATATGTGACCACCGTGGCGAGCGTGAACACCACCGCCATCGCAGCGATCAGGCCGAGCCCGAAACGGCTCGCCGCGAAAAAGGCGGGGATCCCCTCGACCATCGGCGATGAACCGAGGATGAGCAGGAGCGCGCGTCGCGGCGCCGCGCGGTGGTCGTGCTCGTGCGGCGGGGCCGCGAGCGCCGCGGTGCCGTCGGTCGCGTGCCACGTGGCCGCCACCGCGTCGGTGCGGCATCTGGAAGAGAATGTCGGCGCGGTGGGTGTCGTTCTCGAGCGCGACGAAGTCGCAGCCATCGGTCGGGTCGCGTCACCGCGATAAGCGGGGCACCCCGCGCAAGCGATGCGCCCGAGGCGCCGATGCCGCTGTGCCGATGGCCGGCGCGCTTCGCCACCTCGCCGATCGGAAGATGTGCCGTCAGCGCGCCGGTCGAGCTCGCCCGCTCGGTGTTCGCGAGCTCAGCGCGCCCGGGCATCGGGCGAGCGCGTGGCCGCGCTCGCCCTCTTGGTCGCGGCGGAGCTCACCATGCCGATGAGATATCCGAGCGCGACCAGCCCCAGGAACGGCTGGGAAATGACCGAAGGAAGTGACGTACCCCAGACGCGATCCAGTGCGTACGCACCCGGCCCCACGATGCCAACGGCCACCGCGACTGCGAGGTTCACGAGCGGGTATTCAAGTCCGCCGTTCGACGCCCAAAGCTTCGGCCAATGAACCTTCGTGATCGCGATTGCCATCGCCGCGCCGATCCCGATGCTGCCGAGGGGGCTAAAGAGCCCGACCGCGAACAGCACCCCGCCTACCGCCTCCGCGGCCGCACCGAGCAGCGCCCACGCCGAGGCCGGTCGAAATCCGATGGACTCCAGGAACTTGCTCGTGGTCGCGAGCCCGTACCCACCGAACCAACCGAAGAGCTTCTGCGCCCCGTGGCCGGCGACGAGCAGACCCACGACGAGCCGCAGGATGACCAACGCGATGTCCATATTGCGTCCCCCCTCCCCCGCTCCCGTGCGACGGCCGCCGGCGCCGGTCGCCGTTCATCCGCGACGGTTAGATGCCGCCGTGACTGATGCACTTCCAGAGTAATACTTACGGCGTCCTCCACGTCAAGGGAACCCGGGTGTCGCGTGGAGCGGTGAAGCCGCGGGGACCGGCCCGCTGCGTTGGCCGCGCGGGAGCGCGGCTTGTCGCGCGACGCCGTTGGGCGGCGACCCGCGGCCCGAACACCCACGCCAGGACAAACCAGGCCGCGGCCACCAGCACGATGGCGCCCCCGATCGCTACTTACTGGCTCCCGTCAGCGCCGCCTCGAGATTGTCCAGCTGCGAAAGCATCCACTGTTGATAGCTCTTTCCGAGCGGCTCCGTTTCCGAAACGCCGACGACCGGGATTCCAAGCTGCTTGGCCCGCTGCTGCACCTTCGTCGTGATCGGGGTGACCGTTTGGACGTTGTAGAGCAGCACCTTCACCTGGTGCGTCCGCAACTGGTCGTCCATCTGCGCGATCGCCGAGGCGGGTGGTTCGTCGCCCTCCTCGATCGCCCGCTGGAACGCCTCAGGCGTGACCACGTGGAGGTCGAGCGCCTCGGCCATGTACCCAAACACAGGCTCCGTGAACGCGACCGGCGCCCCGTGGTACCGGCTCCGCAGCTCCGCGATCTTGTCGTTCAGAGGGCGTAGCGACCCCTGGAGCAGCCCGAGCGAGTGATGGAACCGCCGGGTATCCGCGGGATCGATCTGATCGAGCGCGTCGGTGACGGCCTGCGCGACCTTGGGTATGGTGCCGGGATCGTACCAGAGGTGGACGTTGTCCCCGCTCTTACGTCCGACGAGGGTGGCAACGACGATCACCTTCCGCGCAGGGTTCGGGGACGCTTTCATCAGACGATACATGAAGTCGTCGTATCCGATCCCGTTCATGACGACGAGGCTCGCCCGCGCGACGGCCGCGCCGTCCCTCGCGCTGGACTCGTACTCGTGCGGGTCGACGTTCGGATCGCTGATAATGCTCGTGATGGACACGTGATCGCCGGCGATCTGCCCGACGATGTCGCCGTAGAAGTTCTCCGCGGCGACGACGGTCGGCCGCGACGCGCTCGGCGCGGCCGTGCCGGATGGCGGCGTGACTCCGAGCGACGCGACCAACAGGACCGCCGCCGCAACGACCACGGTCGTGACTGCCAGCTGTGTTCGTCTCATCGCCGATCAGTCTCCTTCCCCGCCGATGTGCGGCGGCGCCCCTGTTGTTGCGAGCGCTCTCGTTTCAGGCGCGTCCCCCTTCAATCTCCGCGGGACACGCCAAGGACGGGTGCTCGCAGATCAGACAACTAACTCCATATGAAAATCATTATCATTTATCTATCACGGCGCGCGGGCGGCTGTCAAGTCGTAGCGCGCGGATCCGTAGAAGTCGATCGCGCCCCGACGCGCTCTCCACGCTCGGCCTCGGTCGAGTTCCTCACGCGAGCGGGGACCGTCGCGACCAACGAGCGGCTCGGCGCTCCCCCAAGCATGGATGGGCGAAGGTGGTACCGGAGCTTCATGTCTCGGGCATCGAGACGAGCCCGTCCTTTTGGCAGGGCGTGCTCAGGGTCGCGGTGGCGTACCAGCGTCCGGCTTGCTTGCCATCTCAATGGGAGTGTTCGTTTTGGCTGTTCGACTTCCAGTGCGCACTCGCACACCGTGGATCGAAAGATGGGGTAGATTCGTACGACGAGTCGGCCCGCGTGCACGCACCGAACCCGGGACGACATGGCCAGGGCGGCTGCGTCCGCGGCAGTCGGATGCCTGCGGGCGGCGGTCGCCGCGCGCGGCGAAGCGCGCGCCGTGTTCGCCTCGGCGCCTTCACAGGTCGAGTTTCTCCATGTGCTCGCGGAAGCACCGGACCTTGATTGGAGTCGTGTGACGGCGTTTCACCTCGATGAGTATCTCGATTTCCCTTCGCATGCTCCCCAGGCTCTCGGCCAGTTCTTGCGGGAGCATCTCTTCGATCGAAGCCGGCCGCGGAAGGTATGGTTTCTCGACGGGAAGGCGCGCGACGCGTCTGCGGAGATTGCGCGCTACGGACGCCTGCTCTGCGAGGCGCCGTTCGATCTGGGCTGCGTCGGCGCGGGCGAAAATGGCCATTTGGCGTTCAACGAGCCCGACAGCACCGACTTCGACGATCCCGCTCTGCCTCGCGTGGTCGCGCTGACTGAAAAGTCGCGGCGGCAGCAGGTGCACGATGGGTGTTTCGATGCGCTGGATGCGGTGCCGACTCGGGCCCTTACGCTCACCGTCCCTGCGATTGTCGCGGCACGCACCATTGTCTGCATCGTTCCCGGTCCCACGAAACGCGAGGCGCTGAGCCGTATGGTGCGAGGCGCCGTATCGGTGACGTGCCCCGCCTCGGTGTTGCAGCGACACGCCGATGCCACGGTGTTCGCCGACATCGAGGCGGCGTCCGCGTTGTGATCGGCAACGCCGACGGTGCCGTGGCGCCTACGGCGTGACGATCGCGTGCGTCGCGAGCGCCGGCGGCCACACAAGCGCCCGCGTGTTCGGGGCCACCCACTCCCACACGACGCTCGCGGCCCTCAGGTTCTCCCCGGCCTGCGGCGACCCTTCGGGAGCAAATGCCAGCCCGCTTCCGTTCGGCAGCGCGCCCATCGGCAGGAGACCCTGGCGTACGGCCGCCGCGACCGCGGCCGGGGACAGGTCGCGCGCATAGGGCAAGACGTCCTGGAACAGCGCGATGCCGCCCGAAAAACCTGACAGCGCCGGCTCCCACAGCGGGTGACCGTATCGCTCCTGGAACTGTTGCCTGGCCCACAGCAGCTGTGCCGACGCCTGTTTCGTCAGCGCCCGCGTGGGCAGCAGGTCCCCGGTCTTATCCGAGGAGAACACGCCGACGGCATCCGCCCCGAGGCGTTCCCCGAACTCCGGCATGATGTACGCGGAACATCCTCCAATGTTGACGGCGAGCGGGACGTGGGCGGTGAGCACCGCCTGACGCAGCGCCACTGCGTTCTCCATGTAAGCGGCGACGATCAGGACATCCGTATGCGCGGCCGCGATCTTGTTCGCGAGCGCCGCGTAGTCAGCGTGCCACGGATCGTACGGGAGCGTCGCCGCGAGCGGCAGGTTGAGCCGGTGGATCTCGGCGATCTCTCCTTGGGCTTCCGCCCGTCCGAACCCGTCGTTGACGTAGGCGACGGTGTACCGGAGCGGACCGGCGCGCCGCAGCCGCGGGCCAAGCTGGTTGCGCACGAAATCCACTGCCTGCCGTCCCAGCAGCGCACCACTCGGCGCCACCCGGAAGAAGTGGGTGCCGGGAGCCGCCGCGCTCCCGATCTCGCCCACGGCTCCAGTTTCCCAGTACACGAGCCCCAAACGGGCCGCGGTCTCCGCGGCGGGCCGGGCAATCACGCTGCCGTAGGTCCCGACGATCGTCGTGATCCCGCCCTCCGCGAGCTGCTGGACCGCCCCTGCGGCCGCGTCGACGGAGTTCGCGGATGCGAGCCGAACGTGGACCGCGCGTCCCCGGATGCCGCCGTGTTCGTTCACGTACGCGGCGGCCAGGAGCAGCCCGTGATATTCGTCGATGCCGGCGCCGACCGCGCCCTGCGGTCCCCCGGTCGGGTAGACCGCCCCGATCGCGATCGCAGGTTCCTGCCCCTCGACGGCGGTTCCGGCGAGCAAGATCGTGAGCACGGCGGTCATGAGAACATGTCGCATGCGTCTCACCTCGGTCGTTGCCCATGTTTGACAGCGTACCGGCATCTCCCTGTTCGACACGGCGCACGCGGCAGGCAGGATTCTCCCCGCGGCGTGGGCGCACTATATAGGCAGGGATGATGTGAGGCCATGCGGAGAGCGCGATGCGGCACGCGACAGCCATCACCGGCTTGATCGGGATCCTCCTGTTGTGCGCGGGGTGCGGACCGCGCGCTCAAACAGCGACCACGCCCTCTCTGGCAGCACCGCGGCCGAGCTCCACGGCCGTGCTGGCGATCCTGTATCCGGAGCCCGGCGCGGTCGTCTCCGGCACGAAGGTGGACGTCCGCCTCTCGCTGGAGGGCGCGCAGGTGGTGCCGCAGACCACGACCCACCTCAGCCCGGATAAAGGACACATCCACCTGTCGATCGACGGGAAGGTGATCTCGATGGTCTACGGCCTCGATCAGGTCGTCGACGTCTCCCCGGGACTGCACATCCTCACCGCGGAGTTCGTCGCTCAAGATCACTTCCCGTTCCGACCGCGCGTGGTGAAAACGTTGACGTTCACGGTCAAGTGAGCGCCGTGCGGACCTGGCAGGCGGTGCTCGTCGGGATTCTCGGGTGCGTCGCGCTGGCGGCGCGCGCGGCCGCCGTGCGCGGCGCGCCGCTCGTCGACCTCGCGATCGGGATCGTCGGGGTGACCGCCGCCGTGCCCGCGACGACGGACCGCCCGTCCGCGTGGCCGCGCTGGGCGGCCGCTGTGGCGCTCGGGGTGGCGACGCTTGCGGCGGGACGGGTGCTGATGCCCGTGCACCCGCCGCACCTCCGCTTCTCCGCGTGGGGGGTCGCTGTGCTCATGGTCGCGTCCGTGGCCGAGGAGGCCTTCTTCCGACGGTGGCTTTACGGGTGGCTGGCGACCGGCGGACTGACGCTCGCGCTCGTCGGGACGGCCGTGGCGTTTGCCGCCGTGCATGTCCCGGCGTACGGCGTTCGGGCACTTCCGATCGACTTCGCCGCGGGCCTGCTCTTCGGTTGGCAGCGCGCGGCAACCGGCGGGTGGACGGCCCCCGCCGTCACCCACATGGCGGCGAATCTGCTGCAGGTAGGGTGACACGCGTGCGCGCGATCGCGTGGGCCAGCCGTCGGCGCGCTCGCGTCGGGCCCGGATGGGGCACCGCCGCGGCCGTGCTTTATCTTGTCGTATCCGGCATGCTCGGAACGCCCCCGTCTCGGCTGCTGTACGATGGGCTCGTCCCGCTGCCGCCGTATCAGTGGGTGCATCCGCCGGGAGGCGGAAGCAGCAGCCCGCCGCGCGGCGCGACCGGGATCGTTGCATTTACTGGTGGCGCGTCCGGCGCCGCCGAGGTTTCCACCGATGACCTGCAGGCGACCATCACGTTCTCGCAGGGCGCCGTCGCGTCTCGGCCCGGGGAGACGTCCGCAAAAGTCACGATCACGCCGCTCGACGCCGCCACCGTGGCCCCCGCGCCGAACGGGCGCCACTTTGACAGCAACGGGTACCGGTTTGAGGTCTTGTACGCGACCTCGGGGACGCCCGCGGAACTGGCCAAACCCGTGGACGTCGCGCTGACGTACGCGACCCATGCCACCGTGATCCTCCGGGCGCAGGACCAGGAGAAGACGTGGACGGTCCTCCACGGTCCCGCGTTCCCTGCGAGCCAGCAAATCGTCGTGCACACCGACCAGTTGGGAACGTTCGTCGCGTCGCCGTGACGAACCGGAGGCCTCGGGCCCCGGACGCCGGCCGCGATCGCGCGGCCTGCAGCGGCTCGCCCCTTGATCGCAGGAGCGCAGGCCCGCACCGAGGTGAACGACGGCGGGGTTTCTGGATCGGCGTCACCGCGGGCGTCTTCTACCTGATCACACTGGCGCTGGGGTGGCCGCAGCCGGGCATGTTGCTGTACGACGGTCCCGCCCCGCTTCCGCCATATCGATGGGTCTTGCCCCCGCGAGATGTGGCTGCCGGGAATCAGCGTGCGGCGTCCGGGGCCGCGGCCGTCACCATCGGCGTACTCGAATCGATGCCGGGCGACGCATCCACGGAGGATGAGCAGGCGGTCATCTCGTTTGCCGAGGGCACCTTCGCCAAACGCTCCCACGAATCCGCGGTCAGGGTACGGCTGACGCCGATCGATCCTCTGACCGTCGCTCCCCCTCCGAAGGGTTTCCGATTCGACGGCAACGCGTACCGCATCGTGGCATCCTACGCGGCGTCGGGAAGCCAGGCGGGCTTGACCAAACGCGCGATGGTTGTGCTGCGCTACCCTGTGCACGCGACCGTCATGCTTCGATCCTCCCGCGACGCATGGACGAGCCTGCCGACCACCCGATTCGGGGAGAGCCAGCAGGTCGCCGCCAACACGGACCAGCTCGGCATCTTTGTGGCGGCGGCCCCTGCCGGCATCGCCGCCCTATCGCCGGGGCCGTGGGTGCCGGCGATCGCCGCGGCTGGCGCGCTTGCGCTGGCCGTCGCGCTTGCGCGGCTCAGGCGCCGCCGAACAGCGCGCTCGTGATGTCCGTGTCGGGGTCTTGGCAGGACCTTCGCCGCCCGCGCGCGCAGATTATGCGCATGACCCCCGGGCCTCCGACGATCCTCCGCCGGGCCGGCGCCGCGGACGCGAGCGCAATCGCGGAGCTGTATCTCGCCTCGCGGCGAGACGCGCTGCCGTATCTCCGCAACGCCCACACGGACCCGGAGATTCGGGAGTGGGTGCCTGCGGTCATGATGAAACGCGCGGACGTGTGGGTGGCCGAGATCGGGGGCACAGTGGTCGGCTTTCTCTCGCTGGCCGGCGACTATGTCGACCACCTCTACCTCCTGCCCGGATTCTACGGACGCGGGATCGGGAGCCTGTTACTCGACAAGGCCAAGGAATTGAGCCCCGGCCGGCTCCGGCTGTTTACGTTCCAGCGAAACACGCGCGCGAGGGCATTCTACGAGGCGCGAGGCTTCGTGGCCATCGAGTTCACCGACGGGTCGCAGAACGAGGAGCGCGAGCCCGACGCGCTCTACGAATGGCGGGGGTCGGGCGCATGAGACCGCGACGCCTGGCCGGGATGGCGGGCATCGGCGTCGACCGGGTGGGCAGCCTCGCCGATGCCCTGGCCGACCGGTCCATTCTCCGATTCGAGAATCTCGACACCGATCTCCGACCCCATCCGCGTGTCGTCGACGCGACCCGGCGCGCGCTCACCGAGGACCGCAACAACAGCTACCTGCCGTTCGTCGGCCAGACCCGGCTGCGCGAGGCCGCGGCCGCGCACGTGTCCCGGCTCTCCGGCGTCCCCTACTCCGGTGCCCGCAACGTCATCATCTCGGCCGGGGGCCTGTCCGGGATTCTCAACGTCCTGTTGACGGTGGTCGACACCGACGACGAGGTTGTGTTGACGGACCCGACCTACGTCGGTCTGATCAACCGCGTCCGGCTCGCCGGCGGCGTCCCGCGCCTCGCGCCGTTCACGCAAGCGCGCGGTGAATGGCGTCTCGACCGCGATGCGCTGCGGAGAGCCGTGACCCCGAAGACGCGGGCGCTGCTCCTGATGAGCCCGTCGATGCCGTCGGGCGGTGTACTGCGGCGCGGGGATTGGGAGGTTGCGGTCGAACTCGCGCGCGAGCGCGATCTGTGGCTGATCTACGACGCGGCGATGGAGCGCATCCTCTACGACGGCCGGCCGTATATCCACCCGGCGTCCCTGCCCGGCGCGGCCGACCGCGTCATCACGGTCGGCGCAGCGTCCAAGGAGCTCCGTATGATCGGCTGGCGGGTCGGCTGGATCGTTGCACCGGAGCGCCTGCTCCCGGACCTCGCCCTTGTGTCGATGGGCAATGTGGTCGTCCCCGTCGGGATCGCGCAGGAGGCGGCCGCCGTCGCGCTCGAGCTCGGCGACTCAGACGTCCAGGCGGCCGTGGCCGAGTGGGGCCGCCGCCGCGATGCCCTGCTCGGCGAACTCGCGGGCCTGCCCGCGGTCACGCCGGGGGGCGGCTGGTCGATGCTCCTCGACGGCACGCCGCTCGGCCTGACCGGGGCGGAGATGTCGCGGCGTCTCCTCGAGCACGCCGGCGTGGCCGCGACGCCGATGGACGGCTGGGGAGAGACGAACGGCGGGCAGCACCTGCGCTTTGTCTTCGCCAACGAGCCGGCCGAGCGAATCCGGGGCGTCGGCGCGCGAATCAAAGCGGCGCTGGGGGTCTGACGGGCGGCAGACCGGAGACGCCGCCGGCGCTCACTGGCCGAGGTACGCCCGCCGGACCTCGGGGTTCGCCTGCAGATCGGCCGCGGCGCCTTCCAGGACCACCGCGCCCGTCTCCAGCACGTAGCCGCGCTGGGCGGTCTCGAGTGCCATCACGGCGTTCTGCTCGACGAGAAGGATCGTGGTGCCCTCGCGATTGATGCCGCGGATCGCCTCGAAGATCTGCTCGACGAGCACGGGCGCCAGCCCCATCGACGGCTCATCGAGCAGCAGAATCCGGGGACGGGCCATGAGCGCGCGTCCGATCGCCAGCATCTGCTGCTCGCCCCCCGACAGCGTCCCGGCGAGCTGGGTGGCCCGCTCCTTGAGCCTCGGGAACAGGGCGAACGCGTGCGCGACGCCGTCGCGGATGTCGTCCGCCGACGGCCGGGTGAACGCGCCGAGTTCCAGGTTCTCCAGCACCGAGAGCCTGCCGAAGATCCGGCGACCCTCGGGCACCTGCACGACGCCCCGCGTCACGATCTCGTGGGGCGGGACGACCGTGAGGTCCTCCCCGTCGAGCCGCACGGCACCCCGGTGCGGACGCAGCAGGCCGCTGATGGTGTTCAGCGTCGTGCTCTTGCCGGCGCCGTTGGCGCCGATCAGCGTGACGATCTCCCGCTCGCAGACCTCGAGCGACACGCCGCGCAGCGCCTGGATCGCGCCGTAGGAAACGTGCAGGGCGTCAAGTTCAAGAAGCGCCATGGGTGTGCGGCGCGGGGCCGCCGGCCTGGGTTCTGCGCGCGCCGAGGTAGGCCTCGATGACGCGCGGGTCGCGCTGGATCTCCGCCGGCGTGCCCTCCGCGATCTTGACGCCGTGGTCCAGGACCGTGACGCGGTCCGAGATCCCCATGACCACGCGCATCTGATGCTCGATCAACACGATGGTGATGCCGAGGTCGTCCCGCAGCTCACGGATGAAGGCCATCGTGTCGAGGGCCTCACGCGGGCTCATCCCGGCCGCCGGCTCGTCGAGCAACAGCAAGGCCGGCCGCGAGGCCAGCGCGCGCGCGATCTCCAGCCGGCGCTGCGCGCCGTACGGCAGGTGCCGGGCGAGACGCCCCCGGTGGGCGTCGAGGCCCACGAACCGCAGCAACCGGCGGGCTTCGTCGAGGACGCGCGCTTCCTCCTGTCGTGCGCCCGCCGTGTTGAAGATCGTGCCCACCCACGCGGCGGCGACGTGGATGTGATGTCCGACGCGGACGTTGTCGAGCACGCTCATGTTGGCGAACAGCCGGATGTTCTGATACGTCCGCGCGATCCCGAGGCGGGCGATGTCGTCCGGTGACAGCCCGTCGATGCGCTCGCCCCGTAAGGTCACGTGGCCCTCGTCGGGCCGGTAGAACCCCGTCAGGCAGTTGAACACGGTCGTCTTCCCTGCGCCGTTCGGGCCGATCACGCTGTGAATCGCCCGCTCGGCCACGTCCAGCACGAGATCCGAGACGGCGACGAGCCCGCCGAACCGCTTCGTCACGTGGTCCACGACCAGGACGCCCATTGCCGGAACTTCAGCCCTCCACCGAGCCGGTGCCGGCGACGGAGACGGCCGGCCTCGGTGCGGGGGGCGACGCATCCTCTCCGGCGTGCAGTTCTCGGCGTTGCGCGGCGGCCGGCAACAGCCCCTCCGGACGGAACAACATCATCGCGACGAGCACGATGCCGTAGACCAGAAACCGGTAGTCGCCAAACTCCCGGAGCAGCTCGGGCAGGCCGACGAGCACCAGCGCTCCGACGACGACGCCCCACAGGCTGCCCAACCCACCGAGGATGATCAGGACGAGCACGTTGATGGAGATCAACAGCGAGAAGCTCTGCGGGAACACCGATCCGACGAGCACGGCAAAGATCGCCCCGCCGACGCCGCCCATCGCACCCCCGAGCCCGTACGCAAGCAGCTTCGTGGTGACGAGGTTGATGCCGATCGCCTGCGCCACGTCCTCGTCCTCGCGAATCGCCATCCAGGCGCGGCCGAGCGGGGAATCTTGCAGCCGCGACGCCACGTACGCGATCAGCCCCGACGCCACGAGCGTCAGATAGTAGAGTTCGCGCGGCCCCGACAACTCCCACCCGCCGATGCGCGGCTTGGGAATCAACAGCACGCCGAACGATCCGCCGAGCCACGGCCGGAGCGCGTCGGAGAGTACCAGCAGCCGGACAATCTCCCCGAGCCCCAGCGTGGCGATGGCAAGGTAGTCCCCCCGAACGCGCAGCACGGGGATCCCAAACAGCACGCCCGCGACGAGCGAGACGCCCATCGCCACCGGGACGGCCGCCCAGAACGACCAGTGCGCGATCCCGTACTCGCCGCGCGACGTCAAGAGCGCCATCGTGTACGCGCCGATCGCGAAGAACGCCACGAACCCGAGATCGAGCAGCCCGGCGAAGCCGACCTCCAGGTTCAATCCGAGCCCCATGAGCGTGTAGAGACCGACCAGCACCATCACCTGAGCGACGAACGGACCGCCCGCAATCGGCACCACCAGCAGGAGCGCCAGCGCCACCGTCCAGCGCAGAACTTGCAGCCCGCGCCGGCCCGACGGGCTGAGCGACGCCGCCCCGCGCTGGAGCGCGTCCCCGTAGCGGGCGCGCGCGGCGACGGCGGCCCACGTCAGCCCGCAGATCGCCGCCGCGCCCCCGGCCGAGGGCCCGTCCGTCGTGAAGAGCGCCCCGCGGAGCATCGTCACAACCGCGGGCCCCTGCAGCAGCAGCTGCAGCAAATCCTGAAAGACCCCGACGATGAGCACGGCCACGAGACCCGTGAGGAACACGCGCCGCGCGCGCGCGGACATCGCGGCCAGCGCACTCCCGCCGGCCCCCGCCGCGGCGCCGAGCAGCAGCAGGAGCGCCACGCCCTCCTGCAGCGATCGGCCGAACGCGAGGAGCTCGTAGAGCGTCGGGGACGCGTTGATGAACATCGTTCGCAAGTTCACGGCGGCGCCGGCCAAGAGCAGCACGGCGAGCGAGGCGCCCACCACCACGCCCGCGCCGGGTCCGGCCAGCGGCCCCGGCTTCTGTCCGCGCCGGGCGGGCGCCGACGCGGCGACGTAGCCCGCGCCCACGCCGACCGCGAGCAGCACGACGTGGCCCAGGCTGACCACGTCCGCGACCACCCAGCGGCGGCTGAACGTCTCGATGATGCCGACCAGGCACAGATAGACGGCCGCCCCGCCGAAGATGACGCCGATGGTCGGCGCGCTACGCCCGCTTGCTCGCAAGACGCTCGCCCAGGATGCCCTGCGGCCTGAAGATGAGCATGACCAGCAGCATGGTGAAGCCGATCACGTCCCGCAGCTGATACGGTGCCGGGACCCCGAGCCCGTCGAGGAACAGCGCCGGTCCAACCGACTCGACGACGCCCAGGAACAGCCCGCCGAGCATCGCGCCCGGGACGTTGCCGATCCCGCCGAGCACCGCTGCGGTGAACGCCTTGATCCCCGGCACGAACCCCATGAAGAAGTGCACCTGCTTGAAGGTGAGGGCGTAGAGGATGCCCGCGGCCCCGGCCATCGCGCCGCCGAGGGCGAACGTGAACACGATGATGCGATCGACGTCGATCCCCA
>Ga0209168_10000011_pt1 | contig 207080 bp, 172 predicted proteins | sample Coa_R1_FD_187156 | JGI IMG/M metagenome (GOLD analysis project Ga0209168, IMG submission 187156) | Surface soil microbial communities from Centralia Pennsylvania, which are recovering from an underground coalmine fire - Coalmine... | ecosystem: Environmental > Terrestrial > Soil >...
ACCAGTTGCTTCTGCTATCTCAGCACGCCTTGTGCTATCCATACATTCCTCCTGGACACAAAAGTGTCCTCATTGAGGATGATGATTTCTTAGGCATTTATCCAGACGGTCGGAACCGAACGCTTACATTCGTGCGGCACATAGCCATCCAACAGCATTGTGGCTATTCGCGTTCGGAGACGATCCTTTTGGTCCTCACTAAGCTCAAAGCGACGAAGTGCTCTAGCCGTGTTCGACTTCAAAATCCGGCCGAACACGAAGTGTTCATCCTCTTCAATAAACTCAATGCCGATCTCTGCGCAGGCTCTGTCTCCGCGTGTAATGCCTTCTATGATTGATTCCATGATGGGGTAGATCCAACGAACTTTGCCTTCCACATGTTCGCGCGGCTGAGAAGTCTGAAATTCTTTCAATCCAAAGGTTCGGCAGTATTGCAAATAGCGACCTTGCACCGATGCGACGGACCATCGAAGCACTCCATTGTAATTCCTGAGAGTTTCTCCTTCGGCTCTCATATGCGGCGAATGGGCGTGTTTCTTCACTGGAGAGCCTATAGTAGACCGGGATGGTTGCTCAGGCCAAGATTACTTGTTGCCAACAAGGTGATTGTCGGCCCAGAAACCACGAATAAAGGAAACCCACCAACAAGCCAATCTCGCGGAGCTCTTTGCACGCACAAACCACGGCCCAAACCCACGGCCTTGAAAATCGTGCTATTTCGGAGGATTCTCCCAAACTAGCGGGTCACCAAGCTTAACCAGTTTATACTTTGCATCTAAATACACCCTTCCAGGCGAATGGTCCTTATAAACCCAAACCTCCCCAGTTTTGCTATTAAAAAAGGTCCAGATTCCAGACGACATAGTGAAGCTGACACCAGCGAACGGCCCCTCGGCGCTGGCGGTCTTTTCGGGATTGACGACGGTATTACACGCAATCAGGGTGAGCATGACCGCGATTATCGTGAGCACGATTTTGGTATAGGTGTCGGTTCTCATGGGAAGATTCACCTCAGCGTGATTAGAATAGTGACCTGACTCCAAAAAGAAAAGCCCGGCACGATGGCCGGGGCATTCCGATGAAACCTAGGCAACTTCATCGTATCCCCTCATCGTGCTGGAGGTAAGACGTGAGGTGAACAATTCCGACAAGCCCATTCTCTCTTCGATTGCGAGGAAATCGGAAGCCCGCGCCTTAACCAACGCAGACCTGCTGCTGGTTCTTCACCAGCAGGAGTTGGACGACTCCGTCCACTGTCAAAAACTGCGTCTCAAATGGGAAAGAAGCCTCAAACAACCACCGACACTCTCAAAGCCTCAAAACGAAAAACTCACCACCAGGAAACCATAAGAGTTAAATGGATAAACCAAACTGCCGGTGGCCGGCATGCACGTGTGGCGCCGCCGCTGCACTCCCTGCGGGAGCCCCGTCGGTGCCTTAGCCTTTCAATTGGTTAATCTGTGAAAATCACTCCGATCAGAGTCATCACCGGTAAGTCTTTTTGAGTTCCATTCGCGAAAATTCGCGGCCAAAAAGATTTTGCCGTTGGGGTTGGGTTGACCAATTGCCATTTGCTAATTGCTAGCTGCTATTCTCCCCTGCTATCCCAACCCCTGCTCCTGCATCTTCTTTCTCAAGCTCAGCGGACGCATGTCCGTCCACACTTCTTTGATGTAGGCCAGGCACTCTTCTTTTGTGCCGCTCTTGCCTCCATCCTTCCAGCCTAAAGCGTTTTCTTTATGGGCCGGCCAGATCGAGTATTGCTCTTCATGATTTAACACAACTTTGTATATGGTCTTATCTTCCCGTTCTTCAGGCATTGCAGCATCTCCTTAGCAATTTATGATTTTTTATACAGCGTTCTGCAGCAGTTCCAGAGTAAGTTGGTTCAGCCGTACCGGATCGGCAATCTCCGATCCCTCCGCCACCAGCGCCAGTTCAAAGAGGAGCTCAATCGAGTTGCCCACCACCGGGTCTTCGCCATTCGCGCTGAAGCGGTCATACAGCTTCGTGATGACCGGATGGTCGGGATTGAGTTCCATAATTCGGCGTTGTTTCGGACCGCCCCCTTTTCCCTTCTGCAGCAGCCGTTCCAGGTGAGGACTGTATTCATGCTCTTCAGTCACCAGGCAGGCAGGCGAACCCACCAGCCGCGCCGATAGCCGAATCTGTTTGACATACTGGTCCAGTTTTTTCTGGCCGGCCTCAAGAAAACTCTTATAAGTCTCTTCTTTCTTCTTGAGCTCCTCTTCGAGTTGTTTCTTCTCTTCCTCCGTTCCCAGTTGGACCTTTCCTTTGGTCACGGATTTCAGGTGTTTCCCTTCAAAGTCATACATGTGCTGAACGAACAATTCGTCCACCGGATCGCTGAGGTAAAGCACCTCATAATTCTTCTGTTTTGGCGCTTCCAGATGCGGAGAGTTCTCGATTACCTTCCGCGATTCCCCGGTCAGATACAGGATCTCGGTCTGTTCCGGCTTCATTCTTTCTACGTAAGCCTTGAGGGTCGTCAGCTCCTTGGGATCGTGCGAGGACTCAAATAGCAGCAGGGGCAGCAGTTTTTCCTTGTTTTCGTAGTCGGAACCCACGCCTTCTTTCATGGCCCGTCCAAACTGGCCCCAGAACTTCAGGTACTTTTCCGTCTCTTTCTCCCGCATTTCGCTGAGCGCCTCCAGCACTTTTCGCGTCAGCCACTTGCGAATCTGCGTGATATGGCGGTCCTGCTGCAGCCTCTGGCGGGAAATATTGAGCGGCAGATCGCTGGAATCCACCACCCCTTTGATAAAACGCAGATATTTGGGCAGCAGGTCCTCACATTGGTCCATGACCATGACCCGTCTCGCGTACAGCCTCAGGCCCGATTCCGAGCCATGGTAAAAAAGATCGTATGGGGCCTGGGAAGGGATAAAGAGCAGCGCCTCATATTCAAACGTACCTTCTGCTTTGAGCGGCAGCATTTTGAGTGGCTCTGTCCAGTCATTGGAAAGATGCTTATAGAAATCGTTGTAGTCGCTTTCGCTCACCTCCGACCGGCTGCGCGTCCAGATCGGCTTCATGGAGTTCAGCGTTTTGGTCTCGATCTTGATCTCTTTCGCCGCCTCCTCCGTCTCGCCCGGTTCCTGGCTTGGGCCTTCATAGATGATCGGATAAGCAATGAAGTCGGAATACTTATGGACAATCATCGAAAGCTTCCAGCGGTCGGTATAGTCTTCAATTCCGTTTTCGGCATCAGGCGCCTTGAGATGAAGGATGATGTCCGTCCCGCACTTTGCCTTTTCGGCCTCAGTCAGGGTGTAGGAGCCGTCGCCCGCCGAGTCCCACTGCGTGGCCCCGGTTTCACCCGCGCGCCGCGTGATGATCGTCACCTTATCGGCCACCATGAATGCTGAATAGAAACCAACGCCAAATTGCCCGATCAGTTCTGCCACCGCCTCTGCCGACTGCGATTCTTTCATGCGCTTTCGTAATTCCTGCGTCCCCGATCGCGCAATCGTTCCGATGTTGGCAATCAGTTCCGGACGGCTCATGCCGATCCCGGTATCGCTGATCGTCAGAATTCGCGCCTGCAGGTCCGGTTTGATCCGGATCTCATATTTGTGGCCATCCTCCACCAGTTCGGGCTTGGTCAACGCTTCGAATCGCAGCCTGTCCAGCGCATCGGACGCGTTGGAAATTAACTCCCTCAAAAATATCTCTCTTTGTGTATAGAGAGAATGGATCATCAAATGAAGAAGCTGCGTAGTTTCAGCTTGAAATGGAAGAGACTCAACAACGGGGGCGGTCGACATAATTCTCTCTCCTAAAAATAATCCGGGTGAAATGCAGCGCCTGATGATTACCCAAAGGGTCTAGGCAGACTTAACATTTTATTTTAGCCGAATTTATTCAATCTGGGAAAAGCTCGCATTCGCATTCCAGCAACCATAAAACGCCAGGAAGCGCAACTTTAGGGGCCCTAAACTGTTCCGCGCAGAACAATTTCACGCATTGAAAACAAAGGGCCTTAACTTCGTCCGCTGCGGACAAAGTTGATTTTCACGAGGTTTTTGCCTTTTCAATTACCCAGTTACCAACTTACCCACTTACCAAATTCCTATCGGCTTCCCGCTGCCGCGAGGCCAGAAAATCCAGAATGGACCGTTGCGCTGCCTCTGGCTGGTCGGTGGTAAAGATGTGGCTGGCTCGCTCCAGCAGGACCAGCTTCGCGCCTGGAATCTTCTCCGCGATCAGCTTGCCGTTGCCTGCGGGCACCAGCCGGTCGGATTCACCATGAATCACCAGCGTCGGTGCCGCAATTTGGGCAATGCGGCTATAGGCTTCCCACGCCATGATGCCCTGTAACTGCGCATTGTATGCATCGGGATGCGGAAACCACGGCTTCCGCACTTCCAGGTCCTCATCAATTCGCTTTCGCGGCGTGCCGGGATCATAGATAAATGGTAGTGCGGCTTGGGCCGCCTCTTCGCGAGTCATGCTGCCTCGCGCCAACAGCATCTGCGTAGCTTCCTGATCGGCGCGAACGGCATTTGGGCCGCCCGCTGCTGTGCAGCCTAGAATCAGTGACCGCACTCGCCGCGGATATTGCAGGGTGAACTCCTGCGCGATCATCCCTCCCATGGAGATGCCGAACACATGCGCGCTTTCCACACCCGCCGCATCCATCACTGCTGCGGCATCCGATGCCATCAGCGCGATAGGGTACGGGCCTGGCGGCCTGTCACTCTGTCCCACCCCACGGTTGTCGAAAGCGATCGTCCTGAACTGTTTGGATAAACCAGGCCGCGTGCGATACCAAGCGACGGAAGGATACCCCAGCCCCATGATCAGCAAAAGAGGGTCTCCGCTTCCCTCCTCGTCCCAATAAATCTTCGCCCCTTGGTTGACGGTAAATGCCATGATCGCTTTTTCTCCTGAATCTTCTCATTCCATAAAGTTAATCTAACACCCTGTCATCTTGAGCGTAGTCGAAAAGCCTGTCCTGAGCAGAGCCGAAGGAATCCCGACGCTGCGTGATCTGACCATGCTGCTGTAGGGAGTTCTCACGAAACTGTTCTTGTTGAAATCTCCGGTCCTATCTGTGGAAATCAGCCAAACCACCGTCATCAGTGGTAAGGTTTTTTGAAGTTTCCGTTTCCATGCCGACGATCTGTTCAAGGATCGCCAGGGCCGTCCGCGGGCTGAATGCTGAGAACGCGAGAAAAAATCCCCTTTCCAGGCGATCTCACTCTTCTCCTTGGTCTTAATCAGTCGAAATCAGTCTGATCACCGTCATCACTGGTAAGGTTTTTTGAACTTCTCGTTTCCATGCCCACGACGATTTGAATGACTGCCAAGGCCGTCCGCAGGCTGAATGCTGAGTGCTGACTGCTAGCTCACTGCTTGTGAATCGCCGATCCCTTTCCCCGCAAAACATACTTCTGGATCTTTCCCGTGGCGGTCTTCGGAAGTTCCGTAACAAAAGCGAACCCATGCGGGACTTTGAAGTGCGCCATGCGCGACCGCGCAAACTCTTTGAGTTCATCCTCTGTTGCGGTTGCTCCGGCCTTCAGCACCAGGAATGCCTGCGGCGCCTCGCCCCATTTTTCGTGCGGCAGGCCCACCACGGCAGCCTCTTGTACCGCGGGATGACGCAGCAGAATGCCTTCCACCTCTACCGAAGAAATATTCTCCCCGCCGCTGATGATCACATCTTTCAGCCGGTCACGCACCTCGATATAACCGTCCGGATGCACCACCGCTGCATCGCCCGTATAAAACCAGCCATCGCGGATCACCCTGGCCGTCGCTTCCGGATCTTTGTAGTACCCCTTCATAATCACGTTTCCTGCAGCCACAATCTCGCCCAGCGTCGCTCCATCGTGTGGGACCTCGTGGGCCTGCTCATCCACCACCCGCAGCTCGCCCGATGTCACCAACTCCACGCCCTGGCGTGCCTTGATCACGCATCGGTCGCGAACGGAAAGCGCTTCGTGTTCCTGGCGCGGCTCGCAGATGGAGATAAACGGCGAGGTCTCCGTCAGGCCATAAACGTGCGTCATGGTCCAGCCAAACTCGCTTTCAATTCGCTCGATGGTAGCCGCCGCCGGCGGCGCGCCCGCCGTCACCACCCTGATCCCGCGGCGGACACCGCGCCGCATTTCTTCCGGTGCGTTGGCCAGAAAAATCAGGACCGTGGGAGCGGCGCACATGGAGGTGATCCGCTCGCTGTTGATCTTTTCAAATGCCGTCTTGGCCTCAACTTTTCCCAGGCAAACATGGGTTCCACCCACCGCCGTGATCGTCCACACGAATGTCCATCCGTTGGCGTGGAACATCGGCAGCGTCCAAAGATAGCGGTCGGCAGACGTCATGTGAAAGTGGATCAGCGTGCCCACCACATTCATATAAGCGTTGCGGTGGGTGATCATGACACCCTTCGGTCTGGACGTGGTCCCGCTGGTGTAGTTGATGGTGGCCAGGTCGTTCTCGCCGATGGTGGGACGCGCAAACTCAGTTGGAGACGATTTCAGCGTAGCCTCATAATCCAGCCATCCCTCCCGCGCCCCATCCAGCGCCACAAAGTGCTCGACCTCCGGTATCTGGCTGCGGATGCTATCCACTGCATCCAGGTAATCCGGGTGCGCGCACACCACCCGTGCCCCGCTGTGCTGGATGAGATACGCAAAATCGTCCGCCGTCAGCCGGTAATTGATAGGCACCAGCGTGGCTCCGATCTGCAACACCGAATAGAAAGATTCGAGCTGCCCGTGGACGTTCGGAGCAATGTAAGCCACCCGGTCTCCTTGACGAACGCCAAGCCGCTGCAATGCCGCCGACCAGCGGTCGCAGCGTTCCAAAAACTGCCCGTAGGTCAGCCGCAGATCGTTGTCCACCACGGCTTCGCGGTCGGGATAGAGCCGCCGCGCGCGGCGCGCAAATTCAAGTGGAGTTAAAGCAGTTTCCATTGCACCTCAGACCTTTCCCAGAACCAGAGCAAATCTGCGCTCATCTGCGTAAATCAGCGGCGAATGTGCTGCTCCTCAGTTCCCTGCCGCGCCGGGATGGTACGTTCTCTCAGCGTGTGCCTTGATCTCATCCAGCTTGAAGTAAGCCGGCTTGAACTGCTGCCTGGCGTAAAGTTCTGACTGGTCAAAATAGTGTGGCGACGCCGGATCAGAGTTCTCGCCGAACACCAGGATCGACCGCGCCTGGATCTCCGGGCCAAAGTCGACCACGCTGATAAATGAGTGTCCCGCCACCCCGTAACGCAGCTTTTGATCTTTCTCCGGCCGCGCGTAGAAGTTAAATACGATGCCCACGTCGCCCGGAGCGCCGGCCACCGGCAGGCTCTTCACGTCGTCCCGGAATGGCTCGTCGCCTCCCGACTGGCGGCGCTCCAGCCGGTTCAGGTCGCCCCAGGCCACGCGCCAGCTTCCAAACTTGCCGTTCAGATCATCCACCACCTGCTCCAGCGCCTGCACCGGATCCAGCTTTGCCTTGGCCGACCGGACCACAGCGGTGCCGTATTGCTTTTCGTGCCATAGCATGAACAGGGTCATGGGGACGGAGTTGGTGCGGCTCACGTGGTCCCACTTCTGCAGCTCGGCGAACGCCTCGGCAGCCTTGGTGCTGGGCGCCTTCTCCCAGGCCTTTGCCAGGTCGCCCAGCTCAGTCTCTGCCTGGATTACATAGGTATCAAAGCCGGCATGGGCCCAATCTTCGAACGTAAATTTGTCTTTGTTCCAGAGAATGCGCCGCGAGATCCGCGCCCGCGCCGTGTCGCCTTCACCCACCATGTACTTGGGAAATTGAGATGGGTCCGGATTGTCGAAAATGGTGGTTAAAAACGGCGTGGAGTTGCAGTTCTGTACCCAGCCGGACTTGGGATTGGTCACCTGCGGAAGCTCGCTGAACGCATGATAACCCTGCCATTCGGTCTCGGACGTGGTGCCATCCACGGGTTTTGACCAGTCATATTTTAACGAGCGGCGCGGCACCGCGCCGTTGTACACATAAAAGATGTTTCCATCGCGATCGGCATAGATGGCATTGAACATCGGGACGGCCGCAGCCGACATCGCCTTCTTGAACTCCTCCATATTGTGGGCCCGCGTCATGGCATACCATTCATCGAGCTGTCCACCCTCTTCGAAGCGCGCCATCTTGATGGAAAGCCACTTGCCATCGCGCTTGGCCACGATCGGACCATGATGAGTTTTGCGGAAGGTGAACTTACGTTCGGTCATCCCGCTTTCGGTCTTGATCTTGATCGTGTCGGACCACTCGGTGGCGCGCCGGTATCCGCCATCATAGCGATAAGCCAGCGGATCGCCGGGCTTATCGAAAACCTCTTCCCACACGTCCACTATGTCAGGAGCATTCACCGTGTGGCTCCAGCCCAGAAATTCATTGTGGCCAAGGGTCGGCAGTGCGGAGCCGAAAAACGACGCGCCGGACATGTCCCAGCCTTCATCGCTGTGTACATGGCCTTCATACCACTGGCCGGTGCCGAAAAATGGCTGGTGCGGATTGATAAAGAGCATGGCATGCCCGGAAGCACTCTTGGCCGGCATGACCGCCCACATGTTCGATCCCTGCGTCTCGGCAGCTATCTTGTAGGCCTCTGCTGTCTCCGCATCCAGGTCGCGCGATTTAGCACGGGTGGCATCCGCTTTGGCGGTTTGAGGCTCGGTCACCGTCTTGATCTCTTCCCTGCGCAAGCCGCCGCGGGAATAGATGAACTGGAAATAAAGCGCGTAGCGATTGAAAGCCAAGCCGTACCAAGGCTCGAAATGCGTAAGCAGCCGCGGTTTGGCCTGAGGATGGGTTTGCAGAAAGTAATTCAACCCATCCGCCGCTCCCTGGAGCAGCATCTTGGTGCCGGCGGGCATATGTTCATATTCCGCTTGCGATAGCCTTGGAATCTCCAGCGCCCGGACCAATTCATCATCTTCCAGGGTCTTCGTGCCATAGATTTCCGAGCCGCGGCCCAGGGCACGGATGTAACTATCCTCAATCTGCCAGAAATTGTCTTCGGCCTGAGCGTACATGTAACCGAATGCGCAACTGGCGTCGGTGGGACCGTAAATGTGCGGAACACCGTAGTTGTCACGATAAATGGTGACGGATTGGGCGATTTGCTCCTGACTGGCAGCCTGCAGAACAACCGGCGCAACGCACAAAAGCGTCAGGACGACCAATAGATGTCGGCGATTCATGGGGCAGGATTCTAGCAGATTTGGGCCACATCCAGGCACTTAAACTAACTCAATTGCCAGTCGTAAGGCTGCTCAAAATAAACTGACCCGGCGACACTTTTTCCAAGGTCAAATTATCAGAATGGTGTCCAGGATAGCTCTCTACCCCCATTGCTGGCGCACCGGGTTACCGCGATCCAAGAATGCAAGCGTGTTGCGTTAGACTTGGTGACGCCATCGGCGAGCAGGCATCCATCCAGGCAAAGAGTAAAGTGTAGGGAGGTTTTTTGGCCAGCCAATCCGGCTCAACCAAGCCCATTGACGAACTGATGGCAGACTCTGACCTGCCCCGATTTCGTCTGGAAAGACCTATGGGGCGCTGGTCCTTGATTGCCATCGGAGTCGGCGCGATCGTTGGCGCGGGAATCTATTCTCTCCCTGGCATCGCTGCGTCAGGAGAGCATGGAAGATTACCGGCCGGGCCCGCAATCGTCATCTCTTTGGCCCTCGGGTGTGTCATTTGCCTTGCCATAGGCGCTTGCTACGCGGAACTGGCGTCTCTGCTTCCACTCGCCGGCAGTGTGTACACATACTCTTATGCGGCGCTGGGCGAACTCGCAGCGTGGATGACAGGCTGGATTCTTACTCTGGAATACAGTCTTGCGAATATCTCCCTGGCCAGTAGCTTCAGTGAACAACTGAGAATCCGTCTGGCGGATCTCCATATCCTGATGCCGAACCAGTGGTCGCTTCCGGTCTGGTCCGGCGGCAAATGGACGGGCGCTTACTTTAATGTTCCCGCCTTTCTGATCGTGATGCTGATCACGCTGATCTTGTCGCTGGGGACTCGCGCTTTCTCCCGTACAAACATGTTGATGGTGACCCTGAAATCAGCACTCATCCTGTTCTTCGTGGTGGCAGGGAGCACTTTGGTGCAGCCGCGCAACTGGCATCCTTTTGCACCAGGCGGGATCAGGGGAGTCCTATCCGGTGGGATGATGATTTTTTTTGTGTATGTGGGCTTTGACTGTGTTTCAGTGGCTGCAGAGGAAGCCCGGCAGCCAAAGCGTGACATCCCGGTTGGAATCCTGGGTTCTGTCGTGGTTTCCGGGATACTGTACATCGCTGTCGCGGCGGTCTTGCTGGGAATATTGCCGTACACCACACTCAGCTACGGCGCCGGCGCATCCATTTCGCCCATATACGCCCTGGCGCACTCTGGAACAGGGGCCGCAACTCTCGGCATCGCCCTCGCGGGTATGTTGATTGGCACGGTTTCCGTTTTGTTTGTATGCCAGTACGGGCAGACGCGCATCTGGTATGCCATGGCCCGCGATGGTTTCCTGCCCGAAGTCTTTTCGTCACTGCATCCAACAAGAAAGATTCCGCATTGGTGCACCTGGATTAGCGGGGCCAGTGTGGCTCTGTGCGCAGGCCTGATTGATCTTGGCGAATCGGTGGACCTGGCCGCCCACGGTGCTCTCGCCGCCTTTGCCCTGGTCCCCATCTGCGTGATCTGCCTGCGCAAGTCGCAGCCGCAACGCCCGCGGCCATTCAAGGCGCCGTGGATGCCCTGGCTGGGCCTGGCTTCCCTGGCTCCTCTTCTGGTCATGATGGCGAGCCTTTCCCGCAATACCTGGATACGTTTTCTGATTTGGCTGCTGATCGGGCTGGCAATCTACATGGTGTATGGCCGCTACCACAGTAAGCGGGCGCTGCAGGCACACGTCCAATGAGTGTCAATGATCCTTATCAAAAACAATCAGCGCCGCGCATACATGGGCATAGTTTGGGTGGGATGGTTCTGATACGCGATACCGGCAATGGATCCAACCAGAATGAGCAAGGCCAAAGCCGCTGGCAGCCACATTCTGCCGAAAGATGCACGACGCTCGAGTCGTGCCGGCTTCTCTGCGATCATCAGGTCAATCGCATGGTGCAAGCGCCCGCTCATCTGCGCCGATGATTCGCTTTCGATTGAGGAAAACCCGTTCCCGAGCCGGTGAAATTGCGCGCGGCAGGAGATACACTCACGCAAATGATCCAGCGCCTCCTGAGGCATGTCTTCCCCGCTGGTATCGCATATATACGAAGCTTCGAAAAGAAACTGTTCACACTTCATAAGACTCCGTCATTTCGATCGGGCTTTGCCAATACTCGTCGCATCTTGGCCCGCAAATCATTCCGCGCGCGGCGCAACCTGGTGCGTACCGACTCCTCAGTCATTCCCAGCGCCAGTGCTGTCGCCCCCGTGGACAGGTGCTCGACGTCACGCATGTAGATGACTGACCTGTACCGCGGATGCAAGCCATCCAGAATCGCCATAATCCTGCGGCCCAGTTCCTTGAATGAGTACTCTTGCTCCGGGCTTGGCGTGTGCGCCGGCGGCTCCCATCTCCCGAATTCAGCAGGTTCAGAGGTGTCAGCATCCAAAGGCTGCCAGCGCTCTTTGCGGATGTCCCTGAGCCGGGAGCGGGCGACATTGACCGCAATCTGGATCAACCAGGTACGAAATTTTGCCTCGCCGCGAAACCGGTTCAAATTCCGGAACGCCCGTAAGAAAGTCTCCTGGGTCACATCTTCGGCGTCCGCAGTATTACCAAGAATGGCCATCGCCCCGCGAAAGATAGCTGCTTCATGTCTGCGTACCAATTCATGGAAAAGGTCAAGCCGGCCGGCGCGGATCTGCTCCAGCAAATCCCGGTCTTCATCGGGCTGAGATGACGCTCCGTGATTGGGACGGGCAACCATGCGATTTCTCCGAATCCTAGCACAGGAAGAATGCTGGCAGGAGGAAGGACCCAGAAAAATAAATTGTCACGCGGACCTTGCGTCACGGTCACATAGCTGCATGGTTGTGTTTCTCCACGCGCGCAAAAGAGCCTCCGCTTTAGCGCACGCGGAGACGGCAGGGTTTCTATGACTGCCGGGCCTGGTCAGGCACAACCGAACCGCTGCCGCGCTAGGGAGTAGATCAGGAAATGTCGAACCTGTTTGCCATAAAGCCGCCGGATTGGCTGATTGCCGAATCACGCCGGGAAGACACCCACTCTCTCAAGCGGGCTTTGGGCCCGGTGAATCTGATGTCCCTGGGCATCGGCGCCATCATCGGTGCCGGCATCTTTGTTCTCACCGGCACGGTTGCGGCCCAGGCGGCGGGGCCGGCCGTTGTCCTGTCGTTTGTGTTGAGCGGCCTGGGTTGTGCATTTGCCGGTCTCTGCTATGCCGAGTTTGCCTCTATGATTCCCATCGCCGGCTCGGCTTACAGCTATGGTTACGCCACCTTGGGCGAGATTTTTGCCTGGATCATCGGCTGGGACCTGATCCTCGAATACGCATTTGGCTCCTCCACGGTTGCCTCAGGATGGAGCGGCAACCTGAACCTGCTTCTTCAGCACCTCGGCTGGGCACTGCCGCCTCAATTGACAGATGCGCCCGGCGCCCTGCTGGTCCAGTATCAGGGCTTTTGGCAGTCGGCTACGAACCTGCCTCCCGGGGTTTCAATTGCGGGCTTGCCCGCGATTCATGCTGTTTTCAACCTGGTGGCATTCCTGGTGATCATGGGGATCACGCTCGTTCTGGTCGTCGGCATCAAGGAATCAGCCAATATCAATAGCGTGATTGTTGTGGTCAAACTCGCCACGGTCATGATCTTTATCGGCGTGGCTGCGATATATGTGTTCCAGCACCCCTCGGTTGCGTTGAGCAATTGGCATCCATTCATTCCACCCAATCAGGGAACTTTCGGCCAGTTCGGATGGTCGGGGATCGCAAGGGGCGCCTCACTTGTTTTCTTCGCCTACATTGGATTTGACGCTGTTTCCACTACCGCGCAGGAGGCGCGCAAGCCACAGAGGGACATGCCGCTCGGCATCCTTGGATCGCTGGCGATCTGCACCGTCCTCTACATAATCACCGCCGGCCTGCTCACCGGTGTGGTGAACTACACCCGCCTTCAGGTGGCTGCACCCGTGGCCGTGGGGATTGAGGCCACTGGTGTGCGTTGGGGTACTTATGTGGTGTTGATAGGCACCATTCTGGGGCTAACCAGTACGATGATGGTAATGTTGCTGGGACAGTCACGTATCCTTTTCGCCATGTCGCGTGACGGCTTGCTGCCCCGCTGGGCTGGAGCAATTCATCCCCGCTTTCGAACTCCCTGGATTGCCACCCTGGTCGTAGGAACGTTTGTTGCGCTCTTCGGCTCTCTCTTTTCTCTGGTCTGGCTGGTAGAGCTGTGTTCCATCGGAACGCTGCTGGCCTTCGTCATTGTTTGCTGCGGTGTGCTGGTCCTTCGCCGCAAACGGCCTGACCTGCCTCGGCCTTTTCGAACTCCGTTCGTGCCGCTAGTGCCAGTGCTTGGCATTATCATTTGCCTGCTGATGATGTATTCTCTTCCCTTCGGCGCGAAGGTCCGATTGGTCGTCTGGTTACTGATCGGCTTTGCCATATACTTCGGTTACGGCCGCAAGCACAGCCTGGTACAAAAAGGGCTCAAGCCTGAAGCTGTTTCCAGCGATGAACCAACCATGGTTGGCCGCTAGCACCGTATGCGCCGGGCTTGTTGATATTCTCATATAAGCCTATTTGAGGAGATTGTCTGGTACTTGCCACCGATTATTAATGCACAAGGCATCTCGAAGTCCTTTGGGGCCACCACTCTATTTAAGGATGTTTCTTTCACGGTTTCCCAGGGAGACCGCATCGGCGTCATCGGCCCCAACGGCTCGGGCAAATCTACGCTGTTGCGTATCCTTGCCGGACAGCTTGAACCGGACAGCGGGAATGTTGCCGTCCGGCGGCTGACCAGGGTCAGTTACGTTGAGCAGGAATCACAATTTGCGCCAGGCGAAACAGTACGGTCAGTGTTGCACCAGACCCTGCAACGGATTGGAGCACCGGAGACGGAACACGAGGCGCGCATCGGAGAGACGCTTGGCCGCGCCGGATTTGTAGATTTTGCCGTCGAGGCGGCGAGCCTTTCCGGCGGATGGCAAAAGCGCCTGGCCATTGCCGAGGGGCTGGTTCAACATCCTGACATACTGCTGTTGGACGAGCCCACAAATCACCTTGACCTCGCCGGCATCAACTGGCTGGAAGGGCTGCTGGAAAATGCCGAGTTTACCTGTGTGACCATCAGTCACGATCGTTACTTTCTGGAAAATGTCGCCAACGAAGTAGCGGAACTGAATCGTGCCTATCCCGATGGATTGCTGCGGGTCAAGGGCAACTACAGCCAATTCCTGGAGAAGAAAGAAGAGTATCTTCACGCGCAGGCCAGGCATCAGGATGCGCTTGAGAACCGCGTCCGCACGGAAATTGAGTGGCTGCGGCGCGGCCCCAAAGCGCGTACCACAAAGTCCAAAGCCAGGATCGACAAAGCCAATGAGTTGATGGGAGAGCTGGCCGATCTCAAGACCCGTTCACGCAGCGAAACAGCACAGATTGATTTCTCGGCCACAGACCGGCAGACCAAGCGGCTGGTGGAACTGGAAGGCGTCAGCTATTCCGCCCCGGGCCGGCAGCTCTTCAGCAGGATTGATTTCATCATTGCCAATGGCATACGCGTCGGCCTGGTTGGCCCGAATGGCAGCGGCAAGACCACACTGTTGCGGTTGCTGCAGGGAGAGCTTAATCCGGATGCCGGTCAGATCCGCCGCGCGCAGGCTCTGCAGATCGTCTATTTCGACCAGACGCGCAGGCTTGACCCCGATGTCACATTGCGCAGGGCCCTGGCTCCGGACAGCGACGCGGTGGTCTATCAGGATCGCGTGATTCATGTCGCTTCCTGGGCATCACGGTTTCTCTTTACCGGTGAACAGTTGAATCAACCCGTGGGGCGGCTCTCCGGAGGAGAGCGAGCGCGATTGCTCATCGCCAAGCTCATGCTGCAACCCGCCGATGTGCTTCTGCTGGACGAGCCGACGAATGACCTCGACATTCCCACGCTGGAAATTCTCGAGGAGAGCCTGCTGGAATATCGCGGTGCTCTGGTTCTGGTCACACACGACCGCTACATGCTGGATCGCGTTTCGACTACGGTTTTGGGCTTGGATGGCCGGGGAAGAGCGGAACGCTTTGCCGACTACTCGCAGTGGGAGGCGTGGATGGCCGAGAGTCAGGCAGTCAAGGAGCCAGCCCGAGCGGAGAAGCCCAAGGCAGGAGAACAATCCGCTCTGACCCGGAAAAAACTGTCCTATATGGAAGCACGCGAGTACTCGACCATCGAGCAGCGCATTGCTGACGCTGAAGAATTGCTGCAGGTCAGGCGGGCTGTGCTCGATGATCCAGCCATCGCCAGCGACGCACCGCGAATCCTGGCCGCACAGGCCGAGTTGGATCAAGCGCAGAAGGTCGTGGATCAACTCTATGAGCGGTGGCACGCGCTGGAAGAGAAGGCTGGAGTTTGATCTTCTGCCCTAAATGCCAGCTCACTTCCAATCGTTAGCTCAAACTTGCTGGCTTCTCCCAGTGGTATTATTTCGCCACTATGAAGAAAACTTTGTCACACGCAGTATTAATTCTTCTTTTCTGTTCAGTCTTGATTGGCCTATCTTCCACCCAGGCCCAATCCCAAGCTTCAAACTCCACCCACCAAACGGTGCTCCACGCCGCGCGTCTGCTGGACATCGAGAGCGGGAAGATAGTCGCACCCGGAGAAGTATTGGTCCAGGGTGAGCGCATCGTCGAAGTGGGTTCGAAAGTTACCCATCCTGAGGGAGCGGAGATCATTGACCTGGGGGATCGCACCTTGCTTCCGGGCCTGATCGACGTGCACGTTCATCTGTTTCTCCATCCTGGCGCGGAAGATTTGCAGACGGTCGAGGAGTCAATCCCGCAGCGCACCATTCTCGCCGCGCTGGCGGCCAGAGATGATCTCATGGCGGGATTCACAGCGGAACGTGATATGGGGACAGAAGGAGCCGGTTCTGCTGACACGGCGGTGCGTAATGCCATTAACCAGGGTCTCATTCCCGGACCGCGCCTGCGGATCAGCGGCAATGCAGTGGACATCCTTGGCGGACACGAGGATGCAAACAACTACAACCCTGAGCAGCACCTCCTCTCGAATGCCACCCGGGCCAACAACGCCGCTGAACTGGTTGCCGTAATCCGCGAGCAATTCAAGCAGGGCGCCGATTTTATCAAGATCTACGAAACTGGACGCGATTCGTTTCGTGACGGCAAATTTTCCACGCCTTATCAGTACACGGAAGCCGAGCTTGGCGCTGCGGTTCAGGAGGCCGCGCGGGTCGGCAAGCATGTGGCAGTGCACGCCACGGGTGAACCCGGTACGCTCTATGCGGCCAGTGCAGGAGTCATTTCCGTAGATCATGCAGACCAACTCAGCGACGAAACCATGCGGCTGATGCATGAAAAACAGATTTTCGCCGTGCCTACCTTTGCCATCTCAGAATATTTCGCCGACCATGCCGCTTCACCTGCGGAAGGTGAACGCCGCCGTCAGGCGCTCGACTTCCATGCAAAAGAATTTCGCAAACAGCTTGCCGCCGGTGTACCCATGGCGGTTGGGTCGGATGTTGGTCCCTTTCTCCACGGCGCCCAGGCACGTGAATTTGTGCTGATGGTAAAGTACGGCATGACCCCACTGGCCGCGCTACAGGCCAGCCTCCTCAATGGAGCAAAATTGCTCGGCTGGGAGGGACAGATCGGCGCCCTGAAGCCTGGCTACTATGCTGACGTCCTGGCCGTTCCCGGCAACCCATTGCAGGATATTAGCCTGCTGCAAAAGGTCTCCTTTGTGATGAAGGGCGGCGTAGTGTATCGCCGGTAATCCAGCCACAGGCGCGCGCCATGCGCCGGAATCAGGCGTCTTTCCGTACCACCCACGTGGTCATGCAACGCTGATTCTGAACCACGGTTGTCTTTAACGGGTCTGCCAAACGCCCGCCAAGTTCTTCCGTGAGTTTCATAAGAAAAGCCTCATCCACCAGATAGCGCTCTGAGCCGTCGGGTAAAAGGAAGCGGCGTCCCATAATGCTCTGCATCCGTTGTTCCATTCCAATCGAGGATGCCAGGCGGCAGAAGAAAAAGCCGCCCGGCTTCAGCGCTCGCCATGCGCCGCGCAGCATGGCCAGAAAGTGATCATCGTCGCGCGCAAAATGGAGAACAGCGTTGCTGAGCACCACGTCGGCGAAGTCGTTGGGAAAGGATGATTGTTCGATCGGTTCCCGGCGAAAGTTCTCTTCCGGGTGAGCCAACCCCACCGACGCGGCAAGACGGCGCACATGCTCAATCGCCTGCAAATCCGAATCCACGCCAAATACCTCATATCCCTCCCGGAGAAAGTAGACGAGATTGCGGCCGAAGCCACAGCCTGCATCAAAGATCCGCATCCCGGGAGCGATGCGGCCCCGCAAGATCTGGTCAAACAGGTAGATGTCGATCTGCCCGAATTGCTCCTGAAGGTTAGGCATGGATAGTGGACAATAAGTACTCAATGATAGATGAAACCTGCTTTTCAGATTCCCCGGACAGAATCATCCTTGCCCTTTCTGGTTTTCTGTTTTCCTAACGAGTATGATCTTCCCGCGCTTCATGCGGGGTTACGTCACAACAGCCGCTGAAGGAGAACAGGAGACAAACGGGGTGAAGAAAGCTTTCGCTATCGCAACGGCCATTCTGGCCACTGGAGCAGCAATTGCACAGGCAAATCCGCCGCAAGCCAGCCGCTCAGAGCAGCAACCATCGGCGAGCGTCCCCATGACCGTGCCCTCGGCGCAGCAGCCTCCTCAACAGCAGCAGCGAGAGCGCCCACGCCCACCGGAGCAGTCACAGGGTGAGGGGGCACAACGGCACGCGCCGGCTCCGGAAGAAAAAACCTCCGTGACACACCACAGCGCCCGGATTGGTGGGCAACAGATCAGCTACACCGCCACCGCCGCTACCTATGTGATTCGCGCCGATGATGGTTCACCGAAGGCCACCATGTTTTATGTCGCCTATACCCGGGATGGCGTGCAGGATGTTTCCAAACGTCCCGTCTCCTTCGTCTACAACGGCGGGCCCGGTTCAGCCTCGCTCTTCACCCACATGGGCATGGGGCCCAAGCGTGTGGCGCTCACTGCGGACGGCCACGGCCTGCCCGCACCCTACTCCATCGTGGACAACGAAGACTCGTTTCTCGATGCCACCGACCTTGTCTTCATCGATGCCATCTCCACCGGCTACAGCAGACCCGCGCCAGGCGAGAACCCGGCACAGTTTCACGGCATTATCGCGGATGCAAACTGGTTCGCCGACTTCATCTACCAGTACATCAACCGCACTCAGCGCTGGCTCTCGCCCAAGTTTCTCATCGGCGAAAGCTACGGCACTACGCGCTCTGCTGAGCTGGCCGGTGTTTTGCAGGAACGTCATCAGATGTATCTGAACGGCATCGCCCTGGTCTCCAGCGTAGCCTTCGCCAATTGGGGCGCGGACGACCGCACGGAATTCTTCCTGCCCACGTACACCACCACCGCCTGGTATCACCACATGCTTCAGCCCGATCTCCAGAACCTCACCATAGAGCAGGTCGCTGAAAAAGCCCGCGCCTTCGCGCACGGTGAATACGCGGCGGCGCTGGAGAAAGGTGACGCGCTCTCTCCGGAGGAGCACAGGAAAATCGTGGAAGAAATCGCGCACTTCACCGCGCTTTCACCAAAATATGTGGAGCAGGCCAACCTGCGCGTGAGCCCCTTCCGCTGGTTCCGCGAACTGCAGCGCGATAAGCGCCTGGTTGTCGGGCGACTGGATTCACGCTTTGTCGGCATGGAAGCAGATGCGGCGGGCGAACGTCCGGACTACGATCCCAGTGAAGCCTCCTATGAAGGCGCGTTTGTGGCTACCTTCCATGACTACGTTCGCCGCGAGTTGCGGTGGGAAAGCGATATGTATTACACCGTCAGCGCCAACGTGCGTCCATGGGACCAGACCGGAAACACTGATGTAGCCGAAGTGCTGCGTGCCGCCATGACCCAGCAGACGTATTTAAAGGTCCTGGTCGTGGCTGGATATTATGACGTGGCCACACCCTTCAACGGCATTGAGCATACGGTCTCTCACATGCATCTGGAACCGTCCGTGCGCAAGAACGTGAGCTTCACCTATTACGAAGCCGGCCACATGATGTACATCGACGAAAAAGAGCACCACAAACTGCACAAAGACGTGGATGACTTCATCAACGCAAGCTACAAGCGCTGACTGTGAATTCCCGGTGAAAAGCGCGACCGAAATCAAAACGCTTCTGATTGCCAACCGCGGTGAAATCGCGATTCGAATCGCGCGCGCGGCTGCGGAATCGGGAATCCGGACGGTAGCAATTTTCTCCGAGGATGACGATCAATCGCTTCATACTCGCCGGGCGGATGAAGCGCGTCCTTTGCGTGGCACGGGGCCGGCTGCCTATCTCGCAATGGACGAGATTATCGCGCTGGCGCTTGAGGCAAAATGCGACGCCATTCATCCCGGATACGGATTCCTGAGCGAAAACGCGGACTTTGCGCGCCGCTGTGCCGCGAGCGGTCTGATTTTTGTCGGCCCGCGGCCTGACCTGCTCGAGCTCTTCGGAGACAAAGCGCGAGCGCGGGCAAGGGCACAACAGTTGGGCATTCCAATCCTCGCCGGTACCTCTGGCCCGACCAATCTGAGCGACGCGAAAGGCTTCTTGGCTTCTGTTGGTAATGGCGCCTCGGTGATGGTCAAAGCCATCGCCGGAGGGGGCGGCCGCGGGATGCGAACCGCCTCCACTCCCACCGAACTGGAACAGGCCTACTCCCAGTGCTGTGCAGAAGCGGAGGCGGCGTTTGGCAACGGCAATCTCTACGTCGAGCAGTTCCTGCCCAGGGCGCGTCACATCGAGATCCAGATCATCGGCGATGGAGTGCAATTCACGCACCTTGGCGAGCGTGAATGCAGTATCCAGCGTCGGCACCAGAAATTCGTAGAGATCTCTCCTGCCCCAGGATTGTCATCAACCCTCCGCGATCAACTGCTCCGCGCCGCCATGCTCCTGGCGCGCGAGACCCGCTTCAATTCGCTAGGCACCATCGAATTTCTGGTGGACGCCACAAACGATGAGATCTTCGCGTTTCTTGAAGCCAATCCGCGCCTGCAAGTCGAGCACACAGTCACCGAGGAGATAGCCAGGGTCGACTTGGTCAAAACACAACTCGCCCTTGCCTCTGGATCCTCGCTTGCCGAGCTCGGCCTGGACCAATCGCAATCGCGCGTCCAATCCGGTTTTGCCATGGAGTTGCGCATCAACGCAGAAACGCTCGATTCCCAGGTTCGGGCCAGGCCGTCGCACGGAGTGATCGCGTCTTTCGAACCTCCCTCCGGCCTCGGCATCCGCGTAGATACCTCTGGCTACAGCGGATATCGCATCAATCCGCGGTTCGATTCCCTGCTGGCGAAATTGATCACCTATTCGCCTTCGTCAAAATTCGAAGACGTGCTTGCGCGAGCGCGCCGCGCCCTCTCTGAATTCCGCATTGACGGCGTTCCCACGAATATTCCCTTACTGGAACGTCTGCTCCAGCATCCGGATTTTCGCGCCGGGCAAATGTACACCCGGTTCTTCGAAGATCACCTCGCAGAGCTGACTGGAGAAGACGCACCGGCCGCCGTGACCATGCCATCGGTAAACGATCAAAACCTGCCGCTACAGGTGGGACCAGAGGGCACGCTCCCAGTCTCCGCCGGAATGCAGGCAACGGTGGTGAGCGTTGACGTCATTGCAGGAGATCGCGTGCATGAAGGCCGGCAGATCGCCGTTCTTGAAGCCATGAAAATGCAGCACGTCGTAACCGCGCAGACAGCGGGCATTGTGCGTCACGTGAACGTCCGTCCCGGCGACATGGTCTTTGATGGACATGCGCTGCTCTTCCTCGAACCCGCCTCGGTGGAAGCTCCAACGGCGGAAAAAGAGACCGAGATCGATCTGGCTCACGTGCGTCCCGACCTCGCTGAGGTCATCGAACGTCATGCCATCGGCTCTGACGAGCGTCGACCAGACGCGGTGGCCCGCCGCCGCAAGACCGGACAGCGCACCGCCCGCGAGAACATCGCCGACCTCTGCGATCCCGGATCGTTCACCGAGTACGGCGCGCTCGCCATCGCAGCGCAGCGCCGCCGGCGCTCGCTGGATGATCTCATCAAAAACACCCCGGCCGATGGATTATTGGCCGGTATTGGAACGGTAAACGGCGCCCTATTCTCGCAAGATCTTGTCCGCTGCATGGCCATCGCCTACGACTACACGGTACTGGCGGGAACGCAAGGCACGCTGAATCACAAAAAGCTTGATCACATGATCCGTCTCGCCGAGCAGTGGCGGCTGCCCATTGTGCTTTTTGCTGAAGGCGGCGGTGGGCGCCCCGGAGACACAGACGGCCTTGCCGGCGCCCATCTGGACGTGGTCACTTTCTACAAGTTCGCCAGGCTGAGCGGGCTCACGCCGCTCATCGGAGTGGTCTCCGGCAGGTGCTTCGCCGGCAATGCGGCGTTGCTGGGATGCTGCGATGTGATCATCGCGACGCAGAATTCCAGTATCGGAATGGCCGGGCCGGCCATGATCGAGGGCGGTGGCCTCGGAGTTTACGATCCCGATGAGGTGGGTCCGATCCAGGTGCAGACGCGGAATGGCGTCGTCGATATCGCTGTACAAGACGAAGCCGAGGCCGTGCAAGCCGCAAAGAAATACCTATCCTGTTTTCAGGGATACTTGACCGGCTCGAGTGCTGCAGATCAGCGGCTTCTGCGCACCCTGATTCCTGAAAATCGGCTGCGTGTCTACGATATTCGCAAGGTGATCGAGGTGCTGGCGGATACTGGCTGGTTTCTGGAGCTTCGGCGTGACTGGGCTCCCGGCATGATCACCGGATTCATTCGTATCGAGGGTTGGCCCATGGGGCTCATAGCCAACAATCCGGCACATCTGGCAGGCGCAATCGATCCCGATGGAGCAGACAAGGCGGCGCGCTTCATGCAAGTTTGTGAGGCCTATGGCTTGCCGATTCTCTCGCTGTGCGATACGCCTGGCTTCATGGTGGGACCGGAAATTGAGAAAAAAGCCCAGGTGCGCCATACATCGCGGATGTTCCTGTCAGGCGCCAACCTGACCGTTCCCTACCTGATGGTCACCCTTCGTAAGGGCTATGGTTTGGGCGCACAGGCAATGGCCGGCGGATGCTTCAGCACGCCCCTGCTTCACGTCTCGTGGCCCACCGGAGAATTCGGCCCCATGGGACTGGAAGGCGCTGTCAAACTTGGCTACCGCAAGGAGCTGGAGGCAATTCAGGACCCGCAGGAACGGCAGCGGCTCTTTGCGCAGATGCTGGCCAACGCCTACGACAACGGAAAAGCCATCAATGTCGCATCATTTCTGGAATTCGATGACGTAATCGATCCCGCCGAAACGAGGACGTACATCATGCGCGCGTTGAAATCGTTGCCCCCGTCAGCCCGCGCCTCGGGCAAACGACGTCCGTTCATCGATGCCTGGTAACAGTTAGTCCACTAAAAGTAAGGCTCTTACCACATCGAGACATTGGGTGGTTTTTTTCGATGCACCGATGACCCGATGCACCGATTGCGTGCACTGCCCAACTCTCGAACAGCAATCGGTGGCTTCCATAAACTGCGCTCTCAGCGCAGCGAGCCCGTGTTCTAACACTTCACCACATGAATCGCCAGCCCAGCCTGTGAAGTCTCTTTATATCTCGACTGCATGTCGAGTCCCGTCTGGTACATGGTCTTGATTACCTGATCGAGTGAAACTTGATGCGAGCCGTCGCCGCGCATGGCCATGCGCGCCGAGTTAATGGCTTTCACCGCGCCCAGGGCATTTCTCTCGATGCAGGGGATCTGTACCAGCCCGCCTACAGGATCGCAGGTCATGCCCAGATGATGCTCCATGCCGATCTCGGCAGCATGCTCAGCCTGCTCGTTAGTGCCGCCCAACGCGGCCACCAGCCCAGCCGCGGCCATGGAGCAAGCTACGCCAACTTCACCCTGGCACCCAACCTCTGCGCCTGAGATGGAAGCGTTCTCCTTATAAAGAATGCCGATAGCGCCTGCGGTCAGGAGAAAGCGTTCAATTCCCTCTGCGGAAGCGCCCTTGCAGAAGTTTTGGTAATAGTGCAGGACGGCTGGAATAATTCCGGCGGCGCCGTTGGTGGGAGCAGTTACCACCTGTCCCCCAGCAGCATTTTCTTCATTCACGGCAATGGCATAGACGTTCACCCAATCCATGATGTCCAGCGGATCATCTGATTTGTTCTTCACCAGCATGGCATGTAGCCTCGGAGCCCGCCGCTGCACGTTAAGTCCGCCGGGCAACTCGCCTTCAATGGCAAGACCGCGCTTCACGCACGCCTGCATCACCTCCCAGATTCGGCCCATCTGGTGGCGAATCTGCTTCTCGGTTCGCCAGCATCGTTCATTTTCCAAAACCATCTCAGCAATTTTCTTGCCCGATTTGGCGCCAAGCACCAGGAGATCTTCTCCATGGCTGAATGGAAAAGGCGCCTCAACTCCATGCTTTCCCTCCTGCGCTGCTCCCTCTTTCACCACGAATCCGCCACCCACCGAGTAATATATTTCGCGCCTGAGTTGGTTGCTGCCGGAATCGTAAGCTGTGAAGCGCATGCCATTGGAGTGCATGGGCAGCAGCTCCGCATGGTGAAAGACCAGATCGCGGTCCACCCGGAAAGCGATCGGCCGCTGACGCATAAGTGAAATAGCTTCGCCAGCATAGATTTTGGCCAACTCGCCCTCAATGGCCGCTGGATCAACCTCCTCCGGCTTTTCCCCCAGAAGTCCCAGCAGGATGGCCCGGTCAGTACCGTGTCCTCTGCCGGTAAGCGCGAGGGATCCAAAGAGCTCTACCTTGATTCCCGCTACCTGCTCCAGGCTGCCGGAGTTCATCTCCTCCAGAAAGATGCGTGCCGCGCGCATCGGTCCGACCGTATGGGAACTGGAAGGACCTATCCCAATCTTGAATAAGTCAAATATGCTGATCATAGGTGGTGGGTGTTCTTAAGTTTCATTATATCGGACGGAGCGGCTCACGTTTCGATGCGCGCATCAGCGTGTTCCACAGTCTGTGATACTTCTCCATCACGGATGTTCGCAAGTGCCGGCCCGCGAAGTTGGCGAGCCGAAGCTATCACAAACTGAAACACGAACCCTGCTTCGCCTCGCCATTTTGCTGTCTTCGTCCTTGTCGCGGTCAGGGCCGCCACGCGCAACCGGTAGGAGCGCAGCGTCGGTACGGCATGTATGCGAAAGCAATATTCCTATTCGGACTTTTGCAGGACATCTTGCAACCAAGCCCGCACCAATTCGCTGCCGTTTGTATTGAGATCAACCGGCACCCTCTTCGCCTCTTTGCCGTTACGTAGGAACACAGCCACGATTCCATCCGCAGTGGGCCGCAATTCCAGGCGGCACTCTTTGAATTCCAACTTCAAGGTAGTGTCCAGCCATGCTACCTGAATCCTGCTGCGGATTTGGTGACTTATACGCGCTGCCTCTCCCAGAACATCCTGGGTGTACGGGCTCTTCTTGAGTTTTTCTGCCCAGGGAGCGGCCGCGAACGCGGACGTGCGTTCGGCATTGCGCCGCCTCTGCACTTCGGGATCACGATCTTCCTGCTTTTCAAGATTCTTTAAATCGCTTTCGAGATTGTCAAGAAAGCTCATTACATAATTATCCACCGGGAAACCAGCAACGTTCAAGGTTTTGATGTTAGATCAATGAGAGTTTTATCGGTGGGACCTGACTACGAGGAGAACCCCACTCGTAAGTTCGCGCTGGATTCTAACGAAGCCCAGGTTCTGGCCGGCCTTACTCGATCATTCACCCCAACCGCCGGATACCAGAAACCTTCGTGGTCGCTACGCAACCAAGAGAACCGTTCGATATGTTTAATGATGCGACCGTAATGCGCCGCGTATAACACGCATCAAAATGTTTGCCGGGCCTGACCTTCCGATTGTGCCGGCATCATTATGCATGTGTCCACACTCATTCCACTCAAGGCACGTTCCAGATTCCAAATTGGTGCTGGAAGTTGCCGGTGAAGCCTACAGAGTTACCAGCAGTCAGGAATAGCTGCTTGGCTCCGGCAAAGGTCCCGGTGTTGAAGGAAATGTTGAACGTCACAGTTAGAGTGTTGCCGGAAATCGAGGCGGATGAACCGGCTCCGAACAGCGTACATTGGGAGTTGGAAACCGCACCGCTGCCTCCGGCAGGAACTGGCGCGGACCACGATCCGCCCGCATCGATCACCACGTACAGGTTATTGGTTGGTGGATCGTAGCGGGCAATGCACTCATTTCCGGACCAGCCGGAGACGGTGCCGGGAACCACGTTGTTCATCACGTAGAGATTGGTTTCCGAAATATCCCCACCGCCATTGGGATCGGTGAAGGCGGCGGTGAACTGCCCACCAGGCTCCGCCTCCATCCACAACCACGTACAGATTGTTGCTGCCAGGATCAAAGCGAACAATGCACTCATTCGCGGACCAGCCTGAAGCCGTGCCGGGCACAGTGTTGGACATGATATGGAAGACTGCTTCGGTAATGTTCGATCCGCCCAGGGAGTCAGTGTAGGTGGCGGTAAAGGTCTGGGATAGGCCGTTGCCGGATGAGGGCGTTACCGACACCGGGGATGGCAGCGCCTGGAAGTGATTGAAAATATTGAGTCAGAATTTTGGTGGAGCTAGTCGGGATCGAACCGACGACCTCATCGTTGCGAACGATGCGCTCTCCCAGCTGAGCTATAGCCCCACATGAGGGAAGAAAGTGCTGCTTAGATTTTACCAGCGCCCCAGAGTCCGGCAAAATCGCCCGCGGATCTCTGGACGGCCTGACGCCCGCTTCACCGTCGCACACAAACTCAAGACCTGGCAACCATTCTCGAAAGCACGCCGGGAAAGAACCGCTTGAGATAGACGAAGTATGTGTCTCTGCCGCCCACATTCACTTCTTCTTTTCCCCGGGCAACAGCTTTCAAGATCTGGGCCGCACACTCTTCGGCAGACATGCCACGCGCCTGTCCTGAATCCATCTTGGCGTGCGGGCTGCCATCGCCACGCAGCGCGTTCAAACTCACATCCGTGCGAATGTAGCCAGGACAAACCAGCGTCACCTTGATCCCGTGGCGGTTGACTTCAGCGCGCAGTGAATCGAAGAAGCCGTGCAGTGCGTGCTTGGCTGCGGCGTAACCCGATCGCAGGGGAGTCCCGAACTTGCCCACCAGGCTGGAAATCACCACGATGTGTCCATGTTTGTTTTGCACCATGGAAGGCAGGACCTCTTTGGTCAGGGCCACTGCCCCGAAGAAATTCACCTCCATCAGCTTGCGGTACACCTCTATCTTCGTGTCCTCAACCAGGGACCGCTGCGTCACGCCCGCATTGTTGACCAGGATATCGATGCCTCCGAACATCTCGAGCGCTGCGCGGGCCTTCTCCGGGAGTTCCGCCGTCTGGGTCACATCGAGTGGCAAAACTCGCGCTGAAGCTTCGCCGCCGCACTCGCTCTGCACGCGTTTCAAGTCATCTTCCCGCCGGGCGGAGAGAATCAGCTTTGTGCCGGCCTGATGAAATAACTTGGCCAGCGCCTCACCTATGCCGGCAGACGCGCCCGTGATCCAAACTCGCTGTCCCTGAAAGCTCATCATGATCTCTTTATAGTCTCTTGAATGGCCTCTGGATTCTCATTGCGACCCGGCCATGTTGATCGTCGCTGCGTACAGGAACTCCACAAATTTTCCAAACCCGGCAATGTCCACCCGCTCATCATTGCCGTGGATGCGCTTGCGATCATCCGCGCTCGATGACGTTCCAATCCCATACGCCTGCACTCCTTTGGCGCGCAGCTCGGAAGAATCCGTGGCTCCGGCCTGCAGAATGGGGATGGTCAGCACACCCGGAAAGACTTTTTGTTGGGCGCGCTCCAACGCATGAAACGCATCTGTGTTCAATCCTGAAGGCGGCGTGGCCGGACGCAGAAACTGTGTCTCCGCATCGATGATCTCAACCTGCCGATCATTGATCAGCCGGGTCAGCTGCGCCTTCAACGCCGTCATATCTTCGTCCGGCAGTGCGCGCACATCCAGCCGCGCCTCCGCCTCCGCCGGAATCACATTGGAGCGAAAACCGCCATTGATGATCGTCGGCGCCAGCGACGTACGCAGCATCGAGTAATAAGCCGGATCCGTTTCATGCAGCTTTTGCTGCACCGCCGGATCTTCCACATGAGCATAGAGCCGCGCCTGCTCTGGCGGGCTGATTAAAGCCAACTGCTGGAAGAAGCGCCGCGTAGTTTCATTCAGCCGCATCGGCGCCTCCCACGTTCCCACCTTGGCCACGGCGGCCGCCAGATGGACGATAGCATTGTCCACGCGTGGCGCCGAGCCGTGTCCGCTGGTCCCGTGTGCCACCAGCTTGATCCCTCGTGGTACCTTCTCCGTGGTCGAAACCCCCACGTACGCAACCTTCCCGCCTTCCTCCGGCGTATTTCCTCCCTCGTTCAGAGCAAACTCGCAGGCAATCTCCTCCCAGCGGTTAGCCACCATAAAGTCGATTCCAAATTGCGTCGTCCCCTCTTCACCTGCCTCGGCCAGCAGGATTACATCGCGATCGAGCGGAACCTTCATCCGATGCAACAGTAAAAGGATTTCCAGGTTGGCGGCATCCATCGCCTTGTCGTCATGCGAGCCTCGGCCGTAAAGATAGCCGTCTTTGGCAATGGCGGCGAATGGATCGAGCGACCACTTGTCGCGCTCCACGCCCACCACGTCCAGATGTCCCATGAGCAGCAGCGGCTTCTTCTTGCCATTACCCTTGAGCCGGGCAACCAGGTTGCCGCGTCCTGGAGCGGATTCGTAAATCTGAGACGGAATACCTTCGGCCGCCAGCACACCTTTGATGTACTCCGCCGCGCGTGTCTCGTTTCCCGGAGGATTGCTGGTATTGATCTTGATCAGGTCGGAAAGAAACTTGAGCGCCTCGTCGTGCGCTTTGCCGAAATCAGGGGATGCCTGGCCAAAAGACGCCCCCGCCAGCACCAATACAACGCAAACAGCGCGAGATGCGAATCGAATCATAGGCAGCAAGATTAGAGCTTTCGGGCCGTTTTCTGCAAGACTAAGCTCTGGCATGTGTCGCTTTAGTTGGACCTGCCAGCCGAACCGAATTACCTGCCCTCGACTTCACGTATAGGATCGTGTAGTAGTCGGTTGACTCAAAAACTGCTCCTGGTGCCGGCGTCCGCGTTGGGTTGCGGAAGAATTTCCCGGCACATTTGGGAAACAAATGCTTTGTGCGCCTCTCCCATTTCACCAATCAGCTCTGCGAACTTACCGGGTAAGTGCCGTTGGGACAATGGACATGACAGCGTTACCCCCAGAATCTCCCGAGTCTTAGGTTCGCGGGCATAGTCCAGAACCCACCTCTGCTGATTCCTGGGTTCGAACTCCTCCCGATAACTGTACCCGGCTTCATCAAAGAAGTACCGGATTAAACTGGTGTTGTCTCTCACGTCAGTCTGTCGAACATGTCCCTGATCGTCCACGTGATACTCGGCAGACCATATATCGCCCGTACTCACCCGTTGCGACGAGAAGCGGTCCTGCTCATTGAACTTGTTGCTGATTGTAAAGTTGTAGGGCCCCTCCCCATCGCTGCCATTTGGCCCCCATTCGTGAACGTAAACCATGTTGAATTTGCTGTCGTAACGGAACTCCTGGCGATCCCGCCGCCAGTTGGTTGTCTCAATCAGGCAGCCGTGATCGTCGTACCTATAACTGGCCCACTTGCCCGAGTCGTCTTGGGCGTGCAAGATGCGCCCTTCTGAATCATTCCGCATAGAAATGAAATGCCCGTGCGGTGAAGTTATGCGGAGAATGTTTCCCTCTCCATCCCTCTGAATGACGAGACGCTCCCCTTGTGAGTTTTTGATCTCGGTGACAGCACATTGTCCCGGCTTGCTACTCGCATTACAACCTTGCACCGTGTACTCGCGTCCGTCACGCATCTTCACCGTCCATCCTCCGTGCCCATTCCAGGAAATACGCGAACCGAGAAATTCACTGGGATCGCTCACGTCCAGAAAAACACCGTCCGCGTACCCGGTTCCCGGCGATGTGCGCGCGTATCTCACCTGTGAGCCGTTGGCCAGCACCAATGCAACCCATGAGAACTGTTTGACGTCGCCAATGATGAACATGTCGTAGGAAGTGCTGGCCCCAATTCCAAAAGCTCTGGATCTCGAATCCATGTTCCTCTGTGTGCGCACGAACTCAATGGGAATGCTGTCCTTGACTACCAGGTCGGTGTGTTCGCGAAAGTAAATGCCGGTCCCAGCCTCAAATGGGTCAGCGTCCATTACCTTCCCCTGCCCCGGAGCGACAGCAGTATCAATCGCCTCTCTGACCTGGCTGAAGGCAACTAGGTTCGAGAGCAGAAATGTTGAGAACAAAACTATACGTACCGAGAGCATCAGGGGAAGTTTAGACCGGAAAAGTGGCTATTGAAGCTGGCAAGAGTCACTCAAAAGGTGTAGTCCTCTCGCGTCAAGCCCGGTCGGAGGGTGCGTGACCGTATATGCAGTGGGTACCATACTGCTCCTGAACACCCGGCAGCCTTTGTGAGCAGCATCAGGAGAAATTCTGCAATTAGAATTTTGCTGCCAATTCGTGCAGCAAGCCTTCAATATCAGACAAGCTCATTTTGGCTGAGAGCCCGCCCTGGGCCATGTCCGCCGATCCGCCGCCGCGCCCGCCCAGGCTGGCCATGGCGTCCTTCATGAGTTGGCCCATATTAAACTTGAATCCCGGACTCTGCGCGAAGACTAGCGCCGGGGCCCCCAACACGCGCTGCTCTTGCCCTTGCGCGTGGAGGGGTGAGAGCGCTATCTGGCCAGCGCCGGAGGCCAGCAGCGCAACAACTTCAGGCTGAGCCGCAGTGAGCTTCTGCGCCAGCAGCTTGATAAAGGTGGCGTCGCGCTCCGGTAAGGCCGCGGTGATGATGCGCGGCATGCCGGTGCTCTGCGCTAATAGTCGTCCTGCATGTAGCTCCGCCAGCTCTTCCAACAGCTTCTGCTGCACTTTGCCCGCAGCCTTGTTCTCTTGAATCGACTTCTGCACCTGCTGCGGCAATTCGCGGATGTGCGCTGAAAAAAGTCCGGCAGCTTCGCTGAGCGTCGCATAATCCTGGCGCGCGGTGGCAACGGCCCGCAACCCACAGACAAACTCCACCCGGATGCCCTGCTTCACATTTTCGATTTTGCGCAGCAGTATGCTGCCGATCTGTCCCGTAGAACGGACGTGAGTGCCGCCACACGCAGTCAAATCAAAATCGGCAATATCAATCAGGCGAAGCTGGCCCGTCTGCTTTGGTGGCAGCTTGCGCAGGTTGAGCTGGCGCGCTTCATCCAGGGAGACAAACTTGATGCTCACCGGGCGGTCTTCCGTGCCAACTTCATTGGCCAGTTGCTCGGCCTGGGCCACCTGGCTGCTGCTCAGCGCTTTCACCGCCAGGTCAATGGTGCAGCTCTCCACCCCCATGTGAAAGCTGACGGTCGGCGCATCGAACAGGCGGACGAAGGCCGCTGAAAGCACATGCTGGCCGGAGTGCTGCTGCATGTGATCGCGGCGGCGCGCCGCATCTACCAGCCCGCGGACTGCCTGCCCTTGCTCCACCGGTGCCGAAGTAAAGTGATAGATCCTTCCATCCTCTTCTTCCGCGACCTCCGCAACCGCTGCTTCCCTTTCATTTTCCAGAATCAACTTTCCGGTATCGTATACCTGCCCGCCGCTGGTGGGATAAAAAGCGGTCTGGTCCAGCACAACCGCAGTCTTTCCCCCACGCTCCACAGACTCAAGCACGCGAGCCTCAAAGCTATAAAGGAAGGAGTCGTGATAGTAAAGACGATGAGTCATGGTTGATTGCCAAAAGTGCCAACATTTGGAGTTGCTGCGATTTTGCTAATTACTAATTACTAAATACTAAGTACTCAGTATGGTTGAATAATTCCCCCAATATTCCGTGATGCCGGCATTGCCGGCCGCGCCTGCTCTGGCTCCATGGCCTTGGCAATTACATCTATGTACTTCAATCCTGATCCGGTGTTGAACAGCACAACTTTGTCACTGGGCTTCAGGAATTTCTGCTCCAGCAGGATCTCGTATGCCGCCAGCGATGCCGCGCCTTCAGGAGCGGCGAAGACTCCCTCTCGGCTCGCCCACTGCTGGACTGCATCGAAAATCTGCTCGTCGGAAACCGCAATCGCCGTACCGCTGCTTTGCTTCAGAATATCCAGGATAATGTAATCAGCATAAGGCTTGGGCACGCGTAGGCCGGCAGCCAGGGTATGCGCATTCTGCCAGACTTCCGCCACGGATTTGTGCTCATCCCAGGCCTTCGCCACCGGAGCACATCCTGAAGCCTGGACTGAAATCATCTTCGGGCGCTCCTTCCCAATCCAGCCCAGCTGCTCCATCTCATCAAATGCCTTCCACATGCCAATCAATCCCACCCCGCCGCCCGTAGGATAAAAGATTGCGTCCGGCAGCTTCCAGTCAAGCTGCTCGGCCACTTCATAGCCCATCGTCTTTTTTCCTTCCACGCGGAACGGCTCTTTCAAGGTAGAGATGTCAAACCACCCCTCGGCCTGCTTGCGTTCATTCACCATGCGCGCACAGTCGGAGATCAATCCATCCACCAGCGTGACTTTGGCGCCATAAGCCTTGCACTCCACGTAATTTGCCGTGGGCACGTCTTTGGGCATGAAGATGTGAGCTTGAATGCCGCAGGCCGCGCAGTATGCCGCCAGAGCGCTGGCGGCGTTTCCCGCGGAAGGTACAGCCAGCTTCTTCAATCCATAATGCCGGGCCATAGTGACGGCTGCGCACAGGCCCCGTGCTTTGAATGATCCCGTGGGATTCAATCCTTCATCTTTAATATAGACATGAGGATTTTCACGGCTGGGGAGCATGGGCGTAAAGCCCTCACCCAGCGTCACCGGATGGTCGCTGGGCAGAACTTCCGCGTAGCGCCACATATTGGCAGGACGCCCACGCAACGACTCGCGCGTAAATTTTCCCTTCAAAGAACCCAGGTCGTAGCGGACGTACAACGATCCACCATCTTCCGGGCAGATCGTCTGTGGCTTCTCCGCCCCGATGTGCCGGCCGCATTTCGAGCATTCCAGATAGGCAATTTTTCCCATGAAAGGAGTGTAGCAAAACAGCAAATAGCGATGAGCAAACGGCCATCGGCTCGTGTATGGTTGTTTCTTCCCTTGTAGTGGGGCCGCCGGAATATTGGACTCGTCGTTACGCTCCTTAACCCCAAAACGCTCCGTCATCCCGAGGGTTGACTCGCGCGCGAGCGCGGGTAAATCGGAGGGACCTTGCGCTACCCATTAACCCAATCGGTTCCGAAACGCTGTAAACCGCATTTGCCTTTAGCCGTTGGCTTTCGTCTTCAGGAGTTCAGTACTTGATTGCCCAAACCAAATGGTCAGCCCCAACCAAAAAGAGAGAACAACCATGCATGACCCAAGGGCCAAAGGCCAAGGGCCAAGAGCTACTACTTCGTTCCCTGCTTGTTTCTAGGCGAGGCCTTCTCCAATGTGGACACCATCAACTGGCCCGCGGCGGGTGTCCTCACTTTACCTTCGCGCACAATCTCCTTCGCCAAAATGTCACGTCCATACAGGTTGTGATTCGCGCTGCCATCCGGACGCAAAGTTGAACCTTCCAGCGAGATGCCGGCGAAAAGACCTTTTGCGCGGGAATACGTCAGGATCTCAGCGTGCAAGGCCACGTCAGTCGCAGCTTCAGCATCGCGCCCCACAGGCCCGGCGGCGGCAGAGGCATCCGCGCCCAGCTTCGCTTTGCTTTTCAGCAGCATATTCACTCCATGATTGTTCATGATCAGGAGGACAAAATCTGTCGCCTGGCCTCCGATCTGAAATCCAAAGCTTATGCCTTCCAGCGCATACATCGCCGGGGGACCCCACGGACCGTTAAAGTTGGCTCCAGTGCGGCAGGACATTGCGCCCCGGCCAATGCTGGCCCCAACTCCCAAGGCGCCCTTCTTCACCGAAGGCAGCACGATCACGCAGTCGGAGCGGTCCAGCACCGGCTTGGGAAGGTTATCCGGAATGTTCAGGATCTCGCCTAGCACTTTGCCTGCATGCTGCAGACGGTCCTGCTCTTTTTGCTGGCCTTGAACGGCAACAGACAGTAACAGCGCGGTGATTACGATGCTTAGCTTTTTCATTTTGGCGCTCCTCTTGCCAGCTCACTGGCGTCTAGCATTCTAATCCGTGTCGGAACCGTCTCGCCATCATGCATTGCTGTATTGCCTTCGTAACCACATGTGCAGCCCCTGAGATTTCCACCAGCCTGATCCCTTACTACCCACTGCCCACAAGCCCGTGCAGAAAGCCTCAATTTGCGGTATCATTCGCCGTTTAACAATCGTCAGTATCTCTTCTTGGTTGGAGTTTTCTCATGAAAACACTCGTGAAATGCCTTCTTGTAGTTGTCCTGGTCTTGGGCCTTGTGGCCTCACTCACCGCTCAGGAGCATCGTTCTGACCGGCGCTCCTCGCGCACCGCCGAAAACGCGGAAGATAACACTCCGCAAAAGGCTGAGGACAACCATGGCAAAGATCCGCTGGAGAACATGAAATTCCGCAACCTGGGTCCCGCTGTGGGTGGCGGACGCATCTCAGCCGTCGTCGGCATTCCCGGCAAGCCCAATGTCTACTATGCCGGAGCAGGCGGAGGAGGAGTGTGGTTCACCCAGGATGGCGGCCTCTCCTGGAAGGCCATCTTCGAGAAGGAGAGCACGGCTTCGATTGGCGCCATCGCCCTCGCGCCCTCCAATCCCAACCTGGTGTGGGTCGGCACCGGCGAGTCCAATCCGCGCAACGATCTTATTACCGGCCGCGGTGTCTATTTCTCTCCTGACGCCGGAGCAACCTGGAATTTCATGGGACTGAAAGATGCGGGACAGATCTCCAACATCGTGATCGACCCGCATGATCCCAACATTGTTTTGGTTGGCGTCCTCGGGCACGTCTGGGGCCCGAACGTGGACCGCGGCGTCTTCCGCACCACCGATGGCGGTAAGAACTGGAAGAAAGTCCTCTATATTGACGACACCACGGGCGTCAGTTCGCTCATCATGGATCCCAACAATCCTATGGTGCTCTTTGCCGGCTTGTGGCCCTTGCGCCGCTATCCATGGACCCTGGAAAGTGGCGGCACAACCGGCGGCATCTTTCGCTCCAATGATGGCGGCATTACCTGGAAGAAACTGACGGAAGGCCTGCCGGAGGGGCTGACTGGAAGAATCGGTCTCGCAGCCTCAATCAGCAACCCTCGGCACATCTACGCCGTGGTTGAATCCAAAAAAGGCATCGCCTGGGACACCATCGATCTGGGCGACCACTGGCGGCAGATTTCCGATAACCACAGCTTCAATGCCCGCCCCTTTTACTTCAGCCAGATCGCCGTCGCCCCTAACAATGAAAATAAGGTCTACTTCATCAACTACAACATCATGCTTTCCGAGGATGGCGGAAAGACCGGACGTAACACCACGCGCGGTGGTGTTCACGTCGACCATCATGCTTTGTGGATCGATCCTCTGGATCCGGATCGCATGATTGATGGCAACGATGGCGGCGCTTACGTGACCTCCGATGGAGCTCGCACCTGGCGCTATCTGGATAATTTGCCCATCGAGCAGTTCTACTCGGTCGCCGAGGATGATAGCTCTCCTTATAACCTGTGCGGCGGCCTTCAGGATAACAACGCCTGGTGCGGCCCCTCCAACAGCTTGAGCCGCGGCGGAATCAGCGGCTACGACTGGTTCACGGTGACCGGAGGCGATGGCGAGTACGCAGTCCCGGCCCACGGAAAAGATACCCACCTTGTCTACGTGGATTCTCAGAACGGCTCCGTTCAGCGTGTCAACATCCAGAACGGCCTCTCCAGCTTCATTCGCCCGTATCTCCATGGCGTGCAGCTCAAGAAGCCGGCAGACTTGAAGTATCGCTTTAACTGGACTTCCCCCATCGCCGTCTCTTACACCGATCCCAATGAGGTCTACATTGGCGGCAACGTCCTGTTCAAATCGACTGATGCTGGAGCAACTTGGACACCCATCAGTCCTGACCTCACCCGCAACGATAAAACCAAGCAGGAAACCAGCGGTGGCTCCATTGAATATGACATCAGCGGCGCTGAAACCTTTGACTGCATCCTCTCCTTCTCCATCTCGCCGCTTGATCCCAAGATCATCTGGGTCGGGACGGACGATGGAGTCGTGCAGATGACGCGCGATGGCGGTGCAAATTGGAGCAACGTCACCGCCGGCATGTCGAATCTCCCGCAATGGGGGCGCATTCAGCAGATTGAGGCCTCTCCGAACGATCCCGCCACTGCCTACGTCGCAGTAGATTTTCACGAGGTGGACAACAACAAGCCTTTCGTATTCAAGACTCATGACTATGGCAAGACCTGGACCGCAATCATGCAGGGTCTGCCGGAAGAAGATCCCGCCCGGGTGGTCCGTGAAGACCCGAATCACAAAGGATTCCTGGTGGTCGGCACGGATACCGGCCTGTTCTATTCCGCCGACGACGGCTCCCACTGGACGCCGCTCAAGAGCAATTTTCCCACCGTCCCCATCTATGACATAAAAATCATCAAGCGGACCCATGATTTGGTAGTGGCCACCCACGGGCGCGGTCTGTTCATTCTGGACGACATCACTCCGCTGGAAGAAAGTGGTGCGCAGGTGGCGCGCAGTGATTTCCACTTGTTTTCAGGCTTGCCCGCGGTCAACTGGCACAACTGGAACAAGCATGGTTTCAGTTCGGGTGGCTACGTTGCGCCCAATCCCGCCAGCGGCGCCGAACTCACGTACTACCTGCCCTCTGAGATCAAAGTCACCCCGGAAGATCGCAAGAAAGGTCAGACGCCGGTGAAGATCGTGATCTCTGACAGCTCCGGACAGATCATTCACACCATGTACGGCCCGTCCAAGTTCGGCATCAATCGGGTTTCCTGGAACCTGCGGTATGACGGGCCTAAGAAACTCACCTTCCTGCCCGCCCCACCCGCGGATCGTGAAGAGGAGGGATTCTTCTTTGACCCGAACAGCGGACCCACCGCCCTGCCCGGCACGTACAAAGTAGCCGTTACCGTCAATGGCAAGACGGAAACGCGGGAAGTTCAAGTTCAGACCGATCCCCGCTTCAACCCGGACGTGAATGCCCTCCGCGCCCAGCTCAAGCTGGCTTTGGAGCTGCGCGACGAAGTCTCAGCCATGAATGAAGCCCTGAACCGGCTCAACAGCCTGCACAAACAAATCTCCAGCCTCCAGGAACTCATTGGCGGCCAGGAGGGCCAGGATAGCCAGGTGGATGTCTCCTACAAGCCTGTGCTGGAGCAGGCCAGGTCGCTGGACAAAAAGCTTATAGCCCTGCAAAAGCCGCTCTATAACACTGAAGTACAGCCATTCGGCCAGGACGACGTCCACTACTTGCAACGCTTCCACGATCAGTTGCAGGGAATCATGCGCGGAGTTATGGGCCCCTATGGCGAAGCGCCCGGCCCACTGCAGCTTGAAGAAGCCGCCTCTCTGCGCAAGGAACTGCAGCAGCATCTCCAGGAAGTGAACGCCTTGTTGAACACAGATGTCCCCGCATTCAACAAGGTAGCCGCCGAGCATGGATCAAGCACCCTGTTCGCCGGCAACCCCATCCAGATCAAAGCAGAAGGCGGAGCCAGTTCAGGAGCCGGCGAGGAGGAAGAGAAAGACGACGATCAGCCTTAAACACCAGAGCGTGGCTGCCCACGCTCTGGTGTTCTACATCCGAAGACATGCAAACACCATGGAGAAGGCTCGGCGGTGCCATACCCCATTTACCCTGTCATCTTGAGCGAGCCCGCCGTGGCGGGCGTAGTCGAAAGACCCCGAAGCTGTTGAAGCTGACCATGCCGCTCCAGGGAATTCTCACATAACCGTCAGGCCCTGCGCCTTCTTTCTTTTGCAGAGATGGTCGCATGAACCAGAACTCAACCCTTTGTCATTCTGACGCCCGCTTTTTTGGGCGGAAGTCGAGCCGCCCTTGATATCCCGTTTGCATCGCGAGATTTTGCCTTTGACTTTCAATTACCAACTTACCAAGTTACCCAATTACCAAATTCTCTCCTTTGCTAATTACTCAATACTAATTACCAATTACCAATTACCAATTACGTGTTTTCCCCGAAAGGACAAAATCATGTTGAAAAAATTCCTGCCGGCTATGCTGCTGGCTCTCGGCATCCTGCCGTCCGGTATCCATGCGCAAACCTCCTCTTTCAACTTTCAGCTCTTTGACGTTCCCAACAGCGCCTCGACCGAGGCCGATAACATCAATGCACGTGGAGATATTGTCGGTTTCTTCTTCGATCAGGCCGGGCGGCAGCATGGCTTCTTCCATAGCGGAAGCACTTTCACGCAGCTGGATTTTCCCAGCGCTACGGCCACCAAGACCGTAGGGCTGAACAACCGCGATGACATTGTCGGCGCATTTACAGATGCGTCCGGGGTCCAGCACGGATTACTTCGCGAAGGCGCCACCTTTATCCAAATAGATTTCCCCGGGGCTGTTTCTACCCAGGCGCTTAGCATCAATGACTCGCGGGAAATTGCGGGCAGCTTCACCGATACTGCCGGGCGCACCCATGGCTTTACTGATGTTGCCGGCACATTCACGCAGATAGATTTTCCCGGCGGAACAAATACGAATGCGTTCGGCATCAACAATCGCGGCGAAATTGTAGGCGCATTTGTGGATCCGTCGGGCGCGGAGCGTGCCTTCCTCAAGACTGGTAATACCTTCACTCAGATAAATCCGCCGGGATCCACCTCCGCCTTCGCCTTTGGCCTGAATGCCAGGACAAGCATCATTGGCAGCTTCACCGATGCCTCTGGGAACGGGCACGGCTTCCTAAACCAGAATGGAACATTTGTTCAACTGGATTTTCCCGGGGCTGCGTCGACGGATGGAGACGGACTTAACGCCGAAGGCACAATTGTCGGCGACTTCTTCACTGCTGCCGGGGTGGAACACGGGTATATAGCAAGTAGCAAATAGCAATGAGCCGCAATTACTGTTCACTCAATGAAGACTGTGAAAAACCCTGGCGTCATCCCGAGAGTTTGCTCGCACGTCAGCGCGGGTAAATTGGAGGGACCTTGCGTTCAGCATTAACGAAATAGGTTCTCCAAGCCTGTCAAGTGAACCGTATTGCAATGAGCCGTTGGCCCTTGGTAAACAGCGGGAGCAGGTGATTGGCGGGCAGGCAGTTGCCTGCTCCTTTTTGTTTCACTTTGGTGAACTGCGAGCGGCGGCCAGGTCTGGACAAGAGTGGCCCCTTCACGCCGCATTACTTCATTCCCGGTCGCCCGCTCTTTGGGCGGAAGTCGAGCCGTCCTGCGGGTGTGAGCGGAGCGGGAACCCGCAGAGCCTGCCCTGAGCTTTGTCGAAAGGCGAGATCCTGAGCGCAGCGAAGGAACCGCCCAGAATCCCGAGGATGCTACCCGCTAAATCGCTGCTTCAGGGAGTTCTCACGAAAACGTTTTTGCGGAACTTCATGCTGCACTGGATCAGATTCTCCTGACTAACCAGGGCCTCGGCTCTTGATATCCCGTAGGCGTCGAGAGGATTTCGTCTTTGACTTTCAATTACGGAAATGAACTGCATTTGACACTCCTTGCTTTCTGGCAGTACCATTTTGGGCCGTAACAAGTTCCGCAATCTTTCAGAAAGCAGACCGTGAAGGACAAGGAACCCAAATTGGACAAATTCAATAAACTCACCATCAGGATGTTTTATCTGTCTTGAGGAGGCCCATGTGAAGAAACCCAATAAGCTTGTCATCAAGAAAATCACTTTAAGAGATCTTGACCAGCAGACGTTAGGTGCCGTAGCCGGCGGCTTCTCGTCACCTTGTCCCACACATCAGCTTTGCGCCACGGCTCTTACCTGCCCTACCCGTTGCAAGTGCCCATAAGGGGGGCGTAGCCGTCTCTTGCGGGGGTGGTTGCATGAACCAAACACTCAACGCCTTGTCATTCTGACGCCCGTTCTTTGGGCGGAAGTCGAGCCGTCTTGCGGGTGTGAGCGGAGCGGGAACCCACAGGCGAGATCCTGAGCGCAGCGAAGGAACCGCCCAGAATCCCGAGGATGCTACCCGCTAAATCGCTGCTTCAGGGAGTTCTCACGAAAAAGTTTTTGCGGAACTTCATGCTGCACTGGATCAGATTCTCCTGACTAACCAAGGGCCTCGGCCCTTGATACCCCGTAGGCGTCGAGAGGATTTCGTCTTTGACTTTCAATTACCAACTTACCAACTTTCCCAATTACCAAATTCTCCTGGGGAATGCTACGCAAGGGCCTTGTCGGGAATGCAGAGCCTGATGATTTGATCGCTTGTGAATCAATATCGAATAACGAGAGGAAGATCTGGCCTGAGGTCTCTCGATTTTCCCTTCAGGCCACCGTCGAATGTCAACTCCACTGCCCATTCGTCGCCTTGTTGGACTTCGAGAACATGCACCTGTCTAGATAGGAAATCGGCTCGATAGGCCGATACGTCTTTGGGAATATGAGACGAACGGCAGTTACCCGATGAACACCGATGGGATGATGGAAGCGCGATGCTCGTGCTGCTTGATCACCTTGATCCGCCATAGCGCGTGGGCTGATGAACAATGATGGGCTTGCCGTGTCGTCGCGAGGGGTCAGCATTTCAATCGCCGAGCCTTCCGGCAACCAGGGCGCACTCACAGACCAGGTTGGAAACGGGAAGGCATCATCCGACAGGGTCATTCGGCGAAACCCAATGCCGATGAGGCACCAGCCGCTGGAGCGCCAGAGCATACGATGCCGGAACTTTTCAACGGCCCGCTCTAAACCAGGCTTTACAGCAACCGTAGAGTCAGGCCACATCAACTCCAGGAAAGCATTTTCGAACTCCACCGTAATCGATGCGGTTCCTTGTCCGTCGTGGCGGTTAATGTCCGGCGATATCAGCAAGCCTGCACGTTGCAGGGCCGCGCGCTCCGGAGCGTTGGATGAAACCATGATCCAAACATGGTCAAACTCAACTGGAGATTGGGCCTTCGCCGGCGCCACGGCAACCGCAAATAGCGTCAGTGCAATCGCTACGAGTCCTGGTGCTTTTCTCATAAGCCTCGTGCTTTTTTCATAAGTTAGATAGACGCGTTAGATCGAGATATGGTAGCGCGGGCCGACCTGCCGGGGTGGAACACGGGTATTTAGCAAATAGCAATTAACCGCAATACTGTTCACTGAATGAAGACCGTGAAAAATCCTGGCGTCATCCCGAGAGTTTACTCGCGCGCCAGCGCGGGTAAATTGGAGGGACCTTGTGTTCAGCATTAACGAAAAAGGTTCTCCAAGCCTGTTAAGTTTTATCTGTCTTGAGGAGGCCATGTGAAGAAACCCAATAAGCTTGTCATCAACAAAATCACTCTAAGAGATCTTGACCTGCAGACGTTAGGTGCCGCAGCCGGCGATTCTCTCGCCCTTCGCTTTGTGGCGAACTTATGGGCAACGTCAGCCTTAGAGCAGTTCCTGAATAGCCAGGTTCTTGATTCGGGTCGCAACAACTGCACTCTTGTACTGCCCGCCATCATTCCGTCGTTGTCTGTTTTCTTGATGTTACGCCCCTCGATGCGGGCTTTGCGGAGCGACTCGCAATGTCCCCGCAATAATTCAACGAACGCAACCCGTAGGCGTCGAGAGAATTTCGTCTTTGACTTTCAATTACCGACTTGAGCCGTTTTGCGGGCGTCCGAGCCCGTAGGCGAAATCCTGAGCGAAGCCGAAGGATCTTCTTACCAACTTTCCCAATTACCAAATTCTCCTGGGATCCCTACACTCTGGCACTCGCTTGCAGGGCGAGTCTCGCGTGGAAAAAAGTGTTTTGGGGAACCCGTGAAGTGTGTCAGGCGCAACCAACCTCTTGCGGAGGTGGTTGTATGAACCAAACACTCAACGCCTTGTCATTCTGACGCCCGCTCTTTGGGCGGAAGTCGAGCCGTCTTGCGGGTGTGAGCGGAGCGGGAACCCGCAGGCGAGATCCTGAGCGCAGCGAAGGAACTGCCCAGAATCCCGAAGATGCTACCCGCTGAATCGTTGCTTCAGGGAATTCGCACAGAACCGTCAGGCCCTGCGGCCTTCTTTCTTTTGCACAGGTGGCTGCATGAACCAGAAACTCAACGCCTGTCATTCTGACGCCGCTCTGTGGGCGGAAGTCGAGCCGTCTTGCGGGTGTGAGCGGAGCAGGAACCCGCAGAGCCTGCCCTATTAATAAGCTTGTCGAAGGGCGAGATCCTGAGCGCAGCGAAGGAACCGGCCAGAATCCCGAAGATGCCACCCGCTGAATCACTGCTTCAAATTAGGCTTTAGTTTCTAAGCCAAACCGTGATACTTTTTCTCAACGCACAAATTGGAAATCTGATAAGGAACAGCACGTGGATAGCCCGAAAGCCTTCATCTCGTATTCTTGGGACGATGACCCACATATGAGTTGGGTTCGCCAATTGGCCACCCGCCTGTGCAAGGACGGCGTGGAGGTAACTCTCGACCAGTGGCACGTCGCGCCAGGAGATCAATTGCCAGCCTCTATGGCTAAAGCAGTCTCTGAGAATGATTTTGTCTTAATTATTTGTACGCCCAAATACAAACTCAAAGCGGATGGCGACGACGGGGGTGCCGCCTATGAGGGCGATATCATCCAAGGTGAAGTTTTCGTAAAGGGTAATCATCGAAAGTTCGTTCCTGTACTCAGACGGGGCACCTGGGAGACAGCTGCCCCTTCGACTCAACTCGGGAAGTCCTATATTGATCTCCGTGATGGTAAGAATTACGAGTGCAATTACCGAGATCTGTTGCTTGCTTTGCACCGACCACGCCCTGAACCACCCGCCGTAGACAAGGATCTTTCCAAGCGTGTGCCGTTAAAAAGACGAGTTCTGAAATCTACGTGGGGGCTCGGATTAGCTACGGTCATAATTGCATTTCTTGCATGGCTGATATATCCGCTGAGCGACTACGAGAAAGCCTTTCGCCAGAATCCACTCAACGCCTATCCTTTGACCAGTGGGAGCAAAGTAACAATGGCGGCGATCTCGCCTAACGGTAAATACTTGGCTTATGCTAGGTATGCCGAGGCTGAGACGGCAGATTCCGATCGCAGTTCGCTGGTTAGCCATCAAGAACTTCACATCAAACAAGTCAGTGCGCACTGGACGGAACCTGGCCAGATTCTTGTGCGCTCCGCAGCCGTTACGTATCGGCAGATCCTCTTCTCTCCCGATGGAGAATACATCTACTACGGCCAAGGCTCGAATGAGGGTGGCCCGGCAGCGCTCTACAAGATAGGTGCCTTGGGAGGGGAGAGCACACTCGTACAACGACAAGTGGCGGACCACATAACGCTTTCTCCGGATGGTACGCGTTATGCGTTCGTGCGTCGCCGGGAGGGTGGTGGCGACCCGACATTTTCCATAGTGATACGGCAACTGGATGCCTTATCTGACAATGGTCGGACCGTGCAAATTTTTGCGGAGCGCAAATCGCCAAGTCGCTACTATGCACAGACTGCAGCTTGGTCGCCTAACGGAAGGCTGATCGCACTTCTCGCTGGTCAGGCAGGTTCTCCTAAATCAGATTTGGTTGTTGTTGACACTGCTAACGGCAAAGAGCAACCCCTGAAGACCGGTGATGAGTGGAACACTCAAAGTAGCTTGGTCTGGCTTTCAGATGGAAGCGGTATCATTACAGAGACACTAGATCCGGCATTTCCAAATCAGCTTTCTCTTGTAGCCTATCCTAGCGGTCGGTCAAGGCAATTGATAGACAATAAATCGCAAAAGTATGACGTCCTGAATCTAAGTAACCACTCAAAGCACTTCGTTGTCTTGGCAAAAGATGTCAAATGCGAATTGCAGGTACTCGCGCCACTGAAAAGCGCTAAAGAGGTCTTTTATGACCCGATGCCTGTCGAGTTCCGCAAAGGGGAGTCAGCCGGGATGGCCGGATTGACTTGGACTCCAGATAACCGTTTGGTCTATACGGCGCTAGATGGCCGCACTAGTAAAATAAGGATAGTCGACTCCGATGGACACAACGCGGCCAGCCTTGTGGGAGAGCTAGGCCGTGGTGAAGATAATTATTTTTCCCCGGCTGTTTCGGCCAATGGCAAAATTGTGGTATTTGTCTCAAACAGTAGTTTTTTGAATGAACAGGCTGGTTTGCACGGCTCGAATATTTGGAAGATGGATATCCAGACGCGTGAACTAAGCTGGCTTACTTCCGGCGGTTCTGACTACAATCCGCGAGTCTTTGGAAACTGGGTCGTTTACGCATCAGGCCCTGGCAAGGAGACGACGATATGGCGCATTGCCCTCGACAAGAAAGAACCGCCTGAACAAATGACGCCCGAACGGGATGTATATGATCCGGCCATTTCGCCTAACGGGCAACTGCTCGCCGTCCGCGCCTATGTGGCTGGCAAGAGAGCCGTAAAGATTATTCCACTTGCGTTCAGGGAGATGGTGCGAGATCCGAACCGTGAGACTGAGATCGTATTTGTTCTCCATAACTTCGATCTTTCTCCTTGGGGAAGTCGTCTACAATGGAAGGATGACCGAACTTTAAGCTACGTTGAACACATCAATGGCATAGGAAATATCTGGTCCTATTCGCTCTCGACGCAACGCGCAGAACCATTGACTCATTTCACCTCTGGCCAGATTCAGTTCTTCGCATGGTCCCAAGATGGCAGGCTCGCGGTGTCTCGTGGCGAAGTCACAACCAACGTGATGCTGATCAGCGATGAAGGCGAGGGCGGATCTCGGCAATGAAAGCGCCCAATATCTTCCTTAGTTGGAGCGGAGAGCGCAGCAGGCTCGTCGCCAACGCCCTAAAGGAATGGCTCCCCCTGGTGCTCGGGGAGCACGCAGATCCTTGGTTTTCTGAAACCGATATTGCAGCCGGCAGTAGATCCATCCCAGAACTCGGCCATCAACTGGAAAGGCGAGACTGCGGAATTCTGTGCTTGACTCGTGAAAACAAAACATCTCCCTGGATCATGTTTGAGGCTGGTGCTCTCTCTAAGTCGCTCGACAAAAGTGCAGTCATACCATATCTAATCGATTTACAGATCACTGATTTAGTTGGTCCGTTGAGGCACTTTCAGGCAAAGACTGCAACGAAGGAAGGCACATTCGATCTTGTTTCTACGGTCAACCAACGCATCGGTCTGCAGGTTAGCAGTTCACTCCTGAGAGAAAGATTTGATCTGCTCTGGCCTAAGTTGGACAAGCATATTCAGACAGCGCGATCGGAGACCAACGCTTTCGAGGGCTGGTGGATTTACAGCCTGCTGGCCGAAACGCCAGATGGGATGCGAGACACAATAGGATATTTTGACATTCAGCATCGCGAGGACCGATACATCATCAGCGAAGGAAGGGCTTTTTGGGTAATCAAAGACTCCTTGATTCACCGCGGCAACTGGCGGTCCGATTTGGTATGGCTTAGAAGTGACATGATCAAATTCATATATACGATGGCCTCAGTGAAAGCGATTGAGAATTCGCCGTCGGAATTCGATGGTTATTTGGAATTGCGCACTTCACAACTCAAGCCGGTTCTTGGCCGCAGTTGTTGGTTGGGAAGCTTCAATGACTTGAAAGACCGGTCCCTGATCAAAGGACCGGTGTACGCTGAGCACCTGGGAGAGATGCATTCTGATCCCAGTGATCTGAGAGATAGGCTCCAAAGAAAAAGGAAGAAGCTTCTGGAGATAGTGCATGATTTTGGGCCAGGAAGAATTGCAGCAGCTCTGGCACAAACACTTGAAAAGAAACGCATGGCGAGGTCAGGTCGCTAACTGAGATTCCTCCTTAAGAGGGCGAGCATGAGCCTAACGGACGGTTCCAAGAGGTAATTCTTGAATCCTATTGAGAGCGGAGAAGCTATGGCATCTTGGCTGAAACTGGCTGACAAAATGATCTATATACAGGCGATGGGATATGTCGCCGGCGCCCTGGTCACATTTTCTTTTCTGCCCCAAGTGATAAAAGTATGGCGAACGAAACAGACACGTGATCTTTCGCTCCCAATGTACGTCGCTATCGTAACAGGGACGCTACTCTGGTTTTTCTATGGTATCGCAGTACGTCAACCTCCCATATGGGTTGCTAATGGCGTCGCGCTATGTCTTATGACCTCAATACTCCTATTGAAAATAAGATACGGCTAATCGCAAGTGAAAGGATTTAACGTCAGCTTGGGCATACAGACCGGAAATCAACTCTAAGTTATTGAAAAGATTGGTCGGGGAGAGGGAATTTGAACCCCCGCCCCCTGGTCCCGAACCCCGAACCAGGGGATTCCTAACTCGCGGCAGATGCATCGCGAAGTTCGCGCGGAAACTGACACTCGACACCGGAGGAGTGCAACGTTTACGGCACGTTGATCCTGGATGAGCATATCGGGGTTCGAATCCTGGTGAGGCAGCCAATTTAGAATCAAGCACTTACCTCTAAATTAGCCCGCACGGAAGCACTCTTCACAGGTGCCAAAAAGGCCCACATTGGCCTCAACGATCAACAACACTCCCTCGTTCATGAAGGTATTTTATGGCATGACAAGGCATATTACATCTAGTCCATCCCCGGACAATTTAGCTAGATCCCGCTCGACTCCCCGAGGATTCTTCAACAACCCCGAGGGGTCATATACAAAACAGATCAGGGTCTTGCAGTTCGGATGTTGTCGATACTTGGCAGCGTCGATTATGAGTTGTTCTGACACCTCCTTTGTATTCAGCGTCCTGTGTGCCATCTTCGCTTCTACGACAATCGCATACTCCTTCAAAAGGAAATCCATCCGCGACGAACCTCCACCGTAAGACGGCGTCCATTCCTCCGTGCGGACGTCCTCAAAGTGAATGCGCAGTAATGCATGAAGGAGATCCTGAACGTCATACTCATCTTTGATTTCAAGAGTGGATCGGTTCTCACGGCGATGAAGGAGTTGCCGCGCGACCTCGTGGAAGCGATCACAAATGCCAAGCACAGCGTCGACTCGCTGTTGGCCGGCATCATTCTCTTGCGCTTCTTGCCCTTCCAATAATCTCGGGTTACGGTTGAGGCGGGTGAGCACGGCACGCACAATGGACAAGATATTTTCCACGCATTTATATGACGGTGAACTCGTGTAATTAGAGATTCCATGGTTGAACTCCTCAGCAATCTGTTGGGAGTACACGTTGTTCCCAAACACGTCATTGAATAGGTCAATGATTTCGCGCACGTATTGACGAAAGATCGGATCGTCGCCTTCTCCTATCCAAACGCCGTCCCGGTTTCTGTTGAAACGGGAAAGGATACCTGCGAATTCAGTTTCGTACCAATTCATTTCACTGAGGATTTGCTCGGCAGTCATAGTTTGAGATCCGGTGTCCTCTAACGCAGTGCGGCTCGACGGTGCGCTGTGCGGCAGGAACATGTTCGGTGCTATTTTCCATTGTGTACGAATATCATTAGGGCCGGTGTCATTGCCCTGTCTCTCTAGCTCGCGGATACAAGTATCCAGAAACACTTTTGCCTGCTCAAGCCCTGCTAGAAAAGCTTTGGTCCGTTCATCAATCTGCAATGTTATAGCTAAGCTCAGGATTGCCAAGGGCGGCTCAAAGGAGATTCGGTCAAATTCATCAACACGACTTGAATCCTGAGGATCGAGGCGCATGAGAGTGCTCCTTAGGTTTCGCTGCCATTCGGCAGCTTGTCCAGACCATAGTCGCTCCCGGGTTAACTCGGCAATTTGCTCCCTGGATTTGCGCAACCTGGATAACGCAGTCCTAACCGAAATTGGCGAAGATTTTGGTGGACGTCCTGCCACACTCGACCTCTTTTGAGCAGCTAAAGCGCCAATCAAGTTTAATACGAAATTCCCAGCGGTTCTCTTGCGGGATTTTTTCGCGCCTTCTTAACAAGGCGGGCCGACGAACCCACCTCCAAAACTTTGCAATCGCTTACTGCTTCGTAAGGGAGGGCGCGAATTCTTGCGTCAGGAAGGAAGGCTGGGATACGAGCAATACGCGGCCTTCCGGCTTTGCTTTGTGGGAAACTCACCCGAATAGAGCGCTGTACTTCTCCAGCACGGAATCGTTCCGGCTCTATGAAACGCAACTTCAACGTAACACGAGAAATATGGCTTACCTGACCAGTGAGCCTTTTTTTCTTGCCGCATAGAGATAAGCCCTGTCAATCCGCAGTTTGATCTTCTGGAGCAATCTCTCCATGAGGCTCAACGCACCGCTGAGAGGCTAGCGGAGCCGTGACTACGGTGAGCGAAGACGCCATCAGCCAACAACCATGGTTTGTGCACAACACCAGCCGGGCGCCCTGGGCGTGCGTGAGTCCCTCCGGGCATCCGTACCCGCAATTCAAGAGCATCAGCACCAAGGGAGATGTTGCCTTCTGGTCTGTTCATACGGATTCTTATGGTCTACGTCTGCTTGCAGCAGTAGAGGGCCTTTTTCATCCCGAACGAGTTTATTTCGCCGGGGTCTTTGACAGCGGAAGCAAGAACAGCTCCCTGAACATCAATACCAACACCATTATGCTTGAGGCTATTCTGTACTACCGGCTGGGACGTTCGTCCCCTTCCTCCAGATTTACACTTGGATCTCGCCAACGCAATCCGTAGCAGCGGATTGTATTTGGCAATACGGTCGGTGCGCGAGAATGATCCTGTCTTGATCTGCCCCACGCCTGTCCCCACAGCTTGGTCGGCGATGAAGGTATCTTCAGTCTCGCCGGAACGGTGGGAACTCCCTGAGCCAGCTCCCGGAAGCAGCCAGGAGCGCCATTCGACGTGTTCTCTTTCCCCAAACTTGCTTTTGGTGGCCATACGGAATGAGGCAGCACTGTCATTGGCGACAAAGAAAGCCGCATCTCGCCCAGGTTGCCAGTCAGGATCACCAGATTGTTGCTGAAGGACTTCCGCTGCTGATTGCTGATTGTTTGTGCTCTTGGTGGGTGTGTCGCGTGTTGAATACGTTGGATACATGCCCCTAGCGTTTCTGCGCAGCATTCTTGATCAAGTCCTGCGGAACCACGACGCTCACCACAACGTGGTTAGCACTTTGTTTTACTTCAATGCTGTTCATAACGGCGGTGACGTCCGGGGCATTCTGGCGCGGGCCTCCAGCCAGTTTGCCCATCGCCAGGAGTCCATTTACGGCCTGAAAGATGTTGGTGGCATCAGCCTGGTTCTCGACGATAAATTCGCCGCGCAAGCGTACTGAACCCGTGTAGCGGATGAAGAAAATGGTGGTGCTGTTCTTCAGGAAGTTGAGACTCGGGCGGTCTCGCCTCTTCCGGGCATGGAAACGGAAAAGATGGTCTTGCCGCCGTAGTTTCTGTACGCACGCCCTCTTGCTTTTGGACGTAGGCGGAAAGGCGCTGCTGGCGAAGGTGCCGGTGACAATGATCGCCACGTCTCCGCTCAACCCATCAGCATAACGGATCACATATGCGCGGTCCGCGAGCTGTTAGAATAAAAACCCGCTATCCCTGGCGGGGAACAACTCTCGAAAGGAGAAACGTATGCCAAACAATAACGGGAATCGCGTACTCAGCCGCGCAAATGCGCGCCATCTCAGCGCCGAGGAACTGCAGAAGATTCTGGGAAAAGGCGATGCTGTAGTGACCCACTTTACCAGCCCTCTCTTCGGCGACTCGTAACCATCACAACGGCCAACTAACCTGGCATAGTGGTGCTTTTGTAGTTTATCCCGACCGGAGGGAGGGATACCCCGGCACTCGCTTTCATGAAAGTAGGGATCTCTCACTCCGTTCGATGCAAAGAAGAAAGTTCCTACTTCGCCGCCTGACTCCCAATGTCCCCGCCATAGTTCAGCGAACCCAAACCCAGAAACCGGGCGGCTTCTCCCAATTCTTCTTCAATCCTTAGCAGTTGATTGTATTTGGCAATACGGTCGGTGCGTGAGAGTGATCCTGTCTTGATCTGCCCCACGCCTGTCCCCACAGCCAGGTCGGCGATGAAGGTGTCTTCAGTCTCGCCGGAACGGTGGGAAATTACGCAGGTGTAATTGTTGCGAAGGGCCAGGTCAATCGCATCCAGCGTCTCGCTCACCGTGCCGATCTGGTTGACCTTGATCAGAATGGAATTGGCCGCGTGCTCTTCAATTCCCTGCGTCAGCCGCGCGGTGTTGGTTACAAAAATATCATCTCCCACCAGTTGGATCTTGCCTCCCAGTTCGCGGGTCAATAGCTTCCAGCCTTCCCAATCATCCTCCGCCAGGCCATCTTCAATGGAAACAATCGGGTACTGGCGCACCCAGTCAGACCAGAAACGCACCATCTCCTGCGAAGACTTCACTGACTTATCCGATTTTTTGAAAACATATTTGCCTTTGTCCTTATCAAAGAACTCACTGCTGGCTGGATCCAGCGCAATTGCCACCTGGGTGCCGGCGCTCAACCCGGCTTTTTGGATGGCCTCCAGAATCACCTCGATCGCTTCCGCATTGGCCTTGAGTGACGGCGCAAAACCTCCTTCATCGCCCACCGCCGTGTTATAGCCCCGCTTCTTGAGCACCGCCTTGAGCGCGTGGAAAACCTCCGCGCCCCATTGCAGGGCCTGAGAGAAGGACTCCGCGCCTATCGGCACGGCCATAAATTCCTGAAAGTCCACGTTGCTGTCAGCGTGCGCGCCGCCGTTCACAATGTTCATCATCGGTGTAGGCAAAAGGTTGGCGCCCACGCCTCCGAGATAGCGATAGAGAGGGACCCCTAGCGAGTTGGCCACCGCGCGGGCGCAGGCCATGGACACTGCCAGAATCGCGTTGGCCCCCAGTTTGGATTTGTTGGGAGTGCGGTCCAGTTCCAGCATAACGCCATCGATTTCGCGCTGTGCCGCCGCATTTTTGCCGGCCAGTGCCTGGGCAATGATCTCGTTCACATTCTGCACCGCCTGCAGCACGCCTTTGCCAGAATAACGGTTCGGATCGCCGTCGCGAAGCTCAACCGCCTCGTGCTCGCCCGTGGACGCGCCGCTCGGCACCGCCGCGCGGCCCATCGTTTCGTCGTACAGCGTGACCTCTGCTTCAACCGTGGGATTGCCGCGGGAATCGAGGATCTCCCGCGCGTGAATTTGGCTGATTCCAGTGCTCATGCAGGCTCCCTGGGGTGAGGCGCAAGAGCAAAAATTATAAATGAGTTGCTTCTCCCGCGCTGCTGACCAGGGAGAATCGGGAAGGGCTGTTTGCGAAACTCTACCGGCTCACCTAATCTATCAAGGCAGGTTAGAGAGAGGATTCTTCTTATGGCGAATCAGCCCCAGCCCAATATTCGTCTGGTCAACACGCCGGACTATCGCGAAGGTTACGCTAACTCGGTGCAGATACGGGCCAGCGTGTGGGATTTCCTGTTGATTTTTGGCCGTCTCCAACCGCAGACAGCCTCTGACGTTGAAGTTCACAACTTTCAAGGGATCTATTTGAGCCCGCAGCAGGCCAAGGCCCTCGTAACCATCCTGGAGCAGAACATCGTGCAGTACGAAACAACTTTTGGGGAAATCAAGCTCGATCCCACCATCGCCCAGCACACCCAAGTCAACTAGCAATAGATTGCACTGGAAATTGCCGACATCCTCGCCAGACCGACTGCCGCGCGTTTTCTCTATCCAGATCTTTTCCATCATCTTTACCGCTATTTTCATCCTGCATGCGCCGCTCTTGCGCCTGCCATTCTTCTGGGACGAAGCTGGCTTTTACGTCCCGGCAGCCTACGATCTCGCTCACTTCCACTCCGTCATTCCCAGAACCACCATGGATACCGGCCACCCGCCGCTCCCGGCCGCGTATCTGGCGCTCTGGTTCACATTAAGCGGATGGAAGCCTGCAGTCGCGCGCATTGCCATGTTGCTGCTGGCGGCATTCGCCCTGAGCAACGTCTTTCTCCTGGCCCGGCGCGTGGCCAACATAGGAGTTGCAGTGGCCGCCACCATTGCTACCGCTGTCTATCCCGTCTTCTTCGCCCAGAGCTCGCTCGCCCACGCCGACCTCGCCGCTGCGGCATTTACCCTGTGGGGAATCCGGCTGGGCATGGAGCGACGCCTATGGTGCAGTCAATTCGCCTTTACCTTGGCGGTCTTGAGCAAGGAAACGGCCGTGGTCACTCCTCTGGCCGTGGCGATATGGCAATACTTTCTCTCTCCGGAAGCCGCGCCCAAACGAGAAAAAATTCGCCGTGCTGCCATCTGTCTGGTTCCCGTGCTGCCATTGGCGGCTTGGCTTCTCTATCACCATCACGCGACGGGGCGCTTCCTGGGCGACGCGCAGTTTTACCGCTACAACGTCACCAACGCCATGGCCCCATTGCGTTTTCTCGCCGCATTTGGGATCAGGATCTGGCACCTGCTGGGATTCATGAACATGCTGGCCTTGACCGCCGCCACCATCGCAGCCATGTGGTTTCCGGCGGTACGGGACCACGCTGGTCGGAACAACGGCGGTCGGAACAACGCTGGTCGGAACAACGCCGGTCAAAACAACGCCGGTCAGAACAACGCCGGTCAGAATAACGACGAACGCCAACGGATCTCCATCCCCGTGCAGCTTCAGTTCGCGCTGATCATGCTCGTCCAACTGGTCACGTTTTCACTCCTCGGCGGCGCGCTCCTGCCGCGCTACCTGCTTTCCGCCTATCCCTTGGTCATCATCATTGGAATGTCCACATTGCGCCGGCGGATAACCCGATGGGAATGGCCCGCAGCCCTGATAGTCATTGCCTTTGTCCTGGCTCTATTCTTTGATCCCCCGTACAAGCTGGCTCCGGAAGACAATCTCACCTACAAGGATTTTGTCGAGCTGCACGCCAGTGCCAGTCATTTTCTGGAACAGCATGAGCAGGGCAAGGCCGTGCTCACCGCCTGGCCCGCCAGCGACGAACTTACCCGGCCCTATTTAGGCTATGTGAACAAGCCGCTGTCCGTGGTTGCCGTGGAGAACTTCACCGCGGAAGAAGTTTTCAAAGCGCGCGCCATGCGGAGCCGGTATCAGGTGGCTTTTCTGTTTTCCACGAAATACGATCAACCCACATGGCTCGGTTCCAGGTTGGACGGCCTGACCCGCCGCTATTTTGACTACCACACAGATCTCCCGCCCGAACTGATCGCCAACCTCCTCGGCGGAAAAATCGTTTTGCTGGAAAGAAAAAAAGCGGAATGGGTAGCCGTGTTGGAAATGGAGGAACCTGGTACAAGCGCGGCACTCGGCAATCAGCATTCAACCGAAACCCTTGCCACGGATAACAAGGATGAGACTGATTTCCGCTGATCAGACTAAAAGGACCTTGTTTCATCCGTGCAGATCAGCTCCATCAGGTAAGGTTTTTTCAAGAGCCTTTCGTTAACAACTTACGCGCCTTCGTGAAAACTTCCAGAAACATCTTCTCCGTTAGCTTCCCGGTCTGGGTATTTTGCTGTGAGGGATGATACGAGCAAAGTAAGATCCGTCCATCCGGCATTTCGTAGTGCGCTGCGTGACCAAACACAATGCTGGTCTTGGAAACTGCCAGCCCGCGCCGTTTCAGATAATTCAAGTACGCGTCAAAACCGATCCTGCCCAGCGCCACCACGATCTTTACATTTTTCAATGCCTCCATCTCGCGGTCCAGAAAGATGGAGCAGTTGGCGATCTCATCCGGCGCAGGCTTGTTCTGCGGCGGCGCGCAGCGGACAGCAGCGGTGATATAGGCATCCTTCAGGCGCAGCCCGTCGTCGCGGTGTGTTGCCGTCGGCTGTGACGCAAATCCCGCCTTGTGCAACACCGGATACATAAAGTATCCGGAACCGTCACCCGTGAAGGGCCGGCCGGTGCGGTTTGAGCCATGAGCGCCGGGCGCCAGTCCCAGAATCAACAGTCGAGCATTGGGATCGCCAAATCCGGGTACCGGCTTCGCCCAATAATCCCAATCGAGATAAGCGCGGCGCTTTTCCCGTCCGATCTTTTGGCAATGTGCAATCAATCGCGGGCACCGCGTGCAGGCAACGATCTCCTGATTGAGTTGAACCAGATTGGACGGCATCTGCTTTCAGTTTATCGCACGGTCTGCCAGCAAAGCCGCGATTGCATTCAGAAATGCCTCTGGTCCATCAGAAGGATCAACATGGATCTCCCGTGCCACATCAGACACCTGCGTATTCCGGTCCAGCACCACCGCCGGAACACCGTGCCGCCTGCCTTCGGAACACAATCGCTGCCGGTCATGCGGCGGAATGGAATGGCCAATCACCATGGCGGAGACACGCCGGTTCAAGAGCACCTGCATAGCCGCCTCCGCCGATAAAGACGGGATAACTGCATAGCCGGCATGGGCCAGCACAGTATTGCGGATGGGCGTCAGCCATCGATCCGCAGACACAGACAGGATGAAAGACCGCATGGGGTTCTTTCCAGATGGATCTGCAATGTGAGCTGTTTGCTCCTGAAGTATTTCGCTGAACCCGGCGGAAAGCAAGCGTAAAGCAACACCGTAAATTTGCACCATTTATTGTGCAATTGCGACCATCCAATCATCCGTTTTATTTCGCCGGAACGGACAGCAACCAGACAATCTCCCACCAGCAACGGCAAATCCCAATCCTCTGGTTTGACCCATCCGGCAACGTCTCTTACACTGAAACTGCAGGGGATTTCGTCGTAGCTCCCCGCTTGACTTAGCCAGGAGATAAAGGAAGCCATCGCTTGAGTTCAGCAAACCCAGAAGAAAAGCCCGGCGAAAACCAAATTCAGTCGGCCTCAACGTCCGAAGCCGGCCCCGTCTTATCCGCACCTCAGGAGCCCGCCGAGGACGAAGAGATCATTGACATCAATGCAGGCTGTCTCCGGGAAGTCGCGGTGGAGATTCCGGCAGACGTCGTTAACAAAGAATTCGATTCCACCGTTCAGCGCTATACAAAGGTCGCGCGTGTGGCTGGCTTCCGCAAAGGAAAGGTTCCTGCAAGTATCGTCCGCAACCGCTTTGCCCAGGAGATCAAAGGTGACGTGCTGGAATCCCTTGTTCCTGAGTACTTCCGGCAGGCAGTAGTCAAAGAAGGCTTCACGCCGATCTCCCAGCCACAAGTTCACAGCCTGGTAACTGAGACAGGGCAACCCGTCCGTTTCAAGGCTGCGTTTGAGATCATGCCCGATATTCAGTTGGGCAATTATCAGGAGATCAAGGTTGATGTGCCGGAAGTTAAAGTAACCGATGAAGATGTGGACGCTGAACTGAAACGATTGCAGGAGCAGCAGTCCAGCTTTGATCCTCTGGATGAGGATCGGCCTTTGCAGGATGGAGATTTTGCCCAAATCTCATTCCAGGCTGTGTCGAAAGAGGCCGCACCAGAAACGCCGATTGAGGAGAAACCTGAGCGCGCTGAAGCCTCGGAGTCAGCTAAATCGCAGGCGAATCCCAATCAACCGGTGCAGGTCGACGAAGTTCTGGTGGAGATTGCGGGGACGAATACCCTGCCTGAGTTTTCGGAAAATTTGCGCGGCGCCAAGTCAGGCGAAGAGCGTACCTTCGACGTAACCTATCCTGCCGAATATTACGAAAGCCGCTTGGCGGGAAAAACTCTGTCCTACACGGCCAAAGTCAGCGCCATCAAAAAGAAGACTACACCGCAGTTGACGGATGAGTTCGCCAAGGAATTGAGCCAGGACTTCCAGACCCTCGATGATCTCAAAAAACGGCTGCACGAAGGTATTCTTGCCGAGCGGCAGCATAAGACACTGCATGAGGCCCGGGAAAAGCTGCTCAACCAACTGGCAGAAACACATGATTTTCCTGTTCCGGAAACTCTGGTCCGGCGACAGGTTGATTTCCGACTGGAGCAGTGGCTGAGAAGTCTGGCGGCACAGGGTATGCGCACGGAAGACATGAAGCGCATGGATTTCAAGCGTCTTCGCGCCAGCCAGCGGGAAGCTGCAACTAGAGAAGTAAAGGCCAACCTGCTGCTGGAAAAAATTGCCGAAGCTGAAAACATCCTGGCCACGGACGAAGAAGTAAACCAGGAAATCCTTGCCTTGGCCCAACAATCAAAGCAGACGCCGGAAGCCCTGCAGCAGCGCCTGGCCCAGGAAGGCGCAATGGATCGCATTCGCAACCGCATCCGCAGTGATAAGGCGCTGCGGTTCTTATACAACAAATCCACCAGTAACGCCCAAGATGGCAACGATCCGGAGTGAAAGGAAGACCCTACATGGCACTTGTACCAATGGTCGTGGAGCAGACAAGCCGCGGAGAGCGCGCTTACGATATTTATTCCAGGCTGCTGCGGGACAACATTATCTTTATCGGCACACCAATTGATGACACCATCGCCAACCTGGTAATTGCTCAGCTCCTGTTTCTGGAGGCTGAGGACCCGGAAAAGGACATTCAGCTTTATATCAACTCGCCTGGCGGTTCAATCACCGCCGGCATGGCCATCTATGACACCATGCAGTTCGTCCGCCCAGATGTCATGACGATCTGTTGCGGTCAGGCGGCCAGCATGGGGGCTTTGCTGTTGTGCGCGGGCGCGCCGGGTAAGCGTTTCGCCTTACCTACTTCCAGGATTCTCATCCACCAACCACTGATTATGGGGGGTGGCATTAGCGGCCAAGCGACTGATATTGACATCCAGGCCAGGGAAATCCTGCGCATGCGGGAGATCATGAACCAGTTGCTTTCCAAGCACACCAGTCAAAAGATGGAAAAAGTGGAAAAAGACGTGGAACGAGACTTTATAATGAATGCACAACAAGCCAAAGAATATGGCATTATTGACGATATTATCTACAAGCATAAGTAGGGAATAAAGTCTGAAAAAAGTCCGTTATCTGGGAATGCGACGGGGCTCCCAGTCCGTTACTAGTTGGTTACTAAGGAGCATGATGTGAAGCCGAGGTCTCCGGAAGAAACTCTCCGATGCTCGTTCTGCCACAAATCGCAGGACGCCGTTGCCAAGCTCATCTCTTCCCCCAACGATTATCCCCGAGCCTACATTTGTGATGAATGCGTGGCGGTCTGCAATTCCATTCTGGAGGATGACCGCTCCGAGACGCATGCCGCCGCCGCGCCCAATCACCTGCCCAAGCCCCATGAGGTGAAGACCTTCCTGGACGAATACGTAATCGGCCAGGAACAGACCAAGAAGAAACTTTCCGTGGCGGTTTACAACCACTACAAGCGCATTCACATGAACCGGGTAAAAGGCAGCGAAGTTGAGCTGACCAAGTCCAACATCCTGCTCATCGGACCCACAGGTACGGGCAAGACCCTGCTGGCGCAGACTTTAGCCCGGATGCTGGATGTGCCCTTTGCAATCGTGGACGCGACCACCCTCACAGAAGCCGGCTACGTGGGCGAAGATGTGGAAAACATTGTGCTCAAGCTGTTGCAGTCCGCGGATGGCGACGTGGGACGGGCACAAACCGGCATTATCTACATTGACGAGATCGACAAGATCGGGCGCAAGGACGAAAACCCATCGATCACCCGCGATGTAAGCGGCGAGGGCGTACAGCAGGCGTTATTGAAGATCCTGGAAGGCACCATTGCGAACGTTCCGCCACAGGGCGGCCGGAAGCATCCGCACCAGGAATTTACACCGGTGGACACCACTAACATCCTCTTCATTTGCGGTGGCGCATTTGTTGGCCTGGAAAAAATCGTAGGGCGGCGGATCGGCAAGAAGTCCATGGGTTTCCGCACGAATGAACAGAAAGAGAAAGAGTTTACGGAAGCCAGCAAGCGCGACACCGAACTGCTGCAAAAGGCTGAGCCGCAGGACCTGGTGCGGTTTGGGCTTATTCCAGAATTTGTAGGCCGCCTGCCGGTGGTGGGTATCCTGAATGACCTGGATGAATCGGCGCTGATTGAAATCCTCACCCGCCCGCGCAATGCGATTATCCGGCAGTACCAGCGCATGTTTGAATTTGAGAATGTGAAGCTGCGCTTCTCGGAGGGATCGTTGCAGGCCATTGCCCGCGAAGCCTTACATCGTAAGGTAGGAGCGCGCGGCTTGCGAATGATCCTAGAGGAGTTGATGCTGGACCTGATGTATCACCTCCCCAGCCAGAAACGTATAAAAGAGTTCGAAGTCAGCAAGGAAATGGTCGAACGGCGCGACGTATCGCTTCCGGCCATGAAAGAAGCGGGTTAGACTTTGATTCATCCTTCCCGGAACTGATTGATTCTATTAGCGGTTGGGATAAGACACTAACGTACTCTCCCCATAACCGCTTGATTAACGTGATATTCTTAGAGGTTAAGAAGCTGTTAATGAGCCGCACCTTCTGGCAGCTTCCAAAGGCAACCACGTGACCCAAAACAAAGAAAAATTCGAGACCCGCAAGCTCCCCATGATGCCTATTCGCGATGTGGTCATCTTCCCCCACATGATGACCCCATTTGTTGTTGGCCGCGAATCCAGCGTCCGCGCGCTGGAAGAGGCGCTGGCTGCCGACCGCAAGATCTTTCTGGCCACCCAGCATGACGCCAGCGTGGACGAGCCTAAGCCGCACGAGATCTATCAGGTTGGCACAATTGCCAATATCGTCCAGAACCTGAAACTACCCGACGGCAATATCAAGGTCCTGGTGGAAGGGGTGGAGCGCGGCAAGGTCCTGCAACTGGTCAATACTGACGGCTATTTTGAGGCTACGGTCCGAACGGTCAAACATTTCCCGGAAGTCACTCCGGTGCTCGAAGCTGCCATCCAGCGAGTCCACAGCCTGTGGGACCAGTATGCCAAGCTTTGCCAATCCTTAAGCCAGGAGCCCGCAGTCAACACACAGGCGGTAAGCGACCCCGCCAAGTTGAGCGACAATATCGCCCAGAACCTCCAGCTCTCGATTGAAGAAAAGCAGGAACTGTTGGAGATTTTCGACCCGGTCGAGCGTCTCACCCGCATTGCCGACGTCCTGGACATTGAAATTGAAAAGCTCAATATGGACCGCACCATCCAGACCCGGGTGAAGCGCCAGATGGAGCGCGCACAAAAAGAGTATTACCTCAACGAGAAGATCAAGGCCATCCAGAAAGAGCTGGGACGGGGCGAAAAGAGCGAGTTCGACGAGCTGAAGAAAAAGATCGATACCAGCGGCATGCCGAAGGACGTGCATGAAAAGGCCATCCAGGAGCTGAAAAAGCTGGAAGCCATGCCGCCCATGTCCGCGGAATCCACGGTCTCGCGCAATTATCTGGATTGGCTGCTGGCGGTTCCATGGAAGAAAAAATCCAAAGAGATCCGCAACATCGAACATGCGGAAAAGATCCTGAATTCCGACCATTACGGACTGGAAAAGATCAAAGAGCGCATTCTCGAGTTCCTGGCCGTACGCCAGTTGGTGAAAAACCCCAAAGGCTCGATTCTTTGCTTCGTTGGACCTCCGGGCGTCGGCAAGACCTCGCTGGGCATGTCGATTGCCAAGGCGACGGGCAGAAAATTCGTCCGCCTGTCCCTGGGTGGCGTACGGGATGAGGCGGAGATTCGCGGGCACCGGCGGACTTATATTGGCGCGCTGCCCGGCCAGATCATCCAGATGATGAAAAAAGCCGGGACCAAGAACCCGGTGGTCATGCTGGACGAAGTGGATAAGCTGGCTTCCGACTTCCGCGGTGATCCGGCGGCGGCGCTGCTGGAAGTGCTCGATCCGGAGCAGAATTGGATGTTCCAGGACCATTACCTCGATGTTGAATATGACCTCTCGCAGGTCTTTTTTATTGCCACCGCCAATGTGCTGCACACCATTCCTCCCGCTTTACAGGACCGCATGGAGGTATTGCGGCTGCACGGATACACTGAGCTCGAGAAGGTTGAGATTGCCAAGCAGTTCCTGGTGCGCAAGCAGCGCGAAGCCACGGGCCTTACGGAAGACCAGCTCAAATTCACTGACGAGGCCATTACGGAGATCATCCGCTCGTTCACCCGTGAAGCGGGCGTGCGCAACCTGGAGCGCGAAATCGGCAACGTGTGCCGCAAGGTGGCCCGCAGAGTGGTGAAAGAAGGACAAGGCTATTCCCTTACTCTCACGGTGGAAAATGTTGGCGAGTTCCTGGGTGTAATCAAATTCCGCGACACCCTGGCCCATGAAAAGAGTGAAATTGGCCTAGTGACCGGGCTTGCCTGGACTGAGGTAGGCGGGTCCATCCTGAGCACAGAAGTTGCCATTGTCGACGGCAAAGGCAAATTGACACTAACCGGAAAGCTGGGCGACGTGATGCAGGAGTCGGCTCAGGCGGCCATGTCCTATGTGCGCTCCCGAGCGGCAAGGCTGGGCGTCCCACGCGATTTCTATCGCACCTGCGATATCCACATCCACGTGCCGGAGGGCGCAATTCCTAAAGATGGCCCGTCCGCCGGCATCACAATGGCCACGGCGCTGGCCAGCGCACTAAGCAAGATTCCTGTCCGCCGCGATATAGCCATGACGGGCGAGATTACTCTGCGCGGCAAGGTGCTGCCGATCGGCGGCTTGAAAGAAAAACTTCTGGCGGCTTTACGAGCAGGGATTACGGAAGCAATTATTCCCAAAGACAATGAGAAAGATCTGCCCGAGGTCCCGGAGAGCATCCGCAACAACATGAAGATTCATCTGGCGGAGAGCATGGACGATGTGCTCAAGATTGCGCTGGAAAAGTCGTTGCCGGAGATTGCCACTGAGCATGCTGAAGGCATTCCGGCCGTTCCGCCAACCGCGGAGCCGCCGGTGTCGCAGCAGTACCTCTAGCTGCTGGTGAATCTTCTCTTGTTGTGCCGGCTCCTCGACGCCCATTCCAACGATCTTAGTGGCTCCGGAATTGCCGGCAACCTGGTTGTAGCGATACTTGGGCAGAGCAGATTCCTCGCCCCTACTCGCGCGCTCGAGAAAACGCGCGCGAGCTTAACGGGGACTTCGGGATGACAGAGCATTCAAGGGATTGAGCAGCAACACTCGCCTTCTCCATCATGGTAAAACCTCTGGCCAAATTTCTGGCGGCTGCGGCCGATGCACGGCTCTTCCCTGCCGAGGGGCCACCGGAGTTCGCCTTCCTTGGGCGCTCCAACGTAGGTAAGTCCAGCCTGATCAATTCCCTGCTCGGCCAAAAGCTCGCGCACGTGAGTTCCTCGCCGGGAAGGACGCGCACCATTAACTTCATCGGCATTTATGCCAAGCCCAACCAGCCGCATCCGGCATTCCTGCTGGTTGACCTGCCGGGATACGGCTACGCCAAAATCTCCCGCGAGATTTCAGCCGAGTGGCCAAAATTCATCGAGCCCTATCTCAAGAAACGCGAGACGCTGGTGCTGGCAATTGTACTGGTTGATTGCAATGTGCCGCCGCAGGAGAGCGATCGCCAGTTGATCCATTTTTTGCGCAGCACAGGCAGAGAGTTCCTGGTGGTAGCCACCAAGGGCGACAGGCTTTCCGGCAATAAGCTACGTAGCACGCTTGTTTCTCTTGCCCAGGAGCACGGGGTTGAGAGCCTTTTGCCTTACTCGACCAAGACTGATGCGGGCCGCGAAGAGTTGTGGCGGCAAATCAATAAGAGATTGCCATAATCGTCCCTTCGGCTCCGCAAGCTCGCCTTGAGGGCAGGCTACATTGCCAAAAAGTGCCAAAATTGAAAGTCAAAGGCTATTCGCCGCTGATTTACGCTGAGAGACGCTGATCTCGAAGACTAAAGATCCAGTATTTAGTGCTTAGTATTTAGAACTTACAGCGGTTAGGAAATCCTGTTATCCAAGAGGGCGGCTGCTTCGCGCCAGCGCTAAAGCGCTAATGAATAATGCGGGCGCTTTCCGTGGGCTTGAAAGCCCACTTCCCCGAACTAAAGTTCGGGGCTTCCACCGGGTCGCTGGATACACTATTTCTAAAACCGCCATAGCAACCAAGATCAAAACCTACTGCTTGCTGCCGCCACCCGGTTTTCAATTCCGCCAACTTTGGCAATTCGGGCGATTGTGGCAATCTTGTAGCTGTGGATCCTTTTGCCAAGAAGATGGTTCGTGGCTCGCTGGTCTATGCTGGCGTCCTCATGGTGATGTTCGCGGGACTGACCACTGCTTATCTTCATTTCCGGCCGCGCTGCTCTGACCAGGTGTTTGCCAATCAAGTGAGCCCGGACGGCCGCTGGGCCGCAGCGGTCCTGGAGGCCCGATGCGGCGAGGACGCACCCTTCCTGACCCATGTAAACCTGCGCGTTGGAACGGAGACGATCAAGCTGGGATATTTTTCGGGCAAAGCGGACGAAGGCGAGGTTTTCCTGCTGGAGCAGGATGCCCAGTCGGCAGATGTAGTTTTGAACTGGACCGCGCCCAACCGCCTGGCAATTTCATGTTCTCATTGCCAGACGGCGTTCTTGCGCAAGCGGGTGGAGCGGTGGAGGGACGTGACGATCACGTATTTCTTTGATACGCGGTGATGGAAATTTTTGACTTCAGATTTGTGATTTGCTGAATCGCGAAACTGGCAGTGGCTCAATCAGAAATCACAAATTATCAATCGGCGAGTCTCTCAGCTATGACTTGGGCGGCGGCACGACATAGTCCTGGTCCACATAAGCCGCCAAGGCTGTTCCTTCCTTCACTTCAACATTTTTTCCGTGCTTGATCAGGCCGATAGGACCGAACAAGACGGTCAAGGCCACCGCAGTGCCTTCTTTACCTTCTCCTTCTTTTCCCTTGCTACCCCGGAGACGCACACGGTCACCATTCACTAACAAGTACTCCAGCCGCATGTTCAGTTCGCCGGCCTTTCCCATCATTCCCGCCTTCTTTGAGTGTGTGATGGTACCCACGGCCTTAGCACCGGCCTTGGCGACCACGACATCGCCGATCTTCAGGTCTTCGTCGAGCAATAGATTGACAGAGTCGCCTTCAGTGGCTGTCTTTGAGCTAACAGCTTCAGCAAACTTGAGTTTCACATCAGTGCCATCCTTCAGCACAAGTTTTGTTTCCACTGGAGCTTGCTGGGACGCTTGCCCGAAGACGGAAGTGGCCAAGGCAAAAATAACGAAAAGCGGCAGAATCTTGTATCGCATCTAGTCTCTCCTTGTGATACTAACGGTCTAATCCCGCCAGGACGCGCTGGAGCCAGGCCCAGTTTCGCGGCGGTAAAGGCGTCTTACTGGCGTAAAGTTTTCAGGAACCGAATACAAGCATTCTCTCACTGATTCGAAAGTCCCAGAAATAAAATTAACAGAGCGAAGGTAATGCGAATAAGCCGCAGCCACGCTGTGTTCCGAATTGGACCAGATTTAGCTATGGCATTTCGGGAAATAGCATATGCCTTTACAAGGCCATACCCTGATGGAATAGACCCTAGCAGGACCTTCGCTTCTCGCGAACTAAGTCTTCAGTTCTGGCCTGCTACTGTGGCTCCGGCGTGTTGTCCCAGCCAGGAGGCTAAATTACTCTGTTGGTGGCCACGATAGGCGATGCAGGCATTGATCCGCTCCGTCACCTGTTTCAGAAGGCGTTCTGATGACGGTACTTTGTGTTCAGTAAAGAAACGCTGCACATCATCCCGGCGCCCGGCATCGCAAAAACTGCCGGCGCCACCGACGATCTCGGGGCCGCTGGACATGGTGATCTGCTTTTCCACGTCGGCCCAGTGGGCCTTGATCCATTGCCAGGCAAAGTCCTGGTTGGCAGGATTGCCCAGCACCGCGGAGATCACGTGCGGCGCATCCTGGTTGCGAACCGCAGGAGAGATGGCCAGTTCCAGGACGCGCCCAGCCAACTCCGGACCACGAAATTCCGATAGCGCCCCACCGACGTTGTAATACTGCTCCGGCGCAGTCATGTGCGGCATGGCCGCCAGGTATTCATTGAGCAGCGCTGCGTCCCCGGCACGGGCGGCAACCAGCAGTATGCTTTGCGCCAGGGTTGGATCCACCGAGTTAGGATTCTGCAGGTACTGCCTGGCCAGCCTGGTGGCCTCCCTGATGGTGTCCGGGTCCTGCGCCACCAAGCCCAGTATGATCACCAGATCGGCGCGCAGGCCGTGCGTGTCATCGCTTTCGCCTGCAGCCGGCGTCCATCCCACATTTGCCAGCATGGGCCGGAAAGCCGCGCGAAGCCAGGAATGATAGGTTTCACGATCCGCAGCCGTGACCAAATAGTTATCAATGGAATCGAGCGCGAAAGCATAGCTATCCATCAGCGCGCGCTCCTGGTCACGACTCAATGCGCTGATCAAGTCCAGCAGGGAGCCGACCTTATCTTTTCCCGCCCTGACAAGCGCCGCCTCATCCTGGACCAATGACATACGTTCGGCGGTGGTCAACCCGGTCAGGGCCACGTCACTCAGTTTCTTCAAACCATCAGACTCATACTGCGTACGGTAGTAGCCAACGGCATTTGCGTTGGTAAGAACCCATGAAGCACAACCGACCACGGGCACCACCTGCTGCCTTTCTCCCAAAAGCTGGCAGAAAGGCTTGTTGTCGTCCGTTTTGATGCAAACCGGAATCACCCATAACTGGTTGCTGTTGTCCGCGCTTCCATCGACGAGGAAGCGTTGCTGTGAAAGGGTAATCTCGGTCTTGGGGTGGGGTTGAACCGGCTTTCGTGAACGCTTTCCCTTGCGGCTGGAAACCGCCTGGGCCTTTGGAGTCACACATTCGGCTTTCACCTTGACCAGAGGCTCGCCCGGGAGATTTACAAACGTCGGCATGATCTTATCCACCGGCCGACCTGAGGCCTGGGACATGGTGTCCCAAAAGTCTTCAGCGGTAGCATTGCTGTATTGAAATTTTCGCAGATAGACATTGACTCCACGACGGAAGACCTCGGGGCTGATGTAGGACTCGATCATCCTCATCACGGCGGCGCCCTTGTCATAGGAGATGGAGTCGAACAGCTCATTGATCTCTTCTGGCGTCTCGGCTTTGGCGCGAATAGGATGCGTATTGCGCAGGGCGTCGATCTGCAGGGCCTGGTTTGTGTCTTTGACTGCCTCCAGCACCGCATTCCATTCCGGATGCAGCGCCTGCATCGGCTTCTTCTCCATCCAGTTGGCAAAGCCCTCGTTGAGCCAGATGTTGTCCCACCACTTCATGGTGACCAGGTCGCCAAACCACTGGTGGGCCATTTCATGCGCCAGCACGAGAAAGACCGCAACGTGCGAGTCAACCGCTGAATTCTTGTCGTCAATGAAGAGATACGATTCACGGTAAAAAATGGCAGCCGTATTCTCCATGGCTCCAGCCTCAAAATCAGGCAGGCCCACGATATCCAGTTTGCCGTAAGGATATTTAATGCCGTAATACTGGTCGTAGTACTTCAGGACCTCCTGAGCATAGCGCAGCGCCACGTCACTCAGCGGCTTCTTATCCGGCGTGCCGCAGACGCGGATGGGAATGGAATCGGCCTGACCTTCATTGCACTGAAAATCACCCACTGCCATGGCCACCAGATAGGTTGACATCCTGGGTGTAGGAGAAAATTTCAATGTGCGTTTGCCCGGAACGGGGCCGGGAGTATCGGAGACGATCCGCCCATTGGAGATGGCTGTATCGCCATTGTCCACCACCAGCGTGATGTCAAACGTGGCCTTGAGCGCAGGCTCGTCAAAGGACGGGAAGGCACGCCGCGCATCGGTGGACTCGAACTGCGTGGTGGCATAGCGGCGGAGTTTTGTTTTGGCCAGATAAAAGCCGCGCAGCTTGTCGTTGAGGATTCCGGTGAATTGAACCTGAATGGTTGCCGGTCCAGGCGCCAACTGCAGGTCTACGGTCAGCGTGGCCTGCTCTTTTTGCGCATCAAGATTCACCCTTGCTTCCTGAGTGCTCGTGCCCTGAGTTACGGTCGCTTTCTGAAACTGAATTTCCGCCGAATTCAACGTGATGCTGTTCGTGGGCTTCTGGATGTTGACCTGAATCACCTCCTCGCCGCTGAACGTGGCGTCGGCAAGATTCGGAGTGAAAGAGAGCGCGTAGTGTTCAGGAACGACACCCGTAGGCAGGCGCTGCGCGACGGCCAGGACAGCGGTAGAGAGCAGTGAAATGTAAATGAATCTTTTTAAGATAACCATGTGGCTCCTTAGTTCTTTAGCTCTTGGCTCTTGGCTTTTGGCCCTTGGCCCTTCGCACCAATATTGTTCACCACGACGTTCTCATCAGCGTCCATCAGAACGCAAGGTCCCTCCGATTTACTCGCGCTGCGCACGTGTAAACCCTCGGGATGACGATCCGCTGTTTCTTTATCCTCATAAGTGAACAGTAAGTGCGCCGTTGAAAAACCCTCTAGTTTTTGCTTTTCTCATTCGCGTTCATTTTCGTTGATTCGCGGCTACTTTCGCTCGGCTTTTGGCCTTTAGCCTTTGGCTCTTCGCACCAATATTGTTCACCGCGACGTTCTCATCAGCGTCCATCAGAACGCAAGGTCCCTCCGATTTACTCGCGCTGCGCGCGTGTAATCCCTCGGGATGACGATCCGCTTTTTCTTTATCCCCATAAGTGAACCGTAAGTGCGCCTTTGAAACACCCTCTAGTCTTTGCCTTTCTCATTCGCGTTCATTTTCGTTGATTCGCGGCTACTTTCGGTTTTGTCTTTTGCAGGGGGCAACAATCCGCCATCGTCGCTCACCTTCACGCTGTTGGCACCGAAATCTATTGACGACAGGTCGCGCAGGATGGGCAGGATGCTTTGCGCCGAATCCAGCCTGGGCCCTCCGGGCTTTTCCTGTTTGACAGGGTGAACGTGCCCGCCAAGAAATGTTCCATCCGGTCCCAGGTGCGCTTCGAGAATGAGCGTGAGGCCATTTTCTCCGCTCAGGTTAAAAGGACCATAGGTAGCAAAGTTGCCCAGCGAATAAGCAATCAGCTTACCCTGATATATCTCCATGCCGCGTACCACATGAGGACCACTGCCCACTACCACTTGTGCGCCCGCCTCCACAGCGGCGTGAGCAAACTTGCGCAGGTCGCCGCGATCTTCGCCCAGAAAAGTCTCATCACCGGCGGGGACGTGCTGGTGAGTAGCGCCTTCCGCACCGCCATGAAAGGAGACAATCACTATATCGGCTTCCGCGCGCGCATCGCGTATGGTTTGCAATGCTTCATCCTGATCCAGCAGGTTGTGAGCATTGGGATAGGTAGCAAAGGCGATCACAGTCACCTTTCTGCCTTTGACCGTGAGGCGAGCAATGTCACCCACTTCGCCGGAATGCGCGATGCCCAGCGCATCGAGCGTCTGCCGAGAACTGGTTCGACCCTCCTGGCCGAAGTCCATAGCGTGATTGTTGGCCAATCCCATTACGGTAAAGCCTGCCTCCTTCAAATACTTGCCATAGCGCGTGGGAACACGAAAGGCATAACAGGTTCCGGCCCGTTTGCCACGGCACTTGGCAGAGACGCCGCCATCCACGAGCGGGCCTTCCAGGTTGCCAAAGGTGACGTCGCCCAACTTCAGGATTGGCGTAACCTCCTGCAAGATTTCCGCACCATCTTTCGGCGGCAGATCGCCCCCGGATTCATCGGGGAAGGTGGTGCCCAGCATGACGTCCCCCACGGCCACGAAAACAATCTCCTCTGGCTGCTGAGGCACTGATTCCGGCGCAGGCGGCGGTTGGGGAGTCGGTGTGGGTTGCACAACCGGCTGAGCCTGCTCCGGGACCGGGGACGGCTGCGGCGGCACATTCGCCGGAGGCGGTGTGGGGGCTGGCGCCGGACTCGGAGTCGCGGTTGGAGCCGACTGCTGCGTGCTCTGCTGTGACGCCGCCAGGCCCTGCGACCCAGCGACAAAGACCAGCACTCCGGCCAAAACCGTGGACTTCCACCTCGCTAAACGAAAGGGAGACATTGGCAATAAGGTAACGGGTTTGGGGTGGTTTAACAAATCAGCTCTTAGCTCTTAGCGTCTTAGCCCTTAGCCCTTGGCCCTTGGCCACGAACCTGTTCACTTAAAGAGTTTGGAACCTCTTGAGTCAATGGCAAAACTCAAGATCCCTCCGATTTACCCCCGCTGACGCGTGGGTAAACCCTCGGGATGACGGACCGTTTTTATTATCATCCACCTTAGTGAACAGTATTGCGTCTCGCCCTTAGCCATTGGCCCTTAGCCACAAGCCTGCGGAATATTCATGAAGGCATCAATATCAGGTTATCTCTCCAGCCACTACGACATGCTCACATCGGTTCCAGGCCATCCAATATCCGATCTCTCTATAGTCTTTAAAGTCAAAAACTGCCAGGTCGGCATCCTTGCCGGGCTCGATGCTTCCCTTCCTGGCTTCCAGCCTGAGCGCGCAGGCGGCGTTGATAGTACTGGCGGCGATCGCCTCGGCCACGCTCATCTTCATGTGCGTACATGCCAACGAGATCACAAAGGGCATGCTGGGCGTGGGCGAGGTGCCTGGATTAAAGTCCGTCGCCAGTGCCACGGGCACACCGGCATCAATCAAGCGCCGGGCATCGGGAAAATCGCGATGGCCCAGGAAATAGTTTGCCCCCGGCAGCAGCGTGGCTACGGTTTGCCCGCGAGTCAACAGCGCAACATCTTCGGGGGCAACGCAATCCATGTGGTCCAGCGATGCCGGCTGATGGGCCAGCAACCCGCCTAGTTTGGACGGGGTGAACTGGCAAACGTGAGCGCGCGTGCCCAGCCCAGCGGCCTGAGCTGCGGCAAAGATTTTTGCCGATTGCTCCAAGGTGAAGGCACCGCGTTCGCAGAAGACATCGACAAAGCTGGCCAGCTTTGGCCGTTTCTTCGCACCGGCCACCTGGGGAATCAAGCTGCAGCAGACTAGTTCCACATATTCATCTTGCTTGCCGGCAAATTCGGGCGGGGCAACGTGGGCAGCCAACAAGGTGGGCACGACCGTCCCCGGCCAGCGGTGGGCAGCGGCTTGAATAGCCTGCAAGCTCTTGATCTCGTCTTTTACGGTGAGTCCATAGCCAGACTTGGCCTCGACCGTGGTTGTGCCCTGCTCCAGCATGGCCTGCAACGCAGTGAGGACGCGATCTGCCAGTTGCGCTCGGGTCGCCTTGCGCACAGTGGCGAGGCTGGAGCGGATACCTCCACCTGCGGCGGCAATCTCTTCATAGGTTGCTCCGGCAGTGCGCTTTTCGAAATCTACAAGACGCGGCTCGACGAAGACCGGATGGGTGTGCGAATCGATCAGCCCAGGAAGAACAACTTTACCGGCGCACTCAATCTCGTGGACTTTTCTCTTGTTCTTCTTCAGCCAGATATCGCGCAAGACCTCGCGCTGCGGCCCCACGGCAGCGATTCTTCCACCGGCACAAAGGACAGCCGCACCGCGGATCAAGCCAATTTCCTGGAGTGCTGGGCCGCGACGTGGGGCGGGACCGCCGCGAAGGGTGATGAGCTGGCCAATATTGGAAAGCAGGAGATAGGGAGATGAGTTCCTGGTAGGCAAGTTCAGTTACCACCACGGAGACACTGAGTCACGGAGATACACGGAGAAGAGCAAAACCTTTGAATCACCGAGAAAAGACGGAAAAAACAAAACCCTGAAACGCAGAGGAACAGAGGACGCAGAGGAACGGAAGGAGGAAGATCGAGAACACGATAAGCTGAAGGGCAAAAGCAAAACCCACACCCGAGGAAGAGCGGGAGCGGGGCCGAAGGAAGGAGAAGAACATCATCGCGACGCAACAAGAATCCTACAGATATTAGTTCTGAGAAGAGCAAAGGCCATTTAGCCGCGAATCTACGCGAATGAACGCGAACGGGAACAAAAACCTTACCACTGATTTTACTGATGCGATTGATTTTCACGGATCGACACCCAGCAAGAACTTGCTCTCATTTGTCCTTGTGTTATTCGCGTTCATTTGCGTTCATTCGCGGTTGGATTGGGATTTTGATTTTTTTCTGCTCCGCGAAATTGATCGCTTCATCGTAGCCCGCGTCCACATGTCTGGCCACGCCTATGCCGGGATCGTTGGTCAGGACGCGCTCGATGCGGTCGGCCATGGCCTGGGTGCCGTCGGCCACTGTGACCTGGCCGGCATGGAGCGAATAACCAATTCCCACTCCACCGCCATTGTGGACGGAGACCCAGCTTGCGCCGCTGGCGGTATTCAACAAGGCATTCAGGATGGGCCAGTCGGCCACGGCGTCACTGCCGTCCTTCATGCTTTCGGTCTCACGGTAAGGCGAAGCCACTGAACCACAGTCCAGGTGGTCGCGGCCCATTACGATTGGAGCCTTGATCTTTCCTTTTTTCACCAGCTCATTGATGGCCAGGCCAAACTGGGCGCGCTCGCCATAGCCAAGCCAGCAGATGCGGGCGGGCAATCCCTGAAAGTGGATGCGCTTGCGCGCCAGGTTGATCCAGCGGTCCAGGATTCGATTATGGGGAAAGAGACTGAGCACCAGATCGTCGGTGATGGCGATGTCCGAGGGCTCGCCTGAAAGCGCAACCCAGCGGAAGGGCCCGCGACCTTCACAGAACAGCGGACGAATATAGGCGGGCACAAATCCGGGAAAGTCGTAAGCGTTCTTTACGCCGCGCTGGAAGGCGAAGGTGCGAATGTTGTTGCCATAGTCAAACGTCACGCTGCCCATTTTTTGCAGGCGCAACATGCCCTCCACGTGGCGGGCCATGGAGTCCAGCGAACGCTCCAGATAGCCTTGCGGATCGCTCTTCCGCAGCTCTAAAGCTTCTGCCAGTGGGATGCCGCGCGGAACATAGCCGTTCAGCGGATCGTGGGCCGAGGTCTGGTCGGTAAGAATGTCAGGCACAACGCCGCGCTCGGCCAGCTCGGGAATCACGTCGGCACAGTTGCCAATCAGTCCCACGGAGACCGCTTCCTTCTTGCGGATGGAGTCGTTCAGGATGCGCAGGGCCTCATCCAGGCTGTTGGTCAAGAAATCACAGTAGCCGGTCTTGAGGCGTTTCACGATGCGGCCCCGGTCAACATCAATCCCCAGAAAGCACGCGCCGGTCATGGTCGCCGCCAGAGGTTGCGCGCCGCCCATGCCGCCCATGCCGCCGCTAACGATCAGTTTGCCAGCCAGATCTCCGTGGAAGTGTTTCTCGGCGGCAGCGGAAAAAGTCTCGAATGTTCCCTGAATGATTCCCTGCGAGCCAATGTAGATCCAGGAGCCGGCGGTCATCTGGCCGTACATCATCAGCCCGGCCCGTTCCAGCTCATTGAATTTTTCCCAGTTCGACCAATGGCCAACGAGGTTGGAATTCGCAATGAGTACCCGCGGAGCATAGTCGTGGGTCTTGAAGATGCCTACGGGTTTGCCTGACTGAACGAGCAAGGTCTCATCCTGATTCAGGGATTTGAGCGAGGCAATGATGGCGTCCAGGCACTGCTGATTGCGTGCGGCTTTGCCGGTGCCGCCATAGACCACCAGATCACGCGGCCGCTCGCCAACCTCTTCGTCAAGGTTGTTCATGAGCATGCGCATGGCCGCTTCCTGAGCCCAGCCTTTGCAGCTTAGCTCGTTGCCTCGTGGGGCTTTTAGCGGAGGAAGGAAAGTGGCCTGGATTTCGGTTTCGACCGGCATAGGGAAATGGTAACAAAACCCAGGTTACAGGTTATAGGGGACAGGTCACAGGTCACAGGTTACAGGTCACAGGTTACAGGTTACAGGTTACAGGTTACGGGTTGTCGCCCCAGCAGCGGGTATTTAGTACTTAGTATTTAGAATTTAGCAGAACCCAGAGCAAAACCCTTGAACCACAGAAGGCACAGAGGAACAACAGAGGAGAGATTGGGGTTGATCGCGCGTGAGCTCACGCCATTTGCGCGCAAACTCGGCGCGCATTGGGGTCGCCGGTGATCGAGAAAAACCTGCGCCTTCGCTCACGCCGCGATGGTGTCAGAACAACACCATGGCAGCCGTGCCTGAGAGTTCCGTGGTGGTGTAGAGCTCAGTCTGGCCAAGGTTCATGGCAGGTACGACGGAAAACTTGTGGGCGGTTGTGATGCCGATGGTGTGAATTTGGACTGGGGCAGATTCCGCGAGTCTCACTGCCGGCACCAGCAGCGTGAATGTTGTTGATCCCGCGTCTACGGTCCTGCGGATGGTTACTGTCACCAGCGTGCCGATCTCTGATTTCTCCTGGCGAATCTCATTCCCTTTGAAGGACAGTGTCTGGCCGCCATCCTGGTACGAGAAATTGGGCTGTCCATTTCTGCCCGTGGTGCTGTATGTGACATGCAAGTGGTCGCTTTTCAGGTCGTACACGTTAGGCTTCACGACCTGTTTGCTGTTCGCTTGCGGGCTCGCAAAGTTGGCTGCAAAAAGGACGAGCAGGAATGACAGAAAGGTTCGACTGTTCATAGCATGAGACTAGACAATTTGTCAGCAATGTCAAGATGATTACCCACGGAACTGGGCGGCCATGACGGTTGTTCCATTGTGATTTGCGAACAGGTTGTGAGCCCGCGCAGGCTAACTAACGAGTGTCACCCCTTTCGGGGTTCGGGACATGATTGTTGTGGGTCTCTTTTCCCAGGCTTGGCACGCCTGGGCAACATTGGCTCACGCCTCCGGCGTTCTACAGCCTGACAAGCACGCGGCCAGCCATCAACGCTGCCTTGGGCCGCTGCGCGCCTTTCTTGCCAGGTACCGGTGGTCCAATGCATGCCGAACCAGGGTTTTAATTACCGCCTGGCGGCTAATATTCAGCTCCACAGCGGCGCTATCGAGTTCTTCCAGCATGGGCGCTGAGAAATCGACATTTACCCTCTGCACGGGAGCCATCATGCGTCCGGCGTTGGTAAAGACGGGCGAAACATCCTTGCCCCGGTCGGCAAGCCGGGCGATGGCTTCCGCAGACAGCTTTCTTCGGCTCTTACGAGTGTTTTTCTTGGGCATTGAACTGAAAACGCACTTGGTATAACTGTTATACCATACCAATGTAGATCAGCGTGCGCGGTCTGTTGGGGGGCTGTACGAGCCAACAGATTGTGAGCATCCGAGAACTTCTCTGCGGACGTTTCGTTAGAATTCCCTGGAGCGGCATGGTGGGTTAAGCAGCATCGGGATCCCTCGGCTGCGCTCGGGATGACAGCGGGTAATGTTGTAGTCCCGCCCGGCTGACTCCAAGTTCTCATGTTTTCTGCAGACTCTTAGCTCATGCCCTGACACAAATCTGTTTTTGAATCACGAACGCTTTTGAAACACACACATGGAAATCAAAGACAAGGTCGTAGTTGTTACCGGCTCTGGAGGCGGTGGGTGCGGGCGGGCCATTGCTTGCCGCTTTGGCCGGGAAGGCGCTTCTGTGGTTGTCTCTGACATCAACGAGGCTGGCGGTGAGGAGACTGTCCGGCAGATCAGGGGCGCGGGCGGACGGGCGGAATTTCTGCGCACGGACATGCAGTCTGAAGAGCAGGTGCGGGCATTGATTGCCTTTGCGGAAAAGACTTTTGGGGGCCTGCACGTGCTGGTGAATAACGCTTCCGGGCCGGAGTTTCGTCCGGATGTTCCGCTGGAATTCTGGGCGGCTACCATCCAAACCGACCTGCTGGGAAGCATGTTTGCCACCCGCTTTGCGATTGATGCGATGCGGCGCAGCGGTGGTGGCGCGATTGTGAGCATGAGTTCCACCTCCGCGCTTTCCCATGGGCGCAACAGCGGGTCGCCCTCCTACGATGTGGCCAAAGCGGGAATATTCCGGCTTACAACCGCGCTGGGGTGGCTGGCGGAGAAGGACAAGATACGCGTCAACTGCCTGGTGCCCGGCTGGATAGCCGCGCCTCACGTCCGCGAGTACTGGGAGGGGCTGACGCCTGAACAGCGCCGCGAACGGGGCGCTCCTACGCGGCTGCTGCAGCTCGAAGAGGTTGCCGGCGCGATCCTGCGGCTGGCTACGGACGAGTCACTTTACGGCCGCATTCTGGTTTGGTGGTCAGAAGATGAGCCACGGCTGATTGCAACTGGCGATGCCGGCTATGCACAGTTTCAGACATTTGTCTTCTAAGAACTTTGTTCGCTGCGTGAGTCCAAGAAAGCGCCCTATTTCACGACTGTTTGCACGACGGAATTGTGTACATCATCGAAAGCTCAGAGACTCTAAGTTGCAGTCACATCCCGGGAGATCATCAATCCTGCATTGAGTCTCCTTCACGCAGATGATACGGGTTTCAGGGTTGAATGCTGGTTGAAAAACCAAGGAAGGAGTAGCGTCCTCATTCGGGATGCAATTGGTAGCAGATGCTGTTGTAACCGTCCAACTGCAATCGGCGCGCCGTCGCATCATATCTGTAGGTTGTGATCCCGCAATTGAGCACGTCGTCTTCGCTATCCACTTGAAGGTATCTGTTCTCGTCCCAACGCTCCAGCAGCCGCCGGAAGATGAGGACCACCACACTGTGACAGACTACGAGGACGCTCTTTTCCCTGTAGTCGCGAGCGAGGGTTCCGAGGAAGCTGTGAACGCGCAATGCCACATCCGGGCGGCTCTCGCCTCCCGGCGGCCGGTACCAGTACTTTCCTTCGCGTTCGCGCCGGGCCCATTCGTCGGGATAGCGTTCCCGCACTCCCTGATGCGTGAGGCCATCAAGCATCCCGAACTCAATCTCCCGAATACGCTCTTCCATCACAATCCGGGGCACCGCCGTCAGTTGCCCCAGGATGTGCTGCGAAGTTTGTAACGTCCGCATGTAAGGGGAGGAAAATATGACGTCGAAGTTGGACTTATCGCGCAGGAATTGACCGGTGGTGATGGCCTGCTGTACCCCCAACGGCGTAAGCGGCGTATCTACATCGCGGAGGTTGGCGCCTAATACGGTTGCCCCGGAGGCGTTGGCCTGCTCTTTGGCCACATTGCGCTCAGATTGTCCGTGGCGAACGATGACCAGGAGGCTGGGCCATTTCTGCGACTGTGCCGGCTCTTCCATGAACCCAAATCTAACACGGAAGAAGAATGATTGGAGATCATCGTCAACCTCCCGGTCGTTGCGCTTCAGGGTTGACCTGTAAACTAAAATATTTACCGGTGGGTCAGGTGAAAGTGCCTTGAATGTCGATCATGAAGACTACCATTAGGGAGAAAGTTAAAGTTATGGACGCCAGGAACGGACTGCCGCCCGTCCATCCGGGCGAAATTATTAAGGAAGACATTTTGCCCTCTGTCGGCCTGTCCGTGACGGCTGCAGCCAAAGCTCTGGGCGTATCGCGCCAGATGCTTCACGACATTCTAGCGGAGCGCAAACCCCTGTCCGCCGTCATGTGCCTGAAGATGGCCCGCCTGTTAGGCGGCTCACCTGAGGGGATGCGGTTGCAGGCAGCCTACGACCTCAAGAAGGCTGAACAAAACAAGAAGGTCATGGAACGCGTTGCCCGGATCGTTCCTGTAAAGCCGGTCGAAGAAGTTCGGGCCTGACTGTCCGTTTTCTAAAAGCTCAGCTTCACCGCCAACTGAATCTGCCGCGGATTGTAAACTGCGCGCGGCGTGCCGTAATTTGGATTGGGCGATCCCTCCAGGAAGCGTTGGGCTGAACATCCCTGCGCCGTGGGATTGAATGGACAGAAGTCCGCTGCCCCATAGACTGTATTGAAGAACCGCACGTTCACCGTATTCAGGAGATTGAAGGCCTCCGCAATCGTTTCGATGTTCAAGCGCTCCGCCGGCTTGAAATTCCGCGAAAGTCTGAGATCAACGGTCTGGTAGCCATCGCCCTTGAAAGTGTTGCGCGGCTCAATACCGACTCGGTCATTGTTGCCGAAGATATCGCCGTTGGCATCAAAGCCGGCAAACTTGGTGAAGTAGTCCGGCGACTCCAGCGTGACGATCATGCCGACGTGGAAATTGTTGATCAGCGGGTTCATGTGCGTAGGTCCATCAAGCGTGGTATTCAGCACGAAGCGCTGGCCTATGCTGTCTGAAGAGATGGCCCGTTCAGCTTTCAGGTTCCGGCTGTCCTGCGGGATCAGCACAAAGCTGGGATTCGGCCCGTCATCAATTCCTTTCGACCATGTATAACTCACACCCATGCTGAAGTGATGGCTGGTGCGTTTGTTGAAGTTGACCAGCAATCCGTTCCACTCTGAGTTCCATCGGGAAGCCGCCTCAAAGTACACCGCATATAACGTCGGGAAGCCCGGACCAGCGCTGCGTGACCCGGGAACGCCGGGAGCGGCAAAATAGGTGTTCTTCATGCCGGACTGTCCTGCCGAGTCGTGGACCAGAACCTGTCCCGTCGGATCAGGCTGGTTCACATTGAAAAAGCTGCCCAGGTGCACACCCTTGGAGCGCATGGCCGTGATATCGAGCGCCGAATCTTTAAACGGCTGCAACTCCAGGCCCAGGCTGCTCTGGATCCCGTACGGCGCTTTGTAGTTCTTATCGAAGCGGGCAATCACCGCGTCACCGAAGAAGCCGCAGCCGGCAACTGTGCCTCCGGGGCAGAATCCCAGCGGCGCGGCATCAGGATAGGTACCGCCCAACATGTCCGCCAGCGCAATCGAGGTAATATTGGGCGCGCTGGCGAAGGCGAACAGCCGGGTGGCCGAGTTAAGGGCGTTGCCGTTGGTTCCCGGATAAGGCCCCGCTGTTCCGCCACATGAAGGCGCCTGGCAGGCCAGCAAAGGCATGGCGATCGTTCCGTGATAAATCCCGCTGCCCCCGCGCAGGACGATGTTGTATTTGGTCCCGAAGCTGTAAGCAAAGCCCGCGCGGGGATCAAATTCGCGCGTGGGACTGTTCAGGTCCTGTGAAGGGAATGTCTCAAACTGGTAGCGCAGTCCATAATTCAAAGCAAGATTCCTGGTGGCGCGCCAATGGTCCTGCAAATAAAGGCCGCCGTAGGTGTGCCCTGTGTCGCCTTGCGCCTCATTGGTGATATTGCCCGGAATGCGTTGCCCCTGAAATACTGAAGGGCTGAAGGTGGGTTCTGTAAAAGAGGGTCCCTTAAATCGCTCAAAGAAAAGCACCTCCGGAGCGCCAGCCTGCAGGCTGAACGGACACTGGCTGGCGAACAGGCATCCAAAATCCGCCTCAAAGGGATAGAAAAGCGGAAAAGACTCCCTTGTATCCACATAACTGAAATCACCGCCAAAGCCGATCCGGTGATTGCTTTTTTCCCACGATGCATTGTCCCCGAACTCCTCGCGGCTCTCGTGGTAAGAGTCCGGATTGCCGCGGTTCACGCCCATCGTGAAAGTGTTGAGCACCTCCAGGTGCGGCTGCGTGGTGTCCGTGGGGAAGTCGAAAGTGCGGTGCGCATATTGCCCGCGCACCTCATTGACAAAATGGGATGAAAGAACGGAGTTCAAACTGCCCACCAGGGACTGGTCGCGAAGGAAGTTGTCCTTGAATCCGGAGGGCAGGTCAAAACCGTCATTCAAGGGCGAGACGTTGGTCAGCCGGCCATCGTTGAAGAAGTAACGCAGGAATCCGTACTCATTTTTGGTGAATGAGTGATCCAGTTTGAGGATGAAATTGTCGTAGTTGCTGACACGGTTCACGCTGAGCTGTTCGGGCGCCAGGCCGAAGGCAGTTTTGAAGCTGTTGATGGCCGCCAGGTTTTGCAGGATGATCGAGTTATAGAACGGATTTTCACTGCGGCGCTGCCCTTCATAGTTGCCAAAGAAAAATGTGCGGTCTTTCTTGACCGGTCCGCCCAGGGTAAATCCAAACTGGTTTTGCCGCAGCTTGTTCAGCCCTGGCGCAGCCAGGATGCTGGTGGCATCCATGGCATCATTGCGAAAATATTCGTAAGCGCTGCCGTGCAGCTCATTCGTGCCGCTCTTGGTGACAATATTGACAATGCCGCCGACGGCCCGGCCGGCCTCCACGCCGTAAGTATTGTTAATCACTACAAATTCGCGCACGGCTTCCTCTGAGGGAGTGGTCTTCTGCACCCCGGAAGCGGTTGAGATGTTGTCCGCGCCGTCAATGGCAATAAAGTTGTAATGAATGTTCTGTCCGGCAAAGGAGAGCTTGGTCACCGGTTCGATAATCACGTCGGTGCTGCCCGAGGTGGTATCCCCGACAATCACTCCCGGAGCCAGCAGGGCAAAGTCAATAAATTGCCGTCCGTTCACCGGCAGGTTTTGAATCTGCTGTTGCCCGATCACAGAATCCGTTGACGTGCGCGTGGGCTCGACGAGTGGCGCTTCCGCTGTCACCGTAATTTCTTCTTTCACCGAACTGGGCTCCAGGGAGAAGTCCAGGGTCGCCGTCTGATCGATCGCCAGTTGTACCGTGCCTGATTGCGTCTTGAAGGATGGAGCCTCCACCGTAACCTTGTAATTGCCCACAGGCAGATGGCCGATGCGGTAGTCACCTGCGAGGTTTGTCACGGCGCCGCGGGAAAGGCCGGTCTCAGTACTTACCGCATCGATCCTGGCGCCAGGTATTACGGCGCCGCTCTTATCCGATACTTTTCCCTCAAGAAAACCGGTGATGGTTTGGCCGCCGGCAAGAGAGGAAAGCAGAGCAAGAAAAAGACCCAAAGTCGCGAAAATTGAGTGAATTCTCATGTGGCTCCTGCGAAGTGTTCAGTGAAAATTGTTTGGAGATAGTAACACGGACCAAGTGTTTGTCAATCATGGACATAGCGGGAAGAAGGCCAGCAAAGGACATTGGGCTGTTGCGGTGAAAACAGCAGGCTTTATTGGAGTTCTACAGCACTGCCGTCTCGTGCAAAAGAGCGCCCTTGGCGAAGCGCTCAAACCCCAGCACGGAAACATCGTCCACCACGCTTGTCTTGCCGGTCAGGATCAGGTCGGAGACGATCTTGCCGGTAGCGGGAGCATGCATCACGCCGTGTCCGCTGAAGCCGTTGGCCAGGAAAAACCCGGGAACGCCAGCTACAGGCCCCAGGACCGCGTGATGGTCCGGAGTCATCTCGTAGAGTCCGGCCCACGCCCGCTTTGGATTGATGGGAAGATTTTCGAATGCCGGAACGCGGTTTGCGGCGAGGTTGAGGATCTTTTCGATAAACGAACTCTCAAATTCAGTCTTGAATCCGGGTATTTCTGCGGGGTCGTTCCACGCCATTAAGAATCCTCGCCCCTCCGGGCGGAAATGGAATCCGTTACTCATGTCTATGACCATGGGTGAGGAGTGTGGAAAGTCACTAAATGGTTCTGAGGGCACCAGCATCCGGCGCAGAGGTTCGACCGGAAGCTCAATGCCTGCCAGCTTCGCCACCTGGGCCGCCCATGCCCCGGCTGCATTCACTACGGTCCGCGTTGCGATCTTTCCCCGGGTAGTCGCGACTCCGGTAATCCCGTCCCGGTCGGCGGAAATGCCAATCACTTCAGTGTTTTTCCACAGCGTGGCGCCCTGCTCCATCGCCCTGGTCATGAAGCCGGTCATTGCGCTGTAAGGATCAACAAAGCCATCCGTAGAGCAGAAGCTGCCGCCCAGGATGTCGTCTGAACGCAACTGCGGCAGCATCTTCACGATGTACTCCGCGTCCACCAGTTGCGCGGTCTTTAAGCCCAGCGCCTTCTGCCTCTCAAAATTGGCGCGCAGGTAATCAAGGTGAGGCCTGGTGGTTGCAACAAACAAGTAACCCTGAGATTTGTACCCTGAAGGATGGCCCATTACCTCTTCAAAGGCTGCATAGAAAGGAATGGAGTACAGCGACATCTGGATGTTGACAGGCGTAGCGAACTGGGCCCGGACTCCACCCATGCTTTTGCCGGTGGAACCCTTGCCCTGGGAAGTTTCGCGTTCGAGTACTAAGACATTCTTGCGACCGGCCGTGGTGAGGCACCAGGCAATGCTGGAGCCTACGATTCCTCCGCCAATGACGACCACGTCCGCAACATGCATGCTGATTGGAGAAAATCTCGTCCTTGATTTTCAATGACCCACTTACCAAACTACTAAATTACCCGATTCTCGAACAAGCCAATACCGTCTTTGTCGCGAACGGAAACAGATTCTGGTAATCAGTAGCTAGAGTAACTTCATCCAGAACTGACCATTTGAATGGGTGTTGTAGGCGTTGTGCTTCCACTTTCCGGTTCAATCGTAATCGCAAAGCCCTTGGCCGCAATGCCCGGCTCAGACAAAGGATGGTCCATCATGACGTTGCCGTTTGCATCTGGCCAGAAGGTCCCGCAGGGCATGGGAGGGCCACCTTTAGCAGGCAGGAGCCACAGTTCATACACCTTGCCCGGCGACAGCGGCTCCAGATCGTTGGCCACCAGCAGCAGGCGGCCCATCTTGGGTGAATAAACAGCCCGCGCCTGCGGTTGCGGATTCGTTTGCACCCTCACCAGCGTGATATGCATGCTGTCAGGGCTATGCAGTAAAGCAACAACCTCCTGGGCCTTCTTAAGCTGGTCCCGAGTCTCTTGCAAGTCGGCCTGGGCGCGATCGAGCCGGCGCTGTAGTCTGGAATCCAGCCGCGCCAGCATCAGGCAGAAGACTACCAGCAGCAGGACAGCTGCGATTGGGGCAAAGGTCAGCCACCGTGGGCGCAATGTCCCAAGCACCAATCTTTGCAATGCCGGCTGCTTGCGCTGTTCATTGCTGATTGCCGCCATCAACCGCTGCCGTGCGCCTTGCGGCGGCGCGGGTCCTACCGCTGAAAGCGCCAGCAGAGCCACATCGCCGCGCAGCGCCGCCAATTCCGCCTGGCACTCCGGGCAGGAACGCACATGGGTTTCCAGTTCGCGGCACTCCTGGGCAGCGTCCAGAGCGCCCAACGCGTAAAGCGCCAGCATTTCAGCGTATTGTGCGTGGTCTTTCATGAAACTGCTTTTCTTACCGCCAGCAATCCTGAACGAATCCGGGTTTTGATCGTCCCCAGCGGTTCACCTGTTTTCGTTGCGATTTCGGTGTGCGTCATGCCTTCAAAAAACGCCATCTCCAATGCCCGGCGCTGCTCCTTGGGAAGCTGGGACAGCACACCGCGAATCTTCTCTACCGCCAGGCGCTGGGCGGCCTCATTTTCCAGGTTTACGCCGGTAGAGATCGGCAGATCCTCAAGATTGTCTTCAGGTGGACGCCTGCGCAAATGGTCAATGGCCCGGTTGCGGGCGATAACCGCCAGCCACGCCGGAAGCTTCCCCCGATCGGCATCAAAGGCCTGCGGATTGCACCAGAGCTGGAGAAAGACTTCCTGCAGCACGTCTTCAGCGGCCGTCGTGTTGCCCAGCACCCGCAACGCTACTCCATAAACAATTCCAGAATAGCGGTCGTATATGTCTGCCATGGCCATCTCGTCGCCTGAGCGAATGCGCTCTATCAGGGCCATTTCGTCTGGATTTTTTGGCACTTCCGTGCCAGAAACGCGCATTCTTATTCCTAACTAAGTACGTTGTATAGCGCCAGCCGGATTGGCCAGTTCAGAGCTCATCTCCCCATGGCCCTTCAATGCCAGAGGATCGGAAAATCCAGGGTTCATTCCCCTGGGTTTACTTCCCCAGGGGTGTGTATTTCCCAAGGGTGTGTATTTCAAAGATAAACAAAGATAACCACAGATACAAACCCAGGTATTGAGTTTATAGATGACAGGAAACAGATAGAAAAATGCGGAGACAGCCGCCTGGCTGGGTATGAGAACCAGACCATGCCCACGATAATGCACCCTTCGTTCGAGAGTGTTCGCGGACTGAATGCGGAGTCGTAAGTGCTGACTGCACAGCCAGAGCGTGCTACTATCACCCGCATGAAAAAACGGTCCGCAGGTATTCTCCTTTTTCTCGCTTTCTCTGCTGCGCTTTCCTTTTGCGCTGACACTCCGGATTTCACCATCAAGAAATTGGCCGACGGAGTCTATGCCGCCGTCAGCCCTGATCGCAGCAAGGCCGGCAGTAACGCCGGCTTCGTCGTCGGCAGCAATGGCGTCCTGGTCGTGGACACCTTTGTTGGCGTGGATCCCGCGAAAGAATTGCTCGCGGAGGTTCGTAAGATCACGAATCTTCCCATCCGCTACGTCGTCAACACCCATTACCATCTGGACCACACCGGCGGAAACGCAGTCTTTGCTGAAGCCGGGGCCACCATCGTGGCCCATCGTAACGTCCGTCCCTGGCTGCGGACGGAAAATCTGAAATTCTTTGGCGCAACTCCGAAAGCTGAGGACAAGTCGCGCGTAGATGCCCTGGTGCTTCCTGATATGGTGTACTCGGACGCAGTCGATCTCTATCTTGGTTCGCGGCTCGTTCAGGTCCGCTATATGCTTGGGCATACCGGAGGCGACTCTGTAGTCCTGGTGCCCGACGCCAACGTGATTTTTGGCGGCGATCTCATATGGCAGCACCACCTGCCGAACCTGATTGACGCTTCCACCCAGCCCTGGATTCAGACCCTGGACAAACTCTTGGCGGAGCATCCGACGGCGACCTTCGTTTCCGGCCACGGCGATGTCGCAACCCCTGCTGACGTCCACGACTTTCGCGATTATCTGAATACTCTTCGCGTAGATGTTGCCAAAGCACAAACGGACGGCAAATCGGGCAAAGATCTGGTGGACGCAGTCACTGATGCCCTGAAAGATAAATATGGCCAGTGGGGCTTCTTTAATGCCTTCGTAAGCCGAGACATCCAGCAGACAGCGGACGAACTGACAGGGAAGAAGAGAGTGCCTAGCAGCTAATGCTCAGGCCAATCCGTTTACAATGCTTTCTGCCGAAACGAGGCCCAACATGACTCTACAAAATATGAAAAGACTCTTTGCCTCTTTGCCGCTCTGCGGCCTGCTGCTCGCGGGGCTCACCTCTTGCAGCCAGGCGCCGGTTAATTTTCAGAAGCAACTGCAGGAGCAGTTGATCAAAGCCAAGGCGGGCGACGTCATCGAGGTTCCCGAAGGCAAATTCCAACTCGACCGCACGCTTTCGCTTTCGGCTGACAAGGTGACCATCCGCGGCAAAGGTATGGACAAGAGCATCCTGTCGTTTGCCGGACAGAAAGAAGGCGGATCAGGTCTGCTGGTGAAGGCCAACGACTTCGTCATTGAAGACGTGGCCATTGAAGATACCGCTGGAGACGGTTTGACCGTCCAGGGCGGGAACAACATCACCATACGGCGTGTGCGCGTGGAGTGGACCCGCGGACCGAACACCGCCAACGGTCCGTACGCCATCTACCCCACGGAATGTAAGAACGTGCTGGTTGAGGGCTCCATCGCCAAGGGCGCGGTGGACACCGGCTTCTACATTGGACAGTCCGACTACGTGGTGATGCGCAACAATCGCGCAGAATACAACGTAGATGGATACGAGGTGGAAAACTCCCAGCATGTAGACGTCTATGACAACGTTGCCACCCACAATACCGGCGGATTGGGCGTCTTCAACCTGCCCAGCCTGCCCAAGCAGGGAGGCCAATACGTGCGCGTCTTCCGCAACCAGATTTACGATAACAACACCGCGAACTTTGCCCCCAAGAGTTTAGGGGCCATCTACCACCTGCCGGCGGGAACCGGCATGTACATTATGGCCATCAACAACGTGGAGGCTTTTCAGAATAAGATCCACGATAACAACACTACGAATGTCTATGTGATCGCATACAACCCCAGTCTGGGTGAGGTCAAGGACGCGCGTTACAGTCCTTTCTCCGGGCGCGTGTACCTACATGACAACGAGATTTCCGGCGGCGGCAAGTCGCCTGACCTGCACCAGGACGATGTAAAAGCCCTCAGCACGGCGCTGGGTGGTCCGCTACCCGACGTGCTCTATGACGGTGTGGTCGATCCGGCCATCCTCGCCGCCAGCAAGGGAGCGAATCCCGGACAAATCTGCATCGCCAACAACGGCGCATTCACGTTCCTGAACTATGATGGCGGCCACGGCTTCAAACATCCAGTGCGCGATTTGAAAGCGTATCAATGTTCGTTGCCTGTGCTGGAGGCGGTGGCGATCCCACAACTCCCGGCCACATCCAATGGGCAAGCAGGCGGACAGTAACACCTGTGAAGTCGTTTCGGGATAAACCGGCTGTGCGAACCATCTGCCCTTTCACGGTTCTCGGCTGCCTGGCGCTTCTCATCGGCTGCCACACCAAGCCGTCGCCGGTGCAGTCGTTTGTCGAAGAGCCGTTTCCTGAAAAGCTTTCCAGTTGGCGTCTATTCGTAAGCCTCGACCCCGCCTTGCAACCGAATCAGGGCGTCTTACCCTACGATCTCAACACGCCGTTGTTTTCCGACTACGCTGCCAAATACCGCTTTGTTTGGATGCCGCCGGGAACGTCGGCCCAGTATCAAGAGGATCGAGTATTCGATTTTCCGCCAGGCACCATCCTCGCCAAGACCTTTGCTTTCCCCGCGGAGGGCGGCGGTAAGAAAGAGAAGTTGATTGAAACCCGCCTGCTCGTCCACGCCAAAAGCGGATGGATCGGATTGCCCTACGTGTGGAACGAAAGCCAGACCGAAGCCCGGCTGGACCTCGTGCCCGACCCGGTTTCCGTCAGCTATGCGGATTCTTCCGGGCAGAAGCACGCATTCACCTACTTCATTCCCAACGCGAATGAGTGCAAGCAGTGCCATGAGAATGAGCGGGTCATGCTTCCCATCGGCCCCAAGGCACGCAACTTGAACAAAGACCACACGTACGCCGACGGCGTTGCCAACCAGTTGACCCGGTGGACACAGGTGGGATATCTGCAGGGATCTCCCTCGTCGCAGGCCGCGCCGAAAGTTGCCAGGTGGGACGATCCACAGAGCGGAACGCTTGCAGATCGCGCGCGCGCCTATCTCGATAACAACTGCGCTCACTGTCATCAGCCGGGATCTGGCGCAGGCTACACCGGATTTGATTTGCGGCTCACCGCCGCAGGGTTGAACTCGTTGGGATTATGCAAGAGTCCCAACTCCGCCGGCAGAGTCGGCAACCTGATCTACGATCTGGTGCCGGGAAAGCCTGAGGAATCCATCTTGGTCGCGCGAATGGAATCGGTCCGGCCGAAAGAGATGATGCCGCAGATCGGCCGCAGCGTGGTCCATCAGGAAGGGTTGGCCCTGATCCGGGAGTGGGTTCGCTCGCTCCCAACTGACGGCGCTCCTTGCGCGCTGCCGCCCGATACCACTCTGCCGAAACTGAATACTAAACACTAACTACTGCCGGTTTCGTCCTCGGAAACAGCGCGTAGAAATTCTCCGTGGTTCGATTGCCGATCTCTTCTTTCGGCACACCCCGCAGTTGCCCCACGGCTTCAGCCGTACTTACCACAAAAGAGGGTTCATTGCGTTTACCCCGGTAAGGGACCGGCGCCAAAAATGGCGAATCTGTCTCTATTAACATTCGGTCGAGCGGGACCTGCTTTGCTGCCGCGCGAATGTTTTCCGCTTTAGGAAAACTCACGTTTCCGGCGAACGAGATATAGAAGCCCATGTCCAGAGCAGCCTTGGCATGTTTCCATTCGCCGGTGAAGCAGTGAAGGATTCCCCCCAGCCGGCTGGATGCCCAATGCTCGCGCAGCATCTGGATGGTATCTTCCCACGCATTTTCGCTCTCGTTTGCAGGCCGGCAGTGGATCACAATCGGCAAGCGCGCCTCGCGCGCCTCTTCCATCTGCCGCCGGAAAACCGTCTTCTGTACGTCGCGGGGCGAATGATCGTAAAAATAATCCAGGCCAATCTCTCCCCAGGCGATCACTTTGCGGTTGCTGGCCAGATGCTTCATCTCGGTATAGTCGGCTTCACTGGCCAATTTGGCTTCGTGCGGATGAATGCCAATGGTGGCAAAGATCCAGTCATGCTGCTCAGCAATGCGAATGGCGCAATCCAGCGTCCCCGGCCCGGTTCCGCTGCCGATGGCCAGGATGCGCTCCAGCCCCGCTGCGCGGGCGCGTTCCAGCACCTGTTCGCGGTCAGGGTCGAACTTGTTGCCTTCCAGATGAGCGTGGGAATCTATGTACAAGCGCGCTTCCTAATAGAAATGGTTGAGCCAGAATGCTGTCAGGTCCACAAACAGATGACCCAGGATCACAGGCAAGAGCCGTCGATATCTGGCAAAATACCGCCCTAAGACGATAAACGTTCCGGAAACAGCCAGAGCTCCACCCAAGCCATAATAAACATGATAACTGGTCTGCAGGAGAATACTGGCCAGGGTTGCCAACCATACCGGACAAGCCAGGCCAATCATCTCCGTTGTCACATAGCCTCGGACGACGGTCTCTTCAAACAGCGAAGAAGAGGCGATATAAACTAGCATGAGCAATGGTGATGCTTCGGCAAAGATCACCCGAGGGTCGCGCACAGTTGCAGCATGGCCGGTAAGCACTGGGCTGGTGTGGCGCACAAGGGTAGAAATAAACGCGGAGAGGACCAAGCCCAGAACCGCCAGTCCCAATGCTTTCACCACGTCCATCCAACGGGGAGAATCGAAACCTATAGCTCTAAGGCTAAGTCCTCGTCTTCCCAAAACATAAAACACTAGGCACAGACTGGTGATTTGGTGAACCAGTCCTGACACGAATCCGATGTTGGTGCTGGTTCGTGTTCCAGTGCTCGGATAGAACAGCGAAGAAATTGCTCTGAGAGTCAGCGGAACGATTGCAATGAAAATTACCAGGCCCAATTCGAGCCAGCGTTGCCGGTTTTCGATGGCAACCGGGCGGTCTGGTTCGGAAGTTAGCTCACGCGCCGGCTGTGTACCTGTGGAATCCATAGTGGTTTCGTAACCTGGCCACCTCGACGGGTGGCTAGTGAGAACCAGAACACTCCGCACGGCCTCATACTCATGTGGCAGGCGCTATCTGCTAATTGCCTCATTTCAACTTCGCCCCGATGGGCACATCTTCCAGGAATCCAGCCAGCACCGGCGAGCCTTGGTCTCCCACGGACGCAGCCACAATCATGCCGTTGGATTCAAGCCCGCGCAGCTTCCGCGGCTGAAGGTTGGCAACGATCACTACCTTGCGTCCAATCAGCGTTTCCGGCGCATAGGCCAGTGCAATCCCGGCCACTACCTGCCGCACTTCTGTGCCGATATCCACTTCAAGGCGCAGCAACTTATCTGTGCCTTTCACTCTTTCCGCGGTCTTCACCTGACCCACTCGCAGTTCAACCTTCAGGAAATCATCAATGGTGATTTTGCCATCCGTAGCCGCAGCCGCTGCTGCTCCCGTGGGTGCGTGCGCAGCCTGCGTGGCCGGCTGTTCCGGACGCGCTCCTTCTGCCGGCGCGGCGGTTGAAGATCCGGAAGGTGTTGAGTTCCGCTCGTGTTCCATCTGGTGCATCCTTTCGATCGCGGTTTTGTCTGCTCGCGGGAATACCGGTTCCACTTTGCCCAGCTTGCCGCCCAGCGGCAATTGCGCCCACTTCAACTCCTTCAAGTCGAAGCGCGAGATTTCTCCTAAACCAAGTTGGTTCCAGATCCGGCCCGTGGACTCCGGGATCACCGGATATGCCAGCGCGGCGACAACGCGTAGCGCTTCGGCAGCAGTATAAAGAATAGTGGCCAGGCGGGCGCGGCTTTCCTCACCGTCCTTCTCGGCGACGATCCACGGCTCCTCTTCCACCAGGTATTTGTTGACGGCGCCAATCAGCGACCACGCGCTTTCCAACGCGCGTGAGAATTGATACTCATCAAACAGTTGCCCAAATTCGGCAATCACCGCCAGGGCCTGCTCCTTGATCGCGTCATCGGACGGCTTGCGCGCCACCGTGGGAGAAGGATACGGAACCGAGCTGTTGAAATACCGGCTGATCATGGTCAGTGTGCGGCTGGCTAAATTGCCCAGATCATTGGCCAGATCGGAGTTATAGCGCTGCACCAGCGCATCGAAGCTGAACGACCCATCCTGGCCAAAGACAATTTCGCGCAATAGGAAATAGCGCAGCGCGTCATTCCCCATAACGTCAATCACGGTCTCAGCGCGCACAATGTTGCCTCGCGTCTTGGACATCTTGCTCTCTTCAAACAGCAGCCAACCGTGGGCAATCACCGATTTTGGCAGGGGCAGGCCGGCAGCCAGAAGAAACGCCGGCCAGTAGACGCAATGGAAGCGGATGATCTCCTTGCCAATCATGTGCACATCCGCCGGCCAGTAGTGCTCAAATTTCTTCTCGTCCGCTTCGTCCTTTGAGCCAAAGCCAATTGCGCTACAGTAGTTGCACAGCGCATCCAGCCAGACGTAAATCACGTGCTTGGGATCGCCTGGTACCGGAATTCCCCATTTGAGCGTGCTGCGGCTGATGGAAAGATCGCGCAATCCGCTTTTTACAAACGCGATCACCTCATTGCGCCGCGTCTCCGGCCGGATAAACTCAGGATGTTGCTGGTAGTGGCTCAACAGCTTCTCGGCAAAGGCGGATAGCTTGAAGTAGTAATTCTCCTCGCTGACCGTCTCCGTGGGCCGTCCGCATACGGGGCAGGGAGAGCCTGGACATGCGGCGTCAACATAAAGTTCGTCTGAGACGCAGTATTGGCCGGTGTAAGTTCCCTTGTAGATGAAACCCTGGCCATGCAGGCGGCTAAAAAGCTCCTGCATGCCGCGCTGGTGTCTCGGCTCCGTGGTGCGGATGAAGTCGTCGTAACTGATGTTCATCCGTCCAAATAGCGACCGGTATAGTGCGGAAACCTCGTCGGCGAATTGCTGCGGTGTCTTGCCGGCATCAATGGCCGATCGTTCCACCTTCTGCCCATGCTCATCTGTGCCGGTGAGAAAAAATGTGTCGTAGCCGAGCATGCGCTTGCGGCGGGCGATGGCGTCGCACACAATGGTGGTGTAGGCGTGCCCGATGTGCGGCCGCGCGTTCACATAGTAGATGGGCGTCGTTATGTAAAACTTCTGCCCTTGATCCATTTTTATCTTTCGTTGCTCTCCAGGTAAGCCTTAAGTGCTTCCTGCATCACCGCTTTCAGCGGGACGTGCTGCTGCTCGGCAATACGCCGGCAATCCTCATATTCAGGAGCGTAGTTGCTTACGCTGCCGTTCAGGTTGGCCACCTTCATCCTCACCTCACCCCATCGGGTGCCGACGGTTAGATGACGGCGCGCCAGACGGGCGCGCTTTTCCTCTCGCATTCGGATGCCAAGCGTTGTGGTCTCGGCAAATATCAGCCGCGTAAGCCGCTGGGCGTCTTCCAGGCGGCACAGCACGGTCAGCAACATCCCGGGACGGTTCTTCTTCATCTGCACAGACGTGGCAAACACATCCAGCGCGCCCTCCAGCAAGACCCGGTCCATCACATATCCGAAAAGCTGCGGCGTCATGTCGTCCACATTGGCCTCCAGAATGGTGATAGTTTCTTCGGGAATCACCGCCGCATGCTCCTCCAAAGTTTCGCCCACCGTCAGGCGCAGCACGTTGGGAAAGTCTTTGAAGTCGCGTGAACCCGCCCCATACCCGACCTTACCCGGTGTCATTTTGGGAAAGCTGGCGAACCGTGAAGCCAGCACATTCACAATCGCCGCTCCCGTGGGTGTAACCAGTTCTTTCTGGATCTCGCCGGAATAAACAGGCGCATTCTTCAGCATCTCCAGGGTAGCGGGCGCGGGTATGGGAAACGTGCCATGCGCGCAACTCACCGTGCCACCGCCCACATTCAGCGGCGAACAAATAATGTCGTCCACGCCCAGGGCCTCCGCGCCCACAGCGGCGCAGGTGATGTCCACAATCGCGTCAATAGCGCCCACCTCGTGGAAATGAATTGCTTCTATGTCGGTGTTGTGAATCTTCGCCTCCGCGGCTCCCAGCACTTCAAAAATCCTGACGGCCGTCTGCCTGGCGGTCTCGCTGATTCCAGCCTTGCAGATGATCCCACGGATTTCCTTCAGCCCGCGATGAGGATGATGACCATGATGTTGCTCCTGGCTGTGCTCGTGCTCATGGGAATGACGGTGTTCGTGGTCATGATCGTGATGGTGATGATGTTCTGTCTCGTGCTTTTCCTTCTCCCATAACTCCTCCCGCGGGAGCTCTTTTCCCTCCGCGGTAATCACATCCAGTTTGATCGCGCTGATTCCGCTGCGCTGCACCCGGGATGCCTCCAGCCGCGCGTCCACACCCAGCGCAGCCACCGTCTTGGTGAATAGCTCGAGCGGCACTCCAGCATCCACCAGGGCGCCCAGAAACATATCGCCGCTAATGCCGGAAAAACATTCTAGATATGCAATTCGCATAGGATTCTGGGCCGGAGCACGCCCGTGAAGCGTCAAACTTTCATCATAGGGTGACGGCGCAACCTCGTCAAACCGCCCGCGCTCAGGCCTTTGTTATAATCGCCTTTTCATCAGTGACTTACGAGTCGGCGCAGGGGGACTAACGTTGCTTAAATCGGAGCCGGCACTCCCGTGCTAGACTCAGTGATGATGGTCCGGGGGTAGACATGCAATTGATAGATCTAATGGTGTCGCCGTCAACGCGCGTAAGTCCTTACGCAGGCGTTTTTGATCGCACCTTGGCGAAAATCATCGACATTGTCGTACTGAGAGTGTGCTTAGGACCATTTGACATCGCGTTCGGGACCTCCTTCCTCGACCAGGCGCATAGCGGCCGGATCGAGGGTTGCATCGCCTTCGGATTGTTTTGCCTCTATTCCGCGTGGCTGGAGAGTTCAAAACATCAGGCAACTCTGGGAAAAAGGTTGGTGGGCATACTCGTGGAGAACGAGGAGGGTAAGAGAATCTCGTTCCCTCGCGCGCTGCTTCGTTCGGTTATGCAGTATACCGGAATAGGTTATCTGCTCGCGCTATTCACGGAACGCAAGCAGTGTTTGCACGACCTTATAGTACACACCCAAGTAACCATCGGAACGATATAGTCGCCCATCCTTCGTCTGGACTCCGAGTTCTTTCACCAAAGGCAGAGCACTTGTATCTCGAACTACAGCACCAGCTTACCCAGAGCGTTCGCAACCTCCTCAAGCGGCAGTACGATCTGGAATTGCCGCGCATCGTGGTCGATCAGCCGCCGGACATCAAGTTGGGCGAGTACGCGCTCCCACTCAGCTTTGAGCTGGCAAAAAAGCTGCGCAAGCCGCCGCGCAAGATTGCGGAAGAGATAGTAGCGGCCCTGGGACAGGTTCCGGGCTTCGCAGAGTTTGAAGTCGCCGGAGCCGGTTACATCAATGCCCGCCTGTCTCGTGGGGCCGCCGCAACTCTGCTTCTGCGCGAAAGCGCGGGGCAGTCTCAGGCGGAACGCGCCGGTGGAAAGAAAATTCTGGTTGAGCACACCAGTATCAATCCCAACAAAGCCGCTCATATCGGACATCTGCGCAATTCCATTTTGGGCGATACCTTTGTTCGTCTGCTGCGCGCCTCCGGCGCTCACGTGGATGTCCAAAACTATATTGACAACACCGGCGTGCAGGTAGCCGACGTTGTGGTCGCCTTTCTTTATCTGGAGAAAAAAGGAAAGAGCGAAATCGAGAAACTGGTCCGCGACCCGCACCATCGCTTTGACTTCTACTGCTGGGATTTATATGCGCGGGTTTCGCACTGGTATGAAGAGGACAAGGAACATCTCAAGCTGCGGCTGAAGACGCTCCATGATATTGAACAGGGGAATAACGAGGCGGCGGAGATTGGCGCGCTGATCTCCAATGCCATCATCCTGCGTCATCTCGAAACCATGCACCGCCTGGACATCCAATACGATTTTCTCCCCCAGGAGAGTGAGATTCTCCATCTGCACTTCTGGGAGCTGGCCTTTGAGCAGATGAAGCAGAAGGGCGTGCTCTATTTTGAGAGCGAAGGGAAAAACAAAGGATGCTGGGTGATGCGCCGCACCGGCATTAAACCTGTCGAGAGCAAAACTCCGGACGCACAGCAGCGGGATGGGCCGGATGAAGATGCCAAGGTGATTGTCCGCTCCAATGGCACCGTGACTTATGTTGGCAAGGACATCGCTTACCATCTCTGGAAGTTTGGGTTGCTGGGCCGCGACTTTGGCTACAAACGCTTCTATCGCTATCCGGATGACCACCAGGTGTGGATCTCAGCCGAATCGGGCGAAGCGGACCATCCGCATTTTGGCGGCGTCCATGCTATTTACAACGTGATTGATTCGCGCCAGAACGATCCGCAGAACAATGTGATTGAAGCCTTGCGCGGACTTGGCCACACCCGGCAGGCTGAGGATTTTCATCATTTCTCTTATGGAATGATCGTGCTCACTCCCGCGTGCGCCGTGCAACTGGGTTTTGAAGTTTCAGAGGAAGATAGCAAACGCTCCCACATCGAGCTCTCCGGACGCAAAGGCTTTGGCGTCAAGGCTGACGATCTGCTGGATGCGCTCATTGCCGCGGCACAAAAAGAGGTAGACGCGCGCCACCAGGAGTTGGACCCGTCCGAGCGCCGGGACATTGCTACGCAAATTGCCGTTGGGGCTTTGCGCTACTTCATGCTCAAGTTCACCAAGAACTCGCTCATTGCCTTTGATTTCAAGGAGGCCCTGAACTTCGAAGGGGAAACTGGCCCCTATGCTCAATACGCGGTCGTAAGGGCCACCAACATCTTTCGCAAGGGCGGGTTCGCTCCGGAAGAAATCCTGGCCAGGAACATCGAGTTCCGTTTTCTGGATGAAGAAGGCAGCGACGAAATCTGGCAGCTCTGGCTCACCGCAGGCCAGCTTTCGACGATGGTCGAGCAGTGCATCGCCACCACCGAGCCGGCCCACTCCGCCAAGTATGCCTTCCAACTGGCCCAGCAGTTCAACAACTTCTATCACAAGCACCACATCCTCACCGAGGCCGATGAGGCGCGAAAACAGTTTCTCCTGGCCACCGCAGCGATAGTGCGTCAGACCTTAATTCGCTCGCTGGCATTGATGGGCATTAAGGTGCCGCCGGTGATGTAGGCGCACCTTTGATTTCTAATTACCCAATTACCAAATTCTTAACGCTGGCAGTTCTCCAGGCAGCATCGCGTCTTACGCACTGAACCCACCCACAAACTCGACCAGGCTCCTCACCGCGACTCCCGATGGTCCCTTGGCAATCCAGCTCTTGTTTTCGTCCATCCATGCCAAGCCCGCTATGTCCATGTGAATCCATGGAGTCTCATCCACAAATTCCTTGAGAAACATGGCCGCATTGATAGCGCCGCCATAGCGGCCCCCGGTATTCATAATGTCGGCAATGCTGGAGCGAATCTGTTCAAAGTATTCCTGGTCCAGCGGCAGGCGCCAGAATCTCTCTCCGGAACGTTGTAGCGCCTGGCAAAAGCGTTTATAGATGTCCTCATCGTTGGCAAACACTCCCGCATTCACCGCTCCCAGCGCTATCACGCACGCGCCGGTCAGTGTGGCCGCGTCGAGCAGGTGCGTGCAGCCCAGCGTACGTGCATAGTGCAAACCATCGGCCAGCACCAGGCGGCCCTCTGCATCCGTGTTAATGATCTCAATGGATTTTCCTGACATTGCGATTTGAATGTCACCCGGTTTTTGCGCTTTGCCACTGGGCATGTTCTCCGTGGCGCATACAATGGCCGTTACCTTTACCCTGGGCTTGAGCAACCCTATAGCGCGCATGGCCCCGAGCATGGCCGCTCCCCCCGCCATGTCGTACTTCATCTTTTCCATGCCGTCCGCCGGTTTAATGGAGATTCCGCCGGTATCAAACGTCACGCCTTTGCCCACCAGGCCCAGCACAGGCTTTTCCGGCGCTCCCGCCGGCTCATAACGTATAACGATAAGCCTTGGCTCTTCATCCGAACCCTGGGCCACGCTCCAGAACGCCCCCATTTTTAATTCTTTGATCTTGTCCGGCCCCAAAGCTTCGCACTTCAATCCCACTTCCTGGCACATCGCCCGCGCGCGTTCTCCCAGGATGGTAGGAGTCATGTGGTTGCCGGGCTCATTCACCAACTCCCGCGCAAAATTCTGCGATTCACCAACAATGCGCGCCCGGTCCAGCGCCCGCTCCGCTCCTGCCTGGTCCGCACCGGGAGCAACCACAATCTTGATGTCCTGCATGCGCAAGTCCTTGCGGTCGCTGCGGTACGTGTCCGGATCAAAATCCCCAACAAACGCTCCTTCCACCACGCCACGAACGGCTTCTGCCACTCCGCCTTCTATTTCCGGTGGAACAAACACGCAGCTCTTGATCATTTTTGGTTTCAAAAACCGGACGGCCGTGCCCGCGGCTTTCCGCAGTGCGTCCGCATTGAACTTTTTTGCCTTGCCTGCGTTGATTACCAGCAGCCTCTTGGCCTTCAGCCCCTGGGGATGATGCACCATCACCGCCTCAAATGCCTTGCTCGTAACCTCGCCGGTCGAGAGCAGCTCGGCTGCGGCTTTCTCGAGAGCCGCGTCTCGATGCGCCAGGCGCGGCTCATTCTTTTGTTTTTCTCCCTGGTCCACAGCCATCACGACCAGGCACTCGGTTTCAACATCCGCACAATTCCCTGCGATGAGTTTTGCATCCATAATTGAGTCCCGTCCTCTTAAGTTGCTCGCTGTTGTGATCTGGGCTTCCGATCACCCGAATCTGGTTTAGCTTTTCCTGGCTCTCGCCACCGCCTCGCGTGTTTCTCGTTCTGCGGTGCGCTTCCGTTCGGTCTCGCGCTTGTCCCAGGTTTGTTTTCCCTTGGCCAGCGCAACCTCGCATTTTATTTTTCCATTCTTAAAATACATGCGCGTGGGAATCAGAGTGTAACCGCGCTGCTGGCTCTTGCCCAGCAGTTTTCGCAATTGCTCTTTGTGCACCAGGAGTTTGCGTGTCCTCAGCGGCGCATGATTGGCATAACTCCCATGTTCGTAAGCGCCAATGTGCGCGTTCAGTAACCAGAGCTCGCCATCCTTTACCAGGGCATAGGCATCTTTTAAATTGGCTTTGCCGGAGCGCACGGACTTGACCTCAGAACCGGTCAGCACCACTCCCGTCTCCAGTTTTTCCTCAAGAAAGTAATTATGTCCGGCCGCCCGGTTCACCGTGGCATCGCGCTCCCCGGAGGCGACAGCGTCACGCTTCACATTCTTGGGCTTGCTGGGTTCGGTCTGGTGGAGTTGTCGGGCCATTGGCTTGTTACCAGCAGGAACGTTTGTGCGCGTGCGGCAAAATTTTTATGCTAGCACAGCGCAAGAGTTCCTTCTAACCACGTTCTTTTGCTTAGGGGTTGTACTTCAATGGGGTGTATAATCGCAGCTTTCCCGCAGTGTTGGGCCGCATTGGACGGCCAGGGTACGGCGTTGCCTTCGGCATCCTGCTCTGGGCTACTTTAATTGAACAAGGACGTTATGAGAAGTTTAAGGCAATCGTTCGTACTCATCGTTATTCTCTCTCTTTGCGGCTTGGCCACGGCTGAATCTCCGCGTTCCCTCATGAACAAGGGGCTCAAAGCAGAGCAGCGTCAAGACTACGAAACCGCATACGACTACTACAAACAAGCCTATGACAAGCGCCCGGACGACCTGAAAGTTCGCGTCGCCTTTGAGCGGACCCGCTTTCTCGCCGCCGCCTCCAAGGTCCGTCGCGGGCAACAGTTGCGCGAGCAGGGAAAATTCACTGAAGCTCTGGAATTATTTACCCAGGCGTTGCAGATCGATCCCAGCAGTGACATAGCCCGGCAGGAAATCAGGCGCACTCAGGACATCATGAAGCGGCAAGCTGGGCAAGAGGGCAAGCCCCAGGAGTCTGCCCCGCCCTCACCGGAGGAGGACCAATTGCACCAACTCCTTGAAAGGGCTGGCGGACCGGTGCGGCTCGGCGAAATTTCCAATGTTCCTATTATCATCAAGGTGAACGGCCAGGACTCCAAGACTGTTTATGACACTGTGGGAAGGCTTGCTGGAATCAATGTCCTCTTTGATCCCGACTACACTTCGCGCAAGCTTTCAGTTGACCTGCAGGGAGTCACCCTGCAACAGGCCCTGGATATCGTAGCCCTGGAGTCGCGCACCTTCTGGCGTCCCGTGACGCCCAATACCATTTTCGTCGCCGCCGATAACACCGGGAAACGCAGAGAGCTGGAACAGAGCGTCATCAAGACGTTTTATCTAGGCAACGTTGCCTCGCCCACAGATCTTCAGGACGTAGTGAACGCCATTCGCACCATCCTCGAGGTGCAGCGCATCCAGCAGGTCCCCTCACAGAACGCCATCATCGTCCGCGGCACGCCGGACCAGCTCGCCCTGGCGCAGAAGATGATCGATGACATTGATAAGTCCAAGCCTGAAGTGGTAGTGGATATTGTGGTGGCGCAGGTAAGGCGCGACAAAGTCCGCCAGATGGGCCTGCTGCCTCCTCAGACCGGATCGGTGGCGCTGCAGGGCACGAACGCCACCACCACTCCTAGTACCACCCCTGGCACCACGACCACTACAACCACCAACACTGGCGGCCTGAACTTCAATAGTTTGCAACATCTGAACTCCACATCCTATGCGGTCACCATCAGCCCGCTGAGCGCCCAGTTGCTGTTTAACGACTCTGACACCAAGATTCTGGAAAATCCTCAAATCCGTGCGGCAGACGGCCTTAAGGCCAGCCTGAACATCGGTGATCGCATTCCTATCGCTACTGGCTCATTTGGAACGCCCCTGGGCATTGGCACCGGTGTGGGCGCCCTGGGTGTGAACACCCAGTTCCAGTACATTGACGTGGGCGTAACCATTGAAATCACGCCCCATGTCCATCCGGACAATGAAATCAGTCTAAAAGCCACCATGACCATCTCCAATCAAACGGGAACCGTGTCCATAGGTGGCATCAGCCAGCCCATCATCAGCCAGCGCAAGGTTGATCACGAGATTCGCTTGAAGGATGGCGAGATCAACATGGTGGGCGGCATCCTGGAAGACCAGATTACGCTGAATACCTCCGGTGTTCCTTTCCTCTCCAAAATTCCCATCCTCAAGTACCTCTTCTCGCAGGAAGACAAAGAAAAGCACACCAACGAAGTCGTTTTCCTGCTCGTTCCCCATATCGTTCGCGGCCAGTTCCTCACCAACGCCAACCGGAAAGCCTTTGATGTCGGCACAGGAACGGCGATTGACCTGCGCATGGTCGAGAACGCACCGGCCAAAACAGACAGCAGCGCCAGACAGCAACCCGGAGTTCCCGCTGCCGCGGCGCCTCTCACCGCTCCATCGCCCGCGCAACAGCAGTTTTTACCCGCCCAGCAGCAGGCGCCTCCAGTTCAGGCCCAGCCCGCCATGACGCCGCAGGTTCAGCCAGGGCCAGGCCAAAACGCGCCTCAGCAGCCGGATACAAGCTCCGCCACCAAGCCTTCCCCCGCTCCGGCCCCCGGCTCCCTCAGCCTGCGTCTGGATCCCGGCGTAGTGACCACAGGGGTCAATGGCAATTTCAACGTGAATGTTGCTTTAGCCGGAGGGCAGGATATTTCTTCAGTTTCGCTTCAATTGACCTACGATCCCAAGGTCTTGCAGTTCGCGCAAGCTACCAGCGGAGACTTCCTGGGCCGTGATGGCCAGGCGGTGCCCATGGTTAAGCGTGACGATCCTTCCTCGGGAACTTTGCTGATCTCAGCCCAGCGCCCGCCGGGATCCGCAGGCATCTCGGGCGATGGCGTGGTTTTCAACCTTTCGTTTACTGCCAAGGCCAGGGGAGCAACCGGGCTGGCCATCACCGTTCCTGGAGTTCGCAATAGCCAGAATCAGCCCATTCAGGCGCTGGGTTCGCAAACCACGGTGAACGTGAACTGAGGTCCATCAGGCATAGGCCCTTGTTGATAAAATAAGAGCGGGAGACACTAAAGGTACTCGTGCGGAACCATGACAATCCGCGTTATCCCCTGTTAGGGCGCAGGCAGCGTGGCACCACGTTGATAGAAATGATTGCCGCGCTCACCATCCTGCTCATCCTGATCGGCGCAGCGGTACCGGTGGTTCGCTTTACCGTCCAGCGCCAGAAAGAGACTGAGCTGCGCCGCTACCTGTGGGAGATGCGCTCCGCCATTGACCGCTACAAAGATGCCGCCGATCGAAACGCTTTCCAGACAAAGCTCGGCAGCAATGGCTATCCCAAAGACCTCGATACCCTGGTCAAAGGAGAAGACGTCCAGGGGAAAAAACTCCGTTTTCTGCGTCGTATCCCGGTTGATCCCATGACTGGAAAAAACGAGTGGGGCCTGCGTTCTGACCAGGATGATCCAACCTCCGATTCCTGGGGCGGCCAGGACGTCTTCGATGTTTACAGTAAGTCAGACGGTACCGCCCTGGACGGCACGAAGTATAAGGATTGGTAAGGCATGATCGAGATGCTTAAACATCGGCGGGAGAGTGGGTTGCTTCTTCAACAAAGAACTCGCGGCTCCAGAGCTATAGCGGGGGCCAACACCGATCAACGGATCACCGGATCACCCGAACACCCGATGCACCAGCGTGGCTTCACCCTGATTGAGATGATCATTGTCATCTCTATTGTGATGATCCTTACATCAATTGCCATTCCGGTTTACAACATGCATGTCCTGCATGCGCGCGAAGCAGTGCTGAAAGAAGATCTCTACTCCATGCGCCTCTCCATCGACCAGTACACTCAGGACAAAAACAAAGCTCCGCAAGCCCTGGATGACCTGGTTACAGCCGGATACCTGCGCGCCCTTCCTAAAGATCCGTTTACTCAGTCCAGCACAACCTGGGAGCCGGTCAGCGACGATAGCATCCAGCAGTTGGGCCAATCAGACCCCGGCCTGGTAGACGTCCACAGCGGCTCAAAGCTAACCGGCTCAGACGGCACGGCCTATAACACGTGGTAAAAAAACGGCGAGAATAGAACCCTTGGCCTTTGGCCCTTGGCCTTTGGCTCTTTAGCCTTTAGCGGACAGCACTCGTCAAAGGACTTAGCCCTTCAATTAGGGGGATCTTTTTCAAAATCGCTGCGGCGGAGGCATACTTGGCTGTTTCGCGCGCTCACTTTCAGGGACACTTCTGGATGACAGGGGGTTAGAGTGTTATTGAATGAGGGTTTCTGATTCACGTAAAGCGTCATGCAAGGGCGCTTGGGGGCTGATACATGTCTTCCGTTAGCATGGCCCGCTCAGGAGAGAACAAAACTGTTGCCGCAAGCGGAATTCAGTTAGACTGCTGCGTTCAAGATTTTTTGGGAGTCGAGGTGCCACCATGCGTAAACTCCGTCTGCAACTTCTATTTGTAGTCTTCACCTTTCCTCTTCTGCTGGTTCAGCTCGCTCAAGCTCAGGCCGTTCAGGGATACCACAAAGCGCCCAGGCCGATTCCTGAAATTCTGGATGCGCGGCCAACTCCCCTGGTGCTGGCCAGCCCGAAATCGGATTATCTGCTGGTCGCGGACCGGCTCGGAAACCCGCCGCTCTCTGATCTGGCCCAACCTATGCTGCGGCTGGCGGGCATCCGCATCAATCCCTCCACCAATGGACGCCATCATCCTCCGCGCCTGACCGGGCTGCACATCGTGCATGTTCAGGATGGCAAGGAGCAGACGGTTCAGCTTCCCCAGAATGCATATGTCGGCCTTCCGGAGTGGTCATCGGACGGACAACACTTCAGTTTCACGAACACTACACCCACCGCCATCGAGCTCTGGGTGGGGGATGCTGCCTCGGGCGCAGCGCACCGTGTTTCGGGAATAAAAGTAAACGCAATCCTGGGTGAGCCTGTGCAATGGATGCCGGACAGCCGAACGCTGCTGGTAGAGGCGGTGCCGGAAACGCGGGGCAAGCCTCCGGTAGATTCGGCGATCCCCGACGGTCCCATCATTCAGGAAAGCGACGGCAAAAAGGCGCCAGCCGCCACTTATGAAGACCTGCTGCAAAGCAGCCACGATGAAGATCTTTTCGACTATTACGCTACGTCTCAGCTTACACTGGTAGATAGCCGCACAGGCCACCTTACGGCCATCGGCAAACCCGGCATATTCAACCGCATCGATCCTTCGCCGGATGGCGTTCACATTCTTACCGCGCGCATTCATCGTCCGTACTCTTATCTTTTGCCCTTTAACGATTTCGCCAAAGACGTCGAGGTGTGGGACCACAGCGGCAAAATGGAATTCAAGCTCGCCAGCCTGCCGCTGGCCGAGCACGTTCCCATTGAAGGAGTGATGACTGGTCCGCGAGATTACGACTGGATAGCAACACAACCGGCAACATTATGCTGGGCGGAGGCCCTCGACGGCGGCGATACACGAGCCAAAGTTCCCTATCACGACCACCTGCTGATGCTCAGCGCTCCATTTACTGATCAATCCAAAGAACTGGTCAAGCTGGAACAACGCTTTGTCCCGGCTGGTGGCGGATTCGGCGGAGGAGGCCAAAGCGTCCTGTGGGGAGCAAGCGGAATGGGCCTGCTGCATGACTATGACCGCAACCGGCGCTGGGTTCGCACCTTCATGGTCAACGTGAATCAGCCTGGGGCGGCACCCAAGCTGATCTGGGAGCGCTCCATTCGTGACCGCTATCGTGATCCTGGAACGCCATTGATGAGGAGGCTGGCGAACGGTAAGCGGGTGATCTGGCAGAACGGCGATTCTATTTTCCTCTCTGGCGCTGGAGCATCACCCAAGGGAGAGTTCCCTTTCCTTGACCGTTTTGATCTGCAATCGCAAAAAACTGAACGCCTGTTCCACTCCGCGGAAGGCAGCTTTGAGGAAGCCGTGACTCTGGCATCGGAGGATGGCTCGCACTTCATTACCCGCTATGAGAGTCCCACAGAGCCTCCGAACTTTTTCCTGCGCAGCGCGGGCAGCCAGGACAAGAGAGCTCTCACCCACTTTCCTGATGCCGCACCGCAGCTGCGAGGCATTACCAAGCAGATTGTCACCTACAAGCGGGCGGACGGCGTGCCACTCTCCTTTACCCTCTATCTTCCGGCCAACTACAAGCAAGGCGACAGGCTGCCTACCGTTGTCTGGGCCTACCCTCTGGAATTTAACGATGCTGATACAGCAGGACAAATCTCCGGCTCAGCGAACCGTTTCACCACCATTACCGGCATCTCCCAATTGTTCCTAGTAACGCAGGGTTATGCGGTTCTGGATAATGCCACCATGCCCGTGGTCGGAGATCCCGACACCATGAACAACACCTATGTGGAACAGATCGTGGCCAGCGCCAAAGCGGCCATTGACAAGGCAGTCGAAATGGGTGTGACGGACCGTGACCGCGTGGGCGTGGGCGGCCACAGCTATGGCGCCTTCATGACAGCCAACCTACTAGCCCATTCCGACCTGTTTAAGGCCGGGGTGGCGCGCAGCGGAGCCTATAACCGTACCCTGACCCCGTTTGGCTTCCAGAGCGAACGGCGCACGCTGTGGGAGGCGCCGGAGATGTACATCAAGATCTCCCCTTTCATGTTCGCGGACAAGATCAAACACCCTATCCTCCTGATCCACGGCATGGCTGATGACAATTCCGGGACGTTTCCCATCCAGAGCGAGCGACTCTATCAGGCAATCAAGGGGAATGGCGGGATCGTTCGCTATGTGCAACTGCCATACGAGGCGCACGGTTACCTCGGCCGGGAGTCGGTGGAACATACCCTCTACGAGATGGTGGCCTGGTTCGACAAGTGGGTAAAAAATGCACAGCCGACAACACCCACCAACACGGCTGAGGCCGGGAAAACACGATAAAAAAGTCTGTAAAGTCTGTAACGATTAGCCCCCTGGCTGCACTATCTATTAAGAGAACGTCTAAGGCACGTTAGACGGGGTTGGCCGGCATTCAAAAAGCACTGAGTTGCTAGGGGGAGTGCCGGCCACACATAGATTTGCGTCACTTCCCTCATTGCGCCCAGCAATGACAGGAGAATGGTTGAAGATGTTGGTTGGGCAGAAGCAGCCGGGGCAGCTGTTTTGCCCTACTGCATCCTTGCCGCCTCGACCTCATCCTCCGAGCTTGATCACGGATATACCTGGCCTCGCCTTTGCCGTCGATCGAGACTTGAGTTCGCCATATATAAATCTTCCATCACGGAGAAGCCAGTAGTGCTGCGGTTGCAGCAGCGGGCGAAACCTTGTGTCATTTCGCGCATCCATTAAGTTGTGGGCAAAATTCCCGCGAGGCGGGGATATGGTTTAGGCTGGTAGAGTACTCGCCTGGTTACTCAATCAAACTTGCTCCTGCACCAGGGGGCCTGTGGTTGATGCAGCCATCGCAACCATCTACTGGAGCTGGTGACGGCCGGAGAGAACTCCAACGAGGTAAGAACCCGGGTAAAGGAAAGAATCCCTGTGGCGGCTTCGAGCGAAGCAACGAATACAATCGACAACCTAAGCATCAACACCATCCGCACGTTGTCCATGGATGCCGTACAGCAGGCCAACTCCGGGCATCCAGGAACGCCGATGGCGATGGCGCCCGTGGTTTATTGCCTGTGGCAGCGGCTGCTCAGGTTCGACCCTGAAGATCCCATCTGGCCCAATCGCGATCGTTTTGTGCTCTCCGCCGGACACGCCTCCATGCTGCTCTATTCCATGCTGTACCTGACCGGCGTGAAAGCTGTGGACCCCAAATATGAGACTCTGGGCAAGCCCTCCGTCACCCTGGATGACATCAAGCACTTCCGTCAGTTAGACAGCAAATGTCCCGGCCATCCTGAGTATCACTTGACCTCCGGCGTGGAGACTACAACCGGACCCCTGGGACAAGGATTGGCCAACAGCGTGGGCATGGCGATTGCCGAACGCTGGCTGGCGGCGCACTTCAACAAACCCGGCTACGAGCTGTTCAATTACAACGTCTTTTCGCTGTGTGGTGATGGCGACATGATGGAGGGCGTCTCTAGCGAAGCCGCTTCGCTGGCCGGGCATCTTCAGCTTTCCAACCTCTGCTGGATCTACGACAACAATCACATCACCATTGAAGGGCACACTGCGCTTGCATTCACGGAAGACGTGGCCACGCGGTTCATGGGCTACGGGTGGAACGTGACGCGCGTGGGCGACGCCAATGATCTGGAGATGCTGACGCGCGCCTTGCAGACTTTCCTAAACACCAACGATCGCCCCACACTGATCATTGTTGACAGTCATATTGCTTATGGCGCGCCTCACAAACAGGATACGGAAGCCGCCCACGGCGAGCCTCTGGGTGAAGATGAGATTCGCCTGGCCAAGCGCAATTACGGCTGGCCCGAAGATGCCAAATTTCTGGTGCCGCCGGAGGTGCCGGAGAACTTGCGCCACGGCATTGGCAAGCGCGGGCGCGAGCTGCGCGCAGCGTGGGAGACGCTACTGGAGAACTACAAAAAGGACTACCCGGTGCTGGCCGAGCATCTGCGCCTGATGCTGCGCCGCGAGCTACCACAGGGATGGGACAAGGACCTGCCCGGCTTCCCCGCCGATCCCAAAGGACTCGCCAGCCGCGAATCTTCCGCCAAAGTGCTGAATGCTCTGGCAAAGAATGTCCCATGGATGATTGGCGGCGCGGCCGATCTTGCGCCTTCAACCAAGACCCGCCTTACTTTTGATGGCGCGGGAGATTTTGAGGCCGGTCAATATGGCGGACGAAATTTTCACTTTGGCATTCGCGAACATGCAATGTGTTCGATCCTGAACGGCCTTTCGCTGAGTAAGATCCGCGCTTTCGGGTCTGGATTTTTGATTTTCAGCGACTACTCGCGGCCGCCCATGCGCCTGGCCGCACTGATGGAAATTCCGGTCATCTATGTGTTTACTCATGACTCCATCGGCCTGGGTGAAGATGGCCCCACCCACCAGCCGGTGGAACAGCTGGCATCATTGCGGGCGCTGCCAGGCTTCCTGGTGATTCGTCCGGCAGACGCCAACGAAGTGACGGAGGCGTGGCGAGTGATTATGCAGCTGCGGCACGAACCCGCCGCTCTTGTGCTCTCACGGCAGGCGCTGCCCACGTTTGACCGCAGCAAGTACGCTCCGGCCGCAGGAGTGGCCAAGGGCGCCTACATCCTGGCGGATGCACCAAACGGAAAGCCGGAATTGATCCTGATGGCGACTGGAAGCGAAGTTTCCCTGTGCGTTTCTGTTTATGAGCAGCTCAGCAAAGAGGGTTGCAAAGTGCGGGTCGTCAGCATGCCCTGTTGGGAAATCTTCGAGCAGCAGACTCCTGAGTACCGCAACAGCGTGATTCCGCCGGAGGTGAAAGCGCGGATTTCAGTGGAGCAAGCATCTACTCTGGGCTGGTCGCAGTATGTGGGCACGGATGGCATTACAATCGGAATGAAGACCTTTGGGGCCTCAGCTCCACTGAAAGAACTGCAGAAGAAATTCGGCTTTACTCCAGACGCAGTCATCTTAGCCGCCAGAACGTTGCTGGCACAGAGGAGACAATAGCGCATGCAAGTCGTGCTTGGTTCTGACCATGCCGGATTTGAGCTGAAGAAAATCCTGAGCTCTCACTTGCAGGAAAACGGGCACCTGGTGCTCGATGTAGGCACGTACAGTACGGAGCCGGTGGATTACCCTGACTTTTCTGAAGCTCTCGGCCTGACGGTGCTGCGTGGCGAGGCCGAGCGCGGCATCCTGATCTGCGGAAGCGGAGTCGGGGCTTCTGTAGCCGCCAATAAGATGGCGGGAATCCGCGCCGGCATCTGCCATGATTGTTACTCAGCCCATCAGGGTGTGGAGCACGATGACGTTAATGTGCTGGTGTTGGGAGCGCGCATCATCGGCCTGGAGCTGGCCAAAGACCTTTGCATCACTTTCCTGAATGCCCGCTTTACGGCTGAAGAACGGCATCAGCGGCGGCTAAGAAAAATCATCGAAATTGAGAAGCGCCACGCGCCCGGCAAATTCGCCAAGGAGAAGAGTTTATGAGTCCAGTTAGCTCTCTTGAGACACCAAAATCCGGCAAGGCTGCCCAGGAAAATCCGCTCAAGCTGCTGCAAAAATTCGGCCAGTCGATCTGGCTGGACTACATCCGCCGCAACCTGATCACCAGCGGCGAGCTCCAGAGGCTGATCGATGAGGACGGGTTGCGCGGCATGACGTCCAATCCTTCTATTTTTGAGAAGGCCATTGCCGGCAGCACCGATTATGCCGACATTCTGGAGCAGCTCCATGCTAAGGGCCAGAGCGCCGAAGAAATCTACGAAACCATTGCCATTCGCGATATCCAGGATGCCGCTGATCTGCTGTTGCCGGTCTATCACGCAACCAATCGCCGTGACGGTTACGTAAGCCTGGAGGTTTCGCCCAAGCTGGCACGCTCCACTCAGGAAACTATGGAAGAGGCTCGGCGACTGTGGAAAGCTGTGGGCCGGCCAAACATCATGATCAAAATTCCGGGCACGCCGGAAGGCGCACCCGCGATCCGGCAGATGATCAGTGAAGGCATCAACATCAACGTAACCCTGCTCTTTTCCCAGGATGCTTACGTGAAAGTTGCTGAGGCGTTTGTTGCCGGGCTGGAGGCATACCGCGGAGACGATATCGCGAAAATTGCCGGCGTTGCCAGCTTCTTTGTGAGCCGCATTGATACGCTGGCTGATTCGATGGTCACGGCGAAGCTCAAGAATGTGAAGAGCCCGCAGGAAGAACAGTTATTGCGCGGGTTGCTGGGGAAAGTTGCCATCGCCAATGCCAAGCAGGCGTATGAAAAATACTCGCAAATCTTTTCCGGCGACCGCTGGAAAGCACTGGCTGCGCGAGGAGCACAAACCCAGCGCTTGCTGTGGGCCAGCACCAGCACCAAGAATCCAGCGTACAGGGATGTGATGTACGTGGAAGGCTTGATCGGTCCGGACACCGTGAATACCATACCGCCGGCCACGCTGGATGCTTTTCGCGATCACGGCCAGGCAAGCCGAACGCTGGATGCCGATCTGGCAGCTGCGGATAAGACGATGGCTGACATGGAGAAAGCCGGCATCTCCATGCGTGCAATGACCGACCAGCTTCTGGATGAGGCAATTAAGCTGTTCGATGATGCTTTTGACAAGCTGATCTCCGCCATCGCAGAAAAAAAAACTGAACCCGCCAAGGCCAGGCCCAAAATTCAATGCTTAGCCTATGACTTACCGGCGGCACTGAATCAGGCCGTTGACTCGACCCTAAAAGACTGGCAAGCGAACAACAAGATGAACCGTCTTTGGACGGGTGATAGGTCGCTATGGACCGGCGACGATGAACACAAGTGGCTGGGCTGGCTGCACGTGGCCGAGGACCAGGCAGCCCACCTGCAGGAGCTTTCAGATATTGCTGCTGACGTGGTTCAGGCCGGCTTTCGCCACGCGTTGCTGTTGGGAATGGGGGGCTCGAGCCTGTGTCCGGAAGTGTTGAAGATAACTTTTGGAAAACAGGCAGGCCATCCGGAGCTGCATGTGCTGGATTCAACCGATCCCGCGCAAATCAAAGCCATCGAACAACAGATTGATGTTGCCAAAACGCTGTTCATTGTGGCCAGCAAATCGGGCAGCACGCTGGAACCCAATATCTTCAAGCAATACTTCTTTGATCGCGCGGAACAGGTTGCAGGCAAAGGAAATGCCGGCAAACAATTTTTGGCCATTACAGACCCTGGCTCGAAGATGCAACAGGTGGCCGAACAGAACCATTTCCGCCGCATCTTCTTTGGGGCGCCAGGCATTGGCGGGCGCTATTCAGCCCTTTCCAACTTTGGGTTGGTTCCTGCGGCGATTATGGGAGTTGATGTCCGGCGCTTCCTGGAGTGCACGGAGAAGATGGTGCGGGCGTGCGATGCCTCGGTGGCGGTAGAGCAGAATCCGGGGGCGGTGCTGGGCGTCATCCTGGGCACCGCAGCAAAGAATGGCCGCGACAAGATCACCATTATCACCTCACCGGGAATCCGGGACCTGGGCGCTTGGCTGGAACAACTTCTGGCCGAAAGCACCGGGAAGCAAGGCAAGGGATTGGTTCCTGTCGATCGAGAAAAGCTGGGAGCGCCGGAGATTTATGGAGCAGACCGGGTGTTTGTCTACCTGCGGCTGGCAAATGACGCTGACTCCGCGCAGGATTCACAAGTAGAGGCCTTGCGCAAAGCCGGACAGCCGGTGGTGCGCATCAATGTGGCCGATATTTACGACATTGGACAAGAATTCTTCCGTTGGGAAATCGCCACCGCAGTGGCCGGCTCGATTATCGGCATCAACGCCTTCAACCAGCCGGACGTGGAGGCAAGCAAGATTGTGACTCGCCAGTTGACAGAGCAGTACGAAAAGACCGGCAAGCTTCCGGACGAAAAGCCAATCTGGGAGGGAGACGATTTCAAACTCTTCACGGACGAGCGCAACGCAGCGAACTTGAAGAAGCTGGCCGGCAGCGAGAAGTCGCTGGTAGGCTTCCTGCGCACGCATTTCAGCCAGCTCGCTCCCGGAGATTACTTTGCGTTGCTGGCTTACATCCAGATGAATGGCGAGCATGAGGAGAGTTTGCAGTCCATTCGTCATACAATTCGCGACCGCCGACATGTGGCCACGTGCCTGGGTTTTGGTCCACGCTTTCTGCACTCCACCGGACAAGCCTATAAAGGCGGGCCGAACAACGGCGTCTTTCTTCAAGTAACGTGCGACGACGCGGTGGACCTGCCGGTGCCAGGACAGAAATATACCTTCGGCGTAGTCAAGGCGGCACAGGCGCGCGGCGATTTTCAGGTTTTGGCAGAACGTAAACGGCGGGCGCTGCGAATCCATCTGCCGGCAGATGTGAAGGGCGGATTGAAGAAGCTGAATGCAGCGATAACGGAAGCGTTGGGGTGATCATGGAGTTTTGCATGCTTCGAGAGGACGTCAATCAAAGCCCCGTTAAGCGTGCGCTATCGGCGTGGGTACGCACGTTATGGTTGTCCTGGAGAGCAGCGGAGCAGATCCCTCCGGGCCTGTTCGCGCGCTGAAGACGGCGCGCGCGAACCCCGTCCCGTTCGGGATGACACCTTCGAGAGGTCGTAGAGTTCTGTCGAGATTATGTGGTGCTTGACGCTCAGAATGGGGGCATATGCAACTAGGAATGGTCGGACTGGGAAGAATGGGCGGCAACATGGTGCGGCGCCTGATGCGCGGTGGGCACGAATGCGTGGTGACAGATCTAAGCCCACAGAATGTGCAGGAACTGGGCAAAGAGGGCGCGACCGGCTCTTCTTCCCTGGATGATTTTGTTACAAAACTCAAGAAACCGCGCGCGGCATGGGTCATGGTCCCTGCGGGAGATCCTACGGAGCAGACCGTAACGACACTGGGACAGAAGTTCGAGGCCGGTGACATCATCATTGACGGCGGCAATTCCTATTTCAAGGATGACGTGCGGCGGTCGCAAAAGCTGAAGGAACGCGGCATCCACTATATTGACGTGGGCACGAGCGGCGGCGTCTGGGGGCTGGAGCGGGGCTACTGCATGATGCTGGGCGGACCCAGGGAAGCGGTTGAGCATCTTGATCCGATTTTCAAAACCCTGGCGCCGGGCATGGGCGATATTCCTCGCACTCCCGGACGCGAAAAATTGGACGGCACAGCGGAGTTGGGCTATCTCTATTGCGGGCCGTCCGGTGCGGGACATTTTGTGAAGATGGTGCACAACGGCATTGAGTACGGACTGATGCAAGCCTATGCTGAAGGGTTTGACATCTTCCGCAACGCTGCCTCCGAACAGTTGGCGCAGGAGTACCGCTATCCGCTGAACGTGGCCGATATCGCAGAGGTTTGGCGGCGCGGCAGCGTGGTTTCCTCGTGGCTGCTCGATCTTACGGCCATGGCGCTGGCGGAGAACCCGACGCTTTCAGAATATACCGGCTATGTGCAGGACTCCGGGGAGGGGCGATGGACCATTGCCGCGGCGCTGGATGAGGCCGTTCCAGTGGAGGTCCTGTCTGCGGCGCTTTACACACGCTTCCGTTCGCGCCAGGAGCATACGTTCGCTGAAAAAATGCTTAGCGCGATGAGGCAGAAGTTCGGCGGCCACATTGAGTTGACTGCAAAAAAAGAAAAGGCTTCGTAGCCCGGAGAATTCCTTATGCCACAACTGGAACGGGACGCGGACGACGTAGAGTTGAAAAATGCCGAGAGACCTGCGCGGCAGACCGGCCCCTGCGCGATGGTCGTCTTTGGCGCGAGCGGTGATTTAACCGCCCGCAAACTGTTCCCCGCGCTTTATAACCTGGTGAAAAGCAACATGCTTTCACGGGATTTCGCCATTGTGGGTGTGGCCCGCAACGACCTAACTACGGAGCAGTTCCGGCAGACAATGGGCGAGCAGCTTGTGAAGTTTGCCACCGACAAGGTTGATCCAGGACTGCGGGACTGGCTGCTGGAGCGCCTCTATTACGTAAGTGGAGACTTCAAGGACCCTCAGCTTTATGCCAAATTGATACAGGCCCTGGTCCAGGCAGACAACAACCACCACACGCAGGGCAATTACTTCTTTTACCTGGCCACCAGTACGGTCTTCTTCGGCGACATTGTGGACCAACTCGGCGCTTGCGGATTGACTGGGGAGAAAGACGGCCACTGGCGCCGCCTGGTCTTCGAAAAACCTTTCGGCAATGATCTTCGGTCAGCCAAGGAGTTGAATCACACGATCAAAAAAGTACTGGCGGAAGAGCAGATTTATCGCATCGATCACTATCTGGGAAAGGAAACCGTACAGAACATTCTGGTGTTCCGCTTCAGCAACGGCATTTTTGAGCCGGTATGGAACCGGCGCTACATTGACCACGTGCAAATCACGGTGGCGGAAACGGTGGGGGTGGAAAAGCGTGGCGGATATTTCGATATGGCCGGAACCCTGCGCGATATGGTGCCCAACCACCTGTTTCAACTCGTGTCTCTCACCACCATGGAGCCTCCGATCTCCTTTAGCCCTGACGCAGTCCATGATGAACAATCGAAGATTCTTCACGCGATCCAGCCGTTCTCGGCTGAGGACGTGCTGCACTGCGCCGTGCGCGGCCAATATGGAGAAGGAGACGTCAACGGCGAGCGCGCCCCCGCCTACCGCGCCGAGTCTGGTGTGCCACCGGACTCGAAAACCGAGACCTTTGTCGCCCTGCGGCTGGTCATTGATAACTGGCGCTGGGCCGGCGTACCTTTTTACCTGCGCACGGGCAAGCGCCTGGCAGCGCGTCACACGGAGGTGGCGATTGAATTCAAGCGAGCGCCCTTCATTCTGTTCCGCGACACTCCGGTCAGCAGCCTCAAACCTAACCAGCTTCTCATCCACATTTCTCCGGATGAAGGCATCTCCATGCGGTTCGGCGCCAAGGTCCCGGGTCCGCAGGTCAAAGTAGGCTCCGTAGAAATGGACTTCAATTACGCCGACTACTTTGGCACGACGGCCAACACCGGCTATGAAATTCTTCTCTATGACGGCATTAGCGGGGACCAAACACTGTTCCAGCGCGCGGACATGGTTGAGGCCGGATGGAGCGTGGTTGATCCTATTCTTGATGTGTGGAAGGCCCTGCCGCCGCGCAATTTTCCTAACTACGCCGCCGGATCCTGGGGCCCAAAAGAGGCGGACGAGATCATTGTTCGCGACGGCCGCGCGTGGAGACGGATTGAGCAATGACCCAACGGGAGAATTTGGTAATTGGGTAAGTTGGTAACTTGGTAATTGAAAGTCAAAGGCGAATGCTCTGACTTCATGCAGATTTTAGCGGGTGACATCGGTGGGACCCATACCCGGATCGCGCTCTTTGAGGAAGACGCGAGCGGAGCGCTCACACTCGTGCTGGAGCGCGTCTATCCCAGCCGCGAGCATAAGAGTCTGGATGAGATCGTTAGCCTTTTTTTGAGCGAGCAGAGAACCACCATCCATCTTGCCTGCTTTGGAATTGCCGGCCCGGTGCTCCATGGCGAAGTCTCCACTCCAAACCTTCCCTGGGTAGTCAACGCGTTCCAGCTTGCCAAACAAATCGGCATCGAGAGTGTCTTGCTGATCAATGACCTCCAGGCACACGCCTCGGGAATTGCCGACCTTGCGGCAGAAGATTTTATTGCCTTGACCAAGGTTGACGCGGGAACCGGCAATGGCGCGCTGCTTGCCGCCGGCACCGGCCTGGGCGAGGCCGGGCTTTACTGGGACGGATTCCGCCGCCGTCCATTTCCCTGTGAAGGCGGTCACGCTGATTTTGCGCCACGAAATGATCTGGAGATTGGGCTATTGCGGTATTTGCTCAACAAATTCGGACGCGTCAGCTACGAGCGGGTGCTTTCCGGGCCAGGCCTGAAAAACATCTACGATTTTCTGCGCGATAGCCGGACAGAACAGGAACCGGGTTGGCTGAAAGAGGAATTGCAACAATCGGCTGATCCTGTGGTTGTGATCTCAGAGCAAGGACTTAAGGGCAAGGCCCCTATTTGCGAGCGAGCCCTGGATATTTTTGTGACTATCTACGGAGCAGAAGCAGGCAATCTGGCGCTGAAATTGATGGCTACCGGTGGAGTGTTTGTAAGCGGAGGAATCGCCGCCAAGGTTCTGCCCAAGCTCACCACTCCGGCATTCGTCGAGGCCTTTGTCTCTAAAGGACGCCTGCAACCGCTGATGGAGACGATTCCGGTGAAGGTAATCGTAAATGACAAGGTAGGCCTGATTGGGGCGGCACGGTACGCTCTAGTGCAGCGGTCAAATTTGTGATTCTTTGCTTTGTCTTTGATTGATTCGGTACCGAGTACCCTCCATGGCTCCCGAAATCAAAATCGTCGAAGATCTGCCAGCGCTCTATCGCGCCGGTGCTCAAGAATTCTCCCGCTGCGCCGGTGAAGCGGTCGCTGCGAATGGGCGATTTGCCGTGGCACTGTCTGGCGGGTCAACTCCCAAAGGAGTTTATTCCCTGCTCGCCGCCGACCCGAATCTGCCGTGGGACAAGATTCATGTCTTCTTTGGCGATGAGCGGCACGTTCCTCCAACTGATCCTGAAAGCAACTACCGCATGGCCCAGGAATCACTGCTTTCGAGGGTCCAGGTCCCACCGCAGAACGTACACCGCATTGCGGCTGAGGTGGACGCCGGCGCCGCCGCCCATCAATACGAGACGGAATTACGCAACTTCTTCCAAGCCGCTCCCGGTGGATGGCCCCGGTTCGACCTGATTATGCTAGGCATGGGCCCGGACGGCCATACCGCCTCCCTGTTTCCCGGCAGCGCGGCGCTCAATGAGAATTCCCGATGGGTAGTAGCCAACTGGGTAGAAAAATTTCACACCTATCGCATCACCTTCACATTTCCGGCGCTCAACCACGCTGCCGCAGTCATGTTCTTGGTGGCTGGGGAAGACAAATCCGATACGTTGAAGAAGGTCCTTCAGTCTCAGCCACAAGACGCCTACCCCTGCCAGGGGGTTCAGCCAGTGAACGGGCGGTTGCTTTGGATCGTGGACAAGACGGCTGCAAAACTGTTATAGAAATAATGAATCATTAAAATACTCTAATCTGAGACCGGAAAATCGAAAGGACCCTTTGAACTCAATTTCGTTTCGCGCGAAATTAAGCCGCAGGCTTGTTTATCCTCTTCTCTTTCTCGTTCCTGTTCTCTTATTCGCCCAGTCAACGCCAGGCAGAGAGGCCAATTCCCAGCATCGAAGCAAAAGAAAGGGTCATGGGCTTCAACTGGCCAGTTCATCCTTCCCGGCCGAGGGCAACATCCCTACCCAATTTACCTGCCAGGGTGAGGACATCTCGCCGGCATTGACCTGGAAGAATGCTCCGCCTGGGACAAAGACATTCGCACTCATCGTCCATGATCCTGACGCGCCTAGGGCCGGCGGCTTCACACATTGGGTGGTCTACAACCTGCCGGCAACGGTCTCACAGATCACCCAAGGGGCTGCCAAAGGGGAAAATCCACTAGGCGGCACTCAGGGAAAAAACGATTTTGGGCAGACGGGTTATCGTGGGCCATGCCCGCCCTCCGGAACCCATCGCTATTATTTTTATCTCTATGCTCTGGGGGCGGAACTGAATCTCCCACCCGGCGCAAGCAAAGATGAACTGGAAAAAGCCATAAAGGGGCACATGCTGGAGAAGACTGAGTTGATGGGAAGGTATAAGAAGGGCCCTTAGCCCTTGCCTTTAGCTCTTGGCTGGAGCATTTTCATGATTTGCTGTGTCTTTTTTTTGACGCCATGTAATCCGGCCGCCAGCGCACCCAGCCTTCAGCGCAGGAAACATCTTGGGCTGAAGAAATACAGCCCTCTTCCGCTACGCGTGATCATCTCGATGGCAAGGCGAGGCATGGTCAGCTGATTCGGGCTACGACATAAACGGTAAATTTGCTCTCGTCCAAGGAGCCCGGCTCTGAACTTTGGCATTATAGCAATGTAGCCTGCCCTTCGCGGCGAGCTTGCTGAGCCGAAGGGGCGCTGGCAATTACGCAGTGACAGCTTTGTTGGCGCAGTGCTTTTCAAATGCGTTCTTCAACGCAGCGGCAATCTCGGCCGGGCCGTTGGATTCAATATCGCTGCGCTGCATCATGTAAACCAATTGGCCATCGCGCAGAATTCCAATGGACGGCGAGGATGGAGGATATCCGGTAAAGTGGCGGCGGGCAGCGTCCGTGGCCTCGCGGTCCTGGCCGGCAAAAACGGTGATCATGCGCTCAGGGCGAACGCTGTTTTGAATCGCCGCGCGAACTGCCGGGCGCATTCTGCCGGCGGCGCAGCCACAAATCGAGTTGACCACCACCATGACCGTGCCCTTCTGAGCCAGGGCCTTTTCCACATCTGAGGCGGTGCGTGCTTCCTCAACCCCGGCCGAGGTGAGTTCCTGGCGCATGGGCGCAACCATCATTTCTGGATACATTGAGTTTTCCTCCTGTTTGACTCTTTGATTCTACCAAGCCGCAGCCACATTCTGAAATTGCAAAAGACGCGGCCCCTGGCGTTGCCCTTTGGCTCCTGGCTCACACTCCGCGTTCGGTCCTGAATTCGAAGGCTGAACGGGGTGTTGCTTTTGCTAAATACTAAGTACTAAATACTGCACAGCAATGATCCGCTTCTGGCCATTCCGCTTGCGTTATCCTGAAGCTGGTTTGAACCTTCAGGAAAACGTCGCTTTGGCTCCACTCACCACCTTCAAAGTGGGTGGCCCAGCCCGCTACTTTGCTGATTGCGCCAGCGAATCAGAAGTCCAGGAGGCTGTGGCTTACGCGGCAGAGCACAAATTGCCACTGTTCGTCCTGGGCGGCGGGAGCAATCTGGTGATTGCCGATGAAGGCTGGCCCGGCCTGGCGGTAAAGATCTCCATCCAAGGGAGAGAAGAGACTGCCGGGGGCTTCTTCCGCGTGGGCGCGGGAGAAGACTGGGACGCGTTTGTAGCTCACGCCGTCGCCGAAAATTATTCGGGGATTGAATGCCTGAGCGGAATTCCCGGCACCGTGGGCGGCACTCCAGTGCAGAATGTGGGCGCTTATGGGCAGGAGGTGGCTGAAACCATTGCCTACGTGCGCCTGCTTGAACTCGCAACGGGCAAGATCATCGAGATGAACAAAGGGGAATGCGGCTTCTCCTATCGCAGCAGCATCTTCAACAGCACGCTGCGGGGCCGTTACATTGTGCTTTGGGTGGCATATCAGCTGGTTCACGATGCAGAGCCGCGCATCGAATATGCCGACTTGAAAAAGCACTTTGCCACAAGTTCCAGCCCGCCCACGCTGCAGCAGGTACGCGAAGCGGTACGTGAAATTCGCAAAAGCAAGGCCATGCTGATCGTCGAAGGCGATGAAGATTGCCGCAGCGCTGGCTCATTCTTCAAGAACCCGCTGGTCAGCCCGGCTGACGCAGATCGGATCGCATTACTGGCCCGGCAAAGGGCGACCGATAAAATCCTGCCGCGTTACCCTGGAACCGATGGCCTGGTTAAGCTGCCTGCCGCATGGCTGGTAGAGCATGCTGGATTTCATAAAGGCTATGCGCGAGGTCCGGTAGGCATCTCGCGCAAGCACACGCTGGCAATCGTGAATCGTGGTGGCGCCACGGCCGAGGACATCATGGCCCTGAAAGATGAAGTGCAAAAACGTGTATTCGATGTGTGGGGGGTTGAACTTCAGCCTGAGCCAGTGTTTGTGGGAGTTGAATTGCCCGCCATTGGTTCGCCATCGCAGCAATTATGACGATTTGCTCTCATCGCGACGACGGCAGCACAGCGATTCAAAGAATCTGGTAATTGAAAGTCAAAAGCCAACTGTTCTAGATGCGAACAAGCGGCCTCAACTCGTGAACCATTCATCAGGGGCACGCCTCATCGAAGTGCCCTGCTCAGCCAAAAATGGCATCGAGCTTCTCTGCAACTTTTTGATTACCAAGGTGTTTGTCTCGAAAGTGTGGGGATGCAGCAATTTTTCGATTTCCCCGCAATGATATTGCTTCGTATGATCGGGGCAGCCAATTCATTCAGGACGGGTGACGATGCGAACAAAAATCCTTCTCTTCTTCTTCCTGGTAGCACCTGCACTTATTGTGACTCCAGTTATCTCGAGCGCGCAGGTTGCGGTGGGAATATCGGTCCACATTGGGCCGCCGGCATTGCCGGTGTATGTCCAGCCGCCATGTCCTGAACCCGGCTATATCTGGACGCCCGGCTACTGGGCCTGGGGACCGGACGGATACTATTGGGTTCCTGGCGTCTGGGTCGCACCCCCCGCGGTGGGCCTGCTTTGGACTCCGGGATATTGGGGATGGGGAGGCGGCGTCTACCTCTGGCATGCGGGGTATTGGGGACCGCACGTCGGCTTCTATGGCGGCATCAACTACGGCTTTGGCTATGGCGGCGTGGGCTTCGTGGGTGGATATTGGCGCGGCGGCAGCTACTTCTACAACCGCTCTGTCACCAACGTAAACGTCGTCAACATCCACAACACCTACATCAATAATACGGTGATCAACCGGACGACAATCAACCACGTAAGCTATAACGGCGGTAATGGCGGCGTGAGTGCCCGGCCCACGCAGATGGAACGCCAATATGAAAATGAGCGGCACGTGCAGGCTACCGGCATGCAAACGCAGCACGAACACATGGCAGGTACGAATCGCTCGCTGCTGGCGTCGGCCAATCATGGACGGCCGCCGATTGCGGCCACCTCAAGGGCCGGTGAGTTCAGTGGCAAGAATGTAGTGGCAGCGCGCCAGGTAAACACCAATTACCATGGCAACAACAACTTCAATCGCGGTAATAACGGTACTAACAACGGAGTCAGCCACAACAACCCATCCGTCAATTCCAACAATTCACGAAATAGGGGCTCGTTCAACAGCAACTACTCTAAGGCAAACAACAATGGCGGTTCGCAAAATCATGGCGGCTCGCCACACGGAGGCGGCTCCCCCCACGGCGGCGGCTCCCCCCGCCAGGGCCAGCGTGAACATGAGCACAAATAGATGAATCTAAGCGGGTAATCGTAATTTAAAGACGCGGCAAAATAACCCTGAACAGCAACCGATCCTTCAATAGAGACCAACACCTGGCCTCCCTCGAATCCGCTCTTCGAGGGGCTGCGTACTTCAAGTGAAACTTCCTGCCGTTCCGCTCATCTCATGAGGGCTGGAAAAGCTGACCTCTTAGGGCTCAAGGTCGTCTAAAATTAGGGGACAATATGCTGATCAAGAAACCAAGTGACATACCTTCTTCAGAGATCACGCCGAAGCCTGTGTACGTGAACCGGCGCAAATTCCTGGCGGGCGCGGCGGCCACAAGCGCAGCCGTTGCTGCCGGGCTTTATCTGCGGAATGCCGGAAGCCAGCCGGCAGCGACGGTGGAGGCAAGCACGAAGCTGACCGGCATCGTAAAAAGCCAATACAGCACCAGCGAAAAGCCGACATCCTTCAAGGACATTACCAATTACAACAATTATTACGAGTTCAGCACGGATAAGTACGAACCCAACGGACTCTCTGCGAATTTCCGCACTCGTCCGTGGACAGTCTCCATTGAAGGGCTGGTCAAGAAGCCTAAAAAGCTCGATATAGACACCATCACCAAGCTGGCGCCGCCGGAAGAACGCATCTACCGGCATCGTTGCGTGGAGGGCTGGTCCATGGTGATTCCGTGGGTAGGATTTCCTCTGAGCGCCTTGATCAAGCAGGCAGAGCCCCTGGGCACCGCTAAATTTGTGGCGTTTGAGACGATTCTGGCGCCGGACCAGATGCCCAATCAGAAACGGGGTGTGCTGGAGTGGCCCTACGTTGAGGGGCTGCGTATGGATGAAGCGATGCATCCTCTCACCATTCTGGCCGTCGGGCTTTATGACGAGGTCTTGCCCAATGTGGATGGAGCACCGTTGCGCCTCGTCGTTCCCTGGAAGTACGGCTTCAAGGGAATCAAAGCCATCGTGAAGGTGAAGTTTGTCGACACCATGCCGCCCATCACCTGGAACATGATGGCCCCGGATGAGTATGGTTTTTACTCTAACGTGAATCCCAACGTAAACCATCCGCGCTGGAGCCAGGCGGCGGAGCGCAGAATCGGCGACAGCATTTTTTCTCCCAAGCATGCCACGCTCATGTTCAACGGATACGGCGACCAGGTGGCCAGTCTGTATTCAGGCATGGACCTGCGCAAATACTACTGATGCCATTGCGGGAAAAGTTAATTCGCGCGCTTAAGGTCCTGGTTTTCCTGCTCTGCCTGGGACCGGCCGACGTCCTCACCTGGAAGGCATTCCACGATCTGCTGGGAGCCAATCCGGTTGACGTGATTACCCGCGCCACCGGCCGGTGGACGCTCACTTTCCTGCTGATCACGCTGAGCATCACGCCCTTGCGCAGGCTCTTCCGGCTGCCATGGATGATTCGCTTTCGCCGGATGCTTGGCCTCTTCGCATTTTTCTACGGCAGCTTGCACCTGATGACATACGTCTGGCTGGACAAGTTTTTCAATGTGCCGGAGATGCTGCATGATATTGCCAAGCGCCGCTTTATTACCGCCGGCATGACTGCGTGGGCGCTGATGTTGCCGTTGGCCCTGACGTCAACGGCGGGATGGATTCGACGCCTGGGCGGAAAACGCTGGCAGAAGCTGCATTACCTGATTTACTTAAGTGCCGCCGCCGGCGTGGTCCACTTTATCTGGCTGGTCAAAGCTGACATTCGACGGCCCCTCACATATGGCGCAGTTCTGACCGCACTGCTCGCATTCAGAGTCCTTGTGTGGGGGATGGCGAAGGCAAGATCACGGGCAGCCGCGCAAGCGGCTCATCCGGAAATTGGATCATCAGGTCAACTCAAGAAACAACCCCAATAGCACAGTCTCACCCCCAGGCAGCTCCGACTTTTTCCGAACGCCTTATAGAGAGCGGTCTGGGTTGAATGCTAAGTGCGGCTTCTTTGCGTTATCCTAGTGAATTCGAGAATGTTTATGCGAAAATGTGTCTTCCGTCTTGCCCTCCCGTTTTTCCTTTTATTGACGATAGCAATTCAAGCTCAGGATCTGGCTTCATTTGAGAAGCGCATTACCGTCCGCAAACTGCCCAACGGCTTGACCGTGATCATCATGGAGCGGCCTGAAGCACCGGTATTTTCGTTTTACACCCACGTGGACGCCGGAGCTGCGCAAGAACAGCTGGGCATTACCGGCCTGGCGCACATGTTCGAGCACATGGCGTTTAAGGGCACAGACAAGATCGGCACTACGAATTACCCTGCCGAGAAGCTGGCGCTGGCAAAGGTGGAGCAGACCTATGCCGCGTACCAGCGGGAAACTGAGAAAGAGTTCGGGCGCGATCCCAAGAAAGTGACTGAACTGGAGAAGGCCTGGAAAGACGCTATCGCGGATGCCGACCAGTATGTAGTACCCAACCAGTTTGGAGAAATTGTAGAGAGCCAGGGCGGGGTTGGCCTCAATGCATTCACTGACTGGGACGAGACCGGATATCACTACTCTTTTCCGGAAAACCGCCTCGAGTTGTGGGCCTACCTGGAGTCTGAACGCTTTCTCCATCCGGTGATGAGGGAATTTTACAAAGAGCGTGACGTGGTTTATGAAGAGAGGCGCCTGCGGACGGACAGCGCGCCGTTTGGGCGTCTGCTGGAGCAATTTCAAGGCGCGGCCTTCATAGCTCACCCTTACGGGCGCCCGGTCCTCGGCTGGCCTTCCGATCTGCGCGCTTTCTCCGCCACCGATGCAATCAACTTCTTCCACAAATATTATGTGCCAACCAACATGGTGGTGACAGTTGTGGGTGATGTAAAAGCGGCGACGGCCATGCCGATCATCGAAAAGTATCTCGGACGCCTGCCCGCGGCGGCCGCGCCTGAGCCTCTACGCACGAAAGAACCTCCGCAAATATCAATGCGGGAAGCTGTCCTGCACGAGCAAAGCCAGCCCATTTACATTGAAGGCTATCACCGTCCGGACGCCAGAGACCCGGACGACCCGGTCTACGATGTCCTGGCTGATCTGCTCTCCAAAGGCCGCACCTCGCGGCTGTATCGCTCCCTGGTGCGCGACAAACAAATTGCTATTGAAGCCGAAGGCGGCAGCTATCCCGGCACTAAGTATCCAAACCTTTTCTACTTTTTTGCAGTTCCATCTGGGGGACACACGGCTCGCGATATGGCCGGGCCAATTCATGACGAGATCGAAAAACTGAAAACCCACGACGTGAGCGACGAAGAGTTGCAATCCGTGAAGACCAGGGCCAAGGCTGACCTGATCCGCGGGCTGGCGGACAACGAAGGACTGGCTTTACAACTCGGCCAGACCCAGGCACGGTTTGGAGACTGGCGAGAACTGTTCCGTGATATCGACCGGATTGAGAAGGTGACCAAAGCGGATGTCCGGCGTGTGGCCCAGAAAACCTTCACAGAAAATAACCGGACGGTGGGTGTGATCGAAACGGAGAAGCCGCCGACGCCGGCAGTGCCTCAAGGAGGACAACAGTGACAGAGCGATCGGTTTATCGGGGCATCGGTGCACCAGGTTATCGGAAAACCGGGCTGCGGCTACTTTGCTTTGCCCTGCTCGGAATCTCTTTGTTATCGTCACCGGCTGTCGCGCAGACAAAAACTGCCGCATCGGCAGCGCAAAGTCCGTCATCGAGTGCGCCGTCTGCATCATGGAAGCAGATTCCAGTTCCGCCACTGCATCAGTTTCATCCTCAGGAACCCAGGCGGGTGGAGCTGCCTAACGGTCTGGTGATCTTTCTTCAGGAAGATCATGAGTTGCCGATGATTAATGGAACGATCCGCATCCGCGGCGGCAGGCGCGACGTGCCGGCCGATAAGACCGGATTAGAAGAAGTCTATGCTGAGGTGTGGCGCACCGGCGGCACCAAGGAAAAAACGGGCGATGAACTGGATGACTTCCTGGAAACGCGAGCGGCAGGCGTAGAGGCCTCTCCTATCGGGGATTCCACTTCCCTTTCCTGGTCGTCACTCAAGGAAGATTTTGATCCTGTCCTGCTGGTGGTGCTTGATTTGTTACAGCATCCTGAATTTCGCCAGGAGAAGATTGATCTCGCCAAGCAGCAGATTGCCAGCTTCATTTCCCGGCGGAATGATGACATCAATCAGATCGCGCAACGCGAATCCACCCGGCTGGCCTACGGCCGGGACAACCCTTACGCCCGCATCGCGGAATACTCCACGATATCCGCCATCTCGCGAGACGATCTCCTGAACTGGCACAAGCGCACGGTCGCGCCCAACAACATGATCCTGGGAATAGCGGGCGACTTTGATCCTACTATCATGGAAGGCAAATTGCGCGAAGCGTTCGGCAAACTCCCCAAGGGAGAGCCGTTTGCCAAGAGTGAAATCCCGTTACAGGAGCCAACACCGGGCATCTATTTGATCGAAAAGGACGATGTAAACCAGAGCACAATCGAGATGGTGGGCCTGGGAATCGAGCGCCGCAACCCCGATTATTATGCTGTTGAAGTGGTGAATGACCTTTTTGGCGGTGGATTTTCCTCCCGGCTCTTCGTGAATATCCGCACAAAACTAGGACTTGCTTATGGCGTGGGCGGCGGCATAGGCGCGGCATACGACCATCCGGGAATTTTGCGCTTTAGCGTGGGAACCAAGAGCGGGACAACGGCCGCAGCCCTTGAGGCTCTGAGGAAGCAGATGGATGAGCTGGTTCAAAAGGGAGTCAAAGACGAGGAAGTGCGGAAGGCCAAAGACTCCATCCTGAATTCTTTCATTTTTTCTTTTGACTCCAAGCAAAAAGTCCTGGCCGAGCGCATGGCCTATGAGTTCTACGGGTACCCCACAGACACTCTCGAGCGTTATCGTGCTGGAATTGAAAAAGTCACAGTAGCGGATGTGGACCGCGTGGCGCGGAAGTACATTCATCCGGAGAAGCTCGCCGTACTGGTAGTCGGCAATGCAAAGGACTTTGATAAGGAACTATCCACCTTCGGCAAAGTTACCCCGGTCGACATCAGCATTCCGCAAGCGACGCCAAAGGGCGGCAATTAGCGGCCGGCAACTAGCAAATGGCAATTGAGCAATTAGGCGTTAATCGGACGCTGCTGTTTACCCTTTCTGAGCCATTCGAGTGTTCGACGACATAAGAATCAATGTGCCGCTCGCACCCAGGGCCACCATCGCCTGACCTGGCGGCAGTATGCTGCATACTCTTGCCCGAAGGTTCGGCGTAGCGTGGGCTCCTCATACCCCAGCACAAAGAGGTGTGTTGCGAGCAAGAAAAGGCCAGCGTAACCCAGAACGGACCACGACGCGTAAAATAGTGCGGCGCCGGCGAGGGTGAGCCCTGCACCAATGTACATGGGATTCCGCACGAAACGGTAGGGTCCCCGAATCACCAGCCGGCGAGGTGGATCGAAGGGTGCCGGAGTGCCTTTGCCGACGGATGCGAATGTCGATATGCACCACAGGGCGATCCCCGCACCAATTGCTCCGGTAACCATCCCAGCAACCTGCTGCACTCCAATCGCTGCAGGCCGAACGATGCCCGTCTGAGACAAAACGCGGGCCGGCAGGTAGATGAGCAGGAAGCCGATAAAGAGCGCAGAGTAAGTTACAGCGCGGACAAGAACAAACATATTTACCTCTCGCGCCAGGGGTTCTCAGTCTGGCGCGTAGTGCGCCTGACTCCTGTTTAGATTGATGGGGTCGGTGCAAAATCGCCTGGGACGACACACGGGAATCCTGGGCGGCAACCGTTCGATTCTAGAGACTTCTTCCCAGTCGAACAACCTTCTTCCAGCTCTCAAAATCCGTTGCCTCTCCGCTCTTTCGCGATTTCCTAATCACACTTGCAACTTCGCGTGCATAGGAGTAATCTATTGATGGCGAACAAAAAGCGAATATGGATACTCCATCCATCTCTACCCTGTTTCCCCAACTCGCGCCCGGCGAGCGGTTGATTGGCATTGCCAAGCTGGCAGCCGAAGGCGAAGCCGTGGACGAGGGCCATAACGTGGAGTACATCACGCTGGAAAACCGCTCAGTGCTCACCCGCTGCCTCTCTCCGCGCATGCCCTTTGCCTGGATGATTAACCCGTATCGCGGCTGCGAGTTTGCCTGCAAGTATTGTTACGCCCGCTACACCCATGAGTTCATGGAGCTGCGCGATGGGCTGGACTTTGAGCGCAAGATTTATGTGAAACAGCACACGGCGTGGCTGCTCCGCCAGGAACTCAGGAAGGTCCGCGCCGGCGAGCAGATCGCCATTGGCACCGCTACCGACCCCTATCAGCCCGCCGAACGACGATTCGGCATCACGCGGGCCATCTTGCAGGAGTTTGCGCTGCACAGCGGGTTCGAGATCGGCATGGTAACCAAATCCAACTTGGTCCTCCGCGACCTGGAATTGCTGAAGAAGATTTCTGAGAACAACCAGCTCTCCATCTGCATGACGGTGACCACAACGCGAGCCGATTTGGCGCGAATTCTTGAGCCAAGGGCGCCCCGCCCTGATCTGCGGCTGATGGCGGTACAGAAGCTCACGGAATCAGGCATCCACGCGGGAATCAATTGCGCTCCCGTGCTGCCCGGCATCACCGACTCTCCCGCAGATATAGAAAGAGTCGTCAGGGCCGCTGCTGAAGCCGGCGCAAAATTTGTCCACGTCAATCCGCTGTTCCTGAAGCCGTGCTCGGAAAAAGTCTTTATGCCATTTTTGGAAGAAAACTTTCCCCGGCTCGTGCCCATGTACCGCGAACGCTACAGTGACCGCGCGTATCTTCCCGCAACATATCACAAGCGCATTTCCGCACTGATGAAAAAGTACCGTGAAAAATACGGGATTGGATTGCCGGACCGGCGGCCACCTCAGAGGGTTGCTGGATCGCAGGGGCCCTCCGGGCAATTGGGTCTTTTTGGTGCCTAAACGAGAATCCCTTTGAGTCCGAGAGACTGGCTGTAAGCGTTCCTTGCATCTTATCGATTCCCGGTCTTCTTTCGAAAATAGTCCCCGGGAGAAATGATGAAAATGCCTTCTACCTTCTTACCGAAGTAGACTCCAAAACGTCGCATGTCGCCGGTCAGAAGATGGGTTGCGCCAGCTGCAATTGCAGCCAGCATGATGGGCGCGTCCTTGTCCGGCAATGAAATGTCGTCGGGAAGATCCTGCATCGCAGCATCAAAAAACTCAAGCTCCATGGACAACCCAGCCAGCCGTTCTCGTTGAGCTTCATCGTTCAAGTTGATCCTTGCCTCCTCCAGAGCATAGCGCGACGTGCAGAGTCTCACGTTGTCCAGTTTCCACAGCCTCAGAAGGCCAGCGTTGGAGCGGTAAGCTGCCGAGAACAGCACATTTGCATCGAGGAATAACCGGTCCATCTAAGCCGGGCGCCGGTGTGGAATCAAGTCCGGGTCCAGGCCCAGCCTCTTGACCTCTTTGCGCGCCCTTTGATAGTCGGTGCGGCTGATCGCATTGGAGAGCAGGAATTCAGCCTTTCGTTCCGGTGTGTATCTTTCAACAGGCACAACTACGGCGGGACGGATAAGAATTCCGTCCTCCTTTTCCTCAGCTGTAACCATCGTACCTTCTTCAATCCCAAATCGCTTTCGCAGCCGGGCAGGAACGATAATTGCGCCGCGCTTACCGACTTTTGCTGATTCCAGAGCCATATGCCTGAATATAAGAATGTCTGGATTGCGGGCAAATGTCAACAGGAGATGATCTTGCATATACGGAGCTATCAGAATCTCTTATCGTTTACCTGCCGCCCATCATCCCAAGTACGCTATCTCTTGCCTGCTCCAATGAAGGTAAGGACTTCACGACGCGAACCGTAAAGCCAAGGTGCCGGGCCAGCGGATCAAGCAGGACTTTAGACTCGGCCTTATCCACCAGCACCTCTGCGGGCAGGGAATGGATGGCATCAATAGCATTCAGCAGCGCTTCCACAAGGGTCTGTCCCGCCGGCTCTGCGGATCCTCTCAATGCCGGTGGAAAGACGATACCACTGCCGGCGTCTGTTACCAGGCCCAGGCGTGCGCAGGATTTGCGCTGGTTTTTTTCCCCGATCTCGGCGAGCACAAAGCATGAGTCTGCCTCGAATTTTCCCCGCACGGGATAATCCTTTTCGCGCACCCGTCGGAGCCGGGCTTCATCCAGCACGGGCGGTTGGGGCACGCTAGGTGGCGGCACCGGAGCTTTCACGCTCTCGACCTTATATTCTCTGTCCAGCCCTTCGCCTCCGATCGGAACCAATAGCGGATAGACATCCTCGTCGTCCCAATAAGAAACGTCCGGGTTCTCCAAAAAGCCCGCGCAGAATGCGATCAGAGCTTGCATGCACTCGGCAAGAAGGAATCCCTCGGATTCCGTCACGTACCAGGGATGGAAGCCGGGACGTAACGCGCGGAAGATGGGTCCCCCTGAACCCCTCGGCATGGGATGACCGAAGCACTTTAGAAATTCGCGGTCGGGTGGCGTGAGTTCGGAGAGTCGTACAAATTCCACAGACACACCCGTGAAATTGGCCAGAAACTCAGCGGGAGTAACCGCTGCACCCGATGACAGCCGCCGGTAGAAACGATAGCTGTCCGGGCCAACATAGACTTGCAGAGACAGTACCTCGCCGAGAGCGCCCATCACGGAGCAGTAGCACATCTCCCCGGATTTCGGGTCACGCAGAAGAAGCGGGTCTCCGTCTGCAAGGAAGTCCCACGGCTTCAGGGCGAAAATTGCCGCGGCCAGCCCATATAGCCGTTCCGCCGTGGCCCAGGTGAGCGGCTCTTCTCCCGAGAGCTGTTTCTGAAAGAAGTGAGTGGGTGTTGCGCCGTCCGACGCGGCCGCTGGTTCTTTAGTTCTAGCAGACTGGGTTCTAGCAGATTTAGAGGACTGCGATTTTTTCTTCATGTAGTGTAGCCATTGACCGCGACGACAGTTTAAATTGCAGGAGACGCTTATGGCCAGAGGACGACGCGGTGAGCGCTTGCGAAAGGGGATCGACCATTGAGAGCGAAGTGGAGCCTTTTCGTTGCCGGGACAACCTTGATCCTTGCGGGTTCACTTACTGCGCACTTGATTCAAACGACCCGCGGAATTCGCATTCAGGACGTGCGCTTTACCGGAACCAACGGCACGCAGATGAGCGCGCTCCTGTACATTCCCATGAATGCCACGGCGAAGACGCCCGCGCCGGCTATTCTGGCGGTGCATGGCTACATCAACTCCCGCGAAACCCAGGATGGATTCGCAATCGAGTTTTCGCGTCGCGGCTACGTAGTGCTGGCCCTGGACCAAACCGGCCACGGCTACAGTGCACCACCTGCCTTTGCCAACGGATTCGGTGGGCCAGACGGCCTCAAATATTTGCGGAGTCTCGATATTGTTGACAAGGACAATATCGGGCTCGAGGGTCACAGTATGGGCGGCTGGACTGTTCTCGCGGCGGCAGCGGCCTTCCCGAACGACTACAAGGCGATGGTTCTGGAGGGATCATCCACGGGCGCACCATTCGCCGCGGAAGGGACACCGCAATACCCGCGCAACCTGGCGCTGGTCTTTAGCAAGTATGACGAGTTCTCGCAACTGATGTGGGGCGTTGCGAAGGCCCAGCATGTGCCGGAAAGCGAAAAGCTGTGGAAGCTCTTCGGCGCGCGAGAGCCGATCGAGCCGGGCAAAATCTACGGAACGAAAGAAAATGGCACAGCGCGCGTCTTGTACATGCCGACGGTCACGCATCCTATGGACCACATCTCCCCGCAGGCGATCGGCTACAGCCTTGACTGGTTTCAGGGCAATTTGAGCGGCGGCGCCGCGCTTCCCGCGGACAATCAAATCTGGTACTGGAAGGAAGCGGGCACGCTGGTAGCGCTATTAGGATTCGTTACGTTGCTGCTGGGGACATTCGAAGTTCTGTTAACGCTACCGTACTTTGCTCAACTATCACACCCTGCCACTCCCGTAAATGCTGCCAGGAACTGGCGGTGGTGGCTGGCCCTGGCTTTGACGACCTTTGTTCCCGTCCTGACGTTTTATCAGTTCTTCCGCTGGGGCGGGCTTTGGTTGAAAGCCTCGAAGATGTTGCCGCAGAGTATTACCAACCAGATCGTGGTCTGGGCGGTGCTGAACGGCATCATCACCCTGGCTGTGACCTTCCTGTTGGGCAGGAAACCTGCATTCGATACGCGCTGGCTACCTTCTGTCCTGATCTCCCTGCTGACCGTGGGCGTTGGTTACGCAGCGCTGGCGGCAGCAGATTTCCTGTTCAAAGTGGACTTCCGTTTTTGGGTGGTCGCGGTCAAACTGATGAGTGCGACGCAATTCAAGTACTTCTTCGTTTATCTCATTCCCTTCGTTGCGTTTTTCCTGGTGATTATGCGCGGAGTGCACGCCGGGCTTTCGATCAAGGGCGACAGTCCAGGGAAAGAGTACCTCAGCAATATTGCCGCGCTCAGCCTGGGCTTTTTGGTCTTCCTCGCAGCCGAATACCTGGCGCTGTTCGTGAATGGCCAATTGCTGACCGCGTCCGAGCCGCTAAATACTATCGTGGCCATTCAGTTTCTGCCGCTGCTGGCGATGGTCGCGGGTATCGGCACTTTCACCTTTCGCCGGACCAACAGCTACCTGCCGGGAGCGCTCATTTCTGCTCTGTTGGTGACCTGGTACATCATTGCCGGGCAGGCGACGCAGGCGATGGTCCGTTAGTCGGAATTTCGACAAGGCCTGGTGAATTGTTGTGGCTGTTCAATGCAGGGAATGTGACCGGCATCATAATGCGCGCTTGTCCGGTCAGGGGCAAATCCCAGCTTCGGATCGACCAGCATCAGCCTACCAACCTTCTCCGGTTGTTCCCGCAGGGCCAGTTCAACCACGGGCCGGCAACCTAACGGAGTGGCCGACGATGAACGGGCCAATCGATGCGCATCCCTTCGAGAGCGCAGGAGATGCGCTGCGCCTATTTGTCTGTGGAACAGGCATAGACTAAATGACGATTGGCCATGGAGCATTTAGCTCGGAAGCAAAACCTCTGGATGCTGAATATTCGATAGTGTCTCGTTGATTACTTTTATCAGCTCTGCCTGGCTGATCGGCTTTGAGATATATCCGTCCATGCCAGCCGCCAGGCAACGTTCACGGTCTCCTTTTAGAGCGTGCGCAGTCATGGCAATAATGGGAAGATGGCTGGCGCTATTCCGCTCGCCTTGCCGGATCGCTGCCGTGGCACTCAAGCCGTCCATTTCCGGCATTTGTACATCCATCAGGACCAGATCAAAAGCCTGTTCTCGCAGTCTGGCCAATGCTTCGGCTCCGGTTTGAGCGACCACCACTTTGTGCCACAGCTTCTCCAGCAGCCTGACGGCCAACCGTTGATTGATTGCATTGTCTTCCGCCAGGAGTATACGCAGAGATTTCTGTGGTTGTTGTGCTTCCCTTTCAGAGGCAGGAACCACTGCACTCGGGGCAACGTGAAGCAACAATCGCCGGATTGTGGAAAGCAATTCAGATGGCCTGAGCGGCTTGAGCAGGTACGCTGTAATCCCCAACTCGCGGCAGCGATGGGCCGTGCCATGATAATCGTCTGCCGTAAGCATCATCAGGATTGCGGGTGCTAAATTGGGCTGGGCAGAGATCTCCTCCACCAGTTCAAAACCGCCGGGCTCGGGCATTCTGCAGTCAACCAGGATCAGCGGCAATGGAACGCCCTTTCGGGCGGCCGCGAGAATGATCTGAAGTCCATCTTTGGCCGAACTGGCTGTGACTGGCGCCATTCCCCAGGATGACAACATTCTCTCCAGGATTTGGCAATTGGTAGCATTGTCATCTACGACCAGGACGGGCACTCCTCTTAGTTGCGGGTCATGTTCTGCGATTCTGTTTGAAATTCGCTCCGCGGGAATCTTGAACACAGCGCTGAAGGTGAATGTAGATCCCTTCCCCATCCGGCTCTCCACCGTAATCTTCCCTCCCATGAGCGCGATCATGCGCGTGCAAATTGCCAGGCCCAGACCGGTGCCTCCAAACCTTCGCGTCGCAGAGCTGTCCGCCTGGGAGAACGCGTCGAAAATAATCTGCTGTTTGTCCGCGGCAATCCCCATTCCGGTATCGAAGACCGAGAATCTCAATTTCATTTCCCGGCCGGTTTGCTCTGTGGCTTCCACCAGCAATCCCACCTCGCCGTTCTCTGTGAATTTGACGGCATTCCCAAGCAAGTTGATCAATATCTGTTTGAGCCGCGCGGAATCTCCCATGAGGAAATGCGGCAGTTCGGGCGCGAGTGAGCAAGTAACTTCCAACTGCTTTTGGTGAGCGCGCAGAGCGACTGTGCGAATCGCTTCGCCCACCGTCTCTTCGAGATCGAATTCCACCGAGTCAATTTCCAGTTTTCCGGCCTCCACTTTAGAGAAATCGAGAATATCGTTGATTACGGCGAGCAACGCGTTGGCTGAATCGCCGGCCATGCCCAGAAATTCGCGCTGTTCATGTGTCAATTCAGTCTGCTTGGTTAGTTCGAGCATGCCGATCACACCATTGAGCGGCGTGCGGATCTCATGGCTCATATTGGCCAAAAATTCACTCTTGGAGCGTGTGGCCTCTTCTGCCGCCTCCTTGGCATGATTCAGTTCACTGGTCCGCTCAGAAACCACAACCAGCAGCTCTTCTTCGCGCTTGCGGATTGCGCGCGTGCGCAGCAGGTAAAGGCCGACTCCCGCCAGGAGCACCAGAAAGGCCGTGGCAATGTAAAAGGCCGTCCTTTGATAGATGCGTGGTACCAGATAAAAACCGATCTCGGTCCCTTCTTTGTTCCACACGCCATCATTATTGGACGCGATCACGTGGAAGCGGTACGGGCCCGGAGGGATGTTTGTGTAATACGCGACACGACGATGACCTGCCGGGACCCAGTCTTTGTCGAACCCTTCCAGCTTGTATTTGAAGCTTACCTTCTCCGGCGCCAGATAACTAAGACCGGCAAAATGGAATTCCAGTTCACCTCTTCCCACCGGCGTTTCCGCGTTTTTTCTCATCACTTCACGTCCATTGACGAGTGCTTCTTCAATCACAACCGGCGGCGGCAGTGTGTTGGACCCGATTCTTTCCGGCGTAACAGCCACAATACCTCGAACACAAGCAAACAACAGGGTGCCATCGGGCGTCTTCCAGCCAGAATTCTGACTGCCGCCATTGCATTCAGCCCCCAGCATTCCGTCCGACATGCCGTAGGAAATGCTGTTAATTCTTGCGATCCGTCCTTCTGCAAAAGCAGTAAGCTCATTCTTACTGACCTGGAAGATGCCCAGATTGGAGCTCATCCACAAACTTCCTCTGTCATCTTCAAGAATGGCCCAGATGTTCTCGTCAAAGAGACCGTCTTTGGCTGTATAAGTAGTGAGTTTTCCATTTGCCAGCCGCTTCAGGCCGCTGCCATACGTGCCTATCCAGAAAATATTGTCACGATCCTCATAAACATACATCACGCCACCGGTTGCTGATTCAGTACTCGAGGGGCTTTGGAGGTCAACAGTTGTGAATTTCCCTTCATCGAACCGGCTTAGCCCGCCATCGGTGCCAAACCAGAGTTTCTGCTCATGGTCCTCAAAGATGGTCCAGACGCGGTTGTTGGCCAGGCCCGTACTGGTGTTATATGTTTTGAATTTTCCATTGGCAAACAAGCTAACTCCGCCGCGCTCTGTGCCAATCCAGATGTTACCGGCGTGGTCCTGAAAGACGGCATGCACCTGATCGTCGGCGAGTCCGTCCCTGGTGGTGTATGTCTTCACTCCATTCTTTGTAAAGACGTTCAACCCGCCTTCGTTCGTTCCAACCCAGATATTACCTTCCCGATCTTCGGTCACGGCCCAGGCATAGTTATTTGCGGGCCCACGTGAGGTTAGATAAGGAACGACGCGTCCATGGATGACTCGCCGTAATCCGGTGTCCAGCGCCACCCACAGCGATCGATCGCGTGCTTCATAGATGGATCTGACCGCTCCATTGAATCCTGCTGCCGCACCATACGTGGTGAGAGGACCATCTTTGAACCGGTTCAACCCGCCGGTTTCAGTTCCTACCCAGATGCTTTTTTCCCGGTCTTCAAACAACGACATCACCGTGTCGCCGTTGAGACCATCCTTTGACGTGTAACACTCGAACCGGTTCGACGAATTGGATGCTCCCAACCGGCAAACTCCCCCTCCGCCAGTACCTACCCATGTAGAGCCATGCTGGTCTTGAAGAATTGACAGAATCGGAGCCTTAGGCAAGTGCTGAGCCGAGCCGTAGTGACTCCATTGCCCTGACCTGAATGCATAGAGGCCGAGCCGGTCTGTGCCGATCCACACAACGCCCGATTGGTCTACATACAGAGTCTTGATTACTTCTTTATGGAACCAGGTTTGAGCGCTGGACTTTTCAAAAACGCCCTTGGCAAAAAAAGCGAGTCCATTGTTGGTGGCCAACCAGATGTTGCCGTTCTGGTCTTCGGCCATGGCATTGACACTCGGACCTGGTAGCTCGTCCGGCAACCCGATATGGGTAAACCTGTCCCGGTCAAACCTGTTGATGCCGCCATTCGTGGCGATCCAGAGATTGCCCTTCTTGTCCTGCAAAATGGCATTTACGAAGTTGTCCGAGAGGCCTTCCTGCCTGGTATAGGCACGGAACTGTCCGTCACGGTATCGGACCAGACCTCCACCGAATGTGCCGATCCAGAGATTACCCTGCCGGTCCTCATGCAAGGCGCGAATATCGTTATGCTTGATTGCATCAACACTCGCCTTATGGAAGAGCTTGAATTCTGCTCCATTGAAGCGCACCAGCCCTTCCTGAGTTCCCATCCACAGATAACCGTCCTGAGTCTGAAGAACAACCTGGACAGAGTTTTGCGGTAATCCCTCTTCGGTGCGCCATACGTTGTGAACGTATTGGCTGATGGGTTTTGCCGGTCCCTCGGCGGCGCAATGCATACGGAGCGTCAACATGGCGAGGCTCAACCAGAGGACTTTGAAGATCGCCTTCTTGGCAACGGATAAAACAGCACCACTGGTCGAATTCATTCCGTGCACGCTCCCTGGTCAACCCAAGAAACCTCGAGACTCCAGTGCCAGGCATTTCGGTTCCGAGGATCATATCTTGCTATCGGCTGTTTTTTGGTGAGGCCTTAGCGGGGGAAGAGTACTTCCGTAACGTTCGGCATGTGCGCCAGAACATGCTATGGAGGGGTTGTGGCGACGGCTGGTTTCAAATTTGTGAGGGTGAGTGGGCGGCCTGATTCCAAACAGCCTGCTCCTCTGCTTTCAGGGAGAATTCAGAGAACAGATTTATCCAAACGCTTCTCTTCACCAGTACGTGAGGCTTATATTGTCCAGCCAGACTGAATAAGGTGTCGCTGCGATATCTGCATCCGCCTGGAACGCTACGTCCAGACCGCTCTGGCTGTCGGCCACGTGCGGCATGCTCAGGTTCACTGCTCCGCGATTGCCGTTAAGGGTCACGGCCTGGAAAATCACGTTGCCCGTCGAGTCGCGCTCAAATTCCCAAATCAAATGGTTCCAGGTATTCGGCGAAGGTTGAACGCAGGGCACGCTGGAGGCAATCCACTTTTGCGCTACTGGCTCCCACACGCGCCAAACGTGTTGTCCGGCCAGGTCGCACTGCGTCGAGAAACTATAGCGGCTCCCATTCGCGCTCTGGCTCACATTGAACTCCAGGGCCTGCGACGCGGAGGGATTGTCTACGTAAAAGAAGAGGTCATAGACAAAGTGGGTGGCATTGTTGAAGCTGCCCAAAAACTTGAACCAGAGTGCACTGCCGAAGGGCTGCGTGCCGGCCAACAGTTGAAACCGGGCCGAAGCACCGCTCAGCGAAGGTGACGCAACTGCCTGCGTCATCGAAAACACCGCGAGCGGTGTGTTGGTGCAAGCCGCGGTGCAGTTTTCCCAACCGGGGAGCTTCTGTATGTCGGAGATGGTCGTGCCGTTCGGGGTTGGAGTTGGAGTTGGGGTTGAAGCTGGAGTCGGGCTCGGGGTTGATGTTGGAGTCGGAGTTGGGGCTGTGCCGGTGGCTCCTGGCGACGCCATCACAGGATTTTGCGAGGCCGCGTTCCTGGCGCATCCACCAACAAAGATGGAGGCAAACAAAACAACACTCACGGCTACTAAGAGTCTCAGTTCTTTCATTCAGGTGAACTTCCTTCTCAGTGGCGCGAATGTGCTGCACATTGTAAATGTATCCAGTGCAGATGCGGGATTTTTTAGATGCTTAGTCAAGCAGGACTAAGGCGAAACTTGTGCCGGGCAGCGCCGTGAAAAAATCATGTCCGAGGTGATCCTCGGCAGATGGGAAGCCTTCGAAAACGGGCCCATGGGAAAGCGCCAGGGCCGACAAGGACAACATCGCTTCATGCCTCCAGCCGTACGCAGATTTCCGTTGTGTTGCCATTCCGCATACAATCTGGACGCGTAGGGTGAGAACCGAAGAGGCATGAAACAACGTCGCTCCGTATCGCGTAAGAGGTGGATGTGCATTTTGACATTCACCTTCATCCTGATCCTGGGATGCATCGGTTGCGGCAAGCCGCCAATGTTTCACATCGTGGCGCGCGATGAACGGGCGGATGAAAGCGCACGCTACAAGATCTTCCTCAAAGGACGGGAACTGGGAACAGTCACCGGCAGTGGCACGTTTGAATTCGATGCTGACGGCCGGCGGGGCGACTCCATCCAGGAGATCCTGCCCCAGAACATCGAGGTCAGGATACCCTGGGTTTGTGGATGGGAGAAAACAGATTTCTCCTTATATCTGGCCCGTCCCGACGAGATAGAACGCGCCCGAGCCGAGCACCGCGCCATCCAGGCGGTCATGCATCTCTCCTACACTCCGCCGTCGTTCGATTGGGTCACGATCTTTGTGGATAACCGTGGCGGGCCGCCGCAGACGGTTTCAATTGGCGAATTGCAAGAAAATGTGCCGGCGGGAGCGACGCAACGCATCCTCTTGCCACATTCGGGCGGTTGCGATCAAGCTAAGGATGTGCACCTCAATGGAAAGATTGTGACACCGGTCAACACCCGCCAGACCTTGCTGATCGATATCACGCACTCGCATTGCTACCGCGTCGAATGGGCGGGCTACGGCTTTGATGACTCGGGCCACGGTAAAACTATCTACCCGCCCCGCCCCTTTCAGTTCCTGGATAGCAACCCTGACTTTTTCATGGAACCTCTGCCAGGATCAGTGATAACTACAGGAACGGGTACCGTGCGCGATACGCTTAAAGACGTGGCTTGCCCCAAGCGTTGACCGTGTTCGGTGCTGGCTTCCCCTAAAAAATCATGCCGAGTCGTCGTGAACCGTGATTTTCCTATCCGCCAGGTTGTCGCAAGGCGCAGAAAGTAGTCTCCGGGATGCAACACCAGCCGCACGGAACATCTGTTACGCGAGTAACTATAGGATTTGGGTGAAACGTGCGATATTCGATGCCATCGATATGCTCAGGTGCATTTAGGACTCTTTTCACCGGAAGAAGTTGGTAGTACCAGATCGACATTGAGTTGATTACGTGCACCGGTGATTCTTTTTCGTGGGTCAAGTAGGCCCGGAAAATTCGAGTCCACTGGAACAGGAATAGGGAGAGTCTCATGCGATCAATATATCCGCGTGTGTGCGTGTGTTTGTTGCTGCTTGCCAGTGTGGCCTACGCGCAAGGTGTAGGTGTGTCCGGCGACATCACAGGAACCGTCACCGATCCAGGTGGCGCCATGGTAGCAAACGCGTCAGTAACCGCGGTTGAAACAGCTAAGGGAATTCAGCACCTCGTAACAACCGATGAGAGCGGCCACTATCGTTTCGCCGGACTGCCACCGGCTCTCTATACCGTGACAGCCCGGGGCACGGGCTTTGCGCCCCAGGTGCGAAACGTCACGGTGAGCCTGGGTGAAACCTTAACGGCAGATTTTCATTTGAAACTTTCGAACGTAACTAACGAGGTCGAGGTCACGGTTGATTCGGCGGAAACGATGCCCGTGGTAGACGTGGAGCGCGGTTCGCAAGCGAACACGCTGGGCCAGCAGTTCATCAATGACTTGCCGATTGATCGTCGCGATTACCTCACCTTCACCCTGCTGTTGCCGGGCGTCAGCCAATCGCTGAATATGGCCGACAACCTCGATCTACGCGTCAACTACGTGCCGCAGTCGGGTCTTTCGTTTTATGGCAGCAACGGGCGCGGTAACGTCATCACCGTGGATGGTGGAAGTTTTAACGGCTATTCGCAGTTTGTCATGGCGAACGTAAGCCAGGACGCAGTGCAGGAGTTTCAAATCAACCGCGCCAACTATTCGGCTTCGCTTGGCGGCGCCAGCGGCGCTTCGGTCAACATCGTGACCAAGTCCGGCACCAACGCTGTTCATGGGACGCTGTACGGCTTTTTCCGCAATAACGTTCTCGATGCCCGTGATCCCTTCGCCTTCACTCAGGCGCTGACCCCGGGCCAGCCATTTTCTCTTACTGCGAAAGGCCAGCCGGTCAAGGATTCATTGAGCCGCCAGCAGTTTGGCGGGGCCGTGGGCTTCCCGCTTAAGAAGGACCGAACATTCGTATTCATGTCTTATGAAGGCCTGCTGCAGGACGAACAAGCGTCAATCCCTCTTTTGACCGACAGCAGTATCTTTGGGCCCCAGAGCAGCCAGCAGTCGATCCTCAACGGGCTCACAGCGCTGGGGGCCGCTCCTGTACCATGCCTCACGGGCCGACCGGCCTTGCCGGCAGCCACCTGCGCGGGCATCCTGCAGAATGTTCTCACCATCAATCCAGCTACCAGTCCTTTGAACGCCGTCCTGGTAAACCAGTTTGAGACCAACGGTGGCCTCTTGCCCTTTCCCATTACTTCACACCAGGGATCAGTGCGGCTGGACCACTTATTGAATGACACCAACCAGTTTTCGGCGCGATACATTGCCGCGCACCTGCAGCAGAGCGATCCGAGCGGGCATGCTCTGGCCGGCTTCTCCAACGGCTATTCTGAGCTGCAGTGGACCAGTTCGCTCCAGGCTTCATGGCTGCATACTTTCAACGCAAACACATTGAATGACCTCCGGACGCAGTGGAACATCAATCAATACAATCTCTCTCCAAACGAGCTGGGCGGGCCGCAACTCGCTCTTGGCCAGTTCGGCTCTTTCGGGCACAACAGCACGCTACCCAGTGTTTCCAAAGAACGCGACTATAATTTTGCCGATAATCTGACCAAGGTCTATAAGCACCACACCTTCCAGGTGGGCGTAGATGAGATGCTCCGCGTCAACAACAGCGCTAATTCCACTTTTCTGAACGGCGATTTTGTCTTCGGCAATCTGCCTGGCGGAGTATTAAGCCCGTGCTTGCAGGTTCCAGCCGCTTGCGAACTTACCGCGGGCCCGGCTTCGATTAATGCTCTGCAGTCTTTCAGCCTGGGACTGCCGCAGGCTTTCATCTCCTCTGGCGGAAACCCGACCGTGAAGACCATGATGCCCTGGACCAGTGTCTATTTTCAGGACGACTGGGCCCTGCGTTCCAATTTCAGTCTTCACCTGGGGATGCGTTACGAAGTGGACCAGCGCGCCTTCGTCAACACTTCGCACAAAGACTTTGGCCCGCGCGCGTCATTTGCCTGGGCCCCCTTTAGAGATCACAAGACTGTGGTCCGGGGCGGCTACGGCATCTATTTCGCCCCAGTCATCCTTGATATAGATACCACCACTGCGGAATTCGCATCGCGCCAGTTCACCGCGTCCATCATTCCCCTGACAGGTCTTCCCGGAAATCCAGCGGTCAACTCTGCTGCCATATTTCAAACGCTGTTTGCCCAAGGCAAGATCCTATGCGGGAATCCGGCAGGCTGCATTACGGCAGCGGATCTGGCGTCATTCGGCATCAACTACAGCAGTTCCAGCCCTTTGCCGCCATTTTCCTGGACGTGGAACACTGCGCCAAACTTCCAGAATCCATATTCACAGCAAGCTACCCTCGGCATAGAACATGAGTTTGCCCGTGATTTCTCCATCTCCGCCAATTACATTTACGTTCACACGCTTCACCTGCCCCGTGTAGTGGACGTGAATGTGCTGCCGGGCGCGCCAATCATGTCCAACGTTCCCGGCACCAACGGCTTGCCGTTCCAGAACTGGGGAGCCCCCCAATGCCAGGTCCCGGTCAACAACCCGTGCTTTGCCGACCCAACAGTTTTTAACAAAAACGTGTTTTTCTCCAATGCAGCCGCCATTTATCAAGGCGCCACCCTGGAACTGAAGAAGCGTTTCAGTCATCAATTCACGGTGCTGGCAAACTACACCTACAGCAAGGCACTGGACGATGCTTCGGACCTTACCTATTGGGCCAACAATCAAGTCCAGCAGGCCGCCGAGCGCAGTCTCTCCTCTTTTGATCAACGGCACAAAGTTGTGGTGGCTGGCATCATTGACAGCCCTTTTAAGTCCCGCGCTCTGCGTGGATTCGAAATGGCGCCGGTCCTGCAGTTCAACAGCTCGCGCCCGTTCAGCGTTTTTACCGGAACCGATTCAAACGGCGATCGCCAGAGCTTTGCCGACCGGCCTGCGGGAGCCGGCCGCAACACTGGAATTGGTCCAAGTTACCTCAACCTAAACCTGCGTTTGAGCAGACGCTTCAAACTGGGTGAACGGAGCAGTTTTCAGCTCCTGGCGGAAGCATTTAACATCGCGAACCACACCAACTATTCCAGCGTGAACGACACAGTCGGTCCGTCGTTTGCCCCTCCATTTAACGTCCATGGAAGCGCGCAACTACTGCCAACCCAGCCGCTCGGATTTACGGCGGATTTTCCCAAGCGGGAGATCCAACTCGGCGCACGATTGAGCTTCTGAGGATCCGTATACGAACGACGATGCCAGGAAGTGACTGACAACTCAGGACCGCCATCGGAAGGTTCCGGTGGCGGCATGGCGGGCCCGGCGTGACTCGAACACGCGACCCTCTGCTTAGAAGGCAGATGCTCTATCCACCTGAGCTACGGGCCCCTTGCACATTTTACCAAGACCGCTCGCCCTAAATTCCCAAATCTTGCCAGAGCATGGGCCATTCGAGCGGTTTCCACAAGTTGGTTCGTTAAAAGCTTCGGCCCTTTTTCGCCTTCTCTTCAGCCTCAAGCATTGCAGCATGAATATCTCGAGCTGCCTTCAAGCCGGACTCGTAGGCGCCGGGATAAGAACCGTTATAGATGGCGCGGGCGGTCCCTTCTCCAGCGAAGAACAGCCGCCTTATTCCCTTTGCGTCCTCCACTGGTTCAGCGAGGATCTCCCGCTGGTACCAGGTTCCGGGCTCCGCCACCGAATAGGCGCCGAAGGAGGTTGAGTCCAGGCTCCAGCGGGTTACCTGAATTCCCTCTTCCTGGATGTCCTCGCCGATCCTTGTTTCACCGGATATGTTGGAAAGAGCAGACATGGTGATTGCAATCGAAAGATCGTCGCATTTCGGGTTGCTCTTACCGGAACCGTGCTCTACGTTGTCGCACCGCTTCTCGAGTGCCCTGGCCCAGTCTCCGCCAAAGAAGCCGATTGCGATATTCTTGTTCAACGGCTTGATCACCAAGCCCATCACCACCCGCGTTTCCTTCACAAGCGGAAGGTGTTGCTGTCTGGCGAAGTCCAGCGCCTCCGCCGGAAGATCCCCTTCATAGAGGATCCATGCGTTCATCGGCTCTTTGGGAAAAATATCTCGCTTGAGAGGGACGATCACCTTCTGCATGTTGCCCATCTGCAAACGATCAATGGCCTCGAGTTTCTCTTTCGGCAGCTCCGGCTTGAACGTGATCTTTTTTTTCTTCAGCACGCCAACCGAGACTGTAACCAGCGCATTCGAACCCGCAAAGACCTTGCCCCCGGCACTCACCTTCACGCCGTCCCCGGAGTAGTCGACCTGCGTGACCGGCGAGTTCAAGCAGACGGGCAAGCCATCTCCAAGTTTCTCGACAAAAGCGCCCATGCCCTTGTCGATGAGGTCATCCTCTCCGGCTTCGAAGTGCGCGCCGTCAACGGCGGAAGTCTTGCCCAGTTCAGCGGCGCTCTCCAGCGGACCGGCATTCGCAATAAGCAAAGGAATGATGTCTTTGAACTCCGGGGCATGAGACACGTAGCGTTCCGCCACATCGCTGGTAACGCGCAAATCCTTGTCCGCCATGGAGCAGAATTTCTCGGGAGAGCCAATGCGCCCCGTGCAGAGATCGCTTAGTTGAGAAATCCGGCTAAACGGAATCCTGCGCTGCAGATCGCGGCAAATCTCTTTCCGCGGCACATGGCTCTTGTATTCGCTGCAGGCAAACTCAGCCAGTGCGTGCTGGTCCTCAACGGACCTGGCGGCCAGCGTCACCGCACCCTCGTACTCTTCCACAGCATGGTCAAAGACTTTCTTTTCGTCCTCGCTGGCTTCTCTGGCGTTGACAAAGTAGGGTAGATCGAGTTGGGTGCGCTGCCGCTTGAAGCCCATGGAGTCAACCAGCGAAGTGAGCGGGTTGGTGGGAATGCCGTGAATCCATGCGCCTCCGAAGTCGATGGGAACCTGCTCATCGCCGATATAGCCAACATACGCGCGGCCTCCTATCCGGTTGTTCGCCTCCAGGATCAGGACCGAGCGGCCCAGGTGCTGCAACTCCTTCGCCGCACTGAGTCCCGCCAGCCCCGCCCCCACGATGATTACGTCGTATCCATGGACCGGGTCTTTCCCGTTGGACGGCGTGCAATATGCTGCGTCCAACGGCTGGGGTCTGGTGATCGGCGCAGCCGGTTGCGAGTACAAAGTCACCATGGCCAGCGCCAATACCATATTGAGAAGGGCGACACCGGGCGATTCCAGATTGAGACCAGCCGATCGCAGGCGTGAACCCACTGTAAGACGAGCGATAGTCGTCTTCAGCATGAAGGCATCCTCGGATTTCAAAATAGCGTTTGATTTTATCTCATGCTATGAATGCCATAAAGGTGGCGACGGCCAGGCAATCTACTCCCCTGCCCTCACGGAAAGCGAACGGGCCGACGGGTGGACAGCTCCTCAAGCGACTGGTGGGTCTCCCCGGAGATTTGCCCCTCTTCTGTTTGGACAGCCACCCATTTGAGAGTGGTTTATTCGATTGCTCGCGTTTGCGACTACAGACCCTCGACCATGAGTTTCGTGTCCGGCAACACGCTCAGGAACGGCAACATCAGGTCAGGACGCGCCAAACGGCTGATGGCGTTCAGTGCCGAGGCAATGGCGCCTTCCTGCCAGCCAGGCAACGACGACACCTGATCGCCGACAATGAAGAAGCTTGGATTGCTCGCGCCATCGACGCCTGTGCCCTGAATGATATGATTGTAGTGATCGACGCTGTCTTCGACGTAATTCCACTGCGCCCACCCGCCTTTGATGTGAGCCATATTCTGCCACGCGATTGCGATCCCACGGTCGAGACCAGCAGCGAACTCTGCGCCAAATAGCGCCGCGCCCTTCCGCGCCTCGTCCAACCGCTGCTGGACAGTCATGTCGCCAAAGTCTTTGGCGTTTTCCGAAAAGTTGTAAGCGCCGGTCAGCACGCCTTTGCGATCGTGGTAGGCGTTGGAGGGATACCAGATCTGCGTGATGGGGTTGTCGGTCCAGGAGATACCGCCGTAGATCGGCACAACGCCAAGCTCGGACTCATCGAAGGTCTTCACCAACATGCCCTTCTCGGTGCGCGTCTGGAACGGCTTGCCTTGCCACAAGCTGCGGTCGGCCTGCCAGCCCACCTTGGTGGTGTATGCGAGAAATCTCTCAATCTCGTTTTCGTTGTCCTGCGTGTCGTAGACGGCGTGGAGCGCCTGCTTGAACTCCTCCGAGAAACCGCCCGTTCCGCCCAGGGCCTGCAGCCGCTCTGAGAGAATTCCTTTAAGGAAAGGAATCGCGAGGTTGCAGAAGCAGTAGTCCGCGCGAAACCGCTCTTCGTGCCCCTCGGCGGAGATCAGGAACTGGCTGTTCTTCCCGTCGTAGTCGATATTGGTGACCGGACTGTTCAGGTGCACCACTCCACCGAGCATCGCGACTTGCTGGCTGAACGCATGCTGGACCTGATCCATGCCCCCAACCGGCTGGAACAGCGTCGGCTGCCACAGGAAATCGACGGGCTGATAGAAGCGCGTCTTCTCCCAATACTCCGACTCGAGCAGCCGATCGAGATCAATCGCCGGAGCAATCTTGCCGGGCCCGACTCCGGGCAACTCGGTGAATCCCGCGCGATCGGAGACATCCTCCGTGTCGTCTTGCCCAGGATCGGCGGTGCCCACGACATAATTTCCGTGCTGGTCCAAATCGCCGAAGGTCACCATCAGCGATTGCAATTGCTCCACCCGGCTCTTATTCTTCGTGGAGGCTCCAAGCAGTTGCGCGGCGTTTTTGTACACCATCTCGGCGATCCAGCCGCGAGTGTTGTGGGTAAGTTGGCGGTTGACCACCGGCTTCAACCCTTCAGGGCCACCTTGCATCTGCGTCATGTTCGACTCGCTGGCCATGACATAAATCTCCACCGGAACCCCGAAGCGCCGCAGATAGTCGAGCAGGAGCTTGTGGCTCGACGGGATGCGTCCGGGCCCCGCGTTAAGATATGGCTCACTGTCGCCGACCGGATGCTCGAACCGCACCACCTGTGTTTCGCCAGGTGAGCTGTGGAGATCGCTATTCTTGTCTTCGGTCAAGGTATCGCCGGTGCGCAGGGTTAAGCAGCGTCCGCCGGTGCGGTCGCGGGCTTCGAGAACAGTTACCTTGACGTCGCTGTTGTTGGCGAGCAACTCGTAGGCGGTGGTTAGCCCGCCGACTCCGGAGCCGACGATCACGACATGCTTTCCGTTGAGACTGTCTCGTTTGAGTGTGCTCGGATCGTAGGCAACCTTCATCTTAGCGTTGGTGGCGCGGTCGAGCGCCGCCCAGGCGCGCGCAGATCGGTGGCGAGTAAGATATTGACGACGACTTTCGGGCATTGGGGCTCCTAATTAGTCTCGAACTGCAGAATATGCTGGATATTTCTTGGCGTCAAGGAGTTCGAGAAAAATAATGGTTTTCTAATTATCAATTTCCCAAATTAGAACACTATACAGATATATGGCAGATTATCATTCCTGTCCTGGAACTTCTACAATATGTTCTTTAACTACTGCGATCTCGCTCTGAATCCGCGACTCCACCACACCATAATTTAAAAGCAAAAAACCGCATGGCCACTTCATTCGAAAACAACCGGGCGATATTTTTTTGATGCCGTGCGATTTCGCTGCGCCAGCCTACATATTTCTCCGAGTCATTATGAAGCGGTCTATATCAGAACACGGATTGCAATTTCCGTGGAACCACTGTGTTCTGCTGCAGGATACGATCCCAATCCAGCTTTCCCCCCAAATGCGGGGGCGTGCAGCACCGCATTCGACGATCTTCTTCTTTAAAATAGTCGGAGTCGAGATAAATGGCGGGATCGAAGGGCGACTCCGTCAAGGTATCCGGTGGCCCAAGATAAAGAATCGCATCGGCTTCGTCGCCTGACGCCATACTGACGACCCTCTGAAGAAGTTCTTCCGCGGATGAGACCCCGGGCGGCAGTTGGCCAGCGGGTGTTGCCTTCATATTCGCGATCATGTCGGCAGGGAGAAAATTGCATCCCGGCAACTGCAGTAGAAACTTCAGCCAGGTGCCTGCAACCGGGCCCACCACGGCCGGAACGGGCCAGTCTTTCGCTCGCGCCAGGAACCTCTTGTTGCAGTCGGATTCTCGGTAACCCGCAAATGCCGCCACGGTTGCCAGCGTGTTTGGATACGCCTGGTCGAACTTGGCACGAAAGAGAGCCGTGTCGCCGAAGATATGACCGGTTCCGATAATCAGTAGTGCCTTCTTGTGCTTCTTGAGAATCTCGTCGCCGATAATCCGAATGTAATTGTCATCGCGCTTGTCGATAAAGGGTTCAAAATCCTGAAATGAATTGATTTTGGACCAGTCGATCTTGGGCTCTCCCAACCAGATCTTTAGCCGGCGCTCGGCTGGCAATGCAACGTTTGCCGCACGGACGTTGGCAAAAAAGTTGATGTACCCAAGCCGCGTGGGTCCCGGGACCCAACCAGGGGTTTCCGTCCAAACGCGCCTCAATTGATTCATCGGCACATCTTCGCCTGCTACGTAGCGATCGATAACGCTCTGCGACGACTCTCCGCCGAACTCTACCACCACATTTCCGATGGTTTCGGCAAATCGTGGGTCGCGAACGAGAGAACTGAAGAAGGCTTCTTCCTGTGCTAGTCCGTGGTGATCGCACAAGACGACGATGGGGGTTTTTTCAAAAAGTTCCAGCACCCCGTCTATTGCACTTCTTACGTGTGGCGCCGGCTTAGCCTCCGATTGCCCGCGCGAGCGCGATGTAGCAGCACTGGCAATTGCGAGGATGAGCATGATTTTAGTGAGTGTTGTCATAACAGTTCCAAGACTTGCGAGGAGCAAATTCGGTGGATGAAGTTAACCGATGGTGACCGATGTTGTCCACGGATTCTCGTAAAGCGATATTTGGAAGCAGCCACGCACGGGTCCCAGGCTTTTCACAAGGCGGCAGCTAAAGATCGCGGCATCGCTGTTGAGATTGATTTTCAAGTTGTGGCAAGTTTTGCAGTTACGGCGATTTTGGCAATCCCTGTTCTAAAGCTCCGCCAGTGCGCGGTGGACCAGGTGGATAGCAATCGATCCTTCACCTACCGCCGAGGCCACGCGCTTCACATTTCCTGAGCGGACATCACCCACGGCAAAGACACCCGGAAGGCTCGTCTCCAGCATGTAGGGGGGACGGGCAAGGCTCCAGACCGGAGCCCCGGTTGCGGTGTCCAAATCCCGCCCGGTGAGAATGAACCCGCTGCCATCCAACGCGAGGCAGCCTTGCAGCCACTCGGTTCGCGGCGAGGCGCCGGCCATAATGAAGACGTGACGAATATCGTGAACTGGGGTCTCCCCGCTGGTCTTGTCGTGCCAGGTCACACGCTGGAGATGAGCGTCACCTTCAAGGGCGACAATCTGTGTCTTGTAGTGCAACTCGATGGCAGGATTCTCTTCAATGCGCTGGATCAGGTAGCGCGACATGGTGTCTGACAACCCGCCGGAACGCACCAGCATGTAGACCTTGCGCGCAGTCTGCGCCAGGAAAACCGCTGCCTGCCCGGCAGAATTCCCACCACCCACTACGACAATGTCCTCATGTTCGCAGAGCTGCGACTCCATGTAGGTGGCGCCATAGTAAATTCCCTGGCCTTCAAACTTCTCCAGATTGGCAATGTGCGGCTTGTTATATTGCGCGCCGGTAGCGATGACGACGGCGCGCGTTGTGAGCAGCTGGCCATTGTTCAGGACAACCTTGTAGGGACGGCTGTCGCAGTCCAGCCGGGCAACGCTGTGCGCCACCATCATCCTGGCGCCAAATTTCTCCGCCTGGGTAATAGCGCGCACCGCCAGTTCCTGGCCGGAGATTCCCGTGGGAAAGCCAAGATAGTTTTCAATCTTGGAGCTTGATCCCGCCTGCCCGCCGGGCGAGTCTGACTCAATCACCAGCACATCCAAACCCTCTGATGCTGCGTACACCGCCGCAGCCAGGCCTGAGGGCCCGGCGCCCGCTATAATCACGTCTCGCACCCGCGACCCATCGATGCTGATGTTGAATCCCAGGCAATCCGCCAGCTCCTGATTCGAGGGGTTACGCAGCACGAACCCGCCGCTGCAGATAATGACGGGAATTTCTTCAACCTTCACATCAAAGCGGTCAAGCAGCTCCTGCGAAGTCGTGTCCGTGTCCAGATCTACATAGGAGTAAGGATGTCCGTTGCGGGTTAGAAATTCGCGCAGGCGCAGCGTAGCGGCCGAGTGGCGCGACCCCATCAGGATCAGGTTGCCCTGGCCGGTGCGGACGAGTTCCAGCCGGCGCAGGATGAAGGCCCTCATGAAAATCTCGCTCAGCTCGGCATCCCTGGCCACCAGCGACCGCAGGCCATCTCCACTGATTTCAAGAAACTCGCCGGGTTCGGTTACGCGCCCGCGAACCAGGCAGCGCCGTCCGGAGATCATGGTCATCTCGCCTGTAAATTGGCCGGCGCCATGGGTTGCAATCAGGTGCTCACCTTTGAGGTCCGGCTGCACAATCTCCATGCTCCCGGAGAGCAGGACGAAAAACGGAACATTTGTGTCACCGGGTTCAAACAGGATTTCACCGCTTGTCACCTTCCGAAGCTTGCCGAAAGGCCGAATGCGGCCGATCTGGGCAGCGGCCAACACTGGAAACGTCTGGGTGCGGGGGTCCAACACGCTGGGTATCAGGGGAGACGACATCTCCGTATTATAGGCATTCCGCCCACGGTCTTCTTCTATCGCGAATGCTTTGCTATTTGCACCAGGGCATTCTGCAGGAGTTTGAGCGCGATCATCCAGCGTTTGTGGGCTTCCTCCTGGCTGTCTCCGTAGCCTGTCACATAGGCAGTGATGCAGAAGCCGATCCGGGAGTCGTTTTCGTCTGCACCCAGGTGGTAATGGCAATGGCGCACAACAAAATCAGCGGCTGCGGCCATCTCCGGCGCACGCTTCAGCAGATTACAAAGATCCTCGGCCAGTCGCTCATGTTTTTCCAGGGAGAATCGCTGGCGCTCATCGCTAAACAGCAGGTCCACATAACAAACGAACTTGCAGGCAGCGCCGAAGATCTCTTCTTCCGGGGACAGTTCCCTGCCAAACCACGCATCACACTTTGCCGTCTCTACAGGAAAACCCGCGACGTTGATGCGGCTCAGAAACGCGCTCAACTCCGGGTGTTTTCTTGCCTCGGGAATGTTCAACACAAGGTCAGGATGGAGTTTCAGGTTGAAGTAGCGATTGGAGCTATCATCAGAGCGCCAGGGCAGTTCCAGGGCCGGGTCTTCCTCTCCTAACTCGACGGAATAGTCGGCCTGCATCAGGCCATCCCGTGCCGCAGCAGGAACTGAACGATCTGGCGCTCGGCCCAGCGGCCATCGTAACCATTGGCTTCAGCCAGAAAGGCGCAATGGCCTCCATGCTGGGTCTCGACCAGAGTAACGTGCGGATTGGCAAGGAATTTACTGCGGGTTTCCGGCAGCATGCGGATAAACGGATCGTCCGTCGAATGGATCACCAGTGCCGGCACTGCAATTTTGTCCACAACGCGGGAGGCGGCGGCGCAGTTGTAATAATCCTCCGCGCCGGTGAAGCCGCTGTAGCGCGCGGTAATGATGTCATCAAATTCCCGAATGCTGCGCGGCCGGCGCGTGGCGTGGTAGATGGCGGGAAACAGAGTGCGCTTGCGGCGGTACCGGCGCTTCAGACCCCGCAGGAACCTCCACTCGTACATCCGGTTGGCCAGCGTGTGCATGGCGTCCGCGGAGGCCGCCAGGTCTGCCGCGGGCGAGACGGCTGCAACGGCCTTGAGTTCCGACGGAGCGTTGCTGCCCCACTCACCTGCAAGTTTGAGCACCAGGTTGCCGCCCATGGAATATCCCGCGAGGCCGATACGCTGCAATTTGTCCTGCTCGATCAGCGCACGGACAACCCCTCCCACATCACTGGAAAGGCCGGAATGGTAGAGCGTGGGCGTGAGATGGTCTGTGCCGCCGCAGTTGCGCATATTCATGCGGACCACGTTCATTCCGGCGTCCCAGGCCTTGGACCCTACGCCAATCACGTATTGGGAGAGGCTGGAGCCTTCCAGTCCGTGGATGATCACGACCGTAGGCCGCGTTCCATGCTGAGGTTGCCAATGGCAATGGCACAGGATCTGGACGTCTTCTTCTACCTGAAACAGGCGCTCTTCCGGCTCCGGCAAGCGGCTCTTGCGCGGCAGGAAATTTCCCGCCAGGGTCTGCAAGTGGTTGTTTCGCAGGAAACGCCGGGGGACGAAAACGGCGTCATTTGAGGTCGCTTCGCTGGAAACCGCCGGCGATTCTCGTTCCATACCAACATTCTGCTGCTGGTGGGGCAGCCCGCTTGCCGCGCCAGCGATACCCGCGGGCTTATGCGCGTGTTCAGGCTTATTGGAGTTGACAGACATTTATAATATGGATGTAGTCAGATTCTAACTGAGACGGGATTCCACCATGCCGATTTTCGAATATGTTTGCCGGGAATGCCACCATCATTTTGAAGCGATCCTGATGGGCTCGCAAAAAGCCAATTGCCCCAAGTGTGAGAGCCGCAAATTGGACCAGCAGATTTCCAGGTTCGCCGTAAGCGGCGGCGAAAAAGAACCTGCGTTTGCATCCAACGGCGGCGCCTGTGGATCCTGCGGCGACCCGCGCGGTCCAGGATCATGCTCGCTCGATGATATGGATTGATGGAGCAGGGGACAGCGACGATCAAAATCCCTGGCTTGACCGGGTGACTAGCCTGTCCTGAGGTGAACGCCGAAGGAATGCACCGATATCCTGCTGATCCGATTTGTCGATCCTCTTTCCCGGTCGAGTACGAAGTGAGAACTGAGGATCGTGTAAAATAGAATCTCCTTCCTGCGGTGGGTATAGTTCAGTGGCAGAACGCCAGACTGTGGCTCTGGATGTCGTGGGTTCGACCCCCACTACCCACCCCAAATTCTCCTTGAAAATCAAGTAGCCTGCGTGCAATCTGGAACTGAGAGGTGCATCGTCATGATTCGCTCGTCCAGATCCGCTCTTCTCCGCCGGGTAAGTGCAATACTTTTGTGGGGCCTTCTTACATACAGCCCTCTCTGCTCCTGGGGCCAGACTGCTCCTTCTCCCCCTCCGAGTCAGTCCACTACATCACTGGGAGATTCGCTCCAGCGTGCCGGTAACAAACAGCTCCACATTTTTTATGTTCACGGCATAGGGTCCGATGGTCCGGGCGACTATGACTCCTGGAGCCTTCGCAGAGCAATCTGCGTTTTTGTTAAGGATTGCGCCACGCCTGCCGGTGAGCTCGATGAAAAACAAAGGGAATATGCCGACCAGGATAAGTTCAGCTTGAGCGCACCACCCCCTGCGCTGGAATATCTCGGGCAGAGGGTATGGAGGACACCCCAGGAGTGGAGCGCAGCGGCTCCTTACGTGGTTCACTGGAAACTGGCGCGCTCCGGCGGCCCGACAATCTACGTTGATGAAATAAATTGGTGGCCCCTCGTATTCTCGTTGAAGTGCCGCCAGATCGTTAGAAGTGACGCTCAGCTCGTAGGTCCCAGCGCGGACAGGATCAAATTGTGCTCCACATTGCGGCGCGATCCCAGAGAGCCTGACAGATTCATTTCTTTTGACTGGATTCCCGCCGACGAGGCGCCCAGCCTTCTGAGCCTCGCCCCAAGAGGAGCGCTGGTGAACCGGAAGCTGAAGAACGGAGTCCTGAACTGGGGATTCTCTGATGCGATCCTCGCGCTTGGCCCCTTGCGCGCCTACCTCCTGGACGGTATCCGTCAGCTCATTCTGAAGTCCGTCGACATCTCGATGAACGGCTCCAGAGAAGGTCCCGCCACTCTGAAGGCCAACCAGGAGTATGTGATCGTCTCGCACAGCCTTGGCAGCTATCTCATCTTCGCCGCGCTGGACATAAACCCGGCAGCGCCGAAAACAGAGACAGTTCGAGAGGCGGGCGATGCATTTGAGCAGATCCTCGCGCGCACTTCTCTGGTCTACTTCTTCGCCAACCAGCTTCGACTTCTGGAGTTGGCGAGCCTGGCTGGACCGTCCGACCAGAACCTCGTGAGTCACCTGGAAGCGTGGGGAGGATTGCGCTGCGACTATCTGAAATCCCTGCCTGGTTCGATTGGGAAATGTGCGCCTCCCCAAATTGTTGCCTTGAATGACCCGAGCGATTTGCTCACCTGGACTGTCCCTGAACTCTCGTCGGTCGAGGTACACAACGTGGTGGTGAAGAATGCGCCGCACTGGTTTCGGCTCTTTGAAAATCCAACGAAAGCCCACGACAACTACGCGAAAAACAAGAATGCCATCGAACAAATGCTCAAATTGAAACATGAGTGATAGCTTCCACAAAGGTCATCAAGGCTCACGGATGCCATTGCGAAGTTTGCCCGTCAGGGTGTGGAGCGGTGCAGCTTTTGGCTCTTCCTCGGGGATCGGGCAGAGTCTTTGTGTTACAGCAAGAAAGTCCTTGGATCGCAGAGGTTTGCATAGATAGTCATCCACGCCGGCAGCCAGGCATTTCTGGCGGCCCTCATCGCTTGTATGCGCGGTTACTGCAACGATGGGTAAATGTTTACCAGTCACCTGCTCTTGTTTACGGATCGCGCAAGTTGTGGCCCCACCGTCCATCTCGGGCATTTGGACATCCATGAGCACCAGGTCGAAGGACGCCTTTTCCAGGGCTGCGAGTGCAGCCAGGCCGTTGCTCACGGCCCATGCGAAATGCCCGTGCTTACGAACCAGATGGACCGTCAAACAACTGCAAATTGGGTTGTCTTCTGCTATGAGGATTCTCACTTGCGTACCCCTACCGGGCCTTGCATCCGCTTGGGGGCGGTCAGTACGGACGCTGGTCTCAACAAACCCTTTTAGCCCTGTTATCGGCAACTGTCACAGACCTCTTTAGGGAAAACTGAAGACTTGGGGACAGCCAAATTACAGTGCGCAGGCCTTTTCAACACACTCGCTTCCGCCTCCATTTAACATAAGGGACCAAATGGAGCAGGAAAAACAAAGTTCGGGCATTGCCGCCGTGGTGCTTGCGGCCGGGATGTCGCGCCGCATGGGCACGCCCAAGCAACTGCTGGAGTTGGACGGGAAAGTATTGCTGCAGCACACGCTGGAAAATGTGCGCGGCTCCGGAATCGATGAGATCGTCCTGGTGCTCGGCTTCGCCGCAGACGCCGTGCGGCAACAGATTTCAATCAATGGGCTCAAGGTGGTAGTGAACCCGGAATATCAGCAGGGTATGGGGACTTCCCTGCGCGCGGGACTGGCCGCCGTCAGCCCACAAGCCAAAGGCGGGCTAATTGTCCTGGCAGACCAGCCGTTGATCCGGCCCGGCACGCTGACCCAATTAATGGCTTATCACCACGAGCATCAGCCGCAGATATTGATTCCGGCGTACAAGGGTTTTCGCGGCAACCCGGTGCTGCTGGATCGAGAGGTGTTTCCGGAGTTGATGAGTCTCAACGGCGATGTTGGCTGTCGCGCAATCTTTGGCAGCCACACCGAAAACATTCACAAGCTGGATGTAGATGACATCGGTATCCTGCTGGACATTGACAGCATGGATGACCTGCAAAAAGCGCAAGAGGCCCGCAGCAGCGCGCTGACCGCCGCCAGCCTGGAAGCTCGCGACGGCATTGCTGACGGGCAGCCCGAACTGGTGATCGTGGGGCGGGACGCGATGGCGCGCGCTCTGGCAAAGCTGGGCCGCGTTCTGCACTTTACCGTTACCATTGTGGACCCTCTGATGCGTTTGAGCGAATGGCCGGAGGCTGACCGGGTGCTGCACGAGCTGGACTTCACGCTCTTGCCGGGCTCACAACGCTGCGTGGTGGTGGCGAGCCGGGGTCAATTCGATGAGGAGGCAATCGAGCAGGCGCTCACTTCAGACGCCGCTTACGTTGCCCTGCTGGCCAACAAGGAGCGGGCCAAAGAGCTACTGCACAGCCTGCGGATCAAAGGAATCAGTCTACGGAAAATTGCACAAGTCCGCGCGCCAGCAGGTCTCGCTATTGGCGCTGAGAGCCCGGAAGAGATCGCACTCAGCATCCTGGCGGAGATTGTGGCCGAGCGGCGGATTGGTCGCACCAATTCGTATTAATCGCTTCGCCGCTCAGTTACCTCTTGGATTGGCCAATGCCATTTCCATTTTTTATCTGCATGTATCTCTGCAAATCTGCGACGGCAATTCAGTTCCTATGCACTTGAAGATCTTGGCTTCTGTCACCTATCCCCTGTGACCTGTCCCCTATTTTGCTTCAGGTGCTTCACACTGGCGAATCACTTTATCGGATGCGCCGGAAGCGGCGGAAGCGGCGGTCACCGACTCGCTAGGCTCCTTGGCGTGCTTTAGAGCTTGGGCGCTTCCGCCGCGGCGCAGCGCCACAATCTGACTCATGATGCTGAGAGCGATTTCCTCCGGCGTTGCCGCGCCCAGATCAAGCCCGGCGGGCGCCCAGACGCTCTCAATCTTCTCCCCAGGAACTCCTTCGGCGGCAAGATAATCCAGCACCAGCCGGGAGCGGTGGGTGCTGGCGATGAGCGCCACATACGCGGCCTGCCCCTGGAGCGCACGTTGGAGCCAGAGGTGGTCATTCTTGTGCAGAGTGGCGATGACCACATAGGTGCGCGGACCGAACGATATTCCCGTCAAGTCAAAGTCCCGGTTGATGACGCGGTCTGCCCCCGGAAATTTTTCAGGTTCAGCGGATGGGTCATTTACGGTTACGGAAAAGCCCAGCAGGTGTCCCATGCCGGCCAGCGTCTCGGCTATGCGCCCGTGCCCGGCGATGATCAGCTCCGGCCTGGCCACAACCGGTTCGATGTACACGTCCATCATCCCTCCACAGGGCATGCCCACTCCCAAAACTTCGTCCTGCATATTGAGCGTGATCAGCTCAGACCTTTCCTGGCGGATGCAATTCAGCGCCTCGCTGCGCACCGCACTCTCGGCGCAGCCACCGCCCACCCATCCCATCACAATCTTTCCTTGTGCATCGATGATCGCCTTGGAGCCTCGACGGGCAGACGAGGAACCCTCCACACGCACCACGGTGGCGATGGCGAAGGGCTTGCCCTCTGCCGAGAGTTCACCCGCTTTGGAATAGACGTCCGTTGACATTGGCTAGGCGTATCATAGTCCCGCACCGTTCCCGGTTCAACGCGGGCGCAAGGACGTCCGTGTTTTGTTGATCCGATACGCGTTTTGAAAAGACCAGTCTCCGGCCCCCTTTTCCCATTTGCGTCTGGTGTGATTTAATGGAAGCCCTTTCAACACGTATCGCCTGATGTCTCGCATCGTTATCGGTATCTCAACATTGAAGAGGTGGAACCAATGATTCCTGCGGCCTTCGAGTATCTCCGGCCCAAGACCATTCCGGAAGCTGTGGCCCTGCTGCAGCAGCACGGAAATGAAGCCAAGATCATGAGCGGCGGCCAGAGCCTGATTCCCATGATGAAGCTGCGGCTGGCGCGGCCGGGCTACATCATCGACATCAACCGCATCTCCGGGCTCTCTTATATTAAGGAGGAAGGCGGGTTTCTCAAGATCGGCGGGCTCACGCGGGAGGCCGAAGTGGAAGCTTCTGCAGTGGTGCGCTCCAAGTACCCGATCCTGATCGAGACTGCCAGCGTGATTGCCGATCCTCAAGTGCGCAATCTGGCTACCGTGGGCGGCAACCTGGCGCACGGCGATCCGGCCAACGATCACGGGGCGACTATGATCGCTCTGGCAGCGCAGATTGTGGCCACGGGCGCAAAAGGCGAGCGAGTGATACCGATCGAACAATTCTTCGTCACGCTGTTCACCACCTCGCTGCAACAGGATGAGATCCTCACGGAGATTCGCGTTCCCATCCCGCCGCCCAGGAGCGGCGGCGCATACTTTAAGCTGGAGCGCAAAGTGGGCGACTTTGCCACCGCGGCCGTGGCTGTCCAGTTGACTCTGGACGGAGCCGGAGCAGTGCAGAAGGCCGGCATGGGCCTGACGAACGTTGGCGCCGTTCCCATCAAGGCCAGGAAGGCGGAGGATTTTCTGCGCGGCAAGAAACCGGACGCCGCAACAATCGCGCAGGCAGCGCAGCTTGCAGCGGACGATGCAGAACCCAGCTCTGACCTGCGTGGTCCGGCGGAATACAAGAAAGGCCTGGTCAAAGAGCTGGCAAAACGCGCGCTGTCCAGCGCAGTAGAAAGGGCCGGCAAGTAGCGGCGGAGGATTGACGAATGGCAAAGAAACAGCACGTACAAGTAACCATTAACGGACGCAGCCGCGAAGCCTTAGTCGAGCCACGCACGCTGCTCGTTCATTTCATTCGGGAAGTGCCCGGGCTTACCGGCACCCACGTAGGCTGCGACACCAGCAACTGTGGCGCGTGCACGGTGATTCTGGACGGCAAGACGGTCAAATCCTGCACCATGTTCGCGGTGCAGGCGGATGGCGCCGAGATCATGACCGTCGAGGGACTGATTAAGGATGGCCAGCTGCATCCCTTGCAGCAGGGTTTTAAGGAAGAGCACGGCCTGCAATGCGGATTTTGCACGCCGGGCATGCTGATGTCGGCCTGCGCGCTGCTCAGCAAGAATCCCAACCCCAGCGAGCAGGACATCCGCTGGGGCATTTCCGGCAATTTATGCCGCTGTACCGGCTATCAGAACATCGTAAAGGCCGTGCAATTCGCAGCCAAAAAGATGAGTGAGAGCAAGACCGTGGCGCAAGGAGGGTCAAAATAATGTTTAAGACGTCCCCTGAAGTGGGTGGCATGGGCCACTCCATCAAGCGCAAAGAAGATTTAAGGTTTATCCAGGGCAAGGGCAATTACGTTGACGACGTGAGCCTTCCCGGCATGGTGTACGGCCAGATGGTGCGCAGCCCCTACGCGCACGCCCGCCTCGTCAGCATCAATGTAGAAAAAGCCAAAAAGCTTCCCGGCGTGCTGGCTGTTATAACCGGCGAAGACCTGGCCAAGGCAAACCTGGCCTGGATGCCCACGCTCTCCGGCGATAAACAGATGGTGCTGGCCACCGGCAAAGTCCTGTTTCAATCACAGGAAGTTGCTTTTGTGGTGGCGGAAGACCGCTACGCCGCCGCCGATGCCGCCGACCTGGTTGAAGTGGAATATGAAGAGTTGCCGGTGCTGGTGGATCCGAAAAAGGCAATGGATCCCGGCGCGCCCCTGCTGCGCGATGACCGCGAGCAGAAAGACAATCACATCTTCCACTGGGAGGTTGGCGACAAAGCGGCAACAGACAAGGCGTTCCATGACGCCCCGGTCAAAACCAAGGTGGATGCATTCTTCCAGCGATGCCATCCCGCGCCGCTGGAGACTTGCGGCTGCGTCGCTGACTTCAACCGGGCCACGGAAAGGCTCACCGTCTATCTCACCTCGCAGGCGCCGCACGCGCACCGTACCCTGTTCTCCTTGGTCGGCAATATTCCGGAGAACAACATCCGCATTATCTCGCCGGACATTGGCGGCGGCTTTGGCAACAAGGTGCCCATCTATCCCGGATACGTGTGTGCCGTGGTGGCTTCGCTCACCTTGGGCGTGCCTGTGAAATGGATTGAAACGCGCTCGGAAAACCTGATGTCCACCGGCTTTGCCCGCGATTATCACATGACCGCGGAGATCGCGGCCGGCAAAGATGGCAAGATGACAGCCCTGCGCGTGAAGACGCTGGCCGATCACGGCGCGTTCAATGCCGCTGCCCAACCCACCAAGTTTCCTGCGGGACTGTTCAGCATCTGCAGCGGCTCTTACGACCTGCCGCAGGCCTTCTGCGAAGTAGATGGCGTCTATACCAACAAGGCGCCGGGCGGCATTGCCTACCGTTGTTCTTTCCGCGTGACCGAGGCCGCATACCTGATCGAACGTGCGGTGGACGTTCTGGCCGACGAATTGAAGATGGACCCTGCTGAACTGCGGCGCAAGAACTTCATCCCCGCCTCCGCGTTTCCTTACAAATCGCCTCTGGGCTGGACCTATGACAGCGGCGATTACGAAGTGAACATGCAAAAAGCTCTGGATAAGATTGGCTATCCGCAGCTTCTCCAGGAACAGGCAGAAAAACGCAAGAAGGGCGAGCTGATGGGGATCGGCATCTCCAGCTTCACTGAGATTGTGGGCGCCGGCCCGTCGAAAACCTTCGACATTGCCGGCATCAAGATGTTTGATAGCGCGGAGATTCGCATACATCCCACCGGTAAGGCCATTTGCCGCATGGGCACCAAGAGCCAGGGCCAGGGACACGAAACCACTTATGCCCAGATCGTGGCCCAGGAGTTGGGAATCCCGGCAGCCGACGTCACGGTGGAGGAAGGCGATACCGATACCGCTCCCTACGGCCTGGGCACCTACGCCAGCCGCAGCACGCCGACCTCGGGCGCGGCCACAGCGATTGCCGCCAGGAAGATTCGCGACAAAGCCAGAAAGATTGCCGCCTACCTGCTCGAAGCCAGCGAGCAGGACCTGGAATGGGAGCCAGGCAAGTTCTACGTGAAGGGCGCACCCGGCAAGTCCAAGACGATTCAGGAGATTGCCTTTGCCGCTTACACCAACCATCCGCAGGGCATGGAGGCCGGCCTGGAGGCCGTGGATTACTACGATCCGCCGAACCTCACCTTCCCTTTTGGAACCTATATCGCCGTGGTGGATATAGACAAAGGTACGGGCGAGATCAAGGTGCGGCGTTTTGTCGCCGTGGACGACTGCGGCAACATCATCAATCCCATGATCGTAGAAGGGCAGATTCATGGCGGCTTGACCGAAGGGCTGGCCATCGCCTTCATGCAGCAGATTGATTACGACGAAAACGGCAACGTGCAGGGCGGCACCTTTATGGACTACCTGCTGCCTACCGCCGTGGAGACACCCAACTGGGAGACGGACAAGACGGTTACGCCGTCGCCGCACCATCCATTTGGGGCCAAGGGCATCGGCGAATCACCCAACGTGGGGTCACCGGCGGCGTTCGTCAATGCAGTGGTCGATGCGCTGTCCCACCTGGGCGTGAAACACATTGATATGCCGATCACGCCTTGGAAGGTCTGGAATATCCTGAAGGAAAAGGGACTCACAGGCTAGGAGCGCATCGCATAGAATCCTAACCATGGCATCCCCAACCCTTCCGCCGGGCAAGCAGGTCAACCAGGCCAACGACGTAGTCCGGGGATTCGAGCAGCAAGGCTATGTTACTGACCCGGCGCTGGCCACCGTCATCTTCCTCGGCCTGAAACTGGGTAAACCCATCCTGTTGGAGGGGCACTCCGGGCTGGGCAAGACCGAGGTGGCAAAAGTTCTGGCGGCCTTCCTCGGGACGCGGCTGATCCGGCTGCAATGCTACGAAGGGCTGGACGTGAACTCGGCGGTCTACGAGTGGAACTACCAGAAGCAACTGCTGGCCATCAAGATTGAAGAGGGTACCGGCCAGAGCGTCGAGGAAAAAGAGAAACACATTTTTGGCCACGATTTTCTTCTGGAGCGGCCGTTGCTTCAGGCCATCCAGGCGCAGGATGCCTCTCCCGTCCTGCTGGTGGATGAAGTGGACCGCGCCGATGAAGCCTTTGAAGCCTTTCTCCTCGAGTTACTCTCGGATTTCCAGATCAGCATTCCCGAAATGGGGACCATCAAGGCCAGACACGTGCCCTGCGTTGTCCTTACCTCCAACCGCAGCCGTGAATTGAGCGATGCGCTCAAGCGCAGATGCCTCTACCACTGGATCGAATATCCCAGCCTGGAAAAAGAATTGAAGATCGTCGCCGCGCGTCTACCTGGAATCGCGGAGGATCTGAACCAGCAGGTAGTGGGCTTTGTTCATGCGCTGCGAAATCTGGCGCTCAGCAAGTCTCCCGGAGTGGCGGAGACCCTGGACTGGGCGCAGGCGCTCATCTCCTTGGGCCAAAAGAGGCTGGATGCCGCGCTGGTAGAAGCCACCCTCGGCTGTCTTTCCAAATCGGCGGAGGACAGCGCCAAAATAAGAAGCGCCGGGATTGAACAGATGATCTCTCATGTTTAATTGAACATGTTTAATTGAAAATGACGCTTCATAGCATCGCGCACGAACCAGACGGCCTGGCAGCCACGATCATTGAGTTTTGCCGGTTTGCCCGGTCAAATGGAGCCTCTGCGGGCATAGGAGAAAGTGTGGATGCGCTCACTGCGGTGCAGACCATTGGCGTAACCGACCGGGAAGCATTCAAGCTCGCCTTGCGGGCCGTCTTGTGCTCGTCGAAAGAAGAGTGGGACCTTTTCGATAGCATTTTCGAGGACTTCTGGAGCAGTCCCGAGCGGAGATCGCGATCCACCCTGCGCGGCCGGGAACGTAACAAGCCGTTCAATGAAGACCAGCGGCAATCCCAGAGCAGCGTGGTAACGCTGCTGGGCCAGGCTGGCGCGGATCGCGCAGACGACGATGGCGGCCGGGCTGTCGTTGGGGCCACGGCACACGAGCGGCTGAAGAAGACAGATTTCTCTGAAGTATCCCAGGCTGATATGGCAGAACTGGAGCGGCTCTCGCTTCGTCTGCTCAAGCAAATGAGCCGGCGCTTATCGAGAAAATTGCAGAGGGTGAGGCCGCAAGGGCAAGTGGATCTCCGGCGGACAATCCGGCTCAGCATCGCTCGTGGCGGCGACCCCATTTACCTGAGCTTGAAAGGAAAAAAGCTCCAGCCGGATCGCCTGGTGATCCTCCTGGACATCAGCGGCTCCATGAATCCCTACAGCCTGTTTCTGGTGCGCTTCGCCTACACCCTGCAAAAGTACTTCAAGCGCGTATCTACATTTCTCTTCAGCACTCACCTGGCGGAGATCACTCCGGCGCTGCGCGCGCGAAAATTGCGCGAGGCATTGCAGGCGCTGTCGCAACAGGCGGCGGGTTGGTCCGGTGGAACAAAGATTGGGGAATCGCTGCGCAACTTCAATTTTGTCTACGGGAGAAAGCTGCTTTCCCGGAACACGGTGTTTATGGTCCTGAGTGACGGCTGGGACACAGGTGAACCGGAAGTGCTGGCGGGCGAGCTCGCTGCCATCAAGCGCCGCGTGCGCAAGCTAGTCTGGCTCAATCCGCTATTGGGCATGGAAGGCTATGAGCCGATCACGCGTGGAATGAGCGCGGCATTGCCCTATATAAATGTCTTCGCCTCCGCCCATAATTTGCAGAGCCTGCTGGCGCTGGAAACTCATCTAACGCGGAACTGAGAGCGGAACTGAGAAATGTTTAACCACTTCTTGAATAAATCGGCGGAACTGCTAGCCCAGGGTGAGTCTTTTGCTGTCGCCACTGTGGTGCGCTGCCTGCCTCCCACCTCCGGCAAGCCGGGGGACAAAGCCATTGTGCGTTCGGACGGCACGATCTGGGGCTGGATTGGCGGCGGCTGCGCGCAGCCAGTCGTGATCAAGGAAGCCTTAAAGGCATTGGCTGAGGGCCATCCCAAGCTGGTGCGCATCAGCCCCTCCCCCAACGGTTCTGACGCACGAGAAGAAGCCATAGTGGATTACACCATGACATGCCATAGCGGCGGCTCGCTGGATATCTACATTGAACCTGTCCTTCCCAGGCCGCAAATCATAATCCTGGGACGCTCAGCCATCGCCCAGGCCCTGGCCCGGTTGGGTAGCGCGGCGGGCTACGCCGTTTCCGTGGTCGCACCCGAAACAGATGCAGCCAGTTTTGCCAATGCGAATCGGATCACAGACCTGAGTAAGATCAAGATCACGCCGCAGACCTATATCGTGGTGTCCACGCAGGGCGAAGACGACGAAGGTGCTCTGGAGCAGGCGGCAACCACCGGCGCATCCTATATCGCTTTTATAGCCAGCAAGACCAAGGCGCAAAAAGTCTTTGAATACTTGCGCAACCGGGGAATTCCTGAAGAAAAGCTGAAGCAACTCCGCGCTCCGGCCGGACTGGACATAGGGGCAAAGTCACCCGAGGAAGTCGCAATCAGCATTCTGGCGGAAATCATCCAGGAGAAAGCACGAGCAGCGAAAACCACAGCGCAGCCCGGCGCACAACTGCCGGTACTGAACGCCGGCAGGAAAGATCCGGTCTGCTGCATGGCCGTGGATCCAGGCAAGGCCAAATACAAATCAGAGCACAAGGGGACTTGGTTTTACTTCTGTTGCGCCGGCTGCAAGGAGGCCTTTGACCGAAAGCCGGAAGGGTATGTCGGTGTATCCCCAGCCTGAACCAGATACCGAAGGCCTGCCAAAACTTACAAACGCAGTAGGATTATTTATAATCACCCACACATAAAGGAGGAAGCATCCATGATTGCCATTCTGATCGCGGTGGCCTGTTGGGTCGCTGGTGCGGGCCTCGGCGTTGCCGGGTAAGTCCAGATCACACCAGCTTCTGGTACTGAGAAGGCGGGCTGCCCACCATGGACTTGAAGTCGTTGATAAGGTGCGCCTGATCAAAGTATCCCAGTTCAAGCGCCAGTTGGGGCCAATCCGGCTGCTTGCCGGATTTCAATATCTCAATCAACTCGTGCAAGCGATACCGTCGAATCACCCATTTAGGGCTGATCCCGACATACTCATTAAAGATTCGCTGCAGCTTCCGCGCACCCATGCCGGTTCGTTTAGCTAAATCGCTAACTGTCTTAATATTTCTCTCTTGAAGAATGGTCTTTACGATTCCGCCTGCGACTTCGATCATCGCATCAGGCTTTGGCAGGCACGCGCGAAGAAATGCGTTGGCAGCGTCAATCATCTTGTTCTCTTCCCAGGATGACGCTATCCACACTGCCTCCACAGCGCTTACGCCCTTGCCAAGAATGCGCTTTGCCGGAACAATCCGGTTCGTGAGCGACGAGGCCGGAACTTTCATGAAAGGACGGAAGCCCCCCGGTCTGAACTTGATCCCAAAGACCCCTGACTTGCCTTGCAACACGCGAGAAAATCTATTGGTGCTCACGCCGCCGATCACACATTTGTTGTTCTCGAACACCAGATAAAAATTCGGATGCGGCAACGTCTCCTGCAGATAGGGCTGGGGAACATCCCAATTCACCATCCAATACGACTCTACCCATGGCGCCACGTCCAACGGTGGTCCGCGCCGCACATGCTTGAATTGCCCCACCGGCGGAGGCCACTTTAGAATCCCCCGCGCCCGTCCCACATCTGCATCGAAGATTTCTTCAACCCGGACCTTTTCCCTGGACTGTCGCGTTTTTCCAATCATCGCATCCCTTAATCCATTACATTGTCTGCACGGAGGGAATAATTGCAACACTTACTCTCGATTGGATTGGCCAGTTGCCTGTTCCTCTTGCCCGGCGGACCCGTGCAAACTAAATCATCAACTCAAAACACAGTTCAGGAGAATACTCACATGACTCAGCACGCCACCGGACCATTCGATGTAAAGATAACGCCGCAGAAGCCGGACAGCGAGGTGGCCCAGGCCGCGAACCTCGGCCGAATGACGATTGACAAGCAGTTCCACGGTGACCTCGAAGCCACCAGCAAGGGCGAGATGATCGCTACACAGACCGGGGTAAAAGGTTCCGCCGGCTATGTGGCCATGGAGCGCGTGACCGGCACTCTCAAGGGACGCAAGGGCAGCTTCGTGCTGCAACACAGCGGAACCATGACCCGTGGCGTGCCCGGACTGTCCGTCACAGTCGTGCCTGACTCCGGCACGGACGAACTCAAGGGTCTCACCGGAAAGATGAACATCGTCATTGCGCCGGATGGGAAGCACTCTTACGAATTCGATTACACTATTGAATGACTTTAGGTAATTCCTGTCTGGTCGATTGTCGTGCTTACCAATGAGCTACAGCAAAATGTTTGCGTCAAAGCGGCACACGTTCGTAGTACACTTCTATTCCGTTCGCTACGTTCAATAGATCTGGCAATCCCCCAAGAAAAATGAGGTAGATGTTATGAGATCTCCGTTTGAAAAAACGAGATACGCATTGGCGTTTCTCTTTGTAATTCTGGCTGCAAATCTTCTGCTGGCGCAGGAACTCAAGCAGCACGTCGATAATCCTAGTCAGGCGCCCACTACCCAGGATGTTGACAACCCGGGGCAGACACCGATGAAAGATGCCGCACAGCCACTCAAGCAGCACGTCGATAACCCAGGTCAGACCGCGATGGATCAGAGGGCCACTGGCCACAACCCGGAGGCGGTTCCGGAAATGATCGAACAGGCTAATCCAACCGGCCAGGCGGTCGTAACCGGCAACGGCATCAACTATCATGGCGGCCCGGTGCTCAAAGGCAATCCCGTGCCACTCTACCTCATCTGGTACGGCAACTGGAACGGCACGGGTTCCAATACTGCGGCAACCGTAAGCCTGGTTGAGCACTTCCTTAACACCCTGGGAAATACGCCCTATGAAAAGATTGCCACCACTTACGGCGATACCACCGGCAACGTGAGCGGCAATGTCGCGGTGGCTGGCGCGATCTTTGACGCCAACTCGCAAGGCGCCAAGCTGACCAACAAAAAGCTTTCGGCCATCGTCACCCGGTCGTTCAGCAACGGGTTGCCCAAGGACGCGAATGGCGTCTACCTCGTGTTGACTGCTTCAACCGTGAGTGAACAGGGATTCTGCAGTTCTTTCTGCGGCTTCCACACCGCCCAAACACTGAGCGGGACGGACATCAAGTGGGCTTTCATTGGTAATCCGGACCGCTGTCCTTCGGGCTGTGAAATCCAGACCACCGGCCCCAACAGCCCGGCCACAGGCGTTGGTGGCGCAGACGGCATAATCAACGTAATCACCCACGAACAGTTTGAAGCCATTACCGATCCTGACCTGAATGCCTGGTTCGATGCCAGCGGCCAGGAAGATTCCGACAAATGCAACTTCAACTTTGGCGCAACTACTGCTTGCGCCGCGGGAAGCTTGTGCACCCCGGCTGCCGATAGCGTTGGGGCACAGTTCAACCAGAGCTTTGGCAATAACAACTGGATGTTCCAACAGAACTGGGAGAACTCGAACGGCGGCAAGTGCGTCCAACATCTGTAATCTCTTGATTGAAAGACAGGCCGCCTGGAATCAGGCGGCCTTTTTTCTTGCCTTCCGTTCCGCCACTCGATCGGATGTTCCTTCGAAACCCGCTCAATGACGGGTCATACTGCTCAGGAAGCTGCAAATGTTTTCGGTTTTGCTTTTGTTTTTGATTTTGCTAATTGCCAACTGCTAATTGCTACAAGTGTCCACGACTTCATCGTTTACTCTTTCTCGATGAATCCGCCCCAGATTTTACCGCCGGCGCAAAGAATTTATTGCTCTCATTGAAGTTATTGAAAACATCGGGCGAAACCTCGAAGGCTTGCGCAAAAACGTCCTTGCCGATCCCCTGCAACCCAACTGGAATTCCAATGTCAGTCGGCATGCCATTGTTGAACGTGAGCAGGAGTTTCAGGTCGGTGCTGCTTACGGCCTTGATGGCGTGAAACCATCCTTGCGGAATGAAAATGATCTCGCCCGGCTTCAGATGGATGACCTGCTTCACCATGTTGCGCGTGTTGTCCGGCCCCGTGATCCAGAACGTAGCTTCGCCTTCCAGGCAGTAATCCAGTTCCCAGGCGTTGGGGTGCCAGTGAGGAACCCTTAGCGCGCCGGGCTTCATATCGATCATAAAAAACGCAACGCCATTTCCCATGAGCACCGGGAAGTCACTCTGGTTCGCTTCACGTATGGTGTTGCCGTGTTCGCTGATTGTGGGCTTGCTGGCAGCCAGGGCAAACTTGAAAGCGGGTTGCAGCGGGGTAGCGGACGAGTCCATATGTTTGTTCCTCATTCTTCCTTAGCAAGGTTTTGTCGGTATCAAAAGGTCCCGCGCATGCATCTCTGCGGTGATGATTTTCTCAGCAAATCAACGGTCATTCTCGCGCTTGGATTTTCAATCTTAACCGCGCTCAGGGCGAACGGAAAGGGGGCCGGAATTGCAGTGTGCTACACTATTCTTTTCAATCACATAGCACACAATCAGCATGCTCCTTTCGAAAGAATATGTCGGGTATCTCGCCCGGCAAGTAGCCCAAAAACTGGTGGCCGGCGAGTTTATTGAGGCCAAAGACGTTCGCGTGGTCTCTGACGCGCTGAATACCGCGCTCCTGGAAGAGCTTCAGCTCGAGGACCGCATCAATGATGAGGTTCGTCTAATCCTGGAGCAATACCAGGACGAAATGCGCCGCGCCGGAGCCAGCTATCAGGAAATGTTCAAGAAAGTAAAAGGCGAATTGGTGCGCAAATATAAGGCGGTGCTGTGAGAATCTCGCGTGACAAAGTGAATAAGCTGGCGCACACCGTGGCCGACGCCCTGGCTGACCTTCCTCAGGTCGAATTTCTGGAAGACCGCAACAGCATCCGCATGGAAGCCCGTCGCCTGCTGGAAGAACTGTTGCTGGAAGAACAGAAAATCGATACCGCCGCCCGGCAGAAAATTGAAAACCAGAGACGCACCATCCTCGAAGGAACCCAGGAGTGGGACATCCTGTACCGCAAATACTACAACGAAGAAGTTAAGAAACTGGGGATATAGGCAATCCGCACAAATTGCTCTTTGCACTTCACGCAGTCTCATTCTCCATCAGTTTTTGATTTTTGATTCTGGTGAGTCTCCTCAACGCGGTTTGCGCTCTGAAATCAGCCCACAAAAATCAGAAATCAAAAATCAAAATTCATAAATCTATTGGTGAATTCGCTGTTTTTCCTGGGGAGTCATCTGCGCCCACAACTGGTTAAGATTCTTGGCAATCCAGCGGTTGTCCGGCTCCATCTCGCGTGCTGAAGAAAACCACTGGTAGGCCTTCACCCTGTCCTGGGTAACACAAAAACCGCTGGAGTATAACGCTGCCATTTGCACTGCGGCCTGCGGATCGTTTTCCCGAGTTGCCGCCTTCAGATAGACCAGGCCCTGTTCGCAATTTTGACGCACACCCTGGCCATGCAGATATTGCTGCGCCTTGATCAGCGCAGGGCTTGGTTTGTCATCCGCTTCAGGAGCAGTATCCGCGCTGGTGGGTGGTTGCTCCTGCTCTGACAATTTAAAGTTTGTCGATTTGGCGTTTGCCGGTTTGGCGTCTGGTGTTTTGGCGCCTGGCAGCTTGGCGGAGGCTTGTTCCCCGCCGTTCGTCCTCGTCACCGCATCGTCGCCCGAGTCTAGCGGTGCGGCATTGGCTTTGGCCAGGCGGTTTACGCCCGATTCCAGAGCGCGGACCGCAACTGCCGCCACCAGGGTTTTCTCTTTCACCAGCGGCCGATTTTTTCCGTCTGGGCGTGGAACAGTGGCTGGTCCGGGATTAGGCTGTTCTGGGGATCTGGGATTGGCCCTCAAGCTGGAACGGTACTGGACAAAGATCAGCCCCACAATCGCCGCCAGGACGATCAGCAATAGCAGTATGCGAATGCCGCGATGAGAGGATCCTTCATCCTCCAGCAGATACTCAGCTTCAGTGGATGGATCGCTGAGGCCCAGGAAAGACGGGCCGGCAACAGAAGTGGAGACATTCGGCTGCTCCGCGCGCAAGCCGGCGTCCGGCTGTGGAACCACGCGATTCGCCGGCAACGGCGGAGCCAATGTTGCGCTGGAGGTGCGAGCCATTCCCGGCTCGCGGCGAACGCCGCCCCTGCGCGGATCGGGAGTAGGCAACTGTGCATTGGCCATAGCGGTAGCCCGTGCTGCTTCATCGCCGGCGCGACGCTCCTGCGTCCTGCGATCGATCTTTACACCGCACATTCCACAGAATTTATGTCCCTGCTCATTGACATGGCCGCAATCCGAGCATGTTGTTTGGCTCTGATTCGTTCTTCTTTCCGTTTTACGGCGCTCAAGCCGAACACCGCACATGCCGCAGAACCGGTTTCCCTGGGGGTTCTCCGTGCCACAGAAAGTACACATCATTTGACCCAGAACTCCTTTCAGAGACACTCCGCCTCGCGAACAGCAACCCTCACTTGGATGTGGGTTGCTGCTCAAGTGCTGCCAAGGACCAAGGTGATTTAAGCTTAGTTTTTACCCTGCTCGACAAACGGAGACCGGCATGAGTTCCATTCCTACGGCGCAGGCCAGCGCCTTTCTGGCCATCTTCTGGGGTGGCTTGGCCTGTGGTGCGCTGGACATAACCCAGGCATTTGTCGCCTGGGGATTGCAGGACGGCGTCAAACCTGTGACCCTCTTGCAACATATTGCCAGCGGCGTGCTCGGCCCCAAAGCATTCCAGGGTGGTGCGCCGACGGCGGCCCTCGGCGCCGTGCTTCACTTCTTCATCGCGTTTACGGCAGCGGCGGTCTACTACACGGCAAGCCGCTGGCTTACCTTCATGACGACCCAGGCCGTTCTCTCCGGCTTGCTATACGGCGAAGCCGTCTTTCTGCTGATGCACTTCGTAGTGGTGCCGTTTTCGGCGGCCGCAAAGGGTCAATTCACTCTTGCCACCCTCACTACTGGCCCGGTTGGCCACATGTTTCTGGTAGGGCTCCCAATAGCGCTGGCAGTGCGCCGGTATTCGTGATCAGACAGGTATTCGGCACAAAAAAAGATCAGTTCGCAAAAGCCATAGCGGGCCTCAAAGCATCACGCTTCGGCATTTACGGGCTCGGCACTCTACCGGACTGCGTTGCTGGTGCGGCAAGATAGAGTGGTTCGTCCGGGATGATGATCCAGGCAACGCCGTACGCGAGCACTCCAACGCCGCACAGCACGCACACCAGCCAGCAGACGCGGATCAACGACACATCCACATCAAAGTATTCAGCAAACCCCAGGCAGACACCCGCGATTTTACGCCCGTTGCGCGGGCGCACTAACCGCTGCCGCGCTGCCATGCCCGCTACCCGCGTTCCGCAATAAGCGCACAGGTTGGCATCATCCTGAATCACCTTGCCACAGTAGTTGCAGTACATGAAACACCTCCAAATACTCAATATTTAGTACTTAGTAGTTGGCTAACCCCAAAGCTTTTGCCTCTCCGCCCCGTCCCTTGGCAGCCGCCTACCCGTTACTACGCAATCCATCGCCAGTTGGTTCAAATTATGGCAATTTTGGCGGTGTAGCCTGCCCTCGATGCGAGCTTTGTGTAGCTAAGGGCGATTTTTGGCAAATTCCCTTACCGTCCCTTATAGGGCTTATCGAGGTATTTGCGGGCAAGCTCTGCCTCGTTGCTGGATGAATCCAGGGCAATGGCCGCCCGGTACTCCTTGACCGCCTCTTCGCGCTTCGTCAGCAAATCAGAAACCTCACCGGCAGCCACCAGAGCGCGCTGGCGGAGGTCATGATTATCACTGCTGCCGCCGCCGGCGGCCTCATACGCTTGAATCGCTTCCTGGTACTGGTTTTGTCCGCGCAGGGCTTCTCCCAGGCCAAACTGAGCCAGTTCAGTATGTGGATCCGTGTACTTGCCGGCCTTGCTATCGTCTAACAGGGTGCGGTAAGCGCTGATTGCGGCTGGGCCTTTTCCCCCGTCTTTCAACACGTTCGCCCGTTCCAGCGCAAAAAGAAAGTTCCTTGGATGCTCCTTCACCAGCGATTCCACTACTTTGAAAGCGTCGTCGTATCGCTGTTCCCTGCGCAGGAAGAGCGCGAGCGCTACTCTGGCATCCGCGCTGGATTCTCCTCCGGCTTTGCCCGCTTCCGCCAGATACTCCAGGCCCTTCTTCTTGTCCCCGGTCACGCCAATGATGCTGGCCAGGATCTTGGTGCGCAAAGGTAGGACCGCCACGATGTAATTGTGAATGCCGACTACGGTCTTGGCATCCACAAAATCCGGCTTCAGGGTGAGCACAGCTTCATGATCGCTGCGCGAACCAAGCGCATTTCTAAGCGCGGCAAACCATGCCTTTTCCACCAAACCCATATATGTGGAGCGCAAACCCCGGGTGACGCCACGAGCGTAAAGCGCTTGCACATCCTGCGGGTTGGACTTAAGGCGCTTCTCTGAGAGCGCAAGGGCCTTTTCTGCCAGGTCCCTAATCTGCTGCTTTGCCGCAGGCTCTAGAACAACCTGTTTACTATTTAGAAAACCCTCTTGGGTGTAGAGGCTGGTATCGAGGGCATCATGCCGGTACAGTTCACGAAACAGCACCGTCTCCAGTAGATGGTTGTAAGCCCTTGCATCCTCAGGGTTTATCTCTACGGCCTTCTGGAAATCTCTTAGCGCCTTGTCGTACTCCAGGCTGTAATAGTGTTCAAATCCGCTCCGGGTCAAGGCCTCAAAGGCGTCTGATTTGGCCTCGTCGGCGTTGGCCATGTTTCCCGCTAAGACTATGAGAAATAAGGCAAAAAACAGCATTCTTGCCGGCCTAAGCTGAAAAATGCACTGGTAAGGTGTCATGGGAGCCGTAATAGGGGAAGTTTACCTGATTTTTTATCCAGAGTAGAAGCTGTACAACATACTTCTCCCCCAGAAAGCGCGGAACAAAAACCCTTATGACAAAGTCGCTCAAACCGAGCAAAGATTTCTATTCCGAAATTGAAGCCGCCGGTTATCTGAACATCTCCGTGGCGCGCTTGCATTCGCTGCTGGACGAGCACATTTTCAATGATGGCTCGCACCGTCCCGAAGAACTGAGTTTTTGTGAGGCTGATTTGATTCTCCTGGGGTTCTGGATGAAGGGCCAGGAAAACCCCAAAGTCATACGCATGCCTCGCCGCAACTAGGGGCAACCCCTGAAGCTTTTACTGCGTAATTCTTGCTCCCCCCGCTGGCAGCGAGATCTGTAATCTATCTAACTCCTTGACTGACAAAGAGTTAGATAGAGATTGTTTTGGCATTCGGTGTGCCACTATAAGAGCCAAACAAGAGGGTCTCCAATGACACAGTTGGCAAGAAACTACGAAGAGAGGCAGGAATTCTGGAAACCAGCCGTCCCCCCAAGGCAGGATGCGCCTCTCACTGAAGCCACCGGACAGGTATGCGACCAGTGCGGCACTGATTTCCTGATGGGATCGCGCTTTTGTCACGTGTGCGGCGCTGACCGCCATCTGAATCTGACTTCTGCCGGAGCCACTGGAATGCGTGAGTGGTTTGATTTTGCCTCGTTGCGCGATGCAATGGGACAAACCACCGGTTCGCTGGTAGCGCTCTTCCTCGGATTTACCTGCATGATTGCGGCGGCAATCACCGGCTTTCTCTATACCGCGACCACAACCCTGGACTGGCAGGCCGTGCAGACCTGGCGGATTGAGTGGCTGCTGGCGGCAGTGGCGATATTTGCCGGAGGACATCTCCTGAAAAAGAAATAAGTCTTAGACATTTCGAGCAGCAGCAGACAAAGAGGCGACGCTAGCGCAGAGCGTTGCCTTTTTTGATTTTTGCCGCCCGACCTTACCAAACCTGATGTTGCCGCAATTTTCGCATGATGAACGTTGACACAATAACAACAGTTTCCCGTTTCCATGCCGACGACGGCTTCATAAGGAACGCCAATGCCATTCGCGGGCTGGGTACCGATTGCTGACCACTGTTCCCCTACCCGCCCCCTATCCGTTTCAGGACGCCCTGGCGGTAAACGCGACTGAGCGTCAGCTTGGTGCCGTCTCGCAGCTCCACGGTGTAATCGCCGTATAAGCGGGTCTTGAGCCGGTTGATGCGATCCAGGTTTACAATCGCCGAGCGGTGGATTCTAAGGAAATTATGGCTCCGCAGGCGTTCCTCCACCTGATTCATGGTCTCGCGGAAGATGTGGGTGCTCGCTCCCACATGGAAGCAAACATAGTTTCCTGCCGATTCAATCCAATCGATCTCCGTTGGCTTGAGGCATAACACCTCTCCAGCGGATTTCAAAACAATTCGACTGCTTCGTCCGCGTTGCGACTCAAGGTCACGAATGAGCTCCGCAAGCTTCCCGCGAACGCCTTGATCAGAAGAGTATATGCGTCTGCGCAGATGCTTCAGCGTTTCGCTCAGCATCTCTCTGTCCACCGGCTTAAGCAGATAGTCCACCGCGTGGACCTTGAACGCTTTCAGGGCAAATTGATCGTAGGCGGTAACAAAGATGATGGCAGGCATTAGCGCTGCTGGCACGGCCTCAATGATTTGGAAGCCATCCATTTCCGGCAACTGGATATCGAGAAATATGAGATTGGGTGTTTGGCTTTTGATCGCGCGAACTGTGCTCCTGCCGTCGCCACACTCCCCCACGATTTGAATGTCCGGTTCGTCTGCCAGAAGAAGGGCGATTCGTTCGCGGGCCAGCGGTTCATCGTCCACGATGAGGGTTCGAATCGGCATTTCAGTGAGCGTCGCGCATCGACGCAAGGGCGGGAAGCGGAATTGCCAGCCTGACTCGGCAGCCGCCGCCCGGAATATTTTCCAGGACGAATTCGCTCCTGCTGCCGTAAAGCTGCTGGAGCCGGGCACGAGTATTGCGCAGTCCAACGCCAAGGCTCTTTTCAACCGATCCCTGGCTTGTCCCCGCGCCACTATCTACAACTTCAATCGCCATGGTTCCGTTGTGCTTTGCCGCGCTGATTTCCACACACCCGGCGGTCGCGGATTGGGCAATGCCATGCCGAATTGCGTTCTCAACCAGTGGCTGCAGGATTAAGCTGGGCACAGGCACAGAGAGCAGGTCCGAGTCGACCTTGAGATGGATGGTCAGGCGGTCATGGAAGCGAGTCTTTTGTATTTCCAGATAGTTTTGCAAAAACTCCAATTCCTGTTGCAGAGAGACCTCTTGAGAGCCAACGCAATCGAGGGACACTCTCAACAGGACCGCAAGTTGGAGCGTCATTCTCTCTGCAGAGGCCGGGTCTCTCCTGGCCAGCGTGGCAATGGAGTTCAGCGCGTTGAACAGAAAATGCGGCTCCACCTGGCTTCTCAATATCTCGAGTTGTGCCTGCGCCAGACTGGCTTCAAGCCGCGACGATTGCATCTCTCGTTCGCGATATCTCGCGTAGTACGCAACCGCGTGGGCCAGTCCCATAGTGGCGACACATCGTGGAAGATTCTCCAGGCCCAGGTCCAGGAACCGGACGCGAAGCGAAGTGGACAGATCAGCCCAACCAAGCAGCATGCTCCAGCGAATGAAGAGCCAGGAAACAACCGTGGTAACCGCAAGGCATGCCGCTGTGTGGACGACCAGCGGTTTCTTCCATCGGCCGCGGCTGAAACCATAGCGGGTTGCGATCGCAAAAATGGGTGGGGTAACCAGCACCCAGAAATAAGCATAGGAAAAATTCCAGCCAATCACGCGCTGCAGAACGGGATGTTCGCCCGCGGAACGAATCAACGCGTAGGAGCCGGCAGAATCAAAAATGGCGTAGAGCGTCCAGCAAAGAAAGCTGACTGCCCAGGGTTGCCACCTTCGCAACGAGAGCATGGATTTCCTCTCTGAAACTGATTGTACTCGAGGGATTGGCCGGCGCCGGTGCGCCACGTCCCGCCGGGAGAGCGGCTCGTCCCTGAAAAAAGGCACTTTGCGTATTCCATGTTGCCATGCATCCCGGCAGGGACCATGATCCGATTCTGCGAACTCGGGAAGTTGGAAATCCTTGAGTCTCGCCGGAGGTTCCTGATGCAACAGATCAACGGAAGAATTACATTTTGTGCCCTGATGCTCACTTGCACAATGCTGTTCACTGTGAACGCCCATAGCGCCACCGTGAAAGTGAATTGCGGCAAGAAGTCCGGCTCTACCATCAATGGAGTTCTGCAACGGCTCAATCCAGAGGGCCCTAATACAATCATTGTGTCCGGTACATGCAACGAGAATGTCCTGATTCAGGGCCTTGACCGTTTGACTCTACAGGCAGGTAACAACGGAGCCGTGATCAATGACACCTCCGGCGGAAACAATCCCACGATCACGATTGTGGATTCCCAGCGGGTGCTGATACAGGGTTTCACCATCAACGGTGGCTCGCCTGGCGTGTTGTGCACGGACTACAGTCTGTGTCGCTTCAGCCAGAATACGGTCCAGGGCGCGGCAGACGATGGTGTGCAGATCAGCCGTTCGCGCAGCGACTTTGATCGAGATGTGCTGCAGAACAACGGCCTCAGGGGCCTCGTGGTCCGTGAGCAAGGGACTGCGGTGGTTCCCGGAGTCACCATTCAAGGCAATGCGGATGCCGGGGCTGAGGCTCTGGACGGCAGCTTCCTCTATGCATTTCAGTCCACTTTCCAGAACAACGCTTTCGGAATACGCGCGGAAAACTCTGCACTCAGAATTGAATTGAGCACCATCAGCGGCAATACTCTGGATGGCGTGCAGCTTCAGGAGGAATCCACCGCAAGACTTGTCGTGCTTCTTGGACCAAACACAATTACGGGAAACGGCTTCCAGGGAGTCAGCGTGAATGATCTGTCTTTTGCGGCCTTTGATCCAGGCAATAGCATTACCGGAAACCTCATGCCGCCGGACGTGGTGTGCAATCCGCAGTTCTCCGCCACGCGTGGCGCAAATACCAACATCGGAGGAGGAACAACAAACTGCGTTGAACCGGCGAACGCCGCTGCCCGCAAGCCATGAGGCTCATTTTCACGCCAAAACCTTACCACTGATGGACAATGATCAGACTGGTTTCCTGATCCGATCAACGCAAAAAGAGAAATCAGGTAAATTGAGAATCCGCGGTTTTAGCCGATTCATTGCATCTCTTGATTCATCTGTACTGGTCTGTGGCATCACTGTCATCCGTGGTGAGGTTTTACTGTTGTACCCTCGGACTTATAATCACCGCGATGAGTCCGTCTTCACCACGCGATGGCAACCGGCCCCCACTTGCCCAGGAACGGCGCGATCTTTACCTCGGCATTCAGGCGGTGGACGTTTTCGTTCGCGACGTGGAACAAAGCGTGCTCTTCTACGTGGATCAGCTTGGGTTCAAGGTGGTTTCTGATGTCATCCTCCAATCCGGACGGCGCCGGGTGGGCGTGGCGCCTCCGGATGGCACTGCGGTGCTTAACCTGATAGCTCCCGACCCCGAGTCAGAAGAGTTCAAGCTCATCGGTCGCCCCACTCAGGTTGTTTTTGTCACCGAAGATGTAGCTTCCAAGTACAGCGAATGGAGAAAACGTGGTGTGCGCTTTCGTCATACGCCTCGGCTGCGCCGCATCAAATACCGGCAGCAGGCAGCAGCCCGGCTTTCAGCGAATCCTGAACCAGTGCCCGGAGAGCAGCCACCGGTATGGGGTGGAGTGTTTACCCGCTTTGAGGACATCGATGGCAATTCCTTTGCCCTGGTGAGCCTGGACGAGGTGAGTCGGATGATTGATGCAGAGCGGCGGGCGACGGCGGAAAAACAGGAATCCGAGCGCCGCGCCGCTCACGAGTTGGAAATCGCAAAAGAGGTGCAGTTAAGACTATTCCCCCAGACGACGCCGCTGGTCAAGACGCTCGAGTATGCGGGTGTTTGTATTCAGGCACTCCAGGTGGGGGGCGATTATTATGACTTCCTCAGCCTCAGCCGGGAGAGGCTGGGGCTGGTGCTCGGCGATATTTCAGGCAAAGGAATAGCCGCGGCCCTCTTGATGGCCAACTTGCAGGCCAATCTCCGCACCCAATACGCCCTCGCCCTGGATGAACCGGTGCGGTTTCTGCAATCGGTGAACCAGCTCTTTTATGAGAATACGGCCGACAACGCTTATGCCAGCCTCTTCTTTGGGGAGTATGACGACCGGACGCGCCGATTGAGCTACGCCAACTGCGGCCATCTCTCAGCCCTTCTGCTTCGCAGTGGCAACACTCTGGAACGGCTCGATTCCACCTGCACCGTTCTGGGCCTCTTCAAGGATTGGACCTGTTCGATGGCCGAATGCCGGATCCTGGCGGGAGACATTCTGGCGATCTATACGGACGGTATCACCGAATCACTCAACAGCGCCGGAGAAGAGTTCGGTGAAGAGCGTTTGATTGCGGCCTTGCGGCGGCACCATGAATTGCCGCCCCACGCCCTTCTGGATTCGATTGTCGAAGAAGTGAGGCGGTTTAGCCCGGACGAGCAGCAAGACGACATCACCCTGATAGTAGCCAAGGGGAGAGACTGAGGCCATCCCAGATAAACCGATGCACCGATGTCCCGATGCACCGATTGCATACATGCTTATTCAGCCGCCTTGTTCAGCGTGATGGATTGAGCCGTATAGCGCGAACCTTCAAAGACGGCAACAACCCGCACCTCAGATCCAACCGCAAGATCGCCCCTCGCCTGGGTGTGGGAGGGATCGAAGCGGATCTCGTAATTCTTCTGGTCAAGATCATTCTGGAGAGCCAGCAGGCCGCGATGGATGTCCAGGTAAGTGATTTTCCCAACGTAGGTGAACGCCGATCCGGGCGTAGCCAGGACGGTGATTTCGCGGGCCACCCCGCGATTCGATTGCTGCGGAGAGAACCTTACGTGAATCAGCGATCCCGGCTTCAGGTCATGCAGGGAAGCGGGATTGGTTCCATACACAATTCTGGTGGTGCTGTCGATACTGAACCGGATAGGCGCGGAATTGATTTGATCGCGCAACGTCACGGCGCCGCGCGACTCATCCAGATCTGCGATCTGGCCATCGGCATCGGCGGACGGAATGGGCAGCCCCAGGCGTATATTGCGCGCAAAAACTTCATGTTTCTGGTGGTCCAGCATGGTATCCACGTAGACGCGCTCACCCTTCTTAATCGCCAACTGCGTGGTCTCGGCGCCGTTGAGGAAGATGTGCGTGCGCTCGTCAAACGCGATCTTCCACCGATTTCCGGCAAACACAGCGATGGTCATCTTATTCCGGATGTGGTCCACAGATCGTATCGTTCCGCCAACGAGACTGGTCATCCCCTCAGGCGGAGGCGGAGGATCGAGGAGAGGATCGTGCCCATCCGTAGTCGCTCCAGGTGAAGTGGCTGAGCTGTCTAAGATCTCCGTTTTGGGCTGTAGCGGCGGGGCGGGGTTGTCGCTTGGAGCGGACAAAGGAACGAGCGGCTCGACAGCCGGCTGATCTGACGAAACGGACCGATCGGCTTCCGCTCCCGTTACAGGCGGTTTGGGCATTGTCGCCTGCGGTTGAGCTTCGGGCGAATTCGGTTTCGGCCCGTTTGCCTGAGCTCCTCCGAGCGGCGCTTTCGGCGTGCCGGAGCCAGACTGTGGTTCGGGTGAACTGGCCTGTGGCCACGCCAACGCGGCTGACAGCAATAACAACAATGCGAGTGCGAATGGGGAACGCTTCATAGCCAACCAGTTGGATGCACCCGGCAGCAGCTCAGATGGCATGAAGAGTCTTTTTCTGCAATCTCGACCGCAGGGAGGGAGCCCTACTCGCTCACGTTTGCCTCAGGGCGTACGCCGTGGCGTGGATGTAAAGAAGTAGGGCTCCCTCGCTTCGTTCGGGACTTCAGAAAAAAGGCGCTCTGACCCCAACCCAACCCAAATCCACCTGAAGCCATCCAACGGAGAAGCAGAGCTTCTGCCCGGCCGAGGGCCAAAAGGATCTAAGAACTGATGCGTCCCAGACTGTTCCCAACTTTTCTTCTTTTCTTCCTGGCTTTGCTCGCCATCGAGACCGCTGCCGGTGAAGACCGCCAATTGCGTATTCCGTTGCCCAAGAAGAGCAAGTACACCCCGGTGCAGCAGCTTAATCGCGATGGCGTGCAAGCCTTGAAGAAACACGACGTCAACCGGGCCAAGAGGCTCTTCTACAAGGCATATCTCATAGATCCCAGCGATCCTTTCACCCTGAATAACCTGGGTTATATGTCCGAACTGGACGGCGATATGGACCGGGCCCAGCGGTTTTATGATCAGGCACAGGCCAACATCTCAGAGGCGGTTGTGGACAAGTCCACCATTAAAGATGTTGAAGGCAAATCGGTGGCCACCGTCGCTGGACGCTCAGCCGAAGGTCCTTTGAAAGTAAATGCGATGAATAGCGAGGCCATCAGTTTGTTGCGGAAAGACCGCGCTCCGGAAGCTGATCTTGTCCTGCAGAAAGCGCTCACACTGGACCCACACAACCCGTTCACCCTGAACAACATGGGATTTGCCAAAGAGAAGGAAGGCGAATTGGAGCAGGCAGTCAAATACTACAACCAGTCGGCCGGAACGGGTTCCCGTGATCCTATCATCATTGCCATTGACAAAGACTGGCGGGGAAAATCCATCAGCGAAATTGCGGCGCGAAATGCGGAAAAGACCAACCAGGAACTGCGCCGGTCAGAAGACATTGAGGCCAGGGTCGTCCGTTTGAACCTGCGTGGCGTTTCCGCCATGAACCGCAATGACCGCAAAGCCGCTCGCGAATACTTTCAGCAAGCCTACAAACTTGATCCGAGAAATGCATTTGCGCTAAACAATATGGGCTATCTGGCGGAGATGGATGGAGACCGGGAGACCGCCCAGGATTTCTACGAACGTGCGCGTGAAGCCGAGCATGCGGGCGCAAGGGTTGCCGTCTCCACCCGTCCGGAAGTGGAAGGACGCTCACTCAATCAGGTGGCGCAACAAAGCGACTCGCTGGTTGAGACCAAAATGCAGTCGGAGGCGGAGGCCAGGCGCCGCACGGCAAGGCCGCCCATCCTCCATACTCGCGACAATCAAATCGTAGTAGATAAGCCCGCTCCCGCGCAGCAGAAACAGGAAAACCCGGATAATCCGCAAGACCGGAACCAGTCGCCGCAGTTGCAGCAACGCCCGCCGCAATAACGGTAGCTCGTGCTCAGTACTTGCCACCAGAGAAAGCGCCGGCCAGCAGAACAAAATGATTAACCGGGCCTCTTCCCTTCCCGACCGGGACAGCCTTCTTCAATGCATTGGCTACATACTGCTTGGCAGCTTTGGTGGAATCGATGAGAGTGCGGCCCAGGGCCAGATTGCACGCCAGCGACGTGGCAAAAGCACAGCCAGTACCGTGAGTAGAGCGTCCGCTGATTTTTTTTCCTTGGAATAATTTGATTCCCTGCCCGGCGGCGAGACTCATCAGGTCAACCGGCGGATCCAGATGGCCTCCGGTGATAATCACGTTCCGCGCCCCGATCTTATGCAGTGCCACAGCGGCAATCCGCATTTCTTCCGCATTTGTAACCGGGAGTCCGGTAAGGGCTGCAGCTTCGTCAATGTTGGGAGTGATCACCAGGGCCAGGGGCAACAGTTTCTCTTTTAGTATTTGTGGGCCATTGCGGGAAATTAGTTCCAGTCCTGAAGAAGCCTTCAGCACCGGGTCGAGCACTACATTCTTGAGCTGGTGCCGGCGGATGAAGGCGGCGGTTGCCCGCATGATCTCGGGCGAGCCCAGCATGCCAATCCGCACCGCCGCTATGGTGAAATCTGCGGCCAACTCTTCCAGCGTCTCCGTGAGAATGCGGGTGTCAACCGGCTCAAAGCGTTTAACTCCCTGGGTGGATTGGACCGTCAAAGCGGTAACACAGGTAATCGCGTAGCAGCCATGCGCCGCAGCGGTCTTAATGTCTGCCGTAACTCCTGCGCCGGATGAGGGGTCATAACCGGCAATGGAAAGTATGATGCGCGGTCCTGCTTCAATTTTGGAGGGCATAAGCGACCTTATACAGGAAGAAAAAAAATTCGTTCTCGATTTGCCGATCGCCTGGGCAAAGAGAGCTGGCGGCAAAACTCATCATACAGCATTGTGTAAGTTGTTAATGAAACGTTGCAGTTCAAGTATAGCGAATATAGTTTGTTTCTGGCCACCAGCTATACTTCCGTCATGTCATTGATCTATGGCATCCATGCCGTGGAAGAGGCGTTGGCAGCTCGCGGACGCGGCTTTGAATATGTAGCCGTGGCAGCCGGCCGTGGCGATACAAGGCTGCAAAAAATTGCGCAGCTTTGCCGCACCGCGGGCGTCCCCGTGCGCATCATGCCGCGCGATCAGCTCACCCGTCTGGCCAACACCGGCAGCCATCAGGGAGTAGTAGCGGTTACGGCGGAAAAGCAATATGAAGACCTGGACGATTTGCTGAAGAACAAGCGCGGCCAGTTTAACTTTCTTCTAGTGCTGGATGGAGTGGAGGACCCACACAATCTGGGGGCAATCATCCGCACTGCGGAAGGCGCTGGTGCCGATGGAATTGTAATTCCGGAAAGGCGCGCAACCGGGGTTACAGCCACTGTCGTCAAGACTTCTGCCGGAGCCTCAGAATATCTTCCCCTCGCCAAGGTCACAAACATCAGTCGCTCCATTGAAGAGCTCAAGTCCCACAACATATGGACAGTAGGGCTCGATGAGCGCGGAAACCAGCTTTATGACCAGCTCGACTACAAAATGGATTGCGCTATTGTCCTGGGCGCGGAAGGACGCGGTCTGCACCAGCACGTCCGCGACAAATGCGATTACCTGGTCTCGATTCCCATGCTGGGCAAGGTGGCGTCACTGAACGTCTCCGTGGCGGCCGCGGTGGTGATATATGAGGTGGCAAGGCAGCGAAGAAGCAAATAGCCATTCATTTGGCCAGGCGGGCCCAGGTCTGTTTTCCGATCAACAGATCACGCGTTCACGCGCGATCACCCGATTTTATTTTGCTCCCGGACGCTTGCGTGCCTTGATTTCAACCGCCAGGTCTCCGTTGCGAGTGTTGGTGAAACGCAGCGTCACTCGGCCCTGATCATCCAGTGAGATGACAGCCGGAGTGTTCACGGAGGAAAGAATCCATCCGGACGGAAGTGTAACGTTATTCACCGGACGTCCCAGGGTGCGCGTCCACACCAGCTCTCCATCCCTCACGATATAGCCAACCGGATCAGTGTACGTTTCTTCCACCCGGATGCGGGCCGACTGGCCTTCACCAATGGCATGTTCCAGATCTCCCTGAACGACCACGGAATCCGGATCCGTCGGCTCCGGGTAATAGCCCAGGGCATTCACTTCCTTGCCCGAGACTTTGTACGTCTTGAGCTGCTTGCCGGTATCCAGGTCGGTCATCTTGGCGTCCGGCGAGACCACGCTGCCCTTGCGGACGAAGCTGTGCACGGATTTCTGCCCCAGCTTGGAAACAGTGAAATCATGGGAGATATGGAATTGGTGCGAGTCGGGATCCAGCAGCCAATAGCTGATCTCCCGATCCTGCTCTGCGCGATGGAACTGGGCCGGCAGCGTAACGGGTATGCACAACACCAGCAACAACAGAATGTTTGGCTTCAGTATTTTCAGGGCAGCCTCCGGGCCATGATCTTTACCGGCAATTGATCGTCGCGATCATTCACAAAGCTGACGCGAATGCGGCCATCGGGATCCGTGGAAATAATCGCGGGTGAGGCGCACCCGACCAACTCCCATCCCGCCGGCAGCACAACTACATTGCGCTTGATCCCCAGCGGACGGTCGAAGATGAGCAGCCCGTCCTTTACGTAATACGAAGGCGCGTCCGTGTACGTCTTGAAAATGCGCAGACGCGTCTCGCCATTCTTAGGCACGGGCGCTGGTAAATAGACTTTGATAAACTGCGCGTCATCCTTCGTTTGCGCCGGAACCAGGCCGGTTGTTTTGGCCTCTTTGCCGTTCACTACCTCGAATTTCAGCTCTTTGCCGGTGCTGCGCTCGATGACCCGCTCCTTCGACGCGGTGGAACCAGGACGGATGGGGTTAAAGAAAAACTGCGCCCCCTCATGAGCGGTAGTCACATCGTAGGTAATGGCGAATTGGTGGGTCTCCGGCGGAAGCAGCTCATAGAGCGTAAACTCATCGGCCGCGGCGGCGACGAGCGTAAGCATCAGCAGTACAATCAACACTTTGCGGGTCATGACTGAAGGGAGAGAGTGTAACACGAGAAGAATGAATCGAGGCATCCGTTTACCGGCGCACCAGGTAAAGAAGGCCAGAGCTGCAAAAAGTGGATTTCAAAAAGGGCAGGCGCCTCGCAAAAAACCAGTCGGGCCGGTCGCTGCATTCAGGCGTGAAATTGGCGTCATCTTGCAGTGTAAAATGGTTGTGATGGCTCAAGCTCCGCAAGACCGGCCTCCACGCAAACGGGAAGCGGCCTCCCGGAACCTGCTGCCGTTGCTGCAAACCCAGTGCACAGTCTCCCGCGTGCTGGCCTCGGCCGAAGACTTGCAAACTGCTCTTCCTTCCATCATCGCCTCCATTTGTATAAATTTGGGATGGGAACTTGGCGCCTTCTGGCAATATGCCGCCACGCGTCCGGTGTTGATGTGCACGAACATCTCCGCGGCCGATGAAGCCTTGGGCAGATTTATCGCCGAATCCCGCAAGAATGAATTGCTCGCGGGTGAAGGCCTGCCGGGACGCGTCTTTGCCAACTCGCAACCCGAATGGATTGTCGACATCAACAAGGAGAAAGACTTCCTGAGCGGCGCCTCGCCGTCCCAGGTGGGACTTCAATCTGCATTTGCATTTCCGGTGCTCGTTGCCAATGATGCGGTAGCCGTGCTTGAGTTTCTGAGTTCCAAATTTCGCGAACCGGATGATGAATTGCTTGAAACGATGGTCTCGCTCGGCCGCCAGATAGGCCAGTTCATGAAGCGCAAGGAGGCCGAGGAAGCCTTGCAGCAATCGCTGGAACTCTACCGTAATCTCACCGATTCTGCTTCCGATGCAATCATCACTATCGATGAATCAAGCAACATTCTCCTAGCGAACCGGGCGGCGGAGTTCATCTTTGGATATCCCGCGGCAGAACTGAAAGGTCAAAGCGTGACCATGCTCATCCCCGAGCACTCCCGCATGCAATATGAGCACACAGTCGCCAAGTACCTGGAAACCGACAAAAAGGGCTCCGATTGCCAGGTGGTAGAAGTCGTCGGCCGGCATAGGGGTGGACGCGAGATCCTTCTGGAACTCTCTTTTGGAGAGTTTCTCTTGAAAGGTCAGCGGTACTTTACCGGGTTTATGAGGGAAAAGAAGCAAATGGCAGTTGGCAATTAGTTCCCTATCAGGAGCAATCTTTGTCATACCTGCAATTTCTGGGCGCGGCAGGCACCGTGACCGGATCAAAACATCTCATCAACACTTCAGAGAATACAGCCGGAACGCAAGGTTTCCAGGTCCTGATTGACTGCGGTCTGTTCCAAGGCAAAAAGGAATGGCGATTGCGCAACTGGCAGGAGATGCCTGTACCCGCGCGGCAAATTGACGCTATCGTCTTGACCCACGCGCATCTGGACCACTCAGGCTACATCCCGCGGATGGTGCGGGAAGGCTTCCATGGCCCAATCTATGCCACTCCGCCAACCATTGACCTCTGCTCGGTCCTGCTGCCTGACTCCGGCCATCTCCAGGAAGAAGAGGCGCACTTTCACAATAAAAAAGGCACTTCCAAACACCGTCCCGCGCTCCCACTCTACACGTTACGGGAGGCTGAGGATTCCCTGGGCCTGTTCAAGACGGTTCAGTTCGGCGAGATGCGCTCCCTGTGCGATGAACTTTCTTTTCGTTTTGTGCATGCCGGACACATTCTTGGCTCGTCCATGGTGGAACTGTTCTTCTCGCAACGTGGCAAACAACGCAAGTTTCTCTTCACCGGCGACGTGGGCCGGGTGCCGCTTCCCTGTCCGGATCCCACTGACTCCACGCGAGGTCCGGGTAGCACTCCGGGCCGCGTTGTCCATGCCGGCCCTGTTCCGGGCGAGGATGCGGAACTCCTGGTAATGGAATCTACCTATGGCAACCGGTCTCATCCGAATGTGGACGTTCGGCCTGAACTCGCGCAACTCATTCAGGATACGGTGCATCGTGGCGGCAGCGTGATTGTTCCTGCCTTTGCGGTGGAACGTACTCAGAAATTTCTCTTTATTCTGAAAGAACTCATGGAATCCGGCCGGATCCCGCGCATTCCGGTGTTTGTTGATAGTCCCATGGCCATTAAAGCGGTCGAGATCTTCATGAAGTATGCAGGCGAATTCAATGAGGAAGCCCGCCGGTTGGTGAAAGATTATGGCTCGCCGCTGACCTGGCAAGGCTTCCATTTCGCCCCCAAGCAGGAAGCTTCCAGGAAGATCAATGAGGTCCACTATCCCTGCATTATTGTGTCTTCCAGTGGCATGGTGACCGGAGGCCGCATTCTTCACCATCTGATGCAGCGGCTGCCCGATCCACGCAACCAGGTAATCTTCATCGGCTTTCAGTCGCCCGGCACGCGCGGCGAGATCATCAAGAGCGGCGCCAGGTCCGTGCGCATTTTCTCGCAAGAGGTCCCCATCCGCGCTCACACGGCAACCATGGAACAATTCAGCGATCACGCCGATACCGAAGAGCTGCTGTGCTGGCTCGGCAGCTTCAAGAAGCCCCCACAAACAACATTTCTGGTTCACGGCGAACCTGAGGCAGCCTCTCTGCTGCAGCAGACCATCTCTTCTAAGTTGGGATGGAACGTACAGGTCGCCCAGTGGATGCAGAAGGTTGCGCTTGATGTGTAAGAAGTTTCGTGTTGTGCCCAGGCCTTCCATGAGCGTATCGTTACCAGCGTAATTTTTGGTCTCCCAGGACCTTAACGTCTGACCCTTAACGCCGATAACCAACTGTGCCGCACAAAAATGCGGCAGGACAAAAATATGGCTAAGTACCCTCGTACTGCTCCCACACCCTCGATGGCAATTCGCAAGTTCTTGAAAATCGCGGCGGCTCTCGTTTTGTTTTCTTGGTTGGCAACCCTCTCGGCAGCTCCGCAAAGCGCGAGCAGCAACGGCGGACGAGCGGTGTTGCACATTCGAATCAATGTTGTGCCTGTGTTGAGGGCGCCTCCATCGGTTGACCCCAACCGACCGCTGGCAACGACAATCGCTTTTAATGTTTCCACTTCCAAATCCAACGTTGAGATAATTGAGGAAACGCGCCCGTTATCTGCTTCCGCGTTCGGTCGAGCCTTCGGGCCCGAAGGAGCTGTTCTGAAAACTCTTACAATCGTTCCTCGCTAGGCAGGAGCCAATCCTATTGTGGGCAAGCTGGCTTATCGGCAACCCGGGATCGCAGAATCGGGCCTCTCATTTCACCATTTGCAGAGTCGGAATTGGTGTACGTAATTGGGGCCTCGGCGCCTCTGGGCGTAACTGCGGTCAGGGTAGGAGACGTGGGTGTCGGACCCTGCATCGCAGCCTTCTCTGCACTGCTGGGATTTGCGGTAGTACACTCAGTTTTTTCGGAGGACTGTCCTCCGGCGGAAGACGGCGGCGCCGTCCCGGACTGCGGTGCTGGGCTGAGCGGTTGCACGGCCGCGTTCCGAATTTCATCAGCAGTCTTGGCGACAAGATAAGGAACCAAGTCGGGATTGCTGATTACGATGGTGGCCCCCCTCACTTCAATCGGTTCCGGCGGCATGTGGACGACTCCACTGGGCACCTTCAGATCCGGTGACAACGGCTTGACAGGAATTACGCTGATCGTCAAATCTCCTGCTGGAAGATCACGCAGCAGAAAGTTGCCATTTTCATCCGACGTGGCAACGCCATACCCAGCGCTCAGTTGAATCCCGGCCATGGGCACCAAGTTGTAATCTGGAAGGTTGCTCTGGCCTCCAGTTCCCTGTTGCCCCTGGCGAGTTACCTGGCCGCCGGCCTGGCCTAGTTTTCCCCCAGCCTGGCCGCCGCGTTGCGTACGCACCGAGGATTGCGGCACACCACCGATTTTCAGCTTGCCGGGGTCTGCTGGTGGGGCATTCGAATCCACAATGATCTTCAAGAAGATGCGTCCGGAGATAGAGCGCAATGCTCGGGCCGGTATGTCTTGGACCACGGTAGAAACCGGGGGAACGTGCACCATAAATGAATTCTTAGGTAGGACATAGTTTGCGGGCAAGCTGGCCGTATCAACGATGAGCCTGTAATCGCCCGGAGGTACGTCATGGGTTTCGTATTCACCGTTGGGTTCGACAGTGAGGTTGCGCGTGTGCCTGCCGTCATCCAGGGTCAAATGAATGCCGCCGAGGCCGCGTGAGTCCATCTGCCGTTTTCCTTCAAAACGCAAGTCGTTGAAGATATTTCCCATCAGGCGGGCAAAGTCGACTACACCAAAGTCCACGATAGCGGTCCGCTCGCGGATCATGTCTAACTCGATCTGGTTGCGCGTAGTCATGCGCACCGGGCCGTGGAATTGTGCGAGGTTGACATAGACGCGATGTTCTCCTCCGCCTACGCCGGTGAAACGATACCTGCCCTGCTCATCGGTGGTGGCCACCTCGCCGTGGTCCAACTCTACACGGACGCCCACCAGGCCCAGTTCACCCGCATTAAAGACTCCGTTGAGATTGCCATCGCGGAAGACTCGTCCCTGAATCATGCGGCCGCTATGAAACACAGGCAGCACTGAAGACACAGGCATGGCGCTGAAGGTCTTGTTAAAACCAAAAGAGAAGATAGTCGTACGCTGCGGAGTGAGAGAGCTAGTGAACACCCAAACATTGCTCAACCCGGAATTGAATTGTAGGGTCCGCGTAGCCTGATACATCAGAGAATAGCCCACATACGGCGTCCAGGATTGAGTTGTGCCGGATGTAGCCCGAGCCAAAGTGAAATTCGGGGCAAAGCTCAATTTGTTTCCCAGGCGGAACTGTCCACTCGCGGAAATCGAGGTATTGATCGGGACTTCTGCGTCCAGCAGAGCCTTCACCTCTGGGGGCACATTGCCGGAGTTCACAAAGGAAACCGGGTCCTGGAGGAAAAGGGTCTGAAGGGCAGGCGACAACAGATTCAATTCCGAATTCAGCTTTTCTATCACCGAGGGATTGCGGCGGTCATGCTGGAACTCAATCTGCATGCTGCCGCCCTTCACGGGAAAAGTAATTCCATCACGCAAGACCAGTTCATCTTCTGAATTCAACTGCAGCGGGTCCTGCAGGGACCCAACGACAACCTCTGCCGTGTTCGACAGCTGCGGCGTGAATTGATAGCGCCAAATGCTGTCAAAGCGGTTGCCGGTGGAAGTTTGGTTGGCAAAGCCACCGCTATTGCGGCTGAAGGTATAGCTGAAGTTGAAGTCCTGGCTGCGGTTCAGCCTCCATGAAAGCGCCGGCGTTAAGTAATCCGAGCTGCCCGCGTGCAACAGGTTATTGATTGCCTGAGTTATAGCGTGCTGGTAGTAGACAGACTCCGTGAATCGGTCTGAGGTCTTCAACGTCAGACCGCTCTTGAGGGATGTTGTCCCTGAGAATAGTGAAAACACCTGGTTCAACGGAAACAGAGGCGAGGAAAGCGATCCGGCAGCAAAAAAAGTCAGCCTGGGTGTAATGTAGTCTACCTCAGCCCGGCCCAATCCGCCGTGATTGCTGGCTCCGCCGGTCCCGCGAAAGGTCCACTTGCTGTCAAGCTGATAGGTAAACCCTGCGGTCTGCATGTAGTCGTTTTGCCGTTGTCCACTGAATCCCAGGAAATTCGTAGGGGTATTGATATAGGTTGTGGTGGCAAAAAAGCTGAGCTTTTTAGACTGCTTATGCACAAAAGAGAAGCCGCCAATGTCGCGGGTGGATCCCAGCGTCAGATAGAAAAATGGGATCGTCGTTCCGCCAAAAAATGCGTACTGGTTGTCACCTCGCTTCAACGTAAGGGCGGCGCCGCGCAGCTCAACTGAATCAGAAACAGAAAACGGGCTGAGATAATGCTGCGGACCGTTATCGGTCAAGCTCACGATGTAATCCAGTGCCTGCACCTGCATTCTGGGATTCACAAAAGAAACCGCACCGTGGCGGATGTTGAATGTATGCCCTCCAGCAATGTCGTTGTCTTCCACCTGTGTATTGATGTCCAGCCGTCCGTCACTGGCGGCAAGCTGCGACCAGGAAAACGTATTCAAGGCCGAAATAGCGGTGTTTCCCGCGCCATTGAAAACCTGCACGTTGGAACCAACCATGCCTTGGGCCATCTCCGATTGGCGGCGCAGAGCGGCGGGCGAGACGATGATCGGCGGGCGTGGGATCACGCGAATACGGATGCTCACCGGATCGCCGTTTCTGTAGCCCAACGCAACCGTCTCGCCTCGCTCCAATCCAAAAAACTGGATGGAGTCAGAAGCAACTTCCGCTTTGGCGATATCGGGATCGAGGATGATCAGGTTGGTAATTCCCGCAGCAGGAACAGTTTTTGAAGATTGCCAATAGATCTCAACCAGGCTGGGAGTAGCATCTTGCTGGGCAAACGCAGAGGGGCACACGACAAGCATAGACAGCAAAACCCCTGCGATCGCTGCCGTGCGCTCGAGTTGCCTTTTGTAACCCACTCTGCTTCTTCCTGGCGAGTGCCCCAATTTTCTCTAGGGTCCACCCACGTTAAAAGCCATCTGCTGCGTTGCTACTTGATCTTCGCCGTAAGCTACGCTAAGCACGGCGGTGTAATTGCCCGGGGGCAGACTGCCTGCCCAGGTTACGTGCATGAAATCTTTCTGGCCGGGCAAAAAGCGTTTCTCATCGGTCTGGGCCTTGGCCACAAGCTTTTTGCCAGCATCCAAAATGGCTAATCGCGCCACGGGAAAAACATGGGTGTTGCCGGCATTGAGCAACTCGAAACTCAGGTCAAGCCGCTGTGTGGCCGAAGGAGAAACGAGTTTCAGGCTGCTCAATTCAATTTTGAAGTCTTCTGTTTTTTCGGCATCCAGCAGCACCAGGCAGCCGAGGCGCATGTTGGTGAAAACGCCCTGTCCGTTCGACTTGCTAAAAGAACGCTGAGGTTTGGATTGAACAAAGAGCACGGCATAATATCCGCCCGTGGCGTCGGACGGAGGAGTTACGATCGCCCGCATCTTTTGTGAGCCGTGCGCTGGAACTTCAAAGTGTTCGGGAACAAACTGGATCCAGTTGGCGGCAGAGCGCGGAGCGCTTCCGGGAGCAGGAAAGACTTTTTCGTTCTTCTCGTTGTACCAGAAATCGTCGATCTCCACGCTCATCTCCACCGGAGTCGTGCCTTCATTGCTGGTCGCAAGTTCGAATTCGAAGGGCACACCCGGCTTGAACTTTTGCCGTACTTCGCCAGGCGCCAGGCCGAGAGATTGTGCTGCCGCGCCAGACGGCCAGGAAGCAATCGCAAACAAAAGCAGGAACGTTGATAGGATCGTCTTTTTCATTCAAGGCACCGTCATGGTGAAAGTAAGGGTTGCGGTATCAGAGCCAATAAAGGCCCCGGCGCCATTGTTGGTATTGGAAACGAACAGGCCCAGGAAACGCGTGATGGAACTGAAACTGGCGGCCGTTCCCGTGGTGATGGTCAAAGGGGTAGCGGTGATTTGGGTGAATGGGCCGCCACTGCTGCTCGAATCGTCCAGCTGCAATACCGTGGGATGGGCAAAATTCGTGGTAAGAGCAACTATGATGGTCGCCGTAGTGGAACTGAAATCTGAAAATTCAGGATTAATCAAATAAGGCGTGACATAAACGGTCCCACCGGCAACAGATGCAGTCGTTAACCCCGCTCCCGGCCCAATGCCCAAACCGTTTACGTTGCCATAGTTCACAGCGTAGTCCGCAGCAGGACTTATGGATAATCCGCCGGTCGCGGTCCCCAACGTAAGCTGCACTGCCGTTTGCAAGGTCTCATTAGGATTATTCAAGGTCAGCGTGTCGGTGTTCTTCAACCGGCCGTTAGCACCGTCGAATGTCTGATACGTGAGCTTCACCGAATCTGTTGTTCCGCTAGCAACAGCCGCCGCTCCATTCTGATTGCTCACAAACACGCCGATGAAAACGGTAATGGTTTGGTTGGTAGTCAGTCCCGGCGATGGGACGACCGGCGTATCCGAAGCCAAACCAGAGGTGAGGGAGATAGCAGTATAGTTGGCGGCGCTGGTGCAACCGCTTCTGCAGCTGAATGCCTGCAGCAGCGAGGGATGGGCGAAATCGCTGCTAACAAAGACTCCGACAATAGCCGGAGCGCCCGCGGATGCTCCGCTCACCTGCAGATTGACGGGGCTGGTATAGAAGACCCCGCCAGTCCCGGAGATAATGGTTGCGCCTGCCACCGGCGTTCCAATGCCAAGCCCATTCACCGTTCCAAAACTTGAACGCCGGTTATTTTTATTGCCGCTCATGGCAATGCCGCCGGCCGCCGTTTGAATGTTGACGTCCTGCGCCTGGACCAGCGGCGTAACCACGACTTCCAACATGAAAAGAATCACCACTCCCAGAATTCTCAAGAGAAATGGGGAGAATCGCAGGCGATCACTTACCGTGAGGATGTAAAAACGCCGTTGGCAAAAAAGACGAGGGTTCCACTTCTCTTTCAAAAGACGAACCAAAATGACGAGAGCCGCTCTATATAATGGCGACACGGCGCCGTACACTCCTCCGTATGGCGTATCGGCACGGAGAAGCGGGAGTTTAGTGTCTCCATTCTTGCTCGCCCTCATCATTCCAGTTCACAAACATAGCTTTTAGAGACGATACAGAGAGAAATATCACTTGCGCTTACTGAACCGTCAAAGTGAAGGTTACTGTTGCCGACTGGTTGCCGGTCAGCACCGTGGCCCCGTTGTCCGGTTTTACCGCGACACCGATATAACGGGTCACCGCCGTACCGCTCGTCGGGTTAGTCACAATCGTGTCCGCTGAGCCCGTGCCCACGGCCGTAAATGCCGCGGCGCTGGCCGGAACAGCGCTGGAGTTCGCGCTGTCACGCACGACAAAGACATTGTGCGGCGCAGCGAAATCCGTGGTTACCTGCGCCGTAATGGTTGACGTGGTTGCCGACTGCCCGGTAAATACCGGAGTCAGGTTGTAATCCGACCAATAGATGGCGTTGCTCACTCCCGGCGTGGCGGGCGCGAAGCGGTTGCAGTTTCCTGTATTAATCGCCAGAGCATCCACGGTGCCGAAGTTCATGGTGTAGTCCGGAGTACCGCCGGTCGCTACGACCGCGCAATGGGCCGCCGCCACCGTGCCCGTGCTCAACGTCAGCCGAATTGCTTTCTGAACATTCGCAGTAACCTGCAGCGAGGGTGAGACGGTGTTGGTGTTAATCGCCTGTGTGCCTGCGTGGGCCATGGTCGCCGCCGTTAACACCGCCATCACGATTGTTAAGTGCCGTTTCATCTTGCTTCCCCGCAAAACTTTCAGTGTTCTGCCGATCACAAACCGCTATTAGTTCACTGTTAAGGTAAAGGTCACCGTTGCCGTCTGGGCGCCGGTCAATACGGTCGCGCCGTTAGCCGGAGTTACTGCAACACCGATATAACGGGTCTGTGCTGTCCCGCTAGCCGCGTTAGTCGCGATGGTGTCTGCCGAGCCCGTACCCACGGCTGTGAAAGACGCCGCGCCGGCCGGTACTGCGTTGGAATTGGCGCTGTCCCGCACGACAAAGACATTGTGCGGCGCGGCAAAGTCTGTTGTTACCTGCGCGGTAACGGTGTTGTTGGTAGTGCTCTGGCTGGTGAAGACCGGGGTTAGGTTGTAGTCCGACCAGTAGATCGCGTTGTCGACTCCAGGGTTTGTAGGCCCGAACAGGTTGCAGTTTCCAGCGTTGATACCCAGCGCATCCACCGTGCCCAAGTTCATCGTGTAATCCGGGTTGCCGCCGTTGGCTACCACGGCGCAGTGCGTTACTGCTGCTGTGCCTGTGCTCAAGGTCAACCGGATCGCCTTCTGAATGTTCACAGAAAGCTGCAGTGTGGGTGAAACTGTGTTGGTGTTAGTGGCTTGTGTACCCGCAAATGCCGTCGCCGTAACCAGCAAGACTGCCATAACTAAAAGAAATTGCTTTTTCATCTCAAAACCTCTCCTGTATCACTAAGTTTTTACTTCTTGCCTTCCGTTACCAACGGACATTGTCCGTGGTTCACGAAGGCTATTTTTAAGGTTCCTCTAAGAAGAGGCAACGGTACTTCCGTAACTTTATGGTTACTCAGCTACTTCCAAGTGATTTCCCCCCTCAAAAAATGGAGTACACATGTAGCCTATCTGGGTACTAAGGTAACCAGCAGGAAGCTGTTTTTGACGGTCTTGTTTCATTTCCGCCTTCATTTCGACGGATAGGTTTGCTCAGGGGAATTTTGAGGTGATTGTACTCAGATGGACGGGATTATTAGTAAATTCTTATGTAAGTGGTCGTGCCTTCAGGTTCGAGAAACCTGCGATCGTTTGAGCAACACCCATGCATTGCGAAACCACGGACGCTCACGACGGCGGAGATATCGAGGCATAGTGGGCTTTTTCGCCAGAATGCGTTGCGCCCACTGGCACGCTTCATCCATTTTGCCCTGCGCAGCAAGGAGATTTGCAGTGTTTTACTGAGTCTCAGACAGAGCCTCTACTTCGCCCTCGGATGTGTACGATCGTACACTTCCATCACATGTTGGATAGAAAGCTGCGTGTACTTCTGCGTAGTAGATAGCCGTTCATGCCCGAGCAGTTCCTGGATGGCGCGCAGGTCCGCGCCTTCGCTCAGCAGATGCGTGCCAAAGGCATGGCGTAGCGTGTGAGGATGGATATCCGGCGGCAGGCCTTTAGCTACTGCTACCTGTTTCACGATTCGTCCGACGCTGCGGGTAGTGAGCGGGCCGCCACGCCGGTTGATAAAGAGCCTGCGTTCGCTCTTATGTGCCTCTGCCAGAATTTTTTGCCGGACCTCGGCATAACTCTTCAGCGCCTCTTCGGCCTTGCCTTCCAGCGGGACATAGCGCTGCTTCTTTCCCTTGCCGCGAACCAGCACTAATCCGTTGGCGGTATCGAGATCGCCCAACTCGATTCCTATAAGCTCCGAATTGCGCAACCCGCAGCCATAAAGCAGCTCGAAAATGGCGCGGTCGCGTTCGGGAAACGCGGCGCTCTCCGGCATGCCACTGTCCAGCAGCGTGTTCATCTCCTCCAGCGTGGGCACGCGCGGCAGCTTCTTGGGAGTCTTGGGCATGGCCACCAGCGTGGCCGGATTCTGTTGCACCATGCCTTCCCGCGCCAGCCACTTATACATGGAGCGCAACGCCGCCAGCGCCCGCGCCACCGAGACTTTGCTCAAGCCCTGGCTGTGCAGATGAGAAAGAAAGCTGCGGATGAAAACGTGGTCCACATTATTCCAGCGAACTTCCGGACCCAGGAACTCCGCAAAGCGATGCAGTTCATTCTGATAGGCGCGGATCGTATGCAAAGAAGCATTCTTCCCCGTCAAAGACTTGAGGAACGTGGTAATGCCTTTGCGAACCTCCGGGCTCCCGCCCAACGCAGCCGCGCTCCCGGTTCCACGTTGCGTGGACTTTTCACTTTGCTGCAATGATCTTCCTGGCATTTCGCTTGCCGTCCTCCCGCTTTTCCTCGGGTTTTGCTTTTCTATTCTGTCTCGCTGTCCCCCTGCAACCCACCCTGATCTTCCTCTGCGTGCCTCCGCCTCCTCTGTTCCTCTGCGTTGAAGATCTTGGTTTGCCTCCCGTCTTCCCTGTCCCCTGCTGAAAGCCCGCCGTGGCGGGTAACCTGTTCCCTGTAACCTGCTTTCCTCGCCCGCGGATGATACGCCCGATAAACGTTCTTCAGCCGGTCCAGCGCAACGTGCGTATAAACCTGGCTGGTAGAGATATCCGCGTGGCCGAGAATGGTCTGGACGGTGCGCAAATCAGCCCCATTTTCTACCATGTGCGTGGCGCAACTATGGCGCAGAGTGTGCGGGCTTGCCGGACGGGTAGACGCCGAAGCCGCCTTTACCATTTGCCACACGCGCTGCCGGGTAAGCCGTCCTCCTCCGCGACGAACAAACAGCACGGGCGATATTCTTCCATTCAATAAAGGCTCGCGGCTCCCCGCCAGATAAGAGCGGATCGCATCCTGCGCTGCGCGTCCCAGCGGCACAATCCTCTCTTTATCGCCTTTCCCCCGGACCAGCGCATGTCCCAGCTCCAGCTTCAGGTCTTCCAGCTTGAGGTTGATGAGCTCGGAGACGCGCAAACCTGCGGCATAAAGAACTTCCACCATGGCGCGATCCCTTAGAGCAATAGCGCCGCCACCGGTTGATTGGCCTTCCCTGCTTGCCGTCTTCAGCATGGAGTCAATCTCCCTTGGAGCCAGCGATTTGGGCAGCACCGTCCACTGCCGGGGAGAATCAATCTCCAGTGTAGGATCGTGCTTTACCATCCGGTCCAGCAAAAAATACTTATAGAGATGTCTCAGGGCAGAGAGCTTGCGCGCCACCGAGCGGTCTTTCACTGCATGGGAAAACAACTGGCTGAGGAATGCCCGAACGTCCTCGCGCCGGGCCTGGAGCAGGCTTCGATTCTTGCCTTCAAGGAACTCCGCAAACTGGATAAGATCAATCTCGTAGGCGCTCACAGTCAGCGGCGCCAACCCCTTTTCAACTCTCAGGTAGTCGAGGAAACTCGAAACCGCCCGCTGGTTCCCGGCATTCACCCTCTAAGTATGGGCGATGAGCACTGCGCGGGAAATAGTAAGAGAGATTCTGGGAATCGCTTCACCGGAGCATCGGACTATCGACAAAACTTACCGGGGATGCCAGTGATCGAACTGATTCGCACTTACAAGTCTTTGATTTGGCTCTATCCGTGAGCATCAGTCCATCAGTGTCATCAGTGGTAAGGTTTTCCTGTCTGGCCTTCGTGTCCTTCGTGGTTCTCGTGTCTTTCGTGGCAAGCTAAACGCTCTTGCCCCGTTTGGGCACGGGTAAAGCAAACGGTTTGGCTTCAATTCCGGCCGCGCGGGCCACAACCACCGCGTTGAGTGCGCTCTCCGGATTTTCTTCATGCTTGAAGTAGGCAAACACCTCTTTATCTTTGCTCTGCCCAATCAACTCCTCCGCCACCCTCTGCAGTTGTTCTTTCGAATATTCCGGCACGCGGAAGCGGTAATACAGAAAGCCGGCTGTCGCCACCCGGGGCGTCGTGATCTTCTCGCTTGTCGCCCAGCACAATGCGGCATTCTGTTTCTTGAGGATCTCAAATATCGGATCGCTAAACCACGAGGCATGCCTGAATTCAAAGGCGAATTGATATGCCTGGGGCAATAGCTGGGCGAACTCCTGAAAAAGTTTCACGTCGGCCTGCAGATTAGGCGGCGTCTGGAAAAGAATTGGACCCAGCTTGCCTGACTGGCGCATCTGCTCCATGCTTTGCAGAAAACCGCGCAACGGCTCTTCGGCATCCTTGAGGCGTCGAAAATGAGTAATCATCTGGTGTGCCTTGGCGGCAAAGCGGAAGTCCGCCGTGGTGCTGGCAACCCAGTTCTGCAGTGATGAAGCGCTGCCAAAGCGCCGAAACGTGGCGTTCAGCTCCACGGAATTTAACTGCGTGGAGTAGAACTCAAGAAACCTCTTCTGCGGCAGCTTCTCCGGAAAAAATGCCGGCTTCCAGCTCGGATAAGACCACCCGGAGGTGCCTATATGCAAGGACATGCGAAAAAGTATAACAATCAGCAGGATTTCTGATTTGTGATTGGTGATTTTTGATTTTTTGTGCTGTGACTCTTTGTGCTGTGACTTGCAGAGCCGGGATGCCGCCTGTCGCGTTTAAAATCAGAAGTCACAAATCAAAAATCAGAAATCTGAAATGCCTCTGCCGCATCGGCAGGGCATCTTCTCCTCCCCTTCCCCTCATCTCACCATGTACCAGAGAGTTAGCCTACCGAGGGGTAAATCCAAGGGGTAAATTTATGAAGAAGCTTCTGATATTCCTTACATGTCTGGCCGTATTTTGTACGATTGGCCTGGCGCAGAACAATCCTGATCAAAACACTGACAACACCAAAGCAACCAAGGCAGAACGAGACGCCGAAAACCGGGCCGACAAAGACAGCTCCAAAGCCGATGCAGGCAAGGCTGCCGAGCGCGCAGCAGCGGCCGCAAGAGTCCTGAGTGAAGTCACCAACGCTCCTGACAAGGGCATTCCCAATGAGATTCTTGGCAGCGCCAAGTGCGTCATCGTAATTCCGGGCATGAAGAAAGCCGGCTTCATCGTCGGCGCGCGTTATGGCCGGGGCTATTCCACGTGCCGCACAGAGAACGGCTGGACCGCTCCCGCCCCCGTATTCCTGGGTGGTGGCAGTTACGGCGCGCAAATTGGCGGTGAAGGCGTCGATCTGGTCCTGGTCGTAATGAACGAGAAGGGCGTCCAGCACCTGCTTTCGAGCAAATTCGAAATCGGTGTAGATGCCTCCGCAGCCGCAGGCCCCATTGGACGTTCAGCCTCCGCCGGCACCAATTGGAAACTGGACTCGGAGATGTTGAGCTACTCGCGTGCCAAAGGCCTCTTCGCCGGAATTGAACTCAACGGCGCAAAGATACGGCAGGATGACGACACCACCAAGGAGCTCTATGGTCGCGTAGTCCCGTTCAAGGAGATCCTGAGCGGACAAGTCCAAACCCCGCCCGCCGCTCGTGATTTCGTGGCTGAAGTGCAGAGAGACTTCCGCGAAGCCCGGGCCAGCAAATAGCGCAAATCAGAGGCAGGCAAGCGCAAGCAGGCAAGCGCAAGCAAGAAAGAAAGACCAGCAACCAATAAGGGGCCCGGCTACAGGCCCCTATTTTTTCATCAGCCCGGCCATCGCCCAGATCCCCAAAAGCGGTCCCACGGCCATGATCGCCAAAGCCGTCTGCCAGCCGAAATGTCCTCCAATGGCAGCCATAAGGCGAATGACGAACGCCGTCAGCAGAAATCCCAGCGCTGTTTGCAGCGTCAAGGCTGTCCCTATATAGCTCTTCTGCGCCACCTCGCTGATGATCGCCGAGAACTGGGCCGAATCCGCGATCACCGCGATGCCCCACACCAGGGCCACCAGTAACAACAACACCGGTGAACGAAATACCAGGGCGGCGAGAATGCAGCAGGCAGCGCTCACGCTCATGGCAATCACCGTCACGCGCGCTCGCTGGGCAATCCTCTCTTTCTCCATGCCGTGCTGCAAACGGTCGCTGGCGGCTCCCGCCCAGATGCAACCTGCGGCGCCAATAGCGATCACAACCGCTGTCCAAAACTCTGACTTCGATCTGGACCACTGGCTCGCTGCGGCCACGATAACCGCAATCCAACCCCACATGGAATACAACTCCCACATGTGGCCCAGATATCCCAGATTGGCCAGGCGCAAAGGACGGTTGCTTACAATTTCTCCGATTTGGGAAAGATCCAGGCGGGATTGTGGCATGGCATAGGGCCCTTCCCGCACTGCCAGTGCGACGATCAAGCCGCCGATCAATGCCTGGCCGCTCCCGATAAGCACCACGGCTTGCCAGGAAATCCCGCCAAAGGAGTTCACTGCGTGTGGTACCGCGGACCCTACGGTGAGGGCGCCGATCATAATGCCCAGCGCCAGACCCCTTCCCTTCTGGTACCACCCGGCAATAATCTTCATGCCCGGCGGATATACTCCGGCCAGAAAGAAGCCGGTGGCTCCGCGCAGGAAAATGGCCGGCAGCGGATGCGCCGCTGCCAGCGCAAAACCGGCATTGGCCGCGGCTGCCGCTATCGAACATGCAACAAATACGCTGATGGGACTGAAAATATCCGGAACGTTAAACAGGGCAAACGTCAGCGCGCCCACGGCAAACCCGATCTGGACGGCAATCGTGAGCCACGAACCCAGGGCAATGTCGCTCTGCCAGATTGCGGTGATCTGTGGCAGCACGGCCGTGCCTGTAAACCACAGTGACATGGCCAGGAGTTCGGCCAGGGACAGCAAAAAAAGAACCCGCCGGGAGGAAATCTCCCGGCGGGCGCCGATGGCGTTTATGGTGTTTGCTGTAACCACTAGCTCTTGAGTTTTCTCCGTTCGCAGGAGGTCACTACGGCGGTAGGATCAACCGCCTCGCGATCCACCTGCATTTCCACAATCTTGCCTTCCTTGTCGATCAGGTAAGTGACCCGGCGGGCCGCTTTGTACTGTTTCGCGTAGATCCCGTATTGCTGCGTTACATCGCCACCCAAATCGCTGAGCAGCGGGAAGGTGACGCCGATTTTCTCTGCCCATGCCGCATTGCTGAAGATGCTATCCATGCTCACACCCAAAACCTGGGTGTCCGCAGCTTCCAGTTTTTGCAGGTTCTTCTGGAAGTTCTGCATCTCAATCGTTCAGCCAGGGCTGAAAGCAAAGACGTAAAATGCCAGCGCGACATTCTTCTTGCCCCGGAAGTCATGCAGTGATACCTGCTGCCGTTTCGTATCCAGCAGGGTAAAATCTGGTGCCACATCTCCAACCTTGAATTTCGGTTCCGGGGGCGGTTCTTTCTTGTCTTGTGCCCAGATCTGGCCTGTTCGCGGCACGGCCAGAGCGAGCACCCACAACATCAGCAATGCAATCTTTCGGCGCATCTTGATCTTGTTCCTCCGCAGATTCTCTGCCCAGTAAGCCTACAATTGGATGCTTCCTAGGGTCAAATGGCAGCAGCACTTAAAGATTAGCGCGCCGCAGGGTAGCTGGGGTTAAATCAAAAATCAGAAATCAAAAATCAAAATTCCCCTCCCCCGTCTTTGGGGTTAAATCAACAATCAAAAATCATAAATCTGAAATTCCCCCGATGTTATGATCCTCCCAAGGAGCTGAAATGAGATCCTTATTACCCATTCTTGGTGGCGTACTGGCTCTCGGCAGCATGTCCCTGGCGCAATCCCAGCCTCCTGCCGGCGCTGTACCCATGAATTCGGTCTATGTCGGAGCGGATGGCAAATACGAATCTGCTCCGGATACAGCCGTACTGCAATTCAATATTGCCGCTCAGGAAGATACCGCCCGCGCCGCGGCGGACAAAGCCGCGGCAGCGGCGGACCAGGTGCGGCAGGCGCTCAAAAACAACGGCCTTGAAACGAAAGCAGCCCAAATTGGCTTTTATGCTGTTCAGCCCATGTATGACTGGAAAAATCCCAAGCACCGCGTGATCGGCTATCGGGTGGTCAGCAACGTGATCGTTAAGCTCCACGACTTTTCCAAAGTTGGCGCACTCACCCAGCAAATGGCGGACATTGACAGCACCGAGAACCAATCCCTGAGTTACACCCTGGAAAATGTGGAAACGGCCAAGATCCGGGCGATTGAGGACGCAATGCATAAGGCCTTCAACGAAGCCGATACGGTGGCCGTCTCCGGCGGACGCGCGCTGGGCGAACTGCTCTATGCCTCCGTGGATGTAAACCAGCAGGTTGTTCCCGTCCCTATGGCACGTCCCATGGCGGCCATGCGCGCGGGCGCTGCGGAAGCCACTCCGCCAACAGAAGGCTTCACTCCGCAATCAGTAACCATCAGCGCGCATGTGAATGCAATGTACGCGCTGAAGTAAGCAATGAGCAATTGTCAAATAGCAGTTAGCTTTTGGCCCCAATACCATTCTTAAGAAATTCAGAATCTGGATGCCTCAATCGCTCCAGCCCGCATGCGGGCGGAATTACTGAGCCCAGCGGCTTTGCCAGGAAATTCCGCGATGGGAAGATCAGCGGTAGGCTTCGCGGCGGTGTTTTAGAGCGGTGATGCGAATGGTATCTCCGTCATCATAGAAGCGGACGCGGTAGTCTCCAACGCGTAGGCGGAACTCGGGCGGTTCGATGTCCTGAAGGCGTTTCACATCGCCTTCGCCAGTGGCCAGATAACGAGCCAGAACGTGCAGGATGTGAAGAGCGTTGGTCTGGTCGATCGCGCGAAGCTGAGCCCTTGGCCTGGTCATTCCAGATAACGTTCTTGCCCATTGTTTATCGATTCGTCTTGTGGGAATCGAGCGGAGTGCGGCCCATACGTGCGAAGTCTTCGGGCGAGAGTCCGAACTCGGCCAGAACTTTTTCGTGCGGAATGCCCTCGCCGCGGTCGAGGGAAGCGCGTGCGGCAGCAATCTCACGGGCTTCTTCCTCCGTGACCGGCTCATCGTCCACCGGCGCGTGCGCGAGACTGCGAGCCACAGGGTCGGTCATGACCTGGAGCAAACGCACGATAGCGTCGAGTTGGCCGGCATCAAGCCGGTCGAGAAGTTGATGGGCGTGCTGTTTGTCCGTCGCCATGTGTTGATTTTACCCTGTCTTGAACCGCCGCGATCAATTTATCAATCGTGGTCAGCAATGCGCGTTGCTCATACAACGGCAGGCCTTTAATCCGCTCCATGCGCCGCAGAAGCTTCGATCTGAGCTGCCGTCCCGCTAGTGGTGCTTTCTTTTTTTGGTCGAGGGCAGTTCGCCTGTAGGCGAGGTCCCTGCGAATCAAGTGAGGAAAATGTTGCCCTACAACAAACCCAAATGGTCCGGGTACTTAGCCTGCAAGGCGCTTATCAGGACTTCGAAATCAGCAAGGCCGCGCAAGCCGGCCAGGCAAGGATCTTTTAGGAACAAAGGCCAACACGCAAAGCCGGTGCTGACGCTTCGCTCGAGCCATTCAAAGGCGGTCTCGCGCTGTTCGAGCAGCGCGAAGGTGCAAGCGATCTGGTAGTAAGTGTGGTGCGCATGGCCGAAGGATTTTGGAATTGCGCAGGCGCAACCCACCCATTCCATTGCCGCCTCTTTGTCTCCCGTCATCGCGTGGTATTGGCCCTTAAGGCTGAAGATGAGCGGGTCATTGGGCACAAGCTGCAACGCCTGTTTCAGCAACTTGCTGGCCTCCCTGCGATTGCCGGTCATCACGGCCACATAAGCCGCGAAGTAAATGGGGTACCGGTTCCCCGGATCCTCCGCTCGCCAGCTTTCAATCAGTTGCTGCGCCCGATCGTATTCTTGCGACCATACATACACATGAATGATGCTGGATATGACGGCGTGCTGGGGCTGAAAGGGCCGGCCTCTTTCGTACATCTCGCGCGCGCGGTCCAGCAAGCCGATATGGGAAAGAATAGTAACGAGACGGTTGTATGCGTGCGGCAGGTTCTTCTGGAGTGACAGGGCGTGCTTCAGGTCGGCAAGCGCTTCCAGATGTTGAAAGTTTCTCGAGGGTCCCCATAAGAGAAACGATCGGGCCATGTAAGCTTCAGCAAGATTGGGATCGATTTCAAGAGCCCGCCGGCAGTGAAATTCGGCTTTCTCCAGCCAGATGCTTGCGGGATCGAATTCGAAATGCCGCTTGGCACACGCAAAAGAAAGAGTAGCGTGGGCCAGGGCAAAATTCGGATCGCGCGTCACCGCATTGGTGAGGTGCTCGCTGGCCTTGTCCATCATCGATGCATTACCGGTCACTGTGATTCGATAGCCCCGCATATACTCCGCATAGGCCATGGGATCTCTGCTGTAGCGTGGGCGCTGTTCTGCCACAGATGGGGAGAACGGCCGGTTCAAGGCGGTGCTAATCTGTCTGGCCACCTCGGTTTCCAGACTCGACAGCCGGTTCAGGTCGAGAACGCACTCCTTTTTGAAGCAGGATCGCTCCAAGGAGCTGTCATACATCTTCATGGAGAGATGCCATTGCCCTTTGGACAGTTGAATGGCGCCATGCACGACAAACCGCACACCTAGACGGGAAGCGATTTCTGTAGGGCTCATATCGGCCGGCAGATCGAGGCCGGCCGAGATGGGCAGCACGTCTACGCCAGGCAGATTTCCCAAGCCGGTGGCCAGCGCATCGGCAAAGCCAAGACACAGTCCCTGATCATCTGTCGCTTTGCCCAGCAGCAACAGTGGACGAACCACGATCGAGGGCCGTCCTCCCCAGTCACTCCAATCAGCCCGGCCACCCGCGTCGGACGCGGTCCGCAGAGAATCGGTTCCGGAAACCCTGGCGCCAATCATTCGCACCGGCCCGACAAGCCGGTATCCTTTGCCCACCACCGTCTCGAGAAGATGCTGTCTTTCGCCATTGTCGCCCAGCGCCGTACGAAGTTTTCGGACGATGTTGTTGATGTTTTTCTCTGTGTCGATAAAAAGATCCGACCGCCAGAGCCTCTTCGCAATCTCCTCCCGTGATACCATCTGCTCGCGCCGGCCCAGAAGAAAGATGAGGAGTTCCATGGGTTTTTTTTCGATCTTGATCCGCTGGCCGAACCGCCGCAGTTCGTAGCGTCCCAGGTCCACTTCTACTTCGGGCGTGGTTTTCCTCACAGGCATTGTGTCCAGGTTATCCTAATACAAATCAGCAACTTGCAGCGATATACAAAAGATATGCAAAAGCGATGCGATCTGGATTGTAAAACTGACGCAGGGAAGCGACGATTGCAACCTGAGATTCCAAACAGACAGGAGCCTTATGAATTCACGTTTCTACTTCACCTTGGCGATCGTCGCAGCGCTGTGTTTCGCAGGCCTGGTTTTCGCGGCCGGCCCGCATCCCGATGGCCACCAACAAAACGCATTCACACCGAAAACCATTCCCTGGGGTCCAGCGCCTCCTTTTGTCCCTGCGGGAGCCCAAATCGCCGTTTTGGAGGGCAACCCCGCCGGTTCCAGTGGCGACTACACCCTGCGTTTGAAAATGCCGAACGGTTACCGGATCGCACCGCACTGGCACCCACAGCGCGAAAACGTTACCGTCATTTTCGGCACGTTCAAGGTTGGGATGGGAGACACATTTGACCAGGCTAAGATGACCGCGTTTCCTGCAGGCAGCTTTGCGTTCCTCGATCCTGACATGCACCACTACGCCATGGCCTCTGGCGAGGTCGTGGTTCAGGTTCACGGAACTGCGCCCATGCAGTTCAACTACGTCAATCCTGCGGACGACCCGAGCAAAAAATGATCTCTGATCCCACTCCAAGCCCTGCACGCCAAAGAAAACGGGCGCCCCGCAGGGCGCCGATTGAATTCCTAAGCTGTTTTGATGACTGTTCCTCTTTCAGAACTAGCCATGGCAACAGATGCAGTTGGTTTCCAGGCACTTTGGGCCGCAAGTGATTGTGAGCTTCGGCCCTGGCTTTGCCTTGTCCTTGACGGAGTCGGTCAAATTCCTGAGGCTCTCTTGATTCAGCGTGAGTTTCTTCTGATCAGTTTTCATTTTGGCTCCTTAATGGCCGTCGGCCGAATCGGGACGGTCCGGGATATTTTACACTCTCACGCATTTTCGCTCGGGCGTATCAGTGTCTGGTCGGCAACCCGGAAATTATGAACTCAACGAACCGGACCGTGCGCTCGTTTCCTCAAGCATGTTAGCCTTGGAAAGAGGCGGAAGGCAGGAGAGAATGGCGGCCAACAAAACCAAGCCCACCAAATTAAGTGTCACGGCGTTTATTGAAGCTCTCACGGATCCGGCTAAGCGCGCAGACGCTAAAGCGCTCGTCAAGTTGATGCAAAGCGCGGCTGGCGAAAAGCCCCGGATGTGGGGGCCATCCATCATCGGCTTCGGCAGCTACCACTACACGTACGATAGCGGGCGCGAGGGCGATATGCCGATTGTCGGTTTTTCACCGCGTAAAGCCGCAACGGTTCTGTATGGCATAATCGGCTCCAGCGACTCGAAGCCGCTGCTCGCAAAGCTGGGCGAGCACACCACCGGCAAGGGCTGCCTCTATATCAAGAAGCTTTCTAATGTAGACCAGCAAGTGCTGGAAACACTGGTCCTCAAATCCATCGCCGCCAGGCGGGCCCGGTAGCCGAGGCACGCAAGCAAAAACCCTGTCTGGTTTTGTTTCCTGCAGATCTACCAACTGCGATGCGGTTCGCCCTCCTATTTGCTTCAATTCGCCCTACGTTCAGAACCAACTTTGCGGGTCAACGCGACCAGCATTTTCTTTAACTCAAAAAGCTGCTCTCGGGCTGATTGGTAATCGGCCTGCGAGATATATCCAAGGTCTTTGGCAAGCAAGAGGTGGTATTCCAATTCCTTGGATGAACCACATGAGACCTGAAGGAACCGATGTAACTCAGAGTTGCCTAGTCTTCCGCAGCCTTCAGCGATATTCGCAGGAATAGAGGATGCACAACGCCGGATCTGAGAACTCAATCCGAATAATTCATGTTTAGGAAATCCCGTTGTCAACTTGTACGCAGCCAGCGCCATCTCATGAGCATTCTCCCAGACCTTCAACTGCCGAAAATCCTTCATGCCACCTCCTGAAATTAGCAGCGAAATTGTAGCAGTTGCGTTGCATTGCGGTTGCAGTTGCTGTTGCGGTTGCTGTTGACTTTGCTAGTTGCTAGTTGCTAGTTGCTAGCTGCTATTTTCTCACTTGTAAATCAGATACCTCGCCCGCAGCACCGTAAACCTCTCCAGCTCGTCCCTCCATCCCTCGGCAATATTCCGTGGATCATCACCTGCCGCCAGTTCGCCGAATACCTGCCGGTTAGAGAGGCTGGTCAGCATGTTGTCCATCTTCCAATCGTTGGGATACAACGTGCGCAAAGCTGAAGCCAGTTCAAGTCCAAGCTCAGGTGAATCCAGCACATTGCGTTCCGTCACGATCAGGTTGACGCCGCTGCAGCCCTGGTTGGCATACGTACCGCTTACCGGCGTGAAGGTGACCGGCACAAAACGCACTCCTGGAATCAAGCGGGCATTCAAAAATTCTGCTAAGACGCGTGGGTTGATCCAGGGAGCGCCCATGATTTCAAACGGTGTATCTGTGCCGCGTCCCACGGAGACATTCGTCCCCTCAACCAGGGCCACGCCCGGGTACAGTGTGGATTCATTCACCGAGCGCAGATTCGGTGAAGTATTGACCCAGGTAATGCCGGTAGAGTCAAACCAGTCGCCGCGCAGCCATCCCTGCATGGGAATCACGCGCAACCGCGCCCCAATCTTGCGCTCCACATTGTAGAGTTGCGCCAGTTCACCCAGAGTCATTCCATGACGCACCGGCACGGGATGATAGTTGGTAAAGCTCTTCAGCTCGGCCTGGGAAACCGGCCCCTGGACAAAAGCGCCGGTAATCGGATTGGGGCGGTCGAGCACCACCACTTCTATATTGCTCTGCGCCGCCGCCTCCAGCAGGTAACCCAGCGTGGCCGGATAAGTATAAAAGCGTGCGCCGGCGTCCTGAATATCCATCACCACCGCGTCCAGTGTTTTCAGGATCTCAATTGGAGGACGCCGTTTTGCCTCCGTGCTGCCATACAGGCTATAGACTGTAACTCCGGTGGCGCTATCTACGGAGTTATCAACTTTGGCCGTATCCAGGTTCCCGGAAATGCCGTGCTCAGGACTGAAGATGGCTGCCAGCTTAATGCCAGGCGCCGTTGCCAGAACGTCAATCGTGCGTTTGCCCTGGGCATCCAGGCCGGTCTGATTGGTGAGCACGCCAATGGTCATCTGCTGCCTGTCTTGCTTGAGTGGCGCGAAGTTTTCCTGCTCCAGTACATCAATTCCGGTGAGCACATGTCCGTTGCGGGCATCCACATGCCGGGCGGCAGCCATGGTTTCGTTGTATCCGGTAATGGTCAGCACCTTGTCACGGCTCGCGTCAGACACATTGAGGTTGAGCGCTGAGGCCACCGCATTCGCAACCCGCGCGCGCAGGGATACCACCGGCGGCGAAGGCGAGCGTGGCCGGATGTTGTTAGTCAACAGAATGATGTAAGTACTCGTATAGGGATCGATCCAGATCGATGTGCCGGTAAATCCCGTATGCCCGAATGAGCCTACAGGCAGCAGATCCCCGCGATTGCTTGAAAGCCAGGAATCAAGGTCCCATCCCAGCCCCCGCAGGTTGGCGGAGTTCGGCGGCTGCTGTGGCGTAGTCATCTTTTCGATCAGGTCGGGAGTTAGGATCTTCTTGCGTTCGATCATGGCCTGCGCCAGTAGGGCCAGGTCGTCTGCGGTGGAGAACACACCGGCATGTCCGGCCACTCCGCCCATGCGTTCCGCCGTAGGATCGTGAACCAGACCGCGCAGTACGCGGCGATTGTCAATCGAAAGTGTCTCCGCAATGCTGGCGTGCCATTCCTGCGGAGGCAGGAACCGCGTATGTTTCATGCCCAGCGGCTGAAAAATGTGCGCGTCAGCATATTTGTCCAGCCCCATCCCTGAAAGCCGCTGGACCAGTTCGCCGAGCACAATGAAGTTGATATCACTGTAAAGAAACTGCGCCCCGGGAGACTTCTCGGGCTTTTCCTCATGCGCCCGCCGAAATGCCTCCTCCTCTCCTTGCCACGGAACGTTCAAATCCAGATCGCCCCGCAGCCCGGAATAGTGTGTAAGCAATTCGCGAATAGTAATGCTCTGTTTGCCGTTGGCCGCGAACTCAGGGATATAGTGCGAGACAGGATCGTTCAGCCTGACCTGCCCAAACTGCACCAGCCGCATCACGCTGGGCGCAGTGGCCACCACCTTCGTCAGCGACGCGACATCAAAGATGGTATCCACCGTCATCTTCTCCGCACGAGGCGAAGTCGCGCGCAGTCCGAAAGCCTTTTCGTGGACAACCTTGCCTTCATGCCCGATCAGCAGCACCGCTCCGGTCACCCCCTGCGCCGTCACTTCCTGCTGCACCAGTGCGTCCACCGGAACAAACTTCGGATCATCCTGAACAACCGGAGCCGGCTTGAGCGGTTTACGCAGTTTCTTCCGGCTTTGTCCGGCAAACGAACTAACCATCAACACGGCAAGGCAGAAAGCAATCAGGACGGGCTTGGGCAAGTATTTCATCAATTCAGAATCTACCACGGAGAGGCCAGGACGCAGACAGGCAGTACCTCAACCGGCAAACCAGCCCGCCGATTACGCACATCGCCACAGATAAGCGCAACACCCTCCGATCAGGCTTTAAGCCCAGTACTGTTCACTTTAAGGAAGCCAATACTGTGGGCACGCGAGAGTCCCGCAACCCCTAAGGAGGGTGGAATAAGGTAGCGCAGTGCCGTGCGCTGCCACAGGTGTCGGCCTCGCCGTTATGCTCGATAACATAAGCGCTCTGTCATCCCGACGCGCCCGTAAAGCGCACGCGCGTTTTCTTCAGCGCGGGCGTAGGGCCGAGGGATCTGCTCCGCCCAGGTTTCGCTTCCACCAAGCCGTTGGCATACTAGAGCCGCGAGGATCATTGGGTAACCGCTATTCGTGTTCTTGCGTCTCGCCCATGAACTAGCGAGATTCAATTTCTCATTAAATGAACGGCATTGCGGGTTCCCCGACGGTTTTGCGCGTGACGGGGTGGGAGGGCGGAAGCGCTGGAAAAAGAAAGAAGATGCGGACGAGCCCCAGAGGGTGCGACGCAGCCCCGCGGTTCACAATAAAGGTTCGGGATTACTTTAAGTGAACAGTATTGGCCTTTAGGTATTGCTCTTTCCCTAAATCCTTCGCGTCCTTCGTGGTTCATGGTTTTGGTTTGATTTTCTTGATGACCAGTTCCCACCGATCTTCCTCCCTCAATTCCTCTGCGTCCTCATTTCCTCTGTGTTTCAAAGGTCTTGCCTTCCTCCGTGAACCTCAGTGTCGGAGCCTGTCCTCGAGGCGAGTTCCGTAGCCGAAGGACGTCTCCGTGGTAGGTGTTTCTCTACGCATCTATAATCAACCAAAGTGCCAACTAGAAACCTTGAAACCGAGCAGCAAAACACTGCTTCCGCCTCGCTGGACACTAAGTCTGCCCTGGAAATTGCCCGCATCATCAACCAGGAAGATCAAAAGGTAGCGGCAGCCGTGGAAAAGGCTCTGCCGGAAATTGCCTTTGCGATTGAGGCGATAGCTGATGCACTCGGAAGTGGGGGCCGTCTAATCTACGTCGGGGCCGGCACCAGCGGACGCATCGCCGCCCTGGACGCCTCCGAATGTCCGCCTACCTTTAATACCGATCCAAAAACCGTCCAATTTGTGATGGCCGGAGGTGAAAAAGCGCTGGGTCGCGCACAAGAAGACAACGAAGACTCGCGCCACATAGGCCGGCGGGATCTCGCCAAACGCCGGCCCGGCAGGAAAGATGTAGTTGTCGGCATCGCCGCCAGTGGACGCACGCCGTATACCATCGCCGCTCTCGAATATGCGCGGCAGAAAGGCGCGCGCACCGTGGCTGTTGTATGCAATCGCGACTCCGAGCTTGGCCGGGCAGCGGAGATCGAGATCGTCGCCGAAGTAGGTCCGGAGGTGCTCTCCGGCTCCACTCGCATGAAGGCCGGAACAGCCCAAAAAATGGTGTTGAACATGCTCACCACCGGCGCTATGTCACGCCTTGGTTACGTCTACGGAAATCTTATGGTCAATGTCTATACGGGCAATCGGAAGCTGGCCGAGCGTGCCCTGACCATTGTGGAAAAAGCGGCGGGCGTGGAGCGCGAAACCGCCGCCAGGGCCTTGAAATCAGCGGGAAACCACGTTGCCCTTGCGGTTGTCATGCTCAAAACCGGGGTCGGCCCAAGCCAGGCAGAGAAAAGACTAAAAAAAGCTAAGGGGAATGTCCGAAAGGCTATAAACGGCATCTGATTTAAAATGCTTTTGAGGCGCGCGCCCTTCAAAGCACAAGGAGGAACCTTTCCTGCATGGACTTCCTCGAAGCAAAGCGGCGGCTTCCGAATGGCAGCGTTGCCCACCATACACCTATGGACAAATTTGTAATCCGTGGCGGGAATCCACTGCTCGGAACCGTGCGCGTGAGCGGAGCAAAAAATGCCGCGCTGCCCGCCATGGCGGCCGCCATTCTCACCGATGAACCGGTCATTCTGGAGAACATTCCCGACGTTCGCGATATCCAGACGGAGCGCAACCTGCTGGTCTCCATGGGCGCGGAGGTGGAGCTGGGTTATGGACGCGCTCACCATCGCACTACCATCTGCTGTAAAAATCTGGTGAATCCCGAGGCCGGGTACGAACTGGTAAAAACCATGCGCGCCTCTACCCTGGTGCTCGGCCCGCTGGTTGCGCGCATCGGACGGGCCCGCGTCTCTCTTCCCGGAGGATGCGCCATCGGCGCGCGCCCCATTGATCTGCACATTAAAGGATTGGAAGAACTCGGGGCCACCATCAGGCAGGAACATGGATACATTGAAGCCAGCGCCCAGCGGCTGAAGGGCGGGCACATCATCTTTGACAAGATCACCGTGACCGGCACCGAGGACCTGATGATGGCAGCCGCGCTGGCCGAGGGCGAGACCTTGATGGAAAACTGTGCCCGTGAGCCGGAGGTTTCCGACCTGGCGGCGCTCTTGAACAAGATGGGCGCAACCATTGAAGGCGCAGGCACCTCCACCATTCGCATTCAGGGAGTGGAGAAGCTCCATGGAGCGCGGCATCGAATTATTCCTGACCGCATTGAAGCGGGCACGTTCGTGATAGCAGGGGTTTTGACCGGCGGCGATGTGATCGTCTCCAACTGCGATCCCAGGCACCTGGGCGCATTGCTGGAAAAAGTCCAGAAATGCGGCGTAAAAATCAAAGCCAGCGCCGATTCGGTGCGCGTGATGGGTGATGGCCCTCTCACCGCAACGGACATGAGTACGGAAGAGTATCCAGGATTTCCTACGGACATGCAGGCGCAATACATGGTGCTGGCCACGCAGGCGGAAGGAACCTCCATTGTCACGGAAAACATCTTCGAGAACCGCTTCATGCACGCGCAGGAACTGGTGCGCATGGGCGCAAACATCAAAGTGGAAGGCAGCAGCGCCATTGTACGCGGCAAAACTCTGTTGAGTTCGGCCGCTGTCCAATGCTCTGACCTGCGCGCCTCCGCTTCGCTCGTCATCGCTGCGCTGGTTGCCGATGGCGAAACCATACTCGACCGCGTCTATCACATCGATCGCGGTTACGAGCGGATTGAAGAAAAGTTGCGCCTGCTAGGCGCCCAGATCAAGCGCATCGGCGAACTGCTGCCCAAGCGGGCGGCAGCCCCGGTCAGTGTGGCGTGACGAAGTAATCCTGCTTCGTGTGTCGGCCTCGTTGTTACACCTATAGTTCGAACGCTCTGTCATTCCGAGTCCCCGTTAAGCCCGCGCGCGTTTTCTTCAGCGCGCGGGTAGGGGGCGAGGAAACTGCTCTGCGGATCCAGGAGTTTGCGACCAAGCTGGCACAACCGTGAGGGCCAGAACGTGAGTGCAGGCGCTGTCCGCATCCAAGGTAGCAGCGGAGCCCTTCCATCCGGGCCTATTTGATTTGATGACATCTTGGATGAGGAGGTTCGAGTTGTGTTGGAAGCCGGCACCTCAGGAACCGCTCTAGAAGTTCTTTCTTCGCTCTTGCTAATGACTAAATACTAACTACTGTCGCCTTTGTGTTTAAGTTTCTTCCTCGCTCTCACCGGAGGATGGTAGCATTGGCTGAATGCTGAAGTGCTGAGAAGGTGACAAAAAAATCTCCTTTCCATGCGATCTCACTTTTCTCCTGGTCTTATCAGTGGAAATCAGTCTGGTCACTGTCATCAGTGGTAAGGTTTTTTGAACTTTTTGTTTCCATGCCCACGACGCGTTGAAGGATTGCCAAGACCGTCCGCGGGCTGAATCCTGAGTGCTGACTGCTGAGTGCTAACCAATGAAAACCTCCAAGCTCGCCGAATCCTTCAAAATAGAAAACGGCAAATCTTTCCGCCTGAAAGATTTCGATCCTGCCAGTACCGGCAAGCTTCACAGCAAAGAAAAAGCCGAAGCATTGCTGCAAAAAGATATTGCGGAACTCGCTGACTTGCAGGACAAGCTCTATGCCCAGGACCAATGGGCCATCCTTCTGATCTTTCAGGCCATGGACGCTGCCGGCAAGGATGGCATCATCAAGCACGTGATGTCCGGGGTAAATCCCCAGGGCGTACAGGTCTATAGCTTCAAACAGCCGTCAACCGAAGAATTGAACCACGATTTTATGTGGCGGGCGGCTCGCCGCCTGCCTGAGCGGGGAAGAATCGGTATTTTTAATCGCTCCTACTATGAAGAGGTGCTGGTCGTCCGCGTTCATCAGGAGTTCCTGGCCAAGCAACACCTTCCGCCACAGCTGATCAGCAAGAAAATCTGGGCCGAGCGTATGCAGGATATGTGCAACTTTGAGCACTACCTCACGCGGAACGGGATTCTGGTGCGAAAGTTTTTCCTCAACGTCTCTAGGGAAGAACAGAAGCGCAGATTTCTAAAACGCCTGGATGAACCAGAGAAGAACTGGAAGTTTTCTGAGTCCGATGTGCGAGAGCGCCAATACTGGGATGACTATATGAGGGCCTTTGAAGAGCTGGTCCAGCAAACCGCAACCCCCTATGCGCCATGGTACGTGGTCCCCGCGGACCACAAATGGTTCACGCGGCTGGTGGTAGGCTCGGCCATCATCGAGACCCTGAAGAGTCTGAATCTGGCCCTGCCGCCAGTCGATCCAGCCCGCCGCAAAGCACTGGAGGCCGCGCGGACCGCCCTCGAAGGCAAGCCCAAACATAGAAGAGGAGTCCAGTAGAGTTTCAAAAAACTCTGGCAGAAAAAGGGCGGCTATCGAACTTTTACACTTTCTTAACCTGGGAGGCGGGCCTTCTCACATCGCCGCAGTTTAAATCTAAAAATTCCTGACAGAGGTACAGGTGGCGAATTTTCTTCTTTTGCCTTTTGCTTGAGAAACACGCTAGTATCATTTCATGCCCGTGGAGTGGATTCACTACATTGTAAGCGACCCGGAGATCTTGCGCGGTAAACCACGCCTCAAGGGAACACGCATTCCTGTGGGCCTTGTACTGGGCTATCTGGCTGCCGGCAAGACTGTAGGGGACATTGTCGCTGAGTTTCCTGATCTAACGCCCGATCAAATCGCCGCATGCCTGGACTACGCGCGTGAACTGGCTGAATTTGAGGCTGTTGTCTGATGGCTTTGCGGTTTCTGGCCGACCACTGCATCTCAAACTTCATTATTCAGACCTTACAAGATGCGAAGCGCGAGGTTTTGCGGTTGAGAGAGCTCTTACCGGTTGATGCGCCGGATGCCATCGTCATTGCAAAGGCTCAGGAAATTAACGCTATTTTGGTGTCATTGAATGGCGACTTTGCGGATATCGTCACTTATCCGCCCAGGCGGTACAAAGGGATCGTCGCACTTCAGCTAAGAAATCACGCAGAAATCCTTCCCCATCTTATGGCCAGACTTGTCAAACACTTGGATCTTCGACCGGAGATGGAGCACTACCAGGGCAAACTGTTGGTGGTCGAGGTTGACCGGATCCGCATTCGGCAGTAGATCGGGAAGGGTAGGATCGCACCGATGAACCAAAAGAGAAATCACCTGATAGCTCAAGCAGATTTCGACCAACATTCAAGTACAAGAAAATAACAGGAACGACTGAAGGGCTCGAACGAGATTATTTCTCCTGATCCTATTGAGAGTGAAGCACAGTTCTTAGAGGGCGGGACAGGAGCAATCATGTCCTGCCACTCGATACTTTGTAAGCGTCAGAGGAACCGCAGACTGTTCAGGCGATGGGAACTATGGTGAAGTGGCAGCATGAATCCGGAACAGAAGGTGGTGCGAAGACGGCGGACGCGAGCAGAGATCAAGCAGTTAGTAGCAGA